>JABNAD010000033.1_pt1 | contig 131136 bp, 99 predicted proteins | sample 7240381 | NCBI WGS metagenome assembly JABNAD01 (sample SAMN11332834, study PRJNA596920) | anaerobic digester metagenome | biome: digested sludge; isolation source: digested sewage sludge-derived enrichment culture grown on H2/CO2 | place: Germany: Goettingen | reverse complement strand
ATTTCCTGCAAAGCGGCTGATATTCATGCATTTCCCCCAACATCACCTGTTTCTCCCCTGCCACTATACGGTGTGAATAACTGGCCAGCGAACCGCAACGGACACAGATGGCATGCACCTTGGTCACATCATCGGCAATGGCACAAAGAGCAGGCATGGATCCGAACGGAACCCGCTTGAAATCCATGTCGAGCCCGGCCACTATTACCCGGATGCCCTGATCGGCAAGTTGCTGGCAAACATCGGCAAGCCCTTTGTCAAAAAACTGTGCTTCGTCTATTCCCACCACTTCTACTTCGGACGCAAGCAGCAGGATGTTGCTGGAATGCTCAACGGGTGTTGAAAAAATCGAGTTCTTATCGTGCGACACCACCTCCTCCTGCGAATAACGCACGTCGATTACCGGTTTAAATATTTCCACTTTCTGGCGGGCAATTTTCGCCCGGCGAAGCCTGCGAAGCAGTTCTTCGGTCTTTCCGGAGAACATGGAACCGCAAATGACTTCGATACGCCCTTTGCGCTGGGTTTCGTTGGGATTGTTTTCGTTGTACGTCATTTCCCTTTCACTATTTTCTTAATTTCATTCAATTTATTCAACGCCTCAATAGGGGTAAGGTTATTGACATCCAGATTGAGTATCTCGTCGCGGACCTGGCTTAAAACGGGGTCGTCCAGCTGGAAAAAACTCAACTGATAGCCCTCCCGTTTTTCAACAATATCCTTTATCGGCTTTTTGATGCCCTGTCTGCGATTGGCTGTTTCCATCTGTTCCAGGATCGCTTCCGACCGTTTGGTAATGCTCTGCGGCATCCCGGCCATTTTGGCAACGTGAATACCAAAACTGTGTTCACTCCCTCCCGGCACGAGTTTTCGCAAGAAAATGACTTTGTTGTCAATCTCCTTTACAGCAACATTGTAGTTTTTGATTCGCTTAAACGATTTTTCCATCTCATTCAACTCGTGGTAGTGGGTGGCAAAAAGAGTCTTGGCTTTTGCCCGGGGGTGCTCATGAATATATTCCACGATCGACCACGCAATAGAAATCCCATCGTAGGTACTTGTACCTCTGCCCAATTCATCAAAAAGCACAAGACTCCGTTCCGAGATATTATTGATGATATTGGCTGCTTCGTTCATTTCCACCATAAACGTGGATTCGCCCAGCGATATATTGTCCGATGCGCCGACGCGGGTAAAGATCTTATCCACCAGTCCTATCTTTGCGGATTCTGCCGGGACAAAACTCCCTATTTGCGCCATAATAGTGATCAGCGCCGTTTGGCGCAGTAAGGCCGATTTCCCGGCCATGTTGGGACCGGTAATAATAATGATTTGCTGTGAATCCCTGTCGAGATACACATCGTTGGCAATATAGGGCTCATCATGCGGAAGCTGTTTTTCGATCACAGGGTGGCGGCCACTCTTGATATCGATGGCATCCGACTCGTTTATTTCGGGACGGATATACTTGTTCTCCCGAGCTATTTTTGCAAAAGACAACAGGCAATCTGCCCTTGCCATAACGGTTGCGTTACCCTGTATAGTTGGAATATACTCTATCAGGCTCTCCACAAGAGCGTTGTATAGCTGTGTTTCCAGCGATACAATTTTTTCTTCGGCACCCAATATTTTTTCTTCATATTCTTTCAGTTCCTCGGTAATGTAACGTTCTGCGCTTACCAGCGTTTGTTTCCGTATCCACGTTTCAGGGACCTTGTCTTTGTGCGTATTCCGCACTTCAATGTAATATCCGAAAACATTATTGAAAGCAATCTTCAGAGAGGGTATACCCGTTTCCGTACTTTTACGTTGCTGCAACTGTAGGAGGTAATCTTTGCCCGAGTAGGCAATTTCGCGAAGCTCATCCAACTGTCCGTTCACTCCTTTTTTAATCACCTCCCCCTTATTCAGCAGAGCCGGCGGATCCGGAAAGATCTCCCGTTCAATCCGATCCCGGATAACGAAGCAAGGATCTAATTTCCTACCCATCTCCTGAAGGCCGGCATTTTCGGACGACAGGAAGGCTTCACGTACCGGTTCTATTGCTGTTAAAGCCACCTTGAGCTGTACCACTTCGCGTGGAGAGATCCTACCGACAGCCGCTTTAGATATGATTCGTTCCAAGTCACCGATAAGCGAGAGTTTTTCCTCGAGCAGCTCTTTCAATGCTGTTTCGCGGAAAAAGTTTTCCACCACATCCAGGCGTTCTTCAATAGGCCTGACATCCTTGAGGGGAAACACCATCCAGCGGCGTAACATGCGCGACCCCATGGGTGAGATGGTCTTATCGAGTATATCGAGTAAACTTTTTCCACCTTCATTTATCGTGGAAATCAGCTCCAGGCTGCGTACCGTGAATTTATCCAGTCGCACGTAACGGCTTTCATCCAGTTGCCTGAGTGAAGTAATGTGGCTGATCTGAGTGTGCTGTGTTATATCCAGATAATGCAACACAGCTCCGGACGCAATAATTCCAAGGGGCAGGTGCTGTACCCCAAACCCTTTTAGGTTCTTTGTGTTGAAATGGTTTAATAAGCGTTCGCGGGCTGCATCATCGGTAAATATCCAATCGTCGAGTTCGAAAAAGAAGTAGTCCGCCCCGAAGTATTCTCCAAGCTTACGCTTACTGCCCCGCTCGATAAGGATCTCCTTGGGTGAAAAGCTGGAAAGCAATTTGTCTGTTTCGTCCTTATTACCTTCGGTAGTGAGAAACTCACCCGTTGAGATATCGAGAAAAGAGATGCCGAACGTCTTTCCGTTTGCCGAATAAACGGCTGCCAGAAAATTATTCTCCTTGTGATTCAACACATTATCATTAATAGATACACCCGGCGTAACTAATTCGGTGATACCGCGCTTAACAATCGTTTTGGTAAGCTTCGGGTCTTCCAGCTGATCGCAGATAGCCACACGTTTCCCCGCACGAACCAGTTTAGGCAGGTACGTATCGAGAGCGTGGTGGGGGAATCCGGCCAATTCCACGAATTGTGCTGCACCGTTTGCTCGGCGCGTCAGCGTTATTCCCAGGATCTCCGAAGCCGTGATCGCATCATCCGAAAAAGTCTCGTAAAAATCACCTACCCTGAAGAGTAAAACAGCATCGGGATGTTGTTGTTTAATCTCGTTGTACTGCTTCATCATCGGGGTTTCAACTACCTGCTTACTCACTAATCTCTATAAATTAAAATATCCAATAAATTATTACTGTGTTTTAGATTGAATGAGATTGATGGCGGATTGAACAAGATTGAATATGGGCGGCAGTTTATCAATCTTGTTCAATCTTAATTAATCTTTCTCAATCTTGGCAAATACGACATTATTTTGGATCATCCCTTTATTAAATAATGTGTAATGATTTTTTTCTGAAAAAGGATAACAAAGATACTATTTTTTTATTTACGATTTACACTCGCCCTATCGTCGGGTCGCCCAATCTCTGGCGCAACTCCTTCACTCCCTCCGATGCCCCTTTTTTTATATGAAATACATCGTACCGGCCGGTATTCACATCTTTGGGATCAATCAGGTAAACGGGAACATTTTTTTTCACATAGTCCAGTAATCCCGCAGCCGGATATACATTCATTGAAGTGCCTATTATCACAAAAATATCTGCTTTCCCGGCCAATTCCGCAGCCTCGGTAATCATCGGTACAGCCTCTCCAAACCATACGATATGCGGACGCAGCTGATATCCCTTTTCGCACTTATCGCCCATGTTGATCTCCGGTTTATCGGCCGGCAACTCATAGATCAACGATTCGTCACCGGTAGACCTCACTTTCATCAACTCACCGTGCAAGTGCAGCACCTTGGTACTTCCCGCCTGTTCGTGCAAATTATCAATATTCTGCGTAATTACCTGAACGTCAAAATCCTTCTCCATATCTGCAATTCCGGCATGCCCCTCATTGGGCTTTGCACGGATCAGCTCGCGCCGGCGGATATTATAAAACTCCAACACAAGTGCCGGATTTCTGTGGAATGCTTCGGGAGTGGCAACATCTTCAACGGGGTATTTATCCCATAATCCACCCGAATCGCGAAACGTCGATATTCCACTTTCGGCACTCATTCCTGCTCCGGTAAGTATAACAAGTTTCTTTTTCATTTTTTGTCCGTTTAAATGGTTATCCTCCTTATACAAATATAGTTTTTTATACTCAAAAGAAGAATTATTCCGTATTAAATTCGTACTTTTGTGTCCAAATTGAAAAAAAGAAAAAAGTTGAATGGATAAATTAAGTTACGCGTTAGGAATGAGTATGGCATCGAGTCTTGTTAATTCCGGGCTAAATCAGATTGACACAGACTCGTTTGTAAAGGCATTCGTTGAAGTTATAAACAACGGCGCAGCAGAAATGAGCCCACAGGAGGCCAATCAATACATTCAGGAATATTTGAGCAAAAGGCAAAACGAGATGCTGGGTGAGAACCTAAGAATCGGACGTAAATTTCTGGAAGAGAACAAGAAGAAGAACGGTGTTATTACCCTTGCCAGCGGATTACAATACGAAATTCTTAAAGAAGGCTCAGGACCAAAACCCAAAGCAACCGAAAAAGTGAAGTGCCATTATCACGGTACATTGATAAACGGCAAGGTTTTTGATAGTTCCGTAGAAAGGGGACAACCTGCTGTATTTGGTGTCAACCAAGTGATTAAAGGCTGGGTAGAGGCATTGCAGCTGATGAGCGTCGGCTCCAAATGGAGGTTATATATTCCTTCGGAGCTAGCATACGGAAGCCAGGGGGCCGGAAGCTCCATAGAACCCAACTCCACCTTAATTTTCGATGTTGAATTGTTAGGGATAGAATAAAGAGAACCCATTAAATAAAAAAGAAAAAAAATGAAACAAAAAAACTTTGTTGTACTTGGCGCATTGGCAGCAGTTTCAATTATGCTGGTATCTTGCGGTGGCGGCAGTTCTGCTCCTGCGGCATCGTTAAAAAGCGATGTAGATAGTATTTCTTATGCTTATGGCGTAAATCTGGCCGACCAGGGCGGATTGATGCAGTACCTGGAGCAGTCTGGAATTATCCAAGGTGCATCCAATATCGAATACGATTATCAAATGCGTATTGCTACTGCCGATTCTACCCAGAAACAAGCGTTACAGAAAGAGATGAATGCAAAAATCGATTCACTGAATAAGGTAAATGCTCCAAAACTGGACGAATTCATCAAGGGATTGAAAGAATCGTTGAAGGGTGGAGAAGAAAAATCAGCTTATATTCAAGGCTTAAGCATTGGGCATCAGATTTCCCAACAAATGCTTCCTCAATTTGGAACGATGCTGTTCGGCCAGGATTCCACCAAAAAGATCAACAACGATCAGATGTTGGCCGGCTTAATCAGCACATTGAAAAATCAAAGCACCGCCATTTCCAAGGTGGACGCCAATGGATTGATTCAAAGAAAAGTAGAACAAGCTCAGGCTAAAGAACAGGCCAAACAGGAAGAAGAGCTGAAGGTTCAATATAAAGACAGTATCGCAGCCGGCGAAAAATTCCTGGCCGATAACGGTAAGCGCGAAGGCGTGGTTACTCTTCCCAGTGGATTACAGTACGAGGTAATTCGCGAAGGTAACGGACCAATACCGGGTGACACCAATACAGTAAAAGTGCATTATCACGGCACCCTTATCAACGGAACTGTTTTCGACAGCAGTGTCGATAGAAAAGAACCGGCCACTTTCGGTGTAACACAAGTTATTCCCGGATGGACAGAAGCACTCAAACTGATGCCTGTTGGTTCGAAATGGAAACTCTACGTTCCCTACAACCTGGCTTACGGCGCCCAAGACCGTGGAACCATCAAACCTTTCTCTACATTGATCTTCGATGTAGAATTACTGGGGATAGAAAAGTAACCGGTCACACATCACCCTATATTTATTCACGGGACGGCTGTTTGTCGTCCCGTTTTTTTGTTTTAACCCATACGGATCTACGAAAAAAAGTCTACAAAACCATTCAAACGCTATCATTATTCTTCAATAATAGGTATTATACTTGTTTTATCATCGATTTTAACACGAAATTATTGCATAATACTAATTTTAAGGTTATTTTTGCATCGTTTTAGGTTATTTTGACAACCTGGTGTTTTGGGAAAAACAAAATTGCAACTTATAAACTAAGATTAATTTGTTTTCAAAGGTTATCAAGCCTGTATTTTTATGAAACGCAATAACTATTTCATTGAAATTTCTCAAAGCGCCGTCGTGTTAAATTTATCCCAACATATATTGTATTGCTTTAATTTCATTTACATTTGTGTTGCTATTTTGGACATGCATTTTTACAAGTGATAAAGTGTAACAATTACATTCAAATATTTTCTTATTTGTTAGAAAGAAAGGAAAAAAATATCAAAAAAAGCTTTTCTATGAAAAATTTAATTTATATTTGCATACAGATAGGGAAGCTTATTTTATGTTAATCGCTCACAACAGGGAAAACCATCAAGAATTTACCTTGATACCTTTTATTTCCACCAAAAAACGTATGTTTTTTTACTGATTATGGCGATTGTTTGAGAATGCAAAGATCATTTAGATACTATAATTGTTTAATTTAAAAGTAGAGTTTATGAAAAGAAAACTATTTCTGTTTTTGGCCCTGTTTTTTGTAGGAATAGGGATTGTGCAGGCTCAGACACAAGTACGCGGTACTGTTATGGATGAGAATGGAGACCCTGCAATTGGTGCAACCATACAAGTAAAAGGTAAGACCCAGGGAACAGTAACCGATGTTAATGGTAATTTCAATCTGTCTGCACCAACGGGAGGCACTTTAATTATTTCTTATGTTGGATATACAACCCAAGAAGTGCCGGTAAGTGAAAGTATAAGGATTATGTTGGTTTCTGACACGGAGATACTTCAGGAACTTGTAGTTACCGGTTTGGGCGCAGCTACCGACAGGCGAAAAGTAGCCATTTCTGTTGAATCTGTTTCAGAGGATGCCCTGAAAAGAGTTCCAGCAAAAAGTGTTGATGCCGCCCTGATAGGTAAGATCGCCGGGGCACAAATACAGTCAATTTCCGGTCAACCCGGTCAACAGGCAAGTATCATTTTACGTGGTATTAATTCATTAGGCACTACACAACCAATGATACTGGTTGACGGGGTAGAGATAAATGCTAGTAGTGTCGCTTTGGGTACAGGAAACTCGATTTCACGACTCGCTGATTTAGACTTATCGAACGTAGAAAGAGTCGAAGTTATCCAGGGTGCTGCTGCTGCAACTATATACGGTGCACAAGGAGCTAATGGGGTTATTCAGATTTTCACTAAGAAAGGTAAAGCCGGACAACGTACAGATATTACTTACAACGGATCATTAACTGTTGATAACCCAATGAGAGGAGATTTCAAAAAGGCTCAATATCACTACTTCCCTACACTCTCTGATGGTTATATTGATGACGGTTCGGGCAATAGAATTGCAGTTGATCCTGATACAGGTTTTTGGACATTACCTGATGAAACAGTTACAGCAGAATCTCAAAACAATAAACCTTACAAAGAACAAACTTTTGATCATTTAGACCAATATTTTAAAAAGAATGTATTAACACAACAACATTCATTGAATTTGGTTGGAGCTTCAAATAATATTGATTATGCATTAGGTTTTTCCTATATGGGACAAGAAAGTCCTGTACATGGCGATTACACAAGAAATAACTTGACAGCCAATATTGGTTCAGAATTGTTCAAAGGATTTACTGTTCGTTCAAATACACAATTAATATCTAGCGAAAACACAACCGGTGGTATTAATAATCGTAATAACATTTTCAGTGGTTTAGCAGCCGCTGGTACATTACTCCCATTTGTTGATCTCACTTTCAAGGACAAATTGGGAAATCCCTTCGTAAATTATGATGCAGCCGACAATAGTGTGATGCCATTTTACACATATAAATTCAGAGATATAAATGCCGATATCAAACGCGTTATCCAAGGGATTAATGTCAATTACAAAGTACACAAATTTGTGGAGTTAGACTATAAGTACGGTATAGATCATTCCCGTATAGATAGAAGCGAATTTTTAGCTAACCAAATGAGCACAATGACACCTGGAAAAGGTATTGACCCTAAAAGCGGAAAGTTGACAAAAGACATGATTCAGGAAACCCAACAGAACTCATTGCTTAGCGCATTCTTAAGATTTGATTTTGAAAAAGATTTTGATTTTAACTTCCCACTTCAGTCAACAACTCAAATTGCATACGATTGGAGAAAGTCTGACTATGAGCGTGTAACAGGAACTGGAACTGGATATGGTGTGGATCCACCTTTCACTTTGGCAACAGCCAATACAAAATCGTCGGATCAATATATATCCCATTTTGTTACTTTCGGATATCTAATTAACCAAAAATTTGACTATGCCAATCTTCTTGGTGCTTCTTTTGGTTTCCGCTCCGACTATTCTTCTGCATTTGGAGAAGGCTCTAAGCCATTTACGTTCCCACGTGCCGACTTTTATATCCGGTTATCTGAATTAATAAAATCACCCGCCCTGTATGATCTTAAATTAAGAGCTGCTTACGGAGAAGCTGGTATTCAACCCAGTGCATACGATCGTATGATCACTGCCAGCAGTGACATCTTGGGTGATCAAGGATATTTTTACTTACCATCAACATCTCGTAATCCGGCTTTAGGAGTAGAACGTTCAAAGGAAATTGAATTTGGATTAGATTACGGTATCAGCCTTATGAAAGGATATTGGTTAAATAAAGCCAGTGGGTCATTGGTATATTGGACAAGGAAAAGCACAGGAGTTATCTATACAGTGGATATGCCGCCCTCTACAGGGACGGCAGGTATTCGAGACAACGCCATCGATCTTTCAAGCAAAGGCATTCAATTCTCGATGGATTTGGACGTGTATAAATCCCGGAATTTCGATTGGAAATTTGGTACCAGATTCACTAAAGGATTAACTATGGTTGATAAAATATCAAACGGAAAACCCATTATTATTGGGGAAGGTGGCTCGGGTCAAACCGCTATTGTGGAAGGCGAACCGGTTGGTGCGTTTTTCGGAACAAAACCTTTATCTTCACTTGATCAAAAAGACTCAAACGGAGATAGATACATTGACGAGGCAGATTTGAACGATTACGAAGTAGTTAATGGTATGGTTGTAGATAAAACTTCGAAACAAGTGCAGTTTACAGCTGAACAAGAGAAAATAGGTGATGCTACTCCAAAATTCTCAATGTCGTTTTTCAATGATTTCACGATACATAAAAATGTATTGTTCTCTTTTCAATTCGATTGGGTAAAAGGAGCGGAAGCCTACAACGTGAGTCGCCAATGGCTCTATAGAGATCGCATCCATCCGGATTTTGACAAAGAAATTACCATAGGCGGGCAAACTGGAGCATGGGTTGCTTTTTATAATAGCTTATACAACACGAATAATATTCACCAATATTTCGTGGAAGATGCTTCTTTCTTACGGCTACGTAATATTTCTTTAACCTACGATTTGAGTGATCTAATTAAGAATGGCTTCATTAAAGGACTATCGGTTAGTGTTTCTGCAAAAAATCTTCTTACAGTAACAAATTACTCAGGAATGGATCCAGAAGCAGTTGGAACAAATCTTAACAATCCATTATATAGAGGAATTGATTTGTGGTCTTTCCCAAATTCAAAATCTGTGATTTTCGGGGTTAACGTGAAATTTTAATTTGATAATAAAAAAAGTTTAATTATGAAAAAAATATTATTTATAATTTCAATCATAGGACTTGCTTTAACGTCATGCGATAAAGATTCCTTAAAGTTAGAAAATCCTAATGAGCCAGGGCTTGGCTCATTACGAACGGAAGTTGGAATACAGAAAGCTGCATTAGGCGTTTATCACCCCATGAGATATGATTATTTCATTTGGTTTTCGCAGGTGAATCACAATGTAATGGGAGATGTGACTACTGTGTCTGCCGGAAACTTTGGATGGAGATGGGTGAATCAAGTTACATCTATTACACGTCCCAACGGCACTGTTGTAAACCCTCCTCAAGGAGGGTCGCAACCTGATTTGATGAGACAATATAACGGTAGAGACTATGGATACGACAATCCGATGAATCATGAATGGCTTCCGTTATATGGAACATTAGGACATGCAAACTTAATGCTAAGTATTCTGGACGAAGTTGAATTTACAGGATCTGACACTGAAAAGCAAATCAAAAAAGATACATACAAAGTATGGTTTTTGTGGTGGAAAGGATTTGTTTATTCACGCATTGGTTCTTTATATTCAAAAGGAATTATTAATGATAACTACGGTGAATTAAATACCAATTATTCAACTCATGAGGAAGTAATTGGTGAAGCAAAAAAAGTTTTTGAAGAAGCCAAATCAATCTTAGCAAAAATCGATGAATCTGATGCAACATATCAGTCACTAATAACTTCTTTCATTCCGTCATCTTTCCGAAGTGGTAATGGAGGATTTATCTCTCCCCGCATGATGGAACGTAATATTAATAGTTATTTAGCACGTAATATTCTTGTAAATAAATACGCAAAGGACCTTACTGATGCAGAATTGACTGAAATTGAAACTTTAGCTTCAGCTGGGATAAGAGAAAACGATAAAATATTCACTGTTAAATCTGATCCTAACGAAGACGCTTGTTTCGTATATCAAACCACATGGTCTGCTGTTCGATTACTAGCTGGATGGGAAAATATCTCCGAGAGATTAGTTCAAGATTTCAAACCAGGGGACAATCGTTTTGAACGTAATATCTATACCCTATCTAGTCCGATATTTAATCCGAGAGGACGCGGTTTGAGTTATGGCACACGATATGGAGCTGTTGACGGTGGAGACTACGCAAGTTGGGAACCGGGTTTTTGTGAAATACCTATGGCCTGTTCTTATGAAGAAACTCAATTGATGTTAGCAGAAGTCAAAATTAGAAAGAATCAAATTGAGGCAGGCTTAGCTCATATTGATGCTGTAAGAGATTACCAAAATGCCCAGTTGGATGCTGTTGCTAACACTAATTTAAATAAAGACGAGGCTTTGGAAGAATTACGTAAAGAAAGACGCATAGGATTATTCTTAAAAGGGACTTCGTTTTACGATGCCAGACGTTGGGGTGTCCTTAAACCTTTATCTCAAGGGGGAGGACGCCAAAATGCCAATGTAGTTGTAGCGTCTAATGGCACAGTAGAGCCTTGTACAATTAATTACAATTATTTGGAATGGTGGGATGTTCCGGCAAACGAAACGGATTTTAATCCCATTGAAATTCCTAATACACCTAATTAAAAACACTATTGATGGCACCTAAATACTAGGTGTCCCAAAGGTTTGACGGTTTTGCATTAAGTATTTTCAAAGAGGGTGTTTCACAAATGTGATTTCACCCTCTTTTCATTCGGGGTACCTCTGAGAACAAATGCAAATATTCATTTCTCGGGAGGTTTATTTTTATTTTGAGACTTTTAATCTTGCTTAGATTGTGGTACAAATTATGGGTATATATAAACTTTAAACTTTCAACATAAAAGCAGCACATCCCAAACTTTAAGAAGCTAAAACCAACATTAAATCTGAATCTTGTCCTTTTTATTAAACAAATTCAACAAAAAAAATTATCTTTGCCTTAAATAAATTTCAAGAAAATGCGCTGTTTTATATATATTGCCATTGCTGCGGCTGCAGCGGTGCTTTTCATTTCTTGCAATGAACGGGAAAATGGTGAAATACACAAAATACTTACACAATGGGATAACCTGTTGGAAAAGAATCCCAACGCTATTTCAGACAGCCTGAAAACTATTGATCCACAAACCCTTTCGCGGGAAAACCGCGCCTATTATAACCTGCTCAAAACAATCTCGGACGATAAAACCTATTTTGAATTCACAAGCGACTCCCTGATTACCAGGGTAGCAGACTACTATCACCTCCACGAGCCCTACAGCAACAACTATATCCGCGCCCTCACGTACAAGGGCATTGTCCGTACCCGCATGGGAATAACAGACAGCACCGTGTACGAACCTCTAAAAAAAGCCGATCACATTTTTCACACCTATAAAAACCCGGATCCAGCAACCGGATACATCCTCCACTACTTTTTAGGAAATACGCATTATTACAACGGTAACTTTGAATTGGCCGGAAAATATTTTCAGGAATCGCTCCATAACGCTAAACTGAAAAACGATTCATCACATATCTTTGATGCCTATTTGGCTATCTATTGGAATGAGATGCGTCAAACCGATTTTGATGCGGGGAAAAAATATGTAGATACTCTGTCATCATTTTTCGATAAAATTCCGGATAGAAATCACCTTATTCTAAATGCGCAATCGGTTTATTATGAAGCCACAAAAGAATTTGAAAAAGCATTGGAATGCGATAAAAAATTATTAACGCTAACAAAATCTCAAAAAGAGGACATTGATTTTTCCAGTTTATACTTTGCCGTTTCAGACAGATACAATACATTGAATCAGCTGGATAGCGCCATGCTTTATGGGCAAATAGCTATTGAAAATATTGTTGATGAAGCCAATAAAGGCAATTATTTATTATACGAGAACGTTGCCAATATTGCTGAAAAACAGCAGAATTACCTTTTGGCCAATACGTACCGGCAAAAAGCTTTTGATCTGTATGAAAAATCGGTGAAAGACCGGTTAAATACCCAGGTCATGGAGCTGGAAAAAAAATACGACCTATCCGAGGCCGAAAATATCGCGTTAAAATCGCAACAGAACACGCTTATTATTGCTATTATAGCCCTGTTGCTCGCTATGCTTGCCACTATTTTGATTATGCTGAACGTGAAAAACCGCCGTGAAGCAAAAATAAAACTGATGCAGTTGGAGCACGAAGCCGAAACACGGGCCATCGAAACAAAGCTGCTGGAAGAAGAAGCAAACAAAAGGGACTGGCTTATCCAGCTGTATGGGCACATATCAAACAGGCTCACATCGCTACAGGAGAATTTCAATACTCTGTCGCAACGGTATGTTTCTTCACATCCTAAGATATACGAAAACATGCACAACATATTACATACGGCCGAATCCGATTTGAGGGAAATGCCCAAGAACCTGATACCCGACGAGAATACATTTTCTTTATACACCAACTTATCAATGGAAGCTGCGGAACTTTTCAATGCCAACGAAAAGATCATGTTGATGCTGTTGGTCTGCAAGGCAGACAACAGGCAAATATCCACCTTTATGAATACTTCAATAGAAAGTATTCGCGCAAGAAAATCGCAATTGAAGAAAAAATTGACAGAAAACGGGATCGATGCCGCTCAATTTTTTAATTTTTAGCACACATTTCTTGCAAAATCATCGTTTCAACCACCTTCGGCAGCGTTAAAATAGATCTTATCATAACACTCATTATCAATTATTTAACCCATATCCTGCCGTTAAAATTCGACCTGGGTATTGTTTTTCTTGTCTGTTGTTTATTAATTTGTGTCTGTAATTCATAATAAAATTATTCCTATGAAAACAAAATTCTTTTATACGATGGCGTTAATCTGCAGTACGCTTTTCTTTTCTTCTTTTGCTGTTACCGAAACAAACAAGGTAAACGACCAGTCCGATAAGATTGGACTCAGCAGGATTGGGGGAACAACCCGCGGGGTAACAGGCGTAGAAGTAGCTGCGACTACCGACGGCAAGACAACCGTTGCCATATCTGTGGTGGATTTTACCGGCACGGCCGTAGTGCAGATAATCGGAGGAAGAACTTCGGCACAGTATTATTTCGATGTAAACGAAATGGGCTACGAAGTGATAAACATTGGAACATTGAGGGCAGCCACATATACCATTCGCATCATTTTGGACAACGAGGTTTATGAAGGCACCTTTACAAAAGAAGCAGTAGGTAGGTAATCCATTAAAACAAGAGAAGCCATGGTAGATAAATATGTATTTTCCGACGTAAGTACCTGTACGTTTAATTTTTCAGACGGAAAAAGGGCCTTTGTAAAATCATCGCCCAGAAAGGAAATTGTACTGGTAAAATTCATCCCCCACACCTCGAAAAAGAACTCATTTCAGGAAAGTGTGGTCGCTAATTATCCCGAATCCAAAAACGTCAGCGAATTAGCACAAAAATGCAACTACGATTGTCTGAAGACTTTTACCCGACATTTTAAAAAGCACTTCAATCAAACGCCTTATCAATGGATGCTTGACCGCAAAATGGAAGAAGTACAGCACCTGGTATTGGAGTCGGATCTGTCGATATCCGATATTGCAAAAATATGCGGTTTCAACAACCTGACACACTTGGTGAATGCCTACTCCAGCAAGTTCGGCATCCCGCCTTTCAGAAACAGGATGCAGGAAAACAAAAATGCAATTTGATTAATTTGCAAAAAGGAGTAGTTATTGTTGCGCAATTTTCATGAAACAAAAAAACGTCCGGTTATACAAAACCCGTACGAACTATTCTTCTTATAAACTCAACTAAACTTCATTGTGGATGAAATCAATGCAAAAACGCCCCAGAACGGGGCGTTTTTTTTAACTGATCCACTTCACGTAAGCAAAGTCCATGCGGTGCGGCAGATCCGGATTTTTCGGATAAATACGCAAAGCATACTGGTGTGTGCCCGGGTCGTTTAGCGCTTCTCTGGTTTGGAAAAAAAGCCGGGAACCTTCCGTTTTCAACAAGTTGAACTCGTATTTTTCAATAAATTCAACCTTATTGGCAGTTGAGTCGTAATCAACCACCACGCACTCCAGTCCCAACTCGGCAGCAATATCTTTCTTGTCGATAACCACTTCGCCGTAAATCTTGTTTTTTCCGTTATTTATATCTACTTCCTGTACCGGCTCAAACTCCAGTTTAATTACTTCGATCTTGTCCCATTTAGATGCGGTATCTTCTTTCCAACGAACGATTTCCTTTGCTTTCGCATAATTATTTTCGGCAAGCTTTTTCGATCGTTGTGCCAGCTTCATATAAAAACGGTCGAAGTAGTCGTCCATCATCCGTTTGGTCGTGTAATGCGGGGCTATTTCTGCAATCGATTTCTTCACGAACTTCACCCACTGAGGCGAATATCCGTTGCTGTTGTGCGCATAATAAAGCGGGATAATCTCCGACTCAAGCATGGTGTAAAGAGTCGATGCATCCAGTTCATCCTGGAAAGCCTGATTTTCGTAAGTCCGTTTTGCGGTTAACGCCCAACCGGCCCCTTCGACATACCCCTCGTACCACCAGCCATCCAATACAGAAAGGTTTAACACGCCATTCATAATGGCTTTTTCACCCGATGTGCCCGAAGCTTCCTGTAAACGCGTAGGAGTGTTCAGCCAGATATCAACGCCCGAAACCAAACGTTTGGCTAAACGCATGTCGTAGTTCTCGAGGAAAATTATTTTTCCTAAAAATTCGGGGCGGCGCGATATTTCCACAATGTGCTTGATGAGCGATTGTCCACCACCATCTGCAGGATGCGCTTTGCCGGCAAAAATAAAGGTAACCGGACGCTCGGGATTGTTCAGTATTTTTGCCAGACGGTCTAAATCTGAAAACAATAAATGAGCACGTTTATAGGTGGCGAAACGGCGCGAAAACCCTATGATCAAAGAGCCCGGCCTGATTTCGTCGAGCATAGAGATAATCCGGGAGGGATCGGCCTGATTCTTCAACCATCCGTCCACAAATTCACTCTTGATGTAATCGACAAGCTTCTCCTTCAAGTGCATGCGTAATCCCCAAATCTCCTCATTACTGATATCATACACCTTTTTCCATATCTCGGGATTAGACTGATCCTGGTAAAAATCTTCGCCCAGGTTATTCTCGTAAATCCTCTTTACCGATGAAGTTGCCCAGGTCGGCAGGTGGACACCGTTGGTAACATAGCCCACATGGAGTTCCTGTGGAAAATAACCCTTCCAGACCGGCTGGAACATCTCTTGAGAAACCAGGCCGTGAAGTTTACTTACTCCGTTTGATTCCTGTGCGGTGTTCAACGCAAAAACACTCATCGAGAACTTTTCGTTTGTACCCGGATTATCACGTCCCATATCCATAAACTGATACCAGGGGATACCTATCTTGTTGACCAAAGGTTCCATGTATTTCCGGATAAGCGACTCCTCAAAATAATCATGACCGGCAGGAACAGGGGTGTGTACCGTATAAAGGGTGGATGCACGTACAACCTCCAACGCTTCGTTGAACGACAGTTTTTCTTCCTGCACATAATCGCGCAACCGCTTAGCACTGATAAGGGCTGCATGCCCCTCGTTCATGTGATACACATCTTTCCGGATTCCTAGCCTTTTCAGAAGCAATATTCCTCCTACGCCAAGCAAATATTCCTGTTTCATGCGGTTTTCCCAATCCCCTCCGTAAAGTTGGTAGGTTATGGACCGGTCATATTCGCTGTTATGTTCAAGATCTGTATCCATCAGATACAACTGAATACGCCCTACCGATACTTTCCAGATATTTGAATATATGGTTCTATCGTGGAAAGGCACTTCGAGCACAACAGGCTTGTTATGTTCATCCAGTACCTGGGTTATGGGTAAGGAACCAAAGTTTTGGGCTTCGTAGTTGGCAATTTGCTGCCCGTCCACGGAAAGGGTTTGGGTGAAATATCCGTGGCGGTACAGGAACCCGACAGCAGTCATATCAACCCGGCTGTCGCTTGCTTCTTTCAGGTAATCACCGGCCAGAACGCCGAGCCCGCCGGAGTATATCTTTAAAGCGTGCGACAAGCCGTATTCCATGCTGAAATAAGCAATACTGGGCCGATCTGCATCGAAAGGAACACCGATATAGTTTTTGTATGATTGATGTAACCGACCTATTCTAGCCATCAGATCGGCATTTTTCATAATTTCCTCCGTTTTTTCAGTACGCAAGTTTTGAAGTAACGCTACCGGATTTTTACCACACTTTTCGTATTCCTCATAATCCAGCAATTCAAAAATTTCTTTTGCCTCCTCGCTCCAAACCCACCAAAGGTTATGGGCGATTTCTTCCAACGGCCTTAACTCTTCCGGCAAAATTGAATGTACGTGCACATCATGCCATACCGGAGTGTTTGAATAACTCGCTTTAATAATCATTTTTTATCGTTTAAATGTTGATTTTTTAATGTTGATTTTGGTCTGAATTCAAATCATCAGAATTTCAGACCACTACACTTTTAAACGTCAAGATAGTCTGACCATCTAACTACCCAATCGTCTAAAAGTTTTTATTCTTTTTCGCAAATATAAGCATTTAATCGGCTTTGTATCTTGCCGGTTTCGATAACCGTATAAAAGAGTTGTGCAATGCTTTGCGATAAGCTTCCTGATAATAGGTGATGAAATGTGCCCAATCTGCCCTGTCGGAAAGTTCCGCAGCCATTTTTTTCAACACATTCACCTGATCTATACTTTTGAGTGTAAAGTCGTATAGGGTGGCTGCAATCTCCTCTGCCACCTCTTTATAGTTGCTGTCGTCCCGGTAAATGACCTGTACCCCATCGGATAAACCTTTCTCTGTATCTCCATTTTTCTTTGCCCAAACACCAAAACCCGCCAGCGTTGTCGTGATGGTAGGAATGGAAAAGGCAACGCTCTCGTGCGGTGTGTACCCCCACGGTTCGTAATAGGACGGAAAAACAGAAACATCCAGACCAATTAACAGGTTGTAATAATCCGTATTGAAGATACCGTCGAATCCGTTCAGGTAAGACGGAACAAAAATTACTTTTACCCTCTCCTGCTCTGAATTGCTAAATCCAAGGTATTTCAGGTAATTTACAATCTTGTCGTTTTCAATATCCTGCAGCTGATGAGTTGTATAAAGTGCCGATTGCCAATCTTCCCTGGGACCCTTTATCCAAGCAGGGATCATAATGAATGCAATCACATCTTTGGACAATTGAGGCATCTTGCGCAACGTGTCCAACGCATCGATAAAAACATCGATACCTTTGTTCTTGTATTCATACCTTCCGCTAATTCCTACCAGTAGTGCATCGGGATGAACAAAATGCCCCAATAGTTTCTCCGCAACACTCAGCAACGTTTCACGCGCCTTTTTTCGGGTACGCCTATAGTTCAATCCGTTGGGGATAAAGTCTTTCTCAAATCCGTTGGGAGTCACCACATCAGGCTGACGCTGAAGAAACTGCGAACACTCTTGTGCCGTAATATCACTTACCGTAGTGAAACAATCCACACTTTGTGCCGCCCTTTTCTCAATGGAATGCTTGGCCACCATATTCAGTTGGCGCGCCATCTGATCGCCGTTATAATTTTTCAGGTGATTGTAGAGCGGGAGCCCGTTTCCGGCAATAGAGCGTCCTACTCCCGTGGCGTGGGTGGTGAAAACTGTGGCAATTTTCGGAACATATTTCTTGATGTACAAGGCTCCCATACCTAACTGCCACTCATCGAAGTGCGCAATGACATGGCACGCCTCCAAACGGTGAAACCGATAGAAACTTTCTATAACCACCCCCGAAGCATAGGCGAACATCGATGACTCGTCGTAATCTCCGTAAGCATACATGGAGTCTACCCCAAAATCGAGCCACATCTCTGAATAGATGCTGTTCTTTTGTTCAAAAAACCGGTCAAATTTAATCAGAAAAACGATGGGATTTCCAGGTACATTCCACCTTCCAGCACGTATCTCGAGGTTCTGGTTTATCCGTGCAAAGTTTCTCCAATCGGCGTAAAGCTCCTTTTCTTCCAGGAACCAGGGATTATCCGATGGTTGTAAAACATCGGGGCCGATAAAAAAAACCTTGTCTTTGTATAATTTTTGTAGTGAATTTGCCTTCGTTGATAAAACGGTGTAGATACCGCCAACTTTGTTACACACTTCCCAACTTGCTTCGAAGATGTAGTCGGGAGTATGCTTTGCATCCATTTGCATATAAAAGAACTGTAATTTGAAAGACAAAGATACAGATTTAAAGTGAAAAAGCGAAAAGGGAAGTCTTAAAAATATCATAATCACAGGCACAATCCGTAAATCTAAAATCGTAATTTCTTTGTACCTTTGCCCCGAATTTATAAACGATGGTATCAGACATCTCTCAATTGCTCCGGATCCTTGAGGTTCACCCCAACGTAGCGGCCGCAAACAAATTGCTGAAAGAGGTAAAAACACTTTTAGTGAAAGGTTTGCATGGTTCTTCGCGTGCACTTTTCTCGGCAACGCTTTATAACAAACAACCGCGGACCTTTCTTTTTATCCTCAATGACCTGGAAACGGCAGGATATTTTTATCACGACGTTACACAGATCCTGGGAACGAAAGACATCCTTTTCTTTCCTTCGGCTTACAAACGTGCTGCCAAGTACGGACAGATGGATCCGGCAAACGAAATTCTCCGCACCGAAGTGTTGAGTCGTTTACAAAACAACGACTCTTCGTTGTTCATCGTATCTTACCCCGATGCGCTGGCAGAAAAAACGGTTTCTCAGGCAACACTTCAGCAAAACACCCTGAGGTTGTCGGTGGGTGAGCAGGTGGATTCCGGTTTTGTATCGGAAGTACTGGACTCTTACGGTTTCACCGCTGTGGATTACGTTTACGAACCCGGACAGTATGCCACTCGCGGAAGTATATTGGACGTCTTTTCCTTTTCGAACGAATTGCCTTACCGTATCGATTTCTTTGGAGACGAGGTGGAAACCATTCGCAGCTTTGAAGTTGAAAGCCAACTTTCTGTAGAGAAGTTCGTCGAAATCCGTATCGTCCCTGAATTCGGTAAAAGTAAGCACAAAAACGCATCGCTTTTTGACTCTGTTCCCCGGGAGACGATTATCGCGATTGAAGATATCCGCTGGATAGAAAGCCGCGTTGAAAGTATCTGCAACGATGAGCTGAGCATTGACATCAGTAACGAGGAACTGGTTAAAGCCGACCTGCTCACGAAAGAAGAGTTCCTGTCATCTATTGAACCGTTCACACACCTGCGGTTCGATACGAAACTGACGGACACCCCAGATGCCATCTTGCAGTTTCAAACAACTCCGCAACCGTTGTTTCAAAAGAATTTTGATTTGATTTCGGACTCGCTCAACCAGTTCCTGCAAAACAACTATACCCTTTACATCCTCAGCGACAGTGAAAAACAGCACCAGCGTCTGAACACCATCTTCCACGACAGGGGCGACGATATTCCGTTCACGCCTGTAAACAAAACATTGCACGAAGGGTTTTCGGACGAATCGCTGAAAATCTGCTGCTTTACGGATCATCAGATTTTCAACCGGTTCCACAAATACAACCTGAAATCCGAGAAGGCCCGCTCCGGAAAGATTGCACTCACATTAAAGGAGCTTAACCAGCTTCAACAAGGCGACTTTGTGGTTCACCTGGATCACGGAATCGGAAAATTTGCGGGACTGGTCCGCCTTCGTATCGGAGAAACGGTGCAGGAGGTGATCAAGCTAACCTACCTTAACAACGATTCGGTATTCGTTTCCATCCATTCCCTTCATAAGATATCCAAATACAAAGGCAAAGAAGGGGAGTCTCCGCAACTCAACAAATTAGGCTCCGGTGCGTGGGAAAGGACTAAGGAAAGAACTAAAACAAAAATAAAAGATATCGCCCGCGACCTTATAAAGTTATACGCCCAGCGACAGAACGAAAAGGGATTCTCCTATTCAAAAGACACCTACCTGCAAACTGAACTGGAAGCTTCGTTCATGTATGAAGATACGCCCGATCAGCTAAAAGCCACGCAAGAGATCAAGCTGGATATGGAAAGTGACCATCCGATGGACAGGTTGGTATGCGGCGACGTGGGCTTCGGCAAGACGGAAGTAGCCGTACGTGCGGCTTTCAAAGCAGCTACTGATGGCAAACAAACGGCCGTTTTGGTACCGACCACCGTGCTGGCCACTCAGCATTACAAAACGTTCAGCGGAAGATTGTCCGATCTTCCCGTAAAAGTGGATTACCTGAGCCGCGCCCGCTCGGCGAAAGAACAAAAACAAATCCTCTCCGAGTTGAAAGAAGGCAAGATAGACATCATCATCGGCACTCACCGGTTGGTAGGCAAAGACATTCAGTTCAACGACCTGGGCCTGTTGATTATAGATGAAGAACAAAAGTTCGGCGTATCCACCAAAGAGAAACTGAAACAGCTGAAAAGCAATATCGACACGCTCACGATGACCGCTACCCCTATTCCCAGAACGTTGCAGTTTTCGCTAATGGGGTCTCGCGATTTTTCCACCATAAACACGCCTCCCCCCAACCGTTATCCTGTACAAACGGAGGTTCACACGTTCGACGTGGAGGTGATGAAAGAGGCCATCAACTACGAGGTGAGCCGGAACGGGCAGGTTTTTATCGTCAACAACCGCATACAGAACATTTACGAAATGGAAGCGCTGCTCAGGCGCGAGGTCAAAGACATCCGTATTGCGGTAGCTCACGGACAGATGGATCCGAAAAAACTGGAAGCCATTATTGCCGATTTTCTGAATCACGAGTACGATGTGCTGCTGGCAACCACCATTATCGAATCGGGAATTGATATGCCCAACGTGAACACTATTATCGTTATCAACGCTCAAAACTTTGGGCTGAGCGACCTCCACCAACTTCGCGGACGCGTGGGAAGGAGTAACCGCAAAGCGTTCTGTTACCTGATGGCTCCACCGCTCTACACACTCAGCACCGATTCCCGGCGAAGGTTACAGGCTATTGAGAATTTCTCCGAGCTGGGCAGCGGCATTCACATCGCGATGCAGGACCTGGATATCCGGGGTGCCGGTAACCTGTTGGGTGCAGAACAAAGCGGATTTATTGCCGACCTGGGCTACGAGACGTACCAGAAGATCCTGGCAGAAGCCGTACAGGAATTGCGCAAGGAGGAGTTTACCGAACTCTATCGCGAACAACAGGAACTGAAGGCCGAAAGGGAAGAGGATTTTGTCGACGACGTGACCGTAGAGAGTGACCTGGAGCTGATGTTTCCGGTAGCCTATATCCCCAACGATGCCGAACGGGTAGCCATGTACCGCGAGTTGGACAACATGGAATCCGAGACACAAATCATGGATTTTACCCAACGGCTGGAAGACCGTTTTGGTAAAATCCCCGCACAAGGGAAAGAGCTTATCCGTATCGTGCGGCTTCGCCGGCTTGCTAAATCACTAGGTATCGAAAAGATTTTCCTGAAGACCGGCCGAATGACCCTCTTCCTTATCTCCGATGCCGAATCGCCTTATTACCGCTCAACGGCTTTCGACAAACTGCTAAACTTCATCCAGACTCATCCGCGGGACTGCCAGCTACGGGAAGCCGGCAAAAAACGATCGGTAATCATCCGGAATGTAAAAACCGTTGAGGCAGCGATTGCGCTAATACAATCCATCCACTGACAAGTACCGTTCTCCCGTATCGTAATTGAACGTCAATATCCGCTTTTTCTCGGTCAGTTGCGACACTTTCTGCGCCACGGCAGCAATAGCCGCACCGGTGGAGATCCCTCCGAGAATACTCTCCTCTCGTGCTAGCCTACGGGCGTATATAAAGGCGTCTTCGTTCGATACTTTGATGACACTGTCGAGCACGTTCAGGTCCAACGTGTCGGGGATAAAGCCAGCTCCGATGCCTTGAATGGTATGCGGGCCGGGACTATCGCCGGAAATAACGGGAGAAGCCGCCGGCTCAACGGCAATGACCTGAATGGAAGGAAACTTCTTTTTTAGCTCTCTCCCCACTCCTGTAATGTGGCCACCGGTACCTACCCCCGTAATCAGGTAATCAAACCCTTCGGGAAAATCATCGAGTACCTCTTTTGCCGTCTTCTCTGCATGAACCGTTACATTGGCTTGGTTTTGAAACTGTTGTGGGATCCAGGATCCCGGAATTCCGGATTGAAGCTCCAGGGCTTTCTCAATGGCACCTTTCATCCCTTTCTCCCGGGGTGTCAACACCAGTTCCGAGCCAAAAAGCCCGATCAGGCGACGTCGTTCAACCGACATGGATTCGGGCATCACGATAATGACCTTATACCCTTTGTAGGCACCGACAAAAGAAAGCCCTACACCGGTATTTCCCGATGTGGGTTCTATAATGGTTCCTCCGGGCTTCAAGATCCCTTTTTTCTCCGCATCTTCAATCATTGCCAGAGCAATACGATCTTTGATACTCCCTACTGGATTTTGTCTTTCCAGTTTAATCCATACTTCGTGATGGGGGAACAACTTGCTCAAACGTAGGTGAGGTGTATTCCCGATTGATTCCAGAATGTTGTTAAATCTCATTGTTGTTAATTTTAAAATGTTATGAATACCTTATATGTTTTTGTTTAAATGATAAAGTCAAGAGGCTGAACAAAGTTTTTTACCGTTCTGATCTTAACATCCACCGAGTTGTAAACCAGCGAATAGGGGATAACGCTTTGTGTCAACCACGCACCGCCACCAATGGTTGAGTCGTGCCCGATAACCGTCTCCCCTCCCAAAAGGGTAGCATTGGCATAAATAACCACATTGTCTTCCACTGTGGGATGCCGTTTTACATCCGACAGTTTTTTTTCCACGTAGAGCGCTCCCAGCGTTACGCCCTGATAGATTTTCACGTTGTCGCCTATTTCGGCAGTCTCACCAATCACAATCCCAGTACCGTGATCCAAAAATAAATTCTTGCCGATTTTAGCAGCGGGATGGATATCGATTCCGACTTTTGAGTGAGCATATTCACCAAAAAGGCGCGGGATAAGAGGTACACCCAACACATGCAGTTCGTGCGCCATCCGGTAGACACTCAGTGCAAAGAAACCGGGATAAGTGATGATTACTTCTTCGAGTGACTTGGCTGCCGGATCATTTTTGAGGTAGCATTTTGCATCTTCGTACAAAAGATCCTGAATTTCAGGAAACCGGCTGAAGAATTTATACACAGCTTCGTCTGCAAACTGCTGATCCTTCAAGCGGGCAATGTTTACACTCAATTCCCGGGCGCAATCCTTTAGCTTTTCGTGAATGTCACCCATATCAATCCGTTCGCAGACAGGGAACATTTGCGAAAAGAGCGTTTTAACCACTTCTTCCAGCTTACACTTGTCAATGGGGATTTGTACGGGCAACGGTTGAAACTTATTGATAAGTTCAAAAGTCTTTTTTATCATAAGAAGAGTTTTTTTAATGAATAATTTTTATTTGTTTGCTGAAAGGAACAGAGGGCCAGCCCTTGTTAATCGATTGGGAGGTGGTGATCAACAACAGCAACAACAAATATGCATTCGCTTCTTATTCATTTTTTACGTTAGGAAGTAGCAAAGATATAACTTATTTGAAATGAAAACACCCATATTTGTTGTTTTGTTCATTTTTGTCCCTAAAAAAATAACATTTAATAAAAAAACTGTTCTTCAACAACAAATCTGAACTACAGCAGGCTGTTTTATTTTACATTTTTAATCCTTTCGATAAGTTCGTCACCCAACGCTTTTTTATCTTCAATGTGCTTAAGGGTAGCCATTACGAACGGATTTTTATCAAAAGCTCCGCGAACATATTCAAAGTCCATGGCCTGGTCCTGGATGTTCCCATCGGAACCGAATCCGGTTTTGAAAGACAACGAAAACTCTTTCTTTGCATCGGTGTAAATCATTTCATCAAGCTTTACCACCGAAGTTTTCCATTTTTCCACAATAGCGATAACATCTTCAGCAGTAATTGTCTCGGGGGTAACGCTATAGAATTCCTGAATTTTCTCCCATGCCCAAGTCCACTCCAAGGTGTAGTATTGTTCGTGAAGTTGTTTAAACACGTTGTTGATCTCCTTCAACTTCGAAACCTCACCGCTTTCAATCTGACAAAGCAAGTGGTCGATTTCCGATTTTGGGGCAATCAGTCCGGAAATGTCTATCCATTCGCCCGACCCGACTGTTGTGTCCGGTTTCAACCTATCCCGGACCTCTTCGTTTGAAGTAAAACGGGTATTTTCGAGCCTTTTTATGATGGAGTTTCCCAAAAATTTATGAATGACAATTTCATACAGCTCCAGTCCTCTTTTTAAGGCAGCATTTTTGATGATACAACTCTGATAGGTGTAGATTTCGGAGGTTTCGCCTGCCGTTGCCTGCAAGTTCTTCAAAATACTTACTCCGGCAAATACTTTCTGGATGGTATAGGGGCTCAACAAGTTGAAATTGATAAAATCGAGCTTGTCTGGATCTTTCCTCTTGTCCCGTTCGGGCCATTTTTTGGCATCGCGAATGGTGCCCACACTTTTCAGGTTTATGGCCGGAGCCAGGTGTGTCGCATTGTTGTTTTCCACCAAATAAGAGAACGGCAAGTTCGAAGTATCCGAGTGGTGGTAGTGCCGGCCTAAGATCAAGGAGAAAGGGCCTACCTTTGCCGGCCAGAGCACATAGGAATTACTCGTTGTTTTAGCGCCGCGCTCAACGATTCCCTGATGAATGGGCCCCAGCTTGTACATGTGGTTGCTTTGATTGGATCCCGATCCGGCGTTCATAAACGAGAACATACCGGCTATGAGCAATGTGGACTTATGGTGGGTTACCGTATAAGGCCCGGCAAAAAGGGCGCAGGCTTCGCCGTTCTCTCCCTGGCAATTGCTGAAAAAGAGCGAGTCGGAGGCTGAATATCCGTGATCGAGGTGGCATGCCTGGCCGATAAAGCAGCGGGAAATAATGCATCCGCCATCGATTCGGGAACCCGAAGAAATAATAAAATCCTCAGCAATTACATTCCTGCCGACGTAGACAGGTGCCTGTTTGTTACTGTTGATGCTACCGTTTTTCAGCTTCATGGCACCGGTGATCTTGCAAAAACTGCCGATCCTCACGTTTTTGATGTATCCCACGTTCACAATCATGGCATCGTTTCCTATGCTTCCCATATCCGACGCATGTTTTCCGGCGTAATAATCAACCATCGCCTTCATGCGCTTGATCAAGTTGGGGCGGTGCCTGTAAAGCGCATATACGTATGCAAAATGAGCGGATAATTTATCGTGGATATGAACCTCGCGTCCTCCCGACTCGTTCAGCACATTTACTTCCGTCCCGTTTCCAAAAGTTGTCTTAGCGTCAACCAGAATAACATCTACGTTTTGAATGAAGCAATTATCACCGATGAGGTAATTGGCTATGTAATTTTGAATGTTCTCTATTACCACATTGTTACCGATCTCACAATTGTGGATAACAGCGTTATTGATACAGGAGTGTTTTTTTAATCCTCCCGCCAGCTCAAACTCATTCTCCAACACGCCTAACTTTATCTTTCCCGAAAACCGGGTATTTTTAATAAAGTGAGGGTTGAACCCGGCACTCACCTTTACACGTGTCCAGTCGGCACATTCGCAATTCTGGCTTTGAAGCCGTTCAATTTCTTGCGGTGTTAAACTCCTTAGTTCCTGCATGACTATAATTTTTGTTGCAAAAATATAGAAAAAACCCGTATGACGCTCACGACGGCATACGGGTAAAAAAGTTAGTTTTAAGCGATCAGCCCAACAGAGCCTTAAAAGCTTCGTAGACGAGGAAAGCAGGCCATACAATTGCTTTCAGAAAACCCAGTACTCCCATCCAGAAAGTGGCAGCAGTTGAGATGTACCAGACGGCCGCGCCAATCACTCCGAGTCCATACACGGCATCCCCTGCGGAGCCGCTCCCTTGCGTTTTTTTACCCATAATCGTTAATTTTAAATATGAAAATTATCCGTACGGGTCGGAGTTTGTCCAACACAGAAAGAAGAGAGACTTAATAGGACCTATTTTTTCTCTTTCAACGCTTCAAAGATCAGCTTTTCGAGTTCGTCCGCCAACTCGGGGTTATCTTTGATAACCGCTTTTGTAGCATCGCGCCCCTGAGCCAGCTTCGAGTCGTTGTAGCTGTACCACGATCCGCTCTTTTTAATCACGTTCAGTTCAGCACCCAAGTCCACAATCTCTCCTTCGCGTGAGATTCCCTCACCGTACATTATATCGAATTCGGCCTTACGGAAAGGCGGTGCCACTTTATTCTTCACCACTTTTACGCGGGTCTGGCTTCCGTGTACTTCATCGCCATCTTTTAACTGGCCAATACGGCGGATATCCAAACGAACCGAAGCATAGAATTTCAAGGCATTACCTCCTGTGGTAGTTTCGGGATTGCCGAACATCACTCCGATTTTCTCCCTTAGCTGATTGATAAAAACACAGGTTGTATTTGTCTTCCCTATCGTTGAAGTGAGTTTACGCAACGCTTGCGACATCAGCCGGGCCTGCAATCCTACGTTCGAATCGCCCATATCGCCTTCAATCTCTTTCTTGGGGGTAAGCGCCGCCACAGAGTCAATCACAACAATATCCACTGCCGATGAACGAATCAACTGCTCGGCAATCTCCAACGCCTCTTCGCCGCTGCTGGGTTGAGAGATAAGCAAGTTATCGGTATCTACTCCCAGTTTTTCGGCATAAAACCGGTCGAAAGCATGTTCTGCATCGATGAAAGCAGCCACACCGCCTGCCTTTTGTGCTTCGGCAATGGCGTGAATGGCCAACGTGGTTTTTCCCGATGATTCGGGACCGTATATCTCTATAACCCGACCACGCGGATATCCGCCAACGCCGAGGGCTGCATTCAATCCTATCGAGCCTGTTGGAATAACCGATACTTCCTCTACTTTTTCTTCGCCCATCTTCATGATCGAACCCTTTCCGTAGGTTTTCTCAATCTTATCCATCGCCGCACGAAGCGCTTTGAGTTTCTCACTGTTTTGTGGGGTTTCTTTTTCTGCCATAATATTTTCGTTTTTTATTATTTGTTTCTTGTCAGCCGCTCAAAGCGAAGCATAAGATTTTCCTCTCACAGATTCAATATCTGCTCTGCATGGTTTTTTGTATCCACACCTCGACCCTCAATGATATGGCGAATAATACCGGCTTCGTCAATTAAAAATGTGGTGCGGACTGTACCCATATAGGTTTTGCCGTAATTTTTCTTTTCCTGCCAAACACCAAATTCCTGAACCAGCTTTTTATCCACATCGGCAATCAACGGAAAGGGCAAGTCAAACTTTTCGATGAATTTCCGATGCGAATCCTCACTGTCTACACTCACACCTACAACTGCATAACCGGCTTTTTTCAGGTCCTGATATCCGTCCCTCAGGCTGCAGGCCTGAGCCGTACATCCAGGCGTGTTATCTTTCGGATAGAAATAAAGTGCCAGTTTCTTTCCTGTAAAATCAGTTGATTTCACTGTTTTCCCGTCCTGACCGGTACCCAATATTTCGGGAATTTTGTCTCCAATCTGTAGTGCCATAATTTTTCTTTTTTTTGTGGTAGAGAGATCAAAGATAGTGATTTTTTAAATAAGAAAGGATTCCCTTCCGCAATAGGATACGGGAAAAATTCACACCAATTTATACATTCCTCCCGGCAAGGCTTTTACAACATTTTTCATTTCGAGCTCAAGCAATGTAAAGAACAACTCCGAAACCGGTAAGTTGAGTTCGATTCCCAGCTTGTTCACGTGCATGGATTCAACCCCGTTGAGCGCACGAAAAACTTTTTCTTCCACTTCGTTCAGGTCCGGGAACAACTCTTTTTGCACGGGTTGTTCCGATTTTTCGGCTGTGTCCCACCCCATCTGTTCGATGAAGGCGACTGTATTTTGCATCAATACGGCTTTGTTTGAAGCGATTAAATTATTGCATCCCGATGATCGGGCATCGGTTATTCTTCCGGGTATGGCAAAAACTTCGCGATAATAGGAATTGGCGATATCTGCAGTAATGAGTGAACCTCCTCTATCTCCCGATTCTACAACAACCACAGCATCTGCCATTCCGGCAACGATGCGGTTCCGTTTTACGAAATTGAATCTATCGGGTTCGGTGCCGCTCGGAAATTCGGTAATCCAGGCTCCCCTTTCCAACATCTCTATGGCCGTTTTCCAGTGTACAGACGGATAAACTCTATCCAATCCGTGTGCCAGTACCGCAACCGTTGAAACATTATTTTGCAACGAAGCGCGATGCGCACAGATGTCTATTCCGTATGCCAGGCCACTCACAACAAGTATATCGGGGAAAAGCCCTGACAATTCCCGGACAAATTTTTGACAAAACTCCAATCCGTATCTGGTTGCATTACGCGTCCCGATTATGCTCACCACTTTTGGCGCATTAAAGCCGGTGTTGCCTTTTGCATACAGCAAAACAGGCGCATCAACACAGTTAGTTAACCGGGAGGGATAATGGTGTTGCGTATAAAAAAGTGTCTGAATATTATTTTTCTCAACAAATGCCAGTTCTTTTTCAGCTTTTCTCAATACTTCCGGATTACGGATCTCATGGATCAAACGTCGCGATAAACCCGGCAGTTTCTCCAAACTCCCTGTTTTCTCACTAAATATGGCCTTCTCATCCCCAACAGCCCTCATCAGGTTACGTGCATGTACGACTCCGACGCCCTGAATACAGGTTAACGCAATCTGATATAGGGTTTTGTCGGTTATCATGAGATTGAGATTTAAAGTTTAGAATATCTCTTTGTCCCTTGTTCCTTACTCTAAATATACTCCTTAAACGCTTCGTCAAAGACCTCGGGTTGTGAAAGTTTTCCGTTCACCAGGTTGACCACTTCGATCTTTGCACGGGCACAAAGCACATTATCGGATTGACGGACAATCTCCTGATGAAAAATATATTTCAACCCTATCCTCTCCAGCCGGGAAACCGTACAAATAAACCTGTCCATTCCGATTAACGGAACTTTGTATCGGATTTCCACACGAGACACAACAGCATCAATTCCTTGTTTATGAAGTTGGTAAAAATTCAATCCCACCTTCTCCAGAAACTCATGGCGTGTTACTTCAAAATAATGCTGATAGTTGGCATTATTGACGTGGCCCTGCGTATCACACTCATAATCACGCACCTTCATTGTATATGTAAAAACAGGATCCATAGAAAACGCACTTCGGGTTAAGTAATAATTACAAAAGTACGAAATTCCAGTATATGCATCAAGGCAATATCGGGCAAAAATCCTTTAAAAGCAAATCCTCATCAAGGTTTAACGACAGCAGTAATTTTGTTTGCAATTTTTAGAGCGGTGGACAATGTATTCAGGTTATCGTATAATTTTCCGTCCTTGCCCGAGTAATGGCTGTGTCCAATCGGCTTTAACTCCATCTCTTCCCGGCTATTTGTGTCTAATTTAGTCACATAAACCAATGCCGGCTGGCTCGAGGTCTTGTATTCATTGTCGCCGGGAAATTTGTTGTTTGTCCAGTGTTCGTTCCAGTCCCACGATTGGTTCAATTCCAGAAACAACGTATAAACCCCGTTCAACGGTTTGTCGGTGTTGAGATAAAAAACGAAAGAAGACGACGGCGTAGCTCCTGTATAAGCATCAGGGACAGGCTGTTGAGGAGTCGGCAACAACGTTCCGGCTTCATTTCTTATGTTTCGTTGATAAGCCCAATAAGGAAGGGCTGCCGGTCGCTGAATCTCGCCCGCCATCCATCGTCCGGCTTCGCGGCTCACATGTTTGAATACCCCAGTCCCGATGCTTTCGGACACATAAAGAGTTTGCAAAAAATTACCTTCGGAATCGGCTAACCAGATAGCAAAAAGCGGGTGATTATGTTCTTTTCCTTTCTCAAATTTTAACGTGATAAGGCTTCCCCCGTTTCTTTTCCCGTATGTGAATTCCTGAACTTGTCCGGGTTCTTTTTTTACCGAAACGCAGGAAGAAAGAGTTATGGCGAAAAATGCCACAAGCAACATAAGAATATTTCTTGTTGGATTCATCGTTTTACCGTGTTTAGAGTTTACATTTTAATGATTATCCCTACCGTAGGCAATACGGTGCCACTATAGGCGTCAATTATACGGATTCGCTGACGGTTTTCAGGATCGGCCGGATCATCCATAACGGCACCGTCAACATCCTTGTTGGTATAAATCGGCGCATTTCTCGATTTAAAGTTATAGACGTTCTGCACGTCCGCATAGAGGTTCAGCGTCCATTTCTTGTAATAGATCTCCTTATCTATACGCATGTCCAGCTGATGCGCGTTGGGAAGGCGCAACGAATTGAAGTTACTGTAATCGATATATGCCCGGTTGGTAATGTTCCAGGCCGCTTTATTTGTGGATAAATCCATATCCACGGGGGTATAGGGTGCACCGCCTACAAAACGCCAACGGGCAGACACGTTCCAGTTTTTCGGAAATTTATAACTGCCAATGAGGTTAAGCAAGTGCTTCGTATCCCACGACGAAGGCCTGTAAACCCCTTCCTTATCAGTAAACTCACTGCGGAAAAAAGTGTATGTTGTAGTTACGTTCAGGTTGTTCCATTCCAATATCTTGCTGAAAAACTCAACGCCGTAGGCACGTCCCTTACCGGCAGACAAGACTTCTTCGTCGCCCACCTGGCCGTATTCCGTTCCTTTGCTTGCCAGGCTAATCCCATCGGAAACCGACAACGGATAATTTTCGTACTGTTTGTAAAACCCTTCGAGCGTCATTCTTACGTTGTTCTTCGGACGGAACTCCACGCCTAAAATCGCCTGGTTGGAAAAGATGTATTTCACCCCTTCGTTGCGATTGGCGTATTCTCCTGCTGCATTTTTAAACCCGAGCGACGTATAAGCCGGCTGCATAGCGTAACGTCCGAAGTTGGCATTCAAATCCCACTTGTCCGTAAGCACGTACGAAGCCGAAAATCGAGGCGACAACTGGTTCAGGGGATCCTTCATGTTGTCGTTGAAGTTGTTGCCTACCGTGCTTATCCCGAGCGACAATTTCAGGCGGTTCTTAAGGTATTCGTCCGAAACTTGTGCAAATGCCTGATATCCGAATAAGCCGAGTTGAGTGTGGTAATTTATATCATTAACCATGCCGTTCAGAAAGACTTTAGCTAAAGTTGAATTGGTATAACGAGCGTACTCGATACCTCCCCCCAGCATAAGTTTCACGGGTAAACCCGTATAAACCCGTTCAAAACGCAGTTTATTTTCGGCTTCGTCGGAGAGATAATCGAGTGTTTTGGGTTTGCTTTCATCGTTATCGAGGTATTTAAAGTTTTTGTTCCGAAGCATATTCCGGCTCAATGCCCACGTATCGAAAAAGCGGCTTCCGAAATGCTTGAATACTGTTCCAACCGTATAATTCCATTGGTTGTAGATAGGAAGGTAACCCAACAGGTAGCGCTGGGATTCCGTTCCGGATTCCTGCAATCCGGTATTCAACGTCATGTTGTCTATGGCACCGATACCGATGAAGGTCAACTCGTTCTTCGCGTTAATGTTGTACTTGTATCTTACCTGAAAGTCATTGTAGGTAGGCAGGAACGGCAGTCCGATAGCTTTGAACAACAACTGAAGGTAAGATTGCCGGGCTGATGCGATAAACGTTGAATTTGTCCCGGCAGGGCCGTCAACAGTAATAGCCGCATCAGATGCGCCGACCGAGAGCTTCGTATGCACACGGTCCCGGCTGCCTTCTTTTTGCCTGATTTCCATGACGGAGCTGAGCGCATTCGTGCGGTTAGCAGGAAAGGCACCGGTATAAAAACTGATTTCCCGGACAAAATCGGGGTTAACCACGCCGACAACTCCACCGGACGAGCCTTGCGTGGAAAAGTGGTTGATTATTGGGATCTCGATCCCATCGAGGTAAAAAACATTTTCTGAAGGGCCACCACCTCTCACGATCAAATCGTTCCGGTTAGGGTCCGTAGCCCCCACACCGGGAAGTGTTTGCATCGCTTTTGACACATCACGGTTCACGCCGGCACTTTTTTCAATCTCCTGCACTCCGATGGTCAATATTGAAACGGGACTCTCTATCCGTTTGAGGCTAAAGTTGGGGCGAACCACAACCTCTTCGAGTGAAATAGCCGTTTCGGGCAACTCAATATCAATAAATGTGGTTTGATTTCCCTGGACTTGAATTTCTGAAGATACGGTCGTTTCAAAACCGATAAAACTTGCCGCTAAACGGACAAAACCCGGGTCGATACCCGTGAAAATAAAGTTTCCATCTAAATCCGAAGTAGACCCGATACTGGTCCCTTGTATCTGAATGTTGGCAAATTCAATCGGCTCGTTTGTTTTCGCATTTAAAATACGCCCTTTGATGATACCTTTCTGGGCAAAGAGAACCGATCCGATAAAAATAAAAGAAAACACAATAACAAGTCTTTTCATAAATTTTATTTATACTAATTATAAATACATGGCAATAAATATGCCACTATTAACAAAAAAACAAGATTTTTGTTTTCTCCAGGCCTCCCCCAAGCTCTATTTTTTTTTCAGCCACTCCCGTGCATTGACAAACGCCTCCATCCAGGGTGTAACGTCGTGCTTACGGAATTCATAAGGATACCAGGCATTCTGCCACGGAAAAATGGTGCGCTCCAGGTGCGGCATCATGGCCAAGTGGCGGCCATCAGCCGAACAAACAGCAGCGGCTTTATAATCGGAACCGTTGGGATTTCCGGGATACTCGTCGTAGACGTATTTCGCCGCGATGTTGTAGGCAGACTCCTGTCCAGGCAACTCGAAACGTCCTTCGCCGTGTGCCACCCAGATACCAAGTTTGGTTCCGGCGAGTGATTTCAGCATCACCGAGGAGTTTTGGGGAATTTCCACGCTAAGGAATGCCGATTCAAATTTGTGCGACCTGTTGTGCTGCATTTTCGGATGGGCTTTCCCCGCTTCGGGATAAATCAAACCCAACTCCATCAATAACTGGCAGCCGTTGCAAATGCCCAGGCTTAACGTATCGGGGCGCGCATAGAAATTTTCAATGGTTTTTCTGGCTTTCCCGTTATAGAGGATACCACCCGCCCAACCTTTTGCCGAGCCAAAAACGTCTGAATTGGAAAACCCTCCACAGAAAACGGCAAATTGCACGTCTTCCAGTGTTTCGCGTCCCGATGTCAAATCGGTCATGTGCACGTCTTTCACATCAAATCCGGCGAGAAAGAGTGCGTATGCCATTTCACGTTCTCCGTTGGTTCCCTTGTCGCGGATGATGGCTGCGGTCAGTCCCGAACGCTCTTTCCTGTCGGGATTCAAATCCAGGTCTTGCATTTTCCCGGTAAATGAAGGCAGGAAATTAAATTGCAGCGGCTGTTTTTTGTAATTTTTGAACCGGTCCAGGGCGCATTCTTCGCCGCTCTGTTTTTTGTCGAACAGGTAGGAGGTGCGATACCATACGTCCCGAAGGGCATCGATATCAAACTCCTGTTTGAATTCTCCTTTTTCGATGATCAGCCTGCGCTCTTCGATAGGGCGGGCAACGATAGCAAAACCAATGCCGTAATCATTCAGGATTTTCTCTACCAGGTGATGGTGTTTCACCTGAATAAGGACACCCGGATTTTCGGCAAAGAGAATCTTAATCAGGTCGGAATGCCGGATCTTGTCCAATCGCGCATCCAACCCTCCCTGCGGGTTGGAAAAACACATCTCGAGCATGGCGGTAACCATCCCCCCAGCAGAGATGTCATGTCCCGCGATAATCAATCCGCGATTAACCAATTCCTGCACAGCAGCAAAAGCATTTTTGAAATATTCGCTATCACTCACGGTAGGTGCTTCATCGCCAACTTTACCCAGTGTCTGCAAAAAAGCTGAACCGCCCAAGCGTAACGCATCGAACGAAAAATCAACATAATAAACGTACGTGCCTTTTATATACGCCAGAGCAGGAGAAACGATCTTACGGATGTTTTTCACTTCTGCAGCCGCGGAAATAATTACTGTTCCCGGTGAGAACACCTTGTCGTCACCGTATTTCTGCGTCATGGAGAGCGAATCTTTTCCCGTTGGAATGTTTATTCCCAAGTCGCAGGCAAAATCGGAACAAGCTTCAACTGCCTTATACAACCGGGCATCCTCTCCTTCGTTACGGCACGGCCACATCCAGTTAGCGCTTAACGAAACGCTTTGTAATCCATCTTTTAGTGGTGCGAGCACGATGTTGGTCAGGGCCTCGGCTATTGCCACTACCGACCCGGCAGCCGGGTCAATCAAGGCTACCTGCGGAGCATGTCCGATGGAAGTCGCTACTCCGGCATATCCTCTGTAATCAAGCGCAACTGCACCGCAATCGCTCAGCGGAAGCTGAATCTCTCCCTGACATTGCTGACGCGCCACTTTCCCGGTCACCGACCGGTCCACTTTATTGGTAAGCCAGTCTTTGCAGGCAACAGCTTCCAGCCTGAGCACATTCTCTATATATGTCTTCAGGTTATTCTCATCGTAGTCGGGGGAAGTATAGGTCTCTTCCACAGTAGCGTCGCTCATTACCGTTTTTGGTGATTTTCCGAAGAAATCTTCCATCTCCATATCAATGGGCATTTTCCCATCGGCTTGCTGGAATGTCAGCCTCATATCTCCTGTAGTTTCACCCACCACGTAGAAAGGTGCCCGTTCCCGTTCAGCAATCTGCCTGATGCGGTCGATGTCTTTTTCAGGGACCAACAAACCCATTCTCTCCTGGCTTTCGTTACCGATAATCTCTTTTGCGGAAAGAGTTGGATCACCTACTGGTAACTTCTCCATTTCAATTTTTCCACCGGTTTTTTCCACCAGTTCCGACAAGCAGTTTAAATGCCCGCCGGCACCGTGGTCGTGGATGGAAACGATGGGATTATCTTCCGATTCAGCCAACGTACGAATGACATTGGCCACACGTTTCTGCATTTCTGGGTTCGCACGCTGTACGGCATTCAGTTCAATTCCCGAAGAATATTCACCGGTGTTTACCGACGAAACGGCTCCACCGCCCATTCCGATCCGGTAATTATCCCCTCCCATCACAATCACTTTCTCCCCGGGCTGTGGATTGCCTTTTAACGCGTTGAGCTTATTGGCAAAGCCAACACCTCCGGCCAGCATGATTACTTTATCGTAACCGAATTTCTTGTAATTCTCGGCATGTTCAAACGTGAGTAATGAACCGCAGATAAGCGGTTGGCCGTATTTATTCCCGAAATCGGAAGCCCCGTTCGAGGCTTTGATCAGGATCTGCTCCGGCGTTTGATAAAGCCACTTGCGCTCCGGCAATATCTTTTCCCATTCACGCCCGGCTTCCATACGGGGATAGGAGGTCATGTAGACCGCTGTTCCTGCAGAAGGAAGCGAAGCCTTCCCCCCCGCAAGGCGATCACGAATTTCTCCTCCTGTTCCGGTAGAAGCCCCGTTGAAAGGCTCTACGGTTGTGGGAAAGTTGTGTGTCTCCGCTTTCAAAGAAAGTACACTTTCTATTTCACGGGTTTCGAAGAAGTCAGGTTTATCACCGCTTGCCGGCGCAAACTGTTCGATGGTTGGCCCCTGAACGAAAGCCACGTTATCTTTATATGCCGATATCAACGCGTTGGGATTTACGCCCGATGTTTTTTTTATCAATTGAAAAAGAGAACTTTCTTTTTCTTCTCCATCAATCACAAATTTTCCGTTAAATATTTTGTGACGGCAATGCTCCGAGTTTACCTGCGAAAAACCGAAAACTTCACTATCGGTAAGTTTCCTGCCCATTTTCCGGCTCACATTGTTGAGGTAATCAATTTCGTCTTCGTTCAATGCAAGCCCCTCCTGCTGATTATAAGCCTCAATATCATCGATCAGGACAATGGATTCCGGTTGTTTATCGGTAGTAAAAATACCTTGATCAAGCTTGTTATAAATCCGTTGAAGCATTGGATCGTATTCCGGAACCTCACCGGCCGGAAAATATTCTTCGATCCGGGTAATGCCGGTAATTCCCATATTTTGGGTAATTTCCACAGCACATGTGCTCCATGGCGTGATCATCTCGCGTCGCGGACCGGTAAATTTTTCGTTTATCTCGAAAAAAGGAATCGGTTCCGCCTTACCGAACAGCCAAATCAATCGTTCTTGAAGTTCATTCTGAATGGGATGTATTGCATCAACGGCAATGATGCTTTGCGACGGAGTTCTGAAAAAAGTGATCATATGAGTTTATCTTCTATTTAGTTGCAAAGTTAATCAAAACCTGCGTAAAAGTGGAGACAAAATCTTTTTTTGTAGGTTTTAAGAATGGAGGTATCTTTGCGACTGTAAAAACCATAATTTCTTCGGTGCAGTCAAATGTTTGAAACTATTGTAAAAGGATTTATTATTGGCCTGTTGGTCTCAGCGCCGATGGGACCAGTGAATATGCTGTGCGTACAGCGAACGCTAAACAAGGGCAGGTGGTCCGGATTCATCACCGGTTTGGGCGCTCTGCTTTCCGACTTGATCTATGCTCTTATCACGTTGCTTGGGATGAGTCTTGTGGAAGATTTCTTGAAAAAAAACGAGTTGCTGATTCAATTGACCGGCAGTGTGGTCCTTATTTTCTTCGGCTATGTGGTTTTCCGTACGAATCCCCTGAAAGGATGGACACCCCAGGTCAAGATCGAAACGAAACACCATTTTCGCGATTTTATCTCCTCCTTCTTCATCACCCTGTCCAACGTGTTTATTATTTTCGTTTTCATCACCCTGTACGCCCGGTTCACGTTTACTCCCGTAACCGAAGGGAAAGGCTACCTGATGCTGGCACTTGTGGCAATTTCCGCGGGAGCATTGATATGGTGGTTCTTTCTTAGTTTGTTTATTTCACGGCTGCGTAAGCATTTTAACCGAAAGGGATTATCCATTCTGAACAAAACGATTGGGTTAATTTTGATAATTATCAGTGTTGTCGGAATTTTCATGTCGATATTCGGCGTTGCACTCTAGCCGTGTTTTCCTATCTCGATAACTTCCAGATCCCTGATATCTCCATTGTCTAACATAAACCGCAACAGCGTTCTCACCCGATGAAAACCATATTTTCCCGCTGCACCCGGATTCATGTGTAAACAACCTAACTCCTTATCGTAAATGACTTTTAGTATATGAGAATGTCCACAAATAAAAAGGCTAGGGGGTTTTGAAAAAAGTTGTGACCGGATTTTCGGGTCATATTTTCCGGGATATCCTCCGATATGTGTCATAAGGACATCTACACCTTCCAACGTAAACCGTAACGTTTCAGGATATATTCTCCGTGTAGAAAAATCGTCGATATTTCCGTAAACCGCCCTGAACGGTTTGAGACTCTCAAATTTTCCGGCTAACTCCAAGGAACCGACATCTCCCGCATGCCAGATTTCATCGCAATTGGCAAAATAATTTTCGTATTTTTCGTCCCAGACATTATGTGTGTCGGAAAGTAAGCCTATTTTTTTCATTCAGTTAAGATTGATGTAGCCCATTTATTCTTTTTTTATTGCAACAAAGTTACTAATTTTATTGTTTAATTAAAAAGATTGAAAAGCGCCAAATACAGTTATATCTTGGCTTTGCTTCTTGTATATCAGAACTTGAAAATCCGACTATGAGTAATCAAGAGTGGATAAATTACAAAATAGAAATAAGAGACAGATTGAGGGCTTTTTCCCTTGAGATTTTATCTTTGTCCGAAATGTTGCCTGAGAAAACACGCGGCAAAGTGCTCAATTATCAACTCACAAAATCGGGAACGTCAATGTACGCAAACTATAGGGCAGCATTGCGAAGCAGATCTAAAGCAGAATTTTTCAGTAAATTAACCATAGCAGTTGAAGAAGCTGATGAAACGGAAATGTGGCTCGACTTGATAATCGCATCGGGAATACTCACAACCGATTATGTAAAATCGTTACATGCGGAGAGCGAAGAATTGCTGAAAATTTTAGCTGCAATGAGAAAAAAATTATAAATTCAATCTCATTCAATCTATTTTCAATCTAAAAAAATGAACAACAATTCACTCTACAAATACTTTAAGCGCGACATAAGCTGGCTGTCGTTTAACCACCGTGTCTTGCTGGAAGCAAAGGATGAATCGCTTCCGGTTTACGAGCGGATTAAATTTCTATCGATCTACTCTTCCAACCTGGAAGAGTTTTACAAAATCCGCGTATCCGGATACCACAGTTCAATATTGAAAAACATCAGCCGTGACGAATCGGAAGAAGAAGCACTGCAAACACTTATGGAGATCAATAACGAAGTCACGGAGCAGGAAAAAGAATATTACCGCATATTCAACGAGATGATTCTTCCCGAACTGGAAAAGAACAATATCATTTTATATCAGACCGATGAGGTGGAGCCCTTCCACCGTGCCTACGTGGAGAAGTACTTTAACGAAGAGGTGTTTCCTTACCTGCAACCGATGATTATCCTGAAAGACGATATCCACTCTTTCATCCAGGATGGGCGTATCTATCAGGTGGTAAGCCTGGTGAAGAAAAAAAAGAAAAAGACAGGAGATAACTCCTCCTATACCTACGCCATCATGAAGATTCCTTACACCAAGGTACCGCGTTTCGTGGAACTGCCTTCCTTTGGAGGTAACCACTATATCATCTTCATTGACGACCTGATCAAGGCGAACATGCAGAGCGTTTTCCCTGGTTATGAAATAGTGGATTGCTACAGCATCAAGATTTCGCGCGATGCCGACTTCTCTCTCGAGAACGAGGATCAGAAAGATATAGCCGAGCGGATCCTGCGCAAGGTACGCAAACGTAAGATCGGGGCAGTGACCCGCTTTCAGTACGACAAGGACATGCCCGGTTACTTCCTGAAATATCTCTGTGAGGCGTATGAGATCGAAGAGGAGGAGCTGCTTCCCTCAGGACGTTACCTGAACCTGGCCGACCTGATGAAGTTGCCCAACCCGGTGGGTGACCGCCTCCGGCAGACACTGCCGCAACCGCTGCGGGTACCCGAGCTGGAAGCCAACAATTCGATTCTACGGGTACTGCGCCGCCAGGATGTGCTGCTGCACTTCCCCTACCAGTCGTTCAACTACCTGCTGCGTTTCCTGCTTCAGGCCGCCTTCGACCCGAAGGTACTGGAAATCAAAGTAACGCAATACCGTGTGGCGGAAAACTCGGCTGTGATCAACAGCCTGATCAGTGCGGCCAAGAACGGCAAGAAGGTGACCGTCTTCGTGGAACTGAAAGCCCGTTTTGATGAGGAAAACAACTACCTCTCTTCCGAGTTGATGCAACAGGCAGGCGTAAAGATAATCTACAGCCTGCCGGGGCTGAAGGTACATGCCAAACTGGCTTACGTGCGGAAAAGGAGTAACGATCCGGATGACCCGATCAAGGGATATGCCTACCTGGGTACCGGCAACTTCAACGAGAAAACGGCCCGCATCTATTCCGACAAGGGGTTGCTCACCTCCAACAAGGAGATTATCCGTGATATTGACGAAGTGTTCCGCGTGTTGGAGGGAAAGCCCTACATGCATGATTTCAGGCATCTGCTGGTAACCCAGTTCAACATGCTCTCCGCCATCCATCAAATGATTGAACAGGAAATCACAGAAGTAGAGAGCGGGCGCGAGGGGTATATTGTCCTAAAAATGAACAGTCTGGAAGACAAGGGGATGATCAATGCCCTCTATCGTGCCAGCGAGGCAGGAGTGAAGGTCGACCTGATTATCCGCGGCATCTGCTGCCTGATACCCAACCAACCCTACAGCAAGAATATCCGGGTAACGCGTATTGTGGATGCCTACCTGGAACATGCCCGTGTGTGGTACTTCCTGAACGGTGGTAAAGAAACGATCTACCTCACCTCTGCCGACTGGATGCAGCGCAACCTTCACCGTCGTATCGAAGTGGCTTTTCCGGTTTATTCCGAGCCGTTGAAGCGGCAGATCATCGATATCCTGAAGATCCAACTGGAGGATAACCAGAGCGCTGTATGGGTGAACGAGCATCTGGATAATGTCTTTAAAAGGGATACGGCATCACCGGATGACACACCTATCCGCGCGCAACAGGCAATCCACGACTACCTGAAACAGTCTACAGGACAATAAGCTAAGGGTCTCGGAAGATTTCCGTTTTCAGCTAATAGCTCGAAGGAACATCTGTGGCCAGCTCGCCATGTTGTGTAATATCCAGCCCTCTCTCTTCTTGAATTTCGGTTACCCGCATCGGAAGGATAAGATCGGTAAGTTTGTACAGCAGGAATGAGCCTCCGAAAGTGAAAGCACCTACGATAAGCAGTGCCAGCAAATGATACAGGAAAACGGTCGGATCACCGTATATAAGGCCAACGTTTTCGGCAAATACTCCCGTGAGGATCATCCCCGTTATACCTCCGATACCGTGGCATGGAAAAACATCCAACGTATCGTCTATACTGCTTCTCGATTTCAACCGGGTAGCAAAATAACTCACCAGCGACGCTGTGCAACCGATAAAAATACTCTGCCCCACCGTTACAAAACCAGCGGAAGGAGTGATGGCGACCAATCCAACCACCGCACCTACAGCAGCTCCCACCACCGATCTTTTTTTTCCTCTGGCGCCATCAGTAAGCATCCAGGTAACCATAGCCGTTGCCGATGCCAAATTTGTGTTCAAAAAGGCCTTGACAGCAAGTTCATTGGCAGCAAGCGCCGATCCTGCATTAAAACCGAACCAACCGAACCAAAGCAACCCGGTACCCAGTAAGATATAAGGAATATTAGTGGGATTATCGGTTCCACCGTCTTTTCGTTTTTTCAGGAATATGGCACCGGAAAGGGCTGCAAACCCCGCAGAAATGTGTACGACTGTCCCTCCGGCAAAGTCGAGAACACCCCACTTACGAAGAAAGCCTTCGGGATGCCAGGTCCAATGAGCCAACGGCGCATAAATAAAAATGGAGAAAAAGACTATAAAGACCATTAACGACGAAAAACGAATTCTTTCTGCAACGCCACCCGTGATGAGTGCCGGGGTTATAATAGCAAACTTGAGTTGAAACACCGCAAACAGGGCAAATGGAATGGTTGCCGAAAAAGCAGGGTTGGGCTGCAATCCCACATTGTTGAACATGAAAAAAGATGCGGGGTTTCCGATAAAGCCTCCCAGGCTATCGCCGAAAGCGAGGCTGAAGCCAATCAAAACCCAAATAACGCTGATTATTCCCAACGTGATAAAACTCTGAATAAGAGTAGACACAAGGTTCTTATACCGAACCATTCCTCCATAAAAGAAAGCCAGCCCGGGTGTCATTAAAAATACCAGTGCGGAAGCTATTAGCATCCAGGCAGTGTCAGCATTGTTTATCGCCAAGCTTGAAAATTCTGTGGATTTATCCATCGGAATTAGCGCCGAAACCGCTATAATGACAATAACAATAAAAGGCACCGTATACCTTCTTTTGGAGTTTTTTTCGTTCATACTTTGAAATATTTTTATAACCTAAATTATCTATATAATCTTAATATGCCACAAATATAATTATTTTGATTTATTTTACAATGTTTTAATAGATTAAATATATTATTTATCTATTTATTATATCATATAGTCAACTCAAATGTTTCGAAAAAACTCTTACAAGAGACAGCTCTTATTGCCTGGGCACAAAAAAAAGAGAGTGCCTCATATTTTTTGAGACACCCTCTTTCTTGTTTTGTTATGAAACGAAAAACTTAGAAGAAAACGTAACGGTTATCTTCCACTTTCAGTTTCTTTTTTAAGGTCTCCAAAGACTGCATCTGCAACATATATGCATTGTTACTTTGAATCAGGTCTTTCTGAGCCTTGGCATCATAGGTTTCAGTTCCCTGGGTTCTGCTCAACACATTAACCACGTAGACGCCCATATTCCCTTTGGCAGGCGGTATCAGTGTATTCAACGGTGCATAGGCAGAGAAAGCATTCAAGGTCGGCTCAAAACCCAATCCTGTAATGTTCCGTGTAGTGAAGTTGACAAATTTTACCGTATCAACATTCGACTGCATTTCAGTAGCATAAGCATCCAGACTGGTCAGGTTTTTGGCAGTCAGATCGGAAATGATTTTTTCGGCTTTCTTATCGTTGCTCAGTCGAGAACGAATGCTCGTTGCCACCTCCTGTAAGGGGGCCACACCAGCCGGATAAACCTGATCTACACGGGCAATTATACGCATATTGGTAATGTCGAACTTACGCACGGTTCCCATTTTTTTCTCGTTTACCGCCCAGGTAACGACCTGACGTGATCCCGGGATCTGCATCAACGAAAAATCGTTTGCTGAAACACTCGCATCCGGCATAACAAAATATCCTTTTTGGGTGGCAAGTTCATTGAAGTTCTTGCTTACGTTGGGATCGGAAACAAACTGGTTGAGTTCGTTATCTACGTTGTTCGATGTTTTTTCACTGACGACAACAGGCATATTGATCGTTGCAATTTTATATTTCTGAACAGGAACGGTTTTTTCTTCCACCTGAAGAATAATTTGTTGCCCGGGAACTGTCATTTTAAAAGCCTGTCCCACCGGTGCACTGAATGCGGCTTTCACCACATCAATTCCAGCTTGCGCAAGATCAATCTCGCGAGCCCAGCCCACATCACCACCATTAGACTGTGGATTCAAGCTGTTTGCTACTTCTGCAAATGATTTTCCGCTTTGAATCTCGTTAAAAATACTGTCCACAAAATGAGTAACGATACTGTCTTGTCCCGCCATAGATGCATCGGGAATAGCCATCATTCTGAGATGAACGGAGTCGGGAGCTACCGTCTTGTCCAACAGTTTATAAATAGTAAATGCATCGCCTTCGCGAGCCGGGCCTTTGATGTCTGAAACAGATGCAGACTCCACAAATGATTTCTGACCTTCAGTCAGTGAATTCGCAGAAAGATATACATCCCTGAACGGCATGTCGGAATAATCGGCAACTACGGAAGCCGGATTTGCGGTTTCCACCAATTTCAGGTACGCTTCATTGGCTTGCGCTTCGATTTCGGCAAAATCAGCATCACTGGGAACGATCTCCTTCGTAAAATAAGTAATTTTGGCCAATGGGACATTCATCCGGAAAGCGTTTTTATTTTTTTCGTAAAACGATTTCACTTCCTGATCGGTAACCGAGACCGTTGAATCGGGTATGGTGAAGTAACTCTTCATCACATAGGCCATATCGGCATTTTGTTGCGACAAGTCAAAAGTGGTTTTTGCTTCAACATCGTTCACCATCACGGCATTGGCAAGCAACGTAGTGTATTTTTCCTGAAGACGTTGATATTTTACCATGTTTTCGATGAACAACCACATCGATTTGTATTGCTCAACTACAGCTCTCTCTTCCGGCTGTAGCGACTCAACCGGAGCGTTTACAGTGGATAAGAATTGCATCAGGCCTTCCCTGTCGAACATACCGGTTTGCGGATCGAGAAAGAAAGGAAGCTGTTGCAGTAATGGCGATATCGTTTCTCCGTGTACCAGATCGTTGATTTCTGTTTTTGAAACGGCTAAGCCAAGTTTTGCCGCTTCGTTGTCGAGCATCCGTTCACGAACCATCTGATCATAAACCGCTTCCCGGATTTGTTGAGATGTATTTTCGTCCAATGAAGTCTGTCCACTGATCATTTTTTGAAAACTTTCCCATTCAGTAATCCTGTCAGCGAATTCCTGAGTAGAAATCACCTGCCCGTTTACAACGAAAGCTTTATCGCGCGATTTGGCAAAAAGTGTGTTTCCCGAGGTGAATAAGTCTCCCAAAATAAATGCCAGTAACGCAATCCCGATAATGGCGACCAAAAACACGCCCTTATCCCTAATCTTCTGTAGTGTAGCCATTTAACTATCCTGAGTTTTTGATAAACAATTAATATTTTACATTCTTTTAAACAAGAGTGCAAAGTTAATAAAAATTAGAAAGATAACTCCATATTTTTGAAAAAAGTGATTCCTGAGTGAAAGCCTTAATTAATAGTCAGCCGCACCACTTCTATTTTCCGGGCGGTAACTTTCAATATTTTGAACATATACTTTCCGATGATCACTGTTTCGTAGGTTTTAGGAAACCGCTGTGTGTGATGCAATAAATACCCGGCAACGGTGGAATAACTCTCCGATTCGGGAATATCGAGCCCATAATCTTCGTTTAAGGTATCAATTTCCACCCTCCCCGAAAGCACAAACTCTTTATCACCTTCCTGTTTCACAAAGCGGGCTTTGTTGTCATATTCATCTTCTATATCACCGAAAATTTCCTCTACCAGATCTTCCATAGTCACCACACCCGATGTTCCTCCAAACTCATCCACTACAACGGCTATGCTTTTTCGCTGCTGCATGAGGTCGTTCATCAGTTTGCTGGCCTGCATACTTTCAGGGACGAAAGACACTGTGGCAATGCTCTTGGTCCAGTCCTGCGGGACATCGAACATTTCCCAAACGTGAATGTATCCGATAATGTCGTCAATATCTTCCCGATATACCAGAATTCTGGAAATACCGCTCTCGATAAACAAATCTTTCAGCTTTTCAATATCTTCGTCCACATTTATCGCCACAATATCCGCTCTTGGCACCATGCAATCACGCACGCGCATAGAAGAGAAATCGAGGGCGTTCCTGAAAATTTTCACTTCGGAATCCACTTCTTTTTCGTCAGAAATCTCTTCGAACCCTTTTCTCACATACGAATCCAGTTCCAGCCGGCCCAATGCATTCTCAGTTGTCCTGTCGGACCTCACGCCGAAAACAGCTAAAACGGCTTTGGAAAAAGAGACGAAAATTTTTGCAACGGGAAAGAACAGAACGTAAAAAAAGAAAGCCGGAACAACCAATACGCGTACCCAGAAGTTGGGTTTACGTACCAAAACAGCCCGGGGAAGAAATTCTCCGCTAAGAAGGATAATGAGAGTAGCTCCAACGATTATAAGTAGAAAAATCACAAAAGTATTTTGTGTAATATGTTGCTGAATGTAAGGGAAAGCTACCAGCAACGACAGGTACATAAAAACTACCTGCACCATGAGGTTTCCGAGCAGAAGCGTAGCCAGGAACTGACGCGGATGACTATATATGGTATTCAACATCAGGTTGTAAAATCCTTTGTCCTTTTGTCTCATCGCAAATCTCAACTTATCCGATGACACAAACGCCACTTCCATACCGGAGAAGAACGCCGACAGGAAGAGTAAGATAAACCATCCGATTATTAGCGACGTGAAAGACATTGTTTATGGATTAAGGTTGTTGAATCTCATTGTATGGAATCAGATTGTAACTGCACCGAGTCTGTTGCGACTGGTCCTTCTTCAAACGGCAATCTGCCGTCATGCGGTCTCATGATCCGGTAATCGGTCATTTGCTGATTCGACTCAAAACCGTATCCCTTCAGTTCAAGCGCCCCCCGTTTTATCTCGATATATTTATCGGAATAGATCTTAGCCGTTTTTTGATCCCAAAAAAGCTCATCACTCTTGAATTCGTGCCCTTGCATATTCTTTACCTCAACATTCCCTTTCACGCGCCACAGGCTTTTTGCGTTGTAGTGCCAGGCCGTGTCAGCAATAACGGTAGCTTCGACATTAAACCGATCATCGAATCTTTCCAGGTAAAAGCCTTCGGGAAAATAAGAGAACGGTTCTTTGGCCTTGTCATATACTTCCCACACATCGGCTGCTATTTTATAACGGGTTTTCCCCGAGTCGGAGATAAGCTGCACGGCCGAATCCGTAACCATGGAAGGCATGGTTTCCGGATCGAATTTCATATGGATCAGCTTTTCATCTTTCTTTCCACACGATCCGATAAAAAGAAACATAACAACCCCAAAAACTGCGGTTGTTATGTATTTTAATATATGTATCTGTTGTCGTTCTTTCAACAAATCGCTGGTTTTATTTCAACCTTACCGTGGTAGACTCACCTATCCATCCGGGGACAAAAACGGACTCACCTGCCTTGATACCCATCATGAAAGCCGTTTCGGTATCCATGAAATAACCGGAATAAGTATTGATTAAGCCATTTGCTTTTCCACTAACGCTAGGATCAACGGATCTGGCCTTTTGCAACTTGTCAACTGCCGCACAGAAAACGAGGCCTCTCTTTTCGGTTTCCGGGAAAATATTTTGAGCCGATGCTGCATATAACTGTGCGATCAGGATATACGCTTCTCCGTTGTTGGGATTGAATTCCAATGCATCGTATGCGGCCTGGCGCGATTTGGCGAAGTTACGTTGATTGGAAAAAATACCTGCCAATTGCATCATGTAATCGGAAGCTTTATTTTTGTCTGTTTCCAATTGGGCACCTTCGTGGTAGTACTTGATGGCAGTATCGTAATCCTTATCTCTCAGGCTCTTGTTAGCCAACCCGATAGCTGCACCGGCAGAAGGTTCGAGTTTGTAAAGGTATTCCGACGCGGTAAAATACAAGTCAGATTCACTGCAACCTACCGATCCCAGGGCATTGATCACTTCGTTCAGAAATGCTTTGTCTGCCTTGTTGGGTTCCACCTTATCGGCATAGTAATCCGTGAGGGTCTTGCAATCGCCGGCTCCACTGCTTACAAATGCTTTCACGATACCTTCCTTCACCAATCCCAGGTAATCGGCATTTGCTTTATCGTTTGCGGCATTTGCTTTGCTGATAGCTTCGTCTACATAACCGGCAACGGTAAAATAGTCGCTTATATACTGATTTTTCTTGGACGGGTCAGTCAGAAACTGAGTAAGTGAGGCAACCATATAATAGGAATAAGCATCTTTAGGTTCCATCTCCGATTTCATTTCCTTAAGGGCTTCCCCTAACCATTGATAAACAATCTTCGAATCCGCTTTATCACCCATCAGCTCCATATAGTCATAGGCCTTGTATGCCAAAACGGTACCTTTTTTGTCATCCGAATAATATTTCAGTCGGGTATCGTATATCTCCATTGTTTTATCGAGATATTGTTTCTTTTTGGCAGCATCGGTCTCCGAAGCATATAAACTCTTGAAGATACGTGGTCCTAATATATATATATTTCTACTGGATGCGGGGCAGTTCTCGTAAACAGCATTCCAGGGCGTTAATGCTTCCTTATAATTTTCAGCCTTAGCAGAAGTCGTCATAAGGCTCAAATTCATACGGCATTTTACGCTGTCTTCCCCATGTCCGAAAGGAGCTTTTACCGGATCGTATCCTGCTTTCTGGGCGCTGAGACCTGCAATGGTTGCTATTGCAAGAAATCCTGATAATAATAATTTTCTCATATTCTTTTTTTTAATTTTTTTTTAATCCCGATTTTGGTTGTTAATAGGACAATATGTTAAATAAAAAGTTTAATCTGTTTTGAATTTAAACGTCACAAAGATACAAAAAATCAGTTAAACTGTCTTTTGAAAAACCAAAATTCATTGATATTCATGTTCAAGGAAATTTTAAACATATCTTGCTTAATCATGTATGGCAAGTCGGGACGCTGGGATGTGTAACCAAATCCGATATTAAGCAATGACAACCTTCCGGACATAGAATCCCTGAACGGCAACCCCAATCCGAAGTTAATTCCATACTCTTTAAAACCTCCAACCCCTACACTTTGATTGGTAGATGGATTATAAACGCTGACGTTGGCATATGAATTTCCGTAGGAAATACCGGCCCTTAGGCGTACTCTACTGAAAAAATCACGGCTGTACGGATCGACAACGTATTCTGCGCCTGCATTGATCCTGTAAGCGTTATTGAACCGATTTTCAGGGGTCAATCCGTCTAAAACCTCGGGATAATCCAATCCGTTCCATTGCTGAAAAGTTCCGTCTAGTCCTACAAGCAGATTTGTATTGGAATAAGTTACTCCCAATCCATAGGTTGCCGGCAAATGAAACTGCTGACTGGAAAGAGTATCATCACGCAGCACTTCACTCGGATTTTGATAGGGATTGGTATAAGGGTCTGACAGAAACATCATTTCCGTTGCATAAACATCGGATTTTGAAGCTAATTTCGGACTGAAAACAGCTCCTAACGTAAACGAACTTGTCTTGTCGACAGGGAACGTGACCTGTGCTCCAAAATCATATTTTAAATCCCGGATGGAATATTTTTTCTTTTCTTCACCAATAGTAGCACCCGTCGCAGTTCTCGGCACAGACACGCTGCTGTAGCTGAAATTCCCAAAAAGATAAGAAACGTTAGCTCCAACGGAGAAATACGGAATGGGTTCATACGCAATTCCAGCATAAATCTGGCTCAACCCTCCAGTTCCACGAAATACTTCCTCGTAAACGATATCGGAAAGCGAACGTGTCTGCCCATAGTTATATCCTACTTTCGAATACGGCAAAAGCCCAATGCTGGCACCAACCTTGCTTAGGACAGGAAACTGTATGGCAATATAATCGAGATTCCCGTTGTAAAAATTCTGCTTGTTCAGTCCGTCGCTGTAAGAAGCATAATGCCCCGAAACACCAAGGTCAAAAATAAACGTAAGTGAATCGAGTTTGGAGTATGATGCCGGATTTCCGGGATTCACCTGCTGGCTTCTTCTGAGTCCGTAGCTGATTCCACCCATAGCTTCGGAGGCACCCAACGATTGGTTGGACAAAAGGCCGTAACCGTACCTGCCGTATGGTGAGTTAGACCCTACCTGTTGTGCAAAAATAGCGGTGGTGACAGTAAAGAAAACAAGTAACGAGAGATGACGTTTAGTTGTTATGTTCATTCTTTTTCATTAAAATCAACAAGACGTTGGTCGATTGTTTCATAATTTATTTTTAGGGTACAAAGATGATGTTTTTTTGCGATGCAACCAACAAAAGAACAGAAAGTTCGTGTTAAAAAGATTAAAGAGCGTTTATTTGTATTTATTATAAGAAATGATTTCGCCGTTTGTTTTGCGTTTTTTGGGACGAACGGCTTGGGTACTGTATCCGACAACAATGTCAAGCCATACTCTCTTAGAGTCGGGGATTGACAACAATTCACGCATCTTCGGCTCATTGAACCAACCGACAATGCAAGACCCCAAACCTTCGGCATGAGCTGCCAGCACGACATGAGCCGCTACTATTCCCAGGTCCATTTGTGCATAGTCCTTTTGTTTTACCCAGCCTCCGATCCCCGATGTGAGGTTCACTCTTTCCTCAACCAACAAAATATGGACCGGGGCCTGCTTGGTAAAATGGTTCATACCCAATGCACGCGCAGACGTGGCATCTGCCACTCTGTTTTTCAGTTCAGGATCATCCACGACAACCATGTGCCAGGGTTGCGCATTGCATGCTGACGGTGCTAACCGAGCAGCTTCGAGGATACGTTCAATTTTTTCTTTTTCGACCGGTCTATCGGGATCGAATGCTCGGTCGCTCTGCCGGGTGGAAACAAATTCAAGAAAATCCATACATTAGTCGTTTAGGACTGCAACGCCACAATCCTGCTGATATATTTACCGATAATGTCGAATTCCAGGTTGACGACTGTACCTTTTTCTATCTGATGAAAATTGGTCATTTCGTATGTAAAAGGAATGATCGCCACTTTAAAGGTATCTTTGGTGGGTGTCACCACGGTTAAACTTACACCATTCACCGTAACCGACCCTTTATCTACCGTCAGGTATCCCTTCTTTGCCATCTCCTTATCGAAACGGTACCGGAAGGTGTAATACCAACTACCATCTGCTTCAACTACATCGGTACAAACGGCAGTTTGGTCAACATGCCCCTGAACGATATGCCCGTCCAACCTGCCGTCCATTTTCATGCTACGTTCAAGATTCACCTTGCTACCCACCTGCAACAATCCAAGATTGGAGCGGTCGAGCGTCTCCTGAATGGCGGTTACGGTGTATGCATCACCCTCTATGGATACCACTGTCAGACAAACTCCGTTGTGCGCAATGCTCTGGTCGATTTTTAATTCGCTCGTGAACGAGCACCTTAACGTGATGTGCAGGTTACCCTTGTCTTTTTCCAATGCAACCACGGTTGCAGCTTCTTCAACAATTCCGGAAAACATAATTATTTAGTTACGATTTGTGATTTACAAAATCAGATGTAGAAGTCAGACTTTAAGACTTTTTATCTATTACCTGAACTTTCAACCTCTCCAATTCTTCAATTATTTGCTGCTTGGTTTCATCACAGACCGCAACCAACGGCAGCCTGAGTTCATTTTCGATGTAACCCAATTCACTGAGCATGCATTTTACTCCGGCAGGATTCCCATCTTTGAAAATCAACCGGATAGCTTCTGTAAAACGCACATTTTCCGTTTCAGCCATCTTGAAATTACCGGCTAACGCCTGATGTATCATTTCAGAAAACTCTTTAGGCAAAGCATTTCCCAAAACAGATATAACTCCTACTCCACCGGATTTTATCAGATCAAATGCAATTCCATCGTCGCCGGAGATAACGGAGAATCCTTCGGGACGGCCAGCAATAATTTGCCGGATCTGATCCATTTTCCCCGATGCTTCCTTGATGGCCACAATATTCGGACAAGATTTTGCCAGCCGCAACGTAGTTTCGGCTTCCATATTCACACCGGTTCTTCCGGGAACATTATACAGAATAATCGGCCGTGGTGAAACCTCACTCAAAGCACGATAATGCTGAAAAAGCCCTTCCTGGCTGGGTTTATTGTAATATGGAGTAACAGATAATACTCCTGCAATGTTTGAGAAATATGATACCTTGAGTTCATGAACGATTTCAGCGGTATTGTTTCCTCCAACTCCTACAATAAGGGGGAGACGATTGTTGTTTCTCTCCACGATGAATCGCACAATTTCGGTTCGCTCATCGCGTGTCAGTGTTGGGGTTTCAGCGGTAGTTCCCAGTGCAACGAGGTAATCAATTCCCCCATCTATCTGATAATCTATCAACCGGCCCAACGCATCGAAATCGACTGATTTGTCTTTTTTAAACGGTGTTATCAGGGCAACACCTATCCCTTTTAAGTTGATTTTTGACATAAAAACAGGTCTTTCATTTTTCCTGAGAAAGCCTCCCGACAACATATGGATACTTCGGATCGCAAAGTTACATTTTTTTCAACCATATCCACATAAATTGGACAATTACTTTTAAAAGGAAATCACTTTAATGGATTGGTATTTTTGTTGAAATTCGAAATTTAACTGTAGCTTAACTTGTTTTTTCATTCTGTTTACGTACACATTAGCATTTTTATTATTTTTGTCGGCGATATTTCCGGAAAAACCCCTAGCTCATTAACATAATTTAACGTCGATCAAGTTATTTATTTCATCCTGTTTACGTACACATTAGTATTTTCATTATATTTGTCCGAATATTTCCGGGAAAACTCCTGTTCGTTTTCTCAACTTCGCAATACATTTTGGCAAACATATCTTTTAATTCTGCAGAGACAAACACGTAAAATGAAACACATGAAACACATAAAACACTGTTTTTATGTTGCCCTTCTTCCGGTATTCTTTTCTGCATGCAACGTAGTAAAAAGTGAGTTGAAGCCTACTCAGATAGGAATCTGTACAAATCTTGCCAACGGAGAAAAAATGCAGCAATACGGATACACATATGTGGAAGAAGGTGTCTCCAGATTTCTTGCACCGACAAAGCCGGAGGAAGAGTTCGAGATAATATTGAATGAATTGGCCAACTCCCCTTTGCCTGTTAAAGCCTGTAACAGCTTTATCCCCGGAAACCTGAAAAGCGTTGGTAATGAAGCTGCTCACCACGATATTTTAACGTTTGCAGAAACCGCTTTCCGCAGGGCACAACGAGCCGGAGTGGAAATAATTGTCTTTGGAAGTGGGGGTTCACGTTCCATCCCCGAAGGATTTCCACGCAAAAAAGGCCGGGCACAATTCATCGAATTAGGCAAAAAAATGGCGTTAATTGCTCAAAAATTCAACATAATCATCGTATTGGAACCCCTTAACACTACAGAATGCAACTTTATCAATTCCGTATCGGAAGGAGGAGAAATCGTTAAAGAGATCAATCATCGTCACTTCATGCTGTTGGCAGATCTGTATCATATGAAAATGGAAAACGAAAGTCCGGATACCCTTGTAAAGTATGGAAAGCTGATCAGGCATGTTCATATTGCGGAAAAACAGGACAGGGCTGTACCGGGTACATACGATGAGGACTTTCGCCCTTACTTCAATGCCCTTAAAAAAATGGGTTATAGAGGAAAAATATCCATTGAAGCTCGCTGGATAGATTTTGACACCCAGATACCGACAGCAATGGAAACGATAAAAAGACAACTCAATAATTAAAAATATGGAATCAAGAAGAGGATTTATTAAAAAATCGGCACTCGGAGTGGCAGGAATAGCACTGGGAAGCACAATGGACATGTCGGCAAAAAGTTATGCCGGCATTATCGGAGCGAACGACAGGTTAAACGTAGCCATCATTGGGCTGGGACGCAGGTTAAGTGCGTTTTACGAACCAATCGCCTTGAAGGGAGCTAATGTACAGTTACTTTACCTCTGTGATGTGATGGAGAAGCAACGTACCCGGGCAATGCAGAATTTTTCTAAACACATCAGCTACCAACCGAAATCCGAAAACGATATACGCCGGGTGCTCGACGATAAAAAAGTGGATGCTGTATTCAACGCAACACCCGACCACTGGCACACGCCCGGTTCCGTAATGGCCATGAAAGCCGGCAAACATGTGTATGTTGAGAAACCATGCAGCCACAACATGTTCGAAAATGAAATTCTGGTAAAAGCCGCCCAAAAATTCAACAAGATAGTGCAGATGGGTAACCAGCAACGTTCCTCGGATCACACCGTTGAAATCATAAGGGAGCTACACCGCGGCGTTATCGGAAACCCCTATAAGGCAGTAGCCTTTTATGCCAATACAAGGGGTGAAGTACCGCTCCAGAAAAAAGCGGCCATTCCTGTCGGACTGGATTGGGAGTTGTTTCAGGGGCCGGCACCCCGCCGCGATTATACCGAAGAGACCTGGGATTATAACTGGCATTGGTACGGCTGGGATTACGGAACGGCCGAAGCAGGCAACAACGCCACACACGAACTGGATGTTGCACGCTGGGCACTGAACGTTGATTTCCCCCTAAACGTTGAAGTGGAAGCCGCCAAGCGACATTTCGCCAACGACGGATGGGAGATGTACGACACTATGGATGCTACATTCCGTTTTGCCGGTGACAAAATAATCAAGTGGGATGGTAAAAGCCGGAACGGGCACAAGACCTACGGAGCGGACAGAGGAACAATTATTTATGGCAGTGAAGGTACCGTCTTCGTAAACCGGGATAAATACATTCTTTACGACCGAGGGGGGAAAGTGATGAAAGAAAGAACTTCTACTTCAAGTGAAGCAGGTACGGCACTTGGTGGAGGTGGCGACATGACTACCGGCCATGTGATCAACTTCTTCGATACTATCAGGGGTAAGTCGAAACTTACCGCACCCATTGACGATGCGTCCATCAGTAATGCTATGGTACATTATGCCAATGTAGCGTATCGTATCGGTAAGGGTTTTGATATCGATGACAAAACCGGGCGTATGTTTGACCGGGAAGCTATGAAACTATGGAACCGGGAATATGAACCCGGATGGGAGCCAACACTGAAATAATTTAATTTCAATACGATCAATTTTAAGCTTTAAATGAGATGAAAAATTCAAGACGTGATTTTATAAAAAAATCGGCACTCGGTGTGGCCGGAATAACGCTGGGAAGCACGATGAATATGTCGGCTAAAAGTTATGCCAATATCATCGGCTCCAACGATAAAGTGAGGGTAGGCATATTGGGTTTTTCCAACCGATTCAGAGGTGCACTCGGGAAATCATTCCTCAAATATGCCAAAGAGATGAACTTCGAACTCTTTACCGTCTGCGACATTTGGAATCGTCGCCGAGACGAAGGACAAGCCTGGTACAAGGAGCAAGCCGGAGGAGACCTCAGAACCGCCAGAAACACCGATGAGCTCTGGTCTCAAAAGCCCGACGCCGTAATTATCAGTACCGCAGATTTTCAACATGCGCTTCATACCGCCGAAGCAGTCAGGGCCGGATGTGATGTATATGTGGAAAAACCTTTCGCTGAAACCATGGACGATGCTAACTTTGCGTTGAAAGCAGCCAAAGAGACTAACAAGGTTATTCAGGTTGGATCACAACGCCGGAGCGGAACAAATTACCACGCTGCATACGACTACATTAAATCGGGAAAATTCGGCAAGATCATTGCCGTGGAAATGACATGGAACGTCAACCAGCCCGGACGATGGCGTTTACCCCAACTCACCAGAGAAATCCGCGAACAGGATACCGACTGGAAACGCTTTTTGATGAACCGCCCCTACGAACCGTGGGATCCGCGAAAATACCTGGAATACCGCCTGTTCTGGCCCTATTCATCCGGCATACCCGGCCAATGGATGGCACATCAGATCGATACCGTACACTGGTTCTCAGAACTGGATTATCCCCGGTCAGTAGTGGCAAACGGCGGGATCTACATGTGGAACGACGGAAGAACCAACTACGATACCATGACTGCTGTTTTTGATTATGGACACGCCAAAGAAAAAGAACCGGGAGAAGGATTCCAGGTAATTTATTCCTCCAGGCAAAACAACTCGTCGGGAGGGACAAAAGAGTGGTATTTCTCCAACGGGGGGAAACTTGACCTGGACACCAACATCATCAACAATGATGGCGGATTGACAGAAAGGCACGCAGGCGATATGGGAATGAAACCCTTTATGCTTGATACTTTCGAATTACCGAAGATAAGTGTGGAAACAGGCTCAGACACAGGCTCAGACCCGCTCACAAATGCGCATATGAAAAACTGGATGGACTGTGTGAGGGCCGGCAATGTAAAAACAAATGCTCCCGTGGAAGCAGGCTACAACCACTCTATCGCCGATATCATGGTTACGGCCGCCTTACGCACCGGACAACGCGCCACATTCGATGAAAAACAAAAACAGGTAATGGCAGGAGGGAAAGTATTCAAGTATTAATTCCATGAGAATCAAAAGATTTAACAGATATAACATGAAAAAAGAATCAAACTCAATGTCCAGAAGACATTTTCTGGCTCTCTCAGGGGCAATGGCAGGAACAACGTTGATCAATCCTTCATCCCCAATTTACGCATCTACAGCAGAAACTTTGCAACCCGCAAAAAAAACTCGAATAGCCATGGTAGGTACGGGTGTTCGGGGAACAGGCATGTGGGGAAGAAGCGTTGTTCAAAGCTATCCCAACTACATTGAATTCGTTGGGCTTTGCGATATCAATCCGGGGAGAGTAGTTTTAGCCAAAGAGACGATGGGGGTTTCGTGCCCTACATTCACTGATTTTGAGAAAATGATGAAAGAGGCTAAACCGGAAGTGTTAATTGTAACAACGGTAGATAATACACACGATCAGTTTATTATCAGGGGGATGGAATTAGGGGCCGACATTATCGTAGAAAAGCCGATGACAACCGACGAGAAGAAAATGCAGGCTATAATCGATGCAGAAAAAAGAACCGGGAAGAAGTGCAGGGTTACTTTTAATTACCGCTATTCTCCTCACCGGGTGAAGATGTGGGAACTCCTTCGGGCAGGAGAGATAGGGGAACTCACCTCCGTCGACTTCCACTGGTATCTGGACACGTCTCATGGTGCTGATTACTTCAGGAGATGGCACAGATTAGTTGAAAAAAGCGGTTCTTTATGGGTTCACAAAGCCAGCCATCATTTTGATCTTCTAAATTGGTGGATTGATAGTGACCCTGAGAGCGTATATGCTTTAGGAGAGTTAAATTTTTATGGAAAAAACGGTCCTTTCAGGGCAGTAAACTGCCGCACCTGTCCCCACACCAGTCAATGTAGTTTTTATTTTGATATAATGAAAAATGAAAACATGAAGCGGTTGTATGTCGATAATGAAAAATACGATGGATATCTGAGGGATGGTTGTGTGTTTAAAAACGACGTTGATATTTACGATAAAATGGCAGCAACAATCCGGTATAAAAACGGCGTTCAGGTTGCTTACTCCCTGACCACCTATTCTCCCTATGAAGGCTACAGAATCGCTTTTAACGGAACAAAAGGACGTATAGATGCATGGATCGAAGAATCAAGGCCTACGAAGGACGTAAATTTTGATGAAATTGTGCTGTTTAAAAACTTCTCCAAAAGGCAATACATTCAAATACCTCACGGCACCTCAGGACATGGAGGTGGAGATGCCTTGCTGAAAGATCAAATCTTTGTTCCCAACACCGAAGACCCATACAAACAGGCTGCCGGCATAAGAGACGGAGCACTTGCCTGCCTGGTGGGAATCGCCGCCAGAAAAAGTATTGCGGCAGGAGCACCTGTTATGATCGAGAGCTTGACGTCAATTAAACCGCAAGCGAAAAAAGAATACAAGAGAGTATAACTGAAATTAAAAAAGCAGAATAAAAATCATCTCCCCTGGATTGAGGCATTTTTTTTATGCCAACCAGTCACAAATGAAAAGAATTTATTGATTTTTTTATTCTAATATCCTGACACTGATGAAGCTACTTCTGAACTTGATTCAGAAGTAGCTTATACACAATTTCACTCATCCTAATTTTTGACAGATATCACTGTCAACAAATTAATTAAGAATATCTGCATACGATAGCTTAACAAAAATCAATACAAAATGCAGGTGAAATCACTTTTATAAATAAGCCTAGACCAAAATATTTTGATTTAAATACCTAAAAATTAAAACTTATGAACCGAGAAGCGCATCCAGACCATACAAGACATTGTCACAAATTTTTATACTTGTTTATTATTTTAACGATTCAACTAATTCTTGGCATACCTATTCTTTATGCTGAATCCGGAAATTGGGTAAATAATGAAAGTTCGATTACTGATCAGTTGCCGACAAAAAAAATAACCGGCAACATTCTTGATATCAACAAGATACCCATAATTGGAGCTAACATTATCGAAAAAGGCACAACCAACGGTACGATAACTGATATTGACGGCAACTTTGCTTTAGAGATTGGAAATAATTCTGTCATATTAATTTCCTATATAGGGTATTTAGACCAGGAAATAAATACTTCTGGCAGGTCAACCTTTAACATCACATTGCTGGAAGATACCAAGCAACTGGATGAAGTGGTAGTAGTCGGTTATGGAACGATGAGGAGAAGCAGCCTAACAGGCTCAATTTCAAGAGTTGAAGCTGAAAAAATAGAAGCCTTCCCCAGTACAAATGTCTTGGATGCCATGCAAGGACAAGCTGCCGGCATCTTTATCACGCCATCGCGTCAACCCGGAGAATCCCCATCTATAAGAATCAGAGGTAGTAGGTCTCTTTCGGCAGGAAACAACCCTTTATTAATTATTGATGGGATGCCGGGTAGTTGGGATAATTTAGTAAGCCAGGACATCGCATCTATGGAAATATTAAAAGATGCAGCTGCTACAGCTATTTACGGCTCCCGTGCTGCAAATGGAGTCGTATTAGTAACTACAAAATCAGCCTCTCAAGGCAAATTGAGTATTGAGGTGGGTTCATACATAGGCATTAACACTTATGATTTTATAAAAATGCAGTCAGCAGAGAAATATGCAGAACTCATTCGGGATGTCATGAGGTACCAAACACACGGCGTTATGAATAAGGAATTATGGGAAAATACTTTTATTGACACAAAAAAAGGGATGGAGATGTTCAATTCAACCTGGGCTGAAAATTATTACGAAAATGGAATAAATTTCGACTGGCAAGAAGCTTTATTTAACAACTCATCATTAAATCAAGGGCACAACATTAGCATTGCTAACCAAACCGATAAAATAGGATACAGATTAAGCTATAACTATCAAGAAGATAATTCATATTATAAAACTGTCAATTTTAGACGACATGTCCTAAGTTCAAATGTCAACATGAAATTAGCAAAATGGTTAAGCTTGGGGATGATAAACCGGATTGTCTTCAGAGAAAATTCTGGCTGGCCGGATAATATGTGGGATAACATGCGCCGTATGACACCTTTCGAGACACCCTATATTGATGATGACTCTTCAAAAGGATTAAAAGATGCGATCGGAAAAGAAAAATATGTAAATGCCCTTTGGAATTATGAAAAAGGCTATCTTGTTCATGAAAATAAAGGAAAAATGGGAGACCTGATCTTAAAATTAGATGTAAAACCAATCGATTGGCTTACCTTAACAACAAATCTTAAAATTGATTATAACGATCGGTCCAGGGGTATTTATAGGGATTCTAAAACCAGTTATCAAAATTTAGGGCTGAATTATGCAAGTATGGAAAAGACTTCTGACTTTGGATATACGTGGAACGGTATCTTAAATTTTGACAAAATATTTAGAGATACGCACAAGATAATGAGTACTGCTGTGGTGGAAGCAATTCAGGAAAAAGATGAATGGGTGGGTGCCTCTTCTCAAAATATTCCCGCACAGTATATGGATTATCATTTTCTTCAATCGGGAATAATAAATAGAGATATTTGGTCGGGATACGAGAAAACCACATTATTATCTTATATGTTCAGAACTCAATATGAATATATGGGAAAATACTTATTCAATTTTGCAGTTCGAACAGACGGGTCTTCCCGGTTGGCTGAAGGTAACAAATGGAGAACTTTCCCATCCATGTCGATGGCATGGGTGTTGACTGAAGAGGAATTTATGAAAAATCAGTCCCTTTTTACGGTTCTCAAGCTGAGAGGCAGCTACGGTGAAGTAGGAAATCAAGCCATATCAGCTTATCAAACACTTACTACTTTAACACAAGGCGCTTATAGTTGGGCAGGAAATGGAATTTATACCTGGCAACCAAGCGGAATAGCCAACAAGAGGCTGGGATGGGAGGTTTCAAAAACATGGAATACTGGACTTGATTTTAACATCTTAAAAAATAAATTATCAGGGGGTATTGAACTATACAGCACTATTAATGAGGATCTTCTTATGCAGCGATCAATACCTCAGAGCACGGGATTCAGTAATATTTGGCAAAATATTGGCAAAACATCCAATAAAGGGGTCGAAATATCCTTATCTTCCGAATTGATTTCAAGAAAAGAATTCAAGTGGAACATCAGCTCCATGACTTCAAGGAATTGGAACAAAATCATAGATTTAGCCGATGGGAAAGACAACAGAGGAAATCGATGGTTTATAGGTCATCCGATCAGTGTTATCTGGGATCATAAAAAGACGGGGATTTGGCAAATTGAAGAAGCTGAGGAAGCAAAAAAATACAAAATGGAGCCCGGGGAAATAAAATTAATCGACAGAGACGGTGACCTTGCTTTCACAGATAACGACCGGTTTATTCTGGGACAAAAAGAACCAAAGTGGATTACCTCTCTTCAAAACAATTTGAAATATAAAAATATTGACTTTTCATTCAATATCGTTGGCCAATTTGGCCATCTTATCACTGCAAGCAATTACACTCAAGAATGGAATGCTGACAAAATGATGATTGACGCTGTTGACTGGTGGACACCACTTAACCCGACAAATGATTGGCCGAGGGCGCACACGGCTCAGTCACACAAATTTAACGGCACGTTGTCTATTTTTAACGGCGATTTCATAAAAATGCAAAATATCTCCTTAGGATATGATCTTAGTAGCTTTTTCTCCAAAGTTGACCTAAAAAAACTAAGGATCTATTTCCAGGCAAGCAATCCCTTTTACTTTTACAAATCTTGTCCTCCTGATGTTAATCCGGAACAACCAAACACAATGTACACAATTCCATCATCCTACGTGATGGGTATTAATTTAAATTTTTAAAATACTTTATAAACAGAAAAATATGAAAAAGTTAGTTTTCTTTATATTTGCATTAACTCTTTTTGGATGTCAAGATTTTTTAAAAGAAGAATCCAAGAGCCAGATGACCGAAAATTACTATGAGACAGAGCAGGGGTTATATGAAGGAGTTGGTGGTGTATATACTGTATGTAGAGCATTATACCAACATCACATGTTTCGTCTTAATTACTTTGGTGATTTGGTTGAAAACGCTTCATCAATGAATAATTCCTACGATCAGGCAGCAAACGTTAGCTGGGATTCATTAAACGATGTCTTTGCGAATTTACATAAAGGTATTATGATTATTAATCGTCTAGAGAAGATTATTGGTGAGAATCCGGACAATCAAACAAAAGAAATTTATCTGGCAGAAATAAGGTTATTAAGGGCTTTCTTTTACCAAATTCAAGTAGAGGTATGGGGCAAGTACGGCCATTTCCAAGATAAGGTTTATACAGAATATGACCCGGAGATGCTTAATATAAATCAACAGTCTGTTGAGTTTTTCTATACACAAATTCTGAAAGATGTAAATTATGCGATTGAGAAATTACCAATAAAAGCGGAAGTCAAAGAAATCGGAAAACTCACACAAGGAGCAGCTAAAGCACTAAAAGCAAGATTCTTATTGGCAATTTCTGGATATTCGAACTCTGAATATAGCTCACAACCGGAATACAATTTACATTCAAAATTAGGATATGCTTCGATTGAAAGCCTTTATACCGAAGCTAAGAATTTAGCGTTAAGTGTAATTAGCGATTATGGCTATAAAATGGAAAATGAATATAGCGAAGTTTTCAATGCATACAACAAAACAAGCGATGAAATTATATGGGCTGTACAATGGACAACCGATAAGATGTTTAACGATCCTGCTCAATATTTTCACAGACCTGGGATAGGCCGCACAAGCGAAACATCCGTAATGCATATAAACAATAACGGAACAACAACCGCCTCCACAAAATCGCTGGTTGTCACTCGAATAAACACTGATGGAAAAACACTTAAATACTCAATGCCTTCTCACTCAATGTTTTATGGCAGAGAATACAGGCATATAATGCCTAATTTTCATTGGATAACCATGTATGCGGATAACGATAAACGTAAGCTTGCCAATTTTGAAACGTTGTACGTAAAAATTGATGACGACAAGGCTCCTCCTGTAAACATTACAGATACAGTATGTTATATGCCAATAAGAGCAATTACCGCTGAAGAAGATAAAAGATATAGCGACTGGGTGGCTTCAGGAGATCCCCATGCTTATTTTTTAGATGGATTAAACGAAGTATTTGATATGGATGATCCTTCGTCCGAATACTATGGGGGTCCTCTTAAACATAGAAGCAGATACTACAGCCTGAAAAAGTTTTATGACAGATCGAGGACCGAAATGGGTAAACAGGAGACTGGAAATGCAAATGCAATATTGATAAGACTACCGGAAATGCACTTAATCGTGGCAGAGTGCAACTGGAAGCTTAACTTAGGAGATGAGTCTGTTTATGCTGCTCTCAAACCTATATGGGAAAGATCCTTTACGAACTTGGCTGATGCTGATGTTTATAAAAAAGGAGTTATTGATATTGATTTTATAATAGATGAATATCAAAGAGAATTGGGTATGGAGTTCAACAACTTTTTCATTTTGAAAAGAACACGCAAACTAGTAGACAGAATCAAAAAATACAATCCTAAAAGCAGAGAAGAAACTGTTGATAATATTCAAAGATGGAAAGACTACGTCAATGATAGTCACTATATAAAGCCTCTTCCTCAAAATCAGGTCAATAATTTCAGAAACATAACAAAAGATATGTTGCCTCCCGGGTATGATTACGGATCAATGTAAAGCGTTAATTCATTAGAACTATCTATCAAATTTTATAATTTAGAAAATGAAAAAAACAGTTAAAGCCCTAATCATTGCAGCGCTGATAATGCATGTAAGCTGCCAAGGCACTTCAACAAACGTCAGGTTTAATGTCAGCGAAGAAAAAAAGGCAGTTGAGGTATACGTAAACGATATTTATTTTACATCGTTTATTTATCCGGAAAACCTGGAAAAGCCATGTCTTTATCCTATAAAAACACCCTCCGGAAAATTTATCACAAGAGGGTTCCCCTTGAATCCAAGGCCTTTTGAGAGAACCGATCATCCACATCACATTGGATTATGGTTTAATTTCGGGGATGTAAACGGACTTGATTTCTGGAATAACTCCTATTCCATAAAACCGGAAGATAAAGATAAATATGGGATAATTTTGTTTGATAAAGTTATTGAAGCAGATAACCGGAAAGGGAGATTGGTTGTTCAATCAAAATGGACAGATAATAATGGAAGTATTTTATTGAATGAAAAGACGACCTACATCTTTGAAGGGCTGAAAAACGATATCAGGACGATTGAAAGAGTTACAGAACTGACAGCAAATAAGGAAGTAACTTTTACAGGGAACAAAGAAGGACTGATCGGTTTGAGGGTAGACAGAACTTTCGAGGAACCGACTCAAAAAGCTGAGAAGTTTTTAGATGCAAACGGAAATGTAACAGAAACTCCGGCCCTGAATAACGAAGGTGTAAATGGATTCTACAGAAATGCAGAAGGTTTAACAGGGGGAGACGTCTGGGGAAAAAGGAGCAAATGGGTTGCTTTAAAAGCTGATAAGGAAGGCGAAACAATCACCATCGTTATCATGGACAATAAAAACAACCCTAATTATCCGGCATGGTCTCACGCAAGAGGTTATGGATTATTTGCAGCCAACAATCTGGGGGGAAAGGTTGTGGATAAGAATTCGGACCCGGTTGAATTGAAGTTGTCCAGCGGTGAGAAAGTAACTTTTAAACACAAGGTTATTATTGCCGGAGATATGAGTGATCAGGAAATAAACAGGTTTTCTGACGATTTTAATTGACCGTGGATTACACATCGTTCACGTAATCAAAAAGCCAGAAGCGAAGATGCTCCTGGCTTTTAACTTAATTTAAACCGGATTAAGAATAACGGATGGAAATTCAGTGTAATTTTAGCTGATTTTTATCCGGCAGAACATCTACCCTTTAAAATCGTAGAGACCATTAAAAAACAACGGTAATTCTCTTCTTTTTTTATGAATGCAATAGCACTTTACTGGATTGCTTTTATAGCCATCTTCATCATTGTGTATGGAATAGACCTCTACGTGACTTCCCACCGCCAAAGAACAATTAGTGTGAAATCATCCTTAACCTGGACAGCCGTATGGATTTCCGTAGCAATAGCATTTGGAGCTTCTCTTTATTTTCTCTTCCCTCAGAATCCGGAAAGCACGGTGCGAACCGGTCCTGTAATGATGACGAAATTTATCTCGGGGTATTTGACGGAATATTCGTTATCCGTGGATAATCTTTTCGTATTTATACTGATCTTTTCAATGATGGGCATTCATCCGAAAAACCAACCAAAGTTACTGAAACTGGGAATTTTGATTTCGGTTGTACTAAGAATTCTTTTTATACTGGTGGGAATGGAACTGGTAGAACGCTTTCACTGGATTATCTACATATTTGGTGTTGTTTTGATTTGGACGGCATACAAGATGGCTTTTTCGAAAGAAGATGAAAACGTAAATCCCAAATCGAACATTCTGTACAAGGGAGCTTCCAGGTTATTCCCCATCGATCCCGACATACATTCGCCTCATTTTTTCACTCAAATAAACGGAAAAATCCACTTAACCAATATTTTTCTTGCCTTGCTTGTTATCGGCTCCACCGACATCTTGTTTGCTGTTGACTCTATTCCGGCTATTATCGGCGTTATAAAAGAAGGTATAAACAACGTCCTTACACTTAGTGAAGAGAACTTTCTTGCCATTTCTTCCAATGTTTTCGCAGTGATGGGCTTAATATCGCTTTTTTTCGCGTTGAAAGGAATTATGGGAATGTTCCGTTACTTGAAAACAGGTGTGAGTTTCATTCTCTTGTTTATAGGCATGAAAATGCTGCTGAGTTCCGTGCATTCGGTAGGAGAATTTTTTGCACACCATTCATGGGTCTCGCTAGCGGTTATCATCAGTACGTTGATTATTTCTATCCTTTTATCCATGCTGATTTCCGAACGAAAAGAATCCGATAAGCTTCAGGAAGCTGTGCAGAAATTGAAAGAAGAAATGGAGGAGTCGAAACCCAAACATGTGGGAAAATTTATGCATTAGTTGATTTTCCAGTACAGAACACGAGAAAGTTCTGTGATTGATGGAATAAATTTTGTAATTTTGCAGTTCACCTTGTGAATAAACATTTTATGAAATTTACCCCGGAAAAATACGCCATTCCCGATGCACCGATGCAACCCTTCATCGATACAGGCGAGATCTGGGATTTCCTCAACAAAACAATCTCCACACCCGTCAAGGTGAAAGAAGTGGTTGAAAAATCACTGGCAAAAAGCAGGCTGAATCTCGAAGAAGTGGCCATACTTATCAATGCTACCGATCCGGGGTCGGTACAACTCATTAAGGAGGGAGCCAAGGAACTTAAGAAAAAAATTTACGGGAACCGAATCGTGCTGTTCGCACCTCTTTATGTGGGCAATAAGTGCTCCAACAATTGTGCTTACTGCGGATTTAAGGCTTCTAACAGGGATGCCGTTCGTAAAACGCTCTCAGACAAAGAACTGGTAAAAGAGATAGAAGTACTGGAAGATAATGGACAAAAGCGATTGATTCTCGTTTACGGCGAACATGCGCAATACAGCCCTGAATTCATTGCCCAAACTGTAAAAATCGCATACAGCGTGAAGAAAGGCAACGGCGAAATCCGCCGTGTAAACATTAACGCGGCCCCACTAGACATAGAAGGGTTCCATACGGTGAAAGAAGCCGGTATCGGCACCTATCAGGTGTTTCAGGAAACCTATCACCGCGAAGCATACAAGACCTATCATTTACGCGGTAAAAAGGCTGATTTCGACTACCGCCTGACTTCACTCGACCGGGCGTTGGAAGCCGGACTGGACGATGTGGGGATAGGTGCACTTTTCGGATTGTACGACTGGAGGTTCGAGGTGATGGGGCTGGTTCGCCACACCAATCATCTGGAGGCATGCTACAACGTAGGGCCACACACCATTTCGTTCCCCCGGATCAAAGACGCATCAATGCTTGATTTGGGCGATGAATATTTCGTGTCGGACGAAGATTTTACCCGGTTGGTAGCTATACTCCGGTTGGCTGTTCCATACACGGGAATGATTCTTACAGCCCGCGAACCCGCGGAGCTTCGTAACCAACTGATTCAGTTCGGGGTATCGCAAATCGACGGTGGAACAAAAATTGAATTGGGCAGTTACGCTGAAAAGGAGCAAAACCATGATCTCAAAAAAGGGCAATTCCGTATAAACGACGACCGATCACTCAACGAAATCATCGACGAGTTGCTTCAGCAGGATATGCTACCGTCCTTCTGTACGGCCTGCTACCGTCTGGGACGTACGGGTGAACACTTTATGGAGTTCTCCGTTCCTGGCTTCATCAAACGGTTCTGCACTCCCAACGCAATACTCACGCTGGCCGAATACCTGATGGACTATGCACCGGAGCACACCGCAGAAAAGGGATGGGACGTGATTGAAAAAAACATTCACGAACTCAACGAAAATGTACAACATCAGGTACGTGAAAGAATAGAAAAAATAAAACGGGGAGAACGGGATTTGTATTTTTAATTGGGGAAATGACCAATTCCAGACCACATATCGGCATTTTTGGCCGCCGGAACACCGGTAAAAGCTCACTGATCAACCTGCTCACGGGGCAGGAGACCGCTATAATATCCGACATACCCGGCACGACGACCGACCCGGTAAAGAAATCGGTCGAGATTTTTGGAATCGGCCCAGTAGTATTGGTGGATACCGCCGGAATTGATGATGCGGGTGAATTGGGAAGAAAGCGCATCGACAAATCACTCGATGCGATAAAGAAAGTGGACTGCGCCGTGTTACTGATTGCGGGAAATCAGTTTGGACAGTACGAACTGGAGCTTATTCGGCACTTTGGGAAATTCGGTATCCCCTACCTCATCCTTCACAACAAAAGCGACCTGTCAAAAATTGCTGCCCTCACAAAAACCGCAATAAAACACCACAGCGATGCCACGGTTCTCGATTTCAGTGCAAAAGATCCGGGAGATTCGGAGAAAATAATTGATGCACTAAAGAAAATAATACCCGGGGAAAGCCAACAACACAGAACGCTTATAGGCGATCTGGTAAAACCGAAGGACACAGTATTGTTCATAACTCCCATTGACAGCGAAGCTCCCGAAGGACGACTGATCCTGCCGCAAAACCAGGCCATACGCGATGCTCTGGATAACCATTGCATTACAGTAGTGGTAAAAGAGACCGAGTTGGACGATTTTCTGAAGCTAGGTATACCTCCAGCGCTTGTTGTTACCGACAGTCAGGCCTTTGGCTATGTGGCAACACGCATTCCCGAAAACGTTCCGTTAACAAGCTTCAGCATCCTGTTTGCCCGACAAAAAGGCGATTTCAATGACTACCTGCAAGGCACTCCTCACCTGTCTAAACTAAAAGACGGGGATAATATCCTTATGTTGGAAAGCTGCACTCATCAAACCAACTGCGACGATATCGGACGGGTGAAGATACCGCAACTCCTCCGGAACTTCACCGGTAAAAACCTATCGTTCACCGTTGTAGGCGGATTGTCGGAGATTGCACCCATCGATTATTCTCTCGTCATCCAATGTGGGGGATGCATGGTTACACGCAAACAACTGATAAACCGGATAAAACCGTTCACGGAAAAGGACATTCCAGTCACCAATTACGGAATGGTCCTCGCGTATGTAAACGGTATTTTTGAACGGGCAACGAGAATGTTTTTATGATTCCAACCCTATTGCATAAACAGAAACTTCTCCAAGAAGATTTAGTCCGCCTACTCTGCACCGAGGGTGAGGAAAAGCAACTTTTGTTTGATTATGCCGCTAAAATCAAACAAGAGAACGTGGGCAACACCGTTTATCTGCGCGGGCTGATCGAATTTTCCAACATTTGCGAAAAGAATTGTTATTATTGCGGTATCCGCCGGGATAACACGCACACACATCGGTACTGTTTGTCCTGCGATGAGGCGTTGGAAGCTATCCGGTTTGCCTACGAAAACGGATTGGGATCCGTCGCCATCCAAAGCGGAGAACTCACGTCGGATACATTTACCCGAAAGATCGACTCCTTACTGAAAGAAGCCATGCGTATTACCAACCGGGAAATCGGCATTACCCTCTCTTGCGGCGAACAGCCTGAAGAGGTCTATCGCCGGTGGTTTGAGAGCGGAGCCAGCCGCTATTTGCTCCGTATCGAATCCTCCTCCGGAGAACTTTACCGTAAAATACATCCCGACGATGATACACACCGTTTTGACAAACGCCTGAATGCCCTGGAATCGCTAAAAAAAATAGGTTACCAAACAGGAACAGGCGTCATGATCGGCCTACCGTTTCAGACTGTCGAAGACCTGGCAAACGATTTGTTGTTTATGAAGCAATTCGACATCGATATGTGTGGTATGGGCCCCTACATCGAACATGCACAGACTCCACTCTACAAAAACAAGAGTGAACTGCTTTCGCTGCGGGAACGATTCAATTTAAGCCTTAAAATGGTAGCCCTCCTGCGTATCCTCATGCCCGATATCAACATCGCCGCGACCACCGCCTTGCAATCCATTGAAAAGGAAGGCCGCGAAAAAGCCATCCTCATCGGCGCTAATGTACTGATGCCCAACATCACTCCGAAACAGTACCGGGATGATTATTCCCTTTATCAGAACAAGCCCGTCTCGCAACAGAGTAACGAGGAGAACCTGCTTTTTCTCGAACAACAGCTTAAAAGCATAGGCCACGAGATTGGCTATTTCAGGCAGGGAAATTCCAAGCATTACAAAACGCATCAGATCTCCTCAAACCGTGCCGTAAAGAACCTCAACTGCCTCGGTTCATAAACAAAACGAAGCCCCTTGATTTTTTCCTTGTGTTTATACAGGTTGATAACCGCATCGGCCACCACATCCATGTGACGATAGGTATACACACGGCGTGGAATGGTTAACCGAACCGTTTCCAACTTGGGCGCATGGTTTTTGCCCGTGTTTTTATCGCGTCCGGCAGAAACGATGCCTCGCTCCATGCTTCGAACGCCCGATTCTACGTAGAGGTTTGCCGCCAGGCTTTGCGCCGGGAATTGATCTTGCGTGAGGTGCGGGCAGAAACGGCGCGCATCCAGGAAAACGGCGTGGCCCCCAACAGGCTCTATAATAGGAATTCCAGCCGCTTTGAGTTTATCACCCAAATAACGGACCTGCTTGATGCGGTGCTCTATATATTCAACTTGCGTAGATTCCTGCAATCCGATAGCCATGGCTTCCATATCGCGTCCGGCCATTCCGCCGTATGAAGGCATTCCCTCGTAAACCACCACCAGTTCTTTTGCAGCGGCAAACAGGTCCTCATCGTTCATGCACAAAAAACCGCCGATATTCACCAGACAGTCCTTCTTTCCGCTCATGGTGCAACCATCGGCATAACTAAACATTTCGCGGACGATTTCCTGGATCGATTTACCGGCAAAGCCCTCTTCCCGTTCTTTGATGAAATAGGCATTCTCCACGCATCGGGTGGCATCGTAAAACACGTTAATCTTGTATTTATCGGCCAGTTGCCTCACCTCCCGCATGTTTTTCATGGAAACAGGCTGCCCGCCCGCCAGATTCACGGTAACGGCGAGGCAGACATAGGCAATGTTCTCAGCCCCTTTTTCGTCGATAAGTTTTTGCAGTTTGTTCAGGTCGATGTCTCCTTTAAACGGAATGTCCAATCCGGCGTCGTGCGCCTCATCGCGGATGATATCGACAAAAATTCCGCCGTTGCGCTCCTGGTGGTAACGCGTGGTGGTGAAATACATGTTTCCGGGTACGAATTGCCCGGGTTTAATGGCAATTTGCGAGAGCAGGTTCTCAGCCCCGCGCCCCTGATGCGTAGGCACCAGGTGTTTGAATCCGAAAATTTCCTGCACGACTTGTTCCAGATGATGAAAGTTCTTGCTTCCGGCATAGGCTTCGTCGCCCATCATCATACCGGCCCACTGCCTGTCGCTCATGGCATTGGTTCCGCTATCGGTCAGTAAATCAATATACACATCTTCGGAGTTGATCAGGAAAGTGTTGTATCCGGCTTCCTGGATAACTTTTTCCCGCTCTTCACGGGAGATCATTTTAACGGTTTCCACCGTTTTTATGCGGAAAGGCTCCGCAGGATAGTCGTTTAAATTCATAATAGTGGTATTAATGTGTATTGGCATTATACCCCAAAATTATGACAAAAAGACGAAATAACAAAAGAATTTAAGTGTATCTTTTAAAAATAACTAACAAATAGAAATAATCGAGTTTCTAAATGACAAAAGAAATGTAAAAATTAAAACTCCTAATAACCAACAAAATGACGACTTTCAGTTCAAAGAATTAATAATGCGCGTTTTCTATTTTCGACCGATGGCAAACCAATACATTTTGTTTACTGCCGTGCCAGTTATGAAAACCGTTTCCCTGGCAATCCTTGAAACGCCTGCAATCTTTGCATTGACCCACGCGCATCCAGTTCCTGTCGCGAAAAGAGTTGAAACGTTGTTCCCATACGTCGTTGAAATTATCGGTGTAAATGTTTCCCTGTGAAAAAGAGCGATCGATATTGGGACAAGCCGATATGGAGCCGTCAATGAGGATAGAGCCGATATTGATACCCGCCCTGCAGAAATAGAAACTCTCCCGGACTTTCCATTCGTATTTCCCCACAAATCCTTCGCAACTGAACTTCACATCGATATCGTCCTCATTCTCCCTCAACTCCCGAATAAAATCCATCAAATAAACAAATTCCTCATCCGAGAGCGACAACTCCTCGTTTTGGACCGCCCGTCCTATCGGAATAATGGTAAATAGCCGCCATGCCTTCACCTTGTGGCTTTTAAGAAACTCCTTGATTAGGGAAAGTTCCGAAATATTTTTTTTGTTGACACACGTGACCACATCGAAGTTTAACCGGAGCGAACGGACTGCCAGGTCGATTGCCGCGACCGCCCTGTCGAAACTTCGCGGATTGTTTCGCAACCAGTTGTGTGACTCCGGCAACCCGTCCAAGCTGATGGTAAGCGCTCCCAAACCGGCGTTGAGTAACGAATTATGTACCGCTTCATCGTAAAAATACCCGTTAGAAACCATGGACCAGCGCATTCCGCGCCGGCGGATTTCACGTCCGCACGCAGGCAGATCTTTTCTCAGTAACGGTTCACCGCCGGTAACGACAACCATCAGGGTTTTTGCAGGGTTTTTAATGGTGTCAAGAGCTTTCAGAAAATCTTCCATCGGCATATCCCGATAGTTACTTTGCTTTGAACAATCGCTTCCGCAATGCAAACAATCCAGGTTGCACCGGGTCGTGCACTCCCAGAAAAGGTAGCTAAGCTCGTGGCGCCGCGTTTCAACCGCTTTGAACTTCCGGAACAAGGCGCGTTTAACAGACGGAATCATTTCCCGTTTTCCAGTTTAATATCGAGGTAGATTTTATCTTTCACGATAGAGACGAGGCTGTCTTTCCTGATAAATGTTCCGTTGTCGACTCCATCCACATCTTCGAAACTGATTTGAAGCTGATCCGATTTGACGGTGTAAAAAGAAAACATCCCCTTGTCGTCGGTCACCGTATGTTGCAATGAGGCCGCCGAAACTTTGATGCCTTTAATGGGTTCGCCGGTTGTTTTGGAAACTACTTTACCTTCTACAAACACATCCAAGCCAAAATCCTGCGGCGTACCGTAACAAGCCTGAAATATAAAAAGCGCTGTTGTAAAACTCAATCCGCCCACAATGTTTCTTATCCAATTTTGCCTCATAATGCTATTTTTTAGGTTATCAAATTTGAGACTGACCTCTTTTATTCAGATGCAGTTTTAAGAAAAACGCTGCGCCAGACAAGGTTAAATTTTATTAATTGCTCAACGTCCAAGCAAATCGGGACGCAACCATTTTGTACGTTCATGCGCCTGTTCCAGCCGCCATTCTGCAATTTTACGTTCGTGCCCCGAAAGAAGCACATCGGGTACACGCCAGCCCTTGTATTCCGCGGGACGGGTATAAACGGGGGGTGCCAGCAAATTGTCCTGAAACGAATCGGAGAGTGCCGACTGCTCATCACCAATAGCCCCGGGGATTACCCGGACAACGGCATCGGCAATCATGGCTGCGGCGAGTTCCCCTCCGGTAAGCACAAAATCGCCGATGGATATTTCACGGGTTACCAGGTGTTCCCGTACCCGGTAATCCACACCCTTGTAGTGCCCGCAAAGTATGATAAGGTTCTCCAGAAGCGACAATTCGTTGGCGGTTTTTTGCGAAAACTGTTCGCCATCGGGCGTAGTGAAAATCACCTCATCGTAATCGCGCTGCGATTTCAGGTGACTGATACAGCGGTCTATCGGTTCGATTTGCAACACCATCCCCGCTTCGCCTCCAAAAGGGTAATCGTCCACACGACGGTGCTTGTCGAGCGTGTAATCACGCAGGTTGTGCAGGCCGAACTGCACCAGTCCTTTATCTTGCGCCCGCTTTAGAATGGAACAATTAAGCGCTCCTTCTATCATTTCCGGCAAAACAGTAATTATATCGATTCGCATAGGGTTATGGGTTAAGAGCCTGTACCGGTTCCTTCCTGTGAACTACCGCCCTGCAAAACGTCCTCGTTGGTAATGGTGCGCTGAACTTTCCTTACCGAAGATTTCAAGTCTCCGAAACGGTACGTCAGGCTCAGGCGGAAAGTGCGCATCGGGTTTTGAAAATTCATTTTCTGAACGAATCCTTCACCCGTTGTTGTCAGCTTGAAATCGCGGTACTTGTGAAAGGGAGTGGTTGTATTAAGGGAAACATCCAGCTTTTTGTTAAAGAAACTTTTCATGGCGCTGAACGAATAGAAATAAAAGGCCGATTGGGTGGTTTGCAGTTGTATGTTGCTCGTAAATATTCCTCCGTTTGCACTCAGCCTCACGTCTTTGGGCAATGTGAATGTTATCCCTCCGAAACCGCGACCCGAAAATCCGCTGTTCCTTACCCCGGCATTCTCCGTGCTTTGAATATCGGTATAACTGAGGGAGCCGTTCACGTTCATCCGGATAACCGGTGTGGGCGTCCAACTAAGATATCCATCAAGCCCTATTGATTGATTTCTCCCGATATTATCGTAGGTATTGTGAGTTACCCCTTCTCGGCCTTGATATTCATCTATAAATATTCTTGATGTGATGGCGTTTTGGGTAAACGAATAGCTAAGCGTGGCGTTGAAATTCACTTTTTGTGAAAACGAACCGTAATTGATATTAAGATTATGGGTCTGTTCCGCGTCCAGGTTAGGATTTCCGTAACGGATGTTGTTGGGATCAGAATCGTTTATATAGGGATTCAGGTACCAGATACCCGGGCGTGATATCCGCATATTGTAACCCCACCGCAGGGTTTTCGTCATTCCCAACTGATAGGAGAAAGCGGCAGAAGGAACCATATCGAAGAAATCGGAATGTACAACCGTATCGGTTTGCACGCTCATAAAATGTATCTTCTGGGCAGTGTTTTCTCCCCGAAGCCCCAGCTTCAAACCGAATTTTCCAGCTTTTAATCCGTATCCGGCATATCCCGATGCAATCCGTTGTTCGTGGTCGAGGTCATTCTTACGGCTTTTATCCTCTTCCCATTGCCCTCCGTCATCCGGATTCAGGAAAGTATTGTCACCCCGGCTGGAGTTATCGCGAAATATATACTTCAATCCCACTTCTATGCTGTGTTTGTCGGTAAGAGGATTCACGTAATCGACTTGTCCAGTGTGCTCTTTACCTCCGGCATTGTTGATGCTCTTCATGCGATAGCCCTTAGGGTAAAAATAATTGACAACCTGACTGTATTCACTTTCGTACTCACTGTCGTTGGGGTTTCTTTCAAAACGGTAGGAAACAGTAAGTAACTCGCCTTTCTTTTTAAAAGTCCGCTGATAATCGGTTGTCAGTGTAAATGACCCGAAATGGTTTATCGAATTATTATTCAACAGGTACGAATAATCCCTCGCGCCTTGAGAAAGGACATCTTGTGATGAATTGGAATGAAATTTCCCCCCAAATTGTCCGACAGAAACGTTAAACAGATTCAGTGTATCAGGCTCGTAGCTAAGCTGCGTATTGTAAAACAGTCCACCTCCGTAGTTTTTGGAAGTTCCGTCCTGTGTCAACTCATTTACCGGACTTGGAGCCATTTCTTCCCGGGTAAGTGATGTTTTTGCCTCCGGCCTGTTGTGGTAAAAATAACTTCCGTTTCCGGTAAGTCCGAACTTGCCGTATTTTAACGACAGATAGGCATTGCCACCATATCCCCCAAACGTATCGCCGTTGGCTCCAACAGAACCCGAATAGCCTTCGTCTACCCGTTTATCGGTAATGATGTTTATGATTCCACCCACGCCTTCGGCATCGTATCGTGCTCCGGGATCGGTAATCACTTCCACGTCCTTTATACTGTTTGCCGGCATGCTTTTCAACACTTGCGACGGGTTGTTCGAAATCATGTTTGACGGTTTCCCGTTCAGGTATATCTTAAAGCTTGATGAACCTTTCAGCTGGATATTATCTTCACCGTCGACCGTTACCAGGGGTACCTTACGAAGCAAATCCAACACGTTAGAGGTAGATGATTCGGGATCGTCTTTGGCGCTGTAGGTAAGTTTATCGATTTCCACCTTTACCAACGGACGCTGTGCGGTTACACTGATTTCAGACAACTCGGTAGAGCTTTCCGACATTTCAATTTGCCCGAGATTGACCTGCAATTCTCCGTTTTTCACCTCCACGCTGCGGTTGAAATTATTCATCCCTACAAACTGAAACGTGAATATATAGTCTCCGGCCTGCAGCGTAGTGGTGAAATTTCCGCTGTCGTCGGTAGCAAACTTTTTGATGGATTTTTGTGGTACCGCTTTACTGGCAACCGAAACAGTGGCGTAAGGGAGTGGTTGTTTATCATTCGCACTTACCAGTTGTCCTTTCACATTAGTGCCCTCCGCATAGACCACAACGGAAGCTAGCAGGAGAATCAGTGATAATAGAGTTTGTTTCATAAAGGTACTTATTAAAATTTTAGCAAAAGTAGTTAATAAATTCAAGAGGCAACCTATAAAAGCACCCCCGTTACGATAATTTAGTAAAGGCAGTATTCTTTGATGCTTCTTTTTGCATTTTTAAACATTGGACTTGCTCTTACCCTGTTTAGACGCAATATTGTCCGGTTTTCTTACACTAATAGCGTTAATCTTGTACAATGATTACGGGGGAAAAAAAAATTCTTACTTTTGCAATTAAAAACAAAAGTCGTATGCTCAACATTATCCTCATCATACTATCGGGCATTGTCGTGGGATATTTTGCCAGAAAACTCCCGCAAGTGAAGCATGTGGGATCCGTTATAAGCCTGATCATTATGTTGCTGTTGTTTTTCCTGGGCGTTTCGGTAGGTGCAAATGAACAAGTAGTGACAAATTTCAGTACCATCGGCCTTGACGCAATGATCATTAGTTTCGGGGCGACTGTGGGAACTGTTCTCTGTGCCTGGCTGGTGTACTCGACGTTTTTCAGAAGAAAGGGTAAAAATTCATGAAGCAATCCCTTATCTATCTTCTGCTTTTTGCCCTGGGTGTCATTCTTGCTCTTTGGGGACACATCCCCGACGTGTTGCTGAAAGACGATATCTCGAAATGGATTCTTTACGGACTGTTATTTTTTGTTGGGGTACAGATAGGTTCCGGCAAAAACATGTTTACGGCCGTGAAGCGATTCGGGTTCAAGATCGCCCTAGTACCCGTTGCCACCACCGTTGGAACGTTTGCAGGAGCTGCACTAACGAGCCTTTTGCTCCCGGAAAGGAGCTTGATCGATTGCCTGAGTGTAGGGGCTGGATTTGCATACTATTCGCTATCGAGCATCCTCATCTCCGAGTTTCGTGGAGCTGAACTGGGTACGGTAGCCTTGTTGGCTAACATCATGCGTGAGTTTATTGTCCTGGTTTTTACGCCGTGGCTGGTAAAATATTTCGGAAAACTATCCCCTATTTGCGCCGGTGGCGCGACCACCATGGACACAACCTTACCCATGATCACCAAATATTCGGGATCCGACTATGTGGTTGTGGCACTTTTCCACGGAATGGTCATCGATTTTTCCGTACCTTTGTGGGTCAGTTTTTTCCTTACCTTGTAAAAGATAATGAAATCATTTTTTCTAACCATACTCTTTTTCTATGTAACGGCCAACGTATATGCAGCTATCAGGATATACCAGCTTATTCCGGCAAATGCGTGGGTCAGAATTGTCGTAATGGGTATTTTTCTGCTTGGATTTGCCAGCCTGCTTATTTTTTTCCGGTTTGGCGAGGCTATGCCTGTGGGAACTGCCGGCTTCTTCTATCGGTTCGGGACATCATGGATGATCGCCTTCCTGTATGTTTTCATGCTCATTCTCTTTGTCGATTTATTCAGGATCATCAACTGGGTTGCACCTATTGCCGACAAAGAAACTGTTCGTGGCATTTTTCATCACAACGCGCTAACTGCCGTTACAGGTTTGGGGCTTACGGCGTTGATACTTTTGTACGGTAACTGGCAATATCACAACAAAAAACGTTCTCACATAACCATCAAAACCGAAAAAATCGATAAACCGATGAGAATTGTCGGTATCAGCGATTTACACCTGGGATACACCATTTCAAAGAAAGAGCTGAGCAGATGGGTGGAGATGATCAATGCTGAAAATCCAGACATGGTTATTATTGGCGGAGACTTGGTTGACAACCAGTTGCGACCCGTATGGATGCATTCGCTCGACAGGGAATTGCTGAAAATTAAAGCACCCTTGGGAGTCTATGCCTGTACCGGTAATCACGAATACATCTCGGGTATTAAAAACAGTGCAGATTTTTACACCCGGTCGGGAATCACGCTATTGCGTGACTCCGTGCTTCAAACGAATGGGTTAACAATCATCGGACGAGAAGATCATTCCCGGAAGAACCGAAAGACATTGCCGGAACTGATAAAAAACAGTGACAACCGGACTTTTTCTATCCTGCTCAATCATCAGCCTTACTATCTGGATGAGGCAGTGCGGGAAGGAATCGATTTTCAGTTCTCCGGACATACACATCGGGGACAGGTCTTTCCAGCTTCGTTGATAACAGATAAAATTTTCGAACTCTCTCAAGGGTATATTCAAAAGAAGAATACCCATTTCTACGTTTCTTCAGGCTTGGGCATTTGGGGCGGAAAGTTCCGCATTGGCACCCGCTCGGAGTACCTGGTACTGGATTTGGAGAATTAAATTGTTTACTTTTTTATGCGTTCACTTATCGTCGCACTCATTATACATTTCACGCTCAACATCCTTGTTTTCCTGAAGGGTTGGGATGTTTTTAAAACGAAAAAACTCCTCCGGACTTTTTGGATGGTTATTTTCGCCTTCGAACTTTTGGTGTATCTTACGGGATTTGCATTCTACCGCCATCTCCCTCCTGAAATTATCCATCCCATCCGCATGATGGGGACCAGCTGGATGCTTTTCCTGCTATACCTGGGGGGCCTGGTATTGATAGGTGACTTTCTGTACCTGGCGTGCCGGAAGAAACTCACCCGTCCCAAAGAATTATTGAACCAGCCAGCAAAAATGAAACTCACCCTCTTTCTCTCCTCCTTTGCAGTGGTAATACTCACGTTGTCTTATGGCAATTACAAATTTAACCATCCAGAGGTACGACAGGTGGATATACAGGTTGGTAAATCAGCTGGAAAAATGGACTCCGTGAGGATTGCGATGGTTGGCGACTTACATTTGGGATACCTGATCAACCGGGATGACGCACAAAGAATGGTGGATTTAATCATGGAGCAGGAACCCGATTTGATCCTTTTTGTGGGGGATATCCTCGACTCTAGCATCGAACCCGTTCAGGGACAAAGGATGGACGAGGAACTCCGGCGGCTGCAGGCGCCTCTGGGCGTATATTCCTGCACGGGCAACCACGAATACCGTTACGAAGCCGAACGAAAAATACAATGGTTGAACGATGCGGGCATAAAAATGCTGCGCGATTCGGCTGTCCTGATTGACAGCGCTTTTTATGTGGTTGGACGTGAAGATTTTGTGTTCTCCGACCGGTTGCCTTTATCCGAAATTTTGAACCGGCAAAACGTGAATGTATCAAAACCGGTCATCGTCCTGAACCACAGCCCCAACGACCTTGACGAAGAGGTCAATGCCGGAGCCGACATTGCGCTATACGGACACACCCACCACGGACAGGCTTTTCCCGGAAATATTGCCACACGCTTAGTTTTTGAAGTGGCATACGGGTATGCCCGGAAAGGGAACACACATATCTATGTAACCTCGGGACTGGGATTAGCTGGCCCGCAATACCGCATAGGCACGGTTTCGGAAGTAGTGGTATTGAATGTGAAATTTGAGAAGTAAGTTTCAAAACGTAACTTTCAGCGACAAGCCGGCAGAAGTGTTGGCCTGTCCCAGATAGTTGTGCGTATCAATAAAAGGATTCAATTCGACTTTTACAGAACTCAAGTTCCCGCGAAGATCCTGAATATACATATTGTTTACTTTTGCCACCCTTACCGCATCGACAATAGCCCATACATCGAGCGCGATGGTAGCAGCCAACCCGGTAAGCATTATCGCCACACCGGCAGGGTTTGTTTCATACTCCGTGAAAGATCCAAACTGGTTGTAGGTTGTAACTTCATCGTACGACATTAATGCTCCGGCAACAGTAATGCCTGACAGAGCTATTGAACCTCCTAAAAAAGCAAGGCCACGACCTGTTTCCCCACTAAGCATCTGTCCTAATCCCGGAATAAAGAAAGAGGCAAGCCCCATAACCGCGGGATTATTCGGATCTCCGGGTTGTGGCATGTACATTTTATAATCGTATTTTTGTTTGTTGATTTTGTAGGTTTGCGCATGCGCATTAAAAGAAAAGCATCCGAAAAGGATTAATGCTGCAACAATTAATGATTTCATAATATCGATTTTTTTTAAAAATATGCTCTTTATTGTTTTAATCCGCTAAGACGGATAATTGATTTGTATGGATTGGATAATTCTTTCTGCTGCCTGTTCTGCAACTTTATCGTCTCTTCTGCTTAAAACCATCACTTGCCAATAATTTAAATCCTTCACTATTCCTATATTTATAAAAGCAATGTGATATCCGTTCTGGGTATATGTCCCTCGCTGGATAAATCCGGGAAGGTTACGGACAGAATAACTGTCTTCTGAATATACGAAGTTGGTAACTCCTTGCATACCCTTAACTTCGTTAACTGCACCGTCAGCAGCACCTTGCATATTCAGTTCGCCAATCTCGGCTGGATTGTATTTTGCCTCAATCACCCCTACCTTAAATTGATTGTCATTGGACGTTTCAAATGTTTCCATCTTCTCCAGCATTCTTTTTATATTCTCGGGCAACGGGGGTGGTGTCGAAGATTTCAGCTCCCAGGGTGTTTCAAGAGTTAACTGATAAGTTCCGTAGGTTTTCTTTACCCATTGTTCCGAGAGTACCTTTTCATCGGTTTTTTTGTTGTTCTTAAGTGCAGTGACAGCCGCACTACCAAGCCATGAACCGACAGCCGCAAAAATTGTGGTTATTACTACGATAAGAATTTTCTCCTTCAGAGATCTCGATTTGAGTATCTTGCCTTTCTTTATCGGTATTGCGGGTGGCAATTGATCTTCTGTGAAACAGGCGTTTCGTTTAAAATCTTCAAATGTTCCGCCGGGATTTCTTCGCTGCCATTGGGTGAAATTATTGTCGAGCTTCTGTCCGCACGATGTACAGAATACCACATATTCCGATTTCATCTCGTTACGATTGCCGCAGTTGTTGCATTGTAGGTAGTGTATCATGTCGTGTTTCTTCTTTACAAATTTACAAAAATGGTATAACTTTCTCCAGTTGGACCGAGTGTGACCCTTTTAGCAGGACATAATACCCGGCTAAAGGATGTCGTTCCAACTCCTCAATCAATTGTTCCACTCGCTCAAAAACGAACGTATTTTTCATTGTGATGCTCCCAGTTACTCCGTCGGTAAATACAGAACCAACCAGGTAAATTTTATCGAATGACTGCCCGTGCAGATAGTCCAACATTTTCCTGTGTTCAACTTCGGCTATAGGTCCCAATTCTTTCATCTCACCCAAAATGACCGCCTTAGGTAAATCGGATTTGATTTTTGAGAAAAATTCAAGCATGGCTTTCATGCTTGTGGGGTTAGCATTGTAAGCATCAATAATAAGGTCGTTGTGCTGAGTACGTTCAAATTGCGAACGGTTGTTTTTAGGCTCGTAAGCTTCGAGGGCGCTACTGATAAGCTCGGCATTGATGCCAAAATATTTACCTATGGCTGCAGCAGCCAGGGCATTATCGAGGTTATACTCTCCCACGAGATGAGTTTTCACACGGTGAGGGTGTTCAAAAAAATTCCAATCGAAATGCAAGAATGGTGTTTCAGCCGACAATGTACCCGACACAAACAAGCCAGGGTTATCACGTCCGTACAAAATCCTGTCCATTCCTTCCGATTTTTCGCTCAACGTTGAATTATCTTTGTTCACAAACACCTTGCCTTCGTGTTCACGGATAAAATCGTAAAGTTCGCATTTGGTCTTGATTACATTTTCCAACGACCCGAATCCTTCAATGTGGGCTTTTCCGATGTTGGTGATCAATCCGATATTGGGTTCGGCGATCTCACATAATTCACGGATTTCGCCTGGATGATTGGCGCCCATCTCAATGACACCAATTTCGTGCGACTTATTTATCGACAATAATGTGAGAGGCACACCGATGTGGTTATTGAAGTTTCCCTGGGTAAAAGCAACCTTAAACTCCTTGGAAAGGATGGTGGCAATCAACTCCTTCGTGGTCGTCTTTCCGTTTGTGCCCGTAATACCCACAATGGTTATCTTTAGCTTCTTCCGGTGAAAATTGGCCAACTTTTGCAAAGTTTCCAGTACATTTTCCACCACAATTACGCGAGGGTTTTCTGGTTTGTCATTTTCCCACTCATCTACAACGGCGTAAGCACAGCCTTTTTCAATGGCACTTTCGGCAAATTGGTTGCCGTTAAAGCGCTCACCTTTGAGTGCAAAGAAAATAGAATCGTGCGGACAAACCCGGGAATCGGTAGTAACTACCGGATGTTTTTTATAGATTTCGTATAATGCGGAAATTTCCATAATGTTCCTTCTGAACTTATATTTTTTTCGCCGTCTCTTTTGGGAGTGCATCTTTGTGAATAACGATGCTCAACGTTTTGTAACGAACAAAAGCTTCCGACGCATACCACACTCCATCGTAGGGCCCTGTTTTTCCCCACGAATTTTTCACCAGGTAATATTTGGTGCCGTTCTGATCGTTAGCAATGCCGTAAATATGCATGCCGTGATCGTCTGTAGTCTGATAGTTATCGTACGCCAACTGTCGCATTTCCTGCGTGATATTTTTTTCTTTCAGCACTTCAGAGCCCACCTTTCCGGCAATGGTTGAGCGTCTCTCACGTTCCGGCAAACCCAGCCATTTTGCCTGATCGGTCCCGGCATTTTCTGCTGCATTTTCATCAGGCACAATGGCTATACCCTGACGCGAAAACCCGCCTTCGCTCACATCCGATGCCCAGGCAACCGTATAACCCTTCATAATGGCATTATCGATGGCCGCCATCATTTCATCCACCGGCAGATTGTATGAATTTGCCCAACGCCAGTTGTCGGGCACTTCAAGGGGAAAAGATGCATAAAACGGATGATGCTTGAATGAAGTTATTGAAATGTAATCGTTCCGATCCAGCCCTAGAAAGTCTTTGAACGATTGCGGTGTGTAGGTCTTCCCGTTATAAGTGAACGAAGCGGGTTTTTCTTTCAGATAAGCATCCAGGATACCGCAAAATCCTTTGTTCCATACTGTTGAAACAGTATTGTTTCCGATGATTCCTTTCATATAACTACTCAATACCTTGTCCATTTCACCGTGGTCGTGGCGTTCCGCTCTGTCGATCAAACCGGTATAAGCATCATCGGGAACAATTCCGTATTCATCGAGCGTTTCTATCACATCGGCAAACGATCCACCGGGTGCAAAATTCAGGTGTCCGTGTGTCCGTACATACTTCTCGGCTTTGTCTTCGTAGTTTCTTCTTACGATATACATCTCCGAGAGGTCGAATGTACCTTTTCCTTTCCGCAATAGTTCAGATTCCAGGAAGCTCACTCCCGAAAAGCTCCAGCAGGTGCTTGTGCTTGCCTGATTTTTTACCGATGTTATAGGGTTTTCTTTAACTACAGTAAATGTGTAAACTGATTTTTGGGAGAAAAGAGAAACCGAAATAAAAAGAGCAACAACAATTAAAGTTAACTTATGCATACGACAATTTTTTGGGTTGTAATATTTAATGTACAAAGTTAACTTAAAAAGAGAGATGGGGCTTTATTTTTGGGGCAATAAATAGCTAAAAAAGCAAAAAAAACGTACCTTTGGCGAAGAATCGAAAACTGAATTTATATGAACGACCTACAACCCAAAAAGAGAAGAAGCAGGAAATGGTTCGGACGGTTTATCGGAATCATCCTGATTGCGTTCACCATATTTGTATATGTGCGTTATTATTATGTTTTTGGCACGGGCGTTAAATCAGGTGAATTGAATTACCTGGTATATAAAGGGGTGATTTTCAAGACATACGAAGGGAAACTTATCCAGACCGGATTCAGGGCAGACAAACCGGGAGGACTACAATCCAACCAATTCGATTTTTCGGTAGAAAACAAGGAGATCGCCGAAAAGTTGATGCTCTCAAGTGGGAAGAACGTACAACTGCATTACAAGGAATTTTTTGCACCCATCCCCTGGCGCGGCTACACGAAGTTCATAGTTGACAGCATCATTTCCATCGAAGATCCCCACCCCGATCTCCAGCATGAGATTGCACCGTATGTTTTAGACACGATGTAACGAGGTAATGGCTAAAAAGAAATTCTATGTAGTTTGGCAGGGTGTTCAGCCGGGAATTTACTCGTCGTGGGACGAGTGCAAGGCACAGGTGACGGGTTTTGAACAGGCCCGGTACAAATCATTTGAAACGAAGGAAGAAGCAGATGCGGCTTTCAACGACAATCCCTGGAAGCACATCGGAAAAACAGGCCCCAAAAACCGGAAAATAGCCACGTCTCAAGAAAAGTATCTTACGGAAAGTATCGCGGTGGATGCTGCCTGCAGTGGAAATCCCGGATTAATGGAATACCGGGGTGTTTTTGTCGCAGACGGAGTTGAGATTTTTCACGTTGGACCCCTGAAAGACGGCACCAACAATATCGGCGAGTTTTTAGCTATCGTTCACGCACTGGCATTGTTGAAACATAAAAACAGCAAACTGCCGGTTTATTCCGATAGCGTGAATGCCATGAAGTGGGTGGTCAGAAAAAAGTGCAATACCAAGTTAGAAAAAACCAAGCATAACCAACCCATTTTCGAGCTTATCACCCGGGCCGAGAAGTGGTTATCGGAAAACACGTATGAAAACCCGGTTATCAAATGGGAAACCAACAACTGGGGGGAAATTCCGGCAGATTTTGGAAGAAAATAATCCAGCCAGCCAGCCGCCTCATCACCCGTCAATCCTCCTCTTCTTCCTCTTCTTCCGGATCAAAAGGCTTGGGCGCTTTTAGCGTTGGGAAAATACGGTGTATATTTTGTGCAATTTTTTCTGCAAACTCTTCGAGCTCCATATTCACTGCCTGGGCAGCCTGAGCATACACGTCACGGATATCCATAAAATCCTCATCGGTTTCGCAAAAAAGGCTTTCGATGGGAATAAGCTCCATAGATTCCACATTTATATCGTCACCTACTGAAAAGTAGAAACCTTCCCGAACCAGTCGTTTGGTCAGTTCCGGTTTCCCCCGGTATCCGTGCAAAATCCACGGTTGGCCGGGGTTGGCTTCGTCGCGCACACGCAACAACTCTTCCCACGCTTTCACACAATGGATAATCAGCGGCTTTTCCAATTTTTCCGACAAGACGATGTGTTCCTTGAACACAGGGATCTGAACATCGAAGGAAGGGCCTTTCAGTTTATCCAAACCGGTTTCGCCGATGGCAACTATGCGTGGGTCTCCCACAATTTCTTTCAAGTAAATCATCTGATTTTCGCTGTCTTCGGAATACCAGGGATGGATTCCACAGGAAAAAGCATGGCGGTCGTTCGTTTCTTTGGCTACTTCAAACTCAAGGGGGTACACATCGAGGATACACGAGTGATAGGGATCATCGGTGTCCTCCAAAAGAATCTGGTGGGTGTGGACGTCGTATAGTTCCATATAAATTGTTTACTCTGCTTTCGGTTTGTCTTGCTGCTTTTTAGCCCTGGGTTCCGGCACCGGGTCATATCCCGATCCGCCCCATGGATTACAGCTTAAAATGCGTTTTGCAGACAAATACGTTCCTTTAAAAGGCCCGTGTTTTTTAAGCGCGTCTATGGTGTATTGCGAGCAAGTGGGCGTATACCGGCAACTGGGCGGCAAGAGTGGCGAAATGGCATACCGGTAAAAATAAACTGGTGCGAGAAGCAGGTGTGTAAGCATATTTTTTAAGAACTTCAGCATTCTTCCTTTTCCTCTTTTAGTTTATTCGATATCTCCCGCAGGGACCTGCACACGCTTTTTTCCACCTTGTCATAACCGGAAATTTCGTCTTTCACGTAAACAAATGCTATGTCAACCCGATGATTTTCCGTCAACAAATGGGATAGAAGCAAGCCTTTGTTTACCCGGTAAGCTTCTCTCACCAATCTTTTCATCCGATTGCGAGCTGTTGCCCGTTTCAATCTCTTTTTGGGTATACTTATCAGGACGGAAACAGTTTCTGGGGCAATACACTCGTATTCATAAAAGACCACCTTAAATGGATATACAAGAAAGGACCTGCCACGAGCAAAAAGAATTGAAATCCTTTTATTGCCGGTTACACGTTCCTCTTTTTTGAAAGTAAAACGTTGTCCTTCAACCATAGATAACAGCATTTCCTCCGAAAGCAATTATTGTTACAAAGATAGTTGTTTTTTGCAATTGATTGTATTGCTAAGGAAATAAAAAAATAGAAATTTAGCCTGTAGTTTAATTGTCCGACAGGCCAATCTAAAAATCAGGCGTGTTTTTTGTGATTTTCTTTCAGAAAAGCGTCAAGCGCCATACTCATCGACGGATATTCCGGCGTAGGAGCTTCACAATCGAGCCGTAACCCTTCGTCTAAGATAGCTTTTGCAGTGGTCGCACCAAAACAACCAATGCTCATATCACCCTGTTTAAAATCGGGAAAATTTTTCAATAAAGATTGTACACCGATGGGGCTAAAGAAGACAATCATATCGGTGTCGAGCACTTCACCTTCCTCATAATCATTACTCACCGTACGATACATAATACTTGGAGTAAACTTCAGCTTTTTTGAAGTCAGGTAATTCAGCACCTCTTCATTATGCTCTTCTGGAACCGGGACAAGCAGATTTTCCTTTGAGTGTTTGGTAAAAGCGGTGTTCAACCCTTCTATTTTTCCCGTCTGACTGAAAAATATTTTTCTTTTTCGATAAACAATGTATTTTTGCAGGTAAAGCGCCACGGTTTCGGATATACAAAAATACTTCATCGATTCAGGCATGGTTATTTTTTGCTCCTCGCAAAGGGAGAAGAAATTATCTATTGCCGTACGCGAGGTCATGACAATACCCGTGAAATCGAGTATGTTTATACGTTGATGACGAAATTCCTTCAGGGATACTCTCTCCACTTTTATAAAAGGCCTGAATTGGAATTCCACATGAAATTTTTCTCCCAATTCGAAATAAGGAGACTTTCCGTTACTGGGTTGAGGTTGTGATATAAGGACTCTTTTTACTTTGCGTACAGCCATAACGAATTAATTACCTGCGATATTTACTAAAGAAACCACCCCCTTGTAAAGCAGAAAAAAAGGGACGATTTCAATGGCGCAAAGGTACAAAAAATAATTAAGCAAACCCACTTTGTTTTTAGCAAAAACATTTAACAGGTTCCAGAAAACCACCATCATTATAATAAAAAAAATTATAATTAGTAAAAAAAGAGCTATTTTTGCATACCCCGGCACAAACACAAAGAACATTGCCGGAATAAAAATAAGCACTCCCATTAGTTCAACTACCCTGAAATACTTTTCTGTCCACTCACTTATACCCCATTCAATAAAAATATAACCTATCAACTTGTATACTAAATATTTTATACTGAGAAAAAGCAGAATACCGAGAAAAACAGCCAGAAAGACCAACACCATGTTTTTAACGGATAAGCCGGAAATACCTTTATCCCAAAAAAAAGTAAAAAAAACGACAGTTAAAATCAGGATGGTTTGAAAAATCAAAAAAAACTCGCTCCAGATTCCGGTTGTAGTAATCTCTTCCTTAAAGATTGTCCGTCTTCGCATTCCTCCCGAAAAGATATTTCTGAAGTTAGCCACCAACGTAAGGCCTTCTCTGTTAAACCAGAAAGCAACAATAACAAAACAGAATGTAAAGAAGAGAAAAAAAACGCTATGAACGGTTTGAGAAAAGGGAAGAAGCGCTCCGGAAAATCCCTCCGGCATTTGCCCCGATGAAACCGAGAAAGTAGAACTGTCGACATTAAAAAAAAGCCCGGTGTTATCTGTAGGAATATACTCAAACGACAAAAATCCGACCTGAATTGAATCGGATGATTGTCCAATAACGTCATCTACCGGTATTTGGGGAATTCTTTCGGGCACACCTTACAAATTTTCAACAAAATTACAATTCTTTTTTGTCATATTTGGTAAAAGAGGGGTTCCACGTCTCACCATTTTGCAGGTAATCAATCGCTTTTTCTGGTGAGTCAACAACCTGCCATAAATTACGATAATTGTGATGAAGAAATTTTTCGCAGATCATTTTATCAAACATCGCCAGTAAAGGATCGTAATAACCGTTTATATTGAGAATAACAACTGCATTTTTGTAGAGTCCCAACTGCTTCCACGTGAGAATCTCCGCTAACTCTTCCAATGTCCCGAATCCGCCTGGCAGCGCAACGGCAGCATCGGATTGCTTAGCCATCAAAAATTTACGCTCGTGCATCGATTCGGTAACAACCAGCTCCGATAACTGAGGATGGCACCACCCCGAATCGATCATAAATTGTGGAATAATCCCTTTTACTTTTCCCCCGTTCTCCAGCACACTATCGTTTACTGCCCCCATCAATCCCTGTTTTCCACCACCGGTTATACACGTGATGTTGTTATTTGCCAAGACTTTTCCCAATTGCCGGGCAATATCGAAATACGCTTCTCCAATGTGAGGACTCGAAGCGCAGTAAACAACCACCTCTCTGATATTTTTTTCAGATAAATTCCGTTTCATTTTTTATTATAACCCAAATTCTTTCTGAATTACATCCACATAATCCAGTTTTTCCCAGGTAAAAAGCTCGACTTCCTTGACGACTGTCTCCGGCATATAACGAGATTCAAATTTCTTCGTAACAATTTCCGGTTGACGGCCCATATGTCCGTAGGAAGCCGTTTCCAAATATATCGGATTACGAAGTTTCAACCGGTTCTCAATAGCCTTAGGACGCATATCGAACAGGGTTTTTACTTTTTCGGCGATTTCAGCATCAGCCATATCTACCCTACTCTTCCCGAAGGTATTCACATAAATGTTCATAGGATGTGCCACACCGATGGCGTACGAAACCTGTATCAATACTTCAGATGCCACTCCCGCAGCAACCAGGTTTTTGGCGATATGGCGTGCCGCATAAGCTGCTGAACGATCCACTTTAGACGGATCCTTCCCGGAAAATGCACCGCCGCCGTGCGACGCTTTCCCTCCGTAAGTATCCACGATGATTTTGCGTCCGGTCAATCCCGTATCTCCGTGCGGGCCACCGATAACGAATTTTCCGGTAGGATTTATGTGGTACTTTATCTTATCGTCGAAAAGTTTATGAATGTCCCGGGTATGTTTATACTTCTCACGGACACGCGGAATCAGAATCGTTTTCACATCATTGGCTATTTGTTGCTGCATGGCCGCATCCGCCTTTAAAACCGCCTCCCTTGTATTACTTTCGGGATAAATAAACTCATCGTGCTGAGTGGAAATCACGATTGTATCAATGCGGACAGGAGTTCCGTCCGGGGAATACTCAATGGTAACCTGCGATTTGGCATCGGGACGGAGGTAGGGCATCAGTTCCAGTTCGTTTTTCCGGATGTTAGCCAATTCGCGCAACAATGCGTGGCTCAAATCCAATGCCAACGGCATATAGTTATCGGTTTCCGCTGTTGCATAACCAAACATCATCCCCTGATCACCGGCGCCCTGGTCCATCGGGTCTGCTTTGCCGTCAACCCCCCGGTTTATGTCGTCGGATTGTTCGTGGATGCTCGAAAAAACACCACACGATTTAGCTTCAAACTGGTATTCGCTTTTGGTGTAGCCGATACCGGCAATAACCTTACGCGCCACCTCAGCAACATCCACATACGTATTTGATTTAACTTCACCGGCAAGAACAACCTGACCGGTTGTCACCAACGTTTCGCAAGCTACTTTCGAGTTAGGGTCATATGCCAGAAACTCGTCCAGCAAAGCATCCGATATCTGATCGGCTACTTTATCGGGGTGTCCCTCGGACACCGATTCGGAGGTAAAGAAATAATTCATTTTTTAAGATAAAAGGACCAAAATCAACATTGAGGATGCTAGGCTATTTGATTTTTAAACCATAAAAGTACTGTTATCCCAAACCTTTGATTATCGGCTTTGTGATTAATAAAATTTACGTAACCAGTCGGGAGAGAAAAGGAAGTGCATGCAAGAAAAAATAGCGAACAGCTGGGCGTTTTAGCATTTTTTTCTGTGGTTGCAAGCAGTTCAAATCTGTCCACACGATTATTTTCGGATGCAAAGATAGGAAATAATTGGCAAATAGCGTGTTGCCAAAGGTTAAAAAGTATTATTTATAACAACACCCCCATCTTCACCAACTCTTCCTTCAGGTTCATTTCCGGAACAAGATGTATAGTCCTAAAGCCCAATAGTCTGGCAGTATCTATGTTGTGTGCATTATCATCGATAAACAACGTCTCTTCAGGGTCTATACTGAATCGATCCAATAAAATATAATACAATTTCGGGTCGGGTTTTACGATTTTCTCGTCACCCGAAACCACCATTCCTTTTAAATAGTTGAAGAATTCATACCGCTCCATGGCCACGGGAATGGTCTCGGCCGACCAGTTGGTCAGTCCGTAGGTGTTGTAATTTTTGCTCAGGAGCTTCACCAACCGGGAGTTTTCACTAATCTCACCACCCAGCATTTCTGCCCACCGGCCATAATACATCGCAATTTCATCCTTGTATTGAGGAAACTCCTGCTGCTTTTCAGCTGTTGCGAGTGCGACAGGACGGCCGGCATCCTGAAGGACGTTCCACGGATACGTGCAAACATTGTTCAGAAAATACTCCATCTCGGCACGGTCTTCAAAAATCTTACTGTAAAGATATACAGGATTCCAGTCGATTAACACTCCACCAAAATCGAAAACGATGTTTTTAATTTGCTCCATTGTTTTGCCTTAATTGCGATAAAATGCAAAAATAGTGCTTTTTCTTTACATCCAACGCTTTCTGCAAGTCCTAAAATTTCGGATAATTAGTTAAAGGAAGGATTCCCGTATGCTTCATCAAGGATATTTTCCTATTTTTGCACAACAAAAAAAAATGAGCTCACACAAAAAGACGGAATGAATGCATAAAAAAACTGCACTGCTGACACTTCTTGCCGTCCTAATGGTTTCCTGCGGAGTAAAAAAAACAACCGTAACGCCCAGTAAAAAACTCACAGGCACCGGACAGGAGGTCATCAATTATGGAATGCGGTACCTGAACAAACCGTACCGGTTTGCCGGAAAAGGGCCACATGCATTTGATTGTTCGGGCTTCACCTCATTTGTTTTCAGGGAGTTTGGGTACAGGCTGAGCACGAGTTCGGCAGGACAAGACCGACAGATGCCCAGCATCAGGCAGCGAGAGCATCTACAGGTGGGTGATCTAGTCTTCTTCGAGGGACGGGCACGCAACGGTAGAGTCGGACACGTAGGTATCGTGAAAGAATTGCTTCCGGGCGGAGAGTTTCGCTTTCTCCACGCATCAACCACAAGTGGAGTTATTGTCTCTCTTTCCACCGAACCTTATTACGCATCCCGTTACCTGCGTGGCGGAAGAATCCTGCAAGAAAACAATGCGTTGGCTATAGCTGAAAAAGTTCCGCGAGAAAAGCCCAAACAGGTAAAAAAAGGCGACACCCGGAGAAATGCTTTCACCTCGGCTAAAGCCAAGGAACAGGTTTTAATCGAAGCACCTAAGACAAAAAGCGAAAAAGAGACAGCTGACATCCCGCAAAATCCCGAAACAAAGGAACTTATTGTTCATTCCCGCCCTGTAAATCAATTGCTCACCGACTTACCTAAAAACAAACAGGGACAGGAAGAAGTCATAAAGCCGGCAGTTCAGACAATGGTGCGTCCCGATACAATTTCCGTCCCGGAACCCGCTGAAACAAAAATCATTGAAAATGACTCTATTACACACCCGGTAAAACCGGGTGAAACACTTTACTCCATCTCCCGGAAATACAACTGCTCCGTAGCGCAACTAAGGGACTGGAATCCACAGCTTGGAACGGTTTTAAAGCCGGGTGAAAAACTTGTCATCAGGCCCTGAACAACGGGTGACTCCAGATTTCAGCAGGACAAATGTTTTGGCTGATGGCGAATTTTGCGTATTTTTGCACCCTGAAAAAAGGTAAAAACCAATTCAATCATTCAATCTCAAAAAATATGATAACTGCAGACCAACTTAAAAATGTGTTGGAGCGCGAGCAAGCGCTGAGGGGGTATCTTTGACATCGATGCAAAGACTATCCAACTCGAAGAAGAAGAACTGAAGACACAAGCTCCCGATTTCTGGAACGACAATAAAGCTGCCGAAGCCCAGATGAAAATCGTGCGTGAACTGAAAGGCTGGCTCAATGCCTACGACAAGGTAAAATCGGCCACCGAGGAGTTACAATTGGCATTCGATTTTGTTAAAGAAGGCATAGTCAGCGAAGAAGAGGTAGACACCAATTACGGCCGGGCACTCGAACTGATCGAAAACCTGGAGCTGAAAAACATGCTCCGTCGCGAAGAGGATCAATTGGGTGCGGTATTGAAAATAAACGCCGGAGCCGGCGGGACCGAAAGCCAGGACTGGGCGTCGATGTTGTTCCGCATGTATCAGCGCTGGTGCGAAAGCAAAGGGTACAAAACTACTGTAACCAACTGGCAGGACGGCGACGACGCCGGTATAAAAACAGCCACCCTACAAGTGGAAGGCGACATTGCCTATGGCTTTCTGAAAAGCGAGAACGGTGTACATCGGCTGGTCAGGGTTTCCCCATACAACGCGCAGGGCAAGCGCATGACGTCGTTTGCATCGGTCTTTGTGGTACCATTGGTGGATGATAGCATCGAAATTTACGTAAACCCGGCCAATATTTCCTGGGATACCTTCCGATCATCGGGAGCAGGCGGACAGAACGTAAACAAGGTAGAAACCGGTGTACGGCTACATTACCTCTACAAGGATCCGGACACAGGCGAGGAGCAGGAAATTGTTATCGAGAATACCGAGAGTCGCTCACAAATGGGAAACCGTGAGAACGCCATGCGGTTGCTAAAGTCACAACTCTATGAAATCGAACTCGAAAAACGCCGGACGGCACAAGCACAAATCGAAGCAGGAAAAAAGAAAATAGAATGGGGTTCACAAATCCGCAGTTATGTCTTCGACGACCGGCGGGTAAAAGATCACCGCACCAATTACCAGACTTCAGATGTCACCGGCGTAATGGACGGCGACCTGGATGATTTCATCAAAGCATACCTTATGGAGTTTGGAGGGGAAGCGTAAAACGATTGGACTACAGATCATATATTTCCTTCTCAATAGAGAGCCCAAAAAGGGCGAAATCGTATTTTACAGGATCACATGCATCCAATAGTCGGAGGTTTTCGGTGAGTTCCACAGCTGTTCTCCAGTCTGTTTGCCGCCGTGTGACTAAACCCAGGCGACGAGCTGTTCTGTCCACATGCAGGTCAACGGGACAAATCAGCACTGCCGGTTGAATCCTTTTCCATAAACCGAAATCCACACCTTTTCCATCGCAACGCACCATCCAGCGAAGGAACATATTGAGCCGCTTGCAGGTTGAATTTCTTTCCGGGGATGCCACGTGTTTCCGGGTGCGCCCGGGTGCATCGGGAGCATTGAAGAAGTATTGCCCGAAATGAATCAACGCACCCTCCATGTCCGTAAACCCGGTTTCAGGGAGAAAGGCTTCTTCCAGGCTTTCACTCTCTTTATAATGCCGGTGTAGAAAATCCACGAACCAGAGTAAATCGGTATCGTTAAATGTACGGTGCCTGAATCCCAGCAGCTGTTTCAAATCGGATTCGGAATGGTGCAAAATAAATTCGTGGGGCTTGCCGTCGAATCGCCGTGCCAGCTCCATGGATTTCTGAATAATCGTTTTCCGTTGTCCCCAAGCGAACGTAGCGGCAAAAAAGCCCATAATTTCAATGTCCTGCTTCAAGGTGAACTGGTGCGGCACAAAGATTGGATCGTTTTCAATAAATGATGTCCTGTTGTAAAAGTCGGCCTTCCGGTCGAGGAAATCTTTCAGGTTCTTCTGTAAAATAAGCATGTGCATCGGAATAAAACACCACAAAAGTAATCTTATTTATTAAAAACGTCTTAAATTTGCAACGGTCAATCTTAATTACGAACAGTATGCCCATACCTAAAAATATTCAAACAATCCTCATTCCATTCCTGTTATCACTCCTTACTTCTTCCGGTTTTGCCCAGATAAGCCACGGCGGGCGACCGCTGCCTGTAAATGCCAGTGCATATACCCGAAACCTGCAAAGACTGGAGACTCCCTTTGTTGAAATGCCATCGTTTAATGTTCAGCAAGCGATGCTACGCTCAGAAGCCGAAGGCAAAAAGTTTAAAAGCCTGGAGTTTGCCCACAAATTTCACGTATTTCTTCGTCCCGATAACTCAGGTGTCACTTTCAATACGTTAGACAACAGAAAAATATGGCGGGTGGGGATCCGGTCGAGAAAAGCATACTCCCTGAATATTCTTTTTTCGAAATTCCGTTTACCCGAAGGAGCGAACGTGTTTGTGTACAACGCCGACCAATCTGAGGTCTTGGGATCATACACCCAGGAAAACAATACCGAATTAAACCTCCTTCCCGTCCAGCCCATCGCCGGTGATGAGATCATCGTGGAGTACCAGGAGCCGTTGAATGCCGCTTTTAAAGGAGAGATAGAGATCGGAGAAGTGAATCACGATTTCCGCGGACTGTTTAGAGCAACGGAACCCAGAGATCCCCGGCAGTCCTGCCATCCCAACCTGGTCTGTTACCCCGAAGATGTTCAGCCCGGCAGTGGCGTAGTGGCTCTTATTATCAATGGAACCACTTATTGCACCGGATCGCTCGTGAATAATTCGGCTGAAGACGGATCTCCATACCTGCTAACGGCTACACATTGTATCAACAGAGACTACGACCCCGCCTTTTTGGCAAACCGCAGGTACGATATGGTCGCAGGAAGCATCGTGGCCTTTTTCGCCTATCAATCTCCGGTTTGTGATAAAGAAATACGTGGGCCGTTACAAATGACCATGGCTTCTGCCGATTCGGTCCTAATCAGTGAACGATACGACATCTCCCTGTTGAAATTCAAGCAAACTCCCCCGAAAGAATACCAGCCTTATTATTTAGGATGGAACGTCAGCGCTTCTCCCCAACCTCCTTTTCACGGAATCCATCATCCGAATGGAGGCACAAAGAAGGTAGCCATTGAAAATGATCCATTGGCAATTGGCTCTTTCGATGACCCGAGATACAACATGGAACCCAACGGGCACTGGGCTGTTCGCGCATGGGATGTGGCCGCAACGGAAGAGGGATCGTCGGGCTCTCCCTTGCTGGACAAGGAGAAAAGAGTCCTGGGGGCACTTACTGGTGGTGAGTCGCAATGCTCGTCTCCCCCAGGCCCTGATGTCTACTCATCGTTATACAAGGCATGGAACATTACCGGTTCGTTAGGAAATCCGAATTCATTGAAAAGTTATCTGGACCCGGGAAACTCCCAGTTTCAACAAATTGACGGATTCAATCCCTACCTGAACCAACCCTACACCCGGAGTTCCAATTATGTGGCCACCGATTCCGTTATTCAATCGTACTACAACTCTGTGCCGATGTTTGCGACAAACAACACGTTTGGATATAACGAGTTTGCTGAAGAATTTTACGCATCCACACCCGCCCGGCTCAATGGTGTTTTTGTTACTTCTCCCATCACAAACAACATTCAAAACCTAAACATTCGGATCAAAATCTATGCTGACAACAACGGATCGCCCGGTACACTCCTGCACGAAACATCGCTCAGCTATTCGTTCCGTTATTATCAGGCTGGAAATTTCTACGAAACTTACCGCGATATGAGGAACAACGTAGAAAACTACGTAAAGTTCTCTGATCCAGTGGAAGTGTCCGGAAAGTTTTTTATCTCATACACCGATGTAAGCCCGGTACCCAATGGATTTTCCCTGCTGAATGTACAACCTAGGAAAATTGGATCGGGAATCGTATCCACTGCGTGGATGAAAAATGCAACGGGCTGGGTAAGGTCTTCCGAGAACATCGAAAATCCCATCAACACTTCGTTGCTAATTACCCCCTACGTGATTGGTACAGGACTGACTGCCCCGGATGATCCTTCACAAAAAGAAACAGAGATAAAAGCCTACTACAACAAAGCGGTAAACAGAATTTTTATTGAATCAAACAAAGATCTGATCGCGTGGGAAATTTTCTATGTATCAGGACAAAAAGTCTTTGAAGAAAAGGCCGAAAGCAGTATCAACAGAGCCTCCTTCTCCGTTGGTCATTTGGCCAAAGGGGTTTATATCGTAAAAGTGAATGTTGACGGAATAAATAAAAGCTTAAAGGTGTTGGTAAGATAACCGGATTTTACTCACTCCTCCTCTTCGGAGTAGTTTTCCACCAATACATCGCGGTAGTAATTAAAAACAGATGATTGTGAGAGAATTCCCTTGTAAATTCCATTGTCATCAACAACCGGTAAGTTCCATGCTTTAGTATCTTCGAAAGTATTCATCACTTTCTCCATCGGAGTGTCGATCTTGATCTCTGCCGGCGAACCTACCATAAATTTCTTCACCTTGAAAGTATCGTAAAGCTCGGGACGAAACATAATATTCCGGATATCGTTCAACAACACAAGCCCTTGTAGTGTTCCATCATCGTTCACCACCGGAAAGATATTTCTCTGGCTGCTTGATATCACTTTTACCATATCGCCTAACGTCATCTCGGGATGAACAATAGGGATATTGGTTTCCAGCATATCCTCGACCTTCAGGAAAGTGAGGACTGCTTTATCCTTATGGTGCGTGATCAGTTCACCTCTTTTCGCCAGACGCATTGCGTAAATATTGTGTTTTTCAAAAACTACTATGGTCGCATAAGAGCAAATAGAGACAATCATCAGCGGTAGAAACAGCTCATACCCTCCCGTAAGTTCTGCGATGAGAAACGTTCCGGTAAGCGGTGCATGCATTACTCCGGCCATCACCCCAGCCATCCCCATCAGTGCAAAATTTTCCTGCGGAAGATAAGTCACTAATCCCAGTTCGTTCATCGTATAAGAATAGATAAAGCCCAAAATACAACCCATAAACAACGTGGGCGCAAAGACTCCTCCGGTACCTCCTCCACCGTTGGTAGCACTGGTTGCAAAGGTTTTAAAGAATAATATCAATCCTAGAAAAACAACTATTCCCCACCGGTTTTGGGCGTTATAAAAGAAACTACCGTTTAACAGTTCATTGAATTTATGGCCTCCGGCCAGGAGCGTCTCAATGGAATTATATCCTTCTCCAAACAAAGGCGGAAACAGAAAAATAAGTATACTGAGGGAGACACCGCCCAAAGCAAACCGTGTCCAGGGTTTCAGCCTGGAAAATACATCCTCGCTCCAGCTCATGGTTCGGGTGACATAAAGCGAGAGAAACCCACAAATAATCCCCAACAGTATTACATAAGGAATCCGCTGAAGGGTAAAAGCTTCCACCTGTGAGTAGGCAAACATCGCATCCGTCCCGGTAAGGATATACGATATGGTAGTGGCCGTAACAGCGGTTACCAACAATGGAAGTATAGACGATAACGTTAAATCAAGCAAAAGCACCTCAATCACAAAAAGAATTCCCGCAATAGGAGCCTTGAATATTCCGGCTATGGCGCCCGCAGCCCCACAACCTACAAGCAACATCAGGTTCCGCTGATCGAGTTTAAAAAATCGCCCCACATTCGATCCGATAGCCGATCCTGTTAACACAATAGGAGCCTCCGCTCCTACCGATCCGCCAAAACCAATAGTGATGGAACTTGCTACCAGCGAGGTGTACATGTTGTGAGGTTTGATCCGGCTTTTTCGTTGTGAGATAGAGAAAAGAATTTTTGTTACTCCGTGGCTGATATCGTCTTTGACCCAATACTTGACAAATAATCCGGCCAGCAAAATCCCGATGATAGGATAAACCAGGTACAAATAATTGGCTCCGGTTTGCGAAAAATTATTCGTAAGGAACAACTCTACAAAATGGATGGACAATTTCAGCAAATAAGCTGCCAGTGCGGTAAGAATACCTACAATAAAACAGGCAAACAGCAAGAAATGGCGTTCCTTGATGTTTATCTTCCTCCAATTATGTATTTTATTGTATATTTCACTGACAATCATACTACTAAATTACTTTCGGATAATACTGATTGTGCCGTTTTTAGACAGTTTAACAATACCCGAAGGTTGGGCTTTGTTCTTGTCTTTTTGCCGGTAAGTGACAATATAATCCACTGCGTTTTTTATCTCTTCCGAAATCTCCTTGAAAGTTGAAGGTGAGGCTTCTCCACTTAGGTTGGCTGATGTAGACACAATAGGCTTGCGAAACTGTTTGCAAAGTTCGGCAGAAAAGAGTTCCGAGGTAATCCGGATCCCGACGGATCCGTCTTCCGCAATAAGGTTGGCTGCCAGATTTCTGGCGCCGTCGTATATAATGGTAAGCGGTTTGTCGGCGAGGTCTATCAGGTCCCACGCTATGTCAGGGACATCCGTGATATAATTCTGCAGTTTTACCGGATTTTCCATCAACACCAGCATCGACTTTGAATCGTCTCGTTTCTTTATTTCGTAAACCCGTTTTACAGCATCTTCGTTGGTGGCATCGCATCCGATTCCCCAGATCGTGTCGGTAGGGTACAAAATCACACCGCCCTTCCGCAACACTTCACATGCTTTCTTAATGTCTTCCTGCATACACTTACTTGTTAATTTTTTGCATTACTATTACATCGGTAAACGAGCGGTTTAGAGAAATCCAGTCCCGCAGAACGGCAGTTTCTTCATAATTCGCTTTTTCAAACAAGGCCCGGCTTGGTATATTTCCTGCAGGGACAAAAGCGTAAAGCTGGCGGAGTTTTAAATGGCTGAAGGCATAATCCTCCATGCATAACAATGCCTGCAACGCATGTCCTTTTTTTCGAAAATTTTCGTCCACCAAAATCCCAACTCCGGCCCGGCCGTTCAGGGGATCAAAATCGTACAGGTCAATCGTGCCTGCCGCCTTGTTACTTTCCTTCTCCACAATCATCATCCGAAGCTGCCGGGCCTGATAAATATCTTGCCGGGCATCCGCCAGGTATTGCCGGAGGGCAAATCGGGAAAAAGGTGTTAGGGTAGATCCGTTTTTCCACAGCCTGGTGTCGTTTTCCCATTGGTAAAGAAGATCGAGATCTTCGGGTTCCAACGGCCTTAAAAAGAGGGTGTCTCTGATAAAAAAGTCTCTCATTTCACGCCTTCACTTTCCCCGACAACGGTTTCCAACTCTTGACAAGAAGGTTTGCAAAACATATAAACAATAAAAGAAATTACGGCAAGCCAGATAAAATTTTTGCTCTGCGACAGGGCATATAGAAAAATATTTCCCGCCGTCACCGCGTTAACGATATACATTCTCAACAACCAGGCATCTTTGTAGTACTTCATCGTCCTAGCCTTGCCGGTTCCCTTTGGAATTTTCTTTACTTTTTCGGCAAACAGCTTAAGTGCGACGGGAATGAGCAATAACGTTATCCCGATGGCATACATTTCGGCAGTCATCGTTACGCGAACCGGTGTTCCAAAGCCTATGACCCTAAAGATCACAATTAAAAAGAAAACGGCCAAAACAACTATACTGATGTAATAATGCCTGTTTAACTCCCTGATGGTTTTTGTCATTTTAATTTATACGATTCGTCAAATGGTGTCCTGTTTAAAATAGACCTGCCCAACGTTATCTCATCGGCATACTCAATCTCATCACCGACCGCTACACCTCGCGCAATAATGCTCACTTTCACATCGTAAGGGTGTAGCTTCCGGAAAATATAAAAGTTGGTCGTGTCTCCCTCCATGGTCGCACTCAGTGCTAAAATCACCTCTTTCACACCGCCCTGTTTAACACGTTCTTCCAACCCGGTAATTTGCAGGTCAGACGGGCCTATTCCATCGATGGGCGAAATAATTCCTCCCAACACGTGATACAACCCTTTGAACTGAGTAGTATTCTCAATGGCCATCACCTCGCGAATATTCTCTACGACACAAAGGGTTGAAGCATCTCTCGATTTGTCGGAGCAGATGCCACAGACTTCACTGTCGGAAATATTGTGACAGTTGCGGCAGTACTTTACGTCCTGTTTTAATGTAACCAGGGCTTGCGCAAATTCCTCAACCTGTGAATCTTCTTGCCTTAGCAAATGTAAAACAAGCCTTAGTGCTGTCTTTCTGCCGATACCGGGCAATTTTGCAAATTCGTTGACTGCATTTTCTAGTAAAGCTGAAGGATATTGCGAGTTCATTAATTTTAATAAGCTAATTCAAACCACAAATATACGAACATTTTCGTTAAGCTGAATGAGCAAAGCCAAACTTGTTTTGGCTTTGCCACTGCGAGAAAATGCCTAATGAATATGAACATTTTCGTTAAGCGAGTGCAGAGCAAATTTATTTGATTTGCCGAGCGCAGAATTGAAAATCGAGGAGCGAAGGCGACTCAAATAGTCTGATGAAATCGAACTATTTCGTTAATCGAGAGCAGGATTGAAAATAAAAGAGCCAAGGTGTTACAAATAGTTTGTCTTCAGCGAACTATCAGGGTTCTCCGGCAAGTGAAATTATTTTCAGCTTTTCGCATTGAAACTTACAAATAAACTTCTATCTTTGTTCTGAATTTGATTGAAACTTAAACCACATAACCTTTAAATACAAAACATTAAAAATTATTTTTTATGAAAATTTATAATTTTAGCGCCGGTCCATCTATTTTACCGCAGTCGACAATTGAGAACACGGCAGAAGCTGTGAAAAATTTCAATGGAATCGGCCTGTCCATTCTTGAAATCAGTCACCGGTCCAAAGATTTTCAGGCAGTTATTGACGAGGCTGTGGCTCTTTTTAAGGAACTGTTAGACATTCCCGAAGGATACTCAGTACTGTTCCTCGGTGGAGGTGCAAGCATGCAGTTCTGTATGGTTCCCTATAACCTGTTGGAGAAAAAGGCAGCCTACCTGAATACAGGAACATGGGCCAGCAAAGCACTTAAGGAGGCTAAACTGTTTGGGGAGATAGTAGAGGTTGCTTCTTCCAAGGAAGCGCTTTTCAACTATATTCCAAAAGATTATACTGTTCCTGCGGATGCTGATTATTTTCACATTACCACCAATAACACCATCTACGGAACCGAGATCCGGAAAGATATTGACAGCCCGGTACCCCTGGTTGCCGATATGTCTTCCGATATTTTCTCCCGTCCGCTCGATGTATCCAAGTACGGTTTAATTTACGGCGGAGCACAAAAGAACCTGGCACCGGCTGGTGTCACCTTTGTTATTGTAAAGGAAGAACTCTTGGGAAAAGTCACCCGTCCGATTCCGACCATGCTGGACTATCGCACACACATCAAAGAAGGCTCCATGTTCAATACGCCTCCCGTATTGCCTATTTATTCAGCGATGGAAACTCTTCGTTGGCTGAAAGGCCTGGGAGGTCTGGCAGCAATGGAAAAGATCAATCTCGAAAAAGCAGCCCTGCTGTACGATGCCATCGACAGCAGTAAAATATTTACTGGAACGGCAAAAGAAGAAGACCGCTCCATCATGAACGTATGCTTCGTGATGAAAGACGAATACAAAGAACTTGAACCCGAGTTCCAGAAATTTGCTACTGAAAGAGGAATGTCGGGCATCAAGGGACACCGCTCAATCGGAGGGTTCCGCGCGTCAATCTACAACGCAATGCCAAAATCAGGCGTACAAGCCCTGGTTGACTGCATGAAAGAATTCGAAAGGAACCATTAGTTGTTTCTTGTAAAGCCACACAATTAACGTACCGGATAATCAAAACCTTTTATCCGGTACGTTGAAACCTATCCCCGCGTTTTTTAATTTAATCACAGACTTATTAAACCACAACTATTATGAAATTTTTAATTGCAACCGAAAAACCCTTTGCGCCAGCTGCAGTTAAACAAATCAGGGAAATTATTGAAAATGCAGGCCATGAAACTGTTTTGCTGGAGAAATACACGGACAAAAACGAACTTCTACATGCTGTATCAACCGCAGATGCGATGATTGTCCGCAGTGACGTTGTCGATAAAGAAGTACTGGATGCGGCCGGAAACCTGAAAATTGTCGTTCGCGCCGGAGCCGGATACGACAACGTTGATCTTCATGCAGCCACCGCCAACAATATTTGCGTGATGAATACACCCGGGCAAAACTCCAATGCTGTAGCCGAACTGGTTTTCGGTATGCTTCTCTATCTTGCCCGTTGCAGTTTTGACGGATCTACCGGTTCGGAACTCAAAGGGAAAAGACTGGGTCTTCACGCTTTCGGATACATTGGAAAACAGGTCGCAAAGATCGCCAACGGCTTCGGAATGGAAGTGTTGGCCTACTCCCCTTCGCTGGGCCTCAATCCTGAAAAGGGAAAAGCATTCAACGTAACCGCTGTGCAATCGCCCGGTGAGTTGTATGAGAAAAGTGAAATCATATCGCTCCACATGCCGGCAAACGACCAAACCAGGGGTAGTATTGATTACGATTTATTGAGCAAGTTACCGCAAAAAGGCATCGTGATCAATACTGCACGCAAAGAGGTGGTAAACGAAGCCGACATGTTACGTATCATGGAAGAACGGCCGGGGTTCAAATACGCTACCGATATTAAACCGGTGAATCACGATAAAATGGCGCGAAAGTTTGGTAACCGCTACCTGGCATCTGCCAAAAAATGCGGGGCACAAACCAGTGAAGCCAACGTAAACGCAGGGCTTGCCGCAGCAGAACAAATCGTAAAATTCTTTGCCGATGGAGATGAAACGTTCAGGGTAAATCCGATAAAATAAAAGCAACCTATATCCCGATAACGAATTTTTATCGGGATTTTTATTTTTTTAACCATAAATAATTCAAAAAGTTGTCTTTATTTACGATATATTCGTACTTTTGTATCGTAGTAAATTTATCAATTGAAAAAGATATGGAAAGATTAACACCTCAGGAAGAAAACATTATGCTCCACGTGTGGCAAATTGGCGAATGTGCCATAAAAGATGTCCACGACAGGCTCGAGGAGCCTAAATTACCCTACACCACCGTGGCTTCAGTATTCAACAACCTTGAGAACAAGGGTTATCTCAATAAATCACGTTCCGGCAACATGAAAGTTTTCACCCCAAGGATCTCGGAAGCGACGTACAAAAGACATTTTCTGTCGGGAGTAGTGAAAAGCTATTTCGATAATTCGTATAAAGAACTGGTGTCGTTCTTTGCCAAGGAGCAGAAAATTTCGTCCGAGGAACTGGAAGAAATTATTCGTCTGATTGAGAAAAAACAGAAATAGCTTCATCAGATAACAGACCGCTTCGCTCCTAACCGTCTCGTGTCTGTGCTCTGAAGTCTGAAATCAAACGCAAAATGGAAACGCAATTTTTCATATACCTGGCCAAAGTAAACGGAGCTTTGCTGCTTTTTTACCTGCTGTATATTGCGGTTTTTCGGCACGATACGTTCATCCGGCTACGGAGGTCATACCTATTGTCGGCTGTTCTGTTTTCGTTGCTTTATCCTCTTTTTACAGTAGATTCCCTGGGTGGATTATTTTCAATCTTGCAGTCACGTCAACCCGTGGAAGCGACTATTGAACTCGGTGAACCTACCGCTCTTCTGCTGGAAAGTGACGCTGCCGGATTTACGGTTCCATGGAGGTTTATTGTTCAAAGCATACTTCTTTTAGGAAGCCTTTTTTTTGCTTTCCGGTTGATCATGCAAGTCGTTTCCATTGTCCGGATCCGGCGCCGGTGCCGGGAAGAGGTTATTTCGGGATACAAAATCCTAAACGCTTCACACGAAATAACTCCCTTCTCGTTTTTCAAATGGATAATCGTAAATACGGATGCACACTCCGAAGAAGAGCTACAGCAGATCCTCATCCACGAAAGCACCCATGTCCGCCAATGGCATTCGGCAGATGTGTTGTTGGGTGAGTTGCTTTCCGTCTTTTTCTGGTGGAATCCGGCAGTCTGGCTGTTGAAGCGCGAAATCGTCATCAACCTCGAATACCTGGCCGATAACGATGTGCTTCAACACGGTGTAAACAGCAGGGAATACCAATACCACCTGCTCAAACTGACTTATCACGAAACGGCCGTTCCGTTAAGTAATCACTTTAATGTATCACAATTAAAACAGCGTATCACGATGATGAACAAAACCCAATCGCCGGCAGTGAAGCTGGCCAAGTACCTGACTGTAATTCCGCTGGTTCTGCTGCTGATAACCTTGAACAGTTGTTTGAGTAAAGAAAAGCAAACCGACGAAAAATCGAACGATCAAACGGAAGAATTACAAAACTCTTCCAGTAAGAACGATATCAAAGCAGATGTTAGTGAAGGTTATGTACCACCTGTAACCGACAGTCAAGAAGAGATTTTTTCAGTAGTGGAAGAGCAACCGCTTTATCCCGGCGGAAACGCCGCCATGATGAAATTCCTGAGCAACAATATAAAATATCCGGTGGCAGCGCAGGAGAAAGGGACTCAAGGACGTGTCATCACCAATTTTGTGGTGGAAAAAGACGGTAGCCTGTCCGATATCCAAGTAATTCGTGGTGTTGACCCGTCACTGGATGCGGAAGCTTTACGTGTACTAAAAACCATGCCTAAATGGAAACCTGGAAAGCAGAAGGGCGAAGAAGTGAGGGTACGCTTCACGCTTCCGGTAGTTTTCCGCTTGCAGTCTCCTCCTCCGCCGCCACCACCGCCACCAACACCTGTAAAGGAAAGTGGTTCCAATGACGTTTTCGTTGTGGTAGAAAAACAACCTGAATTCCCCGGTGGAAACGCTGCCATGATGAAATTCCTGAGCGACAACATAAAGTATCCGGCGGAAGCACAGGAAAAAGGAATACACGGACGTATAATTACTAATTTTGTGGTGGAAAAGGACGGTAGCCTCAACGAAGTGAAAGTGGTTCGTGGTGTCGATCCCTTGCTGGACGCGGAAGCCGTTAGGGTTATTCAGTCGATGCCCAACTGGAAACCGGGAACACAAAAAGGAGAGACAGTAAGAGTAAGGTATACGTTACCCGTTGTTTTTAGGTTGCAACAATAAGAGGCTGAACAAATGGAAGCACTTAGCGCATACATCATTAAAGTTAACATAGCACTGATATTTTTTTATTTGCTGTATGTTATTTTCTTGAAAAAAGACACATTTTTTGCTTTCAGGCGCTATTTTATTTTAGCAGCGACAGTGTTTTCATTTGTTTACCCGTTTATTACCGTATCTGCCTGGGAAAATATAATTTCATTTGAAAAACCACAGAAATACACTACTCAGGTAACGGTGGAAGATCCTGCTTTTGCCGTTGTTTTGGCAGACGAAGTTCAAACAGCGGAACCTGTCAACACGATTAACATTAACTGGTGGCAGGTTTTACTTCTCTTATTGTCCGCAGGAGTAGTCTTCTTCTTAGCTCGTTTTACCTGGCAACTGGTCAGTATTTTACAGATAAAACACAAAAGCATCAGGAAGAATATTGATGGGATGGAGGTATTCGACTTATACGATGAAATAACACCGTTTTCTTTCTTCCGATGGATCTTCATCCACCTCGACTCACATTCCGACACCGAAATTAAACAGATACTTCTGCACGAACAAACGCATGCACGCCAATGGCATTCTGTTGATATTATTCTCATGGAGTTGCTTTGCGTATTTTTATGGTGGAACCCCATCATCTGGCTGATGAAGAGGGAAACAGCCATTAACCTGGAACATCTGGCCGACAACGGTGTTTTGCGAAAAGGAGTAAACAGCCGCGATTATCAATATTATCTTCTACGCCTTACCTACCACCAAAATGCTACCCGGATTGTAAACAATTTTAATGTATCACTTTTAAAACAACGTATCACGATGATGAACAAAACCAAATCGCCGGCACGAAAGCTGGTAAAATACCTGATTGCCCTGCCATTGGCGCTTCTTTTAATGGCAGGCAACAGTGTTTACGCCCAAAACCAAAGAGAGAGTGAAATCTTTACAGAAGTAGAGAAATATCCTGAATTCCCGGGAGGGAACCAGGCATTTATGAAGTATCTTGTCGAAAGCATCAAGTATCCGGTTAAAGCTCAGGAAAACAACGAACAAGGCAGAGTTATCACCAACTTTGTGGTAGAAAAGGACGGAAGTATTTCCAATATTAAAGTCATCCGTGGAGTAACTGCCGCGCTGGATGCCGAAGCCGTGAGGTTGCTGAACTCCATGCCTAATTGGCAATCTGGCGAACATCAGGGTAAACCCGCCAGGGTACGGTTTACCTTGCCGATTGTCTTCAGGTTACAAGGCGGCAGCGCAGGGAAGAGCCAGAGCCCTGTAACGCCGGTTTCTGCAGATGTCAATGAAAAAGGAAAAATCCTGGACGAAGTGGTCGTTGTAGGCTATGGGCCAACCCATCGAGAATCGATACCTTCCCCACAGGAATTTGCCGAATCAAAAGACAACGAACTCTTTATTGTTGTGGAAGTCCAGCCGCAATATCCCGGTGGAGATATAACCATGAACAAATTCATTTCTGACAACTTACAATATCCAAAAATTGCACAAGAAAATGGAATTCAAGGACGAGTAATCACTCAGTTTATTGTTGAAAAAGACGGAAGCCTTTCCGATATCCAGGTTGTTCGTGGTGTAGATCCATCGTTAGACAAAGAAGCTATACGTCTTATTCGCTTAATGCCTGAGTGGATCCCCGGAACGCAGCGTGGAAACAAAGTAAGGGTAAGATATACGTTGCCTGTTACATTCCGGTTGTCGGATGAAGCACCAACCGTCGAGGCCGCTAAGGGTGTTCAAGGGAAACTGAATGATCCTGTAATAAAGATTGGAAGCAGTGACGCAACTTTTGTTGTAGTTGAAGAACAGCCCGAATTTCCGGGTGGAAACGCAGCCATGATGAACTTCATTACCGAAAACATCCGTTATCCGAAAGAGGCACACGAAAAAGGAATTCAGGGACGTGTAATCACCAAGTTCATAGTGAGGAAAGATGGCAGTATAGACAGCGTACAAATCGCACGGGGGGTTGACCCGTTACTGGATGCCGAGGCCATCCGGGTAGTGGAATCGATGCCAACGTGGAAGCCGGGCAAGCAACGCGGACAACCCGTAAACGTAATGTTTACCCTGCCTGTCGTTTTCAGGTTGGATAAAAAGACGGAGGATGGCATTCAAAAAAGTCAAACCTCATCGAAAAATGTACAAAACCCTGAATTTCCGGGAGGAGAAAATGCTTATATGAAGTTCTTATCGGATAACATTAAGTATCCCGTTATTGCACAGGAGAACGGTATCCAGGGGTTTATAGATGCCGTGTTCAACATCGATACAAAGGGAAAAGTCACTTTTGTTAAATTCAATAGATCCGTTGACCCGTCCTTGGACAAGGAAGTTAAACGCGTGATAGAATTAATGCCTGACTGGATCCCCGGCAAGTTTAATGGAGCAGCGACAAGCATTACGAGTGGAGCCTCCTTTGTTTTCCGCCTGCAAGGCGATGGCGTTGATGAGTATAAAGGCCCAACTCCCAGCAACGCAATAGTTGTTGTAGGATACGGAAGTTCGAAGAAATAAAAGGCATCAGCTGATTTGAAGCCGGCAGATGCTCATATCTCAATCTCTTGTTAATCTGTTCTCGAAAACCGGAGAAAGTGTGCAGAGTAGCTTTCTCCGGTTTAAACATAAACACTTAACTCACCGCTTATGAAAACCGAATTTGCAATTTCAGTTGTTTTGACGATGGTGTCGGTTTCCGTATCGGCACAAACGCTAACGGCACACGATTTCATGCAACAATATCGTTACCGGGAAGCCATTGAATGGCTCGAAACCCAGCCCGAAACCGCTGAAAATCTGTTATTGAAAGCTGAAAGCCACCAAAGACTCTACAACCATACCGATGCCCTGCCCGTTTACGAACGTCTCTTACTGAATAACCCCGATGATGTAGCACTGTTGATCTCTGCCGCAGAATGTGCATCGCAAGCCGGAGACACAGAATCGGCACTAAAATATTGGATAAAAGCAGACAGTCTATCGCCTGAAAATCTGTTTTTTCAGACTAAAAAAGCGATAGCATATTATCGGAACGGTAACTGGCAGGAAACCATCGAGAGCACACAAACGGTTTTCCAGTCAGACTCAATTCCGCTGCTTCTGCGAATGACGGGTGATGCGTTTCAAAACATCCACGAACCCATTTGGGCAAACTATTTTTACACGAAAGCATACGAGAAAAATCCGTCCGATCATCTTTCGCTTAGCCGTATTTGCGAATATTTTTACGCCATGGAAGAAGACGGATACGACACGGTAGCGGTTATGACCGAAAAATACCTGAACGAAATTAATCCGAACCAAAAAACCATCGGACAACTTAACGGAATGGCAAACTATTCCTCCGGAAGATTCGACAAAGCAATAGATCGCCTGAAAGCAATTGTGGAAATAGGCGATAGCTCCTACACCACCACCTATTTCCTGGGGATGAGCAATTACGCCAAGGGTTGGTACTACGAAGCCGTGAAATGGCTCGGCAAAGCTTATGAACTTAATCGCAATGATGTGAATATGTTCTACTATTACGGAACAGCGCTCGGGCGAACAAAAAACCGGGAAAGAGCCGTGGAGATATTACAGGAAGGTATGGACAAGATAGATAAGATGTCAGGAATGCTGCCTGATTTCGACATATCGATAGCGGAGGCCTATCAAAATACGAACGATCACGCCAAGGCAATACAATATTACTTTTCCGCATATAAGCGCCAGCCCGACCGGCACAATCTTTTGTACAGCATCGCACATGCTTACGACACGGCAAAAGATTACAAAAACGCCATCACCACCTACGAACGTTTCCTGAAAACTGCCCCCAAAGATTTCGATGTCGCCAGCTTCGCCGTCGCCAAAGACGAAAAAATGAACGCAGAAAACATTTATTACATAGTCAGTTTCAAGCGCATAAAGGAATTGCGGGAGCAGTTATTTATGCAGTCGGGAAATAAATAACTGTAACCCGGACTCTTTGTTCTCCGCTAATTAAACAAATCGTCAATTCCTTCGCTCTGTTCTATCGGATCCTCGTCCAGGTAGAAATCGGATGAATAGCGTTGTGTATCGTAGCAAGGCTGGAAATCTGCGGGAATATCAAATTTCCCGTTATCGGAATATTTCAACTCGGGATTGGCATATACCCGCTGGTAGAACAATCCGTGAATGGGCAGTGCAGCAGTAGCTCCCTGTCCGTAAGCCATACGGTCGAAGTGAATGGAAGGTTCCTCCCCGCCTACCCAGGCCGATGCTACTATCTCGGGTGTGAACGACATAAACCACGCATCGGAATTGTTGTTGGTCGTTCCGGTTTTGGCTCCCATCTCCCCTTTCAGGTTGTACAGACGGCGCAACCGGCCTCCCGTACCTCCGTCAACTACTGCCTTGAGCATGTCGAGCATCTTATAGGAAGTCGTTTCGCTGAAAATCTCCTGCATCCGGGGAACAAAGTTGGCCACCACGTTTCCGTAAGAATCCTCGATACGGGTAACCAACAGCGGTTCAACACGAATCCCGCGGTTGACAAACGCCGTGTACGCACCGGCCATCTCATACACCGAAGCATCATTTGGCCCTAGCGCCAGCGAGACGACCGGATCGGCAGGAGTTTTCAACCCGAAAGATTTCAGCATCCGGGCGAACGCGTAAGGAGAAAACAGACTCATCAAATAGGCAGTCACCCAGTTATCCGAGTTTTGCAAGCCCCATTTTATGGTAACAAAATGTCCAAGCGCTCCACGTGTGTTTCGGGGGCTCCACGGCTGTCCGTTTTCAGCCATGATGGTTATTGGTCCGTGAACCATCCCGTCGCAGGGGCTCAATCCTTCTTCCATAGCCAACGTATAGAGATACGGCTTTATGGTTGAACCGATTTGCCGTTTACCGCTACTTACCATATCGTACTTGAAATGCGCGAAGCCGGGGCCGCCCACATACGCTTTCACATGTCCCGTAACCGGGTTCATCGCTACAAATCCAGCCCTGAGAAAACCTTTGTGGTACCGGATGGAATCCCACGGCGTCATCGTGGTATCTATCTCTCCCTTCCAGGAAAAGACTTTCATATCCACGGGAGTATCTTTGAAATTACTCAGGATCTTTTCATCACTCCAGTTTTGTTTTTTTAAAATCCGGTAGCGGTCCGTCTGCTTCATGGCCGTCTGCATAAATTTTTCGACATCGTTTGCCACGCTGTTGGAGTAAGGAGCATATTTTTTACCCCGCTTCTCGGCCGCAAACTGGGGCTGCAGGTATTGTAAATGTTCACGAACGGCCTGTTCGGCGTATTTCTGCATGCGCGAGTCGATGGTGGAATAGATTTTCAACCCATCCGTATAGACGTTATAATTTGAACCGTCTGGCTTCTTGTTTTTGTTGCACCAACCGAATAACGGATCGGTCTCCCACGCGAGCGAATCTTCTGTAAACTGCTGTCCTTGCCAGGATGCATAGTTTTTCCTTTCGGGCTTCACCGCCATCATCATTTTTGCCAGATGCTGGCGATAGTAGGGAGCGGGAATAGCAACGTGGTCGGCACGGTTGAAATCCAGTTCGATGGGGAGTTTCTGTATCGAATCGGCTTCCTGCAGGGTCAGGTGTCCAGCCTTTCTCATTTGGGCAAGCACCACATCGCGGCGCTCTTTGGTCACGTTTTCTCTCCTGACCGGGTTGTAAAGCGATGAATTCTTCAACATACCCACAAGCATAGCCGACTCCTGTATGTTCAGATCGATGGGGCGTTTATTGAAATAAGTACGTGCCGCTGATTCAATCCCTACTGCATTGTAGTTGAAATCGTATTTATTGAGGTAAAGATTGATGATCTCGTCTTTGGTATAAAAACGCTCCAGTTTCGTAGCGATCACCCACTCGATGGGTTTCTGAAACACACGCTGAAGTTTATTGTTGGCTTTTGGAGAATAGAGCAATTTTGCCAGCTGTTGGGTGATGGTACTTCCTCCGCCGCTGCTTTCATCCTGAAGCAACAATGTCTTAAAAACAGCCCTTCCTAAACCGATAAAATCAATTCCCGAATGGTTATAATACCGCCTGTCTTCAGTGGCAACCAATGCATGAATAAGGTATGGCGACAATTCATTATAACTTACAAAAATCCGGTTTTCGTCACTTTGAGAATAAGTAAACAAGAGTTGGTCGTCCGACGAAATTACCTGCGAGGCATATTTATCGATCGGATTTTCCAGTTCATCGATACGCGGCAGGTATCCAATCAATCCGGATGACATCAGCAGGAAAGCAACAACATTTACAGCAATGAAAAGAAAGAACAATCGCCATAGCCATTTGACAATATCGTTTTTAGGCGGCATTGTCTTGTTTGTTTTTTTATTCGAAACCGATTTTTTCCCCATAGTTAATTTGAAACCGCTTGGTTCTTGATTTTGACAGATTTTGCCGCAAAATTACACAAAACCGTTGAATAAGTCGTCACTATTGGTGTTAAAAAGACCGAAGAGCCCTACTTACAGCCCGCTAAAATCAACCCCTTCGAAGACCAGCGAAGGAATACGCCACGACGAATTTAACCGCGGGTCGTTTCCGGTTTCCGCAAGTGAGTTCCACAACGTGATCATGTTTCCGGTAACGTTCATTTCCGAAAGCGGCAAGGTAAGTTTACCTTTTTCGATAAGAAAGCCCTCGATCCCGTACGAAAAATCTCCGGTTGAACTGTTGCTGTTCCCCCCGTTGAATCCGGTAACAAGGATGCCGTGGGCCACATCGGAAATCAGGCCGTTCAGGTCTTTATTTCCCAGCTGCATGACCAGAATGGACGGATTGGCGACGGTTGGATCCACATCCATTTTTTTGGCGTTGTAGGTGTCGATGTAATAGGTCTTCAGTACTCCTTTATCGAAAACACTCCGGCGTTCTGTGGCTACACCCTCACTATCGAAATACCGGGCTCCGGACGCACCGATAAGGTGGGGCTCATCCAGGAGTGTAAACTTGTCACTGCCCACTTTCTGCCCGAGCTTATCCAGCAGGAATGAGTTTTTCTGCTGCAAGGCGGAACCAAAAATAGCACTCAGCATCGGACGAAGCAACTGCCCTGAATTCATCGGATCGACCACCATGGTGTATCTGCCCGACTTCGTTTTCTTCTGTCCGATTTTCTGCAGGGTGCGCTCCAATGCTTTTTGGCCTACTCCTTCCTTTACCAGTTTATCGAGATAGAGTGATGATTCGTACCAATAAGACGACGGACGGGCTTCGCCCTCACCTTTCACGGCTACACTTGCCGAGAGTGAGTACCACGATTGTTGGGTTTCACCTTCGAATCCATTGCTGGTTATCTGATAACTAAAGCCGTCTCCGTCACCATACGACGATTCCACCGAAATTATTCGAGGATCCTTGCCCAAGGCTTCTTCGGCAATTGCCTGTGCCAAGGCAACCTTATTGTCCGGATTTACAGCGCTGAACTGCGGATCAAGCAGCTGCAGGTCGGGCTTTCCTCCTTTGTAATAACGGGAGGCATCGGGAAGTACGCGTGCCTCGTCTTCAGCCAGGTACCGCGTGGATTCTACCCCGTTTCTGATAAACGATTCCAGTTCTTTCTTATCCAGCCGGTTGGTGGAATATGTTCCGTAACGTCCGTCTACATAAAGGAACAAGCTCATCCTGCTTTCCGAGGCTTGCTGCAGTTTATCCATCTGAGCATCACGAAGTTCAAAAGATGTGTTTGACCCCGAGTATAGTGATACTTTTGCTGCCTGGCAACCGTTCTTCAGGGCATAGTCCATGGCCCATTGTGCCAATTTTTTATTTTCGTTTGATATCATGACTCTCCTCCTACCGTTAATTTACTTACCAATGCCGACGGCATGCCACAGGTAACCGGACACGACTGTCCGTCTTTTCCACAAGTCCACGTGCCGTTATCTATTTTGTCGTTATCGGCTACCATAGTAATATCAGCCAATGCTTTCGGCCCGTTACCGATGATGTTAATGTCCTTGATGGGTTGGGTTAATTTTCCGTTTTCGATAAGGTACCCCGATTTTACGAAGAACGTGAAGTCACCCGCGCCGATCTGCACCTGGCCGTTGGTGAATTTATCAACAAAGATACCGTTCTTTACCGAAGCGATAATGTCGGACTCCTTCACATTTCCTGCCTCCATGTACGTTGCGCGCATGCGTGGTATAGGCATGTTCCGGAACGATTCACGACGGCCGTTTCCGGTGGAAGCGATCCCATAATGCCTGGCGCTGATGCGGTCGTGCAGGTAGCTGGTAAGGATACCGTCCTTCACAATGTAGGTTTTCTGTCCGTATGTACCCTCATCGTCAATATTTATCGACCCGCGGTTAAACGGGATGGTTCCGTCATCCACCACACTGATATGTTCGTTGCATATCTTCTTGTTGAGTTGTTCGGAGAAAATGGAAATATTCTTCCGATTAAAATCAGCTTCAAACGCGTGCCCGATAGCTTCGTGCAACAAAATCCCCGATCCGCCGGACCCCATAACCACCGGCATCTCTCCCCCTTTGGGTTTGATGGCTTTGAACAAGATGGAAGTGTTTTCCACGGCTTCTCGGGCGATTACATCGATAATGTCATCCGACAGGAATTCGAACCCTTTCCGGTAAGCTCTCGCCGAATGACTGTTCTCAAACCTCCCGTTTTCTTCCATAATACAAACCGCGCTCAATGTTACCATCGGACGGTAATCGTAATAACTCACTCCCTCTGAGTTACAAAACAGTATGTGCGAAGTGCTATCGTTGAGCGACGCCGATACTTTTTGCACCCGTTTATCGAGCGCAAAAATCTTGTCGTTCAGTTTTTGCAGGTAGGGTGTTTTCTCTTTCAGTGCTACACCTTCCCACGGGGTGGAGATTGCGTAGCAATTTGCTTTCAACGGCCTCTCAGTCAACGAAACCGGTTTCGTCTTCACACTGCTGCTGGCAATTCGCGCAGCTGTCCGGGCAGCTTTCAGCATTTCCTCGAGAGTAACGTTCTCGATGTAGGCATATCCGGTTTGATCTCCGGAAAGGACACGCACACCCATTCCAAAATCGATGTTAGAGTTACTCCGGTTTACCGCACCGTCTTGAAGTGCTACGCTATTAGTAAACGTATGCTCAAAAAACAAATCGGCATAGTCGCCGCCTTTCTCCAGTGCTGCCGTCAACGTTTTACGAACATCGGCATGGGTTATACCAAAATGTTGCATCGCTGATGAAACCGGCGCAGCTTCCTTATTTCCAGTCAAATCGGATGCGAACGTGGGTGCAGCCACAGCCCCGGCAAGAGCCAGACCGCCAGTCCTGATAAAATTTCGTCTGTCCATAAAGTAGATTTATTGTTGGTTTATTCTTCAAATATGATGTAAAAGTACGCAATAATTTATTATTAGACGTAAACCACAAGGATTTCATTACATCCATATTCCTGTTGAGCTTTTACTCCATACCCCTGCTATCGTTTCCGTAAAGCAGTATCTCCTCATGTTTCATGTTTATTTCACTTTTCAAGGTTTTAATTTCATTTCCCCCACTTTTTTTGTTTATTTTGTATTTCATTTTGTAAAAATTTGCAAAATAAATGAGAAAAGAAAACATCGCATCCCTCTATAACCGTTACGTGGACGATTTGTACACGTATGCCCTCTATCTTGGTTTTGAGAAAGGGATCATTATGGATGCCATTCACGATGTATTTTGTAAATTTGCGGCCGATGAAAAGCAGCTTCAAGATGTTTCAAACCTGAAATTTTATCTTTTCAAATCACTGAAAAACAGAATATACGATATTTATAAAGCGCAAAAAAAATATATTGGATTATCAACCATTGACGCGCAGGATGCGCCTTTCAATATCCAGGTTACCATCGAGGACCGGCTTATCGACAAAGAAGAGCAGCAACAGATAAAAGACCAGCTCTCGGAAATGCTTGACAGCCTTACCGAACGTCAACGTGAAGTGGTTTACCTACGTTATGTTCAGGAATACGATTATGCACAAATCTCCGAATTGCTGAACATCAGTATCCACGGATGCCGGAAACTTCTCTCAAAAGCCATGCAAAACCTACGTGAAAAGTACGGTGCACTCGTTTTCCTTTTTCTCTTTTCTTAACGCAAAAGTGTTAAAATTATAGGATTTTTCAAAAACAAGGGGATAAATTTTTCCCGTAGTCGTCTATTTAATGAACGCGCTTCTAACTGGTTGAAGTCACATGAAATGAATTTACGATGCCAAATTATACACGACATACCGATTTTCTAAAAGACAAGCAGTTCATCCGCTGGCAATTAGCGCCGGACGAAGAGCTGGAAGCGCATTGGGAAGGCTTTATCAAACAAAACCCGGAGTTAAAAATTGCCTTACAGCAAGCCATTGACTACCTTAAAACAACCGGACTGAACAAAAGCACCTTAAACGAGGATGAACGTATACGTTTGTTGAATGAAATTCAATCCACCGTCGAACGATCGTTGAAAAGAATAAAAAGCCGCCGGCTTATTCAACTCTCTGTTGCTTCCTGCGTAGCTATTACCTTACTTATTATTGGATTAAACCACTTTGTTTTCCAAGAAAGGGGAACCCTGTTTTCACCGGAACAAGAACTCATTGTTGGAAGTCTGTTAAACAACGAAGACATTCAACTGATTACTGACGAGAAATCGCTATCGTTCCAAAATGATGTGCAAATGGAGTTCGATGAAAGCGGAAAAGCAAAAATTACACAGGGGAACAATGGAGGAAAAACTGCAGAATTAACTGGGAGCAAACAAAATACACTAATCGTCCCATACGGAAAACGCTCCACACTTACCCTTTCCGACGGGAGTAAAGTGTGGCTCAATTCCGGTTCCGTACTTGAATTTCCGGCCCAATTTACCGAAAACAAACGGGAGATCCGGCTGGCGTCGGGAGAAATGTATATTGAAGTAGCACCCGACAGCCAAAAACCGTTTCACGTAAGCACTTCCGATTTTAACGTAAAGGTGTACGGCACCAAGTTCAATATCTCCGCTTATGCCGATTCCCCACGATCGGTAGTGTTGGTGGAAGGCAAAGTGAGTCTGAAACCCATAAATAAAAAGGAAACTTTCTTATCGCCCAGCGAACAGGCTGTTTATTCAGATAACGGAACCTTCAACACGCAAAAAGTAGATGTAAATCAGTTTATCAGCTGGAAAAATGGTTACCTGGAATTCGATAAAACCCCTATGACAGAAGTACTGAAACAGATCGGAAGATACTACAACCTCTCTTTTGACTTCGATAACGATGTGAACCTACAGAAGCGGACCTGTACCGGAAAAATTTATCTTTCAGAAAACCTGGATAACATAATGGCCACGGTAGGACTGCTGTCCTCAACTAAATACATAAAAGACAACGATCAAGTATTTATAATTAACGAATCCAATTAAACTTTAAGCCTATGTACAGCAATAGATGATAATAACAAAAACCAAAAGCCGAACGATACTGCAAATACCGTCCGGCCAGATTGAATTTAATTACCTGGATTATTAATAATTAAAATCGTACAAAGATATGAATAAACATTGTATTGAGGGGAGAGAACCCCTCAATAATTTAAAACACGTTCTAAAAATCATGAGAATAACCCTGTCCTTCTTGTTTTTTTGCATACTGTTCTCTTCAGCGTCAAACAGTTATTCTCAGGAATTTACCGTCAAGTCAAAAACGGCTTCTATAAAAGAAGTGTGTAAGGAGATCGAAAAGGGAAGTGATTATGTTTTCATTTTCTCGGATAACTGTGAGAAGCTGATTGACAAGCAAGTAAACGTTGAAGCTAACTCAAAAGATGTGACGGAAGTTCTGAATGCAGTATTATCCAGCACAGGGCTCACGTATAAAATATTGGATAAACAAATTGTTGTCTATAAATCCACAGAATCTGCTCCGTCTGTAGCTGTTGAACAACCGGACATCAATATTATTCAACAACCGGCTAAAAAGCAAATAACCGGTAAAGTCGTAGATGCACAAGGAGATGCCATAATTGGAGCAAACATTATTGAAACCGGGACAACCAATGGAACCGTTACCGATATAGATGGAAAATTTTCGCTTAACGTAGAAAATAACTCTTACATTAATATTTCTTATATCGGATACCTGGAGCAAAGTATAGCCACCGAAGGAAGATCCGTTTTTAACATTACCCTTTTAGAAGATACAAAAGCGTTGGACGAAGTGGTTGTTGTAGGCTACGGAACCATGAGAAAAAGTGATTTAACAGGATCTGTTGTATCTGCAAATATAGACGCTTTTACCGAATCTCCCAATCTGAATATTATGCAATCTTTGCAAGGGTCTGTTCCAGGAGTTCAGATAGGACAAACTAATGAAACAGGACAAGAACCATCGATCCAGATCAGAGGTGTAAACACTATAGGGGGAAATAGAAGTCCGTTAATAGTTGTTGACGAAATTATTTATGAGGGAAGAATTGGAGACATAAATCCAAATGATATAAAATCAGTTGAAGTGTTAAAGGATGTGAGCAGTAAGGCTATTTATGGATCTCAAGCATCTAACGGAGTGATATTGATTACTACAAAAAGTGGAAATTTATCAGAAAAACCAATTATAAAATACTCAGGTTCAATATCTTTTCAAAATCCCACTGTGAATGCTAGATTGCTTAATAGAGAAGAAAATCTGGAAAGAATAAAAGGAATATATTACGAAAGAGCTTATCTTGGCCCAGATTACACGACTCCTAATCCAAATTTTAATTTTCGGAATGATACAGAGCTCGTACCAAATTTATTGGATGGTATAGATAATAACGTTGATTTTGATTGGTATGGTGAATTGACTTCTACAGGAAAGATTCATGATCACATACTAAGTATAAATGGTGGTACTCAAAAAACAACATATTATATATCGGGTGGCTATTCAAAAAATGAAGGTTTTGTAATTAACGATCAATATGAGAGATTTACCACCAGAATCAGCATAACTAATGTTATAAATAATTGGTTGAAAATTGGTGTTAACGCTTCTGGGGCATTTACTGATTTCTCAGGACTGGGACCTGGTGCGTTTTACGCAACGTCTCCTTTTGTTACTCCATATGATGAAAATGGCGAATTGTTGCTTTATCCTAAAGGTGCAAGTACAACTCACGTTAATCCATTATTAAATGTTCAGGCAGATCACAAAAATAAAGGAAATCAAATTACAGGAAATTTTTTCGGTGAAATAAAGATTCCACAAATTGAGGGATTGAAATATCGAATTAATTATAACAGATCTTTAGCTTGGTCTGAAAATAGTTTAGGTAATCCATATGGTGAAAATCTCTCGGGAAGTGTTAGCAAAAGACACTATTTTAGAAGCGCTGAAACCTTAGATAACATTTTTTCTTACGAGAATACATTAGAAAATCACAGATTTGGGGGGACATTTGTATATGGCTACAAAAAACTTAATAATGATCAAACCGAAGCAGTTGGAAAAAATGTGCCTAACATAGCGCTTTCGTATGACAATTTGCAACAGGCACTTGTACAAGAGATTTATTCAGGTGCCTCAAAGGAATCTTCATTGTATCAAATGACTAGATTTAACTATAGTTACAAGGATAGGTATCTGTTTACCAGTACTTATAGACGTGACGGGTTCAGCGGTTTTGCTAAAAATAACAAATTTGCAACATTCCCTTCTGCAGGAATTGCTTGGGTATTGACAAACGAACCATTCTTCAAGGTAAAAAATGTAAATAATTTGAAACTTCGAGCAAGTTACGGACAAAATGGTAATCAGACATCAAGATATAGTTCACTCGCCAGGGTAGCTACTAGTGATGATTATAGATATGTTTTTGGAGACGGAGGGGCATCTATATTAGGGCAATCCTTGGTTTCTCTTGCAAATGAAGATTTAAGTTGGGAAAAAACTACTGGTATGAACTATGGTATTGATTTTGCTTTTTTCAACAATCGGATTACTGGCAATGTGGAATATTACAAAACCACTACTACAGATTTGTTATGGGATATGGTAATTCCACGTGTAACAGGTTTTAATTCAATAAAGACCAACGTTGGGGAAGTAGCAAATTCTGGTTTTGAATTTTATGTTGAAGCAACTCCTTTCAAATCGGATGATTTTTCTTGGGATTTTGGAATCAATTTTTCCACTAATAAGAATAAAGTAATTAGTTTGTTAGGGCTTGATCGTGATGGAGATGGCAAAGAAGATGATTTAATAGCTAGTAATTTGTTTATAGGTAAATCACTAGGTGCTATTTACGATTATGAACTTGATGGCATTTGGCAGATAGGCGACGATGTACCTAAAGGTTATTACCCAGGTAACTATAGGATAGTAGATCAAGATGGCGACGGAAAAATTACGGCAGATAAAGATCGGGTCTTCTTAGGAAAAACTGAACCTGCATATTTGTTGGGCTTTCAAAACAACCTAATTTATAAAAATTTCTCCTTCCGTTTTTTTGTAAATACAATTCAAGGCGGAAAAGATGGTTATCTTGGCAGACAATTTGAAGATTCTGGAAATTCCACAGGAAATTTTGCAAACGCTAATTATTTTACCTTTTTGGATCACTGGTCAGTTACCAATCCTGACGCAAAATATTCAGTTTGGTATCGTTCACCTCAAATTAATCCAGCACAATATTGTTCGCGAAGTTTTGTCAGGTTGCAGGATATATCGTTAGCTTACAATTTAGAGAAGTCCGTTTTAAAAAAAATTGGATTGTATGGACTTAAGTTGTATGTAAGTGGAAAAAATTTATTAACTTTTTCAAACTGGGATGGCTGGGATCCTGAAACCAACCAAGGTATACAAAGTACTTATTACCCTGTTATGAAGTCTATCACTTTTGGTGTAGATATTGAATTCTAATATAAATATTTAATTAATTTGAAAAATGAAAAATTTAATACACCAATTAAAATACGGGTTATTGGGATTATTGTTTGTGTTTAATTTCTCCTGTAATGAAGAGGAATTCCTAAAGGAAGTACCTATGGACTTTTTTAGTCCTGAAAACGCTTTTATAACTAAAGGCAACTTTGAAAGTGCAACAGTTGAATTATATAGCATGGCTAGGTATGGTGCTTGGAGCGCAACTAATTCTTCAGGTGGGTTTCCTTATTTGACCAGTACTGATATAGCACACGATGGAAGGTATCAAGAAAGTTCTGTAGCTCGGTTTGGAGGACATACAGCATGCTTAGTACCTACCGGTAGCGCTATTACTACGCACTGGAACACATGGTATAAGTTAATTGCAAACGCAAATACAATTATTAGCAGGATTGAAAATGCTAACTTCCCAGAAAGTGATAAAATACAAATAATTGCACAAGTAAAATTTTTAAGAGGATTTGCATATAGGTATTTGGTTTATCTTTATGGAGGGGTTCCATTATCTTTGGAAGAAATTACTGCTCCCAAAAAAGATTTTACTAGAGCTACGAAAGAGGAAGTATTGAATCAAATTATAGTTGACGTCACTTATGCTGCTGAAAATTTATCTGGGATTGATAAGGTTGAAGATGGAAGGCTCTCCAATTTAGCTGCACAACATTTACTTGCTGAAACATATATCTCATTGAAACAGTACGATAAAGCGATTCAAGCAGCTTCAATTGTGATTAACGATCCAAATATGTCATTGATGAAAAATCGGTTTGGAAGCATGTCAAATCTTAATCCGACTGATGAATACCTTAAATTCACACAGCCAGGAGATGAATACTGGGATCTATTTAGAGTCAACAATCAAAATCGGAGTAGTGGAAATAAAGAATCAATTTGGGTAATGCAAATAGAACCTGATGTTCTTGGAGGATTGGTTACTTCTACTGGAGGTTGGAATGCAACCAATTCTTCGAGAGGTGAACCATCTCATGTTCTTGAGCGAATTGCAGGTCCGGTAGCATGGATGACTTTTGTTGATCCAGATGGTAAAGAGGGAATGTTGCAGAACCCACAATCCAACTATAATTCTGGCGGACATGGCGTTTCATTGATGAAAAATACCGATTGGTTTTTAAATGATTTATGGGAAAGTGACTGGGATAATGATATAAGAAACGCACCCCATAATATTGTTCGCGATGTCGTTTATAACAACCCAAACTCTGCCTATTATGGATTAAGCGCAGTTAAAAATCCCAGCAAGACGTGGATAAACCAAATATGGCGCTGGTATCCATATCCAAGTAAAATTACCACACCCGGACAACATCCGGATGCGTTATTCAGTGATAAAGCGAATAACATTCTATTAAGTTCAGCAGGATCTACTTTTCGTGATATTTATGTGTTTCGCTTGGCTGAAACTTATTTACTTAGAGCTGAGGCATATTTAGGAAAAGGAGAGCTGGATAATGCTGCAAAAGACATCAATGAGGTTAGAGAAAGAGCAAAAGCTAAACCAGTTTCACCTAATGATGTGACAATTGATTATATTTTGGATGAAAGGGCGCGAGAGCTGGTTTATGAAGAACCTCGCAGAATCACTCTCCATCGTATAGGTAAGCTAGTAGAAAGGGTTCGAAAATATAATAGTCTTAACACTAAAGAAATACAAGACCATCATGGTTTGTGGCCTATCCCTCTTTCGTTTATTGAATCGAATACAGATGTCGTGATTGAACAAAATCCAGGTTATTAATTCTTAAAGGAATCACTGCAGCATCGATTATATTGATATTATAGTGGTTCCTATTTTATTGCCATTCAAAATGAAAGAAACTTATAATCTAGGTCGTGTTTTATTGATCATTTGGTTTGTTTTAAATTCAGCTCAAGCTCAAAATAAATCAGAAATAAAGTATTTTGCGGGTGTGCCTAATTTATACATAAATGAACAGTTGTACCCTCCTTTTGCATACATATCTTATCTGGGTGAGTCAAAATACTATAAGGAGATAGCAAAAACGGGCATTCACCTTTATTCTTTTCCCACTTATTTGGGAGATAGAGGAATAAATGCAAACTCAGGAATCAAACCCTTCAGAACCTCTATATGGAAAGGTGAGAATGATTATGATTTTTCAAGCATAATTGATGATTTTGAAAAAATTATTCAAGTAGATCCCCAAGCGAAAATTATTATAAGGCTTCATCTTGAGCCGCCTCTTTGGTGGGAAAAATTGAATCCTGATGCATCGAGTCAGTTAGCGGACGGAAGTACCTTTAGACAAAGCTTTTATTCAGATAAGTGGAGAAATGAAACTGGAAAAGTCTTGGAAAATTGTATCAAGTGGCTAAAGGGTTCATGTTATTCGAAATATCTTGTTGGTATACACGTCGCCGCAGGTGGAACAGAAGAATGGTTTTATCATACACCGCAACGTAATGATAAAAACCCGGCACGTTTAATTGAATTCAGAAACTGGTTGAGAAACAAGTACAAGAACAATGTCCAGTCTTTGAGAAATACTTGGGGTGATGATAACGTGACATTTACGAATGCTTCATTAAGCAACACGGAAACATCGGAGCGAAGATGGAGAGTACCAATAAGGGAACAAAATATGATTGACATGCTTCATTTCCAATCTGAAGTTATTGCACAAAACATTGAATTTTTCTGTAAAATTATCAAGGAAGTTAGTAATGAGACCTTGTTGACGGGAGCATTTTATGGTTACCATTATTATGTTACTGATTCAAGAGCTGGACATGGAGCTATGGAAAAATTGCTCAATTGTAAGGAATTAGATTTTCTTTCTAGCCCAAACACATATAATAGGGTAATAGGAGAGGATTGGGCACCAATGGCAGCTATTCAATCTGTACAGAGGCATGGAAAACTATGGTTAGCAGAAAATGATACACGAACGTGTAAAACTACTTTATTAAAAGATCAAAAACCAGATATTGCACCTCCTGGACAATATGAAAGTGGAGTATGGCTAGGTCCAGATGATATGGAAACTTCTATGGCTTTTCTGTGGAAAAATACCGGCAGAATGCTAACTCAAGGTTATGGAGGTTGGTGGTTTGATATGTGGGGCGGGTGGTTCAGTGATCCGAAATTGTTATCTGTCATAGAAAAATCAAATCAACTCTTCACTAAATATCCTCAAAAAAGTGGCTCCGAAATGCAACCTCAAGTTTGTGTACTGGTTGATGAACAGCTACAGCTCTGGGATGCAAGTTATGGGAATTTGACCGAGGAGATATTATCAAATCGCTTTCCCTTGGCAAAAACTGGAACTCCCTACGACCTTTTTCTCCGATCAGATATAGAAAATATCTCAACTAATCAATACAAAGTCATATGGCTAATGGGATTTCTCGATTTAAGTGAAGACGAAACTCAAAAAATTCACAAATGGGCAAAACAAGGGATAACTGTGCTTTGGACTGATGGAGGTGGCACTTATAAATATTATGACAATAGAGAGGACTATATTGATAAATTTAAGCAATTTAGTGATACTCAGCTGCGTGATATTTTTAAAAACGCAGGCGTACATATCTACCTTAATTCGGGTGATCTCTTTTATATAGGAAGAAATTGGTTGTGTGTTCATTCGGTTTTCGGAGGAAATAAAACGATAAATTTACCATTTTCAGCAGAGGTGATAAACGCTAAAAACGATAAGGTGTACTCAAACTTAACAAATAATATTGAAATAAATATGGAAGCAAAATCAACAGTCCTATTTAGATTAAACCCCAGATAATAAAACTTTAAGGCATAAATTACATTAGTTCATATTTACTTATTTATATCTAGTCAATTTTAAATAATTCAATTGAATATATAATGAAAAAAAAAGTGAACCTTTTTCTACTATCTCTCTTATTCTTAAGTTTACTTACTGCTCAAAATAAATCAGAAATAAAGTTTTTTGAAGGTGTACCAGCTTTATATCTAAATGAAAAATTATATCCTCCAATCGCCTATGTTTCCTATTTACCTCAAACAAAATACTATAAAGAGATTGCAGAGACTGGCATTCACCTTTATTCTTTTACTGCTTATTTAGGCGACGAAGGAATCAATGCCCAATCAAAAATTAAGCCTTTCAGAACTCATCATGTTTGGGTGGGTGAAAATGAATATGATTTTACAAGCGTTATTGAAGATTTTGAAAAAATCATTAAAACAGATCCACAAGCAAAAATTTTCATAAGGCTTTATCTTGATCCTCCATATTGGTGGGTAAAAAAGAATCCTGACGCATCAACTCATTTAGCTGATGGAACTACTTTTAGACAAAGTTTTTATTCAAAAAAATGGAGAAATGAAACGGGAACGGTTTTGGAAGTTTTTATTAAATGGATCTTGAATTCTCGTTATTCAAAATACCTGATCGGAATTCAACCTGCTGCTGGTGGAACAGAAGAATGGTATTACCATTCTCCTCAGCGAAATGATAAAAATCCGCTGCGATTAATAGAATTCAGAAAATGGTTGAAAAATAAGTATAATGACGATGTTCAATCTTTGCAAAGTGCCTGGGGAAATAAAAACGTGACATTTGCTAACGCTTCATTGAGTAGCACGGAAACATCAGAGAAAAGATGGCGCGTACCAATTAAGGAGCAAAATACTGTTGACATGTTACACTTCCAATCTGAAGTAATTGTGCAAAACATTGAACATTTCTGTAAAATAGTAAAGAATGTCAGTAATGGAAACCTGTTAGCGGGTGTATTTTATGGTGCCCATTATTCTATTCTTGATTCAAGATATGGACACGGAGCTTTAGAAAGAATGCTCAAATGCGATTATTTAGATTTTCTTTCAAGTCCCAATATGTACAATAGAGTGATCGGTGAGGACTGGCCTCCTCAAGCTGCAGCGATGAAATCTATACAGAAGCATGGAAAGCTTTGGTTAATCGAAAATGATACTCGAACATGTAGAACTACATTATTGCCAGATCAAGCCCCATGGATTCCTGCTCCTGGGACATATAATGATGGCGTGTGGCTGGGACCGGATGATATGGAAACGTCTGAGGCTTTTCTGTGGAAAAACATTGGTAGAATGTTAACTCAAGGTTATGGCGGATGGTGGTTTGATATGTGGGGCGGGTGGTTCAGCGATCCTAAATTATTATCTATTTTAGGAAAATCAAAACAACTTTTCACTGAATATCCTCAAAAAATTGGTGCCGAGATGCAACCCGAAGTTTGTTTGTTTGTCGATGAACAACTACAATTTTGGGATATGAGTTATGGAAATTTAACTGAACAAATATACTCAAATCGCTATCCTTTAGGTAAAGTTGGAACACCACATGACATTTATCTCAGAACTGATTTTGCAAATATCTCAACTGATCAATACAAAGTTATTTGGTTGATGGGGTTTCTTGAATTAAAGGATGCGGAGGTTCAGAAAGTTCGCGAATGGCAAAAACAAGGTAAAATTGTGCTTTGGACTGATGGAGATGGCACTCATAAATATTTTGCTAATAGTGAAGACTATATTGATAAATTTAAGCAATTTAGTGATTCCCAGTTGCGTAATATATTTAAAAATGCAGGTGTGCATATTTACAGCGATTCGGGTGATGTGTTATATATCGGAAGAAATTGGTTATGTATTCATACTATTTTTGGAGGTAAGAAAACAATTAATTTGCCTTTTTTTGCTAAAGTAATCAACGTTATCAATGATCAAAAATATTCAGATTCAACAAATCTTATTGAAATAGAAATGTCATCTAAGTCTACTGTTTTATTATATATAGATCCTATTTAATCTTCTATAAATGAAAAAAATGAAAAAAATGAAAAAAAATTATCGTCTTATTTGGAAAATAGCTTTTTCTATTTTCACGGTCATACTGTTTTGTCATTGCAACAGCGGTACTCAAGACAACATCGTTTTCATTGATAATGGAAAAATCAAGCTTGGCTTTGAAAAGAAAACTGGTGAAATTTTAATATTCAACGATTTGTCAAAAAATTATGAATTTATAGATCAGACTGTTGTTAACGGATTGCCATGGGAAATCACATTCCACTCCTCATCAACCCAATCAAGTGATGCAAACAAAATTATTCCTGCAAAATTTTCTTATAAAAAAAATGATCGACAAACTCTCGTTTTAAAATGGGAAGATTTTGATAATATTGATAACTTAATAGTGAAAGCTGAAATTTCACTTGATAAAAAAGAGGCTCTTTCTTACTGGAACATAACCGTTGACGGAATCGAAAATAATTTAATTACAAATGTTGTTTTTCCTAAAATTCAAGGATTAAAAGACTTTGAAGATGAGGAATTGGTTATTCCAGACTGGATGGGTAGTCTTATGAAAAATCCTCGCAAACATCTTGCGAAAGGAAGTGGTAGAATGACATGGAGTTATCCGGGAGCATTATCAAGCCAAGTGATCGCTTTATATAATCCAACTACCAATGGATTTTATGCATCATGTAACGATTCATTGTCATATGCAAAAAACTTCTCTATAAAACTAGACACTTTAAATACAGTGACTTATGAAATGATTAACTTCCCCGAATTCGATTCAAAAAAAGACACATATTCTCCCAATTATAGTGCTGTAATTGGAGCGTTCACAGGTGATTGGGTGGATGTTGCGAAAATATACGGTAAATGGGTAACAAAACAAAAATGGGTAAAAGAAAGTAGGTTTAAAAATGGCTTAACACCATCTTGGCTTGAAAATACAGCTTTATGGATTTGGAACAGGGGTGAATCCGATAATGTTCTTAAGCCGGCAATAGAATTAAAACAGACTCTTGGGTTGCCTGTTAATGTTTTTTGGCATTGGTGGCATAATTGTTCATATGATGATAATTTTCCTGAATACCTACCTCCAAGAGAAGGTGGACAATCTTTTATAAATGCAGTAAAATCGGCACAGAACGAGGGTGTAAATTCAATAGTTTATATGAATGCAATCCAATGGGGAGACGCTGCCGAAGGGTGGAAATCGGGAAAAGTCAAACCCTACACTGTTAAGGATATAAATGGGAATGAACGTTCTCATATTTTTAATGTATTCTCAGGTAATGCCTTAATAAATATGTGTGTGGGTACAGAATTCTGGAGAAATCATTATTCTTCATTATGTGATAGTGTTGTGAATATTTATCAAGCAAATGGTGTATATATGGATCAGACATGTTTAAGTGTGATGTGTTATGATGAGAGTCATGGCCACGATCTTGGTGGAGGTAACTACTGGGTAGAAAATTCAGGAAAACTGATCAATCAAATTCGTTCCAAGGATTACGGAGCTAAAAAACCAATTTTCACAGGAGAAGGATCCTCAGAAAATTGGCTTCCACATCTTGATGCATTTTTAACTTTACAGGCAAGCAGGGAAAGATATTCGGGGGTTGGTAACACAGAAACAATTCCTTTTTTCCAGGCAGTTTTTCATCAATACGGAATTACATATGGTAGCTATTCATCCTTAGTTACCCCTCCTTATGATAAATTGTGGCCAAAAAAATACACTCCCAGCAGCATAGAACAACCATTAGATAAAAAATTTGATAAACAATTTTTAATGGAACAAGCACGATCATTCGTATGGGGTATGCAGCCAACAATTGCAAATTATCATAGTTTCTTAGCAAAAGAGAAAAAAGAAGAATTTGATTATTTAACTGATATAGTCAAAACTAGATACAAAGCATTGGATTATTTATTATATGGAGAATTTTGCAGAAATCCAGAAATGGAGATTCCTAGAGAAAATATAAATATTTCTAAACTTTCCATATATGCAGGCAGGACTGGAGAAACTGTTACAGCCTTTGAAAAGAATGTGCCAGCACTATATGTTGGAACATGGAAAGCTAAAAATGGAAATATCGCCGTTGCTTTAGCAAGTATCAGTGATGAAATTATTCCTGTAGATTTCACAATTGATCCTAAGAAATACAATATCTCAGTAGAAGGGGAGATTAACATAATTAAGGCAAGCGGGAAAAAACACTTGGAAACGTATTTGAATAATATCCACATTGAGATGAAATTGAATCCTAAAGATATAACTATAATTGAAATTGTGCCACAATAAGAGTCACTTTTAAATCAATATTTAAAACATATTAAAGTCAACAATCCTGATAATTGTATATCTAATAAATATTTTAGTAATAATACGATTATCAGGTATTGTATACTATTTATAAAAAGATCATGCAATCGGCATTTATATTAATTTTAATAGCAGTTTACTTCACGGTACTGATGTTTATTTCCTATCTCACCAGCAGGAAAGGGTCGGGTAATGATGAGTTTTTCCGTGCAAACAAATCATCGAAGTGGTATGTGGTAGCCGTAGCGATGATAGGAACATCGATCTCGGGAGTGACCTTTGTTTCGGTTCCGGGAATGGTGAGAAATTTGGATATGACCTATATGCAGATGGTATTTGGTTTTTTCTTCGGATATCTGGTGATCGCACATATACTACTTCCTTTATATTATCGTTTGAACCTCACCACCATATATGGCTATCTGAGTCAACGATACGGTCCAAGGTCCTACAAGACGGGAGCCTGGTTTTTTCTGATCTCGAAGATTGTGGGCGCAGCTGCACGGCTTTATCTGGTGGCTTTTATACTGCAGTCACTGGTGTTCGACGCGTGGGGTGTGCCTTTCGTAATAACAGTGATAGGGATTATTCTGGTCATATGGCTTTATAGCCATAAGAGTGGAATAAAAACGATTATATGGACGGATTGGCTTCAGACAATCCTTTTTATTACTGCCCTAGTCTTGATAGTGTGGCAGTTGGGTATGCGGATGAACCTGGATTTAGGAGGAATGATGAAAATCATCAGAGAGAGTACGCACTCCCGGATTTTCGTGTTCGACGACTGGGCATCGACGCAGAATTTTTTTAAACAGTTCTTCAGCGGGATGTTTATTACGATTGTGATGACGGGTCTGGACCAGGATCAGATGCAGAAAAATCTGACTATTCGTACGCTCAAAGATGCACAGAAAAATGTAGTGTCATATGGCCTGGCATTTGCGCCAATCAACTTTCTTTTCCTTTGCCTAGGGGTGCTAATAATCGTTTTTGCACAACAGAACGGTATTGTGTTGCCGGATGTATCAGACAATATTCTGCCGTTGATAGCAAGTGAATATCTGGGGTCGCTGGCGCTGGGTATATTTGTTGTGGGCATTGTGGCTGCGGCTTTTTCGAGTGCAGATTCGGCGTTGACGGCACTCACTACCTCGTTTTGTGTGGATATCCTGAATATGAAGACTACCAGACAGGCGAAAGTACAGGCGGAGAAAGATGTGAAAACAAGACGGACAGTGCATCTGGGTATAAGTGCGGTATTTGTGCTGATTATCCTATTGATAAAAGTGATAGGTTCGGATAGTATAATTACGGCTATCTATAAGCTTGCCTCATATACCTACGGGCCATTACTGGGTCTCTATTTCTTCGGACTCTATTCTAAGGTGAGGCCGAGAGACAAGTACGTGCCTTACGTGGCTTTTACAGCACCGACACTCTGTTTTGTGGTTGAAATAATAATATACAGGTATTTCAACTACAGAGTCGGATATGAGCTGCTGCTTATGAACGGATTGTTGACGGGGATAGGACTCTTTTTCATCACTTCAAGGAATAAACTAAAGCAACCCTAATCTATTAAAAAAAGAATGAATGAGAAAATGAAACAGAAATAATCAATCTCGAAACAATACCATCAAGATATAAAACATCGAAATTATTTCAGTCTTTTGTTCTGGAAACTAAATAAGAATAAAACATATGTCAATTTCACGCAGATTTTTTTTAAAAACAGCTGCAATTACAACAGTTGGTATCACAATTGCACCCAATACCATATTGGGTAAATCACACGGCCATCTGGCTCCCAGCGATAAAATAAACATCGCTGGAATCGGCGTTGGCGGTGTAGGGCGCCGTAACCTGGAAAATATGAAAACAGAGGACATCGTGGCATTGTGTGATGTAGACTGGAAATATGCAGCGAAGACGTTTAGCGATTACCCAAAAGCGCAACGTTTTAAAGACTGGCGGCAAATGTTTGATAAGATGGGTAAATCCATAGACGCCATTATGGTTGCCACTCCCGATCACACTCATGCAGGAGTTGCAGCACATGCAATTACCCTTGGTAAACACACCTATGTGCAGAAGCCATTAGCTCATAGTGTATATGAATCTCGCTTGCTTACCAAACTTGCTAAGAAATATAAAGTAGCAACGCAAATGGGGAATCAGGGTAATTCTTTTGATTGGTGTAGACAGATAGCAGAATGGGTGCAATCCGGAATAATCGGGGATGTTTATGAAGTTCACACATGGACTGACAGGCCCATATGGCCTCAAGGCTTATCCGAACCAAAAGGTGGACCAGCTATCCCTGCGGATCTGGATTGGGATTTATTCATCGGACCTGCTCAAAAACGGCCATACAATCCAGCCTATACACCCTGGAACTGGAGAGGGTTCTGGGATTTTGGAACCGGCGCATTGGGGGATATGGCCTGTCACATTATGGACCCTTTGTATTGGGCGTTGGATTTAAAATATCCCACAAGCGTATCAGCGAGTTCAACATTGTCAAACCTGTATTCTCCTCCACAAGCCCAGGTCGTCACTTATAAATTCCCTGCACGCCCACCAAAAGAAAAGGTAAATATGCCAGAACTAAAAGTATATTGGTACGACGGAGGATTGTTACCCGATCGCCCTTCGGAATTGAAAGACGGAGAGATGATGGGGGATGAGAATGGCGGAATCATTCTGATCGGGACAAAAGGAAAAATTATGACCGGATGCTATGGTATGAATCCAACGTTATTACCAACTTCAAAAATGGCTGATTTCACACAACCTGAACCTACCATTCCAAGGGTAAAAGGAGGTAACGGCAACATCTGGGCAACAAATGCCCACGAACAAGACTGGATAAGGGCTTGCAAAGAAACTCCTTCAAGCAGGAGAGAATCTTCCTCAAACTTCCAGTTTTCAGGACCGTTTAATGAAATGGTAGTAATGGGTGTGCTGGCTACACGTCTTTCGGGATTGCAAGGACTGCATCGCGAACTGCAATGGGACGGTGAGAACATGAGATTCTCCAATATTTCACCAAACGATAAAATTAAAATTGTTACGGTTGATGAATATGCAGTAATTGATGGTGATCCGAAATTTGATAGAAGGTTTGCAGAATTTAATGCATTAGATATGGCAAATGAGTGGATAAAACACACCTATCATAACGGCTTTTCGTTACCGGCAATGCCAAATAGTTAAGATAATAAATCAATGCGATAGCACGCTGAATTCTTAAGCGTGCTATCGTTATAAAAACCGACAATATGAAAATAAACAAACTTTTATTTTTCCTTTTAGCCTGTTGCTTGTCTGCTTGCACAGTTCCGTCCAGAAAGGAAACCAAGGCCGAGAAACAGGGGTGGAGACTTTCTATGCAATCCTATACCTTTCATTTATTCACAGCGGTTGAAGCTTTGGACAAAACGCAACAACTGGGGTTACATTACATCGAAATTTATCCGGGACAAAAGATGGGAGAAGGTTTCGGAGATGCTATTTTTGGCTATGATCTAACTCCCGAACAACAAGAACAACTGAAAGAAGTGGCAAAGTCGAAAGATATAAAAATTGTATCGTCCGGCGTTTGGACTTCTTCACGCGAAGAGTGGGAGAAAGTGTTTTCTTTTGCCAAAAACATGGAGATGGAATTTATAAGTGCAGAACCCTCTCGCGAGGATTGGGACGTTGTAGAAAACCTTGCGGGGAAATATGGCATAAAATTAGCTGCACATAACCATCCCAACGAAAACTCCTATTGGAAACCGGAGATTTTGTTGGATTATATCGGCAACCGGGGGACTTTGCTAGGATCAAGCGCTGATGTAGGCCATTTCAAGCGAATGGGAATCGATCCGGTACCGGCACTACAACAACTCCAGGGGAGACTAATCGCAATGCATTTCAAGGATATCGCTCCGCAAGGTGAAGGGAAACAGTTGGAAGACGTAGTCTGGGGAACGGGTATTTTGAATGTGAAAGGAATACTGGAAGAGTTAAAACAACAAGATTTCAAAGGGTATTTCACTATTGAATACGAAGCTAACTGGGAAAATAACCTGCCCGAAATCAAACAATCGATTGATTACTTCAATCAGACTACCGAAGAGATATTATAAACTTTTCTTCTTTCTTAGACCCGTCGATACAACATCAATAATTCGACGGGGTCTTTCCTACCCAATCCTTCCCCAATCGTAGCGGTTTCCGCTCAAACGGCTGAGTTGTTGTTTCAACACCAGATGCTCCG
>JABNAD010000005.1_pt2 | contig 131267 bp, 105 predicted proteins | sample 7240381 | NCBI WGS metagenome assembly JABNAD01 (sample SAMN11332834, study PRJNA596920) | anaerobic digester metagenome | biome: digested sludge; isolation source: digested sewage sludge-derived enrichment culture grown on H2/CO2 | place: Germany: Goettingen | reverse complement strand
AACCAGTAGTGACTTTGCCAACCCGAAAAAGACTGCCAATTTTTAAAATCAGCGCTGCAATCTCTGCCACGGTCTGATCGTCATAGCCATTTACCTGCATGGCTTTGATAAATCCGGCATAGGGACAGGAATCCCCAGTTCCGGCACAGGGCCGCAGGCCGATGCAATGGTTGCCTACCTGCGCCGCCAGGGTAAAGAGCAGGGCGTCATCGAGCATTTTATCCCCAAAGCATTTTGGTCCTTCAATGGTGTTAAGCTGCGAAGCCACCGTCCCCAGCAAAATGCTCTCGCCATCTGCCAGGCCGATTTCCAATGCCCGGATATTGTGATCATACTCCGTCATCACCCGGGTCAGGATTTCTGCTCTGGATAAACCGGTCTGAATTTCACTTTCCAACAGCACCACATCGATTACCCGCGTTTCAAACTCAGTTGCCAGTTTCACCACTTCACCAATGGTCAAAGGCTGCATTGTACCGATTTTTTGTCTTAATTCTTCCATGATCATCCCCCTGATCTACTTTCTTCCGGTTGCGTAATTCCTTTCGATTTCCCGGATTGCATCCAGGCCAATTAAATCGTTGAACTCGGCAAAGGTAACCATCTTATCCATCACATTGGCCGTAGTGTCATCATTTTTCAGGGCTGTCCATAAATCCACCATGGCTTTTGTTGCCACATAAATAGAAGCGGTGGGGTAGATCGTCAGATTATAGCCGATGGCTTCCAGTTCCTGATTTTTTAACAAGGGAGTTCTTCCACCCTCCACCATGTTTGCCAGGGTATAGCCATCGATCTGATTCGTGATCATTTTCATCTCTTCAACACTTTCAGGGGATTCGATAAAGACAATGTCCGCACCGGCTTCTTTATAGGCCTGTCCCCGCTTGATGGCTTCTTCAATCCCCATAATGGTTCGGGCATCGGTACGGGCCATGATCATAAAATCCGGATTGATCCGGGTATCCACTGCCGCTTTGATCTTGCCCACCATTTCATCCATCGGAATGATTTCACGGCCGATCATATGGCCGCATTTTTTCGGCATCACCTGGTCTTCCAGCTGAATCACCGCTACGCCGGCTTTTTCATATTCACGAACGGTACGCATCACATTGACGGCATTGCCAAAGCCGGTATCGGCATCGGCAATGACTGGCACCCCAGCTGCTTCCACAATGTTTGCGGCTCGAGCGACCATTTCGCTCATCGTCATCAGACCCACATCCGGCTGTCCCAGATGACTGGCCGATTGCCCATAGCCGGTCATATATACTGCATCAAAACCCAATCGACCGATGATTTTTGCCGTCATCGCATCATGGGCTCCTGGGGCCACCACCATTTTCTTTGTTTTTAATAATTCTCTCATTTTTGCAGCTTGATTCATGTGTTTTATCTCCTCTTTCAGATCTAATTTTTTAATTCGCTCTCCCAGTATTTGAGCATGAAATCCAACACTTCATCGGGAAACCATTTGCTCAGTACCCCCAGGGAAAACATCAGGTAATGATCATCAAAAACTACCCGGGGGTCATTAAGGGGTAGTAAAGCATTTCCCGGGTTCTCAAAGGCTTTACGGATGATCATCTCTCGTTTAGCCGCACTGACATGTACAAAGACACCACCAGCACAAACAATACTTTTTATATGTCGCAAATCCCGGCCAATTGCTGTTCCTGCCATAACCCCCATCACTGCATCATCTTCTCTGGCATACATACCAGCATGTCGGTGGATGGCCAGATGGATGGCAGCGATGGCAATGGCCCGGTCAATGCTATTTTCTTCTTTATCCTGGGGAACATAACTGGTCAGCTCTTCGACTTTTTCAATGTAGTCAATCACCGCTGCTTCCGAAATCCCCAGGGACGGATCAATCAAGCTTGCCAGGGTTTTCGTACCGACGGCTTCCAGAACGCCACCGGCGCTAACTCGCATTCCCAGATTTCCTTCCACGGTTCGATAGGAGAATTGTTTCTCATTATTGATGACCAATCCCCGTTCCTCCAGCTTCAGTTCTTCCAATTCGGGAATGGCGGAGTGGATATCCGTCGTCGCCCCGCCGATATCAATCAGCATCAGGCTACCGATCCCCGGCTTTTCGAACAGCCCTTTAGCCAATAGTTCACTGGCCATAAAAATCGCCCCGGGAGTGGGAATGACCTCTTTATTATTGAGGGTTTGGCAAAAATCCCGAACTCCCCGGGCGTTGACAATCTGGTTGATAAACTGACTGTGAATGGCTTCCCGGGCCGCTTTGGTATTGAGTTCATGGATTGTCGGGATAATATTGGCAACCCGGATATTATCAATGCCCGCCTGATCCAAAAGTTTGGCCACTTTTTTCTGAGCATTGCGATTGCAGGCAATAATCACCGTGGCCTTAACCCTAGCTTTGCAGATAATGGCAGCATTCTCCAGGGCCGAGGTTTCATCACCATTGTCGGTTCCACCGGCCAACAGGATGATGTCCGGTCGGATTTCGTGGAGCACCTCTTCCCGATATTCCGGTGGTTCATCTACCGAAATCACCTCCATCACCCGAGCACCAGCCGTCATTGCCACTTCTTTGGCAGCTTTGGCAGTCACCTTAGGCATATAGCCCATGGCCACCATTCGCAGTCCCCCGGCAGCACTGCAGGAACTGTAGCGATTGACCGCCTCCTCAAAGGCAATGCCCTGGACACGGATGGCCTCTTCGGCCTGAGCGGCACCGACTGCCACATCTGACAAGGTTGTCGGCGCCTGACCGGCTGCCAAAAAGCAAAGCGAACCTTTTTTTAAATGATAGGCCGCCGCTTTAGTGTAGGTGCTGCCGATATCAAAAACAATCGTATTTGCTTTCATAGCCGACCGATTTACTTTAGTTTGGCTTTTTCCACAAAAACGTAACCTTCCATGATCCGGCGGGCAGTTCGAATCAGAGCCACCTTCTCAACAGTCTTGCCGTTAACCACCGATACTACCGGAATCACGCCCGCCGGATGACCGATTCTGACCGTATCTGAGTCTGTTTTTCGCAGCACCTGATTAACAATGGTCCCATCGATTTTGGCTGCCGACCCGGTACAGGCGGTAGCGGTACCGGCATAGGTTTTATGCAGCACCTGCATATACATCAGCCGTGACACCAGATCCACCTCATCAGCTTTAATGGTGTTTCCGGAGGTAAAGTCGATATAATCCGCCGGCTCCCTCACAAAGGCAATCATTGGAAAAGCCGGTGATTTTTCGGTGGCTTCTTTGGCATCTTTGGCCATGCCGATCATCGCGCAACATTGGGCGCGAATTTCTTCAAGGTAGCTAAGCAATTCCGGATCGCCATCAATTTCAGCCGGTGTTTCCGTCCCCTTCCTCTTGACATCAGCGGCATGAATAAACACACAGGGGTTGGCCACATCGACGATAGAAACCTTAAGATCGCCTTTACTGGTTTTAATGGTATCGACCACGTTACCCGTTGGCAATACTTTACCGGTAGCCGCTCCAGCTGTGCCGGTAAAGTCCATCAGCTCGGCCGCATTGGTTCCGGGGACACCATCGATTTTGAAGTCCCCGCTGACCTTGGCCTTACCGTCTTCCACTTCAACCTCGGCATAAAGAATTTTCCCGGTATTGGTATTGTGGATACAGACCTTTGTCCGGGGCGCAACAGCCTTGACAAAGGATTCATCAATGGCAAACGGACCAACACCAGATGAAATGTTGCCGCAATTACCATTATAATCCACCACTGTATCACCGATGCCGACCTGAGCAAAGGTATAATCCACATCTGCTTCAGGATGGGTCGGTGGGCCAATAATGGCCAACTTGCTGGTCAGCGGATCGGCTCCAGCCAGACCATCAATCTGTCGAACATCAGGACTACCAAATATCCGCAGAATGATTTGATCCCGCAGCGCCTGATCGGCCGGCAGATCATTTTCTTTTAAAAAAATCCCCTTACTGGTTCCTGCTCTCATAATGACACATGGTATGCGAATTTGATCACTCATTTTAACTCCTTCTTTTATACATCTATTTAAAATATCAATCCACTTACTGGCAACGGCATCGGTTTCCACACCAATCCCCGTTGTCAATTGACTGAATTGATCACTTCCTCATTTTTTGAAATGACATCAGGCTTTCTTTTTGTCAATCATTTCACCGATTATCCGGACACACTCCTCGGGTGTGCTTTCCGGTCCGAAGAAACCATCGATACTCATAAAGCCACTGCCTTCATTTTTGATCTTGTCTTCATAATGACGGTGTTCTTCTTCTTTTTCGGCAATTCGACCGCCAGCACAGACCACTATCTTATCCCGCAGCCCCAGTTCTTCCAGACGTTTGCTGACCCGGGGGAATAACGCCATGCCCAGTCCCAGCAGGTTACTGACACCAACTGCATCAGCATCGACTTCGGCGGCCACTTCAGCAACACTTTCCGGGAGATTCATTCCTCTGAGGTAGATCACCTCATAACCGGCTTCCTGGAAAGCTTCCCGAATGACATTGATACCATTGACATGGGCATCGGCACCAACTGTTGCCAATACGATTTTCTCTTTTCGAGTCGGTGCTTTTTCTTCACAGACTTTGACATCTTCGACACTTTGGGCGCAGCGAGCCGGATCAACCCCCAGTGGCGTATACCCCTTGACGTATCGGGTAATACCGTCTTTATCCCGGTTAACCACCACATGACGCTTGAGATCCCAGCCGGCGGCCCGTTGGCTATCAAGCACCCCACTTTTACCAGCAGCAACGATTAATTCGATCAGTTCCGCATCGGACCATTGCCGCCAGAAATCATCATTGATTTTTTCCAGACTTAAGTCAGCAATTTTTAATGTTGCTTCCAGCACCGCCAGAGCTTCGCCAATAATTTCATCTTTGCGGGCATCAATTACCGGTGACTCAATATGCGGATTATAGATGTTTTTAAATACATCCTCAGTGCCCCAGATCGCCTGTCCCATTGAATCACCAGTAGGAATTCCGACCGACTCGGCAGCTTTGGGGCGATAAAAATCAGCACCACCCAATTTAGCGGTTACCGCCATCCGTGAAAAATGAGCCGCTTCGGCAATTAGATTCTGAGGCGGATTCTGGAAGGTTTCCGGAACCGCAATGATCGATTTGCTCTGGCAGGCCTCTCTAAAAGCAGCCATCACCGCCAGATCCGCATAAATATTTATCCCGGCCACGTTCATTTGAATCGCCGATAATTCCCAAGGTAGACCAGCATGAACCGCCAGACCTTCGGAAAGCAGGCACATAGCCAGTGCCATGCCATCGGTACCACCAATATTGTTAAGATGCTTATGCGAATCCAGTTGGACGAAAATATTGTTTTCAGCACAAATCTGGATCGCTTTATAACCATTGACCACCTTGGTCTTATAATCGTGAATCCCTCGCCCACCAAAATGAACATGAATTACCGGCCCGATATCGGTGCCATCAAATCCGGCAATCAGGGCATTGATAATCGACAAATGGGGAGTATCACCGGTGGCATTGATCCGCACCGGATGCTTAAAACCGCCGCCCATAGCAATAAACTCCCGTTCACCTTTAGGGGTAATGCCACCTTTTCCCCGGGACTGATTAATCAATTCCCGCCCTTTTAAGGGATCAATATGGCGGGTTGCTTCAGCATGGACGAAATGAAAAAGGGTTTCGTCAAATTTATCGGCATAGACGTACATATTCTGGGTTTCTGTATAGGTTTCTTCAGCCGAGTTACGTCCCAAAATCGGGTTCTGTATCGGCCATCCCCGCTCTTTTGCTTTTTGGGACAGTTCATAGATTCGGTAACCGCTGCGAACTGCTCCCGCTACTTCCCGGGGATAGGGTGCCGGTAAACCGACGACTTCGCCATTTTCATCAAGATCCGGCATTTCAACCCCAAAACAATCGCTATAAGCCCGTACGGACTCAATATCCTCTTTGATAATGCGTTTCGTTTTTTCCTGCATAATTTCCTCAATTCTCTTTATTTCATTCCCGGTCATGGCAACCCCATTGTTGCTATAACCGGAATTAACCGACCTTCCAAAACCTGGAGTCGCTTCTGCTGTTTTTTTATCTAACGCAAGCCATCTTCACATTTTGCTTCCGAAATGGTCAGTCCGCCAATTCGGGGGTGCGGCCGTCCACCGTTGCTGAATACCAGAGCTACCACGATTTCTTCGCATTTCGGAGCATCATGGAGACGCACTTCCATGGCCCCATAGTGGGTTCTGACAAATGCTGCATCAACAAAATGAAGCGGTACATCCAGTGCCGTTCCGGCCGGACCGACTTTTTTGGCTGAAGGAATAATCGACTTACCACCACCAATGGCATCACGCATCGGTTTTCCCAGCTTGGGATGAAGAATTGCGGCACCGTGTTCCAACTCACCATTTAACCCAATGATAGCCCCTTTGCCATAGGTTTCAATTTTTCCGTTGAGGTACTTGGCAGCAATCTTACTTAAATGATCGCCCAGCCATTCTCCCACTTCACTAAGTTCTTCCAAATTGTCCTGATAGGCTCCGGCAAAGGGATTTGCTATGACAGCTGTCACTGCCACCGTGGTAATCGGTTCGACCAGCTCTTCAAATCCTTCAAAATACACATCTTCAATGGTAGTTACTATTTTTCTAATTTTAGGTTTTATTGCCATTTTTATTTTCTCCTTCACTAATTAAAGTATTTTTGCTTTTCGCTGAGCCGGCGGGGTATTTCGACTAACATTAACAACTGCTTTTCCATTAATCAATACCATACTGATACCGGGAATATCTCCGGCTGCGATGGCATCCATGGCATCCGTAGCCACTGAGCCCATTGGTGCATCCATAATCAACAGATCTGCTTCTTTACCGACAGCCACTACCCCGGTATTGAGTTCATAAACCCTGGCCGAATTGCCAGTGGCCATACAGACTCCAATTTCCGGTGCAATATCGGAAAGCGACGAAATCTGGCAGAGGTTTCTAAGGATTCCCAGGGGAATCAAGCCGGTTCCGGAAGGGGCATCATTACCAAAGATCAAACGACCCAGCTGACCTTTTTCTTTGGCCCGTCTGGCTACGTAGTCTGCCATTTTGGGATTACCACACTGAACAATCTCCATCGCAAAAGTTGTCTCATCCATGATCCGATCCGCTTCAGCAGCAGAAATTGCTGTCGGCCCACCATTGATATGCGAAACCACATCGGGTTTGGTCTTGATGACATCATCAGCTGTCACTGTGGAGCTGCCAGGAATCGATGTGCCTCCGGTGTGCATTTGCACCTTAAAGCCATGTTTATGGGCCCATGCCACCATCGGAGCGGCCTCTTCCGGTTTTTTGATACTGCCCAGTCCAACCTCGCCGACCAGCCAGACCCCTTGCTCTTTCATTTCGATAAAGTCATCTTCGGTGAGGCCTTGCTCCAGAATCACGGCACCGCCATGAACCTTGACGCCCGACGGCGGGGCATTATAATAAGACTTGCTGATCGTAATCGCCAGTGCCTTGGCTCCAGCCGGATCTTTGGGACGTCCGGGATAGTGGGCTTCCCCAGCGGAGATCATCGTCGTGACCCCGCCATGGAGGGCACTATCGATGAAATCCAGGGTTTTTTGTCGGGGCGCAAAATCGCCGCCGCTGACATGAACATGGGTATCAAACAGTCCCGGGGTTACGGTGGCACCGTTGGCATCAATAACCGTCGCCCCCTCCAGATCAGTCAACAGTTCGCTTGTGCCGATGGCAACAATCAATTTATCTTCAATGATGATGGTATCTGCTGCTAAAACCGGATTGTCAATATCACCGGTGACAATCTTGCCGATATTTTTTATAACTGTTTTACTCACTATTTTTTCCTCCATAAAACTTATTTTTTTGTATAATCAAAAATTTGCTGTCAGATACTTGCTGTTAATGACTGCCGCTTTTTTCCTGAGCTTCTTTTTCTTTAACGACGGCCACAATATCTTTCGGGAATACCGGCAGTTTAGTAAACTGGACATCCAGTGCATCTTCAATAGCCGCTACAATCGCCGGAATAATCGGAATCAGTGCCGGTTCACCCACGCCTTTGGCCCCAAATGGCCCCGGCCCGCCTTCGCTTTCGACCAGAATTGGATGGATTTCCGGCACATCCAGGTTAGAAGGAATGATATATTTTGAGAAAATCGGATTTTTGATCGAACCATCTTTCTCCGAAACTTCAATTTCTTCCATCAGGACAAAGCCCTGCCCCATGACAACGCCTCCTTCAATCTGGCCTTCGACCATGGACTTATTTATGGTTTGCCCGACATCATGGGCCGATACGACTTTTAATACATCCACCTCACCTGTTTCAGAATCCACCTCCACCTCACAAATGGTGGTGGCATACGAATAGACCTCATAGGGAATCCCGGACATATCACCCGGATCAAGAGTGGTGGTGGTCGGGTTATAGTAACCAGCTCCAACGGCCATTTTCCCGGCGGTTTTCATTTCGGCCATTAGCGTTTGATAGGTCATGGTAACCGACTGATCAGCTATTTTTGCCACGGTGTTTTGAGAAAACCTCAATTCCTCAGGCATACACCCCAGATAGGCTGCTGCCACTTCAGCCAATGTTGCCTTGGCCTGTTCACAGGCTCGTAATACCGCATTTCCGGTTATCAGGGTCTGGCGGGATGCCGATGTGGCCCCGCCATCCGGGGTCACCCGTGTATCCCCCCAGGTAACCCGGATCTTTTCGTAGCTCATACCCAGCACTTCGGCAGCAATCTGGGCCATGGTGGTACCGCTGCCCTGACCGATGTCGGCAGCGCCAAACATCAGATTGGCGGTTCCATCACCCAACACTTCCACAAAAGCCGCTGCCGGATTGGGCAGCCCGGTGTTGCCGATGCCATACCACATACTGCCAACACCCTTACCTTTTTTTTTCAAATTACATCACCTCCAACTGACTATCACTCATGCTTATTATGCTATTTTTATTGGTCTTGCTTTCAGTACACATTAAAACACTTCCCCGGCTTTAGCCTGGGCTTTTTTAAGGGTATCAATAAAGCCCACACTATTTTCAAGAATCTGTCCGGTCGGTAACTTACTGCCAACCTGATGGGCATTTTTTAGTCTGATTTCAACCGGATCAATACCCAGCTCTCGGGCCAGAGCGTTCATCTGCCCCTCGTGGCAAACCGCCACCTGGGGCACTCCAAAGCCCCGGAAGGCTCCACCCATAGGGTTATTGGTATAGACGAAGGTGGCATCCGCTCGAACATTGGGAATATTATAGGGGCCGGTACAGTGGGCCATCGCCCGGGTAATCACGGCTGGACCATAGGAGGCATAGGCTCCGGTGTCACCAGTCATCTTAATTTCCATGGCCAACAGCATTCCATCACGGGTTGCACCGGTTTTTGCGGTCATTGTCATCGGATGGCGCTTTGACGAAACCATCGTTGATTCACTACGGGAACGGACAATCCGAACCGGTTTTTTGGTATAGTAGGTCAGCAGAGCACAGTGACACTGCACTGAAATATCCAACTTGCCGCCAAAACCACCGCCGGTAGCAGCCTGAATCACCCGCACCTGATTATAGGGCAGGCCCAACAGCGCCGCCACTTCATTACGGTCATAGTGGGGGTTCTGAGTCGACGCCACCACCGTCATCAGACCGTCATCATCGTAATAGGCCACCCCGGCGTCCGGCTCAATAAACATATGACTTAAACGATGCGTTGAATAAGTGTTTTCAATGATAACATCACACTCTACAAAGGCAGCAGCGACATCACCACATTCCAGATGCTTGACCTGATGAATATTGGTGGTGCCATGGATAATCGGCGCATCGGCTTCCAGCGCCCGCTCAAAACTAAAAACCGGCTCAATTTCTGAATATTCAACCTCAATCAGCCCCAGGGCTGCCTCCAGAATTTCCGGACTTTTTGCCGCCACCACGGCCAGGGCATCGCCATAACGGCGGATCTTATCATCCACCAGACAGGGCTCATCTTTAATGATAATGCCGAAACGATTTTTGCCGGGAATGGCATGATAATCCAGTACTGCTTCGACTCCGTCCAAAGCCCGGGCTTTCTCCAGATTCAGGTTGTTAATGGTAGCATGAGGAACCGTACTGCGGAAAACCCCGCCATAGAGCATCCCCGGTAGGCTATAATCTGCGGCGAATTTGGTCGTTCCCAAGACCTTTTCCAGGGCATCCACCTTGACCTGACTTTTTCCGATTACTGAATATTCTCTGGTCAATCTAGTTACCTCCCTGTTTCATCTTCTGGTTATAAATTGTCACGGCTCTTTTTACGGCGGCATGAATTTTTTCATAACCGGTACAACGACAAAGATTTCCGGACATTGCCACCTTGATCTCCACTTCCGTCGGGCTGGGGTTTTTCATCAATAGCGCCTTGGCCGTCAAAATCATCCCCGGGGTACAATAGCCACATTGAACCGCCCCTTCATCAAGAAAACACTGTTGCAGCAGATCCAGTTCGCCGTTTTTGGCCAGACCTTCTAACGTAATAATGCTCGACTGATCCGCCTGACCAGCCAGCATACAGCAGGTGGTCACCGCATCGCCGTTAAAAATCACCGTACAGGCTCCACATTCCCCTTCGGCACAACCTTCCTTGACACTGGTTAAACCAAAATCGTCTCGTAACAAATCTACGACCCGGCGGTTGGGATAAACCAATACCGAGCGGTCTTCACCATTTAGATTTAATGATATCGTAATTTTATTCATCGGATTTACCATCTAATTGTTCCAGGATGCTGTCAAACAATTTGCGATAGACACCCTGAACACTTTCTTTTTTATAAAAAACCGACCAGGGACGGCTTTTGGCACTTTCATAAACTGCATCATGAAGCATCGGCAGGGTTTCAGTAAGCAACGCCATCGTGATTTTTTTTCCCAACAGATGCGCTTCGGCCTCTTTAAAATGCAGCGGATATCGGGCCAGACACCCCCCCCGCAACGATGCCCGGGTGCAAATACCAGCTTGATCCACCTGTACCAGCATCCCGGCACCAATCACCGAGATCGCCAGGGATTTTCGTTTGGCCAGCTTATAAAAAGCGGTTGCCGTATACTCATCGGGCCTGGAAAAAAAGACCTCGGTCATGATTTCATCTGCCTGCAGGGCATTGCGATTGCTGACACCTTTGCCATCGAGAAATTCAGCCAGCGGCATCACTCGGGTACCCCGCTGGCTTTCCAGCACTACCGATGCCCCCAACGTCATCATCGCACTAACCCCATCGCCAGCCACCGACGCCGTCGACAAATTGCCGCCGATGGTTCCCAGACAACGAATTTGCGGTGAGCCAACCTTGCTGGCAGCTTCATACAAAACGCGTACCTGTTCTTTTATGATAGAACTCTGACCGATCCTATCAAAGCTAGTCAGTGCGCCAATGCGAATCAGCTCACCATCAATTCGGATATATTCCAGCTCTTTAAGCTTCTTAATGTCAATCACCACATCCGGTTTGGTATGGCCCTCATTGATTTCGATAACAAGATCGGTACCACCTGCCAAAATCGAAGCCACTTCGCCATACTGATTTAAAAGCGCCTTGGCCTCAGTCAAGGTTTGTGGTGAGAAAAAGTCAAATGCTCGCATTACTCCCCTCCAGTCACCTTAACATTGGTTATCTTTTCCCAAACTTTAATAATTGCCGACATATCTTCCCGTCCTAACCCCGAGGCCTTGCCGCTTTCAAAAATTTGGGTCGCCAGAGCAGTCATTGGTAGCGGAATATTATTTTCCTTACCGGCTTCCAGAGCCAGACCTAAATCCTTATGCTGAAGATCCATGGCAAAGCCCCCTTCAAAACTATCTTTCATGATAAATTTTTCCAGCTTGGCATCCATGACGTAGCTTCGGCCAGAGCTTTTGCTGATAATCTGCTGCATGGTTTCAACCTTTAATCCGCATTTTACCCCCAATATCAGGGCTTCAGCCAGGATTGCCATGTTGCATCCCAGCATCAGGTTGTTGACAATTTTGACCGCATCACCGGTTCCGGTTGCGCCAACATGATAGATATCACTGCCGATCACTTCCAGAATTGGTTTAATTTGTTCAAAAACAGCATCATCGGCACCAACCATAATGGTCAGCGTTCCAGCTTCAGCCCCTTTAGTGCCGCCACTGACTGGCGCATCAACATAGTCAATCCCCAACGGTTTGGCCAGGGCGGCCATCTTTAAGGTGCTTGACGGTGAAACACTGCTCATATCGATAATGGTGGTACCTGCCTTACACTGGCTAAAAATTCCTTCTGAACCAACCATCACCACTTCAACAATACCAGCATTAGGCAGTGAGGTGATCATAACATCCGCTGCCACCGCAACCTCGCCACTGCTCGTACAGGGGACTGCCCCCTGTTTGGCAATTTCATCCACCATGTTCTGGTTAATATCAAAGGCAAGCACTGAATAACCAGCTTTTAGTAAATTTAGCGCCATTGGTTTGCCCATGGCCCCCAAGCCGATGAAGCCGATTTTTTTTGATTTATTCATTATTAACTCCTTAAATTATATTGTTTGGATCTCTAAAAACAACAGCCGGTGATGCTCAGATTTAATACAGCACTCTATTTTTTTCGCAGTTTAAAGCGATCAATCATCTGTTTAAGCAGTTCAGCCTGACTGGAAAGCTCTTCACTGGCAGCCGCACTTTCTTCAGCAGTGGCCGAGTTCTGAGAAACCACCTGGGCCACCAGATCGACTCCGGTATCAATCTGGGCAATGGCAGAAGCCTGCTCATTAGAGGCAATGGCGATGTTTCCAATCAGATCAGCGACTTTTTCAATACCTGCCACAATATCATCCAGAGCCACCGCTGTCGCATTGGCAATTGTGGTACCCTCTTGAACTTTTATAATTGAGCCCTCGATTAAATTTGTGGTTTCTTTCGCAGCTTCTGCACTGCGTGCCGCCAAACTGCGGACTTCTTCTGCCACCACGGCAAAACCTTTGCCGTGCTGTCCGGCCCGGGCTGCTTCAACAGCTGCGTTTAAGGCTAAGATATTTGTCTGGAATGCAATATCGTCAATCACCTTGATTATTTTTGAAATGTCAACCGATGACTGATTAATCGCCACCATAGAATGCTGCATCGCAACCATTTGTGCATTGCCTTTGTCGGCATTTTCTTTTACCGCACTGGCTAACTCCCGAGCGTGATTGGCGGCAACAGCATTGCTTTTGGTCTGATCAGAAATTTCAGCAATGGAGGCGGTTAGTTCCTGTACCGAACTGGCTTGTTCGGTGGAACCCTGAGCCAGCGATTGGCTGCCATCGGATACCTGACTGGAACCGGATGCCACTTGTTCGGCAGCTTCATTAATATCACCCATTACGTCGTTTAAGGATCTGATTATGACATTAATGGCATTGGAAATCGTGATAAAGTCGCCTGGGAACGGGCGAGCATCCTCAAGATTCATGTTTCCCAGAGACAACTCACCAATTTTTTCGGTAATTTCATTCACAACTTCTTCCAACCTAACTGCGGTCATGTTGACATTTTCTTTGAGAATTCCCACATCACCCCGATAATTGCCCGCGATCCGCACCTGAAGATTGCCATTTGAAATAGCATCCATTACCACCAGGACCTCACCCAACGGCTTATTGATTTCTTCCAGAATTACATTCATCCCTGCCACTATTTCTTTCCAGGAACCTTTGAGCGAACTGGTATCCGCCCGAGCTCTCAGGTTTCCGTCAATTACCGCATCAGAAATGGTCGTGGCGCCAGTGATCATTTCACCAATGGATTCTTTCACCGCCGTGAGACTGCGAACTATTTCATTAAACTGAGTACTGACTTCTCTTGTATGTTCATCTGCTTCACCCAGCGTTAAATCAAAGTCCAGATTCCCCTCTGCCAGGCGCTGCAGGTTATCTTCCAAGCGAGTTACTTCAGAATGAGTATATTCGCTTACCCGAATCATTGGTGTCAGATCTGTAGCAATTTCGACAAAACCGACTTTTTCTCCGCTACTATTTTTGAGATATGCGGTATCTTGTTTGTAGTGACGACCAAACCATTTAAAATAAGAATCGGTCAAACCCTGATCAACCAATCGACAAATGCCGCATCCATCAGTCTGGCAAATATCGGCACCAGTATTGTAACAGTCCAGCCCATATCCGGAAGTCCGATCCTTGATGACACCATTTGCAATCATCAAGTCTTCAAAGGCCCGGTTCATAAAGGTCCATTTCCTATTATTATCCATTACCTGAATCGGAAACGATACCGAATCAATAATTGCCTCGTACCAGAACAATTTATCCACTACCGTATCCAGCGTCTTATTAATGCCAGCGATGACCTTGCCATAATCACCCTGGTGACATAATACATCTGCCCGTTTGGTAAAATCACTGCATATGGCAGCATCCGACAACATAATCGTGTCTGTCACCAAACTTGAGATGGCTTCTTTAATGGAGGCCATACTGATGCCCAATACATCGTTTGGTGAACGAGGGATGATTGCAATACTCAGATCCCCCTGAGCGATGCTCTGGGCAGTTTCAGCCTGCGCTCGGATGTTTTCTGCCATGTTCACAAAAGATCTGGTCAGTTCTCCGATTTCATCGGCTTTAGCATCATTTGCCATAGCATAATCGATATCGACATCCCCCAGTGCCAGACGATCAGCTGCACCAGCCAGCCGGGTTATCGGTCGGATAAAACTACGGGTTGAAACCACAATCAACCCGGCAATGATCATTAATCCCAAACCAAAGATCCCCAGCATCATCATTTGAATTGTATTAAACTGCTGGTTAAATTCCTTAATCGGCAGACCGGTGGCCAATACCCAACCAGTGTTTCCAATTTCTGCAACATAACCCTGGCTTTCTGTAGTGTCAATGCTATAGGAAATCGGGCCGGACGTTTTATCGGTCAGGGCCGCAATGATATTTTCAGATAAGTCGGTTTCGTTTAAAGGCCCATTATTAAATACCGGATTCGGATGATCAAAAACCATCCCGTTATTGGTTGCAATAATAAAAAATCCGGTGTCACCGATTTTATTTTCAGCAATAATTGCCTTTATCCGATCAATTGAAAAATCAACGCAGGTTGCTCCAATAATTTGTTGGGAGTTTGAAGCAAAAACCGGTGCAACGACTGTGACGATCATCTCTTTGGTAGTTATATCTTCATAGGGTTCGGAAACAAAAACTGTTTTTTTCTGCAGCAGTTCCTGATACCAGGGGCGAGCATTGATGTCAAAATCCGGATTAGAAACAACCCCACCTGACTGAATAAACTGACTGGAATCAACATCGGCAATCCAGCTAGAGCGGATGTTTTGGGCATCACTGGCCACGACATTCTCCATAATTTGGCTCAATTCCGGAAAATTGGTAGCGGTGGTCATGACCGTTCCAGGGCTAACCTGATTCAAAATATTCTGAACCTCTGGATTGACGGACAATTGTGAAGCAATTGCCAAATAGCTGGTAAAATAACTCTCGATTTCATTGGAAACCGATTGAGATCGGGCTGATAACTCATTGACCGTAATCTTCGTGATTGACTGATTAACGACGTACAGCGACACCGCCGCAACGATAGCAAAGATGATCACCACCGGCAACCCAATGGTCAAAAGCATGCGGGCGAGTAAACCATTATTTTTGTTCATAGCTGTCTCCTTTTAGTCCTTCTGACACGTTAATGGAAATTGCAAGCATATTATTTATGATTCTTTATTTCGCAATTGCCTTATTGAGCAGTTATTTTTGATTATTAACCTGTGCAATTTCATTCGGTTCCCATTGCATGGCAACCCCACCGACATCGGCGTAAACGGCGATGAGATTTCCCAGTTCGTGCTGCCGCATACTCTCCTGTTTTATTTGCGCCAAACTCTGGCTCACCTCTTCAGGTGTTAATTTTCCCACCTGAGTAACTACTTCCAAGTCAGCAATATCACTGTCTGGTAAAAGATTACCGGCTAACTCCGTAATAACCTCCGCAGAGTGAACGTAGGAGACATTGGCCAGATGGGTGGCACAGGCATCGGCAATGCAGCAGCGTTTTGAAAAAACAGTAACAGCATTGGCAATCCCCCGGGTGAAACTACGCCCTCCCAAACCGCTGGTACAGACACCACCGACCCCATCTTCGGCTCGAATGGTGACCGTGTTTTCCAGCTTGCCGATTTCCACATTTGGCAGAATGCCAATTTTAACAGACTGCTTTTCACCTAAGCGAATGGCAATATCACCGCCATTGTTGACAATCACCTTGTCTGCGCTACGATCATACAGCCAGTCAGCCAATGCATCCGAAAGGGTTCCAGCTACAGAAGCAATCGGGGTCAAGGTTGGTTCGTTGATCTGCTTAACCGACTGCACCATTCTCAGCGGCAGTCCGGTTAAGCAACTAGTGTCGATTGTCTCAGGGTATTGCGACAGATATTGGCGTTTTTTAGAAATCTCAGTCAGCAGATCAGGGATGATCTGCGCCGCCTCTGAACACAATCCGGTCTGAATCACGCCGTTTTTACTGGCCATCATCACCATCGTTACCGGACCAAAGTCTACAAAAACCCGACCGTCACTGAGAATCTGGTAGAATTGTTCAGTCATTATCACTATATTCGGACACATCCCGGATCTGATCCATGTGTCCACCCATCGCCTGATAGTCAGATTTTTTCATGGTATATTCCACCGGTGCCACCGTGGCCGGAGTGGGCACCCAGGTAAAGGCCTTATTGACCACCTTCTCAGTATCGACCATGAAATTAATGCCACCACCGGGATAAACAAAGGCCGGAGCGCCACCAATGGTCAGCACCGCTTTTTGCGCATGAACGGCTTCGGTTATTTTGACCGGATGGGTACAGACCCCACCTCTGGCACTGCCACCGGTACCTCCGGTATACAGCACCGAGGTCATTGAGCGTTGACAATTATTTTGAATTGCCAAGGCTACTTTCATAGCTGCTTCAGTCATCGGAACTTCGACAATACTGCCATCTTCCTCTAAGATAAACAGGGCATAAATCTCTCCGGTGGTGTTCACCACCATGATCTGGATGCCGGGTTTGGCAATACGCATGTCACAACCTTTAATCGCATCCCGGGGTGTTTCCAGAGTGGTACCACCGATACCGTGGCCATGTTCGCCAAAATAGCGACCCCGGGAGCTTTTATCGGCATTGGGTATTACCCCACTCCAGGTCATTCCCACCGCTTCACCGGCAAGATGCTCAGAGCACAGACCAATGACATGATGATCGATGACAATGCACTCATCGACGGCTTCCTTCATCAACTTGGCAAAAAGGCCCACAGTGGCACTGCCACAGCCAATTCGCATAATACTCTCTTCAACACCGTCAATAATCGGTGCCTGACCGGCCTTCAGTATTAAACTGATTTTTCGGTTAACCTTTAGCTCCACTGCTGCGCCGTTGGCCAACTCCACAATCGTTCGAGCGGTGGCAAAACCACTGTCACTGGTGAGCTTATTGGCTCCGCCGATGGCGATCATTTTGGAACCGTATTCTTCGGTGTTGACCATTCCGACAATTTTATTGTCCCGGTAAACCGGATCACCTTCTTCGCCGATATAGGTATTGGTATCCAGTTTGACAATCAAACCGCTGTAACTCAGCGGGGCCTCGGTAACCACCGTCACAACATCGACGCCGTCCCGGCACTGACTGACAATATGCGGCGCCGGTTTGGAACAGGGGTAATTGGTACCAGCTCCGACAGCAGTAATGATCGGCTGACGAATCAGTTCATCAGAACTTTCCTGCCTTTTTGCTTCGATGACCAGAGCCCGATCCCGAATCAGTTTGCCGTCAACATTCCGGTATCGACGGCAAGCTCCGGTCGCCCCAAGGGGCACCTTACATTGGATCGGACAGGAACCACAAACCACCACAGCGGCTGTCGGACTGGCCTTTGGAATCGCCTCGAATTTGCAAATCCGACGGCAAATCCCACACTCGACACAGCGCGAGTTTATTTCAATGACCGTTTCGTCGCCATTTTTCTTTACTTCGATGGCATCCACCGGACATTCTTTAACACACATTTTGCATTTTTTGCACTGCTTTGCATCTATTTCAAACATTTGTTTTTCCTCTCTGAGCATCTCGCTGCTGATACTATTTTTCCTTTACAGAGCATCAACTGATTTTTAGTCGTTCATCAAGATGGTTTTTTGACGCTTTTAAAATCACATTGTATAATTTAATTCCGACTGATGAGATAGCAATCAACTCGGTTTCTATCACTGCTTTTTCGGCTGCTTTGATTTCGATCCGCTGATTGACTGCACTCACTTCAAAATCTCCATCATCGGTTTTTACAAACCCTTTTAAACGGTAAGTTGAGGGAGTCGTTTCTTGCAGAAAGGCTTTAACCTTTTCAAGGTTCATCACATCTGAGCTTTCCATGGCAATGGTAACCGGTCGGGTTTCCGGGGTGTTGAGGGTTTCTTGATCCAAAATCACCGGTATTGTCGAAGCTTTAAAAATATTTTCAAAATCAAATTTACAATAACTGGTGACAATCACTTCAGCTTCGGCATTCAGCTTATGAATCCTTTGTAGTAGCGCGACCTTTGTTTCCAAATCAAATAAATCAGCTTTATTGACTAAAATAATACCGGAATTCTCAACCTGGCGTGTCAGTGCCGGTAAAATGCCGGACATTTTGATAAATGTTTCCCCATCAAGTACACAGATCGAAGTGGTATATTCATACTGGTCATTTATTTTTCGGGCAATACCATCTAAAATTGTTTGAATATTCGACGGGTCTGCCAATCCTGAAGCTTCGATAAACAGTAACTCCAAATCATAGGCTGCCATTGCGATTAAACTGTCAACAAACTTGTCCTTAACACAGGCACAGAAGATTGAACCGTTAGACACTTCAGCCATGGTCAAGCCGACTTCTTCCACCAGGCGATAATCGATGTTCACCTTACCAAAATCATTAACGATCACCCCAATTTTCCGATTATGAAAAGACGACATTAGCTCTTTGAGCAACGTCGTCTTTCCGGCGCCTAAAAAACCTGTTAATAAACACAGTTTTGTCTTTCGACTTTGCGCAATATCACAATTACATGTGATGGTATTAGAATAATTCTTCAATTTCTTTACGCAATTCTTCACTGTCTGGAATGATGGACACATGCTTGATGACACCATTGATGCACATGGTCGGTAAATTGGTGATGCCCATCTTTTGACAACGAACCACATTTTCTCGCTCGGTGTACTTATATTCGACGATCTCAATTTTGTCTCCAAAAAGATCTTTGGCCTTTTTAGCTGCCGCCATCATATAGGTACAAGCGGCGCATTGTACTGAATCCAGGGTAAACACTTCAATAAACGGTTTTTCCAGCTTGTCATAGTCCGGCAATTCGATCACGATATCGCTGAGATCCGGCCCTTCGTAACCTTTAATTAATTCTCTGGCCTGCTCAGTATTTTTGACCGCCTGGGAACAAGCGATGGTATTTTCCAGTGGTACATCATAGGGCATATCACAACCGGGACTGACAATCATGTTACGTTTGTCTTCAATGGAATCCAGCAACTCCACCACATATTTCAAGTTATCTTTGGTTTCACCATGGAGCATCACAGTTGTCAGGGGAATATTTCCACTCACCGCAATATTATATTTGTCTGATATATCTTTACCGGCTTTAAAATCGACATTTTCATCGATGGCAATGCTGTCTGGATTGGTTTTACACATCACATCAAGTTGCGGCGTTGCATTCCCACAGACAAAGAAAGATGAGAACCTATTTTTGTTACGGATATAGTCAAACACATCCGTAAACGCTTCTGACAACATCGATTCAAAGGATTCTGGGGCAATCTGGCTAACCAGCGGATCAACAACAGCAATCACATCCATACCAGCTTCAATATAGTAATCACTCATTTTCATAGCCACTTCGGCACAAAAATTAACCAAATCCCGAACGTATTGTTCATCCATCAGCATATCCAGAAAAATTTCGGTCCCGCGCAGGTGTGAAGCCAGGGTAAATGGTCCACAAATCAGACCATAAAGGGCAATCTCATCTCCTACTGAAGCTTTAAGCTTCGTCATTGCTTCCAGCATCACTGGAATACGGCCATCGGTTTCTTTAGGTATTTTACAACGACAGGGAATTCCCTTCGCTTCTCCTTCTAAGGGATGCGAGTCAACTGCTGGTGGATTGTCTTCTGCCCAAAGCAGCTCACAGCCCATGATTTCCGCTTCCAGCTGGAGATCAAACATGATGGGCATCCCATCCGGCCCATAAACCTTGGCAACTTCCATCAACGATTCATACAATTTTTGACCATCTTTTAAAATTTCTTCGGCCGTATAGCCAGCCAGCTTGCCCGAGTGAATTCCGGCAAAGGGAACCCATGGCACCCGATCTGTTTGTTCATGACGCATTGTCTGAAAGATAAGTTCTTTTCCCATTAATTCTTCCTCCATATCATTGAAACATAATTGTTATTCTTAAATTTTTTGTTCAGTCAGATCCACTTGTTTTGACCATTTTTGTTGGATATTGGGGTTTGCACTGTCAGGCAGCGAAGGCTTTGAACCTCTGCAGAAGGTAGCAGGTCATAAACAATGCATCTGACTGAACAAAAAGAGAATTTTAAAAGGAGATGGGCGCTCCGGAAACCCGAAGCTGCCCACATCCTGATTTGAACCTGTTAAAAATTCTGTGGCCGCAATTTATTCTTGAACCTCATAAAAACGTTCATTAGCCCGTTCATAGGTCAGATAAAATTCTTTAGAATCGGCTGCATCCTGTTGGGTAAACAGACTCACAACAACCATGGTAATGGTTGCCCCGAAAAGACCGATAGCGCCATACCAGGTATCACCCAGATGCCATACCAGATAGGTCATTAAGACCAGCACCGTTCCGACAACAGTTGAAACAATGGCTGCCTGTTTGGTGGCCTTTTTCCAGTACAAACCAAAAACCAGAACCGGAAAAAGCGGCATAACAATAGCGATTGAGAACATGATCAGGGTAAAAATCAACTCCGGTGGATTGAGCGCAATCACTAAAGCACCAAGTCCCAATACCGCAATAATGATGCGGTTGACCATTCCTTCTTTTTCTTTGGGCACATTGATATGGAAGGTGTTCTTGATCAGATCCGAAGCAACGATTCCAGAAGCAACAGTCAAGAACGCATTGGCGGTTGATAAACCAACAGCCAGAGCGCCGACAAAGAAACCAACCATCATCATGACAGCCAGGGTTGGGTTAAAGGCAGTTACGAAATTGTGGATCATATAGGGAATGATCAATTCAGTATCTGATTTTGCCAGGTCACTGACTAGGGCCAGACCAATTAAACCAATCAACATCGTACCAGTCCATACAATTCCCTGTAACACTGGGGTCATATAGGACAATTTCCGCTGTGATTTCAGATTGTCACCAAAATATCCGGCTCGGACAAAAACATGGGGCAGCATGATTGTCCAACCAATGGCACAGGCAAACGGATAGCCAAAGCGGGAGGCATTGGTAACCCATCCATCAGGACCAGGATACGAGAAGAACGCCGGTGAATTGGTCCATAAGGTATCAATTGCTGTACTCAATGATCCGCCAAAGCCAACAATCAGACAGGCGATAACGATAAACCATAATAATCCAATAAACAAGAGACCCTGCACTGTATCAGCGGTCGCTGCCGATTTAACACCACCGATACAAACAAAGATGGTCATAATCAAACCGACCACGATAACCGCCATCTGATAGTTAATGGCTCCGCCAGTAGCGTAATCGGCAGCGTTGGCAATAGCCACTAACACCGATGAAATATAAGGAAACGATGCCGTCAGAAAGATCAATCCTAAGATTGTCCGCAAAACCGGGCTTTTAAACCGTTCATAGTAGAAATCGGCCGGGGTAACAAAGTCCCCACCTTTTTCCTGATTGATCAGCCAGACCTTATTCATGGTGAAATGGGCAATGATCGGGAACAAGGCAATATAGCTCATTTCCGAGATCCAGTAACCCAAACCACCCCGGTAATAAGCCCCGGGCCCGGCAAAGAAAACCCAAGTACTCATTAGTGAGGCAATGTAGGTCATAACCAAAATTGGCCATGCCACACTTGTTTTTAATAAGCTCTCACCCGCTTGTTGTTTTTTTTCTTTTTGGGTGACATAAAACGCAACACCGAGAAGAAAGCACATATAGAGGGCAAAAGCGACCCATATTGTTGTTGAACTTAACATTTTACATCCCCTTTGCTATCATTCTCTGTTTCTCTTAATTTATATACCTTGTAAACCCGATGCATCCCGATATAAACGGCAATCCACAGGGGAATGACGGTCAGGGCAGCATGGACTAACATTGGAACGGCCTCATTGTAGGCAGGTAGCCCGGGGAAATTATACAAAGCGTATAATGCGGTAACAACGATCAGCCATATTTTTTCTGATTTTGTGACTCTCATTTTGTTTTCCCTTTCAATATTGTTTTTTGTTTTTGTAATTGTGTTTGAACGACTATTTTACCAGTGCGTCGTGGGCAAGTTTTAATACGTTTTCGACTGCTGCCGCTTTATCGGCCGCCAGCGTATAGGTGCTTTCTGACTTCATAATTTCCTGATATTTTTCCAATGCTTTATCCGTTAGCGATTTTGAACCTTCCGCCTCCCAATGGACGACTCCATCACGGTTGAACATGTCTGGACGGTGAGGCTCCATAAAATGACGACCAGTGTGCGGACTCATTAAATAGCTAAAGGACGGATCTTTATCCAGGCAGGCAAAAATTTCTTCCGAATTAATGGTTTCCACATCAACATCCAGACCTCGACGAATGCGTTGAGCAATGCCGAAAATTTCATTGTCAATGATCAATTGTATGGGACTGATGGTTTTAGCTGTTTCCAGCTGACCGGCACCGCCTAAAACAGAAGCTGCTGACATGGCCATGGAATCAATCAGGTTGGTTCGTTCAATAAAGTTTTGTGCATCCATGTCCAGACTGTCGGTTCCAGTTCCGTAAGAATGAGCGCGAATGTTATAGCCGTTTTCGAATAACTCCATCGCAATTAACCGGGCAATAGTAATTTCGGTATTGGATTGCAACGTATAGGTGGTCATCATGTCCATCGAGAACAACAGTGGGGTCGCAATCACAGGTAGCCCTGGACAAAGCAACTCTAACATCACAATCATTGCCATAATTTCTGCACAGGCAATAAAGGCCGTTCCCTGGGCAGTAACTGGAGTATTGGCGCCTGCTGTCGGTAATGAACAAGGTTGCACTGGCACACCGGCTTTGGCACAACGGTACAGAATTTCAGCATCCATATACTTGTAAGTCAGACAGGGTACACTACAAGCGATAAAGCTGACAATTGGTTTTTTCTGTAATTCTTCCAGACCGCCAACTGCCGCCGCTGCCATATCGATCAGATACTGAACATTGTCTGCCTCATAAGGCTGTACCCAAATATGTTTTTCAGAAAGCTTTAGGGCTTTTTCCAAGGTATAAACATCGACGGCATCGCCAGGGACATATTCGCCTGAGGTACTTGGTAAGGTGACAAAATCAATGTTTTCCATGGCATTCGTCAATTTATACCAATCAACCACCTCGTCGAGGGTCGTATAGTGGGTGTCGCCATTAATATCCCGGTAGTTTGGGGCACCAGTATTGGTACGAGCATAAAACTTTCCTTCAGGATTGGGGAATTCCAGATCTCTTTTTCCTGAAGGTGAGTAGAGCATGAATTTTTCAGGAACTGCTGCCAGTGCCTTATCAATCAGTTCTTTGGTAAATTTGAGATCCTTGGTTTCCATGTCAACCTGACAACCGAGTTCTGCCAATTCACTTAGCATTTCATCATGATCCAGATGGATGCCTCTTTCAATCAGTAATCGCTCAATTTCGCTTTTCAGAAATGATAATTCCTGATCATTCATTACGTTGTACTTAACTCTGCCTAACATATCTGTTTCCTTTCGGTTTTTAAATTATAAGCTTGTAACATAGGCTTTTGACCAGACAGCAGCACCGGCTGCATCTGCTGCAAAACCATCTGCACCAATTTTATCTGCCCAACCCTGAGTAACTGGTGCACCACCAATCAGAACTTTGACCTGATCACGAACGCCAGCCGTTTCCAATGCTTTGATAACATTGCCCTGTTCATTCATGGTTGTCGTTAACAGTGCTGATAGACCAACAATTTGCGGCTTATGCTCTTTGATTCCGGCGATAAATTGTTCTGCTGTCACATTGGCACCCATGTCGATAACATCAATATTGGCACTTCTCATCATCAAGACTACCAATTTTTTACCAATATCATGCAAGTCGCCTTTAACGGTTCCGACAATCGCTTTACCAACCGTTGTTGGACCTTCGGATTCCAGTAAATGCTTAATAACATCGACCCCATCATTCATTGCTTTTGCAGCCATTAAAACTGTTGGCACAAAAATTTTACCGGCACCAAATTGGGTTCCAATTTCATTAATACCGACCATTAAGCCATCATTCAAAATTTCTGATGCGCTCACATTTTCCGCTAAGGCCTGTTTAACCTTGGTGACAGTGGTTTCTACGTTTCCGGCGATCACAGCATCGCTGATCTCATTCAATAGTGACATATTTTCCTCCTCTTGGATCTTATGATTCTTTTTTATCAAAAGGCTGTTAAGCCATTTTAATTTTTATCAGGGACATCTAAATTTTCAAAATTTTATCCATACAATCAATGGCGTTGTCAGCGTATACGGCCCCAATTTCTTTGGCAAAGGCCTGGGTGATCGGGGCACCACCTACAATGATGGTTACATCCCATGCAAACGCCTGATGATTAATTTCTTTGACAATCTTGCGCATACTCATCATCGCTGTCGTAAGCATTGCCGACATCATCACAAATCTTGCTTCATACTTTTCAACCGCATCGATAAATTCTTTCTCTGAGATGTTTGTACCTAAATCAATCACGGTGAAACCAACACTTTCAAGCATAATGGAAACAAGGGTTTTACCAATGGTATGAATATCCCCCTTGACCGTTCCAATGACAACCGTTTCTGAAGTCACCATCTTTTTTTCCTGATGACTCAAATAGGGCTTCAACACATCAATACCAGCCTGCATCGCTCGGGTAGACATTAGAACCTGTGGGATAAAACTTTTTCGGTTTGTCAACAAAACTCCACATTTGTCCATGGCTGGGATCATGCTCTTCTCCAGAATCTCCATCGGATCATATCCATTTAACAAACATTCACGGCATAGTTCAACCGTGCAAACCTCATCTCCTTCGATTATCTTTTGAAATATTTTTTTCGTTGGCAACATTGTGTCCTCCTGACTGTTAAACCAATTAACACGATTATACTGATATTCTCGTAACGATTATAGAAAATGCGAAACCAGTCTTAGTAGAATTGTAATCCGTTTTCAAAAACCACGGAATCTAAATTTCGTTTTTTTATTTTTCTTGACAAAAATTGACGTTTTGGTAAAATGTTGCTATTAATTTTTATAAAGCATCGTAAACTTACCAAAATTCCGTTTCAAATATCCGGATTATATGACTATCTTATGTTCACTATTCACACTTTTACACCAATTGGCCAATTAAATTCTCGAATGCTGAGGAACGAAATGGAAGAGAACCTTAAAAAATTGAATGAAACCCTCTCCGCTTTTTGCACCTGTACCAACGTCCCTGTCACAGTCTACACCCCCTCTGGCGAAACAATTTTAGACTACTTGCCGGAATTAAAATTCTGTTCTATATTCAATGCGCCTGACGGCAAACTCAATAAAAAATGTATTGACACCCTGTCCTTTTCAGCACAATTCTCCGCCAACCTGGGTGAACCTTATATTTTTACCTGTCCGGCTAACTTTATTAATATTGCCATACCTGTCATAATCGATAAAAAGCACTTCGTCAGTGTCATAATTGGACCCCTGGTCATGGGCAATTTCAATGAAATCTATCTGGATAAGGTTTTTGAGCTCTATCCTGACTCACAACCCTTGCTTCCCAAAATATCGCTTGCCATTTCTAAATTGATCGTATATAATTCCACTCATATTCAGAGCCTGTCCACTTTACTGTTTAACCATCTGATTGGAACCTTCAAAAATTGGCACGATTATGAGCATCTCAACGCACGATATCAGAGCCAGCTCTACATTGGCGACCAGATAAAAAAATACAAAAATCGATCTGCTGCCATCGATGAAGATGTTTCAACACTAACCGCCCTGGAACATAAGTTAATCCGTTTCGTTGAGGAACGGAACAAGGACAAAGCTCATGATATTTTGACCTTGTATTATGATGAAATCCTCATTATCGAAGGTGGCAATTTTGATAATATCAAAGGCCGAATTTTTGAATTATTTGGCACCCTATCCCAGCAGGCCCTTGACAGCGGTGCTTCGATTCAAAAAATCTTCAGCCTTGATTTCAATAAGGTCTTTGCCATGAGTCAGGTTCAAAACGTCACTGAACTTTTCAATTGGATCGTCTATCTGATTCACCACTTTATTGATAATGTATACAATTCCTTAATCCTGGTGCAATCAAAAATTATTAAACAGGCCCTTATTTTTATCAACGATTCTTATTGTGAAAAAATTACTCTCAATGACCTGGCTGCCCATCTCCATATGAGCAAAGCCTATCTTTCAAAACTTTTCAATCAGGAAGTGGGCGTTAATTTCACCACCTATCTCAATGATAAGCGTATTCAAAAAAGCCTGGAATACCTTGAAGATAAGGATATGAATCTCGCTGATATTGCCTTACAGGTTGGCTTTGAAGATCAAAGTTATTTTACCAAAGTGTTTAAAAAACTGCTGGGAGAAACCCCCAAAGAATACCGCAAACGGATCACTGCTCAACAACAATAATACGATTGGAGTTCAATATGGTTGTTTTTACACAAACAGAATTAATTTATGATAAGGATCGAATTTTTCGTCAGCTTCATCTCAAAGAGAATGAAAATGTCACCAAATATACCCATCAGGTTTTTCCCAAACTGATTCAATTTGCCAAGGAAAATCTGGAAATCACCACCTGTTACAGTCTTCAGGAGAACAACCCTCACTTGAATCTTCCCAATATTGATTGCTGTGGTCATGTCGTCTTATGTTTTTGCTCATGCTCAAACAAAATCGATCGTTTCATCGAAGATCTACTCCAGAAAGATGAATTCCTTGATGGATTTCTTTTGAATCATATCTCAAACGAAATATTATTTAATGCATCAAATCAGATGAATACACAACTCGAACACACACTGAACCACTTAGGACTAAAACTGACCAAACGACATTCCCCAGGCGAAAACAAGATAGATCTTCAGTTTCAGGAAAACATCCTCCTTGGGCTAAAAAATGAAACACCTCTGGAAGCCAGTCTGACAGAAAATTACATGCTCGAACCCGAAAAATCAATGCTTTATTATTTTGGTGCCGACTCAGAAATTGAATCGCATTCAACAAAACATGATTGTAAAAAATGTCATTCAACCAATTGTCCTCATCGACTTGTTGACTGAACTCTATAATAATAACGAGGTAATTATGTATCAAATTTCATTTGTCTATCAAAACAAGTCCATTCAAGTGAATGGCGGTATTCTGGCTGCTGCCTGTACAAAGGCAGGCTTTCCTCTTGACCTGGTCTGCGGCGGCAAAGGTACCTGTGGAAAGTGCTCTGTAACCATCGAATCCAACGGACAGAAGCGAAATGAACTGGCCTGTAAATTCGAAATTACTGAAGATTTATCTGTCTATCTTGACAATTCTCAATTTCTTGATCGGGCTTCTCTGCTTACTAAACATCTTGCTCCCCAGAACATCAGTCTAAATCCGGCCCTTTCAAAGAGGTATTTTAAACCATCTGAAATGCCACCGGAGACTTATGATGAGCACCTGCTAAATGCCCATATTCCGTTGCTTCAAAAGTTCTCTGAAATTATCAATGTCTCGGAAAACAGGGGTTTTACAGTCGTTTATCATCAGGATCAGATCATTGATTTTCAGTGTGATGATACCACCGACTATCTTTACGGCGGAGCCATCGACATCGGCACCACCAGCGTCGTTCTCTACATCTATGACTTACAAACCGGTAAATTAATCCAGACTGAGTCTGCGCTCAATAAACAAATTACTTTTGGTGCTGACGTCATCGCCCGGATTCTTTCCTGTCAGGAACAGGATAATGCATTAGCGAAACTAAACCACTGTATCAACGAAACCATTAATAACCTGCTTGAAAAATGTTATCTAAACCACCCCTATTTGCGTGATCATCTCTTTCAGCTGATCCTCTGCGGCAACAGCACCATGCAACACCTGTTTTTCAAACTCAATCCGATTGCCCTAGGCGTTTTTCCCTTTTCCAATATTACCCAAAACCATGTTTTAACCAATAATTTGAACTGCGGTTTAAATCTGCCTGATTTTTCGGTGATTGAATTTTTGCCGCTACTTGGCGGTTTTGTTGGCGCTGATACAACTGCCGTGCTATTAACCTTACCCCAGGATGAAAAAAAATACCTGATGATTGACCTTGGCACCAATGGCGAAATTGCAGTCGGCAACACCCGGCAATTTTACACTGCCTCCACTGCCTGTGGTCCGGCCCTTGAAGGTGCCAATATCGAATGTGGAATGCGGGCCAGTGAAGGTGCCATTGAAAAAATAACATTAATTGATGACGCCATTTCGATTCAGACCATTGGAAATACTGATCCCATTGGCTTATGTGGTTCGGCCATTGTCGATGCTATCGCTGTCCTCAGATCGGCTGGAATCATTGACGAAACTGGCTATCTGTTAACTCCAGATGAATACCGGATCAAACAGCCTAAAAGCCAATTAGTCAACCAGCTGGCTCTATTGGAAACCGATGATGTGGTTTTTTATTTTTCCAACGGCAAAGTTCCTGTTTATATTTCCCAAAAAGACATCCGACAAATTCAGTTGGCCAAAAGCTCCATCTACTCCGGCTGCATCACCTTATTAAAAGAGTGTGCGCTGACCCTTGATGACATTGATGAACTGGTGCTTGCCGGGGCCTTTGGCAACTTTATCGATATTGACAATGCTCTGTCGATTGGCCTATTACCACCGATGCCAACTGAAAAAATTATCTCAATCGGTAACGGAGCCGGTCATGGGGTTCAGCGTTGTTTATTGAATCATCACGAAAATTTGCGAACCCGATCAATCCAAGCCCATACGAAGCAAGTCAAGCTGGCCGACAGTCCCGATTTTATGGAAGCTTATATCATGAATATGAATTTCAACTAATACTCTGCCAACCAGCCAATCCATCCAATTGTTCCAGGATTCTTATCGGTAATCCCTATGAATCCTGGAATTTTTTTTGACTTCGTTCTTTCCACCACACCCTTTCAAAATAAAACAAAGGTGTTTGAAGATTATTTTATCTTCAAACACCTTTGTTTGTATTAATATATTATTCTTTAAGTATTTATCAAGTTTCCTGGATAAATTAACATCATGCCACTGGTCAGACCTCTTTGTCTTCGGCTCATTATAGTGAATCGTCCGATTACTGTCAAGAATTTCTTCCGGACCGAAATTCCTCGTCTCCTCAATTAAGCTTGGCTACCTGATGAAGAATTGCCTCCAAAACACCGCCACTAAGATTTCTGGCTTTGTCGGTAATGGTATAACAATACTCAACCTTGCCTCGGGGATCCACATCAGCAATTTTCATACCTTCAAAAACATTACTTGCATCGGCGATAATTCCCCGCAGAACACCCGCAATTTTAGTGGTCACTTCACAATCGTCAATGGTGGCCAGAACATCTCCGGTATTTACAATCGTACCGATATCCCGAACAATTCTGAGTACCCCTGCTTGCGGTGCCCGAATCACCCGTTCATGGGTATATCCATCAATGTTTCCGGGAACACCAGTGTTTTTGGCAGCAGTACCGGTGAAAATCACGCGGCCCAAATCATGTCCGCGATTGGTTTCAATAACCGCATCCACATCCTCACCGGCAGTAAATCCCGGCCCTAGTCCAATCACAACAGGCGCCATCTCCTTGCTTGTTCCAAGATTTTTTTTAGCCAGAATCGCATCAACTACCGCTAGTGGCTTCAATTTTTTGATCCAATTACCTTGCGGATCAACACAGATCGGAATTTTTCCTTCCGCCAAGGCTTTTACGATGCTGACCTCGGTATCACACCGGAGCGCCGTCAAGCCTTCCACGATTACCCGCCCTTGCGTTACCGCCGCTGCATAAGCAACCGTTCTGCGAATAACTGTCGGTTTTTCCACTTCCAAAGCGATCACTGAAAAACCTGCTTGAAATAGGCGATAAATTGTCCCGCTGGCAATATCTCCAGCACCTCTAACAATGACAAGATTTTCAGATTGACTGATGTTTTTTTGCATACTCCAACAACCTCCAATAATCTGCTTTAGAGTCCATATCCATCGTACAGGTCTCATCACCCTGAATCCAAATCACGGCTGACAGGTGATTGAAAATCAATCGCCTTCCCCCGATATCGCCGTTCTGAGCTTCAAGCTCAGCGAACCAAGCTGATCCAAAACCCACCGGATGTCCTGAAAAACCCTGATATTTCGGTACAACAATCGCTTCTGGGCTGATGTTTACAAATTTAGCCACCTTCTTGATCAATGATTTTTTTGTCAGCGGATGATCACCCAAAAAAACCAGAACTCCCCGGCAATTTGGAAAATGTGATCGCAGATAGGCAATCCCCAGCCGCAATGATTCTGACTGACCTTTTTGAGGCGTACGATTGCGGATGACTGTGACGTTAGCTGGCAAATTAAGGACGTCCGATATTTCCTTTCGGGTAACCACCACCAGATGATCCAGGATATCCAGAGGTATTCGGGATAACGTGGCCTCCAAAACGGTACCCGCTCCAAAGGGCAGCAGTAGCTTCTCCGCCCCCATTCGACTGGAAAGCCCAGCCGCCAAAACAATACCTGCTAACATTCAAGCATTCATCCTTCCTATTTAAACATCATCTTCTTAATTATATCCACCCTTTTAAGAACCTTCTATGAAAAATCAAATCTTTACTTTGTATTATTGATAGACTTTTTGTCAAAAATCTGGTTCATACTGATTAAAGTCCGATTTTTGTGATAAATTATCTTTATTTTTGTAATTTTCGTTGAATTTTCTCAATCTTCGACAAATCGTCAAAATATGTATCATCTTGAATTATGTCTCTTATTTTCTCCTGGATGGTAATTTTTCATCAAAAAAGCACTCCAAATGGAGCGCTTTTTAATAATTCCTTTAAACTTTTACCATCACTTCATTTTTCGCTTCTGCGCCTCTGCCATAATATTCTTCAGCGTCAGCAGCAGCGGATTACTCTGGCTGTTGCTAAGCGCATCCTTGGAATAGGTCAGCCCGGTCATCGAGTTGGCTTCACAGATGTAATAGGTGTCGTTTTCGCCAAACAGAAAATCAATGCTGCCAAAGTAGATATCCAGCACTGCAGCTGCTTGCTCGGCAATTTCCACCACCGCATCCGGTGGCGTTATAAACTGCAGATCACCACCCTGGGACAGATTGGATTTAAAATTATCGCCATTATCCCGAATGTAAGCGGTGGAAAATTTTCCACCACTTAACATTATTCGCATATCCCGGCCTTTTGAAGCGGCAATGCACTCCTGAATCAGGATATGATCATCAAAATTCATGGCGGCGTAAAGATCCAGTATATTCTCCAGTTCTTTTTCGGTTTTAATCAGTACCACCCCTTTCCCCTTACTGCCATGCATCACCTTGACCACACAGGGCAGTCCCAGTTCGCTGGCAATAAAAGACGGTGATGTTTTGGGGGTCATCAGCACCGTTTTGGGGAATAAGAAGCCCTGATTGGCGGCCCCCAGTTTTTGAAAGGTCAGCAGCTTATCAGCCGTGTTATTCAGACTTTCGGAGCTATTGACACACAGTACATCCAGGGATTCCAACATTTTAACCACCGCCTTGCTGTGGTAATTATTTCCTCCAAAGAAAGCTGACAACGAAAAGTCCGGAATATCCACTGCTTCACCACCAATAAAACAATGCTGGCTTGCACCCGGTTCACACATTACCTGAACCTCACTGACGTCAACCGTACGAATATTGACACCCATCTTGTCAATCAGCGCAATAATTGTCTGGATTGACGGTTCGGCCAGGGTTTCGTGATTAACTAACAACCAACCTAACATGTTTTGCCACCTTCTCTCAAACGTTTTTTCCAGAGCGGTTCCGGTCGGTTTTTAACCTGATTCATTAAATCAGCAAACATCACCTTAATGTCAAAAGCCACTCCCGGCATCGCATTGGCTTCACATAAATAGAAGGTATCATTTTCGCCAAAGAGGAAATCGACACTACCCATATTGATCTTCAACAGTTGGGCTACCTGTTCTGCGGCCTCAATCACTGCGGCCGGCGGGGTGTACTCGACGATGTGACCGCCCTTGGCCAGATTGGAACGAAAGCTCTTTTCGTTCTGGCGGATAAATGATTTAACAAACTTGCCGTTAGCCAGGATCATCCGCAGATCCCGACCTGAGGATGCTTTGATACACTCCTGAATAATAATCTGGTCGCCGATTTCACTGGCGGTGCTCATACTGATCAGGTTATCCAGCTCTTTTTCATTGTTAACCAGCACCACCCCTTTGCCCTTACTGCCATGCATCACCTTCATCACCACTGGATAGTCAAACAGTTTGCTGACAAAAGATGCTTCCGTATACTCGGTGACCAGCAGAGTTTTGGGGAAGCAGACCGCTTCAATCGACTCAGCCACCAACTGAAAGGTCAGTAGCTTGTCGTCGACATTTTTGATGGCGTCATACGAATTGATGCACAGTACCCCCAGTGATTCCAGCATTCGCAACGCTGCTGCGGTATGATAGTTTTTTTCCGTAAAGAAGGCTGCCACCACATAATCCGGCACCTCCATGATTTCGTCCCCGACATAGAGTTTTCCATCAAAGTCATGGTCACAAACCACATGGATCTGCAGTGGATCAACCACCGTCAGATCGACATGGAGTTCTTCCACCACCTTCATAATTTTCACAATTGAAGGATCTTCCAATTTACCGGGATTTCTTAATAACCAACCTTTCATTTTTACCTCCTTGATTTTTTTGTCTTAGGTATTTGCTAAATTATAAAACATCGAATGATGGTTGCTCAGTGTACAGTTTCCACAAACAATTTTGTAACGTGTAGGCGAACAGTTCATCGAACTGTCCGCCGTACAGTGTAGAAATTGTTTCGTGCGAAACTGTGCACAGAGCTCACAGTACTTTCGCAATTACCTATTTATTTATCTGAGCTTTTAATTATCTGATGCACTTAAATACAAATGAGCGTATAAACCACCCAGCTTCATCAACTCGGCATGGCTGCCGACCTCCTTAATATCGCCTTCTTTCATAAAAATAATCTTATCGGCATTTTTAATGGTAAAGAGTCGGTGGGCAATAATAAAGGTGGTTCGTCCCTTCATCATCGCTTCCATGGCCTGGGTGATCAGGATTTCGGTTCGGGTATCCACCGACGAGGTCGCCTCATCCAATATCAGTACCTTGGGATCGGCAATAATTGTCCGGGCAATGGCTAGAAGCTGGCATTCCCCTTCAGACAAGGTGGTAAAATCGCCACCGATCCGGGTCTCATAGCCCAAGGGCAATTTTCTGATAAATTCATCACACTGAGCTTTTTTGGCTGCCGCGATCACATCGTCCCGGGTTGCTCCGTTTTTGCCATAGGCAATATTTTCTTCGATGGTTCCATCAAACAGCCAGGTATCCTGAAGCACCATCCCAAAAGCAGATCTCAAATTAGGCCGGGTCAGATTTTTGACGTTTTTTCCTTCCAGTAAGATGCTGCCCTGATTAATTTCATAAAAACGCATCAATAGATTGACCAGGGTCGTTTTTCCCGCACCGCTGGGACCGACCACCGCCAGAATTTCGCCCGGCTCGGCGGTCAATGACACATCGTGAAACAGGGTTCGTTCAGGAATATAGCCAAACTCAACATGGTTAAACTCAATCCGGCCGGATGCCGTGGTCACATCCAGTACCTCTGTGCCCAGATCTGGCTGTTCTTCTTCCTGATCAAGAAACTCAAAAATTCGTTCAGCCGCTGCCGCCCCGGCCTGAATAAAGTTCAGGTTATTGGAAATCAGGGCCGTGGGGCTGGCAATATTATTGGCATAGATCAGGAAGGCCTGAATCGTCCCAATGGTCATGGTACTAGTAATAACAAAAATCCCCCCAACCACACAGATACCGATATAGGCCAAGTTATTGATCAGCTTCATCAGCGGTGAGCTAAGGCCTGAATAAAACCGGGAACTCAGGTAGGACTTAAAGAAGCGTTGATTGATCGCATCAAATTTTTCTGACGATTTTGCCTCGTGGTTAAACGATTTGACAATTAAATGACCATCATAGACCTCTTCAATCAGTCCGTTTAAGGCCCCCAGTTCTTTTTGCTGCCGCCGAAACAGCACCTGAGTTTTTTTAGTGATCAATTTCATCACAAAATAAGACAATGGAATCGCCACAAAAAAGATCAGACTCAGCTGCACATTGAGTATCAGCATCATCACAATTATCCCGATGATGCTGGTCGCCTGAACCAGAATCTGGGTCAGATTACTTTCCAGCGCCCCCGAAAGGGTGGTGGCATCATTGGTGACTCGAGAAAGCAGATCCCCCCGTTCGCTCTGATCCAATACATTCAGGGTCAGTTTATTGAGTTTTTCCTGAATATCTGATCGCAGGCGTTTGATTGCCAATTGCGACAGATAGGTGGTGCGCATCGTCGCATAATAGGCGAACCCGGCACTTAGGATGTAAAGCGCTGCCAGAATCAGCAATTGCTGACCGATATAGGAAAAATCAATATCCGAATTTTTAGTAATACTATCGGCAATACTATCGGTCACATCTTTGGTCACCACCGGAGCGAAGATCGCAAAAATAGTGCTGGCAATCAAAGCAACGGCCACAAAAAAGATGACATGCCGCTTATCGTTTAAATAATGACTCAGTCGCTTGCCAAGGGCACCAAAACTGTATTTTCTTCTTTTTGCTTTCACAGTGATTCCTCCTTCCCATCGCTATAGGATTGGGATTTCAGAATTTCCTGATAAACCCGGCAGTCACGGAGTAGTTCCTCATGTTTACCCTGACCAACAATGGCACCATTGTCGAGCACCAGAATGCGATCGGCATGTTTAATGGTACTGATCCGCTGAGCGACGATTAGCACTGTTTTATCGCCGAATTTCTCACCAATGGCTTTGCGCACCAGCGAATCGGTTTTAAAATCCAGGGCCGAAAAACAGTCGTCAAAAACCGTAATTGGAGCTTTTTTAACCGCCGCCCGGGCAATCGAAAGCCGCTGCCGCTGGCCGCCGGAAAGATCTTTGCCCCCCTGGGAAATCGTACTGTTTAGGCCGCCTTCCCGTTCATTGACAAAGTCGAGGGCCTGGGCAATCGATAAGGCTTCAGTGACCTCCGCCTCGCTGGCGCCATCCTTTCCAACCCGGATGTTTTCTTGCACCGTGCCACTAAATAACACTGATTCCTGAGGCGCATAAGCAATGATGTCTCTTAAATCATGTTGAGTACAATCCCGAATATCAACGCCATCAATCACAATCGACCCGGTGCTAACCTCATAAAGTCGCATAATCAGATTGACCAGGGTGGTTTTTCCGGAACCGGTGGCCCCGACAATCGCAGTTATTTTTCCCGGCTCGGCGATAAAATTCAAGCGTTCCAAGACATTGATCTCGGCACCGCTATATCCAAAGCTGACATCTTTAAATTCGATCCGTCCGGTAACGTTTTTTAATGCAACTGGTTCTTCCCGGTCCTGAATTGAGAAGTCAAAGTCCAGCACCTCTTTAACCCGGGTGGCTGAAACAGCGGCCTGAGGATAGGCCATCAGTAATGCCGACACCAGACCCAGGGCTGACATAAACATTAAGACATATTGAATAAAAACCATCAATCCGCCGAGACTGACAATTTGCTGCTGTACTTCCTGAGCCCCCAGCCACAAAATAATCACCATCGTCAGGTTCATCATCAGCTGCATCAGCGGCGCAAAGAAAGCCACTGCATAGTTGGCTTTTACGGCAGCAGTCATCCCCTCCTGATTAGCCTGGCCAAATTTCTCTGTTTCATAATCCTGGCGGTTAAAGGCCCGGATCGCCCGAACCCCGGTCAGTTTTTCTTTCATCAGCAGATTCAGCCGATCCACCTTTAGCTGCATCAACTTAAATAAAGGCATGCTGCGGGCAGTGGTCAAGCCGATGATGATCGTCGTAATCAAAAACGATCCCAGAAGCAGTAGGGTCAGGGTGACATTCTCCCGAAAAGCCATCACCAGAGCGCCAACCCCGGTGATCGGAACCAGCAGTAATGATCGTAAACCGTTGATGACCACAATCTGCATCTGGGTGGCATCAGTGGTCGAACGGGTTAGTAGGGTGGCAGCCCCAAAGCGATTAAAATCCGTCTGGGAAAAATCCTTGACCTTGTCAAAAACATCAGCACGGATCCGGCTGGTAAAGGAAGCGGTGACATAGGCCGAATAGTAGCTGGACGCCACCATACAAACCGCCGCCACCAGCGAAACGCCCAACATCATCGCACCGCTTTTCAAAATATAAGGAGTATCTCCCTGGGCCACTCCATTTTCGATAATATCCCCCATCATCGTCGGTAGATAGAGTTGGGCCGCCGCCTGGCTGAGGACAAATACAAAAACCAGAATCATCTGGAGCCGGTAATCTTTTAAATACCGAATCAATAAACTGACCATCGGCTACTCCTTATCCACTAAGGCAAAGAAGAAGTTCTCTTTGACCAGGGTATCAATCACCCGAACCGGTTTCAACTGATTCCCGGAGATCCCCCGCATGATCATCAGATCACGATAGAGGGCATAGGTTTCTTCCTGAACAAAGGAAATCTCTGAAGGACTCAAAACCCCACTTTTTACCTTGGAACCAATCGACGGATTGGCCGTCCCCAGTTTCTCTTCCATAATTTGGCGATATTCCTGATATTTTTCTCTGGCTAAGCGCTTTTCTGCTTCAATAAATATCACATAGCGACCCGGTGATACCGCCACATCGGCATATACCGAATAATCCACCAGTTCACAGTCGGTGGCTTTGGCAAATTCTTTAACCGCCCAGGAAATGCATTCTTCTGTTGTTTTTTCCCCAGCAATGCTGACCATCTGGTTAAGCCGGTAGACAAATTGGATCTTGGGACATTTTTTATACCAGCCCACCACCCGAACCACGTCTTTGATCCGATAGCGATAAAAGCCCGAGGTATTCGTCAGAACAATTTCATAATCCTTGCCGGTTTCCAGTTGCTCCATGGCCAGGGTTTCTTCCCCATCTTCCTGATCGACGGGAATAAACTCATAAAAGGCTGAGTCCGGAATCAGCACAAATTCCTGGGTTTCCATTTCGTTGCAGATTGCCATGATCGATTCCGAGGCCGCATAGACGCTAAAATAAATGGGAATAGCTCCCAGATAATGACGCATTTTATCGGTATAGACTGAAAATCCGCCGCTGCCAATAGCGTGTACAAAGGCCAGCTCGGGCCAGATTCTCGGCACGATCGGAGTCTCAAAGCCTTTTTCAAATTCGTTTCGCAGTTCTGCCGCCCGTTTGGGATTGGGCTTAATCTGCTTTTGCAGTTCAGTTTTAATATCATCCGGAATCTTTATATCGGGATGAATCGTGCCTTTTTCAATATCATCAACAAGTAGTTCCCAGTTTATTTCCAGATATTTCATTAAATCCGATACCGCTGTCATAAAAGCTGAAGCAATATAAGATAACGACCGTTCTTCCAGGGCAAAGCGGAGATGGGCATATTTGGTATCCATAATTTCCCGGGGAAAGACAATTTCTTTGGGCGAGGTAAACATCAGAAACAGCAGATCTTTTATGCTGTAAACCCCCCGGCCCGAAATGGATCCGGCAAATAAACCATTGGGCAGGGTTTCAAATTTGACTTCCATCAAATTCAGACCACGACCCCGTTGCCACTTTTTCCCCAGAGCCCGGGCAATGATGGCAAAGCTGAACTGGGTGGCATATTCCCGGTACAGATCAACGGTTTGCTCCGAAACCGGAATCTTCTTGGGATTATCTACACTGCCTGAGGTCAGGGCATAGTGTACGATCTTATCGGTGGTCAGCAGATCCGTTTCGCCAGCAATCATCCGCTCGATATAGGGGGCATAATCATCGTAAATGGAAAATGGTACCATTTTTTTATAGTCTTCGATGGTATTTATCTGATCAAAGTGGTAGCGTTTGCCATACTCAGTATCGGCATTTTTTTTGAGCATATCAAGCATCAGCTGTTTATTAATTTCTGGGGCATTTTGGGTTAAATGATCAAAATTCTCGATTTTTTTATAGCCCTTTTTGATATTAAGAGAATAGACCAGTTTAGGTATTAATTTTATCATTTTTCGCCTTCCTTTGCCCAGCAAGTGATCCAGTCACTTTCCGGGTATTTTTTTACAAAAGTCGGAAGCTTGGTCTGATTGACATTCTTACCCGGCATAATCGATCGGGTAAACAAAGAGTCCCGATAACCGTCTTTGACAAGGATCACCTCCGCTGCCAACAGTTGGAACGCTTCTCTTAACTGTTTATAACAAAAATTCATCTCAAACAAATGGTTTTCCAATACCTGTTTGAACACCTCACTGTTAAGCGTATTCGAATAAGGCTCCAGAATAAAGACCAGTTTTTTATTGTCCTGATCCCAGAAAATCTGATAAAAACGAATTTCTTCATTTTGCTTCGCAGCAACCATCTGGAGGGTTCTTTCGATTTCATAAATCCTCATTTTCTGGTTTTCAATGGCCAGATATTCGGACTCCTTACAGACAAAAACAATCCTTGGGATCTGATCATTGATCTCCGTGACGCAGACAATATCTTTCATGTTGTAACGGTACAGCCCGGAATAAGAGGTGATAATCAGTTCGTAATAATCACCTTCAGTCAATTCATGGGCCAACCGCGTTTTCCCATCTGATGACCCCACTGGCAAGAATTCAAAAAAATAACCAAAAAGCGCCAGTAATCCGGCCGCATCCTGAGGCCGGTCAGGGATGTTGAACTTGCCTTCGCTGGCACCATAGCCCCACTCCAAAAACTTGACAGTCGGGGGTAAAATTTTTTTCACATCGGCAACAATTTTTGCTGCACTGGACGACATCCAACAGGAGACGACTGAAAATTCCGGCCAGATTTCCGCCACATCAAGGGTCTTTTTTTGCGCAAGAATCGTTCTTAACTCCTCCGCCCGCTCCGGGTTTGGCTGTAAATGTGCAATCAGTTTTTCCCGCAGCGCCTGGTCAATGCTGATTTTTTCAGAGATCTGACCTGTGCTGATATCTTCCAATAAGTCAGCGGCAGTGGCATTCATTTTTTTAAGCAAGATGTTAAAGTGAGCAATATTACTGCAGACGACCCCAACCAAATGCTTTTCTGCTAAAGCATAGCGAATCGTTAGATAATCGGTCGCCTCGTTGCTCAGGTCTTTCGCCAGCATCATTTCTGGCGGTAACACCATTTTTTTTAACATCTCAACCGGCATATCCTTGGCCGCCTGACCTGAGGCTGAGCCTATTGGAATGCCGCCTTCAGTTTTTCCATATTCCGAAGGGTTGGCAATGGCCAGCACCTTTTTTCCCGGAACCATCACTTCCGGAGCCAGCATTAATAATATGATGGCCCGAATCTGTGAGACCAGGCCCTTGACCAGTTCACCGTTTTTACTTTCCGGCAATAGCTTTGGAATACCGGTGGAACCACTGGTAGCAATAAAGCTGGCAGCTGCTCCGTCAAAAAAAACATCGTGTGCCCCTGCTTTAAGCCGTTCGATTTCACCTTCGACCTGAGCATAGTCCGAAAATGGCACCCTGTTTCTGAAATCATCAATTGTTTTAATCTCCGAAAAACCCATTTTTTTTCCAAACTCAGTATTTTGGGCAGATTTTAAAATATCCTGAAGCACACGCAATTGTGTTACCTCAGGAGTTTTTTCCATCATATAAAAACTTTTGATTAAGTGTTCATTGGACATTCCCTTTAAATGTTCAGGAATACGCTCATCCCAACAAGCATCAAAGCTGTCATTCGGAATTCCTTCCGAAATTTTATCTGCTGTCATTTTTTCACCCTTATTCGATGGTTAAAATATCTGAAAAACCGGTCATATCAAATACTTCCTGAATTTCCGGTTTAACATTTTTAATCACCAGACTACCATTAAGGGCCTTGGATTTTTTCTGGATCAACAGCAATACTCTTAACCCGGCACTACTGACAAAATCCAGATGATCAAAATCCAGGATCATTTGAAATCCTTCTTTGCTGTAGTAGGCTTCCATCTCTTTTTGAAACTCCGGAGAGGTATTGGTGTCCATTCGACCTTCCAGTTCTACTACAAATAATTCGCCTTCTTGTTTTACTTCAATTTTCATTTTATTACCCTTTCTTTCTGAATTAATAATATAATTGCGCATTTTTAAATGGTATAAAGATTTCTTGTTTTGAATTTTAATTGATCATACCACAATAATTTGCAGTGTGCAATTGCAAAAGCATACAAAATGTAATCTTGTATCACTATTCACAGCTACTGGATCGTCAAAAGTATCCCTGATAAACAGCTAATCAATATGACGATTGGCCATATTACCAACATTTTATAATGACGTCATCATTTTCGCCAAGGGATTTTTATTTTTGTTTACATATCGATTTTTATTTTACATCTTCGTTACATTCTATTTACAAAAATAATATTTTGTGCTAAAATCATTACACTTAGAATAAATCTGAGAACCTGTGATTTCAATTTAAATATAAAATAAACAAAGGGAAGGAATGTCATGAAAAAGAACTCTATTATCTCTATTATTATTATCCTACTTATCCTCCTGACCGCCATTTTGTTTGTTCGCGGCTGCAGCCAAGAAGGAAGCGAAATGAAAAGCTATACTGTGGCGGGGACCTACACCGAAACAGCCACCTATCAGAATGGGGAGATCAAGGTTTCTGGTGTCAACATTGAAAATGCCAGTTTTACCGGCAATCTGACCGTTGTTGACTCGGTCATCGATGGCGATATCCGATTGACGAACTCAGCCGTTCAGGGAGAATTGTTAATCAAAGGCGGTGGCACCGTTTATCTGGATGGTGGTTCCTACCAGAATGTCACCCTCGAAAAACAGGGCGTAAAAATCGTCCTTCTCGGTGCAGCAACGGTCGAAAATCTCACCGCCCGATCCGCCGCCACGGTCGTCGTCGACAATCAGAGCAAGGTAAAAACGCTGAATGTCGATAAAGCTGCCAGCCGAACATCAATTACCACCCAGGAAAATGGTACCATTGAATCCATCCAATCCCGGGGTATCAGCGATATCCTTCTGAATACACCGGCCAAGCTGATTGGTTTTGGCACCAATGCCAGCGGCTCCACCTTGGTAAGCAATGCCGTTATTGAAAAAATTGTCGCTGAATCGAAGGTGTCTCTAACCCTTAATGCTAATGTTGGAACTGTCTTATTAACAGCAACCGGTGAAGGAACCAACGTCATCCTTGGTAACAATGCCGTTATCACATCCCTGGCCACCGAAACCCGGGTGGAAATTACCGGCGAAGGCAGTATCACCAGTGCCACCACCAATGATGTTCTGAATATCACCGGCACCATCACCCCGGATGTCGTATATATTACCACCAAACCGGTGGTTACCGATGCCAATGGCGGACTGACGGTATCAACCAACACCAACCGTACCGCCGATACGAATTCAGGTAGCGGTAGTAGCAGCTGGTATTCCGATTCCAGTAGCTCGGGAACGATCATCAACTCCAAATATGATGTACCGCCTCTAAACCCGGTTGATCCGGTCGAACCACCATCACCGCCGACTCCCCCCAGTCCACCCATTAACATCCCCGTGGAAGCAATTCAGGTCACCCCGGTGGAAGCCGATGTGATTATGGGCAATACCTTAAAACTAAATACCGTTATCTTCCCGGCCAATGCAACAAATCAAACGATCATCTGGGAATCCTCCAATAATAATGTTGCGACGGTTACCAATGGGGTGGTCACACCTGTAGCCAATGGCGAAGCCACGATTACTGCCCGAACTCAGGACGGCAATAAAACCGATACCTGTAAAATCACCGTTAAAACCAATATCGCTGCGGTCACCATGATTAATACCATCAATGCCACCAACAACGCGATTGCTGAGACCATTGCTTATGACAGCAGCTATAACCTGCCAGTGGTGGTCATTGTTCAGGGCTACGGCAGTGAAGTATTCCCCTGTTCTGTCACCTGGACGCCAAACACCGTTGATACTAAAAAGGTTGGCGAAACCCTCTATACGGGAACGCTGGTAATGCCAGCTGGTTATGTCAACCTGAATAATGTTGAGGCTTCCATAGCCCTCACCGTTTCTGCTCAACCTCTGATTACTGCCAGTTCTGAGCTGTCGTCCCAACGGGTCTACTTAAACGAAGATCCTGCGCCAATCTTTGTCGAGGCCAGTGTTACTGAAGCCAAGACCTTAACTTATCAATGGTCTTACCGCTTTGGCGATTCAGAAATTCCGCTGCCAGAAATCACAGGTCCAATTTATGACCCGCCGGTATCAAGTACCCCCGGCACGGTCTATTATACCTGTGTCATCTCTTCAGAAAATGCTGAACCGGTAACGGTCTTGGCCGGTATCGTTGTTACCAGCGCTGATCCGGCGGTTTTGCCGGACCCAACTGCTCCAGTAACAGTTGACGAAACCAGTCCCACTGCTCCAGCTGCTGCGGATTTATCTGAAATGCCAACCATCAATGAACAGCCAACCAGCATTTCACAGCTCAGCGGTGTCGCTTTAGCCACCAGTTTAGCCCAAGCGACCCGAACTGCCCAAGCTGCCCTTGGCACTCCCAAGGCCGATGTTACCACTGCTTCTTTTACAGTGGATGCCCAGGTCACTGACGGCGGCGAACTCAGCTACCAGTGGTTTGAAAGCACCGATTCCATCAATGCCGATGGCAAGCCGATTGACGGCGCCACCGGTAAAACCTTTGCCGTCGATACTTCCGGACCAGCGGGTACCACTTACTACTATGTCGAAATTACCAATACAAAAGCAGGCTGCCTACCAGTAACGGCCGTCAGTCTTCCGGTATCTCTCACCATCGTTTAACAATCTGACAAATCAAAAAGAAGTGATCATCTCCATTTGGATGATCACTTCTTTTTTAGCTATAACGCCTGCGACTATACTTATTCCATTTCTACAATCAATTCGCCGGATTGGACACTTTGCCCTTCAGAAACGTAAATTCGCTTGACTTTGCCGTCTTCGCTGGCGACCATTTCGGTTTCCATTTTCATCGCTTCAACAACAACCAGCGCCTGGTTTTGTTTAACCGATTCACCTTCGTTAACCAATACTTTTAAAACCGTTCCAGGAATCCCTGAGCCAATCTGTTTCGAATTTTTAGGATCAGCCTTCAGCATCGTAACCTTCTGTTTAGCTGAAAGACTGCGCTTGTCTTCAATGTAAATTTCCCGACGGAAACCATCCACTTCAAACATCACCGGACACATCCCCTCATCATTGGGTACGCCAATACTAACCAGCTTAATGATAAAGCGTTTGCCCTTGGACACTTCAACGTCGATAACCTCACCCACTTTAAGGCCATAGAAGAAAGCATGACTTTCCATTCGCATGAAGTCGCCGTATTCCTGAAGAAATTCGAAGTATTCTTTCATAACCTTGGGATACAGAGCAACACTTAATACTTCCCGATCATCCAGCTCAACGCCAAATTCTTCCTGGAAATCTTTTTTTATTTTATCAAAATCTTCGTCCGGTAACAGGATTCCGGGCCGCACAGTGATCGGTTCGATGCCCTTTAAGACTATCTTTTGCAGCTCCGGATCAAAGCCACCTTCCGGCTGCCCGATCATGCCCTTATAAAAATCCACCACTGAATCCGGGTAAGCTAATTCCTTGCCCTTGGTTTTAATATTGTCGACAGTCAGATCATTCTGAACCATAAAGATAGCCAGATCTCCAACTGTTTTTGAAGAAGGGGTTACCTTGACAATATCTCCCAGCATCAGGTTGGCTTCCAGATATTTTTCCTTGACTTCTCTAAACTTATGGCCCAAACCAAAACTTTCCACCTGGGCCCGGAGGTTGGAATACTGGCCTCCCGGAATTTCCAGCTTATAGATTTCCGTCGATCCGGATTTCATTTCCGATTCAAACTTGCTGTAGACCTGACGGGTGGTCCCCCAGTAATCGGATAAAATCTGGAGTTCATCTTCATTTAATCCGGTATCCCGAGGGGTGTTTTTGAGTGCCGCCACAATCGAGTTGAGCGCTGGCTGCGAGGTCAAACCGCTGACTCCATTCAAAGCCGCATCGGCAATATCAGCGCCAGCCATTTGTCCAAAGAGCACCGTGGCTACTCCGTTACCGGTAGTGTCGTGGGTGTGCAGATGGATTGGCATACTGACTTCCTGTTTTAACGCTTCAATCAGTTTATAAGCGGCGCCTGGTTTTAATAAACCCGACATATCCTTAATCGCCAGAATATGTGCCCCAGTTTTTTCAATTTCCCGGGCCATTCTCAGGTAGTAATCAAGATTATATTTGGTTCGGGAGGTATCGAGAATATCGCCGGTATAACAGATGCTGACCTCAGCAATCTTATCAGTTTTTAAGACCTCATCAATAGAAATTTTCATTCCGTCCATCCAGTTGAGGGAGTCGAATATCCGGAAAATATCAATCCCACTTTTGGCTGCTTCCTGTACAAACGCCCGAATGACGTTATCCGGATAGTTTTTATAGCCTACGGCATTGGCGCCACGAAGGAGCATCTGGAACAAAATATTGGGTACCCGCTTGCGCAGTTCATCCAACCGTCGCCAAGGTGATTCTTTCAGGAAACGATACGCCACATCAAAGGTTGCGCCGCCCCACATTTCCAGAGCAAAGAGATCGGGTACCAGGGCTGCGGTTTCCCGGGCAATCTTGATCATATCCCGGCTCCGCACCCGGGTCGCAGCGATGGATTGATGCGCATCTCTAAAGGTGGTATCAACCAGCAACAGTTTTTCCTGATCCTTGATCCATTGCACCAGGCCAGCTGGGCCCTGTTCATCGAGTATTTGTTTACTGCCCCGGAATTCGGTATCCACGGGAATGGTGGGGATATAGGGTTCATCATAATCCGGCTTGTTACCGAAGGTTTCATTGACGATGATGTTTCCGAAATATTTGAGAACGTTGGATGCTTCACTCTTTTGATCTTCAATTTCAAACAGTTCCGGATGATCATCAATAAACTTGGTATCACATTTTCCGCCGATAAAGGTGGGATGCTGAAGCACATTGATCAGAAAATCCTTATTGGTCTGAACCCCTTCAATTTTCATCTCCTTGAGTCCCCGTACCGCTTTACGACGGGCATCTTCAAAGTTTCTGGAAAATGCGGTGCTTTTTACCAGCAGGCTATCATAATAGGGGGTGATTTCAGCACCGGTAAAACCATTACCGCCATCAAGACGAATCCCAAAGCCACTGCCGGTACGGTAGACATCCAATCGTCCGGTATCTGGCATAAAGTGATTTTTCGGGTCTTCTGTGGTAATCCGGCATTGGATTGCTGCGCCCCGGGTTTCAATCGCATCCTGACTGGGAATGCCAATTTCGGCCGAATCCAGTGGTAAACCCTGGGCAATTAAAATCTGCGACTGAACCAGATCGATGCCAGTAACCAGTTCGGTGACGGTATGTTCCACCTGAATTCGGGGGTTCATTTCAATGAAATAGTGATCGCCCTTTTTATCAACCAGAAACTCAATCGTTCCGGCATTCCGATAATTGACTTCCTTGGCCAGTTTCAGGGCATCCTTGCAGATGGCCTGACGCTGCTCGTCATTGATGCTTAATGAGGGTGTAAATTCAACGATCTTCTGGTGGCGACGCTGGATTGAACAATCCCGCTCAAAAAGATGAACTACATTGCCGTGGTGATCGCCAAGGATCTGTACTTCAATATGTTTCGGTTCTTCCAGATATTTTTCCACAAAAATGGTCCCATCACCAAAAGCCTTGGTTGCTTCACTGGTAGCCGAATGGAACTCTTTTAAGAGGTCTTTTTCTTCCCGGACAATTCGCATTCCCCGACCGCCGCCACCTGCAGCTGCTTTTAGAATAATCGGATAGCCAGCTTTCTTTGCAAACTCCAGGGCTTCCGAATCCGAGGTAATTGGTTTTTCAACTCCAGGAATGGTTGGCACATTGACACTTTTGGCAACAATCTTCGATTGAATCTTGTCACCCATTTTTTCCATCATTTCATGGGTTGGTCCGATAAAGACAATTCCTTCTTCTTCACAGCGTTTTGCAAAAAGTGGATTCTCCGAAAGAAAACCATAACCAGGATGAATGGCATCGACTTCTTTTTTCTTGGCCAGGGTAATGATCTTATCCATATCCAAATAGGCTTCCACTGGACCACTGGTGCCAGTGATCAGGTAGGACTCATCAGCCTTGGTTCTAAAAAGAGACAGCTTATCTTCCTGCGCATAGATGGCTACGGTATGAATGCCCAGTTCCTGACAGGCCCGAATAATCCGGATGGCAATTTCTCCGCGATTGGCGATTAGTACTTTATTAAACTTCTTCATCTTTCCTTCTACTTTCCTGCATGCATTTTTATGCATCCTAATTCTCATTTGCAAAAAATTAATTGTAGCTATTATATAAAATTGTACAGAAATATTAAAGCTATTTTTTCAGGAATATCAAATTATTTTTTTCAGCTGCTTTTTCGTCTGCAGTTCTACCTGATTTCGCCTTAAAACGGATTTCTCGTCACTTCTGCTTAATGTTTACTTTATTTAACTTTTCGTCTGTTACCCGGCGGCGATATTTTTTCACCACCGTCATATCTGTTTTTTGGGGAGCCCGAACAATTCTTCTGGGAATTCGTTGATACGGTTTCGAATTGCTCCTTGCTTCATCAATTTCCTTTGCTTTGGCTTTTTCGATCCGTTCATTTTCCAGACGTTGAAAACCATAGCGTCTTTCGGTTTCTGCTTCCATCTTCTGGTTATCCGAATAAAGCGTCGTTGAGAGCCGTCTAACCAGAAAATAGCCAGGAATCACAATCACCAGCACAATTATCAGCATTCCGATATCCATTGCTATTTGCCTCGCTCCGCGATTTCTTTTTTTTGTATCCAGTCTTTCTGGTACGCCTTGCTGGAAACCAGAATTTCATTCAGAAAACGTTCATATTCTTTTCCGTAATTCTTGTTTTTCAGCTGGATCAGATTTTTTTTCAGCATTTTTTCTTCCCGACTTTGATCGAATATATTCCCGTGGTTACTGTATTTATATTCAGCGACTGCCTGGATACAATCCATCCGCTGCTCAAACAACACCCGCATCTGAGCATCGATCGCATCGATTTCATTTCTGATTTCATCTAATGACTTCAATGGCAACCTCCTTAAATTAAAAAATCAGCCAGACAGATGGCGGTGGCAGCTTCCACCACCGGAAAGGCCCGGACAACAATACAGGGATCATGACGCCCCTGTATGGTCAGGACAGCCTCTTTTCTTTCCGCCAGATTAATGGTCTGCTGTTCTTTACCAATAGAAGGTGTCGGTTTAAAAGCCACCTGAAAAACAATTGGCATCCCGTTGGAAATTCCGCCATTGATGCCGCCGTTATAATTGGTAACAGTCTCAATCTGTCCATCATTGAAGCGCATCGCATCATTGGTTTGAGACCCTCGCAGGCTAGCCACCTCAAAACCAGCGCCAAAGGTCACCCCTTTGACTGCCGGAATGGAAAACAGTAAGGCCGATAACCGGCTTTCAATGGATTCGAAAAAGGGATTGCCAATTCCCGGTTCCAGACCGGTAATAAAGCCTTCCACCAAACCACCCACCGAGTCCTCATCGGCCATCGCCGCAATAATCTCCTGTTTCATGGCATCTTCCAGTTTGGCATGATAAAGCGGAAAAGCCGGGTTTACAAAACCCTTGCTCAGGGTTTTGTAAACCTTCCAGTCACAAACCTCAGTGTCCTTTACATTCCCGATCGAAACAATCCGACTGCCGATTCCCAGCTCTGGTCGGATCACTCGGATGATCTCTTTGGCGATGGCTCCGGCAAATACCAGAGGTGCCGTCAAACGACCGGAAAAGTGGCCGCCACCGCGATAATCCTGAAAGCCACCATAGCGCACGCTGGCCGCATAATCAGCGTGACCCGGTCGCATCAGATCCTTGGTTTTGGCATAATCACCGGAACGGGTATTTTCATTGCGGATCAATCCGGCCAGCGGGGCCCCGGTGGTTTTACCATTGAAAACACCACTGAGGACTTCAATCTGATCGCCTTCCTTTCGGGGCGTGGCCAGCGGATTTCCCCGGGCGGCCCGACGGTTTAGCTCATTCTGAACCCGATCCAGATCGATGTCAATCCCAGCCGGAAGGCCATCAATAACGGCACCAATGCCATTGCCGTGGGATTCACCAAAAATTGAAACTTTAAATTTATTTCCCCAGGTCGAGCCCAATCCACTCACCTCCCATTACCATGAAGTCTTCCCAAAAATGAGGGTAAGATTTATTAACAGCTTCAGCACCATCAAGAATAATTTTGCCAGTAGCACAAATCGATGCAATCGCCACCGCCATAGCAATCCGGTGATCGTTATGACTCGTAACCTGGCCGCCAGTGAAACGGTCAACCCCATGAATCACCAGACCATCGGCAGTTTCTTCCACCTTACCACCCAGTTTGTTCAGCACATCAGCGGTGGCCATCAAGCGATCCGATTCTTTAAAACGGAGCCGCTCGCCATTGATAATCGTAGTGGTACCCTTGCTCAGACTCCCAACAACTGCCAATATCGGAACCAAATCCGGGCACTGGGATACATCAATAATGGTTCCTACGGTTTCAGCTTTTTTGACAATTAATTTATCTGCGCCAATACTGATATCGCCACCCATTTCTTTTAAGATGTCGACAATCACCTTATCTCCCTGTTGCGATGCAACATTTAAATCGCAACAATCCATCTGTTTACCAATGGTACCCGCCACCAGCCAGAATGCGCCCTGAGAAAAATCACCTTCAACCTGATAGTTACTGGGAGTATAGACCTGATTCCCTTTGATCACAAAACGCTGACCATTCTCATTGATAATCACAATCCCAAAACTCTTTAAAACGTCCAGCGTGATGTCAATGTAGGGTTTGGATTCCAGCGTTGATGTCAGTTCGATCACCGAATCGCCATTGAGAAGCGGCAGGGCAAAAAGCAGCCCGGTAATAAACTGTGAGCTAACCCCGCCATCTATCTGATAGACGCCTGGTGTCAACATTCCTTCCACTGCCAGGGGTAAATCCTGGTCCTTATTAAGATGTTCATACTGGATGCCTTTTTCAGCAAATATATCATAATAAGGTTTCATCGGCCGGGTAACCAGCCGTCCTTTTCCGGTAATGATCGCCCGCTTTGGCTGCAGCAACACAATTGGGATAATAAACCGCAACGTTGACCCCGATTCGTTGCACTGGATCGTCTCCGACGTGAGCGCCAGCGGATCGCAACCCTTAATGGTCAGGGTAAAACGTCCATTAAGCTCTTTCTGATAGCTTATCCCGGCTCCCAAAGCAACCATGGCTTCACAGGTGGCAATCATATCCTGAGACATCAGCACATTTGAAATCACGCTTTCACCCTTAGCCAACCCAGCCGCAATTATCGCCCGGTGACTGACACTTTTTGACGGCGGTATTTCCAGACTGCCGCTTAATAACCTTGGTGTAATTTCTATCGTTCTCATTTTCTTCCTCTTAATTTTCTATTATCACTTTTTCAACTTCGCAAATGGAAAAAAGGCTAACCCAGTACCGAAAATTGTTAGATCATGTTGTACGCATCAAGGCGGACACGGCATAGCCTGTCCGAGCTTGCGCAAAGGTAACGAACCAATCACAAGCTGGCTTGTAGTTGGCGACTGCCTGCGATCAATGCGAAAAGAGCATTGCGAATTTCGCATTGGTGTGGCGAACAACAGATTAACAATTGGTCGGTACGGTATTCTAAATCTCTGTTTTTGCAACCACTATCTAAACAGTTCGATGGCCTGGGGTTTCTGGATTTTAACAATCTGGGCCTTGCCGATTTTTTCCAGGGCACAGATATAAAGCGAGTCATTCTCGAATTTTTTGTCAGTGAACAGTATTTCCTGAACCTTGTCCAAAGGCATTTTAGGCAGTTCGGTTGGTAGCCCGTAATTCTCCAGTATTTCGATGATGTTGTCGTAGGTATCTTTCTGACTGATCCCTTCAGCAACAGTTTTCTTGGTGATCTGGGCCATGCCAATGGCCACCGCTTCGCCGTGGGAGTATTTCTTGAATTTAAAATAGGTTTCCACCACATGACCGATGGTGTGTCCAAAATTCAAAATCCGGCGCAAACCCTGTTCATGCTCATCAGTTTGGACCACATCCCGTTTGATCTGACAACACTTGGCGATGATCTCTTCCATATCTTCGACCAGATCCTCATAATAGGCATACCCCATCAGCTTAACAAACAGCGGTGCACTGCTGATGCAACCGTATTTGATGACTTCTGCCATGCCATCGATCATATAATGATCTTCCAGGGTTTCTAAAAATAAAGGATCGATGATCACAGCCCGGGGTTGATGAAAAGCCCCCACCAGGTTCTTGCCATAATCCAGATCAATCCCGACTTTACCACCAACACTGCTGTCTACCTGAGCCAATAGTGAAGTCGGCACCTGGATCAGATCGATGCCGCGAAGATAAGTCGCCGCACAAAAGCCACCTAAATCACCAACCACGCCGCCACCCAGAGTCAGAATCGCATCACTGCGGGTGATATTGCATTTAATCAGTTCATTGTAAATCTCGGCGGTTTGGGTCAAACACTTACTGGCTTCTCCAGGGGGAATGACGATGCTGTAAACCTTGGGCCCAGCTTGACGAACCTGCCGTTCCACCTCACCTAAATATTCTTTGGCGACATTTTTATCGGTGATAATCACCACCTTATGATACTGGGAAAAGAGCGCTTTCATTTGGGACAACCGCCCTTTAATACCTTTTTCAATAATAATCGGGTACTGGTGTGTATTCTCTGTTTTGCAAATTAATTCCTTCATTATCTCGGCTCCTTTAAAATCTTAACCTTTATTATATCATAGTTTTTTCAATTTAAAACCATAAAGCACGTTGCCATCCTTAAAATAGTTCGAGTTTTGTTTACACCTGTCTTTCTAATGGAGACAGATTAATTTATAAAAGAACCGTCTTTTTAAAGACGGTTAATAAAACACTAAAGCAGTACCGACAATTATTAATCTGATTGTACGCATCGGGGCGGACATGGCAGAGCCTGTCCGATCCCGCGGCGAACAATAGATTAAAATTGGTCGGTACGGTAGCTTACGCGGCAAACCTAAATAAGACGGTCTTTTCTGCTTATCGGTCTTCCTTGAAATAGTTTTTACCGAGCCAGGCCGGTTCTTTTTTGTTGCTGCTCTTGCGCATCGATGTAAAGATCAGCACGAACACCGTTGCCAGATATGGCAGAGCGGTAAACAGGTAAATCGAAACCGGTAGATTGTACTGCTGCAGCCAGAAGCTGGCAATATCCAGGGCCCCAAAAAAGTAGGCCCCCAGCATTGCCTTGCCGGGATTCCACATGGCAAAGATAACCAGTGCCACGGCAATCCAGCCCCGGCCACTGACCACATTAACCGGATAAATACTAATGTAGACCAGCGATAAAAAGGCGCCGCCCAGCCCACAGAGAGCTCCACAAAGAGCAATGTTGAAATACTTGTACTTATCGACCGGGATGCCGCTGGCATCAGCCGCCACCGGGTTTTCCCCGACCATCCGGGTATTTAGTCCCCATTTGGTTTTATAGAGATAAATATAAATGGCAATTACCAAAAAATAGGAAAAATAGACATAGACACTCTGATTAAAAAAGATCTGTCCGAGATAAGGAATGTCTCCTAAAATCGGTAGCTTAACTGGAGCAAAAAAAGTGGTAATTGCTTCCGGTACTTTTTTCCCGACAAAGTTCTTACCAAAAAAAGCAGCGAAGCCAACGCCAAAAATACTGAGCGTAAGGCCGGTAACCACCTGATTAGCCTTTAAACTAATCGTCAGAAATCCATAAATAAGGGCTCCGGCAGCACCGGCCAAAGCGGCACAAAGAACCGCCGTATACGGATTACCAAAAGTAAACCCGGCAATAAAGCCAATGACGGCACCCATTTGCATCATCCCCTCGACCCCCAGATTGAGGTGTCCAACTTTTTCCGAAATAATTTCTCCCAGAGTTGCATAAAGCAGGCAGGTTCCGGCTTTAACCGCTGCTGCCAAGAAAAAAACAAATTCCATTTATGCAACCTCACTTTTCGTTTTATCAGAAACCAACCGATACTGCAGGACAAACTCGCTGCCCAAAATAAAGAACAGAATAATCGCCTGAATCATTTCTGCTACTGAACCAGGGATCTGGAAAGCCGTCTGAATATAGGAAGCTCCCTGAAGCAGCACTGCAAAGGCAAAGGAATTGACCACCACAAAGGGAACCTTAAGCCCCGACAGCCAGGCCACAATAATGGCGGTAAAACCCAATCCACCGGTAATTTCAGTTGACAGGGCCCCACTGACTCCAGTGGTTTGCATCATCCCGACCATTCCGCATAAACCACCGCTGACCAGTGCGGCAATGATAATGGTTCTGGTGACATTAATCCCAATGTAGCGGGCGGTGTTTTCACTTTCACCCAACACCGCTATTTCAAAGCCAATTTTAGAACGATTCATAAAATAATACATTGCCAGCACAATGATCACCGCCATCAAAATACTTAAATTAAAGCCACCCGCACTGGGCAGTAAGGCATTTTCCGGAAGATTGGCAATTTTGGGCATCCCGTTGGCCGCCGGATCTTTCCAGAAATCATACTGCAAGGCTGTTACCAGCGTCAGCGCAATGTAGTTGAGCATTAACGTGAACAGGGTTTCATTGGTTCCGAATCGGGCCTTGAAAAAGGCCGGAATCATCAGCCAGACGGCCCCGAACAAAAATGAAACGATGATCATCAGCACGAGCATAACCGGCAACGGCAAATCCGGAAGGAGCCGAACCACCAGGGTGGTTCCCACGGCGCCCATCAGAAACTGTCCCTCGGCACCGATATTCCAAAACCGCATTTTAAATGCCACCAGCACCCCCAGAGACAGAACCAGTAAGGGGACCATCTTTTCAATGGTTGCCGCAAAGCGATAAAGCGAACCAAAGCAGCCCTGGACAATCCCGATATACAACTCAAGCGGATTCGCCCCGGCTACCAGGACAATGATCGACGCCACGGCCAAAGCGGCCAAAACAGCTGATAGCCTGACAATTATTTTTTCCCGAGTTTTCGGAACTTCTTTTTTTACGATATGGAGCATGCTTCTTCTCCTTCACTTCTTACCCCGGACATCATGAGTCCTATGGCTTCTTTGGTGGTTTTTTTAGGATCGACAATTCCGGTGACCCGACCTTCACATAAAACCATGATGCGGTCACACAGACTCATCAGCACATCCAAGTCTTCACCAACATACATGATCGGTTTCATTTTTACTTTTTGTTCATTGAGCAAATCGTAGATAATCTGGGACGATCCTACATCCAACCCTCTGGTGGCATAAGCAGTCACCAGCAGTTTCGGTTCCAATTCAATTTCCCGGCCCAGCAAAACCTTTTGAATATTACCACCCGAAAGCAAACTGACGGCATGATTCTCAATGGCTGGGGTTGATACATTGAGTCGTTCCACCAGGGCTTCGGCCTTATCACGGGAAACTTCCCGGGAAATCCCCAGACCTTTTTTATTGCGGTAGTCTTTCAACAAAACATTATCAATAATATCCATCGAAGAAACCAGCCCCATCCCCAGACGATCCTCCGGCACAAAACTCAGACTAATCCCCATCTGGCTGATTTTCTCAGGATTTTTCCCAACAATGTTTTCACCTTCGAAAATAATTTCTCCCGATTTAATATGATAGAGTCCTGCGATTCCTTCACATAATTCTTTCTGTCCACTACCGGCAATACCAGCTACTCCCAGAATTTCCCCGGCATAAAGATCAAAGCTGACATGATCCAGAATATGAACCTTATTGCGATCGATGGCTGTAATGTCTTTTACTTCCAGGCATTTTTTGCCCCGTTCCACTGAAACATAGGGGACATTAAGTTCCATCACGTCGCCAACCATCATTCCGGCCAATTCCTGGGGCGTGGTTTCTTCCTTATTCACCGTTTGAATGGTAGTGCCCTTGCGCATAATCGTAATTCGGTCACTGATTTCCATGACTTCTTCCAGTTTGTGGGTAATAATAATGACCGAACAACCCGTCGCCACCATTTTTTTGACGATTTCAAAGAGATTATTTATTTCCTGAGGGGTTAATACCGCAGTCGGCTCATCGAGTATTAAAATATCGGCCCCCCGATACAAAACCTTAAAGATTTCCAGACTCTGCTTCTCAGCGACTGACATTTCATAAACCTTTTTATTGGGATTAATGTCCATTCCCAATTGTTCGATCAATTTCCCCATCTCATCTAAAATCTTTTTCTTATTTAAAAAAGGACTTGTTTTTCGACTACCGGCAGCCACGTTCTCCATGGCTGAAAATACGTCCACCAATTTATAATGCTGCGGCAGCATTCCAATGCCCAAATCCAGCGCTATCTTAGGCGAGCTGATATTAACAAGCTGTCCCTTCACTTCGATCTGTCCTTCATCCGGCATATAAATGCCATTTAGAACATTCATCAGTGAACTTTTACCCGCTCCGTTTTCTCCTAATATCGCATGTACCTCTCCCTTTTTTAATGAAAATTCCACATGATCCAGGGCTTTGACCTTGCCAAAAACCTTTGTGATGTTCTCCATTTTAACGACATAATCATTGTTCATGCTTTCACCTTTACTAAAAATAGCGGACAGAGCCCAAAGACTCTGTCCGTTAAACCGTTTTTTACTATTTTAAACTACCAACTACATTGTCTACAAACCAATCCATGCTCAACAGCGCTTCATCGGTCATGGATGTTCCAGCCGGTACTTTTACAGCGCCCGTCTGATCTTTTAACTCACCAGCAAAGATAACCAGCGAACCAGATTTAATTGCTGCTTCAGCCGTTTCAACCTGACCTTTTGCGGTTCCTGGCGCCAGTGCTGTCAGTTCGTCCAACAGGACAATTCCGTCATTCATACCACCCCAGTATTGCTGCGATTTCCAGGTTCCGTCAATCACTGACTGAACTGAATCAGTGTAGTAACCACTGAAATCCCAAAGCGGTGCAGTCATGTAGACTTCCGGCATGGTTGTCGCTGCGCTTAAATCATAACCGATTGATAGCTTACCTGCTTCTTTGGCAGCTTCCATGGTTGCTGTTGAGTCCTGATGTTGTGCAGTTACATCGCAACCTTGTTGAATCAGTGCTTCAGCTGCCGCTTTTTCAACCGTTGGATCATACCAGGTGTTGGTCCAGGAAACATTAACGGTTGCCGCTGGATTTACTGATTTCACACCCAAAGCGAAGGCGTTGATTCCGCGGATAACTTCGGGAATCGGCATAGCCGCAACATAAGCAATTTTATTTGTTTTGGTTGTTAAACCTGCAACAATACCTGACAGGTATCGAGGTTCTTCAATTTTTCCAAAGTAAGTTCCTAAATTGTCCGCTGTCATGTAACCTGAACAATGTTCAAATTTTACGTCAGGGAATTCTTTAGCCGCTTCGACCATTCCATCCATGAATCCATAGCTGGTTCCGTAAATGATGGTACATCCCTGGTCAACCATATCTCTGATGGTTGATACAACAGCGCTTTTTTCTTCGGGGACATTTTCTTTAACAATGGTTTCGACTTTGCCACCCATGTTTTCAACCATTTTTGCCCGACCATTGTCATGTGCCTGTGACCAGCCACCATCATCCGCTGGCCCAACGTAGATAAAGCCCACCTTGGTAACCTCATCTTTTTTGGATGTTGATCCCGAACTGCATCCGGCAACGCTTACAACCACTAAAACCAGTGCAAGCATCAATACTCCCAATCTTTTTTTCATTCTCTTCCTCCTATTTTCTAATCTGGTCTAGAACTATTAAGAAAACAGTCCTAGCTACGATAATATTTTAACTAAAAAACAATTAAAATGCAATCTAAAAAAGTTGAATAAATCGACTGGTCGGACCATGTTTTTATTGCACTTACGCGATAAATTCGGTATTATTATACTGTAACCAGGGTGAACCCGATTCTTCACCCTGTTAATAAAGTTGTTTGCAGGTAATTGCAAAATCGTCATCAGCATTGTGTCCAGTTTCGTATAATACAATTTTTACACTATGCAGCAGACAGTTTTATGATCTGTTCGCCTACACGTTACAAAAATATTAGATGAAACTGCATAAAAAGCAATTTTTGCTCGCTATTTTTAAGTTTGCATGTGCCTTGAAACCATTTTGTATTGAAAGGAGTGTCATTTTGAAAAAAGAGAAAAAAAGCAAGAAACCGGAAAGCAAAGAAGTAAAAGATTCGAAGAAAGAGTCCAAGAAGAAAAGTGTAGCTGAAGAAAAAAAAGCAGGTACCGTTCCCAAAAAAGAGAAACTCAACCTGTCAAATCCCGTTTCTCCGGATTCTATTGCTGATCTTGCCGCAGTCAAGCAACTGATGATCGATTCTGCGGTGCTTTACCAGAATATTCTTATTTTGCCCCAAACCTTTACAATCGATGAATCAACCTATTCTCTATATCCTTCCGAACTGAAAGCCCTGGATATGATTGGACAATTTTCTGGTATCAACCTGACCCAATTGGCAAATAAACTGGGGATTTCAAAAAGTGCCATTTCAAAGTGCACCTCCAAACTGCTTGAAAAAGAATTGATCGAAAAAGAAAAATCGCCGCTTAACGTTCGGGAGGTGGTCTTTACCCTGACCCCGAATGGTCAATTTATTTTTAGTCAACTCGAATCCACCAATGCCAAACTGTTCGAGCCCTTTAATCAGTCACTGGCTGAATTCTCAGCTGAGGAGATTAACAATCTTCATCGCCTGTTTGTAACCATCAAGTCCAGTCTGACTGAAGTTATCAATCGTCAGTAATACTACCAGCCACTTGTTTTAGCAAACAAGTGGCTGAATTTTTATAAAGTGATCCGCCTTATAATTCTTCCTGGCGGGCAATTTCTTCCGCATTGCCAAAGGTTTCCCGAGAATATATCTTTTTCTCATAAATTTTAGTCCCCGGTCGTTCCAGTGCCCCCATCAGAAATTGATAATAGGCTCCCGGCGTAACAATGTTACCGGTCGCCGGCTTTTCAAAACCGGTATTCTCAAACAGTGAATCCGCCACCTTGACGCAATTGGTATTCAGCGCGAAATAGGTCTTTAGCGGCCCCTTCTTAAATTTATAAAACCGCGCCCCGGTACCTTTGTAGATAACATCTTCCACACCCGTGTAATCCCCTGGTGCCAGCATTCCCTGCTCTGCCAATTGGGTGTCACAAAACCATTCAAACATATTTTCCTGAAAGCGGCGATAATTCTCCTTAATGATCGCCAGCTCATCATCATCAAAAGCAACTTTAAACGAGATCAGCACTTTCCCATCATGAATAACGGATTCTCGCAAATAGCGATCCTTATCACAGATAAAAAGCACCCCGTCACTCATGGCTCCGCCCAGACGGTAGGAGTGTCCGTCAAAATTCCCGTAAGACAGGGCTTCATTTCCAAAAATCAGATCAACATGCCCAAACGCTTCCATAAATTTTTTGGATAAGTGCACCAGAATTTCCACATTCATAGGATTAATTCCCGCTTTTTCCGGTACCAAAACTTCCTGGGATAATATATAAGCGTTGGCATCTTCAGAAGCGACCTTTGCATCATATTTTCTAATCAGCCCCATCGGTACAAATATTCCCAATAATGATGGCAGCGCAATCCGCATTTTTCGCTGCATCCGCTTTGCCGTCTTGCTCATCTGTTCCTGCGTCTCCCAATCATTAAAAGCATCGAACAGTAACGTCACCCCATACCAGACCAGATAGAGTCCCGATACAATGGCAAAGCTCGCTGTCTGAAAATAACTGTTGATAAGCAGATAAATACCAAAAATAAAATTAAGCACCCCACTGATAAAGTAAAAGCCGAAATTAGGCACCCCATTCCGCCAATAGGTTACTGCGGAAATTAATTTGGCAATACTATTAATCACCACATAAATTGCGAATACATACGGAATCAGTTCAGCTACAGTCAGCCGGAAATAAAACAAGGCCACCGCAAAACCTAAATTGACCAATGCCCCGATTACAGTCATTCGTTTGCTGCCACCGTGGGATTTAAAAAAGACCGAGACAAGATTAATCAAAGCAAAAATCACCAACGCCGCCATCAACAATACAACCAGTTGTTCCACCGAGGTTCTTGGGTGACTGATCATATATATACCAATTGCCCCAATACCAATACCTGAAAGCGTTCCAATGATTCGCTTCGTTTTTATCTCGTTCATCTTACTACCCCTCTCATCGACTGTATCGTTTTTATTTTTTGCGATAAACAAAAATGCCTGCTGTTTTTTAGACCTTACTTAATCGCTTCGTCCAATTGATCCCCCGTCACAGTCACTTGATTATCCCGGTTATCGGCCAGAATTCCGAAACTTTCCAGTCGCATTCGCAGCCGTTTTTCACCCATCGCTTCTGCTTCTATTTCATAACTAATAACCCGAATCACCGGTACACACCGATCCAGTTCATTGAGAAAATCAATAAAGGCATCATCATTTCCGGTGCATACCACAACATATTCGCAGCGCGTTAAAATCTTACCATCAGGCCCGATAATCGTCTTTTCGTCGCTGTTTTGAAAATCCTGGTTAATCTGCATCCCCAGATTTTCATCAATTTGGACATCCGCTGCTCCAAACTCCACAGATATCACTCCCACCTTTGCCACTTCAGCCATCCTGCCGATATTCTCATACAAACTGACCGTATCCAACCGTTCCGGCAAACGACTCCGGTTATCATCCAATTGTTGACTGATCACTCTCAACTCGTTTAAATAGTGCTCTTCGGACATTTTGTCAGGCAGTTCCATATTATAACGTTCTTTTTCTGCCAAAATCAGCTTTTTTTCACAATAACTTTCATATTTAGGGATCACCATTAAAGCCATCAGTATTATGATCACTGCTCCAGCAATTATGCCTTTTTGAATTTTTAGGTTTGTCTGGCGAGTTGTTCTCGTTCCTGAGTTGTTTTCACCGGATTTCCTTGCCTTTTTGCTTTTCACCGTTTATACCTCAGCTATTTGAATGTCGAGTGTAAATTCCCATGTTTCTTCCATCGTGATTTTATCAGTCGAAACATCATTTTTTCGAGTGGTACTTACCATATTAATCATTTCAAAAACCGCCAAATTCGCAAGTTTTTCTTTAAACTCAAAAATCTCCTCTTTCTTTTTGGTTTCTCCTGAAATAATCAACCGTCCCTCCTGATAGTCGTAATTCGACAAAAGCATCCCGGCGGGCAGCACTTTGTTAATTTCTAACATCGTTAGATGTGGCAACGCCTTTCCACTGCTGATCGTTTCTAAAAGCAATTGTCGATGTTCCAATATCGCTTTTTGCTGGTTAAGATTGGTATAAATAACCTGATACTCTGCTTTATTCTCAATTAACATTTCCAGTTGCCTGATCTCAGTCTGACAGGATTCCTCAAGAAACGTTAAAAACCCATAAATTATCAAAACACCCAACAGTGCTCCGCTAAAAAGCATTACACCTTTTGATATTGTTTTATCGGACCGCTTCTTTTTAACTGGATTCACTGGTAACAAATTCATTTCATGCTTCAAATCAATTTTTTCCTCCTCTGATCTGCGCATATTTCATCAAACCGCATACGCATGGTGTAATTAAACATAATTGCGCCCGGGAAATTTGTTTGGTAAAAAACAGGCTCTGGTTCGCCTCCAGCAGTTCATCGATCGACTGCACGTCCGTTCCCATTGATTTTGACAGGTATTCCCGAACCCCAGGATGCAGACTCTCGCCTCCCATCAAATAAATAGTTCCATCCCGACCGACTTTTTCGCAACCCAGCGGGGATATAAAGATCTGCTCGACCGCTTTTATTATTTGCTGCAAATAAACGACCCCATTCCAACCGCTTTCCAATTCGATCTGATTGTTCTCACTAAGGACGTTTCCTTTGTAATGGAAAAGCCGGGTGCTTCTGTTACCAATATCAATAATCAAAGTTGATTGATCGTCCTGTTCAATCAGCAGTGAATCAAATGTATAAAATTGCGGAACGATGGCATTTAAGCTCCGACCATTTTTTTTAAAAAACCGCGTATATCTGGTCAGTTGCGCTTTTTTTATCGCAACGCCCACTACATCTAATGTCTGTTCGTCCATCCCCAGACATTCAAACCATTGGTTCTGAATCCGAGCAACAAAATCAATTCGCCAATGATCCAGATCTTCGGAAGTAAGCAGTTGCATCTGCCAGTAAATTGCGTCTTCCAAATCTGCAAGTGACATCATTGGAAAGGTAAAAGTTGCTACCATCATCTCAGCTTGATTAATTAACAACATTACCTCATCCGTACGTTGATAGCCTTTAAATAATAACCGTAAAAGCTTACTGGTTGCCCGCTTCGTTTCAGGATTTGTTTCAGGCCAAATCTGTTTCGGATTTTTTTCAATGCGAAAATCGATAATTCGGACCGATCCCGAATCATTGACTTCACCTAAAACGATTTTAATCAACGCTTCTCCCCAATCAATGATCCAAAGTCGCTTGCTCTTTTTCAAAGGACTAAACACCCCCTAACATCTTCCAGTTAAACTTTATAATCTGACCTCCCGGTTCCGCCGTCAGATCGGGCTGCAATTCGATTGCACCACTAAAGTTTTTTTGACAATCACGATATTCACTTTTGACCTCCACATAGCGCAGATGATCCGCTGTTTTAAAAACACGAATTTCATAAAATCCACCATTTTCATCAGTTTGCTTCCCGTTTGTTCCTGAATAATTGACATCTCTTTCCAATTCAGCCTGTAAAATCGCCAACGCATTTTTTCCTGTCAAAATCGACAATTGATAATCCTGATTGTGAACATTTGCCTGCAGTTCGGCCATACCCCGGGTTAATGCATAACCTGCGCCCGCTGCCATGAGAGCCACGACCACCAACACCAACGGCAAGACAAAACCATTCTTATTTGTTATGATCATACGAACTCCACCACTCTTCCATGGGAAATGACTGTTTCCCGATAATATACAGCACCCTCAATGGCCAGACTGTATCGGATAATAATTTCCTGATTGGACCCGAGTGACAGTGAAAATGACTGAATGTGATTAAGAAATTGACTGTTACCACCAGACCCAATCGGGGTTAATCCATTTTTGAAAACCTTATAGCGTCTTAAAAATCCGTTGCTATAGAGATAATAATTATAATAAAGATCCGGGCTTTCGAGATCCTGAAGATAGATCCGATTGTTTTTAACATAGATTTTTTCTGATTTCAGCACCTGTTTTTGAAAATACAGTGCGATATAGCGTTCGTTATAATACAATTCCTGATTGATTTTTGCCTGATTACTGATTGTATTGATGTAGATCAATCCGGATAACAGCATCCCAAGAACCAGGGAAATTACCATCAATGCCGTCAGTACTTCAATCAGGCTGAATCCCTGATCATTTTCATATTCTCGGTTATTCATGTTGACTCCAGAAAACCTTAATATGAAACAGCTTATCCATGCTGTTTTTGCCTTTATGAATAATCTCGAGATGATACAAACTGGCTTGACTGTCCTTTCTTAATCCCGCCAGCTCGTAGTCCGGATACTTGCTTTCTAAGATGACCTCAATATCTTCCCGCAGATCTTCTGTTGATCCGTCTTTTAGGCCAAGACCAATCTCATCAGCGATGCTATTTATTTCAACCGATTGTGAAAAAATAGCTTTTGATACGATTTCTGTTTTTATGACCATGCCATATAACCCCAGAATCATTGCCAGACCAAATCCGCATACCGCTATGGCGATAATGGCTTCCATGAGCGTATATCCGCCTGGTGGTTTGATTAGCTGCCAAATACCCGTGATATGCTTATGGTTCATCTAAATAAATCCTTCCATTTCCCACCTGGACGACGATTTTTCTGACCACACCATTGGCGCCAGTGAGATAGACCGTCCCACCCTGAGATACAGTTCCATGTTCGTAAAGCCTTAATACTGCAGCACCAGTATAGTCGCCTGTGAAAGTCAAGGTTTCCACGGCAATAAAATCCCGATGACTCACCCCGTTTTTGGTCCAGATCACCTGCATCCCCGAACTTAGAAACCGCACCTGTCGCTGGTATCCATCCATTATTGCCTCATTCTGATACTGAAGCAAAGCGTATAGAATACGATCACACTCGGCGTCATAAGCGTTTTGGTTAAACGAACTTCGGCTGGCAAAACCGGTGCCATACAAAAAAACTGTCAACAGTGATAAAACCGCAAGGGATACCAGCAATTCCATCAACGTGTAACCGGCATTCCCCCGCAACTCATTATTATTTATCTCCCTTAATTGGGATGATGTAGTCGTTTCCATAATGAACTGCTAATTGCCTGGACTGGCTACTAAACTGATCGCTTCTGATGTAGCATCATAACTAAAACTCTTCCCCTTGCTCACCGGTTTAAGTTCTGCATTTTTTAGATAGCCAACACGATGTAATTCTGTAACCAGTTCATTAAAGGTATCCACCCCCGTTGGCAGCTCCCCTTTTTCAGCCTGATAAAGCTCAATGGCGCTTTCAACAATGCGGATATTCGCCTGATCTGTCTTTTCCTGAGAATTTGCGAGAACACCGGTAAACCGTGGAATAGCTAAAGCCGCCAATGCCCCTAATATTGCAATCACGACGATCATTTCCATCAGTGTAAACCCGTTAAGATCATTTCGTCTGTGACGCTTCGGCTTGCCATTTGCTTTGCATTTACTTCCCATTTTTATCCCCTATCTCTTTTTACTCGATATTACCACTCTTGGAAAATAAAAAAAAGAGTAAATATTTAGCTTATTTACTCTTTGCACAACATAATCATTACAAATCCCATGCTTTTTTTAAAATCCCAATCCCGTTGTGAATCTGTTCATCGGTGAGCGAACCGTATCCCAGCAAAACCATACTTTTATAATGCTTTGGCAAACCGTGGATAAAATAGGGGGATACTGGATAAACCCGGATCCCCCGGGCCAGGGCCCGGTGATACATTTCTTCTTCTGTAAGGCCATTATCAAGCTGCACCAATAGATGATGACCGGCATTTTCCCCGGTTATTTTGACCTGACTGCCCAGGTTTTTTAATGCATTCATCAAAACAATCCGCTTTCCCTTATAGACTTTCCGCATTTTATTCACGTGTTTTTCAAAAAATCCACTGGCAATAAAGGCTGCAATCATTTTTTGCTCTAAACTGGAAACCGGTGAGCTGATAGCCTCCGCCGTCTCCTGATAGGCCTTTAGCAATTCTTCGGGTAATACCATATAACTGATCCGAAATGACGGAGCGATCGATTTTGAAAAGGTGCCCATATATATCACCCGGCCACTATTGTCAATACTCTGGAGCGACGGCAAGGGCTTTTCATTATAGCGGAATTCGCTGTCGTAATCATCCTCGATTATATAGTTTCCTTCTTCCTGATTGGCAAAATTCAACAGTCGAATCCGTCGATCGATCGGCATACTCATCCCCAGAGGAAATTGGTGGGAAGGCGTCACATAAATTGCGACATTCGAATAATTTTTTAGCGGTTCAATTTGAATCCCCTTTTCATCGATATCGATGGAAATAACCGGATTACCCATTTTTTCGAAAATATGATAGGCTTTTAGGTAAACCGGATTCTCCAATATCACCGGTTTATTTCGGCCCCATAACAGCCCTAAAATCTGCAGGAGATGATCGGTTCCTGACCCAATGATGATTTGCTCCTCATGACAGCGCACCCCCCGGGAGTGATAGAGCAAATCCACCAGAGCCTTTCTCAGCTCCAGTTCCCCCTGAATATCGGGTTTGTTTAATAAGTTGTTGTCATCCTCATTAAAAGTCGATTTGAATATTTTCCGAAAGGCATCATAGGGGAAAATCCGCTGATCGATGGCATTGGGAGAAAAATCAATTGTAACCACTTCTGTTTTTTTTATTGTCGCTCTTTTATCCTGAATGCGATTCGCATCTTTCATAAGATAGGTTGCGATCTGACAAACAAAATAACCCCTTTTGGGAATGGCTTCCAGGTAGCCTTCCGCCACCAACTGACTATAGGCTGTATCCACTGTATTCACGCTGACTGCCAGATGACTGGCCAAACTTCGTTTGGACGGAAGCTTCTCGCCATATTTCAAGTTGCCGTCCGTTATTTCCTGCTTGATAAATTCATAAATTTCTGCATATAAAAAGGAACCTTTATTTTTGAATGGTATGGTAAGCATTACTCCTCCTAATCTGGATCCATAGTTTTTTGATTAACTGGGACTTTCCACCGGTTCAATTTTAACATATAATAGACTTAATTTAAACAAGGAGATTCAAATGCAAAATAAACAAAAGCGGGTTGCCGCGATCCATGATATATCCTGTGTCGGCAGATGTTCTCTGACTGTAGCGCTGCCGATTATCTCCGCCGCTGGATTTGATACCAGTGTCTTGCCCACCGCCGTTTTGTCCACCCACACTGGTGGTTTTACGGATTTTACCTATCGGGATTTAACCGCCGACATCCGTCCAATTTCTGATCACTGGCAATCTCTTAAGCTGGAATTTGATGCATTGTATAGCGGTTTTTTAGGCTCCTTCGAACAGATCGATTTGGTTGCCAGTCTCTTTGATCGCTTCCGTACAGAAACAAACCTGATCCTGGTGGATCCGGTAATGGCCGATCACGGCGAGCTGTATTCGATTTATACGCCCGAAATGGCCAAGGGAATGACCACCCTTTGCGCCAAAGCGGATATCATCGTTCCCAATCTCACCGAAGCCGCCTTGCTGTTGGATGAACCGTATATTGGTGAAGACTACGATCAAAACTACGTCGAAGGCTTATTACTCCGATTGTCCCAACTGGGTTCCCCAAAAGTAGTGGTCACCGGTATTTCATTTGACCCCTCCAAACTGGGAGCGGCTACCTATGATGCAAAATCCCGTACGTTTGACTACGTCTTTAATGACCGGGTGGCTGATTACTTCCATGGTACCGGGGATATTTTTGGAAGTACGCTACTGGCCGGACTGCTAAGCGACTTTAATTTACAAGAAGCCACTCAGATCGCCGTGGATTACACCCGGGAGTGTATTCTAAAAACGGTGGAGCTCCAGCAGGAAAAACGTTATGGCGTATGCTTTGAACGGGCTATTCCTTTTCTAATAAAACGTTTGGGATTATAGCTGTAAAAATTAACGACATTTCCGATAACACTGTTTGGTCCATCGGATATTTATAAAAAATCGGGCGATCATTGATCGTCTGATTCAGACTGTAAAACAAGCTAACCCAGTACCGACAATTGTTAGATCATGTTGTACGCATCGGAGCGGACATGGCATCGCCTGTCCGATTCCGCAGCGAACAACAGATTAACAATTGGTCGGTACGGTAGTTTAGCGACAATCGCAAATCGGGAGATCATTGATCACCCGATTATTTATTCGTCCAGCAGCTCTTCTTGCATCGCTTCGATCTTTTCATTGATCAACTCATAGGGATAACCCCGACCCATTAAACTCTTTTTGATCTGATAAATCAAGACTTTTCCTGCCAGCCCTTTTTGGCGCTGAGTACGCAGATATTTTTGAAAGTCCCGATCCAGCTTTTCTTGCTGCTTTTTTTCTTCCCGAACCAAGTCATCTTCCGATAATTCCATGGATTCGTCAGTTAATTCCAGGTTTTTGATCACTTCCAGAACCATTTCGGTGGGGTAACCCATCCGCCCCAGTTTTTCGTACACTTTTTTTTTCTGTTGGAATGGCGTTTGACCCTTTAATAGCACCAAGCTTTTTTTTGCCACCATCTCACAACAGAGCATTTCCACTTCTCTGGGAAAAAGATCAACCAGTGAAAGCAGCAAATCATCGCTAAGGCCCCGCTTTTTGAGATCCTGAAGCAGTCGCCGGGAACCATAGCAATTCAGCTGTCGATTGTTCTCCAGATAATTTTTCAGATATACTGCATCATCAATATAATGGTATTCATCCAGCTTTTGCATCACCTCAGAAATAATTGTATCCGGGACGTTCTTTTTCTTCAGGTATCCAACCATTTCACTGCTGGTTCGTGACTTAAAAGACAGATATTTTACCGCCAGATCCATTGCTTTTTCCCGAGTTATTTCACCCATCGCACTCCTCCTGCAAAAAAACACCAGCCACAGCTGGTGTTTGGTCGATTTTATTTTAAATGGACTTTTAAGGCTGTTAACATCGTTGCAAAATCCTTTGTTTCCGATAGCGGCACCGTAACTTCCACACATGTTATCCCACTGGTATTTTTGTTGTTACTTAAATTCTTATATGCCGCAATGACACTTTCTGCATCAGTCAATGATGTCATCGTCCCTATTTTTTCGCCATCGACTAAAACAGCTGCGCCGTCTACATAAAGCGCAATACCTTTACTGTTTAAGACATTAACACAGGTATCTAAATCCATGGGATTCTCAACCCGTGCCGGGAGCAGTTCAAAACCATTGCCCAAATGGATATTATCGTAATTGTAACATTCCCTGAGGTTGGTTTCAATTCGGTCAACTGCCGATTTAAAAACACCCGAATTCTGCACATAACCAAGACTTTCGCCATGATAAAAAACTTCAAATCCCTGGGTTTGAGCACTGACAACCCCCACTGATGCTAATATAAATAGTATCATGATGGTGACAATACTACTGCGCTGCCGCTTTCTTTTTCGTTGTATTCGTCGTTTTTCTCTTTCAATCTTTACAGTCTCGTCCATTTATTTACCTCTTGTAGTTATTCGTTACGTTTTTGTTACATAATGATACCATATTCTAATAAATTCTGCAAGATTTTTGGTAAAAAAAGACACCGTCATTTCGGTGTCTCATGGTTTAAACATAGTCGCCGGTACTGATATTGAAGTAATTGCCAATCGGCTGGGCCTCATCATTGACCCGTACTTCAAAGTGGACATGATTGGCAGTGGACGATCCGGTCGATCCCATTCCACCAATACGCTGACCCTGGGTAACCGCCTGACCTTCTACGACATCCACCGAACTGAAGTGTCCATAAAGGGTTGAATAGCCGTTACCATGATCAATGATCACACACTTGCCATAACCACCATACCAGCTGGACAAGGTGACCGTTCCTGAGGCCGCTGCATAAATGGCAGTTCCTTCGCTGTTTAAGATATCAACCGCAGCCGCCCGATAATGGTTGCTGTAGTAGCCGCCATCGTAGTCGCGGAGAATTTCTCCTACCCGGCCACTGGCCGGAAGCATAAACTGAGCCTGAGGTGTCTCATTGGCTGGTTCTTCCGCTGGGGTTTCAGCACCTGGAGCTTCAACCACTGGTACCTCAGCAACCGGTTCTTCCGGAATTTCAGCAACCGGTGATGCGGTCGTGTTGTTTTCCTCCGCTGGCGCTTCATTAGCCAGCTCTTCTAACACAGGCGTATCCACCGCCGGTACTTCATCTGCCGGAGGTGTCTCCGGCTGAATATCCTCGGCAACAACCTCAGTCATCGGTTCTTCGATAACAGGTACATTTTCAACCGGTACCTCTGTCACGACCGCCGGGACTTCTTCTGTTGGATTTACCGGAGTCTCCGAAGTATGACTCGCAGCCGTATTGGCAGTTGTAATCTCCGGTTCAAGGACTGGTTCGTCTTTAGCAGCCTCAACCGAAGCGGTTTGAAGCGTTTCGGTATCTGTTATGGGTGTTTCCGGAGAAGCTGCAGCTGGTTCCGGATTGTCAACTCGGGCAACTAAAACCTCTGGCTCATTATTCTTATCCTGAGTCCTGATGGCAGTTATGACTTGGGTTACTTCTTCTGTTGTTAAAAAATCCGTTGATCGGGCTGTTCGAATTTCATAATCGCTACCTTCCCGGTTTCTTCGCCCGCTTTTATCCGCACTGGTTTCGCTGACTGCTGCTTCCAGCACTTCCAGACTGTCAACATAGCCAATACTGGTACCTTTGTAAATCACCTCGTAGGCCCGGGTTTGGGCATCAACTGCTCCGGCTCCCACTAATACTAAAAAAGTACAGACCACCACTGCGGAGCCCCGCATTTTAAACAGCCGCCTTTTGTCTTTGTTCAACGTTTCCTCGTGATTGACATGTTCAATCTCTACGAATTCATCATGTTCAACTTGCTTGGTCGACCAATTAAATCGGTATTTTTTAATTCTTGCTCGGACTTTTTCAAAAAAATTCTGAGTTTTTTCCATGTCTCTCCTCCTGTTACAATTTATTTACATTTATGATACCATATGGTTTTATATTTTACAAGTATTTTGTAAGTCAAAACTTTTTTTATTCGCTATGGTATTCGTTTATAAATCAGGAGAAAAGGTATGACACTAAATGCTGCTGCAACTATTGGCCATCGTTCCAGCCTAAAATTTTAATCAGCCTCAATTCTGAATAACCATAGGCACTGGCTGGATAATTGATTCGATCCGTGGTATTCGAATTAATGAGATAATCTGCCATTTTTCCATCGCTGTCCGTAATTACATCCGTAATGATAACCGAATGGAGCCAGTCGCCATTTTGTCCATATTGTAAAATATCGCCAATTGATCCCGAATAGACGTTTTCGTCAACAAGCGCCACCAGTCCATAGCCATCATTTTCACTGGCATAGGTGTAAAATTCCTCGACCCCGGTCCAGGCAGGGCTCCGACCCCAGTCCACTTCATCCAGATCCACTTCTTCGCCGTACCATTTCCATTTGTTGTCACCGTCGCTGTCCATGGGGATTCCACCAGCAAAAAGACACTGCGAAATATAGTTATTGCAGTTACCGCCGTAACGATCATAACTGCCGTACTCATCATTTCGCTCGACTTCAATGGCGTCAACCCAGGTCATGGCGTAATCCAGTGCCGCCTCAGTGTCATAGTCATGATCAACCGTTACAGTCTCGCTTTCCCATGCCCCTGAATTAAAACCATCCTTTTCCTCGGCCAACGCTTCGATAACTGCCAGCGCATCACTAAGCAGTTCATCTGCCACCACCTCAGGATCGTCATAACTGCCTTCAATTGCTTCTTCCAGCATCAAAAAGCTGTCCTCATCTTTATAATGTTCAGTGATGGCATAACTATCAGCGGTTTCCGTGAGATAAAAGGTGTGGGTAATCCCGGAACTGGAAGACTCCACATCGGGGATAAAGGCAAAGTTAACGGTATGGTCTTCTAACAGAACCACTTCGATCGCATCCGAATTGGTGTCAACGCTTGTCACAGTCAAGCCACATTGATAGTCACTCATTCTCAAATCATTACTCTGGCTTTGTCGCAGTTGGATCAGATAGTCCATGGCGCTCTGATTGACCCAGGCATTTTCACCGGTGGGATCAACAAAAATCCCGGTAAGGTCCTCCGTTTCCAGATTGGCCATGGCACGGAAATAGGTTTCAAAATAGTCATTGATCGGTTTTAGCATGGCACTATCGATTGTTTCATCACTTTCTCTAATTTTTATATTGCCTCCACTTTTAGCCGTATTACTTTCCGGTTTCGCATCAAAAATACTCGAAGCACTGGTCGCAACGGCATCTGAATTTGCCATGACACCGATAGACACGACACCCATTGCCATGATCGTCATGATCACCAGCCCGATCATTGTTCTTCTTCTTTTCCGCCTGATGGCATTTTTTCTTCTTTTCATTTCCCCACCTCTTCAGTATTTGTAACAATTATATATCTATAATGTGTACTTCTCGTGAACAAACCATGAAGATCTGAAAAAAACCGACAAACCGATTATTTATTGATACTGTACCACCAAAACCTGGCAATAATCCAAAAAATAAAAAAAACAGCTTGCGCTGTCAAGGTTGCCGATAAACTACCGTACCGACCAATTGTTAATCTGTTGTCCGCTGCGGAATCGGACAACAGATGCCGTGTCCGCTCCGATGCGTAGGGTCTGACCCCTAGGTCACAACATGATCTAACAATTGTCGGTACTGGGTTAGCTTTTTGACAATCTAAAAATAAAAAAACAGCTTACGCTGTCATCTTTATAAGTGGTGGTGCCCAGAGGCGGAATCGAACCACCGACACGGGGATTTTCAGTCCCCTGCTCTACCGACTGAGCTATCTGGGCATATATAAAACTTGGCAAAAAAATATGGTGGGCCTTCAGGGGCTCGAACCCCGGACCTACCGGTTATGAGCCGGTTGCTCTAACCAACTGAGCTAAAGGCCCCCAAGTAATTTCTAAAAAAAATGGTCGAGGTGAGAGGATTCGAACCTCCGGCCCCATGGTCCCAAACCATGTGCGCTACCAAACTGCGCTACACCTCGATACAATACTTAACTATTATAAATGTATTCGTGTCTGATGTCAAGGACTTTTTTTATCTTTATGCTTTGCGATGTGATTTATCTTTGACGACTTGCTTATTATAGCACGATCACAAACCCTAATGCAAGTCTTTTTTTCACAAAAGAATCGTTTTTTTTGATTCTTTTGTGAAAAAGCTTGATCCGTATCTATTTTTCCAATACAGTTGCCTTGGCAGTGGTTGGTTCTTTTTCTCGGCGGTTCAGATAACCCTCAACCCGATTAACCCCCCAGCCAAAAATTCTGATCAAGGGATAGATATCCAAGGTTGTAATACCCAACACGATAAACATCGCTGGCAAAAAATCCTGGATTGGAGTCAGGAAAAACAAATCTTCCAAAAACAGCACACAGCATAAAAATGAAACCGTCATCGCAAAGAATAAGGCCCAGCGCTTATTATCAAGTGGCTGGCAGACCCGAAAAAGAATCACTAAGCCAATCAAACCGGTGGAAATAACCGCCAGCGTAGAAATTTGCTGATGATCGAGAGACAGGTAAGCGCCGACGATCATGATCGTCACCACATTAAACACCACCGTCAGCGCCCCCGGCAAGGATTTTTTGAGCACCTTTTCGAGAAAGTTGCCGGTAATCCGGTTCTTATTGGGCTCCAGGGCCAGAAAAACCGAGGGTGCCCCAATTGTCAACGCACTGATCAAAGTCAGTTGAATCGGTACAAACGGATAGGCCTCATTGGCAATGATCACAATCACAGCCAGCAATAACGAAAACATGGTTTTCACCAAAAATAGCGAGGCCGCCCGGGTAATATTGTTAATAACCCGACGCCCTTCCATCAAGACCCGGGTAAAATTGGCAAAGTTGGAGTCCAATAAGACCAACTGTGAAACCTGGCGCACCGCATCGCTGCCTTCGGCCATGGCAATGCTACAGTCCGCTTCTCTTAAAGCCAATACATCATTGACCCCATCTCCAGTCATCGCCACGGTGTGACCTTGATTTTTAAGCGATTCAATCAATAGTCGTTTCTGCCCCGGGGTTACCCGACCAAAAACCGAATAGTCCAGCGCAGACTTACGAACATCCTCCTCGGTGGTGAGGGTAGCCGCATCCACAAAATTATCCCAATCCAGCAAACCTGCCCGATGGGCAACCTGAGACACCGTTACTGGATTATCTCCGGAAATAACCTTGATTGTGACTCCCTGATTTCTGAAAAACTCCAGGGTCTTCTTGGCTTCCTGACGAATTTTATCGCCCATCGGCAGCAGTGCCACCGTTTTGATATGATCCGGCAAGCTCCCATCCTCTTTAAACGGTTCCGAAGCATATCCCAACATTAAAACCCGATTGCCTTCACTGGCATAGCCTTCAACCTTATCCTGAATTTCCGGATAACGCTCTTTTAAAATGAATTCCGGTGCCCCGATCACAAAAGTGCCCTGGTCGCTGAAAAAAGCACCACTCCATTTTCGCTCTGAGGAAAAAGGAACCACCCGGTCACACTGCCATTTGGGCGCCTCGCCCTTGCAACTTTCACAGAGAGCCCGATAGGTAGCATTGTCATCTTTTAAATTGGCAATCAAAGCCCGGATCGCCTGAACCGGATTTTTGTCATGACAAAGGGTTTCCATTGACAATACTTCCATATTGCCTTCGGTGATGGTCCCGGTTTTGTCCAGACAAAGCATATCGACCCGGGCCAGCGTCTCAATGCAATAAAGCTCCTGAACCAGCGTCTGATGCTGTCCCAATCGGATTACCCCAACAGCCAGGGCGACACTGGTTAAGAGTACCAACCCTTCCGGAATCATCCCAATCAATGCCGCCACCGTCTGGGTCACACCAGCCTGAAGCGGCAGCGCCTGGACGATCAACTGCTTATAGAGAAGCAGCAGACCAATGGGAACAATCACGATGCTGATGCTTTTCATAATAAAGCCCAATGCTTTCATAATTTCAGAGTTCGGTTTTTTTGCCACCTTGACAGCGTCAACCAGTTTTGAGGCATGGTTTTCCAGACCAACCTGAGTCACCAAAACGCTGGCTTCCCCGGAAACCACAAAACTGCCGGACAGCAGCGAATCGCCCTCATATTTCATAATCGAATCCGACTCACCTGTCAGCAACGATTCATTGACTTCCAGCTCACCTTTGACCACCCGGGAATCGGATGGCACCTGTTTGCCAGCCTTGAGGATCAGAATATCGTCCAGGACGATTTTTTCAAAAACAATTTCCTGGCGGTTGCCATCCCTGATCACCGTCACATGGGGTTGTGAAATCAACGAGAGCCGATCAATGGTTTTTTTTGCCTTAATTTCCTGAATGATACCAATCAATGTGTTTATTATGACAATATTAATAAATAGAAGGTTTTGAAATGACTGTACAAAAATAACCATTAATGCCAGGATGATGTTAAGCATGTTAAACAAGGTTAAACTATTATCCCTGACAATTCTACCAATGGTTTTTGTTTTGGATTGGGGCTGGATATTAACCTTTCCGGCGGCGATCCTTTCTTCAACCTGGACTTGACTCAGTCCAATTTCAAGGTTGATATTATTATCCATTTAATCCTCCCATTTTGTTATTTACTGGTTGGATTATATCACCACAATCTTAAAATACCTTGTAGCTACCCCTGTCCTAGAATACCGATCGTGAAATATACAGCAAACGTAGTACCGACAATTGTTGCATCATGTTGTGACCTAGGGGTCAGACCCTACGCATCGGAGCGGACACGGCGTAGCCTGTCCGATTCCGCAGCGAACAACAGATTAACAATTGGTCGGTACGGCAGTGCGGGACCAAACCTCGATTTTTCGACAAAAAAAGAAGTCTGCCCCAGGGACAAACCTCTTTATATGTGTAGTATTAATTTTTTTGTTATGCCAGACTTTCTCTGACCACTTGATTCACAAGCTTACCATCCGCCCGACCTTTAACCTTCGGCATCAGGGCACTCATTATTTTTCCCATGTCTTTGGCATCAACAGCACCGGTTTCTGTTATTGTTTCAGCCACAATTACTTTGATTTCATCAAGTGTTAATTGTGTAGGAAGGTAGCTCTCGATAATTACTATTTCTTCGCGAGCCTGCTGGATTAAATCGTCTCTTTGAGCTTTCTCAAACTCAGCCAGGCCATCCCGACGTTGTTTGAGCTGTTTGGCAATAATTTCAAGAATCTGGTCATCTGCCAGTTCCACTTGCTGATCCTTCTCGACTTGTAAAATAGCCGCCCGAATCATGGTAACGGTCGATTTCTTGACCTTATCCTTTTCCTTCATTGCTGTTTTTAAGTCAGCCTGTAATTGATCCTTTAATGCCAATTAGTCACATCCTATCTTTTTTTCATCTTTCTTTTTCTAGCTGCTTCTGATTTTCTTTTTCGCTTTACGCTTGGCTTTTCATAATGCTCTCTTTTGCGAATTTCAGACATAACCCCAGCCATTGCAGTTTTTCTTTTGAAACGTCGCAATGCACTTTCGAGTGTTTCATTTTCTTTGATTTTTACTTCAGACATTTTCAACCCCCCCCTCTAATCCGTTGCTAATTTCCGGTATTGTCAATCAACATGGTATGAGTCAAACTTTATTATACGCAATATTTAGAGCGCTGTCAATTATTTTTCAGCCTGGTGGCCATAATAATGGTCGGCCGCCCAATAAATGATAATGCAGATGCGGAACGGTCTGATTACCATCCTTACCGCAATTATTCACCAGTCGAAAACCACTCTCGGCAATCCCCGTTTTAAGGGCAATGCGATTGGCTACCGTATGAACATGGCAAATAATATCATTGCCTGCCTGAACCGACAGGATCGAATCAAAATGTTCTTTGGGGATAATAATCACATGAACCGGGGCCTGGGGCGCAATATCGTTAAAGGCGATGACCCGGTCATCTTCATAAACCACATCGGCGGGAATTTCCTTATTGACGATCTTACAAAAAATACAGTCTTGGGACATATCTTCCTCCTTATTGTATAGATTCTCCGACTAACTTATCAGCATACCGACTAATATATGATACCCTAACCGGGATGATTCTACCACTTATTTCTTCCTCGGTTTTGAGTATCACTGGCAGATAGTTCTTGGTGTGGCCGGAATAGCCAGCATCATCGTGGGTTGCTTCAAAAAGCACCTCAACCACACTGTCATCATTTTTTTTAAGAAAGGCCGCTTCCAATTCCCGGGACAATTCGCTCAGTTCATGACTGCGGGAATTTTTCAGGCTTTCATCGATCTGATCCGGAAAATGGGCCGCTTTTGTTCCGGATCGCCGGGAATATTTAAATACATGGATCTGGTAGAAGCCTACCGCCCTGGCAAAGTCGAGCGTCTCAGCAAATTCTGCCACCGTTTCTCCGGGGAAGCCCACCATGATATCCGTGGTGATGGCGGCCAATGGAAAGACCTCCCGGATCTGGTTGACGATCTCCATGTATTCAGCCGTCGTATAACGGCGGCCCATCCGTTTGAGCACGGTATCACTACCGCTTTGCAAAGATAAATGAAAATGCGGACAGAAGCTGTTAAGTGCCGCCAGCCGCTTAAGCCGCTGAGGGGTTATAAATTTGGGTTCCATCGACCCCAGCCGAATCCGTTTAAGCTCTTCAATTTTGTCAAGGGTTTCAATCAGATCAATCAGATCAGTTTTACCGATGTCTTCTTGATCAATTCCATAGGAGGCAATGTGAATCCCAGACAGGATCACCTCCTGATACCCCATTGCCACCACCCGGTTGACTTCATCAATAATCTGCTGCTGGTTGCGGCTTCGCACCGGACCTCTGGCAAAGGGGACAATACAATAGGTACAAAATTGATTGCAGCCCTCCTGAATTTTAATAAAGGCCCGGGTTTTTCCTTTGACCTCGGAAATCATCAGCGGTTCAAATACCTTTTCATCCATGATATTCGAGACAAAATCCCGCTGGCTGACATCATTGCGATGGGCAGTAATATAGGACAAAATATCGCCCCGATTTTTGGTGCCAATCATTAAATCCACTTCCGCTATTTTTTCCACTTCCGCAGGAGCCACCTGGACATAGCAACCCACCGCACAGATAATCGCCTCGGGGTTGATCCGCTTGGCCTTGCGCATCATTTTTCGAGATTTCTGATCGCCCAGATGGGTAACCGTACAGGTGTTGATGACGTAAACATCGGCCACCTCGGAAAAATCCACAATGGTATAGCCAGCCGACTCAAAAAGCTCCATCATCGCCTCGCTGTCGTAGGTGTTGACCTTACAGCCCAGGGTCATAAAAGCAACTTTGTTATTTGTGTTGTTCATACCGCTTCTTTCCACCTCACTTCCAGAAATTTAATTGACTGAGCACCATCATCCCGGCGGTTTCCGTACGTAAGATCCGTTTACCCAGACTAACGCTGATCACTCCGGCAGCTTGGCAGGCCGCCGCTTCCTGGGGATCAAAGCCCCCTTCCGGGCCAATAATCACCGCAATTCTTAGCGGTTTATCAGCGTCCTGCTTTTTTTCAAAAGCGGTCAGTGCTTCTTTAAGGGTCTGCCGGTTTTCATCCTCATAGGCTAAGAGTATCAGATCGTAGCGATCCGTTTCCTGCAAAACACCAGCCAGGGTGAGTGGTGTCCCGATCTTCGGGATGATGCCCCGTTTCGACTGCTTGGCTGCTTCATAGGCAATCCGCTGCCAGCGTTCGATTTTTTTATCCTGTTTGTCTTTGATTTGTACAACCGCCCGCAATGAAGAAAAGGGGACGATCTCATAAACGCCTAACTCCACCCCTTTTTGAATAATCATTTCCATTTTGGTGCCCTTGGGCAAGCCCTGATAGAGGGTGATTAAAAGCTCCGGCGTTTCGCCCTGGGATGGTTCCTGGCTCTTTATATAGCCGGAAATTGTCCGATCTGTGGGGCTGTCCAATACAATCAGATAGTCATTGCCCAGACCATCACAAACTTCGATGCGATCATCTTTTCCCAACCGCAAAACCTTGGTAATATGTTTGAAATCTTCCCCGGAAATAACAACGGTGGATCCGGAGATCTGACCGGGTTCGACAAAAAAGCGATGCATGCTAGTCTCTCTTCTGGGCAACCACGCCAACCCACTCGCCCATTTGCTGAACATAAACCAGTTTGAAGTTTTCCGCTTCCAAAGCATTGAGGACGTCCCCCAACCGGTCAATGATGATGCCGGAAGAAATAAAGATGCCGTTTTCTTTCAGATAGGGTTTGATGATCCCTGACAACTCGACAATGGCGGCAGCCAGTATATTGGCCACAATCACATCGGCCTGTTCATCGATGACATCCAACAGATTTCCTTCGCGGATTTCAACCAGAGCGCCTAAATCATTGAGCTCCGCATTTTCCCGGGCAATTTTTACGGCCAGGGTATCAAAATCAACCGCCACTACTTTTTTTGCTTTCAGTTTACCGGCAATCAATGAGAGCACTCCGGTACCACAGCCAATATCCAGCACCACGTCGCCAGGCTTAATATACTCTTCCAGCTTTATGGCACAAAGCTGAGTGGTTTCATGGGTGCCGGTGCCAAAAGCCATACCGGGATCAATGTTGATGACGATCTCATCCTCTTCGGGGGCATAGGCTTCCCAGGTCGGTTTGATGACAATACTTTTGCCGACCTTGGTGGGTTTATAGAACTTTTTCCAGGAGTTGGCCCAATCCTCCTCTTCCACCTCGGTAATCAGCATCTCACAAGCGCCGGGATCCAGACCAAAAGAAGGCAGCATCTTCACTGAGCTAATCAGTTTGTGTACTGCTTCTTCGGTATCTTCCACCTCGCTGAAATATCCCCGCACAATGGAAACATTGGGATCAATTTCCAGAAGGGCTTCATCGACAAAATTAACCTTAGGATCTTGCTGAATTAAAAGCGCATCCTGCAAGGTCTGAATGGCCACGCCATCCGCCCCGGCTTCATAAAAAGCATTAACCACTGCTTCCTCCGCTTCCAATGTTGTTGTGATTTGAACTTCTTTCCAAAGCATTCCCTTACCTCCAGTTTAATCGTTGTGGTATTATACCACGTTTTCCGCATGTTTAACAATTGATCATTATAACCCATCTACCTTAGAAAAGAAATAGATTTTTTCACTTCTTTGTCTTAGTCTAGTACCGATAATTGTTACATCATGTTGTCTGCATCGGGGCGAACAGGCGATAGACCTGTCCGATCCCGCAGCAGACAACAGATTAACAATTAGTCGGTACGGCACAGTGCGGGTACAGAAATTTTTTGCCAGCTTTCTGTAAAATATCGTTAATCGATGTAACCGGTTCCCGATTAATGCTATAATGGCCATACTTAAATTAATTCAAAGTTATCTCTAGATAAAAAAACAATACCGACAATTGTTAGACTCAAACAAAAATACAGATAGAAAAGGTGACACGATGGAAACTGAAAAGAAAAAACGCACCATTCAGGAATACGTTCCCGGTAAACAGGTAACCCTGGCCCACATTATTGCCAAACCCAAAAATGAAATCTATATTAAATTGGGCTTAGACGATGAAAATGCTGATGCCATTGGCATTTTAACCATTACGCCCAGCGAAGCGGCCATCATTGCCGCTGATGCTGCCACCAAGGCTGCTCCGGTCGAAATCGGATTTCTTGATCGTTTCAGTGGTTCTCTGGTCATCACTGGTCGGGTCTCTGATGTGAAGGCCGCCGTGACCGAAATCCTTAATACCCTTAATCATATTTTAGGTTTCGACATTCCTAAAATTACCTACTCTTAAATCAATGGCCAGCAATAAAAAACGGGTGGCCCTCATCGGAAAAATCGGCAGCGGAAAAACCACCCTGATGCAACGACTGGGCGAAGACGAACTCAAGTATTCCAAAACCCAGATGGTCACATATTATGACGAGTTCATTGATACCCCGGGGGAGTTTATTGAACTCCCGTTTTTTTCACGTCAGGCCATCAATATCACCATGGATGCCGGACTGGTGATCCTGGTCAATTCCTGCGTCGATCCTCAGAATGCCGTACCGCCGAACTTCGTTCACACCTATAACATCCCCTCCATCGGGGTGATCACCAAAACGGATCTGGGTGAATGCAATATCAAGCGTAGCCGTAATCTGCTGATCTATGCCGGTATCAATCCCAAACACATCTATGTGGTCAGCTCCTATACCGGCGAAGGCATCTCCGAACTGGAAGCCGCCATCCATCATTTTATGGAACCTCACCGGAATAAATAAAGATATCACCACCGCATCGTATTAATCAATTAATTGATTAATACTTCGTAGGGGCGAACCGTGTTCGCCCGCACCCTATTTAAATTAAGGAAGTGAAAACATGACCTATGACAGCTATGGCAATTTAACAACGGCAGGAGTTGCCGACTACCTTAAAGAAAAAGCGATCTTTCCGGCTGATGCTTTCCTTACCGTGGTGGATTTACACGCCGTCAAGGAAAGTATTGAAGGCTTTGTCAATTTAATTTATCACGTCTATGACCAAACCGGTAAATCAGTGGTCATGAAACAAATGCTCTCGATGCCCCGGTTTCGGATTGAAGACGAAAAGAATAATACCGTCGAAGATACCGATTCCGAAGGCTGGACTCTGGATCTGGGCCGAATGCGTTCTGAAATTGCCACCCTTATTTTCTGGAACTCGGTTTATCCCGGCATCAGCCCAGAAATTTATCTTTTTGACGAACCCAATCGAATCATCGTCATGGAAGATCTGATGGATTTGAGTCTGCTACGATTTGAGCTGTGCCGGATGGTTAAACACGGGCACTTCACCGAAAAAATCGGCGCTTTTTTTGCCCGCAATCTATTTTACTCATCCAATCTGCATCTTACCAATTATAAAAAATCCGAGGTTGAACGCTTCTTTGTCAACCCCGAATATACTGCCCTGGTGCCCTTCCTTTTCCACGAAAACATCGGCGTTTCCTGGGAACGGGAGATGATTCCTGGCACCGCTGAAAAACGGGCTGAACTGGTTGAAAATCCCCAGATTAAAGCTCAGTTTAGGCGGCTGGAAGACAAGTTTCTTAACGATCGGGAATGCCTGATCCATACCGACTTGCATAGCTCCAACATCATGATCAGCGCCGATGATGTCCGCATCATTGATGGTGAATTTGCCGGTTTCGGTCCCCTGGCCCAGGATTTTGGCCGACTGACTGCCAGCCTGACCCTGAACTATCTTTCCTGGTTTGGCGATGACACCCAATCCGCCCCGGAAAAAGCCGATTTTCAGGCCTATCTACGAGATACCATCACCGATCTTTATACCACCTTCCAAACGGAATTTCGCCAACTGGTGGAAGCCCACCGGGAGGAAAGCTACAGCTTAAAAACACTTGATGTGGAAGGCTATCTCACCGATCAGCTGCAAAACGCCCTTGCCTACACCGGTGTCAATGTGATGTCACGACTGGCTAATCGGGGCATCTGTTACGATCTGCTGCGGCTGCCCGAAGCCGCCCGATTGGTTCCGACGCTACTGGGCATGGACATTTCAAAAGAGCTACTGCTCAACCATCGAAACTACACGACGATCACCGACTACACCCGGTTGCTAAAAAACCTGGTTTAATCATTAACAACACCTAAAATGCCGCTGTTTTCCAAAACGAAAACAGCGGCATTTATGTTACTACACAAAACAGCTTACACCAGTACTGCAATGGTATCGCCAGCTTTTATATAGCCACCTACGATCACAGCAGTAAAGACAACCTCATTGGCCAAAACGCACTTTCCGTTTTCATCACCGATTTCACAGCCAAAGCATTTTTTTCCAATCTGGGTAATCTCCTGAACGGTTTCGCCAATTTTTACCCGGGTACCCAGCGGCAATTTAAACAGCTCGATGCCCTCGGTGGTGATGTTTTCATTAAACCGCCCCGTGCATAAACCTGCCCCACTAATTATTTTTATTTGATCGGTGTCATCACGGCCAAACAAACAAACCTGTCTTTGATCCCGGCCACCGTGATGATCCCCCTCAAGTCCAAACCCCGGGATAAAAAGAGCGGGTTGATCCAGACGATTGCGCTCACCCTTTTTTACGCTTCGATAAACAGCGCTAACCTTTCCCAATTGGTTCACCTGCTTCTTTCATATATTTTTATTGCCACTTCATCGTGTTTAAATAAAATACTCGCAGGTGCCCTTTTCATGATAGGACTTTACCAGATCTGCCAGGGTAATATTGTCCACCACATTTTCAACTGCTTCTTTTATTTGCCGCCAGACATCAACTGTAACACAACGATCCGCCCGGTCACAGCCACCCGGTTCATCCAGGCAGGCAACCGGAGATAACTCCCCTTCCATCAGCCGCAAAATCATCCCGACAGTATAGTCTTCCGGCGGATTGGCCAGCTGATAGCCGCCCTGAGAACCCCGGACACTCCGGACAAATCCCGCCCGTGAAATTTGCGTAATAATCTGTTCCAGATATTTTTCAGAAATTTCCTGACGCTCAGCAATCCGTTTGATGGGAATATATTCCCCAGTGTTATTTATCGCCAGATCCAGCATCAGCCGCAACGCATAACGCCCTTTAGTTGATATTTTCATAATCGGTATCCTCCTGCTAATCGGTTGGTGTTCACTAGGATCAGGCGTCTTTTTTAGGATGACTTTCCTTTTCTTCGGCTTCAACCCGAGACCAGAACCGTTTTCCTTCCGGATGCGCATCGTCTCCGGTTACCTTGGCATACTCGTTTAAAGCATGCCGCTGTTCACGATTGAGCTTACGGGGTACTTCCACCTTAATGGTAATAAACTGATCTCCCCGACCCCGGCCGTTAACATTGGGTATCCCTTTTCCTTTAAGTCGGAATACCTTACCGTTTTGGGTACCTTCTGGTATTTTAAGCTTGATCTTGCTGTCAATGGTCGGTACCACAATGCTGTCACCCAACGCCGCCTGGGCATAAGTAATGGGCAGTTCATAATAAACATCATCGTCGCTGCGTTTAAATAAGGGGTCTTCACGAACGCTTATATACACCAGCAGATCACCGGCACTGCCGTGGTTTGGCCCGGCGTTGCCCTGACCTCGCAGTGGCAGAATTGAACCGTCATAGACACCAGCGGGAATTTTGATGCTAATGGTGCGTTCTTTGGATTCAAGTCCGGAACCATGACAGGTGGGACACGGTTTATCAATGATTTTGCCTTCACCATGACACTTGTCACAAGTGTGAACCTGTTGAACTGTTCCAAATGGCGTCTGCTGTCTGACATAAACCTGACCCGAACCGCCACATTGGTCACAAGTTTTTGAAGTCGATCCTTTTTCAGCACCAGAACCGCCGCAACTTCCACATTCTTCATTACGTTTAATCTTAATTTTCTTTTCGATGCCAAAAACGGCTTCATGGAAAGACAGATTAATACTGATCTTCATGTCAGAGCCCCGGTTGGAACGTCGACCACCACGGCCGCCGCTAAACCCACCGCCGCCGCCAAAGGCGCTGAAAATATCGCCAAAGATATCCTCAAAACCACCAAAACCACCGGAAAATCCGCCGCCACCGCCGCCAAAACCAGCATTGGGATCAACCCCGGCGTGACCATATTGATCATAGCGGGCTTTCTTATCGGCATCACTTAGAATTTCATAGGCTTCATTGGCTTCCTTGAACTTTTCTTCAGCTTCAGCATTCCCCGGATTTTTGTCCGGATGGAACTCCATGGCTTTTTTTCGGTATGCTTTTTTTATCTCATCCGGACTGGAGTCTTTACCGACCCCCAGCACCTCGTAGTAATCTCTTTTTTCACTCATAAATACTCTCACCTCTTTTGAATCCTAAACACCAACTAAACAACTACTTATTATACCTTTTTGAACAGCAGAGTTAAAGTCTTTTTTCGTGAAGCGTCTCTTTCAGCCACCTGCAAATCATGGTCCGTAGGGGCGATCCTCGATCGCCCGCACATAAACGTCAGTTTCTTGATCCACGCTCCAGGCGATCACGGATCGCCCCTACAATTGCCTCCACGAAACTTTTCAAAACGCTCACCCACATTTTGAGCCGTTTGCAGGCAGTAGCCAACTGCAGGCGCGCTTGCGCTTGGCTCGTTGCCTCCACGAAAAAGAGTGGCAGCCTTGGCTGCCACTGGTTTTTGCCGGTTTCTGGCAATTCTTACTCTTTAACTTCCTCATATTCAGCATCCACAACATCGTCATCACCCTGATCTGTAGTTTCCTGTTCGTCAGGTGCCTGTTGTGCAGCAGCTTGCTCATACATTTTCTGAGCCAATGGGTAGAAGGATTCATTTAATGCTTCGGTTGCCTTTGTAATGGCTTCCACATCATCCCCTTCACTGGCCGTTTTCAGCTCGGCAATGGCGGCTTCAACCTTGGCCTTATCATCTTCTGAAACCTTGCCTTCCATTTCTTTCAGAGACTGTTCAGTTTGATAGATTGTGGAATCGGCAATATTTTTAGCTTCAATCAAAGCTTTTACTTTTTTATCTTCTTCAGCGTGTTGTTCCGCTTCTTTAACTGCTTTATCAATTTCTTCATCACTCATGTTGGTGGTCGATTTGATAACAACATTTTGAGATTTACCGGTTCCCATGTCTTTAGCGGACACATTGACAATACCATTGGCATCAATATCAAAGGTTACTTCAATTTGTGGAATTCCTCGTCGTGCTGCTGGAATCCCGGTTAATTGGAAGCGACCCAATGTCTTGTTATCCTTGGACATTTCTCGTTCACCCTGTAAAACATGGATGTCAACAGCCGTTTGATTGTCTGCTGCAGTTGAGAATGTCTGACTTTTCTTGGTCGGAATCGTGGTGTTTCTATCGATCAACCGGGTGAATACTCCACCTAATGTTTCAATTCCCAGAGATAATGGGGTGACATCAAGCAGTAATACGTCATGAACTTCGCCAGCTAATACCCCCGCTTGAATTGCCGCTCCGATGGCTACACATTCATCCGGGTTAATCCCTTTGTAAGCTTCTTCACCGGTAATGTTTTTAACGGCATCCTGTACGGATGGGGTTCGGGTCGAGCCACCAACTAAAATTACCTTATCCAATTCATTTTTAGAAAGGCCGGCATCTTTCATGGCTTTTTCAACCGGTCCAATGGTGCTCTTAACCAGATCTGAGGTCAGCTCATCAAATTTTGCCCGGGTCAGGGATAATTCCAAATGCTGTGGACCTTCTGCCGTGGCGGTGATAAAGGGTAGATTAATGTCTGATTTCATAACCGTCGATAATTCAATTTTGGCCTTTTCTGCTGCTTCTTTAAGTCGCTGCAGCGCCATTTTGTCATTTTTAAGATCAATTCCATGGCTTTTCTTAAATTCAGCAGCCATCCAGTCAATGATTTTCTGGTCAAAGTCATCACCACCCAGGTGATTGTTTCCATTGGTTGCTTTAACTTCGAAAACGCCATCCCCCAGTTCCAGAATGGATACGTCAAATGTTCCGCCACCCAAGTCATAGACCATAATTTTGTCATTGGCATCTTTATCCAAACCATAAGCCAGCGCTGCTGCGGTTGGTTCATTGATTATTCGCAGTACTTCCAGACCAGCAATCCGTCCGGCATCTTTGGTCGCCTGTCTTTGGGCATCACTGAAGTAGGCAGGTACGGTGATAACCGCTTTACTGACAGTTTCACCCAAATACGCTTCGGCATCCGCTTTAAGCTTTTGCAGAATCATGGCTGAAATTTCCTGAGGGGTATAACTTTTGTCATCGACGGTTACTTTACGGTCGGTGCCCATATCCCGTTTAATTGACGAAATGGTGCGATCCGGATTGGTAACTGCCTGTCGTTTGGCAACCTGTCCCACCAGTCGTTCACCATCTTTGGCAAACGCAACAACCGATGGGGTCGTTCTATTTCCTTCAGCATTAGGGATTACGACGGCTTCACCGCCTTCTAATACGGCTACACAAGAGTTTGTGGTTCCTAAGTCAATCCCGATAATTTTTTCTTTACTCATATCTATTTCCTCCTGAATTGTTTACTATTTTTTAAATAAAAACTCGTTTCTGGTGATAAGACCAGCGAATTTTTGATTCTTTATGATTCTATTGCTAATTATAATTTCATTTTTAGCTGCTGCAATGCTACTTGCTGCAAACCTTAACCATGGCTGGCCGGATTACCTTGCCCTTGAACTTATAACCTTTCTGAAATACATCCATGATCTCCTGGTCTTCTTTTTCTTCGTCCTCACCAACAGCAACGCCATGGTGAAGATTGGGATCAAAAGGACCTTCGCAGATAATTTCTTCCAGTCCTTCTTCTTTGAGAACATCCTTAAGCTGCTTAAAAACCATTTCCAGTCCATCAATATAACCCTTGGCTTCCTCGCTGGCATCGGCTAAGGCGGCTTCCGCCCGCTCCAGATTATCCATTACCGGCAACAGCTTGGTGGCAAAGTTCTCTGATGCAAATTGATACATTTCTGTTTTTTCTTTTTGACTCCGCTTTTTAAAATTCTCAAAATCAGCCTGAAGTCTGATCAGGCGATTCAAGACGGCCTCATCCTCCTTTACAATCTCCTTTAATACCTCTTCCGGAGATGTCTCTGCGGTTTCCTCTGCTGCGGCCTCATCGGCTACTGTTTCTGCTTCATCTAAAAGCGCTTCATCTGTTTCAAAAGCGGTTTCTGTTTTAATTTCCTCTTCTTTTATCATCTAATCACCTATTTCATTAATAAATTTGAGATATGTAAATTTAACTCATTGCGGATATAGTTAAAAACCGACGACACATTGTCATAGTTCATCCGGGTGGGTCCGATTACGCCAAAGGCGCCCATCATTTCGCCATCCAACTCGTAGGTGGAAGTAATAATGCTGAAGTCTTTAAGATTTTCATTGTCATTTTCACTCCCTATTTTTATCCGAATGACCTGATTGCCATCCTTGGATGCCATCATTTCTGAGAGCACCTGCTTTTCCTGAACAATATTGATCAATTGCTTAATCTTATTGACGTCGCTGAACTCCGGATAATTAAATAGATTGGTTAATCCGGTGGAGTGAACCTCCGAAGCGTCCTCCATCAAGGCTTTTTTTAGATGCGGGATAATCTCATGGATCAATTTACTTTCCGCCGGGGACAATTCCTGAATTTGATCAATTAAATCCGAACTCATCTCGCTGAGAACGGTATTTTTTAAAAATCCATTAATCACATTGGAAAGCTTCAGCGCCAGGATGGTATCAACCTCCTGAGAAAGGGTTACCTCAATATTTTTAGCCATCCCTTCCTGAGTCACTACTACCATAAGTACCCTGTTTTTAATTAAAGAAACAATTTGGACATGCTTACAGTTAAAATTTGTAACCCGAGGCGCCAGAACAACTGCTGTATAGTTGGTTAGCTGCGACAAAACCTGAGCAGTATGCGACATCGTCGGTCCCAGTTCAGTGGTATGATCCAGAAAACCGCGATGGATATCTGTCCGGATCATCTTCTCAAGTTTTTGGATCTCCATAATTTCATCAACGTAATAACGATAGGCTTGCTGGGTTGGAATCCGTCCCGAAGAGGTATGGGGTTGAACCAGAAAACCCAGTTCTTCAAGATCAGCCATCTCATTTCGAATGGTGGCCGGACTGATACCCAAATTACATCTTTTTGAAAGCGTCCGGGAGCCAACCGGCTCGGCGGTATTGATGTAATCACGGATGATCACTTCTAATATTTTCTTTTTACGTGCGTTAAGTTCCATGATTCACCTCGTTATTAGCACTCGCAATAATTGAGTGCTAACATCTGAGTTAAATATAACACCCTACCCCTACTTTGTCAACTAGTTTCTATAATGGCTTACTCACTTTTTAAAGTTTTCTTAAGTTATTTTTTCGACCTGATTGCATCTAGACAAAAGCCATAAATACCTGATTTCCAAAGTCCTGCCCCCTGGATGTCAACTTCAAAACCGTCCCGTCCCATACCAGTAATCTGGCGGTGATCAACGACTGGATAACATCGCCAAACGGGACAAAATAGCTTTCTCCGAAACGGGCGCAAAAATCATCCTCCCGAATCCCTCTCAGTTTGCGTAATCCCAAAAACATCCACTCACGCATTTGCTCCTCCGGCGTCATCGCCGGTTCAAAAATTGCCGGTGATTTGTCCGCCTTGAGCAATTGGCAATACTCATTAAGTTCATTACTGTTTCCATAACGTTGGCCATTAAAATAACCATGGGCCCCCAGTCCAAAACCCAGATAAGGCACCAATTCCCAATATTTTACATTATGTCGACTCTCATATCCGGGTCGGCAAAAGCTGGATATTTCATAATGCAAAAATCCAGCTTCTTTTAGAAAACCATCCACTGCCCAGTGCATTTCCCGTTCTTCATCTTCATCCGGCAGATCCAACTGACCTGACTCTACCCAGTTAGCCATTGGTGTTCCTGACTCCAGAATCAGGCTGTAACAGGAAAGGTGGGTGGGGGCATAATTTATTACCGCCTGTACGGTTTCCATCACATCGGTGATCTTTTGTCCTGGCAAGCCCACCATTACATCCACGCTGAAATTATTGAATCCCGCTTCTTTTAAGAGCTCCATCGCTTTTTTAAAATCGGCTTGACTGTGAACCCGACCAAGGATTTTTAGCAGAAAATCCTGCCAGGCCTGCAGCCCCACGCTGGCCCGATTGATCCCCGCCTTTTTGTAGCGTCTGGCTTTATCGGCAGTCAGCGTCCCGGGATTGATTTCAATGGTGATTTCGGCGTCGTCCTTTACCTGAAATACTTCGTTTAACAGCAAAAGAGTTGCTTCAATGTGTCTGACATCAACCGCAGAAGGTGTTCCCCCACCAAAATAGATGGTATCCACTGCTGGTAACGCAAATTTTTTATTTTCTTCGATAAATTTTCTAATTTCCTTATGCAAGGCTGCAAAATAATCTCTGATTACTGCCTCACTCTGACGAGAGAATGACGAAAAATCACAATAAGCACATTTTTTGAGACAAAACGGAATATGACAGTAAATTCCCAGACCCGGGCCATCAGTAACACTTAACGTATTCATACTTAACTCCTCACATTTTAGGACTTTTTGATTAAGTTTATGCTATAATCATAACATATAATGAATCAAAAAACAGATCCTATGGAAGTCACAGAAAGGAAATCATCAATGAAAAAAACGACCACCCTTGCCATAATTGCTGGCGCAGCTGCTGCTATCCCCGCTTATTTTCTGGTTAGCAAACGAATCCGGAAAAAACAGTCACCCCCATCTACCACCTGGTCTGAAGCACTCACTAAAGAAACGATTCTCAACGAACCCCTGTCTGAAAATTTGCCTCCAGTAAGTATGACAACGACCGAATCCGCTCATCCTGATAAACCGAGTAAAACCACCTCCGCTGAGGTTACTCCTGTTTCCAAGTCCGAACCACAAAAATCCACCTATCCGGGGTTGATTGCCCCCAATGGTCGGATCTTATATAATTTCAAAGATGAAAACAATCTGATTTTTTGTGAAGAAACCCAGTTGAGCAAACGTCTGATCCAACTGGAAAATTCCATCAACATTCGGGATATCGGCGGCTACACGGGAATCGATGGTCGCAAAATCAAGTGGCGAAAAGTGATCCGTAGTGAAGAACTGGCCCACCTTTCCGATAAGGACGTCGACTATTTTTCGGCCCTGCGCCTTAAACACGTCTTTGATTTCAGAAATGAATCCAAATCCAAGCGTCAGGCTGATCGGTTGCCCAAAAATACCGAATACCATCTGCTACCAATTTTTTCCAGTGCCGATATGGAACTGGACCATCAGGACTTCACTCAACCTGGCGTAATTGATGCATTTATGCGCCATATTTACAAAATCCAGACTGAAGATCGGGCCCAGTGCTTTGCCGAAGTGCTCAAATACCTAACCGAACCATCGGAATACCCAATTCTTTATCATTGCACCAACGGTAAAGATCGTACCGGTTTTATGACCTATCTGATTTTGAGTATTTTAGGTGTTAATGAAGATGTGATCCTGTCTGACTATACGCTGACGAATCTGACCTTTGACGAGAGTTTTAACCTGCTGGGTAACATTATGTCTGAAGAACTGGGCATTGAAAATTATCACCTCTGGGAATTTTATGGTGTCAAACCCGAGTGGTTAAAGATTTCAATGGACTATGTCAACACCAATTTCGGAAATGTGGAAACCTATTTAATGGAAAAAACTGATTTACGAGAGAAAGATTTTAAGAAGATTCGAGAGAATTTATTGGCAAAATAAAGGCCGTCATTGGGGTGGCTTACCCACCCCAACGAAGAAAACAATAACTCTGTTAACACATATAATGTCACACATCATAGTGTAGGGGCGAATCGCATTCGCCCGGAACGTTGGTCAATATACAAACGTCCCTCCGGCGGGTAAAACCCGCCCCTACGAATCCATATTTACAGTTTATTAAAATACGACTATCACACATTAGTTTGTAGGAGCGATCTGTGATGACCAAGGGGTCAGACCCTCGCCCTGAAAAACCCAATCCCAAAATTTAGGAGGAAATGCCAATGCAAATGGAACAATGCGGAAAAATCGCCCGGGAGGCGGGCATCCTGTTAGCAGCCACCGACGGCCAGCTGCGAAATGCCGGTCTGCTGGCTATTGCCAACGCTCTGGAAGAAAACAAAGAAGCGCTTGCAGCTGCCAATCAAGTCGATATGAAACGCTCTCAGGAAGAAAACCTGGTTGCCCCCCTACTTAAACGTCTGACCTTCGATATTGCAAAGATCAATGATGTGATCCAGGGAATCCACAGCCTGATGGAGCTGACCGATCCCCTGGGAGCTACCAAGCTGTCAACCGAGCTGGATGAAGGTCTGGATCTCTATAAGGTCACCTGCCCGATTGGGGTCATTGGGGTTATCTTCGAATCCCGTCCCGATGCTTTCGTTCAGATTTCCACCCTCTGCCTGAAAAGCGGCAATGCGGTACTCTTAAAAGGCGGCCGTGAAGCCCTGGAAACCAATCGACTGCTTGCTAAAATTATCAATCAAGCCACCGCTTCTGTGGGTCTGCCAAAGGACTGGCTCCAAAATCTGGAAACCCGGGAAGACGTCACTGCCATGCTGGCATTGGATCACTACATTGATCTGATTATTCCCCGGGGTTCCAACAGCTTTGTTCAATATATTATGAACAACTCCAATATTCCGGTCATGGGCCACGCCGATGGCATCTGCCATGTATATGTTCATGAAGATGCCGATCTGGCCCAGGCCGTTGCGATCATTGTCGATTCTAAAACCCAGTACGTGGCTGCCTGCAATACCCTGGAAACCCTGCTAGTCAACGAAAAAATCGCCGCTGCTCTGTTGCCGCAACTTAAAACGGCACTGGAGGCCAAAAATGTTCATATTAAGGGGGATGCTGCCACTCAGGCGATCATTGCCGTGGAAGCAGCTACCGAGATCGACTGGAAAACCGAATACCTGGATTACATCCTGTCAATTAAAATTGTACCCGATCTGAACACGGCCATTAACCATATCAACACCTACGGTTCCGGTCACACCGATGTGATTCTGACCACCACCGAAACCACCGCCCAAACTTTTATGACCCTGGTGGATTCAGCCGGTGTTTTTTGGAACTGTTCAACCCGCTTCAGTGACGGCTTCCGTTTCGGCTTCGGCGCCGAGGTGGGGATCAGCACCAGCAAACTTCATGCCCGGGGTCCGGTTGGCCTGGACGGACTGCTTAGTTATAAATACAAACTACTGGGTCATGGTCAATGCGTAGCTGATTATGCCAGCGGCAAGAGTCAGTTTACCCATGTGGCCAAGGACAGTAACTGTCCGATTTAGCTGCAAATTTAACAACCGGTATGACAAACGAAACGTTGCCATGACATGCCCCAACATCTAAAAATAAAATAGATAATTGCGAAATGAAAAAAATCGAACAATGATTGCTTTGAGTGCAGTTTCCACAAACAATTTTGTAACGTGTAGGCGAACAGTTCAGCGAACTGTCCGCCGTACAGTGTAAAAATTGTTTCGTGCGAAACTGGGCGCAAAGCTCACGGCAGTTTTGCAATTACCTAAAATATAAAATAAAGAGAGGTCTATTATGAAATCAAAAAAACTGTTGTTGTTTAGCTTGATTCTTGTTTCTCTCACGGTGCTTCTATTTACCGGCTGCACCCCTGCCGCTGAAAAAAAGGATGATTCCAAAACCGAACTGCCCAACCCGATGGTGGAGCAGACCTCAAGCGAGGCCATAAAGGATGCAATCGGATTTACCTTCGAAACCCTGCCAACCGGCATCAACGATGTGAAATACTTCACCATCTCTGATGACATTGCCCAGGCCAATTTTACCCTGGATGGTGTCAGCTATACGGTTCGTAAGGGTGATGTGATGATCGACAACATTACGGGTGTTTACACCGAATTCCAAAGCGGCGAAACCAAAGCAAACGCTTCCGGGATTCCGGTTCTCTACCAGACCAACCCCGATGGCATGGGCCTAGCCACCTGGAAAACTGATAAATACACCTATTCGGTTTATTGCGAAACCGGGTTTGATCTGGCGGGGATGGAGAAAGTTGTTAATACCGTTTCTTGAAAATATATTTCGCAGATTTATGTAGGCCGCAAATAAAAGTCTGTCTTCTAACTTTATCGAATCGTCTAGTCTATCCCTAAGCTACCTTCATTTCTATTATCAGCTTGTCTTTTCCTACGATAATAAAAAGACCCTTTCCAATGTTCAAAATTAGACTTGGAAAGGGTCTTTTTTCATTAATAACGTCTGCTTAAATCATCACTCATTACATCGGGTACCAGCCTTAAGTAAAGGCCGTTACCCGATAATGTTCTTACAACTTTTCACGTCAAAAATATCGGTTAAACAACTGGTTACATTGGTTAATCAGCAATTGTTATGACTAAATCGGCTACCGTACTTATATCGGTGCTGTCATTTGACTTGATTTTAATCGTAACTGTCGCCTGACCAGATGTCCCCTTATCTACAATTTTACCATAATCAGCGCTTGACGAGTCAGTTACAAGTGACGCATCACCCGCAACACTTTTTTGCGTAAACGTCACAGTATACTTATTCACATCAAATACCACTGGAATACTACCACTTGAAATTTTTGTCTGTATACTCTCAGTCATCAATCGCTTAATTTCCGTATTGAGATTGTCGTTAACATTGAGTGCCAACCGAATACTCGTAATATTAGCCTGTCCTGTCACAATATCAGCTTTATAAATCAGGTTTTCACGTGCTGCTTTGAATGCCGCTGTCGCATTTTGGTATTCAGTTTGATCATTTTCTTTCGGATCCAGACTGACTGTCGTATAGAGCGCTGCATAATCCTTCCAGGAATTGGCAGTAAACTGATCTTCAATTTTTCGAAGGGCCTGCGAATGCGCCATTTCAACCTCAAAAGCTTTGATGTCGTCGCCTGTTGCTGCAGTTTTTAACATTTTTAGCGCAATCGGAATCATCTCCGTGGCCGTATTAATCTGACCTTGTGTTGCTTCAATCAGGTTTCTTATCGGAATTCCATTGTTGATGCAGAACTGAACATAGGCAGTATACGAGTTACTGGTATAAACATATGTATCTGGCGAGCCCTCAAGATTAACCAGAGTGGCTTTGGCTAACTGATAGGCATCAATATCCAAGCCTGTTGCATCCGAAGGCATCAGTAGTCTGATCGCCCCATCAATTACTTTTGTCGCATTGATAATATCACTCGGTGCACTACTGGCTGAAATGAGCGTTGGCACCCAGTTTCCGCTACCATCAAAACTCGCATACTCTTCAACTTTCGATTTATAATAAGTCCATGTCGGAACTGTCGCTTTTGCTTCAATCGCTCCCGGACTGATGATATTACGCTGATACAATTCAAGGGTTTCTTTAAAGGCTTTCAGCTCGACCTCATTCTGGCGAATAAGCTTTAACTGCGCCGCTTCAATCGCTGATTTTGCCGCATTTACAGCCGTCTGCAGATCATCCTTCGTTCTTACATTTGCCGAAACCACCTTCATGTAAGCCTCCCAGGAAGCCGTTGTGTAATTTTCTTTTTGAACCCGACTCAAGACTTCGTTGTAAGCTGTCATGTCCGCCCCCAACTTTAATCGACCCTGGGCATTGATAATATCATTGGTTGCCGAATCAATCTTGGCCTGAGTGTCTTCAGATGATATCAGATTATATTTTTTGAGCACACTTAAATATTCATTCCAGGTTGAAGTTGTATACTTATCTTCCTTTCCAATGTAAGCATCTCTGGCTTTTATGAAGGCCGTCATATCCCCTTTTTTCTTTAGCAGATTTCGTTGCGCTGCTGCAACCAATTCCACAGCCCGGTCTATTTCCGCCTGAGAGTTGTCAGTTGTAACAAAATAACCTTTGGCTGATATCTGTTTTTGGTAGGCACTCCAACTTTTCTCAGTAAAATCAGATTCCTTCAGCGGCACCGGATTGCTTAAATCAGCAGCATACGTTGCTAAAATATAGTTGTAACCATTTGGCAGATCGAGTCGGCCTTTCTCCATCAGTTTCATCTGGGCCCGCTCAATCTTGACTATCGCTGCGTCAATTTGCGCCTGGGATTTATCCCGATCCATTTCATTGCTACTGAGCACCTTGGCATAAACGGCCCAGGATGCAGCGGTATACTCTGTTTCCTTCATCGGTCTAAGAACTCGGGTATCACTTGTTTTATCGGGATCTTTTCCCAAGTAAATATTGTAGGTAAGCAACGTATCATAACGGCTCAGATTTCCACCTCGCAATAGTTTGTACTGGGCTTTTTTAATATTAGCTACTGCCGTATTGACCTGAGTCTGTGATTTGTCAGGATCCATGACGTTGGCATCCAGAACTTTCTGATAAGTAGCCCAGCTTGATGTGGTGTAATCACTTTCCGCCATCAAAACAATTGCTTTAGTCGACGTCGTATCATCTGGATCTTTTCCCAGATAGAGATTATATCTCAGGGCTTTGTTATACTCGGTATAATCACCGGCTCTTTCCACCAGCTTCAGGCTGGCCGCCCGCAGTTTTGTCACCGCGGCATTGATCTTAGCCTGGCCATCCTGCGGTTTAAGGAAATTGGCGTCAATTACCTTTTGATAGGTAGCCCATGAAGCTGAGGTATAGTTATCCTGATCAAGACCGATCAAGTCTTCGTATTCTTCCAGATCTTCAGCCGCTCCCTCCAGCTTTTTCTGGGCCGCTTCGATTTTTTCGGTCGCCGCATCAATGGCTTCCTGGCCATCAGCCGGAATGACTACATTGGCTGCCACTACTTTCTGGTAGGCATCCCATGAAGCCGTTGTATAGTCGGTTCGAATCACCGCATTGATGGCGGCATAGTAATAACGCATGTCTCCAGCCGGTACCAGATTCATTTGCGCTGACAAAATTTTAAGAACAGCCGCATCGATAACCTCCGGTTTGCTCATGGCATTCACTACCACTGAACGAACCTCTTTCTGATAGGCACTCCAGGACACCGTCGTATAGTCTTCTTTGTTAACTGCATCCAATACCGCCTGATAATAGGTTAAATCAGCTTTTTTCACCAACTTGCTTTGGGCTGCTTCAATATTTTTAATGGCTTTTTCTATATCGCTTTGGGTATAGGTTTCATCCACAAAATTGGCATCGACCACATCCTGATAAATCGCCCAAGTAGTTTCAATATAGTCTTCTTCTTTTACTGCGTTGAGAAGCGCATTGTAAGCGGTAAAATCAAACTTTTTGACCATTTTTTTCTGGGCTTCATCTATTTTTTTAACCGCCGCATCGACTTCCGGTTGGGTATTGTTTTCGGTCATGGCATAGGATGAGACAACGCTCTGATAAGCTAACCATGACTCTGCTGTATAGTCTTCCTCCCGAACAGCATCCAAGGTTGCCTGATACTCGGTTAGATTAACCTTCCACTGCAGTTTTTTCTGAGCTTCCAGAATATTTTTTAGAGCAGTATTGATATCAGCCTGGGAATCATCCTTCGTAACCACATTTTCAGCCACCACATCCTGATACACCGACCAAGTATCCGGGGTATAATTCACTTCCTGTACAGAGGCAAGTGCTGCATTATAGGCAGTTAAATTCTTTGCCAGCACCAGATCTTTCTGCGCTGCTGTAATGTTGGCAATGGCTTGTTTAATTTCTTCCTTACTGTTATTCTTTGTCATTACATTGGCATCGACAATTTCCTGATAATCAGCCCAGGATTCGCTGGTATATGAATAGGGATTAACTGCATTCAGCGTCGCAAGATAGGTTTCGTACTCCTCATTCACTTCGACAATTTTAATTCGGAGTCCCTCAAGTCTTAAGCCTTGCCCTGATGTTCCGGCGGTTTCACCACTCTTAAACCAGGTATCGGAGTTGTTAACATCCTTTAACCAGCCCCGGTTCTGAACCTGAACATTGTATAAAAGACGATAGCCCGGCATATTGTTGAGTACCAGCCGAATACTTTCAAGACGCAGACCCTGGCCGCTGGTTCCGGCTTCATTGCCCATGGCAAACGGACCCAAATCGCCCCTGTTCTGCACATGAACATAAGTCTGAATGCTTGCGCCTGCCGGTAGCGAGCCCGTTAATCCCACCAGTAAGGCTTCCAGTCGCTTGGATTCTCCGACGGTACCTGACAAAGCGCCATTACTTTTCCAAGTGGTTTCCCAGCCATAATCCTGAATATGAGTTTTATACTGAACTCCCGGTTCGGTAACAATTGTTGCCTGAGCGCCTTCAGCCCATACTGTCGGCGAAAAAAGCACCGAAGTCAGCAAAACAGCCGATAACATCGACGCTGTCCGTTTTTTCATTGCCATGACAAGACCTCCTTTAATTTTTCACGATCTGTCCTAAATTGCTTATATCATCGATCATTGATCGATCATCAAATCCAAATGAAATTTTTTTAATTAATTATATCATACTCTCACGATGATGTTATCGTCAAAAGAGAAAAATTCTTTAATGAATCCCGCAAATTTTCAAATCAAAACGGCTTTTCTTAAAGAAATGAGCCCCCTACCAGCATCAGCCAGTAAAGAGCTCAATTTTAATTCCATCGGCTATTCTATTATTAATCTACCACAAGACTATTCTGTATTTCACTTCTAGAAATTGTTTCATTTTTGCTATCTTTAATGTCCACATAGAAGGTATAAGTACCCGCTGTTGATGGTTTATAGGAATAGTAATAGGTTGTCGAGAAGGCCCGAATAATCGTCTCTTCGCTGTCACCTTCTTTTTTCATGGAGAACTGATAATAATAGGGTTTGATCCCCTCCTGTCCGGTAGCTGAAAGCCGGACGCTGCTGCCTAATGCCATGCTGGTTTTATTGATAGTAAAATCTTTGACCGCGGCCGTTTTGACTATCGTATAACGATTAATGGTTTTTTCAACAGAAATGGAATCTTCCTCTCCATTCTCGTTATCCGTTACCACGACAAAAAACTTATAGGTACCGGCTTCTTCCGGTTTAAAACTGATGGTACCGGGCGTCTCATCATCTTCTTCAGTGATGGGCTGGCGTTCTTCTTTCTCCAGCTGATAATAGAATTCATAGTCAAACACTCCGCTGCCGCCAGCAACGGTGGTGGTCAGGGTAACCGGTACGTCTTCATATTGTTTTCCGGTCGGCGACACGGTGAAGCTCCGGATAACCGGTGGATCGACCACCAGATAATCACTCAGTAGGGCTGTTTCTTCGTCAGAGCTACTGACAATCTTGTTGGCATCGGTAATCTCCACCTTAAAGCTATAGAGGCCGGGTTTCATGGGCCGATAGCTGACAGTCTTGGATGTGGTGGATGAACCAATTTTTTCCCAATCTGCCACATCATCTTCATCATTTAAACTGTCCCGCTGATAATAAAACTGATACTTATAAGGGGTCTTGCCACCCGTTCCGGTGGCCGTCAGCTTAATTAATGTACCGATATTCTGAGGTGTTTTCTTATCTACCACCAGACTTTTGACACTGACATCTCCCAGCACCTTAAAGCTGCTGATTTTCGCTGTTTTGCTCACATTTTTTTCATCGGTTACCTCCACAAAGAGGTTATAGGTACCGGCCTCTTCCGGAATGAACTCCGCTTGAGCCACCCGGTCCTCTTCTGATGTGGTGTCCAGATCGCCTTTCTCGGCGCCCCGGGTCCAGTAGAAGCGATAGTCCAAGTCCCCAATACCGGTATCAGAAGCCACCGTGGCTGTCAGTTCAACGGTATCCTTGACATAGACCGGTTGACCGGTTTGATCGGTTGTTAAAGTCACCACCGGGGGATTGTTGATATCAAAATCGATGCTTTCGGTGGCAGTATTGCCTTTGGCATCAGTAATCGCCACCAGCAGAATATAGGTTCCTGCGCTTGCCGGTTTAAAGGTAGCATAATTCTTTGTTTTATCGCTCGGGATCAGACATGCCGCATAATCAGTTTCATCGATTGTATCCAATTTATCTTCTCGCAGTTTCTGGTAAAAAGCATAGGTAAACGGCGCCTGTCCACCATCCGGGGTGGCTGTCAGTTTAATTTCGGTATTGATATCCTGACCAGTGGGTTTGCTGGTTTTCAGGCTTTTAACGCCGAAGGTTTTTAGCACCACAAATTTACTGCGGGTATAGGTGGCACTGGTCAAGCCAGTATCCTCATCCCTGGCACTGACATAAAAGGTGTAGGTCCCAGCGACGGGCGGTGTGAAGCTGGCCACATTCTCCGTTACATCGGCGGCATCGATGGTCTCTGATTTTGAACCGACCTTGTAGGAAAAACTATAGGTCAAATTCTCACCACCAGCCTCCGGTTTTTTGTTGGCGATTAATTTAATTTCTTCTTTTTCATAGGAACTGTTCAATTCTTCCTCTTCATCAGGATCGGTTATCACCAAACCGGTAATTATTGGTGGGTCTGTTACCGTTACTGCCAGATGCTTTTCAACCGAGTTTAAGCTGACCATACCATTTTTATCAGTGATTTCGACATAAAAAGTATAATTGCCAACTTGATCAAATTTATCAAAACTAATGGTTTTTAGTTTATTGTCCACCGGCGAAATATCGGTTTCTGCTTTGATTACATTTTCCTCATCATCTTTAATTTCATAGGAAAACTGATATGTATAGGGTGCAACCCCGCCTTTGCCGGCCGCGGTTAACTGAATCGTATCGCCAATGATCACCCCATCGGTTTTACTGGCTTTAAGACTGGTCACTTCCAGTCCGGTATTGACCTTATAGCTGGTTATTTTTTTGCTGACACTGCTGACCCCATCCGAAACCACCACTTCAAAGGTATAGGTGCCGCCCGATAAGGGTTTATATACCACCGTGGTCGGATCACTGTCGTCATCGACAATCTTCTCCTTACTGCCATTGACATAGAAGGCATAGCTTAGCAGCGCTTGACCAGAATTTTCCTGAACTTCTGCTGTTAGTGAAATATCTTCACCCGGATAAACCGCTGTGCCCTTCTCTGGCAGCACCGTGAAATCATCAATAATGGGCGGGTTCTTGATCTGATACCCGGCTATCTCCGAAACAGCCTGTTTTCCATTAGCATCGGTTACTATCACCCGCAAGGTATATAGGCCCACATCTTCAGGGGTGTAAAAAGTAAGCGCTGCTGTTTTTGCGGTCAGCTCTGCCGGGATGCTTCCTATACTTCCCGAAGCATCCTCCCATTCATAGGTATAGGTATAGGGGGATTTCCCTCCGGTTGCTGTCGCCGACAGCTTAATGGCACTGTTTATCGACGTTCCCGAAGCTTTGTCCGTTTTCAGCCCAGCCATCAGTGTTTTTAACACCACCACATTTTTCAGGATTTGGGTCGCTTTCAGCCCATCATTATCAATCACATCAATTGTCACACTGTAGGTGCCGGCTGTTTGCGGAGTAAACTCCAAGCTGTTAACATCAGTCTGTGTCACGCTCTTTATGACTTTCGTGCCGTTTTTAATGGTAAAATGATATTGAATTGGTCCGGTTCCGGTTCCATCCTTAAGTGCTGCCGTAATCAGAATGGGATCGTTGACGTAAATTGCTGTTTCCGGGTCAGCTTTATTAACGGCACTGATTTTGTCAATCACCGGGCCGTTGACGATTTTGTAATTTTCAATGGTCTTGGTGGTGGTTTGGCCCTTGCCATTATCATCGGTTATTTCAACATTTAAGGTATAGGTACCCACCTGGGTTGGCTCAAATAATACGGTATTGGTGGTTGACGATGCATTCTCATCGACATCAACCGGACCGCCATCATTTAATTGATAGGTGAACTTGTAAGTATAGGGTGTTTTACCACCGCTGCCATTGGCTGTCAGCTTGATTGGGGTATTTACATTCTGGCCAGATGGTTTATCGGTCACAAAGCTTTTGGTGGCCACAGCTGCCAGAACCTTGTAGCCGGTTTGCGTTGCGGTTGTTTTTAAACCGTTATCATCGGTCACTTCAACCATAAAGCTATAATTACCGGCAATCGTTGGGGTAAAGCTGATCGATGCCTCCTTGTCATTGACATCGGGATCGGACAATTCCACCGTCTTGGAGCCCAATTTATAATAAAACCGATATTTAAAGGGAGCCGTTCCGCCGTCTACATCCGCCTGGAGGATGACTTCATCCCCGACATAGTGGGTTAATTCTTGATCAGGATTGGTTGTTATCTGGGCCAGGGGATTATCGCGGATCTCATAAACCAAAGTTGCCTGCTCCGCTTCTTTGCCATTGGCATCCCGGGCGATCACCTTGATGGTGTATTCCCCGGCTTCGTTGAGTGGCAGACTCACGGTGTTTGTTGCCACAGCCTCGCCCTGATAAATGTCTTCACCGTCGCGGTCACAGGCAAACTGATAAGTATAAGGACCCTTACCACCACTGGCTGAGGCAGTAAATTTTACGGTTGTATTACGGTTTTGAGGCGATACCTTGTCTGACTTCAGAGTTGCTGACGGTCTGGTCAGTACCGGATAATTATCCGATACAGCCTGGGCCACCACTTCACCATTTTCAATAACATCGACATAGAAGCGGTAGTTTCCGGCTGAAGGCAAAAGAAAATCGGTGACCGTCTCCGCTATCCCGGTTTCAATCGGGGTCCTGGTCTTCCCTTCATCAAGCGAATAGGCATAGGAATAGGTATAGGTGTCCTTGATACCGGAGACACTGGCATTCAGGCTGACTTGATCCTCAGGATAGGCCGGGCTGCCATCATCTTTGGCTGCTGTTAATGTAACAACCGGAGTAATTATCATGTTTTCGATGATCGCCGGTGTTTCGGGAGCAATCTCGGAAACAATTTTGCCACTGCCATTTTTTATTTCCAGGTAAAGATCATAAATGCCGGCCTTGAGTGGGGTAAAACTGGCTGTCGCTGCCGTTGAAAAATCCTGAATTGGTATTTCTCCGCCATCTTCAAAGATCGCAAAAAAACGATACTGGTAGGCCGTTTTCCCACCGGAACCTTCGGCATTCAGAAGAATGGTCGTGCCAATGGGATGGGTCTGGGAATTATCCGGTGACGCCGTAAATGATTTAATGGCCAGATCATCCACAATGCTATAGTTTAGAATCTCACTTTTGGCCGTCCGTCCCTGCTGATCAGTCACTTCCACATAAAGATTATAAAGGCCCGGGGTATCCGGTCTAAAGGTGGCTTGGGGGAGTACTGAATCATCCAGTACCTGGGTTTCTTCACCAGTGGTATAGTAAAAGCGATAGTTGAGTGTACCACTGCCGGTATTGGCAACTGTGTCGACCGTCAGTAGGATTTCACTGTCATAATATTGGGGCGAAGCCTTGCTGGCCTTAAAACCATTTTCGGCAATCACTGGTTCATTGGTCACGATAATATTCTCATACGTCTTTTGAGCGGTCTTGCCATTTTCATCTTTTGCTCTGACATAAAAAGTATAGGTACCAGCTGTATCCGGTGTAAAAGCAACTGAACTCAAAGCCGTATCGCTGGCAATGTTATTGGTGGACTCCGTTTTATCAATATTGATCCGATCCCAGAAATAATCGTATCTGATTGCCCCGGCTCCTCCGGACGTAGTTGCCGTCAATGTAATCGGATTGCCAACAGCAATTTCACTGGCCGGTGAGACTTGAAAATCATCCACTGTCAGAAACTCAATCTCATGAAAATTGAGATCCGCTTCATAGGCATAGTCATCAGCCGGTGAATCTTTCACGCCATATATTTCTACCGGACTGCCTGCAAACATCCCAAAGCCCCACATCTTTACCGATTTGGGAATGCTGACTTTCACCAGTTTTTCGCAATTTCCAAAGGTCGGATTGCCTAAGTTGGAATAAATATCGGTCATGGAAGTCGGCAGTTCAATTTCCATCAGGTCGTCACAATTGTTGAAGGCCCCCTCTTTGAGATATAGCAGATTATTGGAAAATTCTACGCTGGTGATCACCTGGTCTTTAAAAACATCGCTACCAATGCCCACGACTTTTTTTCCGGCCAATGTATCCGGAATTTCAACAGTGGCTCCACCACTATCTATATCATAGCCTGTGATCTCAACTCCACCGTCAACCTCTGTCCAGGTGAAAATCTCTTGAGCCGCCACTTTCATTGACACATCTTCTGCCAATAGATTAAGCGGCATTGATGTCAATACCATCATAAATACCAGCATTAAACTCAGCCATCGATTGATCCGTTTTGTCATCCCTTTTCCCTCCTTAGAACCCTATTGTATATTTGCTTTGGAAGCGTTTTTATTTATTATAGCACGTATTCAGGCCGTATGAATATATTATCGACATTTTTAATCAATTTATTAGTATTTTTTCTCATAAAAATAAAAGTGCAATTGCTGTTTCATCCTCAGCAATTGCACAAATAAGTTATTTATTCAATTTTGTTTAGTTTTTTATGGATTAATAAAGATATCCATATTGGTCGTTGTCCCAGCTGCACCGCCATCAAGGGGAGTGATTGTAAAGGTGACCGTTGCCACCGTATTGCCTTCATCGGTGATTAAACCCGTGGTCGGATTAATCACTGCGGTACCGCTGTCAATCCGGTTAAAGGTGATGGTATAATCGGTTTTATCGATTCCCGCTGCGGTAATCATATCAGCCGCCCGGGTCAGAATATTATCTCCAACCTTGCGCACCCCAAAATTAGTTGAATTGATCTTGGCTTTGCTGATCACATAAGCACCGGTATAAACCAGATTGTTTTGAGCCGCTAAAATTTTTGCTGTTGCTGCATCGACCGCTGACTGGATATTATCGGGGGTCACCACATTTGCCGTCACCACTGTCTGATAGGTAGCCCAGGAAGCTGGCGTATAATTTGCTTGCTGGACCGCTGCCAAAGCCGCATTGTAAGCCGTCAAGTCTGCGCCTTTCACTAAAATAGTCTGTTGTAGTGCGATCAATGTCGCCGTGTAACTGTCTACCACCGACTGGGGATAAGTCTTTAAGGTATCCGCCGCAATGGTCGTAATGGCCTTCACCTGATTGTCATTGGTATAGGCGGTAAATGAAGCCGTGGTATAGGGACCATCACTTACCTTAATGTTCTTCGCTTTATTAAATGCTGTTAGATCAGCCGTTTTCACTAATTTCGACACGGTACTGTCAATATCAGCGGTAGCCGCATCAATGGTCGCCTGAGCAGTATCTTTGGTAATCAGATCATATACCCATTTACCGTCTGTCAGCGTCCCATAGCCCTCGCATTTTGCTGTATAGGTATTCCAGGTACTTGAGGTATACGGCGCATTGGCGGCATCAACACCATACTGGACATAGAGAGCAATCGCTTTATTGAAATTTGCTAAATCAGAATAAAGCACCAGACTTTTCTGGGCTGCCAAAATTTTAGCAGTTGCGGCATCGACTTCGGCCTGGGTATTCATGTTTGTAACCACATTGGCATCCACCACAGCCTTATATGCCGTCCAACCCGACTTGACCATGTCCTGGGTCACGGCTGCCAAGGCAGCTTCATAGTTTGTTAAATCTGCCAGTTTGAATAGATTTTTCTGGGCTTTGATTAGCGCAATGGTCGCTGCATCCACTTCGGCCTGAGTATTTTCTTCAGTCACTACATTGGCTTCTACCACAGTTTGATAGATTGCCCAGGATTCTGCCGAATAGTCGGCTTCTTTTACGCTTTCAAGCACGTCATTATAAATGGTCAGGTCTGCTTTCTTTACCAGGCTCAGTTGCGCTTTTTCAATTGCCGCAGTTGCTTCAGTAATTTTATTGGCGATGTCTTCTTTGGTGACAACATTCTTGGCAACTACATCCTGATAAAGATCCCAGGATGCGCTGGTATAGTCATCTTCATTGACCTGGCCCAAGACCGCTTCATATTTGTCAAAAGCGACTTTCACTGGGGTTTCAACAATTTGTATTTCAATGGCTTCCAGCCTTAGACCCTTACCTTCTGATCCAGACAAAGCGCCATCGGCTACCCAACCCTGAGTCCAGCCTTGATTTTGAATATGGGTGCGATATTTGATTGAATAATCCGCAGCATCTGTGCCAGTCAGTTTGATTTCAATGGCTTCCAGCCGCAGACCCTCTCCCACTGAACCGGCCAGATCACCGTTTGACACCCAACCTTGAGCCCAGCCCTTGTTCTGAATATGAGTCTGGTATTGTATTCCTAAACCATCCGGCACATCTCCCGATAATTCAATCTCAATTCCTTCTAAACGCAGACCTTTGCCTTCCGATCCAGAAAGACTGCCATCGTGCATCCAGCCCTGAGCCCAGCCCTCGTTTTCAATATGAGTACGGTACGCCACACCAAAAGCCATATCTGCTGTGGTATCTGTTCCTTCGGCCAAAACAACGGTTGGCAAGCCCATGATCATCATGCACATACCTACGATAATACCTATTCTTAATTTTTTCACATTGTACCTCCGTTTAGAATTAATTTATGTTTCTTTTCATGTTAGCTTCTCCTTAGAATTTTACACCTTAATGCCCTTTTTTGCAATCTAAGTTTGACAGACTCTTATATATTGAAATTCCAACACAAATACCATTGGCACCTGCGTCGGGATTGGCTGGTTAGATCGGATGGCACTATAGTCTGGAACATCCTGTCACGGCTGTCAACGCTAAATCAATTTGGAGCGAAAAGATTCCCCCATATTTACCAGCCACTTCAAAAACTTAAAAAGACGACCCGAGTCCCGAAGAACCCGAATCGTCTCTATTCTCTGTTTTTAAAGCAACCAAAGTAAGAAACCGCAATAAAATTCTTACTTACTGTTCTTTGATCGCGTTTTCGATTATTCGTTTCCCGATTCCCAGCACCCTACTCAATTGCCGAATGCTACAACTCGTTTCCTTATGTATTATCCGTTTCTAATAGATTCAGTTTTTCCAAGACTGCCTGTTGAAATGTCTCATTGGTCATGTTCTCGCCTGCCTTTGAAAAATTTGTTATTCAAAATTACTTTACTATCATTATGCACCATCTCAAAGCTAAATAGAATCCATTTTCTTAAACGCTGTTTTGATACGGTTTTCTAAGTCAATTGGGTGATATCTTTCAGATTCTTTTTTCAGATAATTTGATACTATCGCTAGTTGCCCTGTTGTCAATTCATGATACTGATTCTCAATGGCATGCAGCATAAAATCACGACTTTTATCCATTACTTCGAAAAGCAAGTATTCGTCCTCATTTTTATAACCTGCCCCACTATCAATAGCAAAATCTAGGCTTGTAATTATAGCCACATATAAATACAACTTTTCCAGGAGACTGTTTGTATTTTCTGAATGCTCCAATAATTTACTGCTGAGCAATACTAAATAATCTACATCGGGAATCTTCCTGCTAATTTCGCATGTGACGCTTTCTTTATAATCATCAATTGACTCTTCTACAGAAAGTTGTCTCTTCACCAATTTCAAATGAACTTCTCTTCTGAAGCTAAAATCTTTTAACATTCTGTCAATTATCAGTTCCGAAAGATTTTCTTTAGAATGACTCAATAAAAACTGTTTCCAGTTCTCACGATCCTCAAATGTTTCAATCCACTCTTTCACTTCCTTCATTTTCCACCTCATATGAAGTTGAAATCAACTTGATGAACTCATTATATTCATCCTGATCGTCAAAACTTTTATCAAAAAATTTTCCATCTTTGTATCCGTAAACTATTAAATCGCTACCAACAGTTTTATAAAAAAAGCTATCGTATTTACGTTCAAGATAACCTTCAAACCAGCCTTCGAGATATCCATAACAATTTTTGATCATATATTTTATTTCTTCTTTTGTGAAATCTTCAAAGGGACTGTAACACTTACTTCTATCAAGATTTTCATTTATTGGTATAATTTTTGCAAGTTCATAATCTATAGCACCTCTGAGATCGTGAACAATCATCAGATATCCAAGATTTTCTTTTTCATCAGAAAACCTCAGTAAAAAATGAAAGCAAAAAGAGCACTTATAGCCATCTCCAATCCCCTGTTCATCATTTGGACCAAAAATATCTTCAAGAGTCACAAACATTTTCGAAAATAATAACTTCTTATGCAAATTTAATAATGACATCTGCCAAATAAAATCATTCATTTCTATCATTACCGCACGTTTTGCGAGAGCCAAAAACTGTGGCCTAGCAAGGCGAATCATATGAACTTGTCGATCATTCCCAGTAGATATTGTAATAGAATTGTTTTTTATTGGATACATCAGTTCAATGTCTAATTTTTTTAGGATTCCGTCAATATACTGATAATTCTTCTCAAATTTATTTTTCTTATTTTCCTCAAGACGTTCTCCGCGGATTTCTTTAACCAAATTCACAACGTTTTCTTCTGTTTTTAGATTAAGCCGTTCCCCTTCTCCCTGAAAAGCATTCTGAACTTGTTCGAGAGCCAGCATGACAGAATCAGCTAACACGATATAACCGTCTTTTTCAATGAAAGCCACCTTGTCACCTTCTTTGAGATTCATTTTTTTTCGAATATTAATTGGAATGGTGATTTGACCATCTGACATAACTTTTGCTAAATCCATTTAACACCTCTTTTAACCCTACTTTATCTACTATTTAATCAACTAGAACATCTATGCAATATGCAGTTTTTCCATAAGTGCTTTTTGTAGTGTTTGAGAAAAATTAATGCTGTTCTTTTCAGCCATGTTATTGAGCCAATCGGGGATGGTTAAGGTCTTTTTCATAGCTCTAGCAGATTTTACATCTTGAGTTATATCACAGGCGACGAGACTTGTGAATGAATCATCTTCAGCAACGATACTTTTAATATCAGAAGCTGGCTTAATCTCTTCTTCATCTTCGATTAATGATGCCAGATACAACCCTAAAGCTTCCTGGGCTTCTTCCATCACTTCACCAATACTTTCGCCAACAGTCTGGCAACCAGGAAGATCTGGAAACTCTACCCAATAGGCACCATCTTCTTCATGAAAAATCGCTGGGTATGCACTTAACATTTTAATTACCTCCTTGGTATTGGTGACAAGGCTATTTCAGCCCTATCCTTTTGAGAATTGTTTTTAGTAAGCCAGTTGGGACGTCTTTTCCATGAACAGGGATAATCTCGGTTTTACCATCTTTCTTCATGACATGATGGCTCCCTTTGATTCGTTCTTCGACCCATCCATTTTTCTCAAGTAATTTGAGTATGTCTCTAGGAGCCGTTGTTTTGTTATAATTTTCGGATAACACCAAAGCTAATCCCTGTCAAGCGTTCAATCTGCCTGATGGATAACCCTTGTTGTTTGCATATCCTGATTAAATCGTTGCGCAATTCCTTATTAAAGCTCTGTATTTCAATCGGATTTTGTACAGAAGCAATATCTTTGATAAACGCTTTTGCTTCCGAATCATTCCATCTAATGTAATCATCATATTCTAAAACGTGGGTATCAATTTTATCAGCGCTAAATTCTTTAAATAAACCGATTGCCTTTTGACTATCATTGGAAAATATTCCAAGCCCTGTTTCAGCATTACAAATATTTTTTCTGTTTGTGTATTCGTTATAACTGCACCAGCGATACTCTGATAGCTCTTTTGTAATACCTGCTTTCAAGGGGTTGTGATGAATGTAACGAATTACTGTTAAAAAATAGCCATCATCTTCTACGGCTTCACTTTTATACCGATCCTGAAACAAGTGTCCTCGCCGATTATATTTCAAGTTATACCAATAAACATAACTAGATCCGATTCGTTTAAATACCGTTCCCAAATCCTCATTGCCTTCTTTTATTAGCAAATGAACATGATTGCTCATTAAACAATAAGCATAAATTTCAATTCCACTCGTCTCTTTTTGTCTAGTTAGCGACTCCAAGAATTGAATATAGTCTTCTGTATCTTCAAAAATAATTTGGCGGTTGATTCCTCTCATGATTATATGATAGATCCCAGTGCTACTTCTCGTTCGTGCTTTTCTCGGCATATCCAATTCTCACTCACCTTCAATTTACAATAGAACCGTCCCTTTGTGCTATTTGTACTTATCTCATGGGTTTTTGCCTGAATGTGCTGCCTTTTTTAAATGTTCTCAAACGAATGTTTCGAGGGTGTTTTTCTTCAATTGGCACAATAGCCAGAGTTTTGCCAAGTGGTCTTAGTATTTTTAAAATGGTCATTAATTGGGGATCAGTTGTGCCTTTTTCCATTCTGGCAATGACGGGTTGCTTAACACCACTGGCTTCTTCCAACTGCTTTTGAGTGATTCCCTGATCATTTCTGGCGCGAATTAATTCGCTTATTAATGCTACTCTCAAATCAGATTCCATTATTTCTTGCGGGGTGAATGTTCTTTTCTCAAATTCATCCCAGCTTGATCCAATGGGACTTACTTTTGTTTTACTCATTTTCAATACTCTTTCAACAAAATCTTTCATATTCCGTTTCGCTTGTTCAATTTCTCGTTTAGGCGTTTTCTGTACCTTCTTCATGAAATAATGTAGGAGAATAAAGCGATTTCCATCCCAACCAATAAATTAAATGCGATCCCTTAATGGTCTTAATTCCCAAATTTCACCCTCTATGTGTTTGACATAAGGCTCACCAGCTCTTGTTCCATGTTCTTTTAGTATCTTCATGTAGTCTCTGATTTTATTCAGTTTAATCCGGCTATCCTTGTCATTTTTGCTTGCTAATTCTTCTAAATACTGCAACACTGGCTCTTTACCATTTTTGTCACAATAAAATTCTATTTTGTACATACACGTTTATTACCTTTCAATCATGACTTAATTATAACTCTTAAGTTATAACATTGCAACATATTTTGGTTATTTATATTTTTCGACACAACCATCAAAGTAATAATATGTATTTGAAGTGTTGGTTTATTCAGGGAACCGATGATTGTGGGGAAATCTAGAACGATTTTCTGAAAAATCAGTTATGGCCACATTAGTTTGATCCTTTTTTCCCGACAGTCCCGACAATGGTGACAACTATCATTGGACACTAACACCGAAACTATTGGTACCATGTCCGAATTGGGTGGCTCTGACATCAGATCGACTGGCACTGTAGCCCGGAATCATTTGAACAAAATTTGCCTGACACGACTGTCGGCACTGACGGCAATTCGGAGAAAAAAAATAGACTGGTTGGAGAATTCAAATTCTTCAGCGAGTTTAGCTGGGCAAAAACTGGCCAACAAATTGGAAACAGACAAAAGCTGGAAACCTGAGCCACCAGCTAAATCTTTTCCAGACAGTTTGCTCAATATTTTTCAGCCAGCAAAGTGCACAATAGAACCGTCCCCTTGTGCTATGATTCAGCTACAACAATGCTTTTGAGGAATAGCTTTGTCAATTACTTCTAACATGCTTTGCTCTTTTCGAATAAAAACTCTGGGTCAAGATCCGCTTGATTGCACCATTCAATACTGTCAAATCTAACACGTACGGTCTTAAATTTCTCCTCATTCTTTAACTCTTGAAAAATACCCTTATCCAAATATGGACTGACATCGAATATTCTCTTTTCACCATTTTCAAAAGTTAAGAGTAACTTATAATCATTTAAAGGTTCTACATCAATAACTGCTAAATACATTATTCGACCTCCTATTTTAATGGATCAATTTTGTATGGAAGCTCACTATTCATTGCCAGCATCCAATCTGCAAGTAGTTCTTCCTGTCTTAGCTCAGCCCATGCTAAAACAAGCTTAAGCTGTTTCTTTGGCAAATTGCCTTCTTTTAATTCACAAGTTTTAATGTCAATAATGGCCTTGTATTCCCCATAATACGCATGAAAATGTGGCGGATTATGTTCTTCTGGCGCACAAAACATCCGAATGATAATTCCATAAAACATACTAATTGTCGGCATTATTATTGTCCTTTCACGTTCACTACTATTTTTTCATTTTTTTTCGAATTGACAACACACGAACATAACCAGTTGAGTATTTCGGTCGAATCTTCCAACTGAACCGGATATTCGTGCCAGTCGATTCGGTGTTTCGTGCCAACGCTTCCGGGTTTTCGTTTCAACCGTTCCGGTCAGGTTTCAATCAGGGTATAAGGGATATATGCATCAGTTAACTGATGTAAATCCATTTTAGGAGGTCATTCTCATGACCAAATACCGTGAAATTCTAAGGTTGTTCAACCTTGGCATCAACCAGACTGGTATTGCCAGTAGCTGTGGCTGTGCCAGAAAAACAGTTCGGGATGTTGTTAATCGAGCCAAAGCCTGCAACATCATCTGGCCGTTACCGGCCGAAACAACGGATGCAGATCTGGAAAAATTATTGTTTCCTGATAAATCCGTGCCAAAATCGGACCGCAAGTTTCCGGACTATGATTACATCGATAAGGAAATGCTGCGCAGTGGGGTAACGCTAAAACTTCTCTGGAATGAATACTGTGAAAGCTGTCGACAGAATAGAGATATCCCACTGATGTATACGCAATTCTGTCACCATTGTCAGAAGTACAGCGACAAGAAACGGGCAACCATGCACATTCCCCGCAAGCCCGGCGAGCAAATCGAAGTGGACTGGGCTGGAAAGCTGGCTTACATCATTGATACCGATACCGGTGAAATGATCCCCTGCCATATTTTTGTCGGGGTTCTGAATTACAGTCTCTATGCCTATGTGGAAGCCTTTCTCAAAATGGATCTGGAAAGCTGGATTACCGCCCATATCCATATGTATCAATACTTTGGCGGCAGCACAACCATGCTGATACCTGATAATCTCAAGACCGGCGTTGATAAAACAAACGACTGGTATACGCCAAAAATCAATAAAACCTATTATGAAATGGCGGAATACTACGATACCGCCGTGTTACCGGCACGAGTGAAGGCGCCCAAAGACAAACCTGGTGTCGAGGGTTCAGTCAATGTTGTAACCAACTGGATTACAGCGGCCATCCGCAACGAGAAATTCTTTGCGCTTGAGGAACTGAATCGTGAAATCCAGATTCAGCTGGAAAAGCTCAATCACAAGCCCTTTCAAAAAAAGGATGGCAGTCGGCACAGTGTTTACCTTGCTGATGAAAAGCCTTTTCTTACGCCATTGCCACCTGCCCCTTATGAATTGTCGCAATGGAAAAAAGCCACGGTACAGTTCAATTATCATATTTCAGTGGACAAAATGCATTACTCGGTTCCTTATGAATACATCAAACAGGAAGTGGATGTGCGACTGACCCGATCAATTGTCGAAGTGTTCTACCACAATCAGCGGATCTGCTCCCACAAACGCCTCTATGGCCGCACCAACCAGTACAGTACGCTTCAGGCACATATGCCGGAGGATCAGCAGAAATACCTGGAGTGGAATGGCGATCGCTTTATTGAATGGGCCCATAAAATCGGGCCCCATACCGTTACGACGGTCAAATCCATTCTTGCTTCCTTCAAAGTCGAACAGCAGGGATATAAATCCTGTATGGGTTTGCTGAAGCTGGCTGATAAATATTCGGTCAACCGTCTGGAAGCCGCCTGTAAAAAGGCCTTGTCCTATACGCCTCATCCCAGTTATAAGAGTGTGAAAAATATTCTCACAACTGGTCAGGATAAACTGTCCGATCAACCAGAGCAGAATCCGGAATCATCGGCTGAAAATAAATACGGTTACACCCGAGGTCCCAGCTATTATGGAGGTAAGCATCATGACGAATGAAGCCACCCTCAATAAGCTGGTTGAAATGCATCTGTCAGCAATGGCTGATGCCTTCCGACTGCAATTGAATGACTCATCTATGGCAGATATTCCGTTTGAAGACCGGTTCGGTCTGATGGTTGATCGGGAATATACCAGCCGCAAGAATAACCGGTTGCAGCGATTGATCAAAAAGGCTGGTTTTGATCAATCCCAGGCAAATGTGAATGACATCAATTATCAGGCGGGACGAAAGCTTAATAAAAAACTGATTGAACGCCTGATGACCTGTGAATACATCCGGGAAGCACACAATATTATTATTGCCGGGGCAACGGGTACCGGTAAATCCTACATTGCCTGTGCTCTGGGAATGGAAGCCTGCAAACACTACTACGCCACAAAATACATTCGGCTGCCGGAACTACTGGCTGAACTGGCGGTAGCCAGGGGTGAGGGCAAGTTCAAAGAAGCGATCAGGCACTATCAGAAATACACACTCCTAATCCTTGATGAATGGTTGCTGATCAAACTGACCGAAACGGAAGCCAGGGACTTACTGGAGATTATCCACGCCCGTCATAAAAAGGTTTCCACAATTTTCTGCTCTCAGTTCGCCCCACTCGGCTGGTACACCAAATTTCCTGAAGCCACTGTTGCCGATGCCATTCTTGATCGAATTGTTCACGATTCACACAGCATCGAAATTCAGTATATCGACAAGGAGCATGATCGCTCCATGCGGGAAATTTACGGAATTGATTCAAAAAACACTTAAATAGTCAATTGGCACGATGCCGAAACGTTTGAAACCACTGTCCGGACTCGGAGACACGAACCTCCGGACAGCCTGGTTTTTCCAGCCGAAATATTCAACCAGTAACTTATTACAATGAAGGTGATACCTTTAAACATGTTTTTCTTTTCTTTATTTTATCACCTCAATCCTTGAATAGCAATGACATCTCAATGGAATCATCGTCTCATTCATTAGTTTCATACTGATTTCCTCCAAAAATGTATTAAAGACCATTGACTACTTAAGCCAATGATCTTCAAAATTATAATATCTATTTAAGATGGGAGTTTGATTCAGGGAACCGATGATTGTGGGGAAATCTGGAACGTTTTTCTGGGGAAGCGGTGATGATCACATTAGTTTGATTCGTTTTTCCCGACAGTACCGACAATGGTGACAACTATCATTGGAATCTGACACCGAAACTATTGGTACCATGTCCGAATTGGGTGGCTCTGACATCAGATCGACTGGCACTGTAGTCCGGATTGGGTGGCTCTGACATCGGATCGACTGGCACTCCTGTCTGGATTGAATGGCGCTTTCGTCAGATCGATTGGCTCTGGAGTCCGGAACGATCACAACTTAAATTCGCCTGACACAACTGTCGGCACTGACGGCAATTTGGGGAGAAAATATTTGTGGCACTGTGGACTAGTTGGAGAATTCAGATTCTTAAGTGAGTTTGGATGATCCTAAACTAGCTCAACTCATTGGAAACAGACAAAAGCACAAAGCCACTGCAACTACTACAAAATTTTTCAGTCAGATCGCTCAAACTTCTTCAACTAATGTGACAACAGAAACGTCCCCGTGTCACACCCTCAATATTTTTCAGCCAGCAAAGTGCACAATAGAACCGTCCCCTTGTGCTAAACCAGCCACCAGCGAAAACTTTTCCAGACAGATTGCTCAATATTTTTCAGCCAGCAAAGTGCACATTAGAACCGTCCCCTTGTGTTTCAGATCCACCCCTTTTTTTAGCAATCGGGTGCAAAAGGTATGTCGAAATTTGTGGGGAAAAAGGATCATTCCTAATGCCTTCCCATGTTTGTTCAGTAGCTTGTTCACAGTATCGGTATCCATTTTTTTAGCTCGCTGGGTGACAAACAGGTAGTCACTACTGGCAAAGGGACTGTCTTTTCGTTCTGTTTCCAAATAGTTCTTGATGGTTTCAGCCAGTTCGGGTTTGATGGGTAGCTCCCGATATTTTCCACCTTTGCCTACTACCTTAAGATTCATGGTGAGCCGGTCAATGTCCTGAATCTTAAGACCAACAACTTCACTGACTCTCAGGCCGGTGTAGAGTAGGGTGAGCAGGATGGTTTTGTCTCTGAGGGTGACCAAATCTTTCTTTTCCAGGAAGAACAACAGCTGCTCCACTTCATCATCGGAAAAAACAGCCACTTCTTTCTCACTGCCATTGGCGATCTTGATCTTATCCTTATTGGGAAAGACAACCAGTTTTTCACAAAAACCTTCCCGGATCAAATAGTGATTGAAACTATGGAGACTGTTGATCTTTTTGTTGATGGTATTGACGGCATAGTTTTCTTGTTCCAATTGATTTCGATAGCCGGTGATGCTAACCCGGCTTAATTGCCCTTCAAATGTTCCCTGTTTGTTCTCTAACCATTCCAGATACTTACGAATGTCACCCATGTAGCTTTCAATGGTGGCTCTGCTTTTCCCATCTTCCAACAAATATTTCCCAAAGTCTCCCTGAAAATTCACATCACTCATGCTGATCACCTGCCATTTCAAAGGGATCATCCAATTGTTCCAGAACTACTTTGCCATGTTGATTAAGCCAATGCACACTGTCCTCAATGGTACCGCCCATGTAATCGGGACTGTTTTCATAGTAGCCGGAATCAATGATGGGTTCCAGGGTGAAGCTGATATCCATTCCATCCACCAGATCGGATTCATTGGTTTTGACAACAACTCGTGCTGTCAGTGTCAAGTGCTGATCCTTCTGTTTAATGATCGTGGGCAAACTGACTCCCAGAAGCCATTGGGAATAGGATGGGCTGTCAAACTCCAACTGCTCTTTTAATTGTTCGATGATTTTCTTTTCAAAATCGGTCATGCTGATTTCCTCCAAAAAATAATTAAAGACCATTGACTGCTTAAGCCAATGATCTTCACAATTATAATATGTATTTAAGATGGGGGTTTGATTCAGGGAACCGATGATTGTGGGGAAATTTGAAACGATTTTCTGAGAAATCGGTGATCACTTAATTTTGACCCGTTTTTCCCGACAGTCCCGACAATGGCGACAACTGACATTGGAATCTGACACCGAAACCATTGGCACTATCATCCGGATTGGTTGGCACTGACGTCAGGATTGGTTGGCTCCCTCGTCCGGATTGGGTGGCTCTGACCTCAGATCGGGTGGCACTTCATCCCGGAATCATTTCAACAAAATTCGTCTGACACGACTGTCGGCACTGACGGCAATTATGGGACAAAAAGATGGCACTGGTTGGAGAATTCAAATTCTTCAGTGAGTTTTGATGATCCCAAACTAGCTCAATTCTTTGGAAACAGACAAAAGCACAAAGCCACTGCAACTACTACAAAATTTTTCAGTCAGATCGCTCAGACTTTTTCAACTAATGTGACAATAGAAACGTCCGGGACCTGTGAAAAAAGACTTTTTTTTGCGGAGTTCACAAAATTTAAATGCATGATTCTCAGAATACGAAATTAATTCTAATTCTGACGAACATTTCAAAAAAACAGGAAGATTTAGCGGTCATGATGGCCGCTATTCTTTTTAAATTAACTGCAATGGCTGCCAGTTTCGCCTGTTTGGACACCGAAACCAGACCGTAGCTTTTCGCCCGGCCGAGTCCATGGAATCGTTTGAGCTCCGCATTTTTCCCTTCAATGCTGGCTCTTTTCTTGTACTTCTCTTTGAATTCATCGGTTTTCTGACTTTGGGAGATTTCATAAAATTCCAGGGTGTTGATCCCAATATTCAGAATTTTGCGGGCCGACTTTTTGGCACATTGATCATGTTTCGGACAGCTTTTGCAAATTTTCACGTCGAAGTAATAATTATGTCCTTCCTGAAAACCACTTTTGCAGTCTTTGCGCTTCCGCTTATAGTATTTCCGACTGACCGTCTGATTTCCCTGGCTACAGAACCATTGATCCGAATCTTTGTTATAGGAGAATTCGCTTTCATCAATGCGATAGGCAGAACCACTGACGGGTATATAGGCTTCAGCCTCCATTGCGTCAATCTTTTCGAGAATTGATTTTCTGAAATAGGCTTTGTCTCCGTAAAACTCAGTGATTGTTAATCCACTTGACAGGGTATCGCCTAGCAGTTCTTTAATCAGGCTACCATCCACATAAGCGCCGTTCGCAGTTCGTACAGCAGTGATAATCCGCTGGTCGGTGGTCATAATAAACTCAACCTTGTAACCAAAGAAGTTGGAGGTTTTGCTTTTTCGACCGACCCGGGCATCCTCATCGATCAGTGAACGAATGCCGGTCTGGTTCATAAATTTAGGTTCATCCAGAATTTCTTTTGCTTTTTCAATTATCTGGCTGGTTTCCGGGGTTTCCAGAGTTGAGCTGCTTCCGGCTATTGCGATCACTGTTTCCAGGTAGTCTTTCATGACCTTTTTGGCCTCTTTATGATCACTGATTTCCTGGTAGTCAGGCACTTCCGGTAAATTTTCCAGTGATTCTTTCGTTTCTTCCTGATAGCTTTTTATGATCTTTCTGGCCAGGTGCTTCATTAATCGTTCTGGTGTTTTTTTGATGGTATTGGCTTCCACATGGGTGGCGTCAATACTCACACTTTCTTTCTTGAGAATTCCTTTTTCCACACATTGTCGGACAATTTCGATAATGATCTCATCCAGCATCTGTTCGCCCAGTTTCAGTTTTCTGAATTTTGATAGCAGACTTCGTTCAGGCAAGGTATCTTCGGGATTGACGTCCAGAAAATAGAGATAAGTCAGATTGAAACTGGCTTCCTCAATCACTTTTTCATCGGAAAGATCGTAGATATGCTGTAGAAATAGCAGCTTACACATCAATTCCGGTTCTTTGGCGGGACGTCCAAAATTTACGCAGTAGCTATCTTTCAACAATTCATTGATGAAGCTGAAATCAACAGCATTTTTTATCTGTTTTAGGATATGATTTTCCGGGATTTTATTGTATAATAAACTATGGAATGATGATTGTTTTGATTGTGGTCGAAGCATGATTTTTCCCCCTGTCTGGTTGGTTTTGTTTGCACTTATATTATACCAGACAGGGTTATTTTTTTGCTCAGTTTTATAAAAAAATTGATTCGATTCGCATAGCTGATTCCATTACCATACTCTCACTGAACTTTTTTCGTGCTGAGATATCTCGTCTGTATTTTTCGACTTTTTCACAGGTCCCGCAACGTCCCCGTGTCACCCCCAGATTTTCCAGCCACTTCAAAAAAATTAAAAAAGACGACCCGAGTCCCGAAGAATCCGAATCGTCTCAATTCTCTGTTTCTATACCATCCAGCTCAATAAGTTAAGTTGAATAAGTTAAGTGACAGGCACCTTATTTAATTATTTAGTTATTGTAACTGCGTCTGTTGTGAATGTTGGTACAGTTGCAGCTGTTCCATCAACTTTAATAGTTGATAAATTCGGTGTAACAACAGAGTCAGCTGCTAAAGTAATATCAACAAAGTTATCAGTTGATAATGATCCAACAGTTGCTGAACCTAATGTAGTTCCAGGACCTGTAACTGTAAAGTCATCAACTGCGTTAATATTTGTGCCAACAAGACTTTGAGTATTAAATGTTAATCTAATAACATCACCTGCACCAATTACTGCATCACCATTTGTATCATAATAAATAGCTGAAGTGATCGCAGCTGAAGAGGTATCTTCAGTTCTGAATGAGAATGTGTAATCTTCATCCATAGCTCCACCTGCTGAAGCAGTAGTAGAGTCAATTACTACGTTGTAAACTGTACCAGTTGCTAAATAACCATTCGGATAGAAAGTCATTGTTTTAGCATCTGAGCTTAATTTATACGTTCCTGTAACTGCTGTTCCTGCCGCAGTTTGGAATGCAATTCGTGTAGTAGCTCCATCTAGAATGCCAGCTACATTTACGAAACTTGAACCACTTGTTACATTTGTTACTGGCTCATTAAATACTAATTCAACTTTCTGTCCAGTTGCAATTCCAGTAGCACCATTAGAAACAGTTGCGCTTTCAACTTCTAAATTATTAGTTACAGTTTCAGTTCTGAAAGTGTAAGTTGTAGCTGTTACCGGATTACCAGCTGCATCTTTTACGCCATCTACTACTACGTTGTATTCTGTGTAAGAATCCAATTCAGCGTCTGTATCAAGTGTATAGACAACGCCCTGGTGATATGTTATCGCATTGCCACCGCCACCATTTGCTGTAGCTCTGTCAACTGTTAATGTTGTACCAGTTTTTGCTGTTACTACATAAGTACCATCACTGGCAATTGATAAGATATTACCAACTACAATACCATCAGTATCAGCATTTAACACGACAGTAGTTGTACCATTTGTTGTTGCTGTAGCCGCAACATTTTTCTTAGCATAGTTGATAGTACTGATAGTGTAAGGTGCTACTGAGCTGTCAGATTTTTTAACGACTTTTACGGTGTCAGAATTCAGTGTTGAAGCCATCAAATCACTATTTGTATCGTCAATGATTACTGCTAAACGTGGAGCTTCAGTATCAACATTTACTGCAAATGTTGCAGGGTAAGATGTTGCTGGAGCTACTGCTGGAGCAGTTCCTACCGTAAACTCAAATTCAACTTTCGATACTGCATTTCCATTTACATCCTTAACTGTTGTTGGGATTGTAATACGGTATGTGTTATCGGCAACCCAGTTTCCAGCTGCCAATACCATTTGAATACTCTTATTACTGTTTACTAATGTTGCAGTTTCGTTTACTGTTGTGTACGAACCGCCAACAGCTTTTTGTTCTAATTTCACAAGATCACCCAAGACATATGAACCTGCATCGGTCTTCAATGCTTGACTGAAGTTTAAGTAAATTTTGTTTGTGTTTAGTACATTCGTAGCGCCACTTTCAATTACTGTGTTAGAAACTGAATATGAAGTACCTACTTGTGCTGACAGAAGAGTAGTAGCAGCTGCATTTTCAGTATTAAATAACACTTCAACGTCTGCTGCTAATGTATTTGCAGGAGAAGCTGTATCAGAAACAGCTTTTTTGACTGTCAATTTGTAAGTATGATCTGGATTCAGCTGTGATGCTGATGGAATTTTGATTGTAAATACTTTTCCATCTTGGCTCAATGATGCTGTCCAAGCTGAAATATTTACTACAGAATTGCTGTTGGATACATCAATCAGTGTAATGTTTGTTCCCATTGTTAATGTAGCAGGAGCCATTTCTTTACTGAATGTTATAACCATATCAGCACCAATACCTACATCATCGGCTGCATTTGCCGGTGTTGTTGAAACAACAGTCGGATCTGCGAAATCACCAGTTGTAAATGATCTTACAGTTTTAGCTACAGCAATACCTTTTGTAGTTTTCACACCGTCGATTGTAGCTGTATAGGTTGTATTTTCAGCCAAGTCAGCTTTTGGTGTAAAGATTAAATAGTATGAGCCAGCTTCATATGTCACTGTACCATCAACTACTTCTTCAGTATCTGCATTTACAAGTTCAAATGTTGAAGAACTTACAGTAGCAGGATTAACAGCAGCTGAGAAAGGAGCTTTAAATTTAAAGCCTTCGTTGCCGCCAGAAGCAGTTATGCTGTTATAAACACCTGTAGCATTAGCAGCTGGAATACTTGTACCTACAGTTACAGCTGAATAACCGTAGAAGAAATCAATATTAGTAGCTGCTAAAGCATTACCAGCTAAATCTTCGATGCCAGAACGTAATTCAAGACGATAGTCATGTTCTGTTTCAAAGTTAGTTGTATTAGCAACAGTAAATGTAGTTGCATTTGTTGAAGCAACTGTGCAAACCAGATATTCCGCATCTGTAATATCATAAATTTTTACAGTTGAAGTTGAAACTGTGTTAGTATCAATGTCTTTGTTAAATGTGAATGTGATTGTTTCTGTTGCATTATCAACGACAGCTCCATTTAGGTTAGTGGTTGCACCTAAAACTGCATCTGCATATGTAGCTGATAACAACAACGGATTGATTGAAATAGTGAAATCTGTTGTAAATGATTTAACAGCAACACCGTTAGTATCCTTAACACCATTGACTGTTAGAACATAATCTTTTCCAGGTGTTAATGATCCAGCACTCATTTCAATTGTAGCTGCCTTATCGTCAGAGCTATAAGAAATAGTAGCTAACTGTTTAACGCCATCTTGTGTAATAAAGATTGTCCCAGTATTCACGGTTAATGGGTCTACATCTGCACTGAATGCTACTTCATATGTACTGTTTGCTTTTACATCTGTAGCAGGAAGTGTTGTTGCAACATCATTGGCATCAATTGCCTTAGCTCCTGTTACCTGTGGTACTGGAACCAATGCATCAATCGCAGCGTTAATAGCCGAAAAGGGAGATCGTTTTTGCTATTTTTCTTTTTCTTGAAACCCACTGATTCCAATGCTTTCGGGCATTTTTAAACTCGCACAATAGATGTTCTAAAGAAAATAAATAGAGGTAGTTTCCTGTAAACATAAAAAAAATAGAGAAACAATAAATAGAAAACCAATAGGTGTGGATTCCATTTTCTTTTCTAAAAGTTGAGTGTTTCCAAGCATTTCCCCGGATCAAGGGATGATGATGAGAATTCTGGAGATGATGTTCCGATGACAGCACCTTCAGCATTTTTCTTCCCAAAATCCCGACAGTCGTGTCAGTCTCGTCAGACAAAATGACTGTGTGATCTTAAAAATGATTAAAAACAGAAGAAGGATCTTTCTGGTTTGGTTCTCGCCACAAAGCAATTCCTTCTTCTGTCGAACCACATTATCTTAGCATATTCTGAGATCTCAGGCAATACCTATTTTAATTCTTCCCACACAAACTGTCGGCACTGTCGGGAGTGACGGCAATTAGGGGACAAAATTCTTGAAGATCCTGCAAGCATCAAAGGTCTAAAAACTTTTTGACATCTTTTAAACTTTCGAAATCCTTAATCCCCTCAATCAATGTCTCTAAATTTGTTGAATTCAATTTAGTGATCGCTTCAGAATACTCAGCAGGCATGACACCAAATTTTTGAGTCAATAATTTAATTGCCATTTTGATTAATGTTTTGATTTCACCTTTTTCAATGCCTTCTTCAAAACCTTCTTCTCTTAAAACTTCCGCCAATGTCATGGTTACTTCACTTCCTTCCTTGTAGGTTACTGCCAATTCTTTAATAACCGTTGTCAATTGCTCCTTTGTAAGCTTTGGACCAGATGTTAGAATATAGCGCATACATGTTTCAAAATACTGAAGACCCGTCTTCTTTTCATCCAACTCTTCTAATGCTCTGGCTGCTTTGAAAATCGTTTCCAGAAATTCCTCACCGCTTTTTTTGAAAATATCCCTGGCAACTGACAGTGCAATCATCAGTTCCGCATTTCCTTTGATATCTTCATCCGAAAACTGGGATAAATCATAGAGCTGGTAGCGGTAATTGGGGATCATTTGTTTGACTTCTTCCGGTAAGATGTCAAAATCCAGAATCAAATCACTGAACATGGGACTGATTTTCCATTTTGTCTCCCCATGGCAAACCACCATCGGAATAATCATCGGAATATGTGTATCCAGTTTCTTATTTACGTTCCGGTTCCAGATACGAACCATATATGTCAGTAGCTGCAATGCCACCATTCTATCAGGGTAACTCTTGTGTTCAAACAGAAAATAGAGATATCCTTCCCGCTGATTAATTTTCGTCCTGAACAACAGGTCTGAGAATAACTCACTAAGTTCTGCATCAACGTGGCTACCATTCTGAATTTCCAATTCACTCAAATCAACCATTTTTAAAATCGATTCTGGTAGGTAGTTCTCAATGAAATCTCTGGTCACTAAGGGATTCGAGAATGTATCTTTGAAAAACTTGTCATGGGGATTCTGAGCTTTTGTCTTAGTCTTTTTCATTCGTTCACCTTCTTAGATATTGATATAATTATAACCGATTCACCTTTAAAATGCTATTAAAATTGATAGATGGATATAGGCTATGCAATCCCCATCTTTTGCTTCCCTAAATAGCGACTAGTCAAGACGGATTAATGCCATCACTTTGAAATAATTCATAGCATTAATCAATCTGAAGAAACCGATACTTGTCATCACTTTGAACAAATCCATCGCTGTAATCAATCTGAAGAAATCGATACTTGTCTTCGATCTGAAATAATCCAACACCGTAATCAATCTGAAGAAATCGATACTTGTCTTCGATCTGAAATAATCCAACACCATAATCGATCTGAAGAAATCGATACTTGTCTTCGATCTGAAATAATCCAACACCGTAATCGATCTGAAGAAACCGATAGCAATAATTGATCTGAATAATCCCAACACTAATTACATCCATCACAGCCTGTCTTCTTTTTTCGCTTCAAAAATATCGTTTGTCGGGATGTTAGTCAAGGATCGGATTCAAAAAAAACTATCGCCAGCATCATCACTACCCCTTTGCTCCAAAACTATCGTCAGTGGCGTCAGTGCAGACAGAAAAATTGTCGCCACTGACGCCAGGGACGACAAAAACGGAACAAAAGGGTGGATCCAGGCTTCGCAGTTGTCGTTGAATTTTGTTCAAAATATCATCTTCCATCTTTTTTTCTCCCCAAAACGCTGTCTTGCTGTCTAGTCGAGTCAGAAAATTGTCGGTGACTGTCACCACTGACCGGGAAATAGGAAAAGTTTGGGAAAATGACTTGAGATACTTCCACAATCACTTCCCCATTGACTTCGTCCCAGGCATTTCTTTTGATCCATTTCCTGATGATTCGTTTGACTATTTCATCTGAAGCAGCTTATCCACCTCTCGCTGATAGCCGTAGCGTTTAAAGTATTCAATTAGAGCAACTTCAACCACATCCCGTTGTTTGAGATTTTTGCTTTCAGCGTATTCCCGCATTAATCGTCCCATTAGTTCAGACATGTAGACACTCTGAGTGCTGCACTTTCCAGGAACGGCATATCGTGGAACAGTCCCATCGGATTGAGGCATGAGTAGTGTGATCAAACGGTCTTTGTTTTGAATCAGCAAGTCAAGTATTGGACGATAGGCTTCCAGTTCAGCCATTTCATCATCGCTGATCATGGCTGCTTTTGATTGATTCTTTCTAACTGGTGGAAGAGTTTTATTGTCCAGATCGCCCATTTCTGCCAAAGAATCATCGGTGGCATCCCCAAACATCACATCGTAGTTATTCGTTTCAGAATTCCAGAAGAGGTGCTTACTTTCCATATATTCGCCTAACTCATGATGATCCCTGAAACCAAACTCAGTGGCAATGGCTCTGGGATCACTGTCATCGCCCATTTCTTCAAAGCGTTTGATGATCATTTCGGCTTTAATTGGGGTATTGCTATTTAGTTCTTCCAGAATCGTATCAACTCGGGTAGTGGCTGGCACATAGGTCTGATTGATGCTGTCCCAGGTGAAGCCCTTTCGTCTCATGTAGGTATCCAGGGAGCGCCAATTGGTCAGATTAAATCCTTCGGCTAAAGATTCCCGGGACTTACCTTCCATCAGACCAGCCAGAGTCGCATTGACTCGTCGATCATAGATGGGTTCCATTGGTTCTTTGATTTCCTTCGTTTCTTTCGTTTCTTTCGTTTCTTTGGCAGAGGCTTTAATTATCAGGTTAGTGGGTTCGGTAGTGGTTGGATTAGTTGTAGCTGAATGAATGGTGGTTGGATTTGTCAGTTCATTCGCAGATCCATTGGCTATTTCATTTGTCAGGGTATTCATTTCTTTTTTTTCCTTTCGCTCGGGAGAATCACAGGTTGCCAATCTCTAAATGAGATTGACCGCCTGATGCAACTGATCCATATTCTGATGGATGTAACGACTGGTGACTCGTAGATCGCTGTGACCCATGAGTTTCTGAACCGCTGGTAGTGGTGCATTATTTCTGACTAAACTGGTGGCAAAGCTATGTCTGAGAATATGAGCGGTGACATGCTTGCTCCAACCCAGTTTGGTGGTAGTCACTTCTAGTTCATGATTAATGGTTTGCCGGGATAATGTGCCGGTTTTTGAAGTGGCAAAGAATCGATCCGATGAGACCAGTGGGCGATGATCCTTTAAATACGTGGTTAATTCCTGATGCAGTTTGTCATTGATGGGAATGCTCCGGTCTTTGTTGCCTTTGCCCTGACGAACTTTGAGTACCTTGTTGGTCAGATCGACATCAGCGAGGGTGAGATGGCACAGTTCACTAACTCTTAAGCCGGTATTAGCCATGGTGATCACTGCTGATTTGACAATGACATGATCAACGGCATCAATTAAAGTCACCATTTCTTCAGGCAATAGATAGACCCGTTCTTTCTGCTGATATTGAATCGGTTCGAGATTCAGACTGATATTGCGTTCCACATGATCTTTTCGCACCAGATAATTAAAGAAGGATCGGAAGATGTAGAGGCTTTTGTTTCGGGTGATCGCTTGATCCCCCTGATCTTTCCGATAGCTGAGATAGTCTTCCATGTGGTTGACCGTGATCTCATCGACATAGGCTTGACCATTCATTTCTTTTTCAAGATAGACTTTAAAATTCTGGAGCACAATGTTGTAGCCACGTTCGGTTTCTTTTGATCGTTCTTTGGATTTCAGATAGTGAATGAATTCGTCAATGGCTTTGGTTAGCAGTATTGGTTTTCTGGTTGGCATCGGTAGTTCCTCCTGTGTTTTAGTTATTTCTAAGTTTTGTTAATCTTTGTTCTCCATTACAATAATAATATATATCTAGAAGGACAATTTATTTCGTCGCATGGGGTGTATTTTTGGCTGATTTGAACAAGTTTCTTCCTAATTTATATAGGGAAAAGTTTTTCAGTGATTTTCAGGGGTAGATTGATTAGCGTTTTGAGTTGGGCAAGTTGGGGTAATTGGGTCGTTTAATATTAGATTTTTGAAAAATATTTTTTTAATTTTCCCACAGAATTATTTGCTGATTTTGCCCAACTTCCGCAACTTTTAAATTTCCCTGACCTATGTCAAGAAAAATCTAACATAGGCACATTTTCCCACTACAACTACCAACAGACATTTAACGTTTCACGGGCTGTCACCACAAAAGAATTAAGCGGATGATCCCCATCGATTCATTCGTATTCTGTCGATTTTCCATATTATCTTTGATGATTAACTGGGGAAATGGTTCGTTTTCCATGGTGTACTCAGTGGCAATGTGATTCAGATCGTATTTTTGAGTTGGGCAAGTTGGGGTAGTTGAGTCGTTTAAGATTAAATTTTTTTGAAAAATATTTTTTTAATTTTCCCACAGAATTATTTGCTGATTTTGCCCAACTTGCCCAACTTTTAAATTTCCCTGACCTTTGTCAAGAAAAATCTAGCATCGTTCCTATTTTCCTGCCCAATTCTCCATCACAACTGCCTCTACCGCTACCGGAATCACCTGAATGAAGGCTACAGCAGCTTTCTCCATCACTTCGGCCAATAGAGCCTTAACCATTTCACTTTTTTCCAGGTCGCACTCAAGAAGTAGCTCGTCATGGATTGTCATAATGATTTGAACATCATCCCACCCTTTTTTGACCAATTCTTTGTAGAGGAGACCCATGGCCAGTTTTAAAATATCTGCCCCTGATCCCTGATCCGGCGAATTGTAGAGTTCAGTTATTGCACCGACCTTACACAAATAAGGCTTTCCCCATCGATTGATCTTTTCTTCAATTGGCCAGACTCTTAACCGTCCAGCCAATGTCCGAATCCCCGGCAATTCATTTAGAATTAATCCTCGTTTGTAGTCGTGACTATGGAAGGTCAAAAATTGTTCAGGGTATCGTTTCCGATATTGCTCATCCTGCCAGTTGGCAATGTGATTGTAGACTCTAAAAAACCCATCTCGAGATGCCCGTGCTTCTTCAAAGGTCATGACAACCCCATAGGATGATTCAGAATAACGCTTTAGTGTCTCATGACTCATGCCATAGATTAAGCCGAAGTTAATCGCTTTAGATCGTTGTCGCTGATCTTTTCCAACTTCCTCAATCGGTATCCCGGCAATATTGGCAGCTGTGAACTTATGAATGTCCACTTCATTTTTAAACGCTTCAATCAGTTTAGGATCCTGGGAAAGCTGTGCCATGATTCGCATTTCAATGGCGGAATAATCTGCATCAACTAACACCCTGTTCTCTGCTGCAAATAGTGCTCGAATATCAGAATCATTTCCAACCTGCTGCATATTGGGTTCGAAGGATGAAAATCGTCCCACTCCTTTGGGATTCAGCTGTTGCAGGGAAGTATGCAGGCGTTCGGTTTCAGGATTAATTGATGACAAATAGCTATCGAGAAACTCCATCCGTTTTTTCACCTTCCGAAAGATTTGAAGCCGTTGAATGAATTGTTTTAAGACGCTGCCCTCCAGCAATCTTGATTCTAGATATTGAAGGGTATCTTTTTGGGTACTTAGTTCAACGAAATCTGAACCAATGTGAATGTAATCCGCTTCCTCATTTGACCAAAGACCTTCAGCTATTGCCTGATATTTCATGAACTGCAGGATTTCCATATTCGATTGAACCTGGATTTCATCATCTGCTGCTTTTCGATTTTTCCTTGGCTTTGGTCTAAAACCGGTTTCTTTAACACAGTCGATCAGCGTTTGGGTAGCCACATTTAGTTCTTTTTCAACATGCGATTGAATCTCCAGCGCTTTTTCGATTTTAAAAGGCATTCCCACGTATTCAATTTCTGCCGTTGCACCAATGCAGGCAAACTCAATTTTGGCCGCCTGATCAAGCTCATTTATTCTAATCAGTTGACTCAGTATTTCAAATAGTGGAATGAGCACCATCACGTCTTTTGCCGCATATTGAAGCATCGCCTCACTGACAAGTCCTGACCATTCAGCCTTTTGCTCAGTTTTATCCAGAACTACTCCTAAATGGCGCAGGACAACATCTGCCAGTCCATAACGATAATAATAGGGTTTATAATATTTCTGATTATCTTTTTTTAATGCAACTAAAGCATTGGTGTATTCATCGGTGATAGTTACCTTGTCTCCTGTTCGATCACAGCGATAATTATTCAAAATACACCATTCTTGGAGTTGATCTTCCGGCACAAAATAACCGGCTGAAACCAGTTGACTGGCGATCATCGTATCAAATACCCGACAGCCGAAGCGTTTGCCATAGGTGGAACGAAACATTTTAATGTCGAATACTGCATGATGAAAGACCGTATTAATTCCCGGGTTTTCGATCAGTTTGACCACGTCGGACACCACCTTCTTGATCTCAGTTTGGTTTAATTTGAAAAGATCGACAATGAATACTTCTGAATAACTTCCCTTTCTGGGGGCTTTAAAGTTGTCGGCACAGATGCTTTCCTTTTCATCCACATAGGCTGGAATAGCAATCTGAACGAATCGAATCCGGCTTTGGTGTGGATCAAGTCCGGTGGTTTCCGTATCCAATGCAACGACCCTGGCATTATTGATTTTTTCAACGTAGGTACGCCAATCGGTCATCGTTTCAATCATAATGGTGGTACTTTTGTTGAAATAATCACCCCAGGTTGATATTTCTATTTCTGATGTTTGAATTCCTAGCGAAGGATAGTTATTCACCTCACTGGGCTTTGTTAACTGGGCCAAAGACCGTGCTTGATTTAAGGGGATTGGTTTTGATATTTTTCTGGTTAGGTTTAATCTATTTGAATCGACCGAAGTCGGGATTGGATTTGGTTGTTGATTGAGTGCGCTGAATACTTCAGCATGTAATCTATTTAAAATTGACATCGTTGTGTCTCCTTATTTATATATTTCCCAACTGATGACAAGAAATTGGTAGCGGTCACCAGTTGAGATTTATTGATTATTATCTTAATTTTTAAAAAATATAAATTGAATGAATGCTGTTTAGTGTGGTGATGTTTAGTTTGTTTGACAATGTCCCTTTAAAGAACGGTCAGTGTTTTGCTACCATTTTTGTTTCCTGGTCTTATTGTGATACCGAAGATATTGAAAATTGCTTGATTGCGCTCTGCCAAAATGCTGTATAATTCCTTCACATCGTTTATTTTAAATGGGATCTGATTGTTTTTTGCTTCGGTTCTTAATTTTGAAAGCAATTCCGTTCCTTTATATGGTGTTCCCTTTTCAATCAGTTTATTTTTCAACAACCCGATTAGCCCCTCGACCACGGGATCCTCATCGATTAATAGGAACTGTTGAGCCTGTATTAATTCTTTACAGATCTCGTCACACAAAGCATCCCCATTTTCGGAATCCATTGATTTTAAGTAGATGCGAAGAAATGCTCCGAAATCGGCCATTCTTAATGTCTCCATCTGATCACTCAATCCGTGTTCAGCGATATGTTTAACAATCTCCGCTGCAGCGTCAACAATAATTGAAAAGAATTTATCTCTCTTTTCTTCAATTTCGGCTAGGATTTTATTTTCCGGGATTTTCTCAGCTAACTGCTCCAAATTAATCGGAATGATACGATCGCAAATGTCATCTCTTAAAAATTTCGGTGTCCGGGTAGTTATGATTGGCCAGGCAGTCATTTTGTATCGTATGGTTTGATTTGTTTGATACAGGACTCTTGTCTGCTTACTACTTCCCGTCGCATTGCTGGCCAGCATATCTTCAATTCCATCGATGACGCCGTCAACATTATCAAAAACAGCCCACAACTCATTTGTCAAGATGTTGCTGATTTGCTCTTTATTCCGGAAATCGGCACTCAATACCGAGGCTTCATTCCCCTCCAGAATCCGAAGCCAGTTGGTGGCAAGACTTGTTTTTCCAGATCCGCATTCTCCTTTGGAAACTAGAATTGGTCGAGTTGGATTTAATGATCGAAAAATTCCAGCCAGAAAGTAAGCCATTAATATGATTTTTGCGTGTGCAGGCTTAACCCTACTGTCGTTTGAGAAGTTAGCACCTAACATCAGACGGTCAAAAGCGGTAATATCATCTTCATCATACTCCACATATTTCAATGGCTGAAAATATTGTCTGGTGCCGAAAAGAACTTCATCCGTTCCCACGTCAACAGTTTCAGGTGGCATTTTCCCATCGATTTTGAGCATTTTACCCTTACCAATGTCGATGTACAAAGTTTTTTTCTTTATTGAATAATAACTGCCTTGATGCATTATCACCCGTGTCCCTTCTTCCTGCACTTTTGCTTTCATTCGTTCCAGACAATTTTTTCCTTTATCGTTTGATTTGGCAGCCAGGGTTGTTTTATTGGTGAAAAGTGCTTCAAATTCTGAGGTGTTCATGTTCATAATCTTATCTTTGAAATGAAACAAAATATCCCCAATATCAGAGACATAAAATTTCCCGCTGTTTTTAAAAACACGATAAATGATTTCAAATAGTTCGTCTTTAAAAAGATCTGCCTGCAATTTTTCTTCGGCATTTGCCTGGATCTTCTGCTTTATAATCTTTGGCAAGAGATCGAGATCATCTGTTTTATATTTTTTTTGATACCACTTAGTGTTTGCCTTCTTTATCGCCTTTGCTTGATCTAAAATCGACTTCTTTTGGCTCCCAAACGCCTGTGAAAAGTCTGTTGCTTTTGACAATCCATCCCGGTTAAGTATAATAGCTGTAGCTATTATTTTTTCTTCACGTGTCGCATCCATGCCTTTAAGAGTGATTTTATCAACAATTTGCTGAGCACCTTCCATCTTTGGTAGATAAGCTGGTATGGCTTCAATCTGAGCAATCAGGTTCTCTGCAATGATCTCATCCGACAGGTTATTTTTTAAACCTACAGCAAAAAAATCGTCCACACCCGTTTTCTCCAATCCCTCTAAAGCTGGCGTTATGAAGATTCTGACCTGAGCAGCACCTCTGCTATAAAGTACCTCAGCGAGCCGACGGTATGACTCCCAGCCGGGATGCTCCTGATCAATATCAGAGTCGTATATTAAGGTTACTATTTTCCCCGTGAAATCGATTTTCAGTTCTTCAATGAGAGCTTCGTTATCGTCTATATCTGAGGTTTTATTTGAACCGAGCATTTTATCAAAGCGAGCTTTTTCACTGTCATTGTTGCAACGCCAGCAGTATATTCCCGAAATCCCGATCACTGGTAGTCCTTTAGTTGCCAAACTTAAGGCTTTCATTTCGCCTTCTACGAACCACAGATTTTTTAATTCTGTGTATGTTGTAACCAGTTCAAACGGAATGTAGGCTTGATTAATTTGACCGACTGGTTTAAAATATCGTCTTGGCTTTTCGGTTATATCAGATGCGAACGGCTCATCCAAGCGAACCGTTTTGCATTCTGGGTTATTTGGATAGGGTATCAGCAGACCCCCGCAGGGAATATCGTCTCTACCTAATACCTGCTGCACTTCTTCCCGCTTGAGCGACTTCAACAATCCCAAACTTTCCAAAGTTCCGATCAGCGCTTCTTTAACGATGGCATATTTTTCTGCAATTTTCTTCCGATGGGCAATACTAATCATTGTTTTCTCCTTTTTAAATTGAATTTTTTCTTAAATATTGTAACGTTTTTGAATTTGCTACCCTCACCGCAAGGGTATGGATTTTTTCAGTGGCAATTACTCATTTCTCATCTGCCGACTGGTTGATCTATTTTTCTCACATGATCCACATCCTCCTTTTTTCTATTTTGCCTTTTAACCTATTTTGAAAAGACAACTCAGAACTTTTTTTGTTTCTTAAAAATTCTTAAAAGTTCTTAAAAGTTCTGAAACCTTAACCAAATCTCTTGGCATTAGATAGTATAAACACAATACCGAAAATTGCAAGCAAATATATATTGTAATTTTCCATTTGTTTTCAATTTTTAAAAAGTTACACCGGCAAACGCTAAGAGCTTATGGCCTGAACTGATGTTCTGTTGGAAAATGAGCATAAAAAAAATTCCTCTCATCAATATAGATTTAAGGAATTGCTAAGCTTTCTACATTATAATAATTTAATTTTTTCACGGATGCACTTCAATATGCTATTACATTTCTTCCAAATAGTCAAGTGATTTTTTATTCTAATCGAACCAATTAAGTCGCTCAGTAAAATGGAAATAGAAGTAACAAAGAATAACATTAATCTTCACTCTTTAGTTATTTAAGACTTAACCCCTGTTTTTATTTGGATTTTTCATATTCTGTCAGGACTGACGCTACTGACGACAAAAATGGCACAAAAGGGGGGAATCATTTTGAAAAAAAATACCCGCTGATGATTTTTCAACGAATATTTTTTTAGCACTCAAACCAATCCCTTCTCCTTCAAACTACAATATCTTCCCTCTGTCCCAATGATGATATGATCCAGCAGCTCAATCCCCATTAGTACCCCGGCTTCCTTAATCCGCTGGGTGATCGACAAATCCTCATTAGAAGGTTCAGGATCGCCAGAGGGATGATTGTGAAATAGCATGATACTGGCGGCATTGGTCAATATTGCCGTTTTAAAGATCTCTCTGGGGTGGATCAATGAGCTGTTTAGAATTCCCATACTGACAACGCTAATCGACAGTGGCTGGTTCTTCGTGTCCAGGCAGCAGACAATAACCTGCTCCCGATCCGCATCTTCCAGAAATTGCTGACCAATCCCCACTGCATCTTTTGGTGATGAGATTCTTCGGGTTTTATATAAAATACTGCCCTCCCGAATAAGTTTTAAGGACAAGATCTGAATGCGCTTGGCTGGTGTTTCGGTTTTATCTTTTTTCATGATTGTGATTTCCTTTCGTTTTTCATTGATTTTTGGCAAATGAATAGCCTTAACCCCGCTGATGAGGTTAAGGCTGTTTTTAGTTATTTCGTGGTTTCTTTCGCTGCTGAATAGGCTGAAATGCCAAACAATACACCGCCTGTGAACCATTCAATGGCTGCGGTTGTTCCGATCGTTGCTATCAAACTGAACATCTTCCCGGTCTCCTTTTTTTTGAATTAATGACGAATATTGATTTTTCACCAAATCCATTATTTTGATCGCTTCCTGCGAAAGCCATGACGATTATCAATTTCTTCCGAATCCATTATTTTGATCGCTTCCTGCCAAAGCCATGACGATCATC
>JABNAD010000041.1_pt1 | contig 131488 bp, 124 predicted proteins | sample 7240381 | NCBI WGS metagenome assembly JABNAD01 (sample SAMN11332834, study PRJNA596920) | anaerobic digester metagenome | biome: digested sludge; isolation source: digested sewage sludge-derived enrichment culture grown on H2/CO2 | place: Germany: Goettingen | reverse complement strand
ATTATGCGTAATAGGGGTGAGATAACTTTTGGAAAGAAGAAAGAACCTCTTGACTTGAGGATGGAAATACGTTAAAATAAGACGTAAGTAAAGCGAAACTTTTCTTACAAAAGTATAGAAAAGTTTCGCTCTTTTTCTGCGCGCAAAGAATATTTATGCAAATAACAATTATATTATGAATAAGACAAACGGCATTTTTAATGCCACATTAGGAGGTGCTTCTATGAGTTTAAAAAAGCATTATGACGTAGCAATTATTGGCGGTGGTATCGGCGGGATTATGACTGCATATCGTTTGGTTGAGAGCAATCCCCAAATGAAGGTGTTAATTATGGAAAAAGGTCATGCCATTCGGCAGCGCCATTGCCCTATTGTGACAGGAAAGGTGGAGAAATGTATTAAATGTTCCTCCTGTGCCATTATGGAGGGCATGGCTGGAGCGGGCGCATTTTCCGATGGAAAATATGTTATTTCTACGGAATATGGCGGCTGGCTAACTGAGTTTTTAGAACCCAAAACAGTCATTCATTACATTGAGCAGGCAGATGAAGTTTTGGTAAAATTCGGCGCAACCACAGACCGTTTTATGCCCGATGACGATTTAAAACGCCTTTGTTTACAGCATGATTTGCATATGAGTCAGGCGCAGTTAAAACATTTGGGAACTGACAGCAACTTTGATACCATGCGGAAGTTGATTGAATATTTAGAAGATAAGGTAGATATCGCTGTTGATACAGAGGCTAGTGATGTGAATAAAGATACTAAGGAGATTCATTTGATACACAAAGGGGAGAAAGATGTGATAACGGCGGATAAGATTATATTTGCCGTAGGCCGTGTTGGTAGTCGCTTTTTCTCAGACTGGTGTGAGAAGAATAACATTCCTTTGAAAAATAATCAAGTAGATATTGGTGTGCGTGTTGAGCTACCTGCAATGGTTTGGGATCATTTCAGCAAAAAAATCTATGAGCCAAAAATTTGGTATCGTTCTAAGCAATATGGTGATACCACTAGAATGTTCTGCTTTAATGAAAGAGGTCATGTTGTAACGGAAAACACTGGAGGTGTGCTGACGGTAAACGGGCATTCCTACCGTGATCAGGCCAGAAAGACAGAAAACTCTAACTTTGCTTTGCTATCAACCATTCGCTTTACGGAGCCATTCAAAAAGCCCATTGAATATGCAAGATATGTGGCAAGCTTGGCTAACCTCATTTGTGGCGGCGGCGTTATGGTACAACGTTTGGGAGATCTGGAAATCGGCAGACGTTCAGATGAAAGCCGGATTAGAAAATCTACCACAAGACCTACCCTCCATGCAGTAGCTGGGGATTTAAGCCTTTGTATGCCTAAGCGTCAGTTGGATAATATCATTGAGACCCTCCATGCATTGGATAAAATTGCGCCGGGCACGGCGAACTATGATACCTTGCTTTATGGAATAGAATGTAAGTATTATTCAGCAAGACCAAAATGTACAGAGTTCCAGCTGGACGACTGTCCGGGTCTTTATGCCATCGGCGATGGTGCAGGCTTTACCCGTTCTCTATCCCAGGCGGCGGCAAACGGAATGTATGTTGCAGATAAAATTCTAAACAAGAAATAGTTGTAAATAAAAATAGAGCGAGAAGGGCACATAATATGCCAATCTAGCTCTATTTTCTTCGTGCATTAACTTTAGTAAATAGCCAGTGTGTAAGGATTTTATTCCGGATAGTAAATCACCATATTTAATAAACAGGGGGAGCCTCCTGTGTTTTTATAACCATGTTGTTCGTCTGCTTTGAAGCGTATTGCTTTGCCCTCGTCCACAATAAAACTTTTTTGTCCTAGTGTAACTGTCACTTCCCCATGGAACACAGTTAGATATTCTTGCGTACCCTGTAAATGAGGCTCCGTGGATAGATAGCCATTCTCTTGAAATTCAACAGAGTATATTTCAAAGCGGCGAGTGCTGTCAAAAGGAAATGTTGGATAAATTTTTATCCTTCCTTCATCTTCAAGCAATGGCTCAAGACTGTTAATATCTATTAATTCAACAGTTGTTTCAGCATAATTGATGAGTTGCGAAAAGGATATTTTTAATCCATTCGCAATTTTCCACATCGTTGATACGGTTGGGTTAACTTCACAACGCTCAATTTGTCCAAGCATACTTTTGCTCACGCCTGAAAGTTTTGCTACGGTATCAAGGCTAAGTCTTTTTTCTTCTCTTACTTTTTTTAGGTTTTCTGAAATTACATGACTAAGATTATCCATAAAAATGCCTCCTGAATGTTGACAGTATACTGCACATATGTTAGTATTATAGTGCACACTCATTATAATGTACATTTTGTACGATATATAGTCTATCATGATTTGATTATTGAGTAAAGAGAGGGAATTATATAATGTTAAATTTTCTGGAATTTTTATCATATGTCTTTGTATCAAATATATCTCCAGGGCCGAATGCAATCATATCCATGTCCAATGCAGGAAAGTATGGATTAAAGAAGAGTATTCAATTTAATCTGGGTGTTTCTGCAGGAGTATTTATGGTATTGCTTTTGTGTAGTCTTTTTAGTTGGGTTATATTTGATGTTTTCCCAGCATTTCAATTAATTATGGTATGGGTTGGTGCTGCATACATATTGTGGTTAGCTTGGAATACCATAAGAAGTGATCCTGCCGTAGAAAGCAAGTATAATAAAGAAATGAGCAATTTGTTTTTGCAAGGTGTTGTTTTGCAATTTATAAATCCAAATACAATTTTGTATGGAATTGCTGTTTTTTCATCATTTATTCTGCCCCAATATCAATCGCCGTTCATTTTGTTATTGTTTTGTATTTTACTTTCTTTGGCCTCCTTTTTTTGTACGGCGTGTTGGACTGTGTTTGGGGTAATATTTCAAAGACTTATCGCAAAATACACGAAAATTATTAATGCAGTTTTAGCAGCATTGTTAGTATATTGTGCTGTTTCCTTAGTTATTAAAACATTGTAGATACATTAATGTACTAGCAAAATGAAGTCATTGTCACGATAATCGTCAATTAAAAAAATGGAATGAACCAATAGTATTGACAACTCATGTAAGAGCGGGAAAGCTTCGGCAAGCTGACAAGGGAAAATATTAATTTATGAATTAATCTGTTGAATATGTAGATACAGAGTGTAGTAAAAATCCATTACAAAAAAATAAAATGAAGCCGCTTTAATTTAAAATCCCTTCTAGAATAACTAAAAAACCACGCATTTAACGCGTGGTTTTGATTTAGGACCATATGTTTTAAGTCACAGATATGTGATTGCAATGATTCTATATTAAAAACTGTTTTATTAAGCAAAATCAGATCTTTCTTTTGCCTTTGCAGACATAGGAATGAATTTGCCAATCAGGCCGCCGATGATGGCAGGAACAACCCATCCACACTGGAATCCAGCCAAAGGAAGGCTCTTAACAAACGTGAAAGGCAAGCCGAATCCACATAATACATCAGCTGCACTAACCAATAAAGCAAAGACAGCAGCACCGATATAGATGTTATTGTTTTTGATGTTCTTGCCGAAGAAAGTCAAGATAATCATAACAAGAACAACGGGGTACAGCAATGTTAAAATTGGAGCAGCAATGCTGATAATGGTAGAGATACCAAAATTGGAAACAAAATAGCTGAAGCCAATTGTAATAATAACAACCATTTTGTAGGAAGCCTTACCATGAGTTAATTCCTCAAAGAAGGATGCACAAGAGGAAACCAAGCCGATTGAAGTGGTCAGACAAGCAAAGAATACGATGATGCCAAGCATCAATACGCCATAGTTGCCAACCAGTTTTTGTGTGATGGCAACAACCAAGCCAGTCTGGTTTAAATCTTCAAAACCGCCGCCGGAGGTTGTAGCACCTAAGAAAGCCAAACCGCCATAGATAATCATCAATGCAGCAGCTGCAAAAACACTGGACTGAATTACAACCTTCATGGTTGATTTTGTATCAGTATAGCCCTTGTCCTTGGCAGCAGAGATGATAATGATAATGAATACCACAGAAGCCAAAACGTCCATTGTTTGGTATCCTGAAAGGATACCTTCTTTTACAGTATTGAAGCCAGTTGTATCCACAATTGGACCAATAGGGTTCACAATACCCATTACAATTAGCGCCAACAGAGAAAGAACCAAAACTGGTGTTAAATATTTACCGATAACGTCAATTACGCCGGAAGGACGGATGGTAAATAGGAGGGTTAGGCCGAAAAAGATTGCGCCGAATACCCAAGAATTAATGGAAGGAAAAATAGGCATTACACCCATTTCAAAAGTTGTAGCGGCAGTACGAGGGATTGCAAGGAAAGGCCCGATGCATAATACAATTAAAGAATTGATAATGACTGAGGGTACCCTGCCCAACTTTCCTGTAATACCGTTCATAGAAACGTCGCCTGTTTTAATCATAGCTAAGATTGCTACCAATGCCAAGCCAACATCGGCGATAAAGAAACAAATAAATCCTGTAAACCATTCAGTACCTGCATTAATGCCTAAGTAAGGCGGAAAAATCAGGTTGCCTGCGCCGAAGAACATTGCAAATAATGCCAAACCAATTATCGCAACGTCAGCCATGCTGTTTTTCTTTCCGTTCATAGATAATACCTCCTTGTATTACTTACTCTCAACTTTTCTCTCTGATGTGCAATCGGCTATTTATGGAATTGCCACATGCTCACTATTATCTAATAAAATTTCAAAATTATCAACCTGATGAAAAATATTTAAGTGAAACAATTTATGGGAAAAGCATAATCTTAATAAAAAAATAGTTGAAAAAAAGATGAAAATGGATAAAATATAAGGTAAACTAATAAAAAATCAAGAGTTTTATTATTATTACGAAATGTACAATGTGCAAATACAATTTTTGGATAAAATATATTTCATTCAATTTTTTTTGTGATATTAACCAATTTTAGAAAAGTATTTTAATCTCAACTATTGATTTTTCTCCATTTTAGATAAAAAAGTGAAGAGAATTGTTTGGAAATCATGGACAAGGGATTGTCTGGAAATAGAAATATTTGCTGAAAATTTCCACTGTAAGTGGAAATTTTCAAGTTTCTATAATCAAATGATAGAACACAGGGTGTTCTTTTTTCGAAACAAGGGTGAGAAATATGATTTGTTTTTGTGTCGAGGACAATTCATAGTGAATTAGTATTTTTAAAAAAACAACAACAAACTGTAAAGGAGTTTAATGAAAATTGAAGAATACTATCAGCAATACAGACGTTTATTTGCCAAAATACACTTTGAAATATAGATACAAATAGGAGGAAATTATGAAAGAAGTCAGTATCCATGTTGGAAAACGGATCAGGCTTTACAGAAAGCTAAAAAAGTTAACAATTGAGGTCTTTGCAGAAATGATTCATAAAAGCAAAGCAACGGTTTCTAAATATGAGAATGGGGAAATTTCTATTGATATTGAAACGCTGTTTTCTATCGCAGATGCCTTAAATATTTCTGTAAATCAGCTTGTGGATTATGAAAATATCACAACTTCCGAGGAAACAGAAGGGGATGCCTTGGTAAAGCGGAAAACTGGGAAAACAAAGTATTACCTTTACTTTTATGATGGCAGAAGAGGACGCATTATAAAAAATATCATTGAAGTGCAGGGCGCAGGTGAAAATGGAATTTATAAAGCAAATTTTTATGCAGATGTAGAAGACTACAGCAATTATTACAATTGCAAATTTCTTTATCATGGCAACATGCGTAAGTTTGATGCGTTCACCCATTTCAATTTTGAGAATCAGAATAACAAAGTGGAACAAGTCTTTATGTATGCCATCAATTCTTTCACCCATAGTCGCCGATTGGTAGGGATTTTCTCGGGACTTTCCACCCAACCTATTTTGCCAGTGGCATTCAAATTTTTACTTTCCCTTGATGTGGTGGTAGAAAATGAGGAAATGAAGGAACAATTGGTTATGACAAAGGAAGATTTGAAACAAATAAAAAGAATGAATATGTTTGTCATTAATCAAGAGCTTTAAAAAAACCGATTGCTATGCATAATAAATGCGCAGCAATCGGTTTTTAGTTTTGCTTATACAGATAAAGAATTTAATAAGAAGTTTTTGAAACGCCTTTGGAATTTGAACAGTCTTTTCTAAAAATCTTCCCATAAGAAGGGTTTTGAAACAATAAATTAGGGCTTTTATTGCCTCAAAATTTGTCCATTAAAGCAATTGACATTAAGAGCCCGGCAATTTTTGCTGCTTGGGGATTTAAATTTTCTCCAGCTTCTTCTGTACTTCCGTCGGCACTTCTAGCCGCAAGTAGGCCACCTTCTTGGGTTAGGCTAGTAACGCTTTGGTTTACGCCCTGCAAGGAATTAATAAAAAGCAAAGAACGACAGAGGTCACGGATTTGCCCACGCCCGCCTTCATCCAGAAAAGGGGCGATTGCCCTCAGAAGAGTAACTTCCTTTGGTGGATGTTCCACGGTAAATGACTTTTGGTCGCCAGCTGCCAACTGAATTTTCTGGATGTAGTTTCTCTCAATTGCTTCTCTTAAGGACGTAGACATCGCCAGAAAGTCCTTTTCCAGACCATCTGTTTGCTGTAGTGTTTTTGTCAATTCGTAAATCAGATTTCGTTCCATTAAATAAAAACCACCTTTCCTGTTTGGTTCAGACAGGTACTTTGATCCAACAGTCCCCCATTTTCGGCCGCCATTTTCATTAGGGCCGTCTTAATTTCGTTGGGTCTGACATAAGGGAATCGTTCTAACAGCAAAGAGGCCGCTCCGCTTACCAAGGGGGTGGCCATAGAGGCACCACTCATACTGATATAATTGGGATAAATAATATTTTCCCGACTGCGGTTGGGCATACTAAACTTATAATCCGGGGAGAGAACAGAAATAATGTTTTCTCCCGGCGCCCAGATATCCGGCAGATTGGATGAATCCCTGGTGAAAAGGGAAAAAGGCTTATGTCGCGTAAAATAATCACGATCTTCCCAAGTTCCCACGGTAATTACCATGGGGCTGATGGGCGGCGGGGGCTGATAGCCTCTGCGTCCATCGGGATTGCCTGCGGCGGCCACTACAACAATTCCTCTACGCCAGAGAACTTCAACGATTTCCTTCAAAGGTTGATTCACCTTTCTGTCATTAGAACCGATGGATAAATTTACTACTCTTATATTATATTTTGCAGCATTGTCCATTATCCATCTTAATGCGGCAACAGCATGGGAAGAACTGCCTTGGCCGTTGCTGTCAAGAATTTTTAGGGAGATAATATGAGCTTCAGGGGCAATTCCACAGTAGCGGCCGTTGGAAAGGACACCACTGCCACAGGCGATACCCGTGACATGGGTCACGTATCTTTTCTGTTGCTTTTATACCTTAGTTGGGATAAAATAAAAGAGAAAAGAAATTCAAAATTGGGGGGACTTTTTGTGAAAATATCTGAAAAGGGACAGACGTTATTGGCCAACTATAAGAAATTTCAAAAAATCTATATTCTTTTATTAGCAGTTGCCGCCATGAGTTTTGTGTTTCTGCATAATTATTTTTTCGCAGTAGCATTGGCAGTGTTTACGTTTGTTTTGGAAACCAAGTATTATAAGTGTCCTCATTGTAATAAGTCACTCAATAGCAGAAAGAAGATCACTGAGGATAGTTGCTGTCCGAACTGTAACAAGTATATTTTTAAAGATTTGGGATAAAGCGTTAAAAAAGAATAAATTTTTTTGCAAGAAATTTCTATCCGCAGTATTTTGCTGCGGGTATTTTTTTTTATTTGCCTCATTCTAAAGAGAAAACGTGAAGCGTTGCCTTAGTATTGTCGTGAATATTAGGTCATATCTTTAAAAAGTCTTTTTTCCTTGGAGTTTTGAGATGCTTTGGAAAGATTTTATTTACGAAAGGTTTGCTTGAAGCATATTCGAAGTTATAAAAAGAATAGCTATTACCATAAGGTGCGCTAGTTACCAGCTTGTTTCGCACATTTTTTTGGGATAAGTGAATACCCCTGGGGTATATATTGTAATAAGAAAGATAGAGGGGGCGCAGTTATGCCCAAGGCAGCTTTATATTGCCGTCTCTCTGTGGAGGATGGAACAGGGGAAGAAAGCGAAAGCATAAGAAACCAAAGGATACTGCTCATTGCGTATGCCCAAAAAAACGGATGGGAAATTTACGATGTCTATGAGGATGAGGATTATTCCGGCTTGAGAGAGGACCGCCCGGCTTTTTGCCGTTTGCTTCAAGATGCTAAGGATAAAAAATTTGAGATTATACTCTGCAAAACGCAATCACGCTTTACCCGCAGTGCGGCTACTGCGGAGATATATTTGCATGAGCGATTTCCTTTATGGGGGATTCGATTTGTCACGGTAGTGGATGGCGTTGATACATCAAAAAAAGAAAATAAAAAGGCAAGGCAAATCAATAGTCTAGTAAATGAATGGTATTGTGAAGAGCTATCGGAAAATATTCGCTCTGTTTTGCGAAAAAAAATGGAAATGGGACAGTTTCTGGGGAATTATGCACCCTATGGATATCAGAAAGATGCTTACGATCGCCACCATTTGGTGGTTTTGGAGGAAGAAGCCAAGGTGATACGGTATATGGCGAAGTTGTATTTGTCTGGGCTATCTTGCAAAAAAATAGCAGAGCAACTGACCATAGAAAATATCCCCACACCCTCCCAGGAAAAGCGAAAAAGAGGTCAGGATTTAGGTAGAAAAACCTGCATGCAATGGGGGGCGGGTACAGTAAGAAAAATATTGAAAAATCCTGTTTATATGGGCCATATGGTGCAAGGAAGAGAGCAGAAAATTAGTTATAAATCAAAAAAAACCATGGAGCTTCCCATGGAAAATTGGATTGTTGTGAAAAACACCCATGAACCGATTCTAAGTGAAAAGACTTATGAAAAGGTGCAGAAAAAATTGGCGAAAAACAGACGAGGGAAACAAAGCGTTTGACAACGGAAAACCCCTGTGATATGCTAAAAAATAGGAAGTAATTCCGTTATTATGAAAAATGGGAGCTTGTAGGCAGGCTGAGAGGAAGTACCAATACTTCGACCGTAAACCTGATTTGGATAATGCCAACGTAGGGACATACTTCGTTTATGAAGGCACTCCTGAGGGGAGTGCCTTTTTTAACGGACAACTAAGGTGTCGACAAAGGTGTACATAGGGAAGGGGAAGTTTTTTTGTGACCCTTCTTATGAAATTTTTGTTCCCAAGCCTTTCTGGCACTGTCCGTTATGAATAAACCATAAATCAATTTTACGAAGGGTTCCACTGGAAAATCCGATGAATTTTTTAGGAGGAATAACGATGGAGAAAAATTTAATTCAGAATGTAAGGGAAACTATGCCACTGGTGCATAATATTACAAATTACGTTACAGTAAATGATGTGGCCAATATTTTATTGGCTTGCGGTGGATCTCCTATTATGGCAGATGATGCGGGGGAAGCGGCAGAAATTACAAGTATTTGTGGTGGACTGAATATTAATATTGGAACGTTAAATACCCATACCATTGAATCTATGCTTTTAGCGGGAAAAAGAGCCAATGAGCTAGGGCATGTTACTGTTTTAGATCCTGTAGGTGCCGGTGCATCAAAACTACGTACGAATACGGCAGTCTGCCTTTTGGAAGAGGTGCGCTTTTCTGTCATACGGGGGAATGTTTCAGAGCTGAAGGCCCTTTGGGGCAAAGAGGGCACGACAAAAGGCGTAGATGCAGATATAGCTGACCGTGTCACAGAAGAGAATTTGGATGAAATGGTTCAGTTCGCCAAACGCCTCAGTGAGAAAACAGGAGCGGTGATTGCAATGACAGGGGCAATTGATATCGTTGCTGATGGAAAAAAGGCCTATGCAATTCGTAATGGGAATCCTTTGATGTCTAAAATAACAGGAACAGGTTGTATGCTCAGCGGCGTTGTGACGGCATATTGTGTGGCAAATTCTTGCCACTTATTGGATGCTACAGTGGCGGCAGTGGCGGCAATGGGGCTGTGCGGTGAAATTGCATTGCAAAGATTAGAGGAATCAAAATTAAATGGCACCTCATCCTATCGCACCTATATTATTGATGCAATGAGTAATCTAACGGATGAGGTTTTAGAGGAGGGAATGAAAATTGAAGCTAGATCGTAAAAGTTTGTTATTATATGCGGTGACTGACCGTGCTTGGTTACAAGAAAGAAAGCTGGCTGAGGATGTGGAGAAAGCACTAATAGGTGGAGCAACCTTTGTACAACTTCGGGAAAAGGATGCATCTTTTGAGGAGTTTGTGGAGCAAGCAAAGGAAGTAAAGGAAGTTTGTAAAAAATATAACGTTCCTTTTGTGATTAACGATAATATTGAAGTGGCTTTAGCCGTTGATGCTGATGGTGTCCATGTGGGACAAAGTGATATGGAGACAGGCAGTGTTCGGGAAAAACTGGGAAAAGATAAGATTATTGGTGTTTCCACTCGTACCGTTGAGGAAGCACTCCTTGCCCAGGAGAGGGGCGCTGATTATTTGGGAGTTGGGGCTATGTTTCAGACCTCTACCAAATTGGATGCAGCGGATGTGACATTTGATGAGCTAAAGGCCATTTGTGGTGCGGTAAAGATACCCATTGTTGCCATTGGAGGGATTAACAATCATAATGTGGCGGAGCTTAGGGGAACGGGCATTGACGGTGTTGCTGTGGTTTCAGCCATATTTGCAGCAGTGGATATTCCAAAAGCCACATCAGAAATGAAACAAAAGTTGGAGAGTGTTGTAATTGAATAAGAGGCTGCATAATTGGGTAGTCTCATAATCATAGCAAAGGTTACCCGGTGAGGGTACAAAGTTATACCTTTGTTTGACTAAGAGTATGTTATGAAATTAACATATATATAATGTAAAAAGACCGCACATAAGAGACCTCTTATTGTGCGACCTTTTTACAGCAGAAATTTTAATGAGTGTTTTTTTCAGTGGCTAACCATTTGATTTACCTTAAAAATTAGTTGCAAAGCACGTCTGGAATTTTCGATGTGGGTTTTCACTGCACGGTTTAACCCATCCAAATCTCCAGCAAATGCTGCTTTCAGAATTTCTTCATGCTCATTGACGCATTCGCAGTCCCTAGTATGGGGCTGATTTAGGTATGTACCCGATGCGTAGGTAAAAGGCTGTAAGTTGATAAATACATCAACTGCTTTTTGATTTCCTGACGCAGTTAGAAATAAGGTGTGAAACTCCATATCCATAGAAAAATAACTTTCCGGATGAAGAGATGATTCACAGGCCTGAACAAATGCTTTTTGTGCTTCAAGGCTGTCAACCAGCTGCTGACGCAGGCTATCATTATAGTTCAAGGTTGAAATAATGTCTTTGGTAAAAAAGGTATCCATCATCAAGCGCATATCAAATATGTCATTTAACTCATGAGGAGTCAGTGCACGGACGCTCATACCTTTATTGGGTATGTTGATAACCATTTTCTCATCGGCCAAACGTTGCAGTGCCTGCTTCACAGGCGTATCACTTACGTTATACTTTCTCGCCAATTCTTTAATATTTAATTTTTCCCCAGGTGAATAACCTTTTTTTGTGATGCTGTCTTTTAACTCTTGGTAAATTTGGTTTGCCAATGTACTTTTTTTGTTTTCTAATGTTTGTGCTTTTTTCTCCTCCATTAATCGTTCCACATCCTTACGTTCATGATTAAGTTACTGCTTTTCATCTTTTCCCCATAAAAGATTATACAGCAGAAAATAAAGAAAATCTACTTTTTCTCCGGAAAACATGAAAAAATAGGGGTTTGCTTTAAATATCCAGAAAAAACCAAAAAAATGAAACATTCATTTTTGGAAATGCAACATTTATTAGCTATTATAGATTTGTGTGATCACAAAATCAGACCTTGTTTTTTGTGCAATTCTATTAGACTATAGTATAAATATGGTATAAAGATTAAAATTTCAGTAAAATATAATGAAAATAGGATTTGAAATTACCGTTTTAGAGACTTTTATTCGTCTTAATTACGGATTGACTATAAAAAAATGAATATTTATAATAGAAAAAGATGATTAATTGTTTTAAAAAGAAGTTTTTTTGTGAAGTAATCATCTTGTATCCTCGGCCGGGCTACATAGTAAGTACAACAAAAGATGATTCCAAAAACGCTTTTTTTTTGTTTTTGGGGAGAGAAAACCGGAAACTGTTCAATATTTAGGAGGGAAATCTATGTTGAAAAGAGGGATAGCTGCTGCATTGGCAACAGTTATGGCGCTAGGACTCACTGCTTGTGGGGAAAAGCCTCAGGATACAAAAACAGGTGATTCCAATGCTCCTGCAACACCCACGGGTTTTGTGGAGACAAAGGTTGAGCCTGATAATTTTGATTCAGGCGTAGAACTGAAGCCTGATTGCTATCGTTTTATTTATGCGTTAGGTAATGCACCTGCAACAATTGACGCAGCAAAGTATTTTAAAATGCGTCTTGAGCAGGAAAGCGACGGTGCATTAAGCTGTGATATCTATACAGATAACGTTTTAGGCAGCGAGCGTGAATTGTTGGAAGGCTGTCAATTTGGGAATTATGATATCGTATTGGCTACAAATGCAACGGTAGCATCTTTTAGTAATGATATTTTTTGTTTAGATATTCCCTGGTTATATGATAATAAGCAACAAGTGTATGAAGTACTTGACGGCGTTTTGGGGAATACCCTTGCTGCAGGTCTTGAAGATAAAGGATTTAAACTTTTACAGTTCCAGGAAAACTCCTTCCGAACCTTAACAACTTCTGATCGTAAGGTTGAAAAGGTTTCTGACCTGAAAGGGTTGAAAATCCGTATTATGGAGAACGAATTACAGTTGGCACAGTGGAAGAGCTATGGAGCAAACCCTACACCTATGGCATTTACTGAATTGTTTACTGCATTACAGCAGCATACAGTAGATGGTCAGGATAATGGTGCAGAGTTAACTTGGCAGACAAAGTTTTGTGAAGTACAAAAATTCTATACTTACACAAAGCATATTTACTCCCCTTATCTGATTCTGATGAGTAAGGAAAGATTTGAAAAGCTGAACCCGGAACAACAGGAAATCGTAATGAAGGTTTCTAAAGAAGCTGTAAATTATGAGCGTGAAAGATGTTCCAAATACGAAGCAGCAGCACTGGAAAACATCAAAAACTACCCCGGTATGACCTTTACAGAGTTAACACCGGAAGCAGTGGAAGAGTTTAAAGCTGCATGCGTTGGCGTTAAAGATTTGGCTTACAAAAAAGTTACTAATCCGGAAGTCGTAGACTTACTGTATAGCGAGGTAGAAAAGGCGAAAGCAAAATATCCCGCTGAAGGGTCAGCTTCGTAATTAAGAGGGGAGGCAAGAAAATGAAATTCTTTAATGATCATTTGGAAGAATTTTTTATCATTCCTTTGATGTTTTTAATGAGTATCATTATTTTCATTCAGGTAATCATGCGTTATGTATTCCAGAATTCCTTGGTTTGGTCAGAGGAATTGTCCAGATATATGTTTATTTGGCTGATTTATTTTGCAGTAAGCTATACTGCTCGTCGTGAAAAGCACATTCGCATTGATGCGGCGATTAATCTGTATCCAAAGAAACTAAGACCTTATATCGAAATTTTTAGCGAATTGATTGTTTTAGGCTTCTCTGTATTTATTGCAGTGACAGCGGTTACAGTATTCAATAAAATCACATGGAGCGGTCAGTTATCTCCTGCTATGCGTATTCCTATGCAGTATGTGTATGCGGCACCTTTGATTGGGTTTGTTTTAACTGCTATTCGCCAACTTCAATGTATTTTAAGAAGAATAAAAGCGATTAAGAATCATGAGGAGGTGGCAGAAGCATGACAAGTGGTATTGCTCTTGTTGTTTTTGGTGCACTGATCGTATCCTTGGTTTTGACCGTTCCCATCGGCTTTTCATTGGGTATTGCATCATTATCTTATATTTTATACACAAAACAGTTGACATTTGGATTTATTACACAAAACCTTGTAACTGGTGCAGATTCTTTCCCCATTATGGCGATTCCGTTTTTCGTTTTTGCCGGTGAATTAATGGGCGGTGGCGGCATCTCACGTAGACTGTTGAATGTTGCTAACGTTTATTTTGGACGTATACAAGGCGGTTTGGCTATTGTAACGGTAGTTGTTTGTATGTTCTTTGCGGCAATCTCCGGTTCCGGCCCTGCAACTGTTGCAGCGGTAGGCGGTATGGTTGTTCCTACTATGCTTCAGAAAGGCTATGACAAAAAGTTTGTATTAGCTTTGATTGCTGCGGCAGGCTCTATTGGTGTTATTATCCCTCCCAGCATCCCTATGGTTGTTTACAGCGTTACCACGAACAGCTCTGTAAGTAAGCTGTTTATGGCAGGCTTTATCCCAGGTATTATCATTGGTTTAATTTTGATTGGCTATGCTTATTTCTATGCAAAAAAAATGGGTTATAAGGGCGATACCGAACCATTTTCTGTAAAAAGAGCATTGAAAGAAACTTGGGATGCAAAATGGGCATTACTTTCCCCAATCATCATTCTGGGTGGTATTTATGGTGGTATCTTTACACCAACAGAGGCAGCGGCTGTATCTGTAATCTACAGCTTGATTATCGGCTGTCTGGTTTACAAAGAAATGGATTTCAAGCATTTATTGAATGTTACAAAGAATGCTTGTGAAACAACAGCTACCATTTTGATTGTTATTGGTTGTGCTGCCGGTTTCTCCAAGGTACTTACATTGGGACGTATCCCTACAACGGTAGCAACATTCTTAACATCTTTGACAGATAGCAAGATTGTAATTCTCTTGTTAATCAACGTATTGTTGTTGATTGTTGGTTGTTTCATGGAAACATTGTGTGCAATTATGATTTTGGCGCCTATTTTGTACCCTGTGGTAACAGCAATGGGCGTAGACGTAACACATTTTGGTATTATCATGGTAGTTAACTTGGCAATCGGCTTCATCACACCTCCTCTGGGCGTAAACTTGTTTGTCGCCTCACGTGTTGGTGAGACCACGTTGGATAATGTCATAAAGGGTATTATACCTTTCTTGGTTCTGATGATTGTCGCATTGTTGTTAATTACTTATGTACCGGCAATCTCTATGTTCTTGCCTAACGTCTTATCTTAAGGTGAAACAGGAGAAAGGAAGTTATGGGTTATGGTTTTTGTAAATAAGGCAAAGGATCGTTTGCTTGATTGCGCGGTTATCTTATTTGCTGCAATTTGTATGTTCTACTATTATTGATTTAAGGTGTCCCCTATCTTAGGATAGTTGAGACTCATATTGAACTCTGGAAGAGCTCTCTTTCTCAAAAGAAAGAGGGCTCTTCGTTTTCCTAAACGCAACTTTTTATATTGAGACTTACATGTTCAATCACGTCACATGGGTGCCGTGACCGTTATCATCATAAGGCTCTTTTTTTCCCTTTACAAAATCCCGAAAAGCGGCAATTCTATTGACCGGTGAAATAAAATCCGCAACGGGAGAGATGCCTGTATCCAGGAAGGCAATACCGATTCCCTTTCCTGTGAAAAGGGTTTCAGGAGAGGTTTTGGCTTCGCCTCTTTGGGACGAATAATTTGGAAAAGACATGGTAAAACATCTCCTTTCTTTCTCTATTAAAATATGTGAAAATGAGTTTTTGGGAATAGGCAAAGGTATTTTTTCTTTCTGTTCATCATATCTTTTTAAAAGGCTTGTTGGGGGAGGTGTGAAATGGAGGATAAATTGAACGGCGATCAGATGAAGCTTTTGAGCACAATGATGGGCACGGAAGGTAGCGATGCCCTTCGTATGATGGAAAAAGTAGAGCGGCTGCGTCGTCTTTTTGGGAGTGCGGAGGAGCAAAAGCCTCAGGACATTCAAGTGAAAGAAGCTTCTGTACAAGAGTCACCCTTTGGCACTACACAGGGAGAAAGCATTTTGTTTTCTGCCATTCCATTTTTGGATATGGAATTTCAAAAAAATATTTTTGTGATAGCGCGTTTTATGGAAATAAGGCGGGTGCTAGAGGGGACAAAGCTGGAAACAAGAGAAAAGCAGGAGGACCCTGTATACCGCAGGCATAACTTGCTACAGGCAGTAAGACCTTATTTGGCACCACAAGATAAAATGCAAATAGATACTATGCTCAAAATCATGGAAATTAGAAATATTATGGATCACAAGGAGGGGCAATCGTGAGCAAAGATTGGGATATCCCAGAAGTACAGGCATTAGGGGAAGAAAGACTAAATTTGATTCGGGAAGCGGCAGAAAAAAGCCGTGGTAAAACAGGAATGGAACGACTAGATGTATTGTTGGAGTTTGGCGAGCGACTGGCGGAGGGCGGAAAATTGCCTGAAGATCAGCAAAAGGCGCTTTTGGCGGCAGTTAGTGCCAGCTTGCCAAAGGAAGAGCAGGAGCGGATGATTCAAGTAATGTCCATGATGGGCTATTAAATTTCTACCGAAAAAGCTCTGATTTTTTGTTACATAAGTTTCTTGCGGTGTTTGCGTTTGCAAATACCGCTTTTTGCGTTTTTTAATATACTAGTTCACTTAGAATTTGCTGAAAAAATAAAAAAGCCCTGCTGTAGTATCTGCAAAAGCTTTGCAAGACAGCGGGCTTTTTTGATGCTAAAAACAGGTATGGCAGATATGAATATTGGGCATTAATTCATTCCAAACAAATATAGTATCAACAATATGAAGATCAGTTGATTTCCGTTGCAACAGGAATTGTTGCAGGGAGGTGGACAAGTAAGATTGTCTTCTGTTACAGGATTGTGACAGCAGGGATTTTCACATACCTGAGAAGGTTGAGGCTGACAGTTTTTTACTTGAGGTTTCTCCTTACAAATGGGTTTCTCCTCGCACACCGGTTGCTTTTTACAGACGGGTTTCTCTTCACAAACAGGCTGTTCTCTACAAGTAGGCGGCTCATTACAATTTGTAGGGATATTTACCCAGTTTGATGCAGGTGTGGGACGTTGATGCATGGGGCGTCCGCAAGTACGAGAAGAAAAGGGATATGGTAAATTTGGATTATGATACATGGAATTACCTCCGTAATGTCGTTTTATTAAATATATGATCAAATGGGCAATATTTTTCTTCTTTTTTTTCACCCGCATACTTTTTTATGATATAGTAAGAAAGAAGGTTAGGAGTGGAATGACGGTATGAGAGAGCATCGGGAACGAAACTTCCGTATTTTAGAATTCAGAGAAAATAAATTTGATATTATCGGAGATGTCCATGGTTGTTATGATGAGCTGATGGAGCTTGTGGTCAATTTGGGATATGAAAAAAGAGGACAAGCATATTTTCACCCAAAGGGCAGAAGAATGATTTCTGTGGGTGATGTGGCAGATAAAGGGCCTAAGAATATAGCTGCATTGGAATTTTGGATGGATCAGGTGGCTTATGCAGGTGCTTTCTGGGTTCATGGAAACCATTGCAACAAGCTTTACCGTTACTTTTTAGGAAACAAGGTTCGTTTATCCCATGGCATAGAAAAAACTGTTGAAGAATTTGAAAGGCTACCCAAGGAAGAAAGAATAGCTTTTCGCAATCGCTTTATGTGTTGTTATGAAAGCCAATGTTATTATTTACTGCTGGACAAGCGCAGGCTGGCAATTGTCCATGGCGGGTTGCGTGAGGAGTCTATGGGGCGCTTTTCAAACAAAATTCGGGCAGTATGCTTATATGGAGAAACCACAGGGGTGTTTGAAAACAACGGGAAGCCCATTCGTCTGGATTGGGCGGCAGATTATCACGGAAAGACATTCGTGGTTTATGGTCACACCGTTGCGGAAGGGCCTCGTATTGTGCACAATACTGTGGATATTGATCAGGGCTGTGTTTACGGTGGTTATTTAACAGCTCTGCGTTATCCTGAGTTGGAATTCGTGCAGGTGCGAGGGAAAAAATACACAGAATACGGTGGTAGTGGGAAAGTGCCAGATTGAGATGGCCGGCACATATAGATTTAAAACTAAAATTGAAAAGATGCAGTTGAATTAGCATACTTTTATAAAACGAAGAATATAAATGAGAGTCATCCTAAAATGGGGTGGCTCATTTCTTTGTAGGGAGGCATAACAGTGTCTCTGGTATGTGCTAAAATGCCTTAAATACGCGTTATTATAACTTTCCTGAGCGTAAAAGAGGATTTTTGCAGATAATCTCGTATATTTCTAGTATAAGAGAGAACAAGATGAGGAGATATACCAAAGGGAGGGATAGCATGGAGCTGAGACTTTTGCAAGAGGTAAGAGAGGAAAGACTGCTGGGAGAATATGCGAAAAAAAGCGTGGACACCAAAGGAAGAGAGTGGTTTGAGGAAAAATGCGACATTCGTACAGATTTTCAAAGGGATAGAGACCGAATTATTCACTGCAAATCCTTTCGACGCATGAAGCACAAAACCCAGGTGTTTATCTCTCCCGAAGGCGATCATTATCGCACACGGCTTACCCACACGTTAGAAGTTGCCCAAATTGCCAGGAGTATTGCAAGGGCTTTGTGCCTTAATGAAGACTTAACAGAGGCCATTGCTTTGGGACACGATTTGGGGCATACCCCCTTTGGTCATGCCGGTGAACGAAAGCTTTCCAAGCTTTGCGAAGGGCATGGTGGTTTTTCTCATAATGAACAGAGCTTAAGAGTGGTTGAGCGATTGGAGAAAAATGGAGAAGGCTTGAATTTAACTTGGGAAGTGCGGGATGGCATTTTAAACCATCGCACAAGCGGCACCCCTTCAACCATGGAGGGCATGGTAGTTCAGCTTTCCGATAAAATCGCTTATACCAACCATGATATTGATGATGCGGTGCGGGCTGGAATGCTCTTGCCTCAAGATATTCCTTCGGAGATTGTGGCCCTGATTGGCACCACCTCCAGCAGCCGTATTAATGCTATGATTCGGGATACTATTATTAACAGCTCGGGAATCCATGAAATTCATATGAGCAGCCAAATGAGGGAAACCCTGATAAACTTAAGAGAATTTATGTTTCGTAGAGTTTATATGAGTCGGGTTGCTATAGAGGAGCACGAAAAGGCGGAGAAAATTATTGGAGATTTATATGAATATTATATCGCCCATCCCGAGGTGATGGAAGGCGAGTTCTTACAACTGTTGCAAGAGGGTGAACCTGTTTGGAAGGTGACTTGTGATTATATTGCTTGCATGACGGATCGTTTTGCAGTTGCAAAATATTCTCAGCTGTTTATTCCAAAAGAGTGGAGTAAGCTGTGAGGATTCTTACTAATTTGTCTGTTCCTATGAATTTAATCAGGATTTAATGGATGATCCTTACAAGGAAGAAAATCCCATAAACATAGGGTTATTGTGCCCCCGAAAAGCAATTTCTTTGATTGATGGATGTAATTTTATAAAATGATGTCATTTTTTCATAAATTTTTGGGCATATATACAAAATAAAGGTTAGCGAAAGGAATTTTGAAGCTTCTGTCGAATTATTATACTGGAGAAGGAAGTGCAGGGAAAGGTTCACTTCCTTTTGGACTGTTTATAGAAAAGCGAAGGGAAAAAGGAAGGTGTTGGTTGTGCGCTATCCCCGTGAAATCGTGGAAGAGGTTCGTTTGCAAAACGATATCGTTGAGGTGATTTCTCAGTATGTTCCTTTAAAGAAAAAAGGCGGTACTTATTTCGGACTTTGCCCGTTTCACAATGAAAAAACTCCATCCTTTTCCGTCAACAGCGAAAAACAATTTTATTACTGCTTTGGATGCGGCGCTGCTGGAAATGTTTTCGGCTTTGTTATGGAGATGGAAAACTGCGATTTTCCCGAGGCTTTAAAAAATTTGGCAGAACGTGTACATATTGCTCTGCCGGAGCCGGAAAAGAGCGGACAAGCTTTGGCGGCGGAACAACTGAAAGCAAGGCTGTTTGAAATCCATAGTGTGGCAGGGCGGTTTTACCACGAGGTTTTGCAAAGTGAAGAAGGCGCTGTTGCCCGCAGCTATATGGAAGGAAGAAAGCTACAGCCTAATATCAGCCGTAAATTCGGCCTAGGCTATGCACCGGAAAGACGAAATGCCTTAATGGAGCATTTGAAGGAAAAGGGGTACTCCATTCAGGATATGTTGCAAAGCGGTTTGGTTATTGAGAATAAAGAGAAAAATGGATATCACGATCGTTTTCGTGGACGGTTGATGTTTCCCATCTTTGATCCACAAGGCAGAGTTGTTGGCTTTGGCGGACGCATCATTGGGAAAGGGGAACCAAAATACTTAAATTCTCCGGAAACAATTTTGTTTAGCAAAAGCAGAAACCTATACGGTTTGAATTTTGCCAGAGCCGCCCGTAAAAAGGAACTTATATTGGTAGAGGGATATATGGATATGATTTCTCTTTATCAAGCTGGATTTCATAATGTGGTTGCGGCATTGGGAACGGCTTTCAATCAGGAGCATGCCCGTGCCCTGAAAAAATTCGCCGAGGACATTATACTTTTGTATGATAGTGACGAAGCGGGTACCAATGCGGCACTAAGAGCCATACCTGTTTTAACGTCAAATGGTTTTCGTGTGCGTGTAACCCAAGTGCCTGATGGGAAGGATCCTGATGATTTTATTAAACAAAATGGACCCATTGAATTCTCAAAACTCTTGGTGGACGCTGTCCATTATATCTCGTTTGAGATTGCCTGTATTCAAAAGAGATATAACCTGAGTAACCCAGAGCATCGTGTTCGCTTTGCCACAGAAGCGGCAGACATACTCTCGAAGCTGGATAATGCCATTGAGCGCAATGTATATGCAGGCGAGGTAAGCCGTATGACAGGGGTTGAAGAAGGAGCCATACGCAGTGAAATTGATAAGCGTGTTCAAAAAGAAGACATGGCTTTTCAAAATGAGGCAGAAAAAAGACGGCAATTGAATCAAAAAGCGAGTAATGTGGTACACCATAAGGAAAAGGGACTTATGGAGGCCCAAAGAAGTATCTTGTATTATTGTGCATCGGAGCAGAAGATTTACGAAAAGTTGGTAAGTGTTTTAGAAAAAGAGGATTTTACCGAAGAAATCTACTATCGGGTTTTTCAGGCCATTGGCCAATTATGGCGGGACGCCGGAAACGTTTTTCCCGCAGAGCTGGTAAGTTTTTTTGAAAACGGAGCTGAGCAAAAACCTGTAACGGAAATTTTCGCAATCCAACTTCCCGCCCAAAGTAAGGAAGATTTACAAAAGGCGATGAATGAAGCGGTAAAACTACTGAAACGGACGAAAATCGACAAATTGACGGCTGCCGCCGCTACGGTGGAAGAGATACAAAGGCTGGTGGAAGCCAAAAGAATGCTGGATTCCCTGTATATTACCATTTAAGATGGTTAGACTATAAGAGCAGAGAAAGGAAGGATTGCGTTGAAATCCGTCGAAGAAACTACGTTGTTGACCCGTTTAGAGGAATTGGTGCAGCATGGAAAAAAGAAAAAAGGTGTATTAGAGTATAAAGAGATCATGGATCATTTGGCGGATTTGGACCTTGACCCCGACCGAATTGAACGTATTTATGAGTATCTGGAATCTCAAGGAATTGATGTTTTAGGTAACATGGATACGGAAGAGGAGATTGAAAAGGATCTGGATCTGACATTGCCCGAGGGCATCAATATTGATGACCCTGTGCGTATGTATTTGAAGGAAATCGGTAAGGTTCCCCTGTTAAGCGCAGATGAAGAGGTTGATTTGGCACAGCGCATGGAAGATGGCGACGAGGAAGCGAAGAAAAAGCTTGCCGAAGCCAATTTGCGTCTGGTTGTCAGCATTGCAAAGCGTTATGTGGGCAGAGGTATGCTGTTTTTAGATTTGATTCAGGAAGGCAATTTAGGGCTTATTAAGGCGGTTGAGAAATTTGACTACCATAAGGGCTATAAATTTAGTACCTACGCCACCTGGTGGATTAGACAGGCAATTACCCGCGCTATTGCAGATCAGGCGAGAACAATCCGTATTCCCGTGCACATGGTAGAAACAATCAATAAATTGATTCGTATCTCCAGACAGCTTTTGCAGGAATTGGGCCGTGAACCAACGGCAGAAGAGCTGGCAGCGGAAATGCAGATGTCCGAAGATAAGGTAAGGGAAATCATGAAGATTGCCCAAGAGCCTGTTTCCTTAGAAACTCCTATCGGCGAGGAAGAGGACAGCCATTTGGGAGATTTTATCCCTGATGACGATATTCCTGCACCTGCGGAAGCGGCTGCCTTCACATTGTTGAAGGAACAGCTGATTGAGGTGCTGGATACCCTGACAGACAGGGAAGAGAAGGTATTACGCCTTCGTTTTGGTCTGGATGATGGAAGAGCAAGAACCTTGGAAGAGGTTGGTAAAGAATTTAACGTTACCCGTGAACGTATTCGTCAGATTGAGGCTAAGGCCTTGAGAAAGCTTCGCCATCCCAGCCGTAGTAAAAAGTTAAAGGACTATTTGGAATAATTAAATGTTAAAACGGGCGATTTTTCTATTTTCGCCCGTTCTTTTTTTAGGAAGAAAAGTATTTTGCCTTTGTTGATAGGTATGTAAGACTGGGTATAAATATATAATATTTATCATTAGATTTGATTCTTAAAATTCTAGAAAACATAAATTATTTTTATTGAAACTGTTTTATAGTTGAAAAAAACACAGATTTTTGGCTTTTACTGCAAAAACGTAGTAAATCTGAAAATATTGGAATAGACTTTGTCATAGAAAGGAATTCAATATGGATATTTCGAAAAGACTGCAAACGGTTGCGGCTTTGGCATCCTATCCCGTTGTTGCGGATATAGGAACGGATCATGGTTATGTTCCCATCTATCTACATAAAATAGGAAAGCTGAAAAAGGCGTTTGCTTGTGATGTGCGGAAAGGGCCGTTGGAAAAAGCACGGGAGAACATTCTTATGCATCAAGCCCAGGAAATTATAGAAACTCGATTGGGCAGTGGTCTTACAACATTACAGCCGGGAGAGGTTGATACTGCCATAATCGCCGGGATGGGTGGCATGCTGATGATACGCATATTAGAGGATAGCCCCGCTGTGGTTTCTTCTTTAAAGGAACTTATTTTGGCCCCACAACACGATGTGGATCAGGTACGCCGCTATTTGCACAGTATTGGTCTTATTATTGAAACAGAATTGATGATAAAGGAAGATGGCAAGTATTATACCATTATGCGCTGTATTCATGGAGAAGAAAAATATCATCGGGAGATTGACTATTTATATGGTAAAAGGTTATTATTGGTAAAAGACCCATTACTAAAAGAATTGTTAAATGCTGAGGAGGGGAAGTATCTTTTGTTGGAGGAAAAACTTCAAAAAAGCGATACGGAAAGTGCCAAGGAACGCCTGACTCAGTTGAAAGAAGGACTTGCGCTTGTGAGGGAGGCTTTGGCATGTTGGTAACAGTGAAGGATATTGTTGCATTTATGGAGGGCATTGCACCCCCCCATTTAGCAGAGCATTGGGATAATACTGGCCTTGCTGTTGGGGACTATGAACATCCTGTGAAGAAGGTTTTGGTAGCACTGGATGTTATTGATTCTGTGATTGAAGAAGCTGTAGAAATTGGTGCAGATTTGATACTGACCCATCATCCCATGCTTCTTTTTCGGAAAATAGACAATATCACGAAAAATGATGCCGTGGGTAGGCGGATTTATAAACTGATTGAAAATGAAATTGCCGCACTTTCTGCCCATACAAATTTGGATGTGGCTGAAGGTGGCACCAATGATGTTCTAGCGGAGATCATTGGTCTTACCAATGTGGAAATTTTGGAAGAAACCTATACAGAGGAATTACGAAAAATTGTTGTCTATGTACCCAAAGGCCACTTGGATACAGTGCGTAAAGCAATGTGCGACGCTGGTGGCGGGCATATTGGAGGTTATTCTCATTGTACATTCCAAGTCCAAGGAGAAGGCACCTTTTTGCCATTGGAGGGAACCACACCTTATATCGGCCAAGAGGGTATTTTGGAAAAAACCACAGAGTGGCGCTTGGAAACCGTTGCACCGTTCAATAAAGTGGATAGAATTATACAAGCAATCAAGGCAGTACACCCTTATGAAGAGGTGGCGTATGACATATATCCCGTGGAACAAAAGGGGAAAAAGGAAGGGATTGGTCGTATTGGAGATTTAGAGAAGCCAATGATTTTTTCCGAAGTTGCAAAGCACTTAAAGGAAATGTTGAATATAGATGATATCCTTCGTCTTGTGGGGAATCCTAACCAAGAAATAAGGCGAATTGGCCTTTGTACAGGTAGCGGGGTGGAATTTATGGCAGCGGCAAAGAAACAGGGCGCTGATTTGTATTTAACTGGAGATTTGAAATTTCATGAAGCCCAAAAAGCCTTGGAAATGGGACTTTGTGTAGGAGATATTACCCATTATGCCAGCGAGGTAATCATTGTGCCTGTTTTACAAAAGGCATTGCAACACGTGGCACAAGAAAAGGGATGGACACTTGAGGTGGTATGTTCTAAGGTGAATGGGCAGACATTCTGGACAATTTGATGGTATAGGAGGAGATGTATTTGGAGCAGTTACAGATTAATGTTATGGGTAAAAGCACTATGGTTGAGGAAGGCATTACTTATGGAGCGTTAGCAATGGGCTTTCAGGATTTTTGCATTGGCAATATTATGGTAGCAAAGCAAGGTAACCGCCTTCGGGAACTACGCAGTGCCATTCATGAAAGTGAGCCTATTACTTTTTATGATATTTCAGATGAAGAGGGAAAACGAGTATATCATAGAGGTGTATCGTTTTTGTTGGCGAAAGCCGTTTGGGACTTGTATGGAAAAGATGCTGCTTTGATTATTGAGCATTCCTTAAGAGGTAATTTGTATTGCGAAATTGTTAGTGATGACCTAACCATTGATAATGCTTTGCTAAAACGTCTGAAAGCAAAGATGGACGAATATGTAAAGGAAGATTTACCCATTGTGAAGCATACCTTCGGCAAGCATAAGGCCATAGGAATTATGAAAGAACAGCGTATGCAGGATAAGGTGGAGCTTCTTCGTTTTCGCCGAGCATCAAATGTGAACATTTATGAAATGGATGGGTTTTATGATTATTTTTATGGATACATGCCATTTTCAACAGGGGTGTTGGACGTATTTGAGCTGATACTTCATGAAAGTGGATTTATGATTTGTATGCCCAGCGCCATAAATCCTGATTGCATCCCTCCATTTGTAAATCCTGAAAAAATTAGTGCTGTGTTTATGGAGCAAATGAAGTGGTGCCAGTTGATGGGCGTTGCTAATGTAGCGGATTTGAACAATACCCTCGTGAGAGGTGAATTTGGTGAACTAATTAGAATAAATGAAGCTCTCCATGAAAAGAAAATTGCACAAATTGCAGATCAGGTTTTTCAACGCATTGATCAGGTGAAGATGGTTTTAATTGCAGGCCCTTCTTCTTCCGGTAAAACCTCTTTTGCAAATCGATTGTGCATTCAGCTTCGTGCATTAGGGGTTCGCCCTCATAAAATATCTCTGGATGATTATTTTGTAAATCGAGATTTTACTCCTGTAGATGAACAAGGCAATAAAGACTTTGAGAGCATTTACGCGTTGGATTTAAAGCAACTGAATGAGGATTTAAAAAATATTATTGTGGGCGATCTGGTTGAGATGCCTTCCTTTAATTTTTTAACTGGAATGAGGGAGTATAATGGGAATTATATTCAGTTGGATCAGGATGAGATTTTAGTGATTGAAGGCATTCATGGATTGAATGATATGTTGACCTCGGAAATTCCTAAAGAAAATAAGTTTAAAATATTTATCAATGCAATCACCCAGCTAAATATTGATGATCATAACAGGATTTCCACTTCTGATAGTCGTTTGATTCGCCGGATGGTTCGGGATAATCAGTTTAGAGGCAGGGATGCCGCGGCTACGATTGAATCTTGGAATATGGTGAAAAAAGGAGAGGAAGAAAATATTTTTCCTTATCAAGAAAATGCAGATGCAATTTTCAATTCAGCTACGATTTACGAGTTAAGCGTATTAAAACAATATGCAGAGCCATTATTGTTTGCTGTAGATACTTCTAAGCCCGAATACATTACTGCGAAACGACTCATCAAGTTTTTAGGATATTTCCTTGCGGCACCGGGGCTTGAAATTCCCAATAATTCGTTGATTAAGGAATTTGTTGGAGGCAGCTGCTTCAAGGTTTGACAATAGAAACGGGATGTCGTATAATGATATCCGTGAGTAAGCTGGATGGTCGCGCCCCATAAAGGTGAGGAAAGTCCGGGCTTCATAGAGCAGGGTGCCGGTTAACGACCGGTGGAGGCGACTCTAAGGAAAGTGCAACAGAAATAAACCGCCTGTTTTTACAGGTAAGGATGGAAAGGTGGGGTAAGAGCCCACCGCTTCTCTGGCAACAGGGAAGGCTCTGTAAACCCCACCTGAAGCAAGACCAAATGAAACGTGAGGATTGCTCGTCCTGTTTCAATCATGTCGCATGATGCTGTTGGCAACAACAGACCAAGATAGATGACTGTCCACGACAGAACCCGGCTTATAGGTTTGCTCACGATAATATAAAGAATCACCCCCTGAAATCATTGATTTCAAGGGGTTTTTACGTTTGATGGCCAAACGCAGAAATTACTTATTTTTTGTAAGTATAAGCAGACGTCATACATTACTCGAATTAACCTATTCATCCCAATATCTTTCTGATAATTGTGTTACTTTTCCGGATACAGCATTTACTGTAGCATATTTTTTTTCTTTATCTAATTTTATACCATAATAATACTCTCGACTAGAACCTAACAATGATTTTTCACAATTCAGTACAGGCACTGTGGATTCACTATACGAATATTTAATAAATTCAGCTTTTCTATCTAAGTTCATACACTGTTCTATAAGACGTTTTCCGTCATTGTATGTATAATTTGGTATAGTACAATAAATTAATAAAGGTAAAATGAATGATATCAGAGCAATCCCCAAAAATCTTAGGTTTAAAAAAAGTCTCTGCTTTCTAAACAATAATATATAATACCAATAGGGTTGTATTAAGAATGGAATAAAAATAGACACAAAATAGCTGCCTCTATACTCCTTGCCCACTTGAAATCCCCAGTATAATTCAAATAATGATATTATACTAATACAGATAATTAAAATTTTTTTTGCTAGTATCTTGAATAAAATTCATATAACCCCCCAACTATTATTTATCAGTAAAATATTAGAACGCTTATAAATCTGATTTATAAACCAATATCAAAAATGCCATAGTTCCTATTAAAATACATGACTCAACACAAATGTTAGTCCATCGTCTTTTAAATATGCAATTTCAACTTCTGCTTTAAATTCCAATGTTTCCATATCAAAATATTTGTATATCCTTACATCTTTAACTGTGTATTTATTATGAAAACCATCGCTTATTATGGCCATCTGCTTCAGTTCTTCGTCAGTATATTTAAAGGGTTGAATTTTTGACTTATCAAAATCATTATTCCATTTACCCATATAATTAATTATTTTAGCATAGCCACTAAATACATGTATGCGGTAGCCGTAGCGTGTGGGATAACCGTCCACATAATAACGTATATCTAAATTATTTATTGGAGCAACAAACTGGTTTATGTATTCCTGTGTTAATTCATTATCCGACTCAATTGAAACGTTTTCTATTGGGGAAGATTCCTTAACCACAAAGTCTTTCATATTAAACTTTTGATCAATATTTTCTTTGATGTATTTCTCTATTGAATCATAATTTTTTGAACCAGTAATATAAGTCACATTATTTGTGTCAATTGTTTTATGTTCAATTCTCTCGTCAAGATATAAATTTACTAAATCATCAATATTTTCCGGTACCTTTAGTTCTGTATCATCCGACAATTTATTTTCTTTGCTTATTACAACTGTTTTCGTGTTTTTATCCCATTTACATGAAAAGTTAAGAGCTTGCGCAATATTGCTAATTGGAAAATATAAATATCCATCAATATTATACCCGTTTAAAGTTTTATCTTTTCCATCTACTGAAATTGTTTGTGTGGCTGGTATGATCTGTTTACCTTCGATACGATTATTAAAATTGGGACGTAATTCGCTATACGGCTCCGATAATAAAACCTCAACTTTTTTATCATTACTATTCCAATTAACTCCTAAATTCAAAAGATAGCCAACATCTCTTAGCATAAAATAATTTTTATCTTTAATTGAATAGATTGAAATGTTTGAAACCTCACGTTGTCCACCATCTTCTTGTAAAATTATAGTATTCCTTGATGGTTTAGCAACCACGGTATCGTTCATAGCAAAGGCAGAAGAATAAAATAAACTGCTAATTAAAATTATTCTGACGAATTTCAAAATAATATTTTTCATTGTATATAACACCTCATTTACGCTAGTATTGCACAAAGGGAACATCTTTTAAAGACCTTCCCTTTGACAACCATATTTTAATTGTTTATCTGTGCAAACCTTAAACATAAAGTTATTACCTAAAAGAAATTAAAGCGATTTGCTATTCGTTTATGAAATATAATTTTCAGGGCCATTTCTTAAAAAGCTCTTTTTTTATTAAAAAATAATTTACTTCAGAGTTAGAGAAATTCTTGCTTTTCATGATGATATCTCCAGATGTATTCGTAAAATAATGATTTAATATATTTAATTTATCTTGATTAAAGTTAAATTTAATAGGAACAAACTCTTGTTTTGCATAATCGAACTTGAAAATAGTTTTTTCTTGAGTATTTGTAGTTGCAAAATATAAAGAATCATCTGCATTTAATAAAGGATCTAATACTGTATAACGACTACTTATGTCTGGACCCAATTCATCCGGAATCTTCAAAGGAACCAAATCTATATTGCTTTGTATTGGTACCACTAATATTTGACCATTTAGAGTATGGAAAATCAAATTATTTCCAAGTGCATACATATCCATAACAGAATCATCATCAATTTTTGATAGTTTACTTGAGATTGGGGATAGTTCAGCAAACTTCTCTGAGGATATATTGTAAGTTAATATGTGAGTGCTCTCCTTGTAATTATCATATCTCAATGTGTATAGATACATAATCCCGTCGTTTACGGTAATGCAGGAAATCACATCGCCAGTCCCGTTTTGATACTTACCAGACATAATTTCTTTTTGAGAAGAATTTTTCAGGCCAAAAGCAGTAACTTTATAATTAGTGCCACCTTCACTTGATGCATCGTCCATTGGAATGATTTCGAATACAAATAAAGTGTTGTTTTCTATATATGTATTGCAAATAAATGTATTACCAACCCACTCATGAAATATTGTTGAATTTCCTGTAGATAAATCTATTTCAAAAATCTTGTTTTTGTTATCAATAAATGAGCAAGGGATATACAGTTTGTCATTAATAATAGAAATTCGTCCGGTGTTAGCATTATATTCCGTAAGATCTAATAGCTTTACAGAGGTCTCTTCCGCAAGGGTATATTTATAGAATTGTATATTTAAAAATTCATTGCTTTTATCCCACTCAGCTATGGAATAAATAATTTGCTTATCATCAAAGAAAAGTATACTTGATTCATTTGGCAAATTGATTTTTTCTGTATCGGATTGATTGATCACTATGCCCATTGGAGCAGTAGCATTAGGTTTATTTGCATCGCTTTTTGCGGAGGAAGGAAGTGCGTTTAATGAACAACCAGTAAAGCTGAAAAAGCATAGAATCATTAACAATAGTTTTTTCATAGTGATAAAATCTCCTTTACAAGTTTTTTACAATATTAATACAACAATGGCAGTCACAAAGGAATTTGCTAACTGCGTTTTGATAACTTCTAAAGTTTAGTAAAATTTGTATGCCATCAAAGAATAATGATGTTAACATTTCTAAGTCTGTTTCTGTTTTTAAAAGATAAAATTCCTTGAAATGCTATTACTTAATTCATGTCTCACTTTATACTTAAACACTATTTCTTTTTCTGACAGTATAGGTGCTAAAATTATTGCATTTTATTAACTGTTTTTTGTCAATGGGTTTGCCCAAAGAATTCAAAATTGAACATTAAATTGCTGTCTTTTATAAGGAACTTCAATATCTATTTTTATGTACGTAATCAAGATTCATTTGTTCTATCTCAGTGATATATAATTATCACAGTCACATATTGCAATTTCCGACATGTATTCTGTTCTGTTAAATATAAATATACCATATTTAGAAAAAATTTACATTAGAAAGCATTAACTAAATTATAAAAATATACATTTTTTAACAATTTAGTTAATGTTCATTTTATCCTTCAGTTATTTATATAGATATTCCCTTTGCTAACTTATTTTTTAGTTGAATTTATTTTCTATACAAACTTAAGCAGACTTGTTTTTAGGGTCATTTCTTAAGAAGTTCATTTTTTATTAAAAAATAATTTACTTCTGAGTTAGAGTCATTCATGCTTTTCATAATGATATCCCCCGATTTATTCGTAAAATAATGATTTAAAATATTCAATTTATCTTGATTAAAGTTAAACTTAATTGGTACAAACTCTTGTTTTGCATAGTCGAATTTGAAAATAGTTTTATCTTGAGTATTTGTAGTCGCAAAGTATAAAGAATTATCTGTATTTACTAAAGAATCTAATACTGTATAACGACTACTTATGTCTGGACCCAATTCATCTGGAATCTTCAAAGGAACCAAATCTTTATTGCTTTGTATTGGTTCAACTAATATTTGTCCATTTAGAGTATGGAAAACCAAATTATTTCCAAGGGCATACATATCCATAACAGGATCATCACCGATTTTTGATAGTTTACTTGAGATTAGGGGTAGTTCAGCAAACTTCTCAGAGGATATATTGTAAGTTAATATGTGAGTGCTTTCCTTGTAATTATCATATTTCAATGTGTATAGATACATAATGCCATCGTTTACAGTTATGCAGGAAATTACATCGCCAGTCCCGTTTTCATACTTACCAGACATAATTACTTTTTGAGAAGAATTTTTCAGGCCAAAAGCAGTAACTTTATAATTAGTGCCACCTTCACTTGATGCATCGTCCATTGGAATGATTTCGAATACAAATAAAGTGTTGTTTTCTATATATGTATTGCAAATAAATGTATTTCCAGCCCACTCATGAAATATTGTTGAATTTCCTGTAGATAAATTTATTTCAAAAATCTTGTTTTTGTTATCAATAAACAAGCAAGGGATATACAGCTTGTCATCATTAATAGAAATTCGACCTGTAATAAATTTATATTCTGTAAGATCTAATAGCTTTACAGAGGTGTCTTCCGCAATGGTATATTTATAGAATTGTATATTTAAAAACTCATTACTTTTATCCCACTCTTCTATGGAATAGATAATTTGCGTATCATCAAAGAAAAGTATATCTGCTTCATTTGGCAAATTGATTTTTTCTGGATCGGATTGATTGATCACTATGCCCATTGGAGCAGTAGCATCAGGTCTATTTGCATCACTTTTTGCAGAGGTAGAGAGTGTATTTACTGTGCAACCAGTAAAACTTAAAAGACATAGCATCAGTATCAATAGTTTCTTCATAATAATAAAATCTCCTTGTCAAATTGAATTAGGCTATCATAAAATGAAATTTAAGAACACTGGTATCCATACCTGTTGTTATATTAAATCCCTAATTATGATTATGATAGCCCATGAAACAAAACTAATAGGCCATTTCTTGTGCAAAAGGTTTATAGTAGCGTTGTACATCTCTTCTAAAGTTACCCAATAGCTCAACCTTCCCATGGCTTTATATTTTTGACATTGGAATCGGTTAGTAGAATTTCATCACCATATTTATTTGCTATATACCACGTTTCATATCCGTCAATATTATCCGGTTTTTCATCGCGGACATTAGATTTGTTATACTTGCTAAAGATTATATAATCAGTATCATTTTGCGTTTCTTCCCCGATATTAATCCTCAAAATAAAAGAAGAAGGTCTGCTACCACTCCAATATTTGTTTCCAATCGCTTTCATAAAGTTGACATTTATCAATGTTTTAAATTCCCTAATTAAAGATTTCAAATCCTCTTCTTCTAAATCACCTTCATATATAATATCTGCATACAGAGATGGTCTTACGAAAGTGAACTTTAATTCTATTACTTTATGGTTAGATTTTAATAATAACTTTGTAAGTTCTATTGTTTCTACAGTTTTTACTTGTTTTGGCGTGCTACAATATGTAACCATAATAATTAGTAATAATATAGAAATTAGAAAGAAAATTTTCTTACACACATAATAATCCTTTCATATATAAGATAACATTATTCAACATCAAAATATATAAGACCACCAGCATAGTCATTGTCCGGTAGCTTAGTCTAATGTGCCATATACAAGCACGTGGTGTTTACATTGAAACCTAGGGAAGCGACCTTCCAAAAGAATAAATAAAGTTTTTGAAAGAACCATTCCTCATCATATTTCCTCCTTTCTTATCTTGACAATTAATTTTTATTATCCAGATCGTATCATATTTTGTCTATGTGTGCGGTAAGTTGTAATAATTAATATGTTTTCATGTAATGATTAATTGTTTGAAATATATAGATTCCTTAAAGTTATTAAAATAGATAGGTTCTGAAAAATTGAATTCATGAATTGATATTTCTAAACTCTTTTAAAAATTGGATTTGGAACTGCTGTATATCTTTCAGATTCCTTTTGCTAATCGGTATAATCATTTCATTTATCATCAAAATACTATCACCAGAAATTTTTTTAATATAATTATAGTTGACTATGTATGAATTATGTGTAGTCAGAAATATATTTGGTAACTGTGATTTGATATTTGCTAAAGTTCCGTAAAATTCGTCGGTTCCATCTAATGTAGTAATTTTTACCTTCCTAAGTTTGTTTTCAAAATATAAAATATCTTGAAATGCTATTTGCTTGTATTCTTTTCCAACTTTATACTTAAGTTTTTTCTTCTCCTTGTCTAGCAACTTCAATGATAAATAAATACAATTTAATATCTTTTCTTTATCAATAGGTTTGTCCAAAAAATTAAAAGGTTGAACATCAAAAAGCTGTCTCTCGTATCCTGTTTTTGATGATATAAAAACAATTTTAGTAATATAATCATCCAATTTCTTTCTAAGAGTTGTTCCAACTTCTATACCCGTCGTAGTTTTTAGTTCGATATCAAGAAAAATTAAATCAAAGCTATGTTGGTTTTCAATGTAGTTTATTAATTCTTTTCCATCATAAAATACTTCAATATCAATTTTTATGTTACGTTGAATACTATAATCAAGAATAACTTGTTCAATTTCTATACATAAATAATGATTATCGTCACATACAGCTATTTTTAGCATTATAATATCCTCCTTATTATAGATACCATCACTATACCATAGGATTGAAATAATTTCATTTAAATTAACTTTTTTTACTTATCTATGTTTCATTAAGTATTATTGGGTGTAAAGAAGAATTATAATAAGACTTTTAAATAAAAGAAGGACAAAGTTTTAATTAGATCTACCTCAAAGGTACCTTTGAAGAGAAGTTTTGAAAGGTTATCTATCCATAAACAATTAGCTTTACTGAATACTAATTATTATGTTATTATAAATTTAATTTAAGAAGGATAGGGTTTATCAAGAGAAGACAAAGAACTATATTATGGAACAAAATAGTAAAGGACATAAAGAAAGAATTTTAGGGTTCTATCTGCAAAAAAAGATAGCTTTCAGCAGAAAAGAGGCGTAAAAAATGAAGGGACAAATGCAAATAATATCAGGGGCATATTTTATCATTGTCTCATTAGGGCTTTTTTTATGGATACACTTTTGGGGAGGGGACATCTTATTAAAACATATGATTCCCGTTGCATTAGGGTTGATTGTATTATGGTTTTTTATGATTTATGCCGCTATGAAGCGGGATGAGAAACAGACGAATAGAAAACAGGAGGATAAACAATGAACGACCAAATGAGAAAAATTTTAGAATATAATCGGGTGTTTGTTGAGAGCGAGTTATATTCAAAATATGCTACGTCAAAATATCCTGACCGAAAAATAGCTATTTTATCCTGCATGGACACCAGAATGACAGAGCTTTTGCCTGCTGCCCTTGGTCTAAAAAACGGCGATGTAAAAATGATTAAAAATGCAGGCGCCCAAATCAGTCATCCTTACGGAAGTGTTATTTTCAGCTTGCTTGTTGCCATATATGAATTGGGAGTAGACACAGTTTTGGTGATTGGCCATGATGATTGTGGCGGCCGCATTTTGGATGGTGCAAAAATTGTGGAGAAAATGAAGGCAAAGGGAATTACCCAAGAGGCGCTAGAAGAGGCTGAGAGAAATCATCGAAACCCCATTGAATGGTTAACTGGTTTTGGGGATGTTTGTCATGCCGTGGAAAAAACAGTGGCGATTATCAAGACTCATCCCTTGATACACAAAGGCGTTGAGGTTTATGGCTTTGTGATGAATCCGGAAACGGGTGAAATGCGTCGGGTGGAGCATGTGTAGGCTATTTCTATGGAACCAAGAAGATGAGAGTAAGGCTGTACAAAAAATTATGGGAGAGATACGGAGAAAATCGCCAGAAACAAAAGTCCCACAAATTGTTCGTCCCTGTGATGATATTCCTTATCTTCAGGCCTCCCAGTTGGGAAAAACCACAGCGTCATTAGGTCGTTGGGGATTTCAGACCAATCAAGGCAAGCTGATTTATAACGCAAGGCAGGAAACGGCTTTGTCAAAAGCACTTTTTCAGTCTTGTTTTGAAAAAAATAGATGTATCGTGCCCGCTCATAGTTTTTTTGAATGGAATGAAGACCATGAATGTTTTAAATTTTCTCAACAAGAGAAAGGCCTCCTCTATTTTGCTGCCTTGTTTCGAAGACAAGGAGAAAGAACAGAAATCGTAGTGTTAACCACTCATAGCATGGGTGAAATCGCAGAGGTACATCATCGTATGCCCTTGATTTTAAAGGAAGATGAGTTAAGGGACTGGCTATATGATAACGCTGTCTCTGAAAAATTACTGGAACAAGGGACGGCTGCCCTGAAAAAAGAAGTAGTGGAAACTTAAGAAATTTGAGGAGGAAATGATTTACACCCGTATAATATGGAAATTCCCAATGCTTATCAGGTTTTTTGATCATTATAGTTTTATATAGTTGCATTTTTGGCAAAAGACTTGAGAAATTCTTAAGTCTTTTTTATAAAGGTAGAAATTAAAGCAAAATGTGGTACAATTATATGGTAAAATCAGTCATTCTTTTTGATGGTAGTATGAGTAAGATGGTCTTCTCAGAAATTTTATAGATAAAGGTGTCATGACTCGTTTAATTTTGATAATAGGCAGAATATATCTGACTTATTAGGATAATCAGGAGGTCTTATGAAAGTTACTTATTTTAATCATAGCGGTTTTTTAGTGGAAACAGAAAACAAAGTATTGGTATTTGACTATTATTCTCAGGGTAAGCGTTTTGATTTTTTTGATCTCAAAGCCTATAAGGGCAAGGACATTATTTTCTTTGTATCCCACAATCATGGAGATCATTTTGATACGAGGATACTTGATTGGGCGGATAATGTGGCCTATGTAATTTCTCATGATGTGACTTTGGACTCTACCTTTTCAGGAGAGGTTTTGTATGTGAAACCCCACGAAACCTATCAATTCCATGGGCTTACCATAGAAACCTTATTATCAAATGATGAGGGAGTAGCCCTTGCTGTGCTTGCAGATGGAAAAGCAATTTACCATGGCGGAGATTTAAACTGGTGGCATTGGAATGGAGAGAGTCAGGAATTTAATGATGAAATTGCGAAAAGCTATCAAGATGAAATCTTAAAAATAAAAGGGAGAAAGTTTCACATTGCATTTATTCCTGCGGATTTGCGCCTAGAGGACAAGTACTCGTGGGCAACTGACTACTTTATGCAAGAGGTGGACGCAGAAGCTATATTTCCTATGCATTTTTGGGGAAAGTTTCAAGTTTGTCAAATGCTGAAAGAAAAACCTTATGGCGATAAAATTATACAAATTTCCAAAGCAAATGAGACATTTACCATTTGATCCATACCATTTACTTTCTCATCTTTAGCTGTTGATTTAGTATGATTTTTAATATCTTGAGGTAACAACTAGGCGTGTTTATAAATGGTTGGGCAAGTAATTGGGGCTGTTGGGGCAATATTAAACTATCCCTAAAAAATTGGAGTGACAGTGTATGAAAGGCAAAAACTGGCGGGAATATGAGCCGCATAGAATAAAGAAAAAGCGGCGCAGACGCCGAAAAGGCAGATTGCCAATAAAGCTAATCTTACTAATCTTTCTTTTTGCAGTGGGATACGTTGGATTCGAGATCTATTTTCACTTTAGCAAGCCTTATATAATTGGCCTTGATGCTGGTCACGGTGGTGTTGATACAGGAGCAGTGGGTATCATTGAGGAGGTCGCGCTGACGGAAAAAACCACCGCCAAGCTGGCGGAGCTATTGGAGGCGGATGGGCGTTTTCGGGTAATTCTTTCACGCAAAGACGGTGAAGACAAAACTGTTACCAATAGAAACAAGCTTTTTCAAAGGGCAAAACCGGATTTGGTGCTTTCTATTCATGCCAATTCCGGTGAGGATGCATCGGCCTACGGATTTGAATGCTATCCCTCTCCTCCGGGAAAAAAGAACTACGGGAAAAGTCTGGCATTTGCCCAATACATAGCAATGGAAATGAAAGTGGCAGGGGCAAGGCTTAGAGGGGCGGACGGTGTTCGGTTTGGATACTATGTACCTAACGAGACGGGAGAAGCCTCCAAACTGCTAATTGACTCCACTGATACGCAGGTTTATGACTATGATACCTTTGGAATGTTAAAAAATATGAATTGTCCCGCTGTCTTGGTGGAGCAATGCTTTGTAACCAATGAGCAGGATGTGAAGGATTTTGGTTCGGAAGAAGGTTGTGCGAAGGCTGCACAAGCCTACTATCAGGGAATCTGCCAATACTTGAGTGCTATGGAAAAAGGGAAGACATAAAAAGAGTGCCGATATCATCGGCACTTTTTTTAAATCATTTCAGGTTAATTTTCCAAAATTTCAATAAAGGCTATGTTTATAAAGGTATTAAGAGCGCCGGGGGCCCTTTTATTCCACCTTCAAATTTTTTTCTGTTAGGCGATGATTCGTTGCTTCTCTAAGGAGCGTATAAAGAACAGAAACAATCGGTATGAATACAAGCATACCAATAATGCCGAATAAACTACCACCGATGGTTACTGCCGCAAGAACCCATATAGAGGGCAAACCAACAGAGCCACCTACAACATAGGGATAAACCAGGTTGCCTTCAACCTGCTGTAGAATGAAAAACAGGATAACAAAAATAAGTGCCTGGGCAGGATTCACGGTTAGAATTAGGAATGTACCTAGCAATAGCCCGATAAAAGCCCCGAATATGGGGATTAGGGCGGTAAAAGCAATAAATACACCGATTAACAGAGCATAAGGCAGACGCATAATAGACATTGCTAAGAAGAACATAGAGCCTAAAATAACCGCTTCAAGGCACTGTCCGGCAAGAAAACTTGCAAATATTTTGTGAGTTAGAGCACAGATTTCAATTGTTTTTTGCGCATATTTTTGTGGTACAAAGGCAAAAAGAAACTTCCGGATTTGTCTGCCTAAGGTTTCCTTTTGCAGTAAGATATAGCAAGCGAAAACGAAACCTATGAAAAAAGAGGTAAAGGCGCTTAGAATACCCTTGGCAACGACAAAAGTGGAGTCTAAGATATTGCCAATGCCTGACTTGAAAAAGTTAGCTACACCAGCAACCAGTTTTTGCCAGTCAATCTCAATAGCGGACAGATAAGATACAGCTTCGGGGTTTGCAGAAAAGAATTTTTCAAGGTTTGCTTCCAAGTTGGGAAGTCTTTCCGGCAAGGATTGTGCCAAATCTGTAGCGGTGGTTGCCAGCTGGGGCAGAACCAGAGCAGTAACAATGAACAGGAGTGCAAGCACAAAGATAATTGCCAAAATCAAACTGACAGGACTCATCATTTTCTCTAAACGCTGTTTTTTCTTTCCTGTTGCGGTACGCAAGGGGGTGATAAACAGCATTTTTTCAATCCGATCCATGGGAACGCTTAAAATAAAAGCAATGGCACAGCCCAAGATTAAAGGCAGCAGAATATGCAGAATAAAACCGACAGAGCTTATTACAATGTCAAAGCGGTAAAGACCTATTAGAATTAGAATGGAAAAAACAATGAGACCTCTTATTTTTCGAATATTGTTTTGGTTCAGCTCCATTTAGGAACACCTTCTTTCTAATTTTTAGAGAGTTGCAAATCGCCAAGGCGGTGAAAAAATATTATTTGTACCAGCCAAACTTTACATATTTGAGCTGTTAAAGAAACATTTTAATTTGACATAGTATAGCATGTGCAAATAGAAATAGCAATGAATTCCATTTTATAAGAACTTTAATAAAAGGGACGTTCGAAGACATAAGTCCCCATTTAAAAAAACCTTAAAACATAGAGTGCCAAAAATAAGAATAGGGGGGATTTATTGGAATGCATGTGAGATAATAAGAAAACCAAAATCCCTTATGTTGACCGTTTTGGTGGCTTGTAGTATCCTAAATAAAGATAGTTGCAAATAAAAATGGGGGAAACGTATGACACTGGATATTTTAAAAAATTTAATATTAAATTTATCTATGCTGGTAATTATTGCCCAGATTTTGACAAAAACAACCTTCATCAAACAGTTTATGTTTTCTTATAAAACAGATATTAAATCAAATATTGCACTGGCGGTAATTTTTGGCTTGATTAGTGTGTTGTCTACCTATACAGGAACAGATGTAAACGGTGCGATTGTGAATACGCGTGTTATTGGGGTTATGTCTGGCGGTATTATTGGTGGGCCTATTGTAGGTATGGGAGCAGCAATTATTGGCGGATTACATCGGTATTTTTTTGATGTGGGAGGCTTTACCTCTGTGGCTTGTGCGATCTCTACTTTTGTAGAGGGTGTTATTGGAGTTTTGGCATCTAAATATCTAAAACGGAACAATTGGAAAAAAATCGATATTTTTTTGATTTCCGCCTTGGCCGAGGTATTTCAGATGATCATTATTTTATTGGTGGCAAAGCCTTATCCTGCAGCCCTAGAGACGGTACAAATTATTGCAGTGCCAATGATATTATTTAATTCTTTAGGCATGGTTATTTTTATTTCTGTTTTCAATTCCATTTTCATAGAGCAGGACAATGAGTCTGCCAAAAGAATTAAACTGGCTTTCGATATTTCGGAGCAGTGCCTGCCCTATTTGCGAAAAGGGATGTATAATAAGGAAAACATGGATGAGGTCACCAAAATGATTTTGGAAAACGCCAGAGACGGTGGTGTGGTTATAACAGATCGGGAAAAAATACTCAATTATCAATGTGATGTTACTGCATTACGGGATAACATGGAGGGAAAAACCCTGCCTCAAATTGCTCAATTGGTAATTGGCAAAGACCGGGTAATGGTTGCCGAAGGGGCACAGGAGGGCGATGTTTTTTATGAACATTTGAAGCACTTTACCATTGTAGGGGCGCCTTTGCATAGTAAAGGAAGTGTAGTAGGGGCTATTTTGGTTTTTACCAAAAAATTTAAGATTTCCATACAAACAGACAAAGATTTCGTTGATGGCTTGGCAAAGCTTTTTTCCACCCAATTGGAATTGGCAGAGGCACAAAAACAGAGAGAGTTATTACAAAAGGCTGAGTTTATGGCGTTGCAATCCCAAATTAATCCCCATTTTCTGTTTAATGCCCTCAATACCATAACTGCGTTTTGCCGTGAGAAGCCGGAAAAGGCAAGGGAATTATTAATTGTGCTAAGCACCTATTTTAGGAATACGTTAAATACAAATCAATATATGATTGATATTTATGATGAATTTTCTCATGTGGATGCCTATTTACAATTGGAAAAAGCAAGGTTTGAGGAAAGATTGATACTTGACATTGATGTGCCCATGGATTTGCATTGTCAGGTTCCCAGCTTTATTTTGCAGCCGATTGTAGAAAATGCAGTGAAGCATGGGGCAATGAAGAGAAGTGTTGGGCGGGTGTCCATTCGAGCACGGCAAACAGAGCAAATGGTAACAATTTCAGTGAAGGATTCCGGTTATGGTATCCCCCAAGAAATTATTGATGCCTTGCATAAATGCACATTGGATAGCTCAAAGGTGGGACTTTCCAATGTAAACAAGAGACTGCGCAGCATCTATGGGCAGGATTACGGTTTGCAAATTGAAGCTTCGTCAGAAGGTTCAGAAGTTACCATTAGAATTCCAGTGGATAAGGGGATGGAAGTAGATGAAAATAGCAATTGTAGATGATGAAAGGCCATCCAGAAGTGAGCTGCGGCATCTGATTTTAGATTGCCTAGAGGACGGGGAAATTATGGAGGCCAGCTCAGGCACCGAAGCCATGGAGTTATTTTTGAAAGAAGATTTCGACTTGATTTTTATGGACATTAATTTGGGGGACATGGATGGTACTACTTTGGCGGCTATGGCAAAAAAAGCCCAGCCTCAGGTTGAAATTGTGTTTGCCACCGCATATAACAGTTATGCGGAAAAAGCCTTTGATATTGATGCATTGAACTATATTCTAAAGCCCTTTGATACCAAGAGAATTGAGCAAACCATACAGCGGTTTTTAAAAAAGCGAGGGCAAGAAAGCATTGAGAAGGCATCCCCAAGGGAAGACGAAAAAAAACCTATTTCAAAGGTTTCCATCACCAGTGACAAAAAAATGATTTTATTGGATATCGCTGATATTGTCTATATTGAAACGGGGAAGCGGGCATGCATTATTCATGCCAAAGGAAAGTCTTATACAACATCCTGCTCCATGAATTCCTTTGAGGAGCGTCTAAAAGAATGCGGGTTTTTCCGTATTCATAAAAGCTACTTGATTAATTTAGAGTATGTGATAGAAATTTATCCTTGGTTTAATAATACCACCTGTGTGAAAATGCAGGGTTATGAAAAGGAGATTTTAACGGTAGGTAGAAACCAGATAAAGGAGCTGAAACGACTTTTTCTTATGTGATTTTGGGAGAAAGTGACACCGATTTTTCTGGGTATCCAGCTGAAACGAGCTTTGCTTCATTTAAAAAGAAGTGAAGCTCTTTTTTTACTGGTGTGAATAATGTTAAGTCCAAAAGCGTGGAACATTGCTTGAGAAGAAATAAACAACATAAGAGGGAATGTTGATAAGGCGATGGATAAATTTTTATTATTACGCTCGGGAAAAAAGTGTAAGAAATTTTGAAAATTCTGCAATTTCTATACTAGATTTTAAACACACGTTAAAATCACATTAAAATAAAATGCATTTTGCACAGCGAATTCTGCTTTTTATGCTTGAATAATAACCAGTGACAACAAAAAACAGTACAAAAACACGAAAATACGATATTCTTTCCTTAGAATCATATTTCTTAAGAAATGTGTGACAAGGGATAGACAAAGTTAAGATAAAGCGGTGGCATTGAGCTGTGTAAGTTTTCTCAATGTAAATATTTGAATTGATGAAATATAAGGAATTTATTGCTGGGTTTGAAAACAACCATGGAACGGAGCAATAAAGATTCTAGCTGCTATTTTTTTGGATGATATTACAAAAATCAACTTTGTCAAGCTTGGAAACATATTTTTTAAGGGATATGCCATTTGTGCTGTCTGGGAAATTCAGATGGCATAAGTACTGCTCTCAATGGGCGGTAGAACTTATAAAATACATATTTCTAAAAATGAAAGGAAGGGAAAGTTATGATTAGTTTCTTCGTATGTCTTGCAATTCTTATCATAGGTTATGTAGTATATGGTGCTTTCATTGAAAGAATCTTTAAACCCGATGATAGAGAGACTCCTGCTGTAGCAATGGCGGATGGAACGGACTACGTGGTAATGGGCAATGGCAAGATTTTTTTAATTCAGTTGTTAAATATTGCGGGGTTAGGCCCCATTTATGGTGCAATTGCAGGTGCGTTGTGGGGGCCATCCGTATTTTTATGGATTACCTTCGGTACAATTTTTGCCGGCGGTGTGCACGATTATCTTTCAGGCATGATTTCCATGCGTCACAAAGGCACCAGTATTTCTGAAATTGTTGGCATTTACCTAGGACCTTTTATGAAAACTGTAATGCGTATTTTCTCAGTGGTATTGCTGGTTTTGGTTGGTACTGTTTTTGCAACAGGTCCTTCTGCCCTTTTGGCAATGCTGACTCCAGAAACATTTGATGCAAAATTCTGGTTGATTGTGGTAATTGCATACTATTTCTTGGCAACTTTAGTACCCATTGATAAATTAATTGGTAAAATTTATCCCCTCTTTGGTATTTGCTTGATTGTTATGGCTCTTGGTGTAGCCAGCGGGATTGTAATACAAGGGTATACCATTCCTGAAATTACATTTAGCAATCTTCATCCTAAGGGACAGGCTATTTGGCCCTTCATGTTTATTACCGTTGCTTGTGGTGCTATTTCCGGTTTCCATGCAACCCAGTCTCCTCTGATGGCACGTTGCATGAAGAGCGAAAAAGACGGCAGAAAAATTTTCTACGGCGCAATGGTTTGCGAAGGTGTAATTGCACTGATTTGGGCAGCGGCGGGTGTTGCTTTTTATCAAAGTACAGGCGGCTTGGCAGAAGCAATTACAAGACTTGGCGGACAGGGCGGTGTTGTTTATGAAATTTGCAATACGCTTCTTGGGCCCATTGGCGCAGTAATTGCAATGATTGGCGTTATCGCTTGTCCTATTTCTTCCGGTGATACAGCGTTTAGAAGTGCTCGTTTGGTAATTGCTGACTGGTTCAAAATTGATCAGAAAAAAATCAAAACAAGACTTGGGGTTACCATTCCTTTGCTGGTAATTGGTGCACTTCTTTCTCAGATTGACATCACAATTATTTGGAGATATTTCTCTTGGAGCAACCAAACATTGGCTATGATCGCTCTTTGGGCAGCAGCGGCATACTTACGTAACAATAAAATTTTGCCTTGGGTGGCAGTCATTCCTGCAACATTTATGTCAGCGGTAAGCAGTACCTATATTTTAATGGCGCCAGAAGGCTTTCAATTAAGTGCCGCCTTCTCCTATCCTGCAGGTATTATTTTTGCAGCCCTTTGCTTCATTCTGTTCATGGTAAAAATCATGAATAAAAATTATACAGCAGAGCAAGATACTACTGCAAGCATCTGATTAAATTTTTACAAAAGAGCCAAGTTATAGGCTGAAATAATCCTATGAGGCTGAAATGGCTTCACAAAGAACAGTACAAAGGATAAAAAAGCTCCACTGCGTGCAAAAGTTTGCATTGTAATGGGGCTTTTTCGTATCTGGAAAAAGAAACTGGATAAAATGGGGTTATATAAATAAAGAATGTGAACGTGGAATAACAAAAAGGCTTAGCATATTTTGAACAAATAGCCGTGAAACCCTATGGAAAAAGGGCTTTACAGCGGACAGGTTTGCGTATAAACTAGAATGAGTTATAAATAAAGCATGCAGGATTATTTTGTGAAAGGAAGTATTAAAATGGAAATCAGAACAAGGTTTGCGCCTAGCCCAACGGGATATATGCATATTGGGAATTTGCGTACGGCGTTATATGAATATTTGATTGCAAAGTCCCAGGGAGGAAAATTTATTCTGCGTATTGAAGACACAGACCAGGGACGTTTGGTTGAAGGCGCCACAGATATTATATATAATACATTGAAAATGACAGGTTTACATCATGATGAAGGCCCTGATGTTGGTGGCGAATTTGGCCCTTATATACAGAGTGAGCGTATGGGTATGTATATGGATTATGCCAAGGAATTGGTGGAAAAGGGAGAGGCATACTATTGTTTCTGTACCAAGGAGCGTTTGGAAGCTTTGAAGGAAAACAATACTGATGGTGCTGCATTTGCCAAGTATGACCGCCACTGTTTCCATTTAACCAAGGAAGAAGTGCAGGCAAAGCTTGATGGGGGTGAACCCTTTGTCATCCGTCAAAAAATGCCTGAAGATGGGACAACCACCTTTCATGATATGGTATATGGGGAAATCACTGTGGAAAATAAAGAGTTGGATGACCAAATTCTGATGAAAGCAGATGGATTTCCTACCTATAACTTTGCCAATGTAGTCGACGACCATTTGATGAAAATTACTCATGTGGTGAGAGGCAGTGAGTATTTATCCTCCACACCCAAATATAATCTGTTGTATCAAGCCTTTGGTTGGGATGCGCCGGTTTATGTACATTTACCTGCGGTTATGCGAGATGCCCATCACAAGCTTTCTAAGCGCCATGGGGATAAATCCTTTGAAGACTTGGTGAGAGAGGGATATTTGGTTGAAGCAATCGTAAATTATATTGCTTTGTTAGGCTGGAGCCCTTCTGATAATACAGAAATTTTTACATTACAGGAACTTGAGGAAAAATTTGATATCTCCGGCTTAAGCAAATCCCCGGCAATTTTTGATATTAAAAAATTGACTTGGATGAACGGCGAATATATGAAAGCAATGGAATTTGAAAAATTTTATGCCCTGGCTGAGCCAAAGCTTAAAGAGGCTTTGGGAGGAACGCAGTTGGATGGCAAAAAAATAGCAGTACTTTTGCAAAAACGTTTAGAGACCTTGAACGATATTCCTACGTTGGTAGCCTTTTTTAAGGAATTGCCTCAGTATGGAACTGAGCTGTATACCCATAAGAAGATGAAAACGGATGATGCCATTGCGCTTACCAGCTTGCAGGCTGCCATTCCTGTTTTGAAGGAGTTGTCGGAGTGGAGTGAAACAACAATCCATGATAGCTTGATTGCGTTAGTTGGTAAGATGGGAATTAAAAACGGTCAGCTGTTATGGCCCGTAAGAACAGCTTTGTCTGGAGAGCCTACTTCCCCTGGTGGTGCCATTGAATTGGCGGATATTTTAGGTAAGGAAGAAACACTTCGTCGTTTGGAAAAGGGAATTGCCCTTTTAAGCTGATTTATTTAGATAAACAAAGAGCCTATATTGCAGGAAGGAATACTGCAATATAGGCCTTTTTTAATGTCAAGTTTGGATTCTAAAATCATAACCGGTTTCGTTAAGATTCTATTCCGCAATTCTTAAAGGAAATGACGGTTTTTGTCCATTGTTTCTTCAAAAAGATTTGATATCCTATGTATATGAAATCGCAAACAAGCCTAGCGGCTTTTCAAATATATTGACATAGATATACCTCCCCTCAAAAAAAAGAACAGGCAATGATTATAGCGGTATGGGCTATAATCATTGCCTGTTCTTCGTGATTGAAGAAAAAATCAAGGGTTTTGGCACACCTGAAAGATATAAAACTTTAGGTAATAGGATTCATCCGCAGCCCAAAGGATGGGATGGTCGGGGGATTGGGTACGATATTCCACCTGTCGCAACCGTTTATGCACATTTTTTGCGGCTTGGCCTATGGTTTGTGTGAATAACTCGGGGGACATGAAATGAGAACAGGAGCAGGTTGCTAAAAAACCGCCGTCTTTCACCAATTTCATTGCCCGTAAATTAATTTCGCGATAACCCTTGATTGCATTTTTGATGGAGTTTCTGGATTTTGTAAAAGCGGGGGGATCAAGAATAATAACGTCAAATTTCTGGCCCTCCTTTTCTAAACGAGGAAGCAATTCAAATACATCTTCGCATTGAAAATGTACCACATTTTCCAAGCCGTTTAACTTGGCATTTTCTATAGCTTGGTCTACGGCAAGCTGAGAAGCATCAATGCCCAAAACCCTTTTCGCACCGGCAATTCCTGCATTTAAGGCGAAGGAGCCTGTGTGGGTAAAGCAGTCTAAAACGTCAGCCCCTTGGCAAAGTTTATGAATGGCTGCGCGGTTATATTTTTGGTCGAGAAAAAAGCCTGTTTTTTGTCCATCTTCTACATCAACCATGTATTTTACACCGTTTTCAATGATTTCAACTTTTGTATCAAAGGGTTGGCCTAGGAACCCTTTTACTCGTTCCATGCCTTCTTGCTGACGAACCTTTGCATCGCTTCTTTCATAAATACCACGAATGGAAATCCCATCCTTTTCTAGGGTTTCCACTAAAAAGGCAAGAATTTCAGCCTTCATTTTGTCAATGCCTAAGGCTAAAGATTGTACCACCAGCACATCAGAGAATTTATCAACAATAAGACCGGGCAAAAAATCCGCCTCGCCGAAAATAAGGCGGCAGGAGGAGGTGTCTACTGTTTTTTTGCGATAAGCCCAAGCGGCTTCCACACGTTGACGAAGAAAGTCCTTATCTATTACGGTGTTTTTATCTCGTGTCATCATGCGTATTATTATCTTAGAGTGATTGTTGTAAAAACCTGTGCCCAAAGGGTAACCGTCAAAATCCAAGACGGACACCAATTGACCGTTGATAATACCCTCATCGGTTTGGGCAATTTCGTTATCATAAATCCAAAGCCCGCCTGCCTTTAGCATGCGGCCTTCACCCTTTTTAAGGGTGACAATGGGTAATTCCATATAAAATCCTCCTGTATTGTGTGGGGTAGAAGCGTATACTGACATAAGCGGGGGTACCGAAAGCTTCGATACCCCCAAGTATATTACGACTATTTTTTATCCATTTTAATAGCTGTTTCTAATGCGATTTCCATCATCTGAGTGAAGGTGTTCTGTCTTTCCTCTGCGGTGGTTTCCTCTCCAGTAAGGGGCTTATCTGAAATCGTTAAAAGGGCTAAAGCTCTTTTGCCCAATCTAGCCGCGTTCATATATAATGCTGCAGCCTCCATTTCTACACAAAGAATCCCCATTTTTGTCCAATTATCCATGTTGTTTGGACGGTCATCATAGAAGGTATCGGAGGATAAAATATTGCCAACTTTTAGGTCTTGGCCCAATTCTTTGGCGGAATCCACAGCTGCTGTTAACAGTTCATAATCTGCCAGATTACAGAGGGTTCCTGCAATTTCATACTGTGCACCAAAATTAGAGGTGGTGCTTGCGCCCATGCCGGCTACAATATCTCTCAATTGAAGCTTATCATTGAAAGCCCCTGCGGAGCCGATTCGGATGATATTTTCCACATCATAGAAGGAAAACAGCTCATAGCTGTAAATCCCCATGGAAGGCATGCCCATGCCGCTGGCCATAACGGAGACTTTCGTTCCCTTATATGTGCCTGTGTAGCCTTGAATACCTCTCACGTTATTAACTAAAATGGCGTCCTGCAAAAATGTTTCGGCGATAAATTTTGCACGTAAGGGATCACCGGGCATCAAAACGGTTTTTGCAAACTCCCCTTTTTCTGCTGAAATATGTGGTGTTGCCATAAGAAATTACCTCCTTTGTTCTCTATAGAATACAGTTTTGCTTTTTATCCTATTTCTATACCATACTATACCATTATTTCGGTTTTAAGGGAATAGTCCATGAGAAAAAGACATTTTATATACGAAAAAACTTCCAGATGGGGTGTTTTTCATGGAAAAGGCTTGACTTTAGCTGGGGGGTATGGTATTTATGAAAGAAAGTCGGTTTTTGCCGACGAAACAATTATATAAGATAGAGGCGCAGTGCTCATGAGTATCCCTTCAAAAACGTTAAGGCAACGGAAGGGAGAAAGGGATCATTGCCGAAGTCGAGGTTTCCTGCCTTAGGGGGCTTGGCTGGTGCATTGCAAAACATGTAATGTACTGTCACTTATGTGGAGCGCTATCGGAAACTCGGAATATCCCAATATAGGATCCTTCTGAAGCCATGCGCCGCATGGCTTTGTTTATTTGTTCTGGAATGCAGGTTTTCCTTGTAAGTAGCATTTATTATGAGATGGACATGCAACTAGGGGGGGGCTTTCGGAAGGGCAAACAAAGTGGACGGAGATGGTAAGAGGGGATTGCCCGAAAAGTTCAAGTCTTAAGTAAGTTTCCATAGCGAAGGGTATAATACATTTTTATGATTCCGGAAAGGGGAAGGGTTATGTACAACACAAAGAAAAAGCCTAGGCTCAACAAGCTCATTGTATTCATGCTTTTGATCATGGCGATGACGTTCACTGTTTTTGCCGGGGAGGCGGAGGCAGGAGAAGTGAGTCATATGTATGCAACATTTTGGTCTTTGGTGCCACCATTGGTTGCTATTATTTTGGCATTGATTACAAAGGAGGTTTACTCCTCTTTGTTTGTAGGTATTGTTGTGGGGGGACTGTTTTACAGTAACTTCAATTTGAAACAGGCGTATTTGACAATTCTTACAAATGATACAGATGGGGGATTGCTTTCAAAGCTTTCAGATAGCTGGAATGTAGGTATTATCATTTTCTTAGTTATCCTTGGTATTATGGTGTCCCTGATGAACAAGGCAGGAGGCTCTGCAGCCTATGGTGAATGGGCACGTAAAAAAATTAAAACCAGAAAGGGTGCTTTATTATCCACCTTTATGCTGGGTGTTTTAATCTTCGTTGATGATTATTTTAACTGCTTAACCGTGGGCAGTGTTATGCGTCCTGTAACAGATACACACAAGATTTCCCGTGCGAAGCTGGCCTATATTATTGATGCAACGGCAGCACCTGTTTGTATCATCGCCCCTATTTCTTCTTGGGCGGCGGCGGTTGCAGGTGTTGTGGTTGGTGTAAATGGCCTTGATTTATTTATGCGTGCCATTCCATACAATTTCTATGCATTGCTTACCATTGTTACAATGATAACATTGACTGTTTTAAACTTTGACTTTGGGCCTATGCGTGTGCATGAGAGAAATGCACAATTAAATGACGATATCTATACCACACCAGAAAGACCCTATGCAGATTGTTCTGAGGGACAAGTAACAGGCAGAGGCAAAGTGATTGATTTGATATTGCCTGTTGTTGTTTTAATTATGTCTTGTGTTGTAGGTATGATTTATACCGGCGGATTTTTCGAGGGAGAAACTTTTGTGAATGCATTTGCCGGATGTGATGCATCCGTTGGCTTGCTTTTGGGCTCCGCTGGAGCGTTACTTATTACATTTTTAATTTATATTCCTCGTCGTGTACTTACTTTTAACGAATTTATGTCTTGTCTACCTGATGGGTTTAAGGCTATGGTTCCTGCGATTTTAATTTTAACATTCGCATGGACATTAAGCGGTATTACAGGTTTGTTGGGGGCTAAGGAATTTGTTGCAGGAGTTTTAGCAAACAATGTAGGCATGTTACAAGTTTTATTGCCTGTGATTGTATTCATGATTGCTATTTTTTTGGCATTTGCAACAGGTACCTCATGGGGAACATTTGGTATTCTTTTGCCTATTGTAGTACCTATTTTAGACCCTACAAGCGAATTATTGGTAATCACCGTAGCGGCTACCTTGGCTGGTGCTGTATGTGGCGATCATTGCTCACCGATTTCTGATACCACCATTATGGCTTCCACAGGTGCCCAGTGTGACCACATCAATCATGTTTCAACCCAGTTACCCTATGCCTTCACGGTAGCGATTGTCTCCGCAGTAAATTATATTTTAGCTGCTTTGATTCAGAATTGGATGATTAATTTACCTATTGCCATTGTGAGTATGATTTTTACTATCTTTATCATTAAAAGGATTTATGAAGCAAAAGAAAAAAGAGCGTAATTGACATCATTCATGAGTTGTCGAAGCAGCTGAATTCAAAAAAGCCGATGGATAATCTATCGGCTTTTTTTGTTTAAAATTGAAAGGGGTTTCCTTAAAAAGGTTACCAGAACAGAAAAACCCGTTTGCAGTCAGTATTTCATGCAATCGGGTTTTTAATTTTTAAATATGTAAATTACTGCTGGGAGAGGATGTGCTTTGCAACTTTAACATCTTCACGTTTAATATGGTTAATGAGCCAGCTTCCTACCTGCATATTTACTTCGCCTACCAATTGGATGGTGGCACCTTCCTTTTTCAAGCGAACAGCAATACCATCTACCACTTTGATGAAATTCTCGTGGAGTTTTTTATGGTTTTCATAATCGGGATATTTATATTTTTGCTGCAATACCTGTTCATGGGAAAAATGAGTTCTGGTGTACTGAGCCAAGAAATCCACAGTATTTGTAACCTCAGCTCGACCTTTACCAGAGGAGCAAGCATCTAAAAGATTATTAATCGCCTGAATCAGTTGTTTGTGTTCGGTATCAATTTGCGTGTTTCCTGTTTCCAAATCTTTTGTCCATGTAAAAGCCATAAAATACCTCCTTATATTTTCAGCGTATTTTTTTAAACATCGAAAATATCTTTTGTTATATTTTAACACAATTAATTGTAAATGCAACAACATATTAAAGAAGAATCATTATTTTTTACGAAAATCTAAATGTGAAATTAAAACATTCGTATTGGTAACTGTAATTGGGCTTGCGAAAAAACAATCTTTCCAGTATGATAAGGGCAAAGATGGAAAAACTCCTATGAATATAGGGGGAATATTTCCAAGAGAAATAAAATAGGGGAGTTTTTAAAAGCACCAAAGTAAAGTAATTTGGAAAAAGTGGAGGAAAAGTATCATCTTTTCTTCGTAAGAGGAGGTATGTCCATGTTTTGGATAGGTTGTCATTTATCTGCGGCAAAGGGTTATCTTGCAATGGGTAAGGATGCGGAAAAAATTGGTGCCAATGTATTTCAATTTTTCACTAGAAATCCAAGAGGCGGCAATGTGAAGGCTTTGGATAAAGAAGATTTAGAGGCGTATATTGCTTTTGCTCAGGAAAAGGGGATTGGTACGCTGTTAGCCCATGCTCCCTATACCATGAATGCCTGTTCTGCCGATGAAGGGCTGAGAGCTTTTGCCAGACGCATGATGGAGGAGGATTTGGAACGGTTGGAGCTTTTGCCTAACGTGATGTATAACTTTCATCCAGGTAGTCATGTGAAACAGGGGTCAGAAGTGGGAATTCAAGTAATATCCAAAATGCTGAAAGAGGTTTTACAAAATGGAGGCAAAACCCCTATTCTGTTAGAAACAATGGCGGGCAAGGGCAGTGAGGTAGGCCGCAGTTTTGAGGAAATCAATGAAATTATGCAGCAAGTTGACGGGCATGAGCGGATAGGTGTTTGTATGGATACTTGCCATGTTTATGACGGAGGCTATGACATTATAGGGGATTTAGACGGTGTTCTAGCAGAATTTGACCGTACCATCGGCTTGGAACGGTTGAAGGCAATTCATTTGAATGATAGCAAAAACCCTATGGGCAGTCATAAGGATCGCCATGAAAAAATCGGTGAGGGGTCTTTGGGTCTAGAAGGGATAACAAGAATTATTAATCATCCCAAGTTAATGCACCTACCTTTTTATCTGGAAACTCCCAATGAGCTAGAAGGATATAGAGGGGAAATTGATTTGTTAAAAGCAAACAGAATGGAAGCATAAACCTCAAGGCCATGGGATGGGATCCAAGCCCACTGACTTTTGAAAAAAATAAGAGCAAAAACTTCAATTGGAACAAAAGTATCACGTAGATTGGTTGATTTGAAATAGAAGATTGAAAATGAATTGTTTAAAAGTTTGGGTCAAGCTTTTACTAAGGCTTGCAGGGTTCGGTGGAGAACCCTGAGATCTTAGACTTTATGACTTTAAAGAACGGAGGATTTGTATTGGAGAAAATACATTTTTATCATAGCCCAATTGGGTTATTGGTTTTGGGTGAAGAGGATGGTTTCCTTACCCGTGTGTCTTTTCATAAGGGAATCAATACGCCATATATCATAGAAAATACACCTTTGTTGGAAAAAGTGGAGAAGCAGCTAAAGGAATATTTCAGTGGAGAAAGAGTCTCATTCGACGTACCCCTGTGTCCCATGGGCACCGACTTTCAAAAAAAAGTTTGGAAGGCGTTGCAAAGCATTCCCTATGGTGCTACGGCCTCCTATGGTGACATTGCACGGCAGGTTGGTACGGGAAAAGCTTATCGGGCAGTTGGCATGGCCAATAATAAAAATCCCCTAGCGATTATCATTCCCTGTCATAGAGTCATTGGCAGTGATGGTAAATTAATGGGCTATGGCGGTGGCTTGGAAAATAAAGTTTTCTTATTAAGCCATGAGGCAAAACATAGAAAATAGATATAAAAAAGCTGTTGGCGGGGGAGAGTCATTGCCAACAGCTTTTATTTTGATAGTGGGTCGTTACACGGCGCTCTGGTTGCTACAAGCTAGCTTACACTTTTTGCATTTTTTAAAATTTGTGGTGCATATCCTGCCAAAATACGGATAACAATAATTTGGATCACAGTCATTACACAGGTTTGTAAGATTCTTGTAGGCATTAATGCCCAAAAGGGTGTACCATATAGCATAGATATCCATAGGGTATTTAAAAGCAAAGAACCAATAATCTGAGTAGATATGGACGCTAATACAATATTTTTTGTATTCGCCTTTTTATGCAAAAAAGCACCAAACAATAAACCTGTAAGGAATGCTGTGAGGGTAAAGCCTGGGAAAAATTGACCAATGGGGAACAAGGTCGCTCCAAGAAAATCCGCCCCAGCCGCAGTAATCCCTGCTGGAATGGGTCCTAAAAGCATGCCTGCCAAGGCAATGGGTGCAAAGGCGAACCCGATTTTTAGATCCCAAGCGGAGATGGATAAAAAGCGTGATAAGATAATTGAGAGCGCCATCAGAAGTGCCATAATGACAAGACGATGGGTATTAGATATCTTTTGTTGCATGAAAAAAGACCTCCTTTTTGTTCTGCGGGGTCTTTTAAAAAAACCCCTTCATTATCGTAAAACATTACGCAAATAGCCCCAAATTCATTGGGGTTGCTGTGATAATAAAGAGGAATCGCTTCTTCATTATTTGACAGCGGGATGCGGGGTTTGTACCGCAAGGAATAACCTTTTCGTTCTCGTGGCAACTCCCCGTCCACAAGACACTTAACGCACAAAGCCCTACTCTGTATTTGCACATGGTCTCCCATGCAGATTCATTGTAACATTCTTTATTTATTGGGTAAATAGGCTAATTTACAGAACAAAGGCACGGGTAAAGGAATATTTTGAGTCAAAAGTACCTGCCAGCAATACTCTACCCATATCCATACCAAATTCTTTTGTTAATTTCATAAAAAGTCGGTCACTTTCCATAAAACCTCCGTTGGAGAAACAAAAGCACATGGCAAAGGCCTCTTTGGGAATGCTTCCAAAATCCTCCTCGGGGATGGCAACAATTTTTCTTCCGTTTTCTTCTGAAAGTTTTTCTTTCAGTTCAGTAAGTTCAAAGTCCAAATGAAGAAAACCCTGTGAAGCGTAGTAAATGGCTGTGATAAAATCGGCCAGATCCGCTTCAGCCTGAAAAGGAAGAGTATATTTCTGAGGGCGGGGAAAGTCACCCACGGTGCACACAAACCAAGGGGTTTCTCCTGCAAGGAAGGAAGTGGCATATAATTTTTTTGTCAGTATATTCGTTTCGTTAACCGCAAACACTAAAGTGTTCCCAGTGATTTCCGAGACAAGGGGTAATTTTTTCTGTTTGAGTATAGAGATTAAAGAATCGGATGCGCCAATGAGGCGAATGCCGTCTGTATGAAAACCGAGCATAGGATGCCCTCCTTTTATTGTTTTGTATGATTACTATTGTAATATAGAGGAGCAAAAATGAAAAGAAAGTTTTTATACAGGAAAATCGCTAAAAAAACCGAAAAATATTGACAGTCTATTTGGAAAATTGTTATAATTTAGGATAGCATTTTTATATAGTATGCGAAAGAAAAGACGAAAGCCTTTAAAATGGAGGAAAGCATATGTTGGAGTTAAAGAACGTATCTTTTTCGGCAGATGGGAAAGAGATATTAAAAAATATCAATTTAGTGATTGAGGATGAAAAATTTGTTGTTATGACAGGGCCAAATGGTGGGGGAAAATCCACATTAGCTAAGGTTATCGCGGGGATTCAAAAGCCTGACAGCGGTCAAATTTTATTAGATGGACAAGATATTACTGATTGGAGCATTACAAAGCGGGCAAATTCAGGCATTAGCTTTGCTTTTCAACAGCCCGTTCGCTTTAAAGGGGTTACGGTCAAGGATTTGATTACCCTTGCAAGTGGGAAAGATTTAAGCACAGCTGCAGCTTGCGAGTATTTATCTGAGGTAGGCCTTTGTGCTAAAGACTATATTGACCGCGAAATTAACGGAAGCCTTTCTGGTGGAGAGTTAAAGCGTATCGAAATTGCCACGGTTATGGCAAGAAAAACAAAGCTCACCTTGTTTGATGAACCAGAGGCAGGCATTGATTTATGGAGCTTTAAAAATTTAATTGATGTTTTTGAAAAAATGCATGGAGAAATTAAGGGGTCCATTTTAATTATCTCTCATCAGGAGCGTATTTTGGATATTGCCGACCAGATTGTTGTAATTAGCGGTGGAGAAGTTTCCAAAGTGGGGACAAAAGAAGAGGTTTTACCCGGATTATTTGGTGTGGATTTGGGTTGCAAGTATTTTAAGGGGGTTTCATACCATGTTGAGTGACATTATCAAAAATTTACTCGCTGAGGTGGCTGGTATTCAAAATATTCCCACCACAGGGGCGTTTAGTATCCGTAGCAATGGTAAAAGTGCAGGACGCAATTCTACGGAAACCATTCAGATTATTCCGAAAGAGGATGGCTCAGGGATTGATATTATTGTGAAACCCGGAACCAAGAATGAAAGTGTGCATATTCCAGCGTTGGTTACCGACACGGATTTGCATGATGTGGTTTACAATGATTTTCATATTGGAGAAGGTGCAGATGTTACCATTGTAGCGGGGTGCGGTATCCACAATTGCGGAAGTGGTATTTCTCAGCATGATGGAATTCATCGTTTTTTTGTGGGAAAAAATGCAAAAATAAAATATATTGAAAAGCATATTGGTGAAGGGGATGGTGAAGGACAGAATATTATCAACCCTCAAACGCATATTATTGCAGAAGAGAACAGTTACATTGAAATGGACACTGTACAACTAAAAGGTGTAGATTCCACAAAACGTATTTCCAGTGCCAAGTTAGCGGATGGAGCAACGGTTGTCATCAAAGAAAAGATTATGACCCATGGCTCTCAATATGCGGAAACTTCATTTGATGTTGACTTGGATGGGGCGGGGAGCAGTGCGAAATTGATTTCTCGTTCTGTTGCCAGAGATAATTCAAAGCAGTTGTTTCGCTCTAAATTGAGCGGAAACAATGCTTGCTATGGACACTCTGAATGTGATGCCATTATTATGGATAACGGCATTGTTGCGGCAGAGCCTGAAATTATTGCAAACAATGTGGATGCATCCTTAATTCATGAAGCTGCTATCGGTAAAATTGCAGGAGAACAGTTGATCAAGCTGATGACCTTGGGATTGACGGAGAAAGAAGCGGAAGCTCAAATTATAAACGGGTTCTTAAAATAAAACCTCTCAAAGGAGATGGGTATGTGAGCAATACAGCAAAAAGGGAAATTATCAGTTGGATTAAAACAATCCTTTTGGCGGTAGTATTGGCCGGGGCGGTTAATACACTGCTAATTGTAAATGCGCAAGTTCCAACCGGTTCTATGGAAACAACGATCATGACGGGGGATCGTATTTTGGCCCTTCGTACGTCTTATTGGTTTGACGAACCGGAAAGAGGGGATGTGGTTGTATTCCGTTACCCTGATGACCCGGAACAGAAAACCTTATTTGTGAAGCGTATTATTGGCATGGGCGGTGACGTGGTTCAGGTTGAAAACGGCAGCGTGTATGTCAATGGGGAAGCCTTAAACGAGCCTTATTTGGAAGTGGTTACCCAAGGCGACTTTGGGCCTTATGAAGTGCCTGAGGGAAACTATTTTATGATGGGTGATAATCGAAACAAGTCCTTAGATTCCCGTTTTTGGGAGCATCAGTTTGTGGAAAAGAATAAAATTTTAGGCAAGGTGGTATTCCGTTACTTTAAGGGATTTAAATGGATTTCATAAGGGGAGGGCAATGGTATGAATAAAAAGGACAAGCTGCTTTTATCCTTTCTTGGCTTTTTGGTTATTGTAGCTTTTATCGGTGGTCAGATGTGGAACAGTTACAAGGATTTCAGCAAAGAAAAATGGGTCAACTATGAAGGAAACAGCCGTCAAGCCATTGTGAAAGATTTTTTTGACCGAACCGTTATTGATGGTATCTCCGAAGAGGAACTAAAGGGTTATTTGGGGGAGCCTGATGATCGTAAAGATGCTGACCTGATTTACTACTTGGGTACGCCCAGAGGGTTCTTTGGTGACAAAGAAGGCCCAGAGGAGCAGCTTGTTTTTACCTTCCAGGATGGGAAAGCTATCGGGGTGACAAGAGTCCCTGTATCTGCCCAAGAAACAGAATAGGAGTGGTCTTTATGAAGTGTCCTTTTTGTCAAGAAGAGATGTCCCAGGGGCATTTGGAATCAGGCAGATATTTTACTTGGAAGGCGAAGGATGAACGAGGAAAGAAGCGGGAATATCTGTTGGTTAAAAGCTATATGGGCGGAGCCAAGCTTGCAGGAGAGGTTTGCCCGAATTGCCGTAAATTGATTTTAGATATACCCGAAAGTCAAATATAAATCCGAAATGTAAGTAATTTCGGATTTATTGAGGAAGAATACATAAACAAAGCTTACAAAATGAAGGAGGAAATAAATATGAAAGCGACAAAAGATATGACAATTGGTGAACTTTTAATGATGGATAGAAGTGTAGGCGCAGTTTTGATGGAAAACGGCATGCACTGTGTTGGTTGCCCTTCTGCTGCTGCAGAAACTTTGGAAGAGGCAAGCTTGGTACATGGTATGGATATTGAAAAGCTTATGGCTGATATCAATGGCTATTTTGCATCAAAGGGCGAGTAATAAAAGTAAACAAAAGGGCTGTAATGGAAATTTCCATTACAGCCTAATTTTATTCTTCGATAATAGCCTGAGCGTTATGCTGTTCCAATTTCTCTTCTAAAAAGGAAAAATCAACACCAGTCACTCTATCGGGCCAATTTTCTCTAGCGATTTTTAACTGTTCTATTGCAATATCCCATTTTTCTTCTTGCATCAATTCAAAAATCTGTACAAAAGCGATTAAACGGGGTAAATTTCCTCCCATAGGAAGGCTAAGGAATTTTTTCTTGTATTTTTTAATAATATCCATTGCTTGGGCATGTTCCTCAAGGTGTATCAGAATATAAGCATAATTCAAGAAATAGATAGAATTATTTGCTTTTTTCAATGCGCCGCCATTAATGCTTTTCATTTTTTGCAATGCTGTTTTGAAATCGCCCTTTTCGATATAAGCAACGGAGATGTTCATGATTAACATTGCACGAATGTTACTGGGGTTTTTGCCTTGCAAAAGTTTTTCGGTTTCAGCAATATAAGCATCAGGGTCGGATTCAATGAGAGGCATTAAAGCATTCACTTTTTCAGCGAACTTCTTAAACCAATGGGCATAAAAGGCGATACCAACGCCCATTATAAAAATAAACAGGTAAAAAACAATTTGTGCATTGGCCCCTAATGCACTTCCCGCGCCCAAAAGAACGACCAATAATATTAAAGCGGCTAAATAAAAGATTCTCATTCCTTTTCCTCCTTTGTGTAAACGCAGATTCTTAACATGCACAACCAATCAGTAAAAATTCTTTTCAATGGCGTGCAGTAGCCTGTGACAGGGTTGCTACTAAGGTTTTTCCATCTTAACAGAAAGAAAAACCTTTGACTATCTGTATACGATTCTGAATCGGTGCGTCTTTGTTTATTGCAACTCTTCCCATTGGGCAAAGAGCAATTCTAACTGTTCTTCAAGCTTTGCTTTTTCTTCAAAAATTTGCTGTGCTTTTGTATAATCTGTGCTGGCTATGGCCATATCTTCGTCTGCTTTTGCAATGGCACTTTCTGTCTCCTCAATTTCTTGCTCCAAGCGGGAGATTTTAGCAGCAAGTTTTCTTTCTGCTGCTTGTTGTTCCTTTTGCTTCAACCAGTCCACCTTTGTTTCGCTGACTGCCACGGTGGAGATAGGAGATGAAATACCGGCTTCTTTCGCCCGTTCAGCCTCATTCCGTGCCTGCTCTGCCTTCTTTTCCAAATAATAATCATAGTTGCCTGCATATTGGGTAACTCCGTTTGGTGATAATTCCAAAATTTTTTCGGCTGTTTTGTTAATAAAATAACGATCGTGAGAAATATAAACAACAGTTCCTTCATAGCAATTCAAGGCATTTTCCAAAACTTCCTTTGAAAACATATCCAAATGGTTGGTAGGCTCATCCAGCATAAGCAAATTGGCTTTGGAGAGCATAATTTTTGCTAGGGAGACACGGCCTTTCTCTCCGCCGCTTAAAGCAGAAATAGGCTTAAATACATCATCATTGGTAAAAACAAATGCTGCCAGTACGTTTCGTATCTGCCCTGCTGTTAGATTTGGGTAGGTATCAGAAATTTCTGCGAAAATGGTTTTGGTTTCATCCAATTTTTGCTGTTCCTGATCATAATAGCCCACATGAACGTTGGTGCCCAAGCGGATAATACCGGAGTCTGCGGAAACCTCTCGCAGAAGCATTTTAAATAAGGTAGATTTACCTACGCCGTTGGGCCCGATGATTGCGGCTTTTTCCCCTCGCTTCACATCAAAACCCACAGATTGGAATATTTTGTTCCCACCGTAAGATTTGGAAAGGTCTTCAGTATGAAGTACATCGTTTCCGCTGATAATAAGGGGGGATAGAGTGAGGCGCATTTGGTCGGGCAGAGCCTCAGGCCGTGATACACGCTCAATTTTATCCAAGGTTTTCTCACGGCTTTCCGCTCGTTTAATGGATTTTTCCCGATTAAAGGAGCGAAGGGTGCGAATAACATCCTCTTGATGTTTAATTTCCTTTTGCTGATTATCAAAAGCCTTTTGTTGAACTTCTCTGTTGATTTCCTTTTGCTGGGAATAAAAGCTATAGTTTCCATTGAAGCTATAGGATTTTTTATGTTCAATTTCCACAACCTTTGTCACAATCTTATCTAAAAAATAGCGGTCGTGGGAAATAATCAGTACGGCTCCGTCATAACTTCTGAGGAAATCCTCCAACCATTCAATGGAAGCAATGTCAAGATGGTTTGTTGGCTCGTCCAGTAGGAGAATATCTGGCTTGGAAAGCAAAAGTTTTCCAAGGAAAATGCGGGTTTTTTGACCGCCGGAAAGCTGAGATAAAGGGCGGTTAAAATCAGCTTCTCCAAAACCTAGGCCTTTTAGTACACCACGCAGACGACTTTGATAGCTATATCCGTCGTTTTGCTCAAAAAAATGTTGTAAACGAGAATATTCTTCCATCTTGTCGGACAATTCCTGTCCCACAAGAGTCCCCATTTTGTTTTCCATTTCACGAAGAAGCTTTTCTGTTTCCAAAATTTTTTCAAAAACCGATAGCATTTCTTCATAGATTGTCCGTGTGCTTTCGGTTTGTTGATTTTGTGCCATGTACCCAAGAGTAGCATCTTTTTTCATGTAATACTCTCCGCCGTCAGCGGACGTTTCTCCTGTCAGTACACGGAATAAAGTGGTTTTGCCTGCGCCGTTTACCCCTACAATTGCGGCTTTTTCCTTTTCTTCCAAATGGAAGGTAATTTTGTCTAAAACTACATCAATGCCATAGGCCTTGTGTAGATCTTTACATGCAAGTATCATAGTTCTGTCCTCCGTTTTTTCTGGGGATACAGGTATAATCATAACAGAAAAAGGCTGATAATAAAAGAGTTATTGTTGACAATAAAATAACATAAGTGCTATACTGATTCTAAGTTGACAAGAGAGGATTTGGATAAAATGGACAGTGAGAAGAGAATTTCGCCGGCGGTGATTAATCGGCTCCCAAGATATTACCGCTATCTGGGCGATCTTTTGGAGAGCGATATTACCAGAATATCGTCTAAGGAGCTAAGTGCAAAAATGAACATCACTGCATCTCAAATTCGCCAGGATTTAAATAATTTCGGTGGTTTTGGGCAGCAGGGCTACGGGTACAACGTAGAGTATCTGCACAATGAAATTAAGAAGATTCTCGGGTTGGACAGGTTATACAATATGATTGTGGTTGGTGGCGGAAATATTGGTCAGGCTTTGGTAAATTACACCAATTTTGAAAAACGTGGTTTTGTGATCAAAGCTGTGTTTGACATTAATCCACGCATCATCGGAATGACCATCCGTGGTGTAGAAGTTCATGATGTAGACAAAATGGAAGAATACATCAAGAACAATAATATAGATGTTGCGATCCTTACTTTGCCTCGTTCCAAGGCGGTAAAGGTTGCCAACGACTTGGCTAAATGGGGCGTAAAGGGAATGTGGAACTTCAGTCATGTAGATTTACAGGTACCTGATGACGTTTTGGTTGAAAATGTGCATCTGACAGATAGTTTAATGACCTTGCTTTATAAAATAAATGAAATGTATAGCGAGGAAAGCGAACTGCACCACCTTGCTAATGGATTGCCCATTAAGCCGATTATGGATTTAGAAGACTAAACATAAAAAACTGCTCCCTAGCGGGCAGTTTTTGTTTATATTAAAAGAAGGTGAAGTGATATGGTTCATATTTTTGCTTTTATATCATACGTGTTTGTATCATGCATTACGCCGGGGCCTAATAATATAATGTGTATGAACAATGGTGCCAAGTATGGTGTCAAAAAAAGTCTGCCTTTTTGTGCTGGAGTGGCCACGGGTTTTTCTTTGATTTTGTTTTGCAGTATTCTATGTAATCTTTTTTTGTTTCGCTATATTCCAAAAATAGTTCAAATAATGACAATTTTTGGTGCAGTATACATACTTTATTTGGCGTGGGTGATTTGGAGAGATAAGCCTAAGGCGGCAAAAGAAGGCAGACGCCAGTTAGACACACGGGGTTTTTTTACTGCAGTCATGCTTCAGTTTGTTAATCCCAAGGGGTTATTATTCGGAATAACGCTAATCTCCAATTTTGTTTTTCCCTATGACCAGTCAGTAAAAGCTTTTTTAGTTGTGCTTGGATTTAACTGGATTGTAGTTTTATTAAGCTGTGGTTGTTGGGTGCTTTTTGGGTCCGTTTTCCGCAATTTTTTTGATAAAAATAAGAGGCTGTTGAACGGTATAATGGCGTTGCTTTTGGTTTATTGTGCCGCTTCTTTATTCTTGTAACAATATAGTATTGTTTTTTTTATGAGGGAGTAATTATAAAATAAGAGCTGTTTGCAGTGAGGAGTTAGGGGAATGATTTCGGTTACAGAAGAAAAAAAGAGTTATTTATTTACGAATAAAGATTTAAAAAGGCTGATTGCTCCTATCATCATAGAACAGTTTTTGGCGATTCTGGTGGGACTATCTGATTCAATCATGGTGGCCAGCGTGGGTGAACACGCCGTTTCCGGTGTTTCTTTGGTGGATAATATTTTTATATTGGTTATTTTTTTATTTGGAGCCCTTGCCACGGGTGGTGCTGTGGTTGCAGGACAATTTCTTGGGCAGAATAATCGAGAAAAAGCCTGTCAGGCTACAGATCAACTTGTGATTTTAACGGCGGTTTCCTCTCTTCTGATAACGGGGGGAATTTATCTTGCAAGGAATTTGATTTTACATAATATTTTTGGTAATATTGAGCCAAATGTAATGGAAAGTGCAAAAACATATTTGATGATTGTTACTGCATCCATTCCCTTTATTGCACTGTATAATGCAGGGGCGGGAGTTTTCCGTGCCATGGGTAATTCAAGGGTTCCCATGTACCTTTCTGTATTAATGAATACAATCAATGTAGGAGGGAACGCAGTTTTAATTTTTGGCTTTGGCATGGGGGTTAGGGGCGCAGCCATACCTACCTTGGTTTCCAGAATGGTTGCAGCTGTGGGAATTTTGCTTCTCTTACGAGGGACGGAGCGTACCCTCCATCTTTCAAGACCCTTTTCCTTTCGGCCAAATAAGGTGTTGTTGAAAAAGATTGCTTTTATCGGGATTCCCAACGGCTTGGAAAACAGTATGTTTCAATTGGGTAAGATTTTGGTCTTGAGTATGATAACCTCCTTTGGCACAGCGGCTATTGCCGCAAATGCCGTTGGCAATATTATTGCAACGTTTCAAGTTATGCCGGGGATGGCGGCGAGTATGGCTCTTGTAACGGTATGTTCCCGCTGCGTTGGAGCAGGAGATTACGATATGGCTAGATATTATACTCGAAAGATTTTAAAGCTGGTACATTTACTGATTTTCGTTTTCAATGCAATCATTTTGTTGGCGTTACCGTGGATTTTGATATTGTATCATCTATCACCGGAGGCAACAAAAATGGCAACGGAGATTGCGTGGCTCCATGGCATTTGTGCCATTATCATATGGCCTGAGGCTTTTTCCCTTGCCAATACCCTTAGAGCTGCCAATGACGTTAAATTTTGTATGGTTTGGTCGGTTTTTTCCATGTGGCTTTTCCGTATTGTATTCAGCTATATCTTAGGGGTATATTTCCAGATGGGTCTTTATGGCGTTTGGATAGCCATGATTATTGACTGGTGTGTAAGAGCCATGTTTTTCATTATCCGCTATCGTGGTACAAGATGGCAACTGCACTGTATTTAGCATGAAAAATTTAGGTTAATTACAATAAAGCAGGGAGTTTTATGGTTGATAACCATGAAATTCCCTGCTTTTTCATTGGATAAAGGAAAACACATTAGCTTAACCCACAGAAGTTCTTCTTCAGTTCAATAAGCTTAAAGCACGAAGGGAGTAAATTTATAAAAGGAAAAAGAGATCCTTTTTTATTATTTCCAACACTTCGCCCTCGGGCGAACAACTTCTTCTAAGCTTTTGTGGCTCTTCCAACTTATTTCTTTTTCACGGGATAGCAAACCTCAGTTACCCATTGACTACTGTCTGAGGTTTCATGAGGGCTGATGTGATAAATGGAGAAAGAGAGACCATTAAATTCATAATTGTTGTCTCTAACCCAATTCGCAACGGCCTCATTAACCTCGCTGATTTTTTCGTAGCTGCCTTGGTAGGTGGCAGAAGCAATTAAAACTGGGGGGACGGTTTTAAATACAACGTGGTCAGTGTTAGGATATGTTCCTTTCACTGATTTTTGTACCTCTACATCTACATCCCGTTCCTTATGCTCCCCATCATGAAAAATGGCTAGGGTGTAACAAGGTTCCGTATCTTGTATTTGAAGGGGTGCGGTTTCCTCCATTAGGGTATGCCAAAGCATTCCTTCTTGATCATAAGCGGGAATTATTTGTCTAACGCTTGCCACATATCTTTCGGGCATTTCCTTTAACGATACACTATATGACATAGTTGATTCATCCTTTCTGAGTTTAGATATGGTTGTTTCCAAAAGAACCAATCGCCGCCGAATGTTTTCAGCCTCTTCCATGACCTCTGCTTTTTTCACAGCCAGCAATTGGGCAAATGCCCAAGGATCATCAAAGTTTTCCATGATTTTTTTAATAACCGCCAAAGAAAACCCCATTTGTTTCAAGGAAGTTATTCTTCCTGCAATGGGAAGTTGCGCTTCGCTGTAATAGCGGTATCCACTGTCAGAGTCTATAGTTTTCGGTTCCAATAAACCAATTTCGTCGTAATGGCGCAGCATTCGTATGCTGATTCTTGATAATTTTGAGAACACACCAATTTTAAGCATTTTTATCACCTCACGCGCGTTATTTTTGAGCTCAGATTCAGTATAGGGTGTCACATAATGTGAGAGTCAATAGGTATTTTTATTTTTTGTAAAAAAATCCCTTTGATCATCAACTAGACCAAAGGGGAAAGAATTATTTTGTTTTGCCAAGGTATGCTTCCTTGATTTCTTCGTTTGCCAAAAGCTCGGCTCCTGTTCCTTCCATAGTTATGGTACCTGTTTCGATAACATAAGCTTTGTGGGCAATTTTTAAAGCCATGTTTGCATTTTGCTCAATCAATAAAACAGTAATTCCTTCTTGATTAATTGTCTGAATGATATTAAAAATATCTCTTACCACCAAAGGAGCCAGACCTAAGGATGGTTCATCCATCATAATCACCTTTGGTTTACTCATTAACGCCCGTCCTACTGCCAGCATTTGCTGTTCACCACCAGAAAGGGTGCCTGCCATCTGCCATTCCCTCTCTTTTAAGCGTGGAAATAGGGTGAAAACATATTCTATGTCGTCTTTCAGGTTATCTTTGCGTAAATAAGCCCCTATTTTTAGGTTTTCCATTACAGTCAGGTTGGGGAAGACTCTACGTCCCTCGGGAACAAGGGTAATGCCTTGAGAGACAATGAAGTCAGGGGACTGCCCCACAATTTCCTTTCCTTTATAAAGAATGGAAGCTTGCTTTGGTTTCACCAGGCCTGAAATGGACTTTAGTGTGGTGGATTTTCCAGCACCATTTGCGCCGATTAAGGTTACGATTTCTCCTTCTGGCACAGTCATGTCTATGCCTTTTACCGCCTCAATGCCCCCGTAGGATACCACTAAGTTTTTGATTTCTAATATATTACTCATCTTCAGCCACCCCCAAATAAGCATCAATTACCTTTTGATTGTTTTGAATTTCATTTGGTGTGCCATTTGCAATCATTTTACCAAAGTCGATCACATAGATACGGTCAGAAATATCCATAACCAGATTCATATGGTGCTCAATCATAAAAACCGTAAGATGGAATTGATCTCGAATTTTTTTGATAAAAGCGGTTAATTCGTCAGTCTCTTGAGGATTTAATCCTGCTGCGGGCTCATCTAATAAAAGTAGGGAAGGATTGGTTGCCAGTGCCCGGGCAATTTCTAAATGACGCTGTTTGCCATAGGGAAGGGCGCTGGATTTTTCGTCCTTTAGCTCATATAAATCCAAAATGCGCAAAAGCTCCAATGAATCTTCCTTCATCTTCTTTTCTTCCTTCCAATTCAGGAGGAAGGTGTCGGCAAACACATTGGCTTTCATACGCATATGTTTTGCGATTAATACATTCTCCAAAACCGTCAGCTCTTTAAACAATCGAATGTTTTGAAAGGTACGGGCAATGCCTAGTTTTGTAATTTTATCAGGAGTTGGTTCTAATACTTTTTTGTATTTACCCTTATTTTCCCCTGCATACATTTTTTCCATTTTACCTTTGGGGCAATTTGAAAGGATAAGCTGATTTTCAAAATCTACACAGCCGTTGGTGGGTGCATAAACACCGGTGATGACATTAAAGGCTGTAGTTTTTCCAGCACCGTTGGGGCCGATGAGAGAAACAATTTCTCCCTTATGTACCTCTAAGGAAAGGTTATTTACAGCTACAACACCGCCAAATTGCATAGTAATATCTTGAACGGAAAGAACTTTTTCACTCACAGCCTTCACCTCCCGCTTTTTTCTTTTTATCCAATCGATTTAGTATAAAATCCCAGTTGAATTCTTTCATACCCATAATGCCACGACGGAAGAACAGAACAACAAGCATTAAAATAACTGAAAACACCACCATACGGAAGCCGTTTTTTAGCAGAGGAACCTTAAAACTGCCGATGAAGGTTTCCATATCCAAAAAACGCAGCCACCATTCCCTTGCGGCAATGACCAAAAGGGAAGATATTACGCTGCCTGTAACAGACCCCATACCGCCTATTACAACAATTAAAAGAATGTTGTAGGTTAGCGTAACATTAAAGGTGGTAGAGGTGATTGCCCCCAGATACATCCCCATTAACGCACCGCCAACCCCAGCGAAAAAAGAACTGATGATAAAGGAAAGCTGTTTATGCTTTGCCAGGTTAATTCCCATTGCCTCTGCGGCAATTTCGTCCTCTCGGATAGCCTTAAAGGAACGACCGTAGGAGGAACGAATGAGAAGGCAAACAACGAGAATGCAAATTCCGACAACGATAAATGGAAAATAAAAGTTAGGAAACTTGGGAATCAGCTTTAGTCCCAGGGAGCCGTTGGTAACACGATTCATAGGGGAACTACCCACAATGATACGAACAATTTCAGCAAAACCTAAGGTGGCAATGGCGAAATAGTCGCTCTTAAGGCGCAACACAGGGGCACCAATGATTGCCGCAAGAATTGACGCTACCAGGCCTGCCAAAACAAGCCCTGCCCAAATGGGCACTTGAAGATTGGAAAGCCAATCGGCAACGCCGTAAAGATAGTATACACCAGGGCGGCTTTTAGCAGGAATGGTAAGGATGGCAAAGGTATATGCTCCAACTGCCATAAAACCCGCCTGCCCTAAGGAGAACAAACCGGTAAAACCGTTTAATAAGTTCATAGAGACTGCCACAAGGGCGTAGATTGCGCCTAATTGCAATACAGTGCGAAGCATGTAGGTAGGCTTTGTAAAGTGATTTACATAATACAAAACACCTGCACAGACCAAAAGGGCAATCACGGAAAAAAGGATCTTCAATTGGTTTTTCTTTTTTTCTGTCATATTTTACACCTTCTCAGTTATTTTTTCGCCAAACAAACCTGTTGGCTTAATCAGTAAAATGACGATGAGCAAAATAAACGTGAATACATCGCTGAATTCAGAATAGCCTGCCGCTTTAATAAAGGTTTCTGATAGACCGATGATAAACCCGCCTAAAACTGCACCGGGAATGGAGCCGATTCCGCCGAATACCGCTGCAATAAAGCATTTTAGGCCAGGCAAAGAGCCAGCAAGGGGATAAACCGAGGGTCTGGGTGTGAAATACAGAATGGATCCGATTGCCGCCAAAAAGCAGCCAATGACGAAGGTGATGCTGATGACACGATTGATTTTAATGCCCATAAGTTGTGAGGTTTCAAAATCTTTAGAAACGGCTCTCATGGCCATACCGATTTTTGTGTGATTGATTAACTGCATTAGAATAAATACAAATCCCAGAGTTAAGATTGGGGTGATAAAAGTTACTACTGAGGTGGAAATGCCACCAATGGAAATGGTTTTTGTCAAAAAGCCAATGGATGGATAGGGCTTTGGCAAAGCCGAGAACAAATAGGTAGCTACGTTTTGCAAAAAATAGGAAACACCGATGGCCGAAATCATAATAGACATACGGGGGGCGCTTCTTAAAGGCTTGTAAGCCAATTTTTCAATGCATACGCCAAGAGCCACCGTTGCAGAAACGACCACAATGATTGCCATATACCAGGGCAAAGCGAAATTCACCATGGAAAAAATCATAAAGTAAGCCGCCATCATGAAAATATCCCCATGGGCGAAGTTAATCAAACGCAAAATCCCATATACCATGGTATAGCCAATGGCTATGAGGGCGTAAATACCGCCGATAGAAATACCTGTTAAACAATATTGTAAAAATGCATTTGCTGTCATGGTTATAACCTCCAGACAAAGATAATTGATTGTGCGGCTTGAAAAGGTTTAAAAAGGGAAGGCATTCTTAATTTGGAATGAAGCCCTTGGTTCCTTTGCAAACCTTAGCAAGCCGTTTGGAAAGAAAAATTGCCGGGAGGCGAACTTCCTCCCGGCGGACTGTTATAAAATTGAGAAGAAAGGTGCTTCTCCTACAATTATTATTCAGCAGACTGTGTTTTTAAGAAGTTAAACTTGCCATCTTTAATCTGTTTGATGTAAGCTACGTTCTTTACAGCGTCGCCGTTATCATCAAAAGAGATTGCTCCGGTTACGCCGCTGAAGGATACTGCTTTTAATGCGTCGCGCAAAGCAACGGAATTCAATGCTTCAGCGCCATCCAAAGCCTTCAGTGCTTCGTAGATAGACATATATGCATCATAGCCCAAAGCGGAAACAGCAGCGACGCCGTCGGAACCACCGTTTAATGTGAGGTTCTGAGGATCACCGTTTAAGTAAGCCTTGAAGCCTTCAACAAATTCTTTTGCAACTGGGTTTGAATCGTCATGCTCGTCAAAGAATGTGGAGAGAGCAACCCCTTCTGCAGCAGAGCCAGCAGCAGTGATGATTGTTTCGTTTTCCCATGTATCGCTGGCGATAATCTGTGCTTTAATGCCGTTTGCCTGTGCCTGAGGCAGAAGCAAGGTAGCAGTAGCGATAGAGGAGGGCGCAAAGATACAGTCAGGATTTGCACCTTTAATTGTGGTCAGAATTGCGTTAAAATCAGACTCGTTTGTCTGATAGGTTTCATCTGCAACAATCGTGCCGCCCATACCTTCAAATGCCTGCTTAAAGAATGCTGCAAGGCCAGTGGAATAGTCGTCACCGTTTTGGCTGATCAGAGCGGCTGTTTTATATCCTTTTTCGATGGCATATGAAGCCATTACCGTTCCCTGGAAAGGATCCAAGAAGCAGGTGCGGAAATAGAAGTCGTTACCTAAGGTTACCTGAGGGTTTGTGCAGGAAGCGCCTATTGCAGGAATCTGGGCATCAGCAAAGGTTTGGCCTGCGGCAATGGAAACGCCGGAGCCGTAAGAACCCAACACTGCAACAACGCCGGAGCTGATTAAGGACTGCGCTGCTGTAACCGCCGCTGTTTTATCGGACTGGTTATCAACCTCTACTAATTGAAGTTTGTATGTAGTGCCATTAATGTCAACGGTAGGATTTACTTTGTTTGCATAGCGCATACCCAGTATTTCCTGCATACCGCCACCGCCATTTTCGCCAGTTGTAGGCTCAAAAACACCGATTTTGATTGTGTCGCCTTCAATTGCAACACCTGTTGCTGCGGCATTATCTTTCGCAGCATCGCCACCCGTTGTGCCGCCACCACAAGCTGCCAAGGACAGCATAAGTGCAGCTGACAAAGTCAAAGCAAGGAACTTTTTCATAATACGACTACCTCCCTAGGTTTTTTGCCCATGCTGGGCAAAGGTATGTGTTTGTCGATGCGTGTCCGCATCAAATGGACATATGCGTTTTGCATCGCTGTCCTGAGTGTACCACAATTTGTGTTCTTAGGCAATATTTACAAGATTTTTTTCAAGAAAATAAATAGGTTTGCTGTGTTTTACACATATATAATTAATTTATTGGCAGCGGTAGAAAAACAGAAGGATTTCTATTATAATAAAAGGTAATCTCCTCAATAATTGAGGGATTTACAGAATAGGAGGAGAAGAAATGAGTAAAGCCGACCAAATCTTTATTAAAAATTGCACGGAAATCCTTGCAAATGGGTTTTCTACTGAAAAGGAAAAGGTGCGTCCCCACTGGGAAGACGGTACCCCTGCATATACCATAAAAACCTTTGGCGTTGTGAACCGCTATGATCTTTCTGAGGAGTTTCCTCTTTTGACATTGAGGGTCACAAATTGGAAAGCAGCAATTGATGAAATTCTTTGGATTTGGCAGAAAAAATCCAATAATATCAATGACTTAAACAGCAAAATTTGGGATTCGTGGGCGGATGAAAATGGGTCTATCGGCAAGGCCTACGGATATCAGTTGGGGGTACCCTATACCTTCAAGCATGGTACCATGGATCAGGTAGATAATGTGCTATGGCAGTTGAAAAATACTCCTTATTCCCGCCGAATCATGACGAATATTTATAACTTTGGGGATTTGATGGAAATGGGTCTGGAGCCATGTGCCTATAGCATGACCTTTAACGTAGTGGGAGACAAGCTAAACGCAATTCTCAACCAGCGTTCTCAGGACACCCTTGCGGCAAATAATTGGAATGTGGTGCAATATTCTGCTCTATTGATGATGTTCGCTCAGGTGAGTGGCTTAAAGGCAGGAGAGCTGGTTCACGTAATCAGTGATATGCATATTTATGACAAGCATGTACCGATGATTCAAGATTTAATAGCAAGAGAGCAATTTCCTGCACCAAAGGTGCGGCTGAATCCTGAGATAAAGAACTTCTATGATTTTACAGTGGCAGATTTTATCGTGGAAGATTATCAGCATGGAAAGCCTATAGGAAAAGTGCCTGTGGCAATATGATAGGAGTGAGGGTATGAATTTAATCGTAGCGGTGGATGAGCAATGGGGCATTGGCAAGGATGGGGATTTGTTGTGCCGTATTTCGGGGGATATGAAACGATTTCGTGCCATAACCTCTGGAAATGTTTTGATTTTGGGACGAAAGACATTAGAGTCTTTCCCTAATAAAAAACCTTTGCCTAATCGGGAGCATATTGTTTTGACCAATAATTTAGACTATCAGGCAGAGGGGGTTACCCTTTGCCACAGCATAGTGGAAATACCGAAGGTTTTGGAGAAATTTAAAGAGAAGGAAATCTTTGTGGCAGGTGGGCAAAGTATCTATGAACAGCTTTTGCCCTTTTGTCAGAAGGCATATGTGACCAAAATTCATGCTGCTTTTCCTGCGGATACGCATTTTCCCAATTTAGACGCGATGCCTGAATGGGAAATCGTTGAGGAAGAAGCGCTAGAAGAAAACGGCGTGAAATTTACGTTTGTTTTGTATCAGAGAAAGAATTGATAAATCTATCTGCACAAGTAAGGGTGTCGACAAAGTCGACACCCTTTTATAATCTTGTTTATTCAAAGGTTCCCTTTTTGTGCTGTATAGCATTGATAAAGGGAGATCATTCACGATGCAATTGCAAAGATTAATTTCTAACAAAGTTTGGGTCATGCCTTTTCAAAGGCTTGCCGGGTTGGGAGCAGCGTCCCGAGAACTTGCTTTTAAGCTTCCTCTTACATATGCTCCTTGGCCATTTTTAGTAAAAGTTCCTTTTGATTTCCCTGGGGATTTTGATGCACAAAATCCAGAAGAACTGCCAAAATTTCGCCTATTTTCTTCCCCTTTGGTACGCCCATTTCCATGAGCATTTGCCCATCAATTGCCAAGCTTTTTAACGTAAGACAATCTCCGTCAGATACAATTTTATGGAGGCATTGTGCCGTTTGCAATGAGGGTGCTGTGGGGCGTATAATTTCTTGCAGTGTGATTAGCTGTTCCACTGCTTCGAGCCCTAGCTTACTAATAAGTCCTCTTAGAGGATACCCTTGTGTGGGTAGCTCCTGATTGATATTTTCAAGAAGTAGGCAAATTCTTTTTAAACTTTCGTTATCAAACTTGAATTTTTTAAGAAAAGCCTTTGCTTCTTGTGGTGAATAATCCTGTAAAACAATGGTCCAACGCAACACAGAGTTCTTTGGTGCTTTTCTTAGTTCCTCCAAAAGGTTGTGGGCTCGTTGCATCAGTCGGGTTGCAAATGAACCATCAATCTCCCCTAATAGGCCACTTTGCCAAAGTAAGGGCATCTTTTCATAATGGGGGCATAACCATAATTTTTCCATTTCGTCATGAATTCGTTCTACGCTGATTTTTTTGATTAACTCTTTATTCTCGCAAAGGGCCTGATAGGTTTCCTCTTCCACATCAAAACCCAATTGCGCCGCAAATCTTACACAACGAAACATGCGCAAAGCATCCTCTTGAAACCGCAAAGCAGGCGTTCCCACGCCACGAATGGTTTTTGTCTGTATATCCTCCATACCGTGAAAAAAGTCCTGATAGCCCTCTTCTGGATGATAGGCGATGGCATTCATGGTAAAGTCTCTGCGCAATAAATCCTCTTGCAGATTTTGGGTGAAGGTTACACCGCTAGGATGTCGGCAATCTTCATATTCTCCTTCTATGCGGTAGGTGGTTACCTCGTAATTAGTATGATTTAAAACAACGGTTATAGTACCATGCTGAATGCCGGTGTCAAAGGTATGGGAAAACAGCTCTTTTGTTTCCTCAGGCTTGGCTGAGGTGGTTATGTCCCAATCCTTGGGCTGGGTGTGCAAAATGGCATCTCTGACACAGCCGCCAACAATATAAGCTTGGTGACCAGCTTGATTTAAGGTTTTTATTATATATAAAACATCTTCGGGCAATGCATTTGAAAACATAGGTATTCTCCTTTCAAAAAGTCTGAAAAGTTGCTTGGAAATCCCATTGAAAAATTAAATTGAAGCATTTGTGCTACTTAATATGCTTTCATAGTATACCATAAAATTCTAAAATACAAAGAAAAGCCTTCGCAGTTTTTTTAAGATTGGCGAAAAACACCGAAAATTAGGGGCAAATGAGCACTTAAAATAATAAATTTAAAAAATTAAAATTTTTTTGACAGAAATCGTTGACAAAAAGTACAAGTAGTGATAATATATTTTTTGCAGTCAACAATACGCGCCCTTAGCTCAGTTGGTAGAGCAACTGACTCTTAATCAGTGGGTCCAGAGTTCGAGTCTCTGAGGGCGCATATCGAAGCAGAGTGGCTTAGAGTAATTCTAGGTCGTTCTGCTTTTCTTTTTTGCATTGAAACACTCCCAATTTGGGAGTTTTTCTTTTTTTTACGGATATTTTTGTTTGTTTCCCCATAGAATGGTACAGAAATGTTTTGTCCGTAATCGGCAGGGGGAATGGATATGGAGGAACTTTATGAAAAAATATTATGGGAGGGTTATGGCCTTCGTTTTTACAGCGGAACCCGTACCCGAACAGGTCTTGTCTGCAAAACGGACAAAGGACTTAGAGAATTGAAAAAGGCAAGGGAGCGAATGAACAGCATCCGATATGCCCATGATGTAAAGGAATGTCTTTATGGAAACGGCTTTACTGTGATCAGCAGGTTTTATAATACCATGGACGGACAGCCTTGCTTTGTCAAGGAGGGCGCGGTGTATGTTCTGGAGGAGCTTTTGCCCACCGCAGCGTTAGAGGAGGATGGAAAGGAGGCCTTCATCAGGGGCGCGGAAACACTGGGTAAAATGCACCTTTGCGCAAAGGGATTAGAGAGCAGATTTGTTCAATGGGACAAAGAACGTTTGCCGGCACAATTCGCAAAAAGAAGGGCGGAGCTTGCCAAAATTAAGCGCCGCATTCAGAAACAAGGGGGCTATGATGCTATAGATTTGTTGGTGCTTGATAACTATGATACATATATGGAGCAGACCTTGCAGGCAGAAGCTCTATTGCAGGAAGCAAATTATTCAGCCTTGTTTGAGAAGGCCCGGGGAGATGGAACCTTTTGTCATCATAGCTTTAAGGGAGAAAATCTTAGGGTGTCAGATGGTGGAAAATTATTTGTAGGTGGCTTCGAGGGATGCAGCAGTGACATACCGCTATTAGATTTAGCGGCATATCTTAAGCGTTATATGAAAAAAACGGAAGGAGATAAAGAGGGAGTTGTGGGTATGCTTGAGGCATATCAAAAAAATAATCCTCTAGAGGAGGGGGAAAAAGTACTGCTCCAAGCACTTGTCATTTATCCGGAGAAATTTTTGCGTTTAATTAATGAGTATTATAATAAAAGAAGAGCTTGCGTTTCTCCCGCGATGCAAGAACGTTTGGCATTGGCGGCGGAGGAAGAGGGACGGGCAAAAGAGCTGTTCCTCTATATTCGAGGAGTTTAAAGGTGGCTTTGTTAAGGGGTTTTTATCTGTTGGGCGCATGGGTGATAGCATGTAAACAGAGTGCACGGACCATAAATGAAGCCATTTTGTGGAGTTGGATTCATTTGGGAAACAAGGTGTTTCCCAAGTGAATTCCATTAAGCTTCGAAAATTGTCCCTAAGGACAACCATGGGATTTTGTTTTTATTGGGAAATATAGGAAAGTAACTTGTATAGGGAATGACTGTAAGGCCTCACGGGTACTTGGATTGATAGCATTTAGCTTTCTTTTGTCCAAATTTACCAAAGGGGCTTTTTATTTTTTTCTTGTATTTCAAAAGGATAGGGAGAGGAGCTTTGCGAATTCTTCTTGCAACTTATAGGGGAAACGTATAAAATGTACTTTAAGGTATGTCTGAAAATTCCCCAAAGGAGGAGAAGTTAGTGAAAGACTATCACTTTGAAAAAGATGAGCACGAATTTGATGAAACAATTCGTTTAGATGATATTAACAAGGAAATGAAAAAGTTAGAAAATGATCAGCCTGAGGATGATTTGGGGGATAAGGACGCATTTTTGGATGCCTTTGAATCTGAAAAGTTTGACCGTGTGCCAACAGGGAACAACCCTAACAGTCATTCTAACATATCCCGTGGGACAACCAGGACTATGGAGAAAGAGCCCTTTTTGAATAAGAAAACTGCAGCAATTCTTGCTGTGGTTGCAGTAATTGTGGCAATTGCCAGCTTTGCTTTGGTGCGGGGGCTGTTTTTTTCGGGAAACAAAAATCCAAATTTAGCCATGGAGCAATCCCCAGTCTTGATACAAGGGGCACTGGAAAGTGGTGAATTAATTGTCTACGATATTAAAGGGAATGTCAATAAAAGCATCATTGTCACTCAGGATACAGAATTTACTGATGCCCAAGGCCGAGGAGCAAAGGACGTTCCTCTTGTGGTTGGAGATCTCATTTTAGTGGGTTTGGATAAGGACGGAAAGACTGTTTTAACCTTGAATCAGGGTGGGAAAATAGAAACCGTGGAAGAAACAGGGCTTAAAGCGGATATCGCTTCAAAGAATCTTCTTGGAGATGGAAAGAAATTTAGCTATGGCGAGCAAGCGATTTTTATGTATAATCACGAGGAACTAAATCCAAAGGATTTGGAGGCTTGTGATGTGCTGATTTTAAAAAGCTATGAAGATGTAGTGTGGTCCGTGGAGGTAGCAGAGTATCATGGCTATATTTCCGTAGAAAATAAAGACAATATCATAAATGGGAAGTTTCAGCTGGATGAAGAAGAGGCAGTCCCCCTGGAGGAGGTAGAGCGCATTCCACTGAAGGAAGGAACCCACAAGGTTACAGTCTCCGGAGATAATATTGAAGAAAGAACAGACAGCATTTTTGTGGAGACAGGGGAGGTTTATGTATATGATCTCTCAAAGGCCCAGGAAAAAGTGGGCGTTTTGATTATCAATGCCAATGTAACGGGGTACAAGCTTTATATCAATGGTACGTTGGTGGATAGCACAGTACCCTCTGTATTACCCTTGGGAGAGTATGATGTGGTGATATTAAAAAATGGATATACTGAATGGAGTCAGCATATTGTTCTGGACAAGGATACATTATCTGTTGATGCAAATTTGCAAAAAGATATTCAATTTGGTTCTGTTGGGATATCCGTCAATGTAGACGGAGCCCAGGTTTATATTGATGGGAAAGACATGGGTACGGCGCCCATGGAATTAAATCTCCCCTATGGCAACTATAGCCTTGGGGTAGAGAAAAATGGGTATCAATCCTTTTCCACGGTAATTAATGTTAACAGTGGCTCAAGCCATATGAATGTGGAACTGGAAAGAGAATAAAGAGGAGGCGGGAGTATGGATTATATGGAAAGATATCACCAATGGTTGGCTGACCCTTCTATTGACGAGGACACAAAGGCAGAGCTTCGTCAGATTGCCGAAGATGAAAAAGAGATAAAGGAACGGTTTTATAAAGAATTGGAGTTTGGCACAGGTGGCCTTCGTGGAATTATCGGTACGGGGAGTAACCGAATGAATTTTTATACCGTAGGTAAGGCGACGCAAGGCTTGGCAAACTATATTAAAAAACAAGGCACCCAGGCTAAGGGCGTAGCTATTGCCTATGACTCCAGACATATGTCTCCTGAATTTGCAAGAATCGCAGGGTTGGTATTGGCGGCAAATGGGATTCCGGCTTTTGTATACCCCTCCTTACGCCCTACACCAATGCTTTCCTTTGCAGTAAGGCGATTGGGCTGTACGGCAGGCATCGTGGTTACTGCAAGCCATAATCCTCCTGAGTATAATGGATATAAAGTATATTGGGCAGATGGGGCTCAAGTGGTTGCACCCAGAGATACAGATATTATTGATGAGGTAAATGCAGTCACGGAATATGGACAGATTCTTCGGATGGAACTGAAAGAGGCGGAGGAAAAAGGCCTTTATCATATCATTGCCAAAGAAATTGACCGTTGTTTTGATGAACAGGTGTTATCTCAACGTATTTGTCCAGAAATTACAGAGGATATGGGAGAAAGCCTTACCATAATTTATACCCCTATTCATGGTTCAGGCAACGTGCCGGTGCGCCGTGTTTTGAAAAAGGCCAGATATAAAAAGGTGTTTGTGGTTCCTGAACAGGAGCAACCGGATCCCGATTTTACAACGGTTGGCTATCCCAACCCCGAGGACCCCAATGTATTTACCTTGGCCAAGAAGCTTTCGGAAGAAAAAAATGGTGATATCATTGTGGGAACCGATCCGGATTGTGATCGTGTTGGCGCAATGGTGAAGAATGACAAGGGAGAATATGTTGTTCTGACGGGAAACATGGTGGGGGCGTTGCTGACAGAATATATTCTGTCTCAAAAGGCAGCAAAGGGTACCTTACCGGGGCATGGTGTTATCATTAAGACCATTGTCAGCACGGAGTTGATTCAGCCTATTTGTGATTTCTATGGTGTGAAGAAAATGGAAGTGCTGACAGGCTTTAAGTTTATCGGGGAGAAAATAAAGGAATTTGAAGAAACCGGTGCCTATGAGTTTCTGTTTGGTTTTGAAGAGAGCTATGGCTATTTAGCAGGAACATACGCTAGGGATAAGGATGCAGTGGTAGCCACATTACTTCTTTGTGAGATGGCGGCATATTATAAGAAAAATGGAATGACCCTTTATGATGGTGTTCAAAAGCTATACGAAAAATATGGCTATTATTTGGACGGTGTAAAGGCGATTACCTTAAAAGGCTTGGATGGCGTTGAACGGATTCAGAAGATTATGAACACTTTGCGTGAAACTGCACCAAAGGCTTTTGGTGGCAAAGATGTGGTTTGGGTAAGGGATTATAAAACCCAAGTTTTCCATAATTTGCAAACAGGTGCAAAAGAAAAAAGCCCGTTACCTATTTCCGATGTATTATATTATACCCTAGAGGATGGTACTTGGCTGTGCGTACGTCCTTCAGGAACAGAGCCAAAGCTGAAATTTTATATCGGGGTGAAGGGGGAAACTCTCCAAGGGGCAAAAGAAAAGCTTGCTGAGATTGAAAAAGACCTGGACGAGAAACTTGCTTCTATCTAATTTGGAAGAAAGGCCGTAGTTCTTATAAATAAATCATTTGGTTTTTATATAGCGTTTTTGCTTTATAAGGGTGTTGAAAAAATTCAGCACCCTTTTTGTATGTGGGTTTGGGAATTGGGCTTTTCAGGTTATGTGAAAAAATATTTATGCTTTTTTAATTATGTGAAAGTTAATTAATGTAAAAAAATCACATCCCTCTGAGATTTTTCAAATAAGAAAGGTTGATTTTATGATGATAATTATTCTTATTGCGTTGATAATTTGTACACGTATTATTATGGAAGAAATAAAAGAGTTGAAACAAGAGCTGAAGGAAGATATCATGAGGATTGCCGACAACGGGGGAGAAGAGAAAAAGTGAATACCTCGTTGTGTGAAAAGGGATCAGTGCATTTCATAAAATAAAGCCTGTGCCGTTGTTGGCACAGGCTTTTTAAGTTCAAAATCAATTACTTACCGTTCTTTTTGCAAATCAGATTAACCCGATCGAACTCATCAGTAATTTCTTTATTTGGTGCCTTAGTCAAAAGACTTACGATAATGATTGCCGCAAATGATACCACGAATGCGGGAAGCAATTCATAGATATTCCAAGCACCGCCCAAAGGTCTCACCATGTATTTCCAGATGAAAACCATTGCGCCACCGGCGATCATGCCTGCCAATGCACCTTGTTTATTGGAGCGTCTCCAGAATAATGCACTTAATACAACAGGGCCGAATGCAGCACCGAATCCCGCCCATGCAAAAGAAACAATGGCAAAAACGGAGCTTGCAGGGTCTCTTGCAATAAATGCGGCAATGATTGAAATAATAACAACAGAACATCTGGCAAAAATCATTGCCGTTTTCTCAGACATTTTAATGCCAAAGAACCCTTGCAGGAGATTGTGAGAAGCGCTGGATGATGCTGCTAATAGCTGGGAATCGGCAGTTGACATGGTAGCGGCCAGAATACCCGCTAAGATGATACCTGCAAGGATGGCTGTCGCAATACCGCTATGACTCAGTAATTCAGCAACTCGAACAATAATCGTTTCTGATGCGGAACCCTCTAAAACGGGTACAGCACCAACTTTGGTCATGCTGTAGCCAACAACACCGATAAAGATGGCGACAATCATGGAAATAACTACCCAAACTGTTGCAATACGGCGGGAAATAGTTAACTTTTGTGTATCCTCAATTGCCATAAAACGTAGCAAAATATGAGGCATACCAAAATAACCGAGGCCCCAAGCCATTGTTGAACAAATTGTCAAAAATCCATAAGGTGTTGCAGCGTTCTCGGAAATGCTGTACATTGCAGTCATGCTTAAGTAACCTGGGAGTGCTCTTGCATTATCCATAACGGTATCTAAACCGCCAGCAACCTGAATACCAAAGATAACAACAACAAAAAGTGCAATGGTCATTACGATACTCTGTACCAAGTCTGTTGTGCTTGCGGCAGAAAAGCCTCCAGTTGCTGTGTAGCCAACAATAACAATGGCACTGATTATCATCGCCGTTTGATAATTTACCCCAAATAAACTGCTAAATAACTTGCCGCAGGCAGCGAAACCAGATGCGGTGTAGGGGATAAAGAAAATAATAATAACAACTGCAGCAATACACATTAGGATATTTTTGTCATCCCGATATCTTCGGGAAAAGAAGTCAGGTAGGGTGATAGAATTGTTTGCCTCATGAGTATAAGTACGGATGCGTTTGGCCACCACCAACCAGTTGATATAAGTACCAATGGCCAAGCCAATTGCTGTCCATGCTGGGTCTGCAATACCGGAGAGGTATGCAACACCCGGCAGACCCATTAGAAGCCAGCTGCTCATATCAGAGGCTTCGGCGCTCATTGCTGTAACGAAAGGCCCCAGTTTTCTACCTCCCAAATAAAAATCTCCAACGTTTTCATTCTTTTTGGACCAATAGATTCCGATGGCAACCATGGCAATCAAATAGACTGTAATGGCAATCATGATGCAGATTTGTGTTGATGTCATAAGTTCATATCCTTTCTTTTTTGAGTTGCGGAGCCTTTTTTGAAACCTCAGATTTTATGTGCCGTACAGTTTATAATTGCTAATGTATTTGGAAAGCGAGAATTTATCCCGTTTATTTGTTTATCATTAATAACTTTCCGCTAAAGTAATGAAAATCTGAAAAGGTTGTAGAGTTACTCCAATTGATAAAGCATTATAACATAATACCAATCAGACTAAAATACAGAATAAAGTATAGAACAAATACTGTACTTTTAAAATAAAAAAGTCAAAAATACATTGAAAATTCAAGGATTTTCGACTAGAATATTCTTGTTATTTTTTTAATTATAAAAATAATCACTTTAATTTACTGTCGTATTTGCTCGAAAACCTGCTAAAAACAGAGGCATCATTTGCTTGGCATATTGACAAAGGGAATATTCCCCATTGCAGATACACCAGTCATAGATGAGTGCTCTTTCACACAATGCGTAGGCCTTTACAAATTCATTTACGGAAACGTTAGAGCGCAATTCCCCCCGTTGTTGTCCTTCGGATGTAATTTGGCGCAATAACTTGTAATAAACCCGATTGTGATCCAGCAGGTGTTTTTGTCCGCTGGTAACAAGCTGGGAAGAGTATAATCTGGCCAATAGATCCATAGAGATGCTGTCGTCAATCATGCGAAACATCTCTTGATTCAAAAACATGAGCTTATCAAAGCTGTCTAGGTCACTATCTAACTGGGGAATCAATTCTTGATATTTATTATCAAATAATTCTGAAAGTGTGCCCAGCAGAGCATCCTTTCCGCCAAAATAGTGATAGAAAGAGCCTTTTGAAGTGCCTGAGAGTTCAACAATCTCTTCAATGGTTGTTGCGTCGTAACCCTGCTCATAAAACAGCTTCCAAGCCGCTGTAATAATCTTACCTTTTGTGTTGCGGCTGTTTTTTTTCCCCATGTGGTTCCTCTCCTTAAATCTTTTTCCATTTCAAACTTACCAAATCGTGCTCTCTAATTGTTTTCACCAAGCGTTGACCGAAATCCTCTGCCATAATATCTGTTGCATCTAAAAGCTCCAAACCCAATTCTTGCGCTCTTTTATAGGTGCCTGTATTGCCTTTTCTTTCTTTGCCAAAGGTGATGATAATACCCTTTGAAAACCAGCCGCCCAATCGTTTTTTTGCAATCAGAAGTTCGTTCAGCGCTGCTGTGTCTGCATCCCGCAGTTTGCAGGAAATAAATACAGGCAGGGAGTCATCCATTAAAATCACATCAATTTCGTTTCCAGCCACAGTAATGTTATCAAAAGCGTTCCAATCAATCATAGTTCCAAGCTTTACATCATTAAACACACCTGCTTTTTTTGCGGCAATATAAACATAAAGCTCAAGCCAAACACCGTAGCTGATGCAATACTGCTTATCCTCAATGGAGCGGAAGGCGAATTGAACATACTCTCCCTCTATTAAAAGGTCATGAATAAAGCCCATACATTGAAATTTTTCCAAAATCCCCCGATCCGGATAAACGGGTTTACCGTTTTTCATATGTATGTTCCATTTGCTTTTCATAAACAGTTCGTGGGGGAGGGTTCTGGCGGCAACGGTCTGCATAAAGCTACAGGTATATTTCCAATCTGTCAGGCGTTCAAATAAAAACCGAGCCATTTCCTCGATTATAGAAAAACGTTCCTCTGAAGGGGGACGGTGGGATTCACCGATAAAGCAGGCTCCCTTTGCGTCAATAAAGTCCTCTAAGGTTAATGGTACTATTTTATTTACCAAGCTGTCATCCAACAAGTTGGTAATGCTTTTATTTGCCAGATCCGTATGCAGGAGAGGAAGGTTGAACTTGGTTCCCACCTGATATCCGGCCAAAAGCATCAGTTCGCTACCTCCTGTTAAATCAATGGCACATTCTACATCTTTAAAGCGGTCAAGGACTCTGCTAATTTGGCGGGAGATTTTGTCAACGGAGGTAATATCAATAGGGTGGTGCTCCACCTTAATTCCCGGGATATTTCTAGTCAAACATTTTTTCAATGCCGCAAATACCATCATGTCCTGCATATTATTATCAAAAAAGTAAAGGACTTTCTCAGGACGCAGGGTTAATGGTGCTACAATGTTTTTCAATACATCTTTATCATAAAACTCGATGAGAAGCTCCGTGGGAACCAACTCCCTTCCAATTTGTTTCGAATCCAATTATTTTTCAAACTCTTCGATGATAACCTCTTCTTCAAACTTCACATCTTCTTGAGGTTCTTTTTTATCTCTGTTTCCGAAAACTGCCCCAAAGTTTAGTTTGTTTACCACGCCGGGTGCCATGTCAATGAGTTTGCTGACAGCATCCTGATTTTTAACATTAATGGTTTGTACACTTCCATTTTGAATGACCAGAACAGCAGAGGGCGTAATTCTTGCGCCTACGCCTCCGGCGGCGTTGACATTCTCCTTTGCGCCGGCACCAGCACCTACAGCCACTTCAATTAAAGGCAGAAGCGTTATGTCTCCAATGGTGATTGCCTCGCCCACTACGGTTTTTGTAGAAACCAAATCTTCCACTTTATTAAAAAGTACGTCTACAGATTCTTTAAAATCCTTACCCATGTTGTTTTCTTCCTTTCCAAAGTTTGATTAAAATTCTGCGTACGGGTTTTGTCATTATAAATGCCATTAGGCTATATAGAAAATAGCCAAATAAGATATTGCCCTTTATGCGAACCTCAATATCCTCGGCTACAAGTCTAGTAAAATCCGCCTTTACCTGAATGTTTTTGCCGAACTTTGCTGTTAAGATGCCCACCAAGCCCATAAAATACCCGGTATAATTGGGCTCACCTAACCCGATGGTGGCTTTCACCAACAGATGATTGGGTAAAATGCCTTTTATCAGTCGTTTCAGCAGTTTTTTTACGGACTGAAATATTTCTCCCTTTCCTTCGATCTCTTGGAATTTATCCCAGTAAGAACGAAGCTTGTCCATTTTAGAGACATCCTCTTCAGATAAATCTTCTTCATCCAGAAAGAATTCTTTGTCCTCTATTTCAAAGAGTATGGGCTTTTCCTTTATTTCAGAAATTTTTACCCGTCTTACCTTTGGTCTAGAGTTTGGAGGGTCTTCTTTTATGATTTCTTCAACGGGTGTTGTTGTATTGGTAGGTGGCTCCACCGCAGAAATGGGTGCTTCTTCCCGTTTTGGAGTAGGGGTGGGTTCAGCCATATAAACCCCTTGAGAAGAAGATTTTTTTGAAGAAACGGACTCTCTTGCCACAACGGTTTCCCCAGTTTTTATTGGCTGGGTGCTGGGCTTTGTTTTTCTTTTCCGTATCTTTTTTTTCTTTCTTTTTTCACCTAAGGTAAACCAAAGAATTTTCACTTTGATTTCAGGTTCCGTTCCATAGAGATAATTTCCCACGATTCGTATTAACCCAAAAAGCCATGAAACAGCAAAATCCCCCGTGAGAGTTTCTTTTTTTTCCCCTGCAAGGCGGTATTTAATGGGGCAGAGCAAAATCACTGCAACGAGAAAAATAAGCAGCAGAAAGATGCTTAGAAGCAGAATCCCTATGAACTTTAATACAGCCAATAGTATGCCTAACATGTTATTCCCCTGTCTTTATACCCTTTAACAAAATCCAAGCCAATAGCCAGATAAGAAGGGCGCCTACAATGAATAGCCCTGCAATCCAGAAAGCGGTATCCCGAAAAAAGCCTTCTGGTACAATATTTATCAGTAAATCCGTATTTGGGTTTAAAATCCAATCATCATTATTAAAAAGTAAAAGGTGAAACAGTGTAAAATATCGATTAAAATTATAAGCCATGAGCCCTGCCAATATTCCGATGAAAGCCATGAACCCAAAGATACCCCATTGAATCCCCTTAAGAAGACAACGGCCCTTTTTTAAAAACAGCAGACACCCTGAAACAAGAATCACAAATAGAACTGCCCCAAAGCGTATTTTCTGGGCGTCAAGGAATAACTTCTGCACATCTTGCATATGTTTTTTTTCCTTGGCATTAAAAAACTCTCGTTCTGTGTTTCCGATTTTTGTATAAATCACTAAGTCTTCGCGATTGCCTTTTAAATAGTCCATCATTTCATGGGTTACGGTTAGCAAATCATCCATCTCAATTGACACTGCTTCAGTAACCTCATATTTTGCATATTCTTTTTCAAAATAGCCGTTCATGTAATATGCCACAAACTCTGTAGAACTGATTAGTAAAATAACCATAAGTGCAAGGCCCGTAAAGAAGCCCATCCCTTTATATAGCGCCGTCATTTAATCCCCTCTATCCACGTTTCAGGATTTGCTAAGTCCTTTTGTTCTTTTACCGCTTCCTCCAAAATATAAGCCATCAGCTCATAGGTCTCTCTTCTACCGTTGGCAACGCCCACGACGATACTTTCAGTTTGAGGGAACCGTCCTTTGCATAATTGCCAGGAGGAAATGATTTCATACCGATTTTTTTTAAATATAAAAAGGATGCAATACAGGCGGGGCAAAGGAATGGTTTTCTTTAGCGCATATATCACTGTTCCTAAGTCGCTGATATTTTCTGATACAAATAATTCTTCCGCTAACCTCAATCTGCCATCGCCGCCTTCCTTCCAATTCTTAGAAATATTATAGCAGAATTAACGGGAAAAGAAAATACACAATAAACCACACTCCACATTTGTAAGAAATGCTATGATAGATTTATTCTAATGCAAAAGCCCGTTTTGCAAAGCAAATCTTATGCAAGGCAAGCGGGCTTTTTCTGATTTGTAAAACTGGGCGAATCCGATTTATAGGAAGATCTAAGGGGGAGCAGTCCTATTGAAGGGCAGATTCCAGTTTGGAAATTTGGTCATATGGATAGTGCTGTAATAGCTCTTTATATTGAGGCGTTGTTAACCCAGGCGTTTGGGTGTAAATTGCAATCTTTTCATTTAGATCTGCCTGAATAAATTTAAGTTTCAATTTAGAAAATTCTTCTTTGTTCATACTTTCATAGCCTTCTTTCTTTGTCTTCTTTTTAAATACTTCACTGAGACCCATAAAAAACAAAAAGCCACCGAAGATTTTACGTAGCAAATCAGCATCCATGGAAACGGCTAAAAAAGAGCCTGCCGCCGCGCCCGCTAGACCAAGTATTGCCAATGGTTTTGTTGTTTTCCATAAAACATTCTTATTTTTCGTGTGGGTAATGAGAGCAACAATGGCTGTTGGGATAAAGTAAATTAAATTCACACCTTGTGCCTGATGTTGATTCAGATGAAGAAGAAATATTAATGCCGGAATCAAAATGGTTCCGCCGCCAATGCCCATGCCACTGATAATACCAGAGGCAAAACCAATTACCACTACCCAAATCATAGTATCATCCTCACTGCTGCCACAATCATAAATAGTCCGAAGATTCGATGTAGCCAGATACCACTGAGCTTAGATAATAATCGCGCTCCAACAAATCCCCCTGCAATTCCTCCCGTTGATGCCCATAGGGCAATACTCCAAGCAACATCTGTTTTCCAACAATAAATAATCAATGACAGAAGGGATAAAGGCAGAATAATGCTGATTGCTGTCGCATGTGCCTTATGCTCCTCAACGTCCAAAAAGCGTTCCATTGCCGGCACAACAATGGTTCCGCCCCCAGAGCCAAATAAGCCGTTGGCAAACCCTGTGATTAAGCCTATGACTATTTGTTTCCCTTTTTTGTGCATGAAAATGACACCGCCTTTCTTTCACTAGTATGGAGGAAAAGCCCTGTAAATATGTATGGTATGGTAAAAATTTTCTTTTTCAATATACATTAGGAAGTATTATAATTCATGGGTTTGTAATACTACTGTTAAATTTATGGATTTATAGGGCGCCGACAAAAACGGCACCCTATAATTTAGATAAACCAAATGCAAGTTTTGATTAGCTGGCAACTGTAGCTGTACTGTTGTCCAATGTGTTTTTTACGCCGTTTTTAACATCACGGCCTGCATTTTTCAGTCCTGTACCCATATCACGTACGTCATTGCCTAAGGTAGTTCCAACGTTATTGTCCGTTAAAGGTCTTCCGCTGTTAATACCATAGCCATCCCAATATGCGGCGCCGCCGCTTGAGGCATAAGTCCCTGCATTATACCCGTTATAGGCTCTACCGTCGCTATCATAGTTATTGTAGCCATAGCTGTTATTACCATAACCATAACCATAACCGTCGGTTGCTCCGCCTAAGTTGTTAGCAGAACTGCCACAGCCACCAAAGGCCAGCATCATTGTTGCTAACATTGTAATAAAACTAAATTTTTTCATCATAAATACCCTCCTTAAGCAAAAATAATTCTTTGCATTTATATTGTCTGACGGAAACCGAAAAAAATCCTTCATTTTAACTGGTATTATGGGGATTTTTTGGTATAAATGTGGATAGATGGGGGAAACAAAAACTGTTAAAATGTACGTTAATATTTTAGATTGCCGATTTATCTTGATTGCAAAAGGTTTTTGTAATCATAATAAGGAGTATGAAAAATGAAAAAAAACATATGGTAGGAATTGTGGCTATCAACAATTTTTTATTATAAATATTAAAGAAATCATTAATCTCGCTAGATACCTGTGTCGTATCAGCGTTATACAGTTTCAGGTGAACTTTTTAGAAGATGAAAAAGTAAGATGTATTTCACAAAATATTTTTGCCCTGTGAAATATTTAAGGCATAAAATATAATCAGATGAAACCCAAAGGAGCTGTCGCCATGTTTAAAAGCAGAAAAAGCGGAATTCTTTTACACCCTTCATCCATTCCTTCGTCCTTTGGTATTGGAGATTTTGGTAGGGATGCATATCGATTTGTAGATGTGCTGGCACAAGCAAAGCAAACGCTATGGCAGATACTGCCCCTTTGCCCAGTGGATGGAAGTGGATCGCCTTATCAAAGTACATCAGCCTTTGCAGGAGAGCCGTTATTGATTAGCGTGGATTTGTTGGTTGATGAGGGATTGCTTTCACAAAACGAGGTGGAAGCAGAGAAGTTTGTAAAACCTCAAGGCACAGATTATTCGGAAGCTAGGAAATTGAAAATGCCGTTATTGCGAAAAGCTTTTGAAAAATTCAGTGAAAAAGAATTCCCCAAAGAATATAAAGATTTTTTGGAAGAGAATAAAGCGTGGCTTGAGGATTACTCACTTTTTATGGCATTAAAGGCATTTTTTATTGAAAAAAGAAAAGAAGATGATAGAGATCTTATGGAATTTCTTCGAGAAACTGAGGGGCTTTTATCAGAGGAGGCAGTGCAAAGATATTTCTATTCAGCTTGTTGGTGCTCATTTCCAAAGGAAATTAGAGTGCGTAAACCAGATGCCGTTGAAATGTGGCGGGAAGGTTTACAGCAAAACATACAATGGGAATGTTTTTTGCAATACTTATTTCATATACAATGGCATGCTTTAAAAAGTTATGCTAATGAAAAGGAAATTCAAATTATCGGGGATGCCCCCATTTTTGTTTCCTATGACAGTGCTGATGTTTGGGCAAACCAAAAGGCATTTCAATTAAATGTATTGGGTTTTCCTACCGTAGTGGCGGGGGTTCCGCCGGATTATTTTAGTGAAACGGGTCAGCTATGGGGAAACCCATTGTATCAATGGAAGTATCACGAAAAAACTGGATATCAATGGTGGATTTCCCGTATCCGCAAGGCTTTAGAGGATGTGGATATTCTGCGCATTGACCATTTTAGGGGATTTGAATCCTATTGGGAAATTCCGTTTGATGCAGAGGATGCCAGGGATGGACAGTGGGTAAAAGGCCCGGGGAAAAAGCTGTTTCGAAGGTTGGAAAAGGCGTTGGGAGAATTGCCCCTGATCGCAGAGGATTTGGGGATCATTACCGAAGAGGTGCATAGGCTAAGAGAAAGAACAGGATTTCCTGGAATGCGTGTTTTACATTTTGCCTTTGGAGCGGATAAAAATCACCCTTATTTGCCCCATTCCTATGACAAAAATACAGTGGTCTATACAGGCACTCATGATAATAATACCACTTTGGGTTGGTATGAAAATGCAGGGGAAGAAGAAAAGGATCATTTCAGGCGATATATGAATGTCACTGGGGAAGCCCCAAATTGGGACATGATTCGCCTCGCGTTTTCTTCTCCCGCACAATTGGCAATCATTCCGTTGCAGGATGTATTGGGGCTGGGGGAGGAATATCGAATGAATCAGCCAGGGACAACGGAGGGAAATTGGTCTTTTGCCTTTGCTTGGGAAATGTGGAATGATGGTTGCATAGAAGGGCTGAAATACCTTTCTCGTTTGTTTGGCAGAAACTATGGTTAGAATTGCTTTCTTTGACAAGTTATGCTAAAGTTAATTCTGAATCAAGATAAAAACCCTTTTATTAGGAGGAAATAAATTATGTGTGGTATTTGTGGGTTTACCGGCCGTTTGGCTACATCAGAAGAAGTTTTGGAAAACATGAAAAATAAAATCATTCATCGTGGGCCAGATAGCGGCGGTTCTTACATTGATGACGGCGTCTCCATGGGATTTCGCCGCCTGAGTATTATAGACTTAGAGGGCGGTCACCAGCCTATTTATAATGAAACAAGGGATATGGTCATTACTTTTAACGGGGAGATATATAACTATCAGGAGCTAAGGGAGGATTTGATTGCCAAAGGCCATGTGATGGGAAGCAATGCGGATACAGAGGTGCTCCTTCATGGCTATGAGGAGTACGGCGAAGATTTGCTTCCAAAACTTCGAGGGATGTTTACTTTCGTTATTTGGGATGCGAAAAATAAAACCTTTTTTGGAGCAAGGGATTTCTTCGGGATTAAGCCATTTTATTATGCGATGCAAGATGGTCAAATGATTTACGGTTCTGAAATCAAAAGTATTTTAGAATATCCCAATTTCAAAAGAGAGGTAAATACAGAGGCATTGGAAAACTATTTGACTTTTCAATACAGCGTTTTGCCAGAAACCTTTTTTAAAGGTGTGTTTCGTTTAATGCCTGCCCATTGCTTTACTTTTAAAAATGGGGAACTAAAAATTAAGCGTTATTGGGAGCCTAAATTCCAGAATGATGAAAACAAATCCCTGGACGAATTTATTGAAGAGATTGACGCCGCTATGCAGGATTCTGTGAAAAAACATAAAATCAGCGATGTTGAGGTTGGTTCTTTTCTCTCCAGCGGGGTAGACAGTTCTTATGTTGCCGCATCTTTCCATGGAGATAAAACCTTTACCGTAGGCTTTGATTATGAGAAATATAACGAAATTGACTATGCCAAAGCATTGTCAGAAAAAATCGGCATTGAAAATCACAGCAAGCTGATTACCACTGAGGAATATTGGGATACCTTGGGCAAGGTTCAATATCATATGGACGAGCCTTTGGCAGACCCTTCTGCCATCGCATTATATTTTGTGAGTCAGACAGCGGCAAAGTATGTGAAGGTTGCCCTCAGCGGAGAAGGGGCAGACGAATTTTTCGGCGGATATAATATTTACAGAGAGCCCCATGATTTACGGCCATTGACCCGTTTACCAAGACCCATTCGTAAGGGATTGGGCGCCATTGCCAAATGCCTGCCAAAGATGAAGGGAAAAAACTACCTGATTCGTGGCAGTAAGGATTTGCAGGAGCGTTTTATCGGAAATGCTTTTATGCTAACGGAGGAAGAACGGGAACGTATTCTGAAAAAACCAACAGGGAAGTTTCATCATGCTGTTTTGACAAGACCCTTTTATGATAAAGTGAAGGATCAGGATGAAGTGACCCAAATGCAGTATATTGACATTCATTTTTGGTTGATTGGAGATATTTTGCTAAAGGCAGATAAAATGAGTATGGCTCATTCCTTAGAGGTACGTGTACCCTTCTTGGATCGTATCGTTTTTGATGTTGCCCGTACCATTCCCACCAAATATAAGGTGAATGAGGAAAACACAAAATATGCCATGCGTCAAGCAGCCCACCGTTATTTACCAGATATGGTTGCTGAGAAGAAGAAGCTTGGTTTCCCTGTGCCCATTCGCATTTGGCTGAAAGAGGATAAGTATTATCAGATTGTAAAGGATGCTTTTACCTCTAAAGCGGCGAAGGATTTCTTTAAAACAGAGGAAATTGTGAAATATTTGGAGGAACATAGAGAAGGAAAAGCGGACAATAGCCGTAAAATTTGGACAATCTATATGTTTTTGGTATGGCATAAACAATATTTTGAAGAAATTGCATAAACAGTCACCTTTAAAAAGCCCCATTGCAAGGAGCAGGAGTTTTCCTGTAGCCTTGCAATGGGGCTTTTCTATGTTCTAAACCCAAACGTTTAAAGTTTCCTTATTAAAATTTATAGTTTAGGCTCACTCGCTTCTATTGTAGGAAGCTTTTGGACAATTTCTTCCCCTTGCTCAGGTGGTTGGGTCACCCCTTGGGGATTCTCTGAATTTTTGGCAGATGGTTTTTTCAATTTCACCTCGGAAAGAAGCACAGCAGAGAATACAACGATACCGCCAATGAGTATTCTTGGTGTAAAAGGGTCTCCATAGAGAAATACACCAAAAATAAAGGCGAATAAACTTTCCGTTGAAAGTAGAATTGCTGTATGGGTGTCTGAGGTATATTTTTGAGCCACGTTTTGCAAGGTAAAGGCCACTGCTGTACTTATGGTTGCCAAATATACTAAAGACAACAATCCTGACTTTGGAAATGCCGTAGGGATGTCCTCAAAAAGCAGGGCGGCAATGATAGCGAATACCCCTGTACCCAGATATGAGAAAAAGGACATACCAATTGGGTTACACTTAACAGCAAATATGCCTGTCATAACAACAAAGATTGCGTAAGAAAGGGCAAAGCCCAAAGATAAACTATCGCCCAGTTCCATGGTGAGAGAACTGTTTAAAGAAATCATCCCAATCCCAAGCATAACTAAGATACCTGCAAAAAAGGATTTTAGTTTAGGGCGTTTTTTCAATACAAGCCATGAGATAAATGGTGTTATGGCTGCATAGCTTGCAACGATGAAAGCTTGCTTTGACGGAGTTGTATATTTTAGGGCATTTACCTGTAAAGGCATGGCAAAAAAATAAAAGATACCCAAGATAAGGCCGTATTTGATTTCTGCTTTTGTGCTACGACGGATGGTTCTGCTGAAAAATACAAATGTGACCAAAGCAGCAGATAGAAAACGTATGGTCAAAATACAATAGGTGCTAAAATATTTCACGGCAATGTCTCCAGCAATAAACCCGCCGCCCCAACATACTGCTGCCAATAGCAGAGCCAAGTCCGCCATTAGTACTTTCTTTTTTTCATTCATTTCTTGATCCCCCTGTTTCATTTCAAACTCTCACCACTATAGCACCAAGAATATAGAATAGCAATCATTATTCTAAAAAGGATGAAAAGGATCAATTTTGTAAAAAATAAAGCATAAGTTTGTGTGTTTATTCTAGTGACGTGGAAGAAAAATAGTTTTTGTGTTATACTAAAACAGTAGGAAATGTATGGAATTTGGTTTTGAGTGTTGGGTTCCTCTAGTTTCAGTCTTTTTTTGAAACGAGGACAAGTTTAGAACTGCAAAGCCAATGGGATTGTACCTACTTTGCTTATTGGGAAGGTATAATGAAAGGGCTTTGTTAGCTCGTTTCCAATGGACTTTGTATGATTGGTTGATGGACAGTATAAAAAAGGGGGTTTTTTATGAAATTTCAGTATTTTATTCCCACAAAGGTTCTTTTTGGTTGTGGTCAATTGGAGAAGCTCCATAAACAGAAGCTACCTGGGAAAAAGGCACTTCTTGTAATTTCAGGCGGCACATCAGTAAAGAAATATGGCTATTTAGCAAGGGTGCAGGAACAACTGGATAAGGCAGGAGTGACCTACGTAATTTTTGATAAAATCCTTCCTAATCCTATTGAAACCCATGTAACCCAAGGGGCAGAATTGGCTCGCAAAGAGGATTGCGATTTTGTGATCGGTTTAGGCGGTGGTTCTATCATCGATTCTGCTAAGGCAATTGCTGTTATGGCTACCAATGAAGGGAATATTTGGGACTATATTTTTGGTGGCACAGGGGGAAGCAAAATGCCCCAAATAGCGCCCCTGCCCATTGTTGCTATTACAACAACAGCAGGTACAGGGACAGAGGCAGACCCTTGGGCAGTGATTACTCATCAGGATCGAAATGAGAAAATTGGGTTTGGATATGATATGACGTTCCCAGTGCTTTCCATTGTTGACCCTGAGTTAATGCTGACAGTTCCTGAAAAGCTCACAGCATATCAGGGCTTCGACGCATTATTTCACAGTACCGAGGGATATTTGAATAAATACACCAATCCACTGAATGATATGTATGCTTTAAAGGCCATTGAGCTGATTGGAAAATATCTGCCCACCGCCATAAAGGATGGCAAGAACCTTGAGGCTCGTGAGAATGTTGCCTTGGCAAACACCCTTTCAGGAATGTCAGAAAGCATTGGCGGATGTATTTCCGAGCATGCTTTAGAGCATCCATTGAGTGGTCACAATCCCAAGCTGGAGCATGGAGCGGGTTTGATTATGATTTGTGAGGCTTATTATGCATATTGGGCAAAAACAGGCTTAGTAAATCAGCGAATGATTGATATGGCAAAGGCGTTAGGAAAGCAGGATGCAACAAAGGGTGAAGACTTCGTTGCGGCTTTGCACGACCTGATTGTTGCCTGCGGTGTAGAGGACCTGAAAATGTCCGACTATGGAATTAAGGAAGAAGATCTGAAGATGTACACAGAAGTGGCCTTTGAGACCATGGGTGGTTTGTTCAAAGCTGATCCCGGGGAAATGACCTTTGAGGATTGCTTGAATATCTATAAAAAATCCTATCAGTAAATAAGAAATGTGGTACAGCGATAGTCTTTTAAGAAATAAGATTATCGCTGTTTTTAAAAATGTAGGGTGCAGTCTATTTTTCTGAAGGTTGGATCAGAAATGAGAATTAGAATGAACTCTATCTAATCAAGAGGAGTGAGGCATTTGACGGAGGAGGAGAATCTGTTTCTTCCCATTGCAGCTCATACTACGAAAGCGGATATAAATGAGATAGCCATTGAGACATGGGAATATGACAGTGGAAATTCTCCCTGCCCGTGCTGTGGATGCATTACCATTCCCCACCAGGGAAATGCAATGGCGTTTATTTGTCCCGTTTGTTTTTGGGAAATCGACTTATTTATAAAATCTGAAGATGAGTCAAGCGATCAAAATCATGGCTTAACGTTAAATCAGGGAAGAAAAAATTTTAAGACCTTTGGTGCGGTATTACCTTATTTAAAGGAATATTGCAGAAACCCGAACAATTGGGAATTGCCAAGAAAAGATGAGTAAATAAAAAAGGATGTTCAGTATATCCGAGAATAGCATTATATGTATTGCAAGGAATGAGATATCATGATATGTCGTTAAAAATCAAAAAAAAAAGGGAAGCGTATCAGCTTCCCTCTTTTTATAAATAATTAAACATTAAAACGGAATAAAACCACGTCTCCGTCTTTAAATACGTATTCTTTGCCTTCGGAGCGAACCAAGCCCTGCTCCTTAGCAGCGGTGTTGGAGCCTGCCTTCACCAAGTCATCAAAGGCCACAACCTCAGCACGGATGAAGCCTCTCTCAAAGTCGCTGTGAATTTTGCCTGCAGCTTGTGGTGCTTTCGTGCCGTTCACAATAGTCCAAGCCCGGGTTTCCTGTGGGCCTGCGGTTAAATAGCTGATTAAGCCTAAAAGCTTGTAGCTTGCGGCAATCAAACGATCAAGACCGCTGGTTTCCACGCCTAGCTCTGCTAAAAATTCCTTTTTATCTGCCTCTTCCAAATCGGAAATTTCTTCTTCGATTTTGGCGCAAAGAACAAATACCTCACTGCCTTCATTTTTAGCATAATCCTTTACTTTTGCTACGTAAGGGTTGGTTGCACCGTCATCTGCCAAATGGTCTTCCAGAACATTTGCAGCATATAGTACAGGTTTGGCTGTAAGCAATGTAAGGGTTTCCACAAAAGCCTTATCTTCTGGGGTATCCATTTCGATTGCTCTTGCAGAGATGCCCTGTTCCAGGCCATCTTTAATTTTTTGCAAAAGATCCATTTCATGCTGAAGTGATTTATCAGATTTTGCCATTTTGCCCGTTTTGGCAATGCGGCGGTCTATAATCTCCAAATCGGAGAATACTAATTCCAAATTGATGGTTTCAATATCTCGGATAGGGTCAACAGATCCATCTACGTGAATTACGTTGGTATCTTCAAAACAGCGTACAACATGAACGATTGCATCCACCTCACGAATGTGAGAAAGAAATTTATTTCCTAAGCCTTCGCCTTTGCTTGCACCGCGAACCAGACCGGCAATATCAACGAATTCGATGACAGCTGGGATAATTTTTGCAGAATTATGGATTTCTGCTAATTTTGTTAAACGAGCATCGGGAACAGTTACGATTCCTACGTTGGGATCGATGGTGCAAAAAGGATAGTTTGCTGCTTCTGCTTTTCCTAATGTCATTGAATTAAATAAGGTACTCTTGCCCACATTGGGCAGACCTACTATACCGAGTTTCATGTTATTCTTCCTTTCCATGGGTTTGACTCATACTGAAAACATTATAACGAAAAGGCAAAGGGTTGGCAAGGAAGAAGTGGTGATGGCTTAATTTTTTCGTGGTAAAACGGCTAAGATCGCTAAAAATAAGAATGCCAAAGCGCCAAAAATACAAAAATGCCTTGCCTCGGTTTTTGTGATATAAATGCCATCTGCCGGCGTTGGATGAACATCCTTTACTGCAATACGATAATGCCTTCTTTTTCTGGGCTCCATTGATATCATCTCCTTTTCCATATTTTTATTTTAGTATAACCAATTTGGAAGCAAAATTCAAAAAAACAGCCATATCTTGCTTTCATAAATCGTTTTTTTAATGACATACTAATGTAAAAGGGAGGCGGCGAAAAATGTGGAAAAAACTGTGCAGTATTATGTTATTAGCGATATTTGTTTTAAGCGGCTGTAGGGCAACAGTAACAGAAAACAATTTATCCGGCGTCCATTTGGTAAAAGCGAATGAAAAATTAGGGGAAAAAAGTCAAGCGGAGCGAGCGCAGAGCATTAAAGCCTTGCTTCATAATATCAACGGAATTACTGGAAATGCAGTAATTGTGGAAGGCCACACGGCAATTATTGGTTTGCGCTTAGAAGAAGGAATGGAAAGCGACGCTACAAGATTGCGAAAAGAGGCAGATAATGCGGCCAGGGAGGCAGATGAGTATATCAATAACACATCCATCACAACCAATATAAATATTGTTTCTTTGATTGAAGAGATGGAACGCAAACGAGGAAAATGAAAAAGGGAAATATGGCATGTTGGAAAAAGGGGTGAAAGTATAGTTTTCAAGCCCTTTTTTTCACTTAAAAATAGTAGTCATAAGGTAATTTATACCAAATACTATATTCTTGATGTTTGATTCACCTGTAAAAATACCGTGTTTTTAGGGATTCTAGAAATAAAATAGAAAAATAGTTTCCTTTTTATTCTATTTTGTAAGCACTTAATAAATCCTTAAGGTCGAAAAGTCTAGGCATGCAAAAAAAAATATGCTAAACTTGTCAGTAAGAGTAAATTATGGAATCGCCATAAAAAATAAGGGGGTAAATTCATGAAAAAGAAAATGGCACTGGCTTTGTCAGTGGTGATGGCATCTTCCTGTATGAGTGTAACAGGGTATGCTGCAAATTTTAAAGATATTAATGATGTGCCTTGGGACGGTGCAAAAACAGTTATCAATTCCGTTGCGGATTTAGGTCTGCTCAGCGGATATGAGGATAATACATTCCGTGCCCGTAATAGTGTTACATATTGCGAAGCAATCCAAATGCTTTATGCAACGTTGCAAAGATCCGGTACTGCAAAACAGATGGATGCGGCAGACCATTATAAATATATTTCCTTTATGCAAGGGTATAATATCCCTACTTGGGCGCAGGCTGCTGTAGCCTACGGATTGCAAAACAACATTATAAACACAAACGACATGGTTAAGTTTATGAGCGGAAAAACCAGTAATTTTGCCACAAGGCAAGATGTTGCAAAAATGTTTGGTAATGCCCTTGCCGTGCGCTATGATGTTGATAGAAATATGAAGGCAGCTGTTGCTTTTAAGGATTATTATCGCATTTCTGATGATAGCGCTATTTTGGTTGATCTTTTGGCACGCCTTGGTATTATAAGTGGCGATAACGGAAATAATTTTAACCCTACAAACAAAATAAACCGAGCAGAAATGGCAGTAATGCTAGATAAAACATATAGTTTATTGAAAAACGGAGTGGAAACATCAGGAACCATTACTGAGTTTGAGGATTCTGGAAGCTACTATAAAGTAACCATAAAAACAGATGCAGGAACCACCTTAGATTTCCATGCTGTACCAAACCTTGTAAAAGTTTATAACGGCAGTGGAGATAAAGAGCTGGCCATGTCTCGGTTAAATGCAGGTGATAAAATTAGTTTTGCATATAACGGTGGTTCTTTGGAATCAATTCGTGTTTTAAATGGTTCTACCACCAAGCAAAAATATAATATTACAGGTTATATTACGGCTTTAAAAAGCGGAGAAATTCGAATTGAAAACGAAAATTCAGGAGCATCTGAAATTTTGACCTTCGATGGGAGCTGTGTATTCTATTTAGATAACAAGAGTGTGAGGAAATCAGAGCTGGAATCAAAATTGAAGGATAACAGTGATAAACATGCTTATGCAGGAATTAATACAAAAACAACAGTGGAAAAGGATAAAGACAGCAGCGGAAATTCCACACAAATTGAAAAAACCTATGTAACAGAGATTTATGTTACCTTTGCTGATGAATATACGCGTACCGGCGTAGTGGATAAAATGGAAACCAATTATATATCCTACAAGCCCACGGATTCGAGCTCTACAAATATGACATACTTTGATTCTGACTGTAAGTATTACATTGGGGATAAGTCCGTTTCTTTATCTGAACTAAAATCACTGGCAAATAGTGGAACTGTTTACGTAAAGATTACAATAAATAAAGAGAATAAAGCATCTAAAGTTGTTCTTTCCGAGGAAAGCTTTACTGCTGATAACAACTCCTCAGATAAAATCTATGATGTAAAGGACTTAACAGAATCTCAATTGGTTGTAAATTCAGGTGGAGATAAAATTACATATAAATTTGGATCCACCAATTCAATATCCAATATAACTTTCTATACATGGGATGAGGATGATAAGGATTGGGTGACTGTTAAGGTTTCCAGTGCAGAGAGCTATTTTGATAAAAATGACAGGGCAAATAACAATGTGTATTGCAAGATTGAATTTAACAGCGGTGGAAAGATTAATAGAATTTATGTATCGCCCAAAAAATCAGCATGGTCTATTGGCAGTGATTCCAGTGCGGAAAGAAAGGCCGAAGTTGCCTCCATTTCGGATAACACGCTGAAGTTTAAAAACTCAACGATATCCTATACTTTATTGAATCAGTATAATGTGAAGATCAGACCAGACAAGGATGTAGACGCAATAACTGGAACTGTAAATGGAGAATTAGTAAAATATCCTCTATCTATTTTAGGTTCAGATACAAACTCACTAACTCTTTTCAGAAAAATGGTAGAGGCAAGTGATGTTACTGTTTATGCTGAAATAAAGGCGGATGGAAATAATGTTATTCAGTCTATAGAAGCAAGACCTACCGCAGCCAAAGGTAAGCTGGTTTCCTATGATGCGGATGAAAAAGAGTTGGTGCTTGAGTCCAGTAATGGCAAGGAAATAACCTTCACAACCACAAGAAACCCTAGTACTGGCACAGACGATTATGACAGTAAAGATTTGGAAACTTCAGGATACGTAGGATCTATCCTTTCCTTAACCTTTAATAGTGATGGTGTTGTAACAAAGATTGCAGTAGATGAAAATGCCTACGAAAAGGGAAAAGTAAATGTAAAAGGGGTTGCTGAAGCTGCAAAAGATGGTCTGAAATTTAAAGGCAAATCCAAAGTATATTCTTGGTTGGGACGTTCCAACACAGAAATCCATAATTACAGTTTGGATTCTTCCTCCCTCGATCGAGTGAAGGATGCTATCGATGATAAAGACATAATTGTTTACGCAGAAGTTCGTCTTACCGAGAAAGAACAAGTGGATAGAATTAATGTTTATGTGCAAGATGCAGAAGGCAAATTCGAAGAATATGATGAAGATAAAAACACAGTACGCATTATAACAGATTCAGGCAATAGATTTACATTCAACACTGCAACGAGCCCAACCATTAGCATTAGTGGCGTTGCATCAGGCAAGTGGAATGACTTGGCTGTAGGTAAATCAGTAAAGTTAACCTTTAACAGCGATGGATTGTTGAAATCCGTGAAGGGTTGATTCCGGGAATTAAAAATAAAGCAGATATCCTAAAATAAAATTGGTAGCCTGTATTAAAATGGCCTTGATTATTTCAATAATCAAGGCCATTTTTCATTAAGTAGATCTTTGAGATTGTGTTTAGAATAAAAAAACAAGGGGGCAATATGCCCCCTTGTTTTTTTGATTATCAAAGATAATCCATCTTTTTTGCTTTGTAGAATGCTGCCGCAATAAATATAAATAAAAAATGGGTGTGCCGATAAAAATCGGTTTTATCTATGTTTATTGAATTACAACGGAGTAAGAACGATAACTCCCGCATATAAAACAGCGAAAAAGCCGAAATTTCAATTAAGAGTCATTCGGTTATACTTATTGTAAAACAAACCACAAAGACCAAAAGTACAAGGTTTATTATAGCTAAATTTGCGTGAACTGTCAATTGTAAGAAATGGGTATTGATAATTTCCGACGAATCCCTGTATAATAGATGAAATAGTAAGGAAATAGGAGTTGATTAATTATGAGATATGAAGGAACAGTATACAGACCACCCAGTGAAGCAGGTAGCTTGATTATTCAGTTTACCATTGGATGTGCCAGAAATACTTGTACATTTTGCAATATGTATAAAGACAAGAAATTTCGCATCCGCCCTTTAGAAGAGGTGGCTCAAGATTTAGAGATGGCAAGGAATTATTACAATCGGGTGAAAGTGCGCCGCATTTTCTTGGCTGATGGAGATGCACTGATTGTTAAGACGGATGACTTACTCTACATTATCGGAAAATGTCATGAGTATTTTCCTGAGGTGGAGCGTATTTCTGTTTATGGGGCCCCTAAGGATATTTTGAATAAAACCCCTGAAGATTTACGCCGATTGAAGGATGCAGGCTTGGATATGGTCTATATGGGTCTGGAAAGCGGTGCCGATGAAGTTTTGAAGGATGTAAAAAAAGGTGTTACCGCTGCAGAAATGATTGAAGCGGGTAAAAAAGTAAAAGAAGCGGGCATGGTTCTTTCTATGACTGTCATTTCAGGCTTAGGTGGCAAGAAATATTGGAAAGAGCATGCTTTGGGCAGTGCAAGAGTAATTTCGGCAATCAAACCAGAGTTCGTTGGGTTTTTGACTTTAATGGTAGAGCCGGGGACTGAGATGTACGACCAAGTGGGAAGAGGGGAGATTGACCTTTTGAATCCTCATGAGGTTTTGGATGAAACGGAGTTGTTTATTCGTAATGTAGATGCTGAGGGTACCGTTTTCCGGTCCAATCATGCCTCTAACTATACGGCATTGGCAGGCACGTTGAATGGGGAAAAAGAAAAAATTTTGGCGCAGATTGAAACCAGTCGCCGTCGGAGCACATTCCGTCCCGACAGCTACAGAGGAATCTGAGCTTGTAGGTAAGGAGAAGGTAATATGGCGTGGCTGGGATTTGTCACCTTGATGACAATATATTGGTGTTTTTTTCTTTCCATTGTTTCTGGAAGATGGAGATGGCTTGTGATTTGTATTTGGCTTATGCCTATTTTTGCAATGACCATTCATCATGATAACAGTGGATCGGAAATTAATGGTCTGATGGTATTAATTTGCATTGTAATGTTCTTGGTTTGTAGACATGGACTTTTGGACGTAAAACTGTGGAACACAAGGGTTAGAAAACGTCACAATATTTTGTTTGGTTTGTTATATTGCATCTTATTTGCCATGTTTTTATATTCTTTTGCCCAAGCGCAGATTCATGGTTATATGTTGAATGTTCAAGGCTGGAAGAGTGATCACGGGAATGTTTGGACAATGCTGCTCACCATAACCCCAATGCTTGCCATAAATTGGTTTTTTGCCAGAATGGTGTTCACCACAATTGAAAGACTTTATTGCAAAAAAAAAGAATTAACCCTTCTTTCCTGCCGATTTAATATTGCCAATGAAAGTGGTGTGGAAAAGGGAATTGGCAAGGGCTATTTTTTAGAAGGAATTCAAAATGGTGTAACCTATTATTTCAGAATGACCCGGCGTACCTATTATATGCTGCAAAATGAGGTTGTTTTAAAATTGCAATTAAAGGTGGGACTCTTTGGCGGACATTATGTCACAACGTTGGATACTGCCCAATATTTAAAGCAAATTGGTAAAATAGATCGACGGGATGCGAGACTTGGTATTACAGGAAGCGTTATCGTTGCGTTATGTGGCATTTGGCTTTTTTGGATTCGTGTCTAGCAACAATGTTTCTATACTTTCATTTTCATTAAGTAAAAAGTAGATTTAAAAAGCCTTAATTGCGTGGTTAGCAAAAATTGTTGCCATGAATTAAGGCTTTTTTGTGCTTTCTTAAATGTTTCGGAAAATTCGGCAAGGGCTAAAAAAAGCTTTTTTTGCTCGTTAATCTTTCCTAGGAAAAAAGCATGGATTTTCTCTCTCTTTCATATGCTGAAAGGGGAGGAAGTGAGCGTATGGCAAAGAAGTTTTTGGGGATCCTATTGGGATATATTATAGTAGCAGTTATTCTTTTACCCTTGCTGATTACTTTGCTTTGGGGGGGATTCTCCAAAGAAGAGGTGAAAGAAGCAAAAAAATTGGTTCGCATAGAGGACGTATTTTCGCCAGAGCTTGAAGAATACATCGTGGGTGTTGTTTCTGCGGAGATGCCTGCATCCTTTCCTGAGGAGGCTTTAAAGGCTCAAGCTGTGGCTGCCCGTACATATCAAGTGCGCAAGATGCAAGAGGTAGGAACCGATCGGGTGATTTACGATGTAGGACAAGCTTATAATTCTGTTGCGGAACAAAAGAAAAAATGGGGAGAAAATTATATTGAAAATGCAAATAAAATCAGAACGGCAGTAAAAGAAACCCAAGGGGAAATAATGGTATACGGCGGAGAGCCGATTTTGGCTGTTTTCCATGCTCAGAGCGCGGGAAAGACGGAGGCCTCGGAAAACGTATGGACCAGTGCATTGCCTTATTTAAAAAGTGTGGATAGCGAAGAGGATAAAAAAGCGCCAAATAATGAATACACCTCCACCATTTCTGCCAAAGATGTTTGGAGTAAATTGTCAACGTTTGGAAAGCTCAGTCAAAATGAGGCAGAACTTACCTTTAGTAATATAGAAAGATCAGATGCAGGGTATATTCAAAATGTGAGAGTAGGTGGAATGAATTTAACGGGATTGCAGGTTCGCCAAGCCTTGGGATTGCGTAGTGCAAATTTTCAGGTGGAGCGCAAGGGTGATAACTTTGTTTTTGTCACCCATGGCTATGGACACGGCGCAGGGATGAGCCAATATGGGGCGTCTTTTTTGGCCAAGGACGGCATGGATTATCGGGAAATATTATGTCATTATTATCAGGGCATTTCCTTTGAAAATATTGCATAAAAGCCAAAAAGGCTGGCAAGAATAGCCTTGGAGGTGCAATACTATGAAGAATAAGAATAAAAGAACAGCAATGTGGACCGCAACAATTTGCGGATGCCTGTGTTTATTGGCGGTTGGCGCAGGTGTAGTTTGGCAAGCAATGGATTATAAAGAGGCAGTACCGCCAACCCCACAATTCCAGGCAAATGCAGGTCCGGAAAATGCCTTACAGCCTGTTACAATGGCACAAACCCCTACGGTGAAAGAAACCAAGGAGCAGAAAAAGGCAAACGAGACACCGGCCGATCAGCAGACGCCGGCACCAAAGGCCACAACACCTTCCGCACCTGTTTTTGGCTATCCTGTGCAAGGGGAAGTGGTAATGCCTTATAGTGTGGACTGTGCAATTTATGATCCTACGCTAAACCAGTATCATACAAATGCCAGTGTAAGCATTTCTGCAGCGGCAGGTGACCCTGTACAGGCAGCTGAAAAGGGAACGGTAAAAGAAATTACCAAGGATGAAGAAAAAGGCACAAGCTTAGTAATTGAGCATGAGAACGGGTGGCTGACTACATACAGTCAGCTGGCAGAGGATATTTCCGTTAAAGTCGGTGACGCTGTAGAAAAGGGACAAGCAATTGGTACAGTTGGAGAACCTACAAAATATACCATTGCTTTAGGCAGTCATGTTGAGTTTGCAGTGGAAAAAGATGGGGCACCCGTTGACCCCGCAAAAGCTGTTCAAGACGAATGAAATTAACAAATTGGAAAGAAATTTATGTAAAAAAACAATTTTTTACAAAAATGCCTTTACGAATATTTAGAAAACAGCTACAATGAACGGTAGGAAGCTGTTTCCAAAGATAGGGGGGTATGGATATGCAACGTTTTTCTATCTTAAAAGGAGATATCGTAAAGGCAAAGACCGATGCGATTGTGAATGCGGCAAACACGTCCCTTTTGGGGGGCGGTGGTGTAGACGGCGCAATTCATCGAGCCGCCGGAGCAGAGCTTTTGGCTGAGTGTAAAACCCTTGGCGGCTGCAAAACCGGTGAAGCGAAAATTACAAAGGGCTATAAACTTAAAGCAAAGTATGTGATTCATACGGCGGGGCCTATTTGGAGAGGTGGGAAATGGAACGAGGATCAGTTGCTGAAAAGCTGCTATGAAAATTCGTTACAACTTGCCAGGGAAAATGGTGTGAAGAGCATTGCGTTTCCATCCATCAGTACAGGGGTGTACTGTTTTCCCGTGGAGCGGGCGGCAAAAATTGCGGTAAAAGCAATATGCGATTTTTTGAAGACCGACACTTTCTTTCAACAGGTGCTTATGGTTTGCTTTGATGAAGATACCAAAGAGATATATTTAAATGCGCTCAAAGAGTACAGTAGAAAAAGCTGATACTTTGTATGACAGCATATTTAAACTGGATTTTTTGGCGGACAGCGATAGGGCTGTCCGTTTTTTTTTATAAAATTTAACTGCAAGGTATGGTAGGTTTTTGTAATTAGAAGAAGGGTTTCTGACATGCATTTTATGAATCAATAGTGTAGGATATTGTCTGTATTAAAAAACAATAATAATTACCATAAATGTATGTTCCTAGTAGGATCGAAACACTGGTGAAAAGAAAAAGGGATATTGAAGCGCCATATGAAGCAGACTAAAAAGTAGTACCCGAACAGAGACAAAAGGAGTTATGTAGAGTCAATGTTGAATCCGACAAACCTAGAATTTGTGAACAATGTGGAAATCTATTTTGTTTTTTCCACAATAAAAACCCTTTAAATCTAAGTTATACACAAAGTTATACACATTATCCACAGGCATAGCTGGGTATAACCTGTAGAAAAGTTCAACTTGTGTCTAATTTTGTCAAAACGAAAAAATATATATTTTTTGACAATAAGTTTGATAATTCGAAAGGATAACAGCATAAAATCATTTTTTTGTAAACCGAACGAGGATATTATGCACTATCTTTTCAAAAATGAAATAAAAAGATAAGAGTAAGAAAGTAAAAAAGTAACAAGAAAATGAATAGGATATTCATATATAAAAATTTTTTAGAACAAGAAACTACATAATAAGAAATTTTAGAAAATTTTGTTTTTTTTGGTTAGAAAAAAAGGGTTTTTTCTTTTGAGGACGAATTATAATACTTATAGAAGGGTAGCCTTTTATAAGCTCCTCTTTCAAAAAAAAGAGGAAGGAACAAAGATCCTAACTTTGGATCACGAAGGGAGTTGTTTTTTATGGTATATAACATCATCGGAAAGAACATTGACGTATGGGACAAGACAAAGGAATCAGTAGAGCGTAAGATGGATCGTATTGAGAAGCTGTTTCCACAAGATGTAGCAGCTACGATTACCCTAAGTCTGGAGAAACTTGTTTCAACCGTAGAAGTGACGATTCCTATGAACAAAAGATTGATTCGTGCAGAAGTGAGTGATTCAGATATGTCGGCAGCAATGGATAAAGCCGTAGATATTTTGGAATCTCAAATTGTACGTTACAAAAAACGTATGCGCACAAGGGTACGTCAGAACGGTGAAAGCCAAATGGACGAATATCGGGCAATATTAGTCCCTGAGACTAGCTTGGATGAAGAACCATTGTTCAAAATTGAAAAAGTAAAGCATTTTGAGGTAAAACCCATGGATGCTGAAGAGGCAGTTATGGAAATGGAGTTGATTGGTCACAGCTTCTTTGTTTTCAGAAACGGAGAGACAGACGAATTAAATGTTGTTTATAAAAGAAAAAATGGTTCTTATGGATTGATTGAACCGGAATTTTAATATGAAATAAGGTGGTAATTCACCTATGGAGGGTGTCGACAACGTCGACACCCTTTCTCAAATTATAGATGTAGAACTGTAGAAAGAGCTTGATCGCTGGCTTTGAGCTGCTTTATTTGCTATAGATGGACAATGATATATCCCAGTTTTATGGGATTGCAATATGGATGTTTTTTGGCAGAAAACTAAGAAAAAACTCGAATAAATATATGGTTTATGTTATGATGAAGAACGAAAGAATGGGAAACATAATGGAGGACAGATATGGCAAAATTATATTTTAAATATGGTGTGATGGGAAGCTCAAAATCTGCCCAAGCTTTGATTACGAAATTCAATTATGAAGAACAAGGCATGCGGGTATGGTTGATTAAGCCTGCAAAAGATACCAGTTATGGGCTGGAATTGGTTCGAAGTCGCATTGGTTTAGAGGGAAAAGGAGACGCTTTTGGGCAGGAAGTTGATTTATTTGGGGTATTCCAAGAGCGTGAAAAGGAATTTTATGAGGTGATTATAGTAGATGATGCTCAGTTTCTAGCGCCTAGCCAGGTGGAGCAGCTGCGTGACATTGTGGATATCTATAACGTTCCTGTTTTGTGTTTTGGACTCAGGACAGATTTTCGCACTAAGCTTTTTCTGGGAAGTGCAAGATTGCTAGAACTGGCAGATTCTATTTCAGAATTGAAAACAATTTGTGCTTGTGGCAAAAAGGCTACAGTAAATGCCAGACTAGATCAAGGGGGCAATGTGATTACCCAAGGGGAACAGGTTTATTTGGGAGGGCATGAGAGCTATCGCCCCATGTGTTATCGTTGTTGGAAAAAAGCAATTCATAAGGAGACTGAAAAATGACAGAGAAGGAGTTTTTTGATTTTATTCATACAGCGGAGAATTTAAAAAATAATACCCGCCATTCCGTTACAAGCCAAGGCAGGCCAGAGAGTGTGGCGGAGCATAGTTGGCGCGTATCACTGATGGCTCTTTTGTTGGAGGATGAAATTGCGGGAGCAGATTTTAACAAAATTATACGGATGTGCATTCTCCATGATATGGGGGAGGCAATAACAGGAGATATCCCTTCGTTTTTAAAAACTGAGGCGGATTCTGCCCATGAGGATCAGGTTGTTTTTCGGTTGATGGATACGCTACCGGAACCACAAAGGAATAAATGCAAAGCTTTATTTGAGGAAATGTTGGCATTGGAAACAAAGGAAGCCAAAATATATAAAGCGTTGGATAAGCTTGAAGCTGTTATTCAGCATAATGAGGCGCCTCTTTCCAGCTGGCTGCCTTTGGAATATGAATTGAACCAGACCTATGGCAAGGAAGAGGCAGAAAGGGCAGATACTGTTATTATGGGTTTGCGTCTTGCAGAAATTGAACGCACGAAAAAGAAAATTGAGACAGAACAAGCATGAGCTTAAGAAAGGGGAATGTATTTATGGTAAAGGAACAAAAAATACATTTGCGCCTCTCAAATTTGCAAATTGTCACTCTGGGATATTTTTTCGTGGCAGTTGTAGGGACGATGTTGCTTTTGCTCCCCATTTCTTCTACCGGGGGAAAAACCACTCTCTTAGAGGCGCTGTTTACAGCTGTTTCTGCATCTTGTGTAACAGGGCTTGTTTTGGTAGATACCAGCACTCACTGGACGTTGTTTGGCCAATTTGTTATTTTAGTGCTGATTCAGATAGGCGGAATGGGATTTATGACCATTGGTATACAGTTTTTGCTGTTGGTGCGGCATAAAATCAGCTTGCGTGAGCGGGAAGTTATGGTGGAAAGCATCAATGCTTCTCAATTGGGCGGCATTGTAAATATGACAAGCAAAATATTTAAGTGGACTATTTTGTTTGAAGGGGTAGGTGCGGTATTATTGGCAATCCGTTTTATTCCTGAATTTGGATTAAAAAGGGGCTTATTTTACAGCGTTTTTCATGCCGTGTCTGCTTTTTGTAATGCGGGGTTTGATTTGATGGGAATGAAAAGGCCTTTTGATTCCCTTGTTTCTTATTCCAACGATGTATTGGTCAATGGAACATTGATGTTATTAATCATCATTGGTGGAATTGGTTTTTTTGTCTGGGACGATGTGAACACCCATGGTTTTCGTTGGAAACGATATAACCTGCATACAAAAATTGTGCTGACGTGCTCCTCTGTTTTGTTGATTGGCGCAGCCATGCTGTTCTTTCTTCTGGAAGGCAGCGCAACAGGGGCAGATATGGGTTTAGGGGAACGAATTTTAACAGCCCTATTTCAATCTATTACTTGTCGAACTGCAGGGTTTAATACCATTGACACTGGGTCGATGAGCCAAGGAAGCAAGGTGCTTTCTATGCTTTTGATGTTTGTGGGGGGTAGTCCCGGATCAACGGCGGGCGGTATTAAGACAACAACACTGGCAGTATTTATTTTATATGCGGTTAGCGGAATCAAAAGAGAAGGAAGGGCAACTGCATTTGGTAGAACCCTTCCTAGAGACTCCGTGGAAAAGGCGGTTTCTATTTTTACGATTAGCTTGGGGTTGGCTTTGACGGGTACTTTATTTATCTGCGCAATGCAACCGTTTGCTGGGATGGACGTGTTATTTGAGGTGTTTTCGGCTTTGGGAACGGTGGGCTTAACCACTGGGATTACCAGAGAATTGGCGCCTGTCAGTGCATACGTAATTACATTGTTGATGTTTTTAGGGCGAATAGGCAGCGTATCTTTGGCCACTGCGCTACTGGAAAAGAAGGCAAAGTCCCCCGTGTCTTTGCCAGAGGAAAAAATTATGATTGGGTAAAGGTGGGAGTACATGAAATCATTTTTAATTATTGGCATGGGTTCTTTTGGACATCATTTGTGCCGAAGCTTTGGTAAGTTGGATTGTGAAATTATGATTGTTGATGAAAAACAGGAAAATTTAGAAGATATGCTACCTTATGTCACCAGCGCAAAAATTGGAGATTGTACAAACCCTGATGTTTTAAAGAGTTTTGATGTGGAAACTTTTGATGCATGCTTTGTTAGTGTGGGTGGCAGCTTTCAAAACAGTCTACAGATCACCAGCTTATTAAAAGAGCTTGGGGCGAAAATTGTTTACAGCAAAGCTGATGAGGATATACAGGCAAAGTTTTTGTTACGCAACGGTGCAGATGAAGTGATTTATCCAGAAAAGGATGAGGCAGAGCGAATTGCCATTCGAGCAAGTTCTGATAATATTTTCGATTGTATCGGCATATCTGATGACTATTATATCATGGAGATACAACCACAGCAGGAATGGCTAGGTAAAACCATTTGTGAGTTGGATTTTCGTAAAAGATACCATTTAAATATTATGGCTGTAAAAAAAGGAAAGCAAGTTTTCCCCATGCCTGATCTAAATTACGCATTTTCTGAAGGAGAGCACCTTATGGTGCTGGGGCATATTGATGATATTAGAAAAGTAACAAAATAGTTTTAAAAAAACCATTTTTTTTGTTCTGTAGGTATTTGCTGGGCAAGAAACGGGCAAAATGAAGACGGATAGACAAGGTATGGTGTGCAGCATTCTTTCAGGATTTGCATTGGATTAGGTACCCATTTTATTCTGCGCCAGTCTTATAGAAAAACGTATCTACATAGGACAGGTTTCGTTCTGTTGCGCTGTTGATAGGGTGGTTGTTTTAACATGGGGAACCGTACTTTACTCCCGTTAAGGAAAAATTAGTTAGAAAGTTTAAATCTTTGTTAAGAACCCCCGAAACAGGTAATTTATCCTTGCCTATGGGGGTATTCTGATGTTAAACTATAAAAATGTAATAGTCTGCCTGTTTGGGCAGAAAAAAAGAATGAGGTGGACCATAATGGGTTTTTTTGAAAAGATATTTGGCAATTATAGCGAAAAGGAAATAAAGCGGATTACCCCGATTGTTAAGCAGATTGACGGCTTGGCGCCTCAATTTGAAACCCTCACAGATGAGGAATTGAGAGGCAAAACCCAAGAATTTAAAGACAGATTGGCAAAGGGCGAAACCTTGGACGATATAATGCCAGAAGCATATGCTGTTGTTCGTGAGGCGGCTTCCCGCCCTAATGTGTTGAATATGCGCCATTTCCCCGTGCAGCTGATGGGCGGTATTGTTATGCATCAGGGTCGTATTGCCGAAATGAGAACAGGTGAAGGTAAAACGTTGGTGGCAACCCTATCTGCATACTTAAATGCCTTAGAGGGCAAGGGCGTTCATGTAATAACGGTCAATGATTATTTGGCTCAGCGTGACTCTCAGTGGATGGGCGAGGTTTTTCGTTTCCTTGGCTTAACGGTAGGCTGTATTTTAAATAATATGGATAACGAAGAAAGACGTGCGGCCTATGCCTGTGATATTACCTATGGAACCAACAACGAATTTGGTTTCGATTACCTGCGTGACAACATGGTAGTAAAAAAAGAGAGCATGGTCCAAAGAGAGTTACATTTTGCAATTATCGATGAGGTTGACTCCGTTTTGATTGATGAGGCAAGAACCCCTTTGATTATTTCTGGTAGTGGTTCAAAATCAACGGATTTATATCGCGTTGCAGATTTGTTTGTGAAACAGTTGCAAAAAGGCCGAATTATAAACGAAGATGAAGCAATGAACCCCCTGCTTAGAGAAGAGCTTCAGGAAGAAGGGGATTTTGTTTTGGATGAAAAAGCGAAATCCGTTGTATTGACCCAAGAGGGCGTAGAAAAGGCGGAAAAATTCTTTTCTGTGGATAACCTTTCAGACCCTGAAAATATGGAATTGCAGCATCACATTAACAATGCGTTGAAAGCGAATTACAATATGCATCTGGATAAGGATTATGTAATTGCTGAGGGCGAAATTGTTATTGTAGATGAATTTACCGGTCGTATGATGCCCGGCAGACGCTATTCTGATGGTTTGCATCAGGCCATTGAGGCAAAGGAAAACGTACAAGTTAGAAGGGAAAGCAAAACCCTTGCAACCATTACTTTCCAGAACTACTTCAACAAATATAAGAAGAAAGCAGGCATGACAGGTACTGCTAAAACAGAGGAAGATGAGTTCCGTAATATTTACGGCATGGACGTTGTGGAAATTCCAACAAACAGACCTGTTCAGAGAAATGATTTGCAGGACGTTGTATATCGTACTGAGGCAGGAAAATTCCGTGCCGTAGTTAAGGATATCATGGAGGCCAATGCGAAGGGTCAGCCTGTTTTGGTAGGTACCATAACCATTGATAAGTCTGAAGAGTTGAGCAAATATTTAAAAAGAGAAGGCATTAAGCATCAAGTTTTGAATGCCAAATACCATGCACAGGAAGCAGAGATCGTTTCTCTTGCTGGTCAGATGGGCGCAGTAACCATTGCTACCAATATGGCAGGCCGTGGTACAGATATTAAGCTTGGGGATGGCGTTGCCGAAATTGGCGGTTTGAAAATCATTGGTACAGAAAGACATGAATCCAGACGTATTGATAATCAGCTGCGTGGTCGTTCCGGTCGTCAGGGTGACCCCGGTGAATCCCGTTTCTATATCTCCCTTGAAGATGAATTGATGCGCTTATTTGGCTCCGAAAAGACCATGAAGCTTGTGGATGCCATGGGCATGAGTGAGGATGACCCCATTGAAGCGGGCATGTTGACAAAGGCAATTGAAAATGCCCAGAAGAAGGTGGAGGGTAACAACTTTGCCATTCGTAAGCATTTGCTTGAGTATGATCAGGTTATGAACGAACAGCGTGAAATCATTTATGGTGAACGCCGTCGTGTTTTATACGGTGAGGATTTACGTGACAGCATCATGGCCATGATTCATCAGGTGGTAGCACGCAGTGTTGACACCCATATGACGGATGAACAGCTTCCAGAAGAATGGGATATGGCTGCATTTAGTGAGCATTTTGCATCAATCATTCCTGTGGGCAAGATAAACATAAAAGAAGATGCCTTGGCACAGATGAATAAAGATAAGCTTAAGGAAAATTTGACGAAGCTTGGCGAGCAGTTGTATGAAATGAAGGAAAAAGAAATTGGCGAAGCAGAGCGTATGCGTGAGCTGGAGAGAGTTATCATGCTTCGTGTGATTGACCAGAAGTGGATGGATCATATTGATACCATGGATCATATGCGTCAGGGTATCGGTCTGCATGCCTATGCGCAGAGAGATCCTTTGATTGAATATAAGTTTGCAGCTTATGATATGTTTGAGGATTTAAGCAATAACATTCAAGAAGATACATTGAAAATTCTGTATCGCATTCGCATTCAGACAGAAGTGCAACGTGAAGAAGTAGAACAGCCTATGTTTACAAACAAGGATGATTCCGCAGTAAAACAGCCAAAGAAGCGTAGTGACGAAAAGGTTGGCCGTAACGATTTATGCCCTTGTGGCAGTGGTAAAAAATATAAGCACTGCTGTGGCAGATAATGATTTGCAATTGGGGGGAGAGATATGAATAAAATCATTGAAATACCCTTTTCCATACCTTTCTATACCCAGCGGGTCACTGAGGAGAGCTGGATGGCCGATGGCTTTTTAGATTTTCAAGAAGGCCTAAGCTGGGAAATAAGGGGATGTGGCATTGCATCTTTGCGAATGGTCATTGACGGGTTTTTGCAGCAAGCAGGAGAATCTTACTGTGAAAAGCAAGGCACAATGATTCACAAGGGGCTGAAAAAAGAAGCCTATAAACAAGGTGTTGGCTGGATTCATCAGGGGCTAGCAGAGATGGCAGGGGAATACGGCCTTTTGGCTGTTGCCTATCGAGGAAAGAATGCCTTAGATGTTGTTGGGGAAATCGAAGGGGGGAAACCCTGCATCATTTCTGTTTCTCCCAGATTTGCAGGGGGACAACAAGACGAAAACGGAAACCCCTATGGCAAAGGCGGTCATTTGGTGGTAGCCTATGGCTGTGAGGTGGATGAGGGGGGAAATCCTGTAGCTTTTCTAATACATCATCCTTCCTGCTATTTGGAATATAACTGGCCACGGCATTGGGTTTCTATTGGGGACTTCGAAGCATCCTTTTCTGGCAATTATATTGTATTTCAAAAGGATCAAAGCCGGATTTAGAAAAACAGTTTGTTTTACTTTGGAAGCATAATGGTTTAAGGTGTGTTTTTAAAATGCATTGCATTAATAAAATTCATTTCAGATAGAAGCTTCTTTCAAGCCTTTTTAAGGCTTGCAGTTTTCGGGACATCGTTCTGAGAACTTGACTTAGGATCGCGTGGTTTCACCCACACCCACTGACTTTTATTGAATGCTATTTACATGGGGTTAAAAGGTTAAAGGTTCAAGGTCACAAAGATAGCATATGTGGGGATACGTTTGTTAATATTCATGGCAAAAATGCATTTTAGCATATAATAGTTTCGCGCAAGCCTTTTTAAAAGGGTTGCAGGGTTCGGGATAGTGCCCTGAGAACTTAACTTTTTACAGAGTCCTCAGAAATTGACCATGCATTGTATTTTGCACATGATTATATATTTCATTTTTTAAAGGAGTTGATTTTTAAATGTTCGAGTTAGAACAGATCCGTCTGGGGCTTTCCGCTTACGACGAAAAATTAGAGGAAATGGGGGCTTCACTTTGACGTCGCTGGCGCAAAGGAGAAGATAACCGAATTAGAAGAACTTTCTGCTGACCCTGAATTTTGGGGTGACTTGGAAAAAAGCCAGAAAACCTTGCAGCAATTAAAGGCGCTGAAAAATAAGGTGGGCAAATTTGAAACATTGATTACCACCTATGAAGACATCCTCACCCTCATTGAAATGGGTATTGAGGAGCAGGATGATAGTGTGTATGAAGAAGTAAAGGCAATGCGCAATACTTTTGAATCCGAATTTGAGGAGCTTCATATCGCAACGATGCTGGATGGGGAATATGACCGTAATAATGCCATTGTTACCCTGCATGCAGGTACCGGTGGCACAGAGGCTTGCGATTGGACCAATATGCTGTTCCGTATGTATAGCAAATGGGCGGCAAAGGCAGGTTATGAAGTGGAAATTTTGGATATGCTGGATGGAGATGAGGCAGGCATAAAATCTGTTACCATTCAGGTAAATGGTGAAAATGCCTATGGCTATTTGAAGTCAGAAAAGGGCATTCATCGCTTGGTTCGTGTTTCACCTTTCGACAGCTCAGGCAGACGCCATACGTCTTTTGCATCCTGCGATATTATGCCTGAAATCGAAAATGATAATGAAATTGAAGTAAAGCCCGATGACATTCGTATTGATACTTACCGTGCCAGCGGCGCAGGCGGTCAGCACGTTAATAAAACATCCTCTGCAATCCGTATTACCCACTTCCCTACAGGGACTGTGGTACAATGCCAGGATGAAAGAAGCCAGTTCAGCAATAAGGATAGAGCTTTTAAAATGCTGAAAAGCAAGCTTCTTGCTTTGAAAATTGAGGAGCAGATGCAAAAGCTTGCCCAGATCAGAGGGGACGTAAAAGAAATTGGCTGGGGCAGTCAAATTCGCTCTTATGTATTTATGCCCTATACTATGGTAAAGGATCACCGTACAGGCGAAGAAACAGGCAACGTTGGTGCAGTTATGGATGGAGAGATTGATCCCTTTATCAGCGCATATCTTGCTTGGATTCACAGCTAAAGGAGAACGTATTGAAAGAGATCAGAATTACCAAAAGCGAAGAAAATCAAAGGCTGGATAAATTCCTGCTGAAATATATGAATAAGGCGTCTAAAGCCTTTATTTATAAGATGCTGAGAAAAAAACGCATTAAATACAATGGAAAAAAGGCGGAAGGCAACGAGTTACTCCGAGCGGGCGACGCCCTTTCGCTGTATCTTTCCGAGGATACCATGTGCTCTTTTATGGAAGAAAAAGCGGTTTCCCAAGCAGAGCGTCATTTTGCCATCATTTATGAGGATGATGATGTTCTTGCGGTGGCAAAGCCCGCAGGACTTTTAACCCACCCAGAAAAGAGCGAGGATAAGGATACATTAATTGATCAGGTTTTATTTTACCTCTTTGAAAAAGGGCAGTATGCACCTTCTAAGGAGAGTACCTTTACCCCTGCTTTATGCAACCGCTTGGACAGAAACACCAGTGGTATTGTACTGGCAGGGAAAACCCTAAAAGGCGTGCAGAGTCTGAACGAGGCCATTCGTAACAAACAAGTGGACAAGTATTACCTTACCTTGGTTCAAGGGGAAGTAAAACAAGCCGGGAAGATATCCGCTTTTCTTTCCAAAGAAGAGGGAAAAAACCAAGTGCGCATTTCAAAGGAAGCAGGGATTGATGGGAAGGAAAGCATTACCCATTATCGTCCCTTAGCCTATTGTGAGGGTTATACCCTCTTGGAGATTCACTTAATTACAGGAAAAACCCATCAAATCCGCGCCCATATGCAGGCCATGGGGCATCCGGTTGTGGGGGACCGAAAATATGGAGATACCGGGGTAAATCAAGAATTTAGGCAGAACTTTGGTCTGTCAAACCAGTTTTTACATGGGGCAAGGCTTGTTTTTTCCAACACGGACGGTTCTTTAAGCTATTTGAGGGGAAAAACCCTCAATGCACCGTTACCGAAGGTATTTCAACAAATTGTAGAAGATATTTTTGGGGAAAGTGTGGCATTGGAGTAACGAAGGAGGCGCAAATATGAAAGCCATAATATTGGCGGCAGGCTATGCAACAAGGCTATATCCTTTAACTTTGCATAAGTCTAAGGCTTTGCTCCCGATTAATAAAAAGCCGATTATTGATTATATTATTGATGAAATGAACCATGTAAAAGGTTTGGATGAAATATATGTGGTTACCAACAGCCGTTTTTATGAGCAGTTTTTAGACTGGACGAAAACGGTTCACAGTAATGTACCCATTTTTATTCTAGATGATGGAACCACGGATGACAGCAACAAGCGGGGGGCAATTGGAGACATTTCCTTTGTTATTCAGGAGATGAAGATTGATGACGAGTTGATGGTCATTGCAGGGGATAATTTCTTTACCTATTCTTTAAAGGATTATGTGGACTACTTCCGCGAAAAGAATCGGGATTGTGTTTGTGTGAAAGTTTGGGAGGACAAGAAGTCTTTATCCCAGTTTGGGATTGCCCTTTTGGATGATAAAGGATTGGTTCTTGATATTGAAGAGAAACCGAAACAACCAAAATCAAATACTGTCGTGTTTGCCACGTACTTATATAAAAAGGAAACGGTACCTCTTTTTGCCACTTATTTGGCAGAGGGGAATAAGCCTGATGCACCGGGGAATTTCCCTGCTTGGCTGTATCGACGCAAAGAAGTGTATGCCTATACATTTACGGAAGAATGCTACGATATCGGTACGCCGGAGAGCTACCGTGAGGTATGCCAACTGTTTGAGGATTAAGTCCGAGTCCGACGCAATTGCGGCGACTGACAGCAAAAAGAGCCGCTTGATGCTCTCCCGTAAGGAAGTAAATGAATTGCTTCTTTATGAGAGGGTGTCCCAGCGGTTTTTTCATGTAACAAAATTGAAAATACGCATAAAAGGAGAAATACCATGGAATGGATTGAAGTTTTTGTAGCAGTAAGTCAAACAGGGCTGGAGCCGATTTCAGGCTTATTATACGAGTGCGGTTTAACAGGACTGATGATTAGTGATGAGGCGGATTTTCAAGAATTTTTGGATGCCCCCAATAGAGATTGGGACTATGTAGCCGACGAGCTGGTGGAAGAAAAACAAAAATTGGAAACAGGAATAACCTTTTTCTTGAGAGACAACTTGTATGGTAAGGAGCAACTGGCGCAAATCAAGAGTGCATTGACTGTGATTAAGGAGCAGGAAAAAGAACTGGATTTAGGCTCACTGGAAATGACAATGAAAAACGTACAAGAAGAGGATTGGGCGAACAATTGGAAGAAATACTTTAAGCCTTTTCCTGTTGGTGAAAAAATCATGATTAAGCCCTCTTGGGAAGAATTGATTGCACCAACGGATAAGGTGATATTGAAGATTGACCCCGGCCATATTTTCGGCACAGGAACCCATGAAACCACCCAGCTTTGTATGGAGCTTATTGAAACATACTTGAAGAAAGACGATATGGTTTTAGATATTGGTTGTGGCAGTGGCATCCTGTCTATCGCATCTCTTTTGCTGGAAGCAAAGGAAGCGGATGCCGTAGATATTGATCCAAATGCCATGGAGATTGCTTATGAAAACAGTGATCGTAATGATATTCCCCGAGAAAAGTATCATGTTTGTGCAGGTAATATTTTGGAGGATGAAGCTCTTCATAAAAAATACAGCGGGAAAAAGTATGATATGGTGGAGGCAAATATTGTTGCCGATGTGATTATTGCATTAACGAAAAAAGTGCCTGACTATATTAAAGATGGCGGTGTTTTCCTTTGTAGTGGCATTATCATCGAGCGGAAAGAGGATGTATTATCTGCTTTGACTGCTGGTGGATATTCCATATTGGAAGTAAAAGAGAAAAAGGGTTGGGTAGCCATTGCGGCTCGCTATGAGGGATAAGAGATGCCAAAATTTTTTGTAGAACCTCATCAAATAAAAGAAAACCTCATCCAAGTTACTGGGGAGGATGCAAAGCATATTAAGACGGTACTGCGCGCTCGAGAAGGAGAGGAAATTACCCTATGTGATGGACTAGGGACAGATTATTTTTGCCGTATTGCCTCATTAGACGAAGGCGTTACAGCGGAAATTCTCTCTAGAGAGCTATGCCAGTCGGAGCCAAAAACGAAAATCACTCTTTATCAGGGCTTGCCTAAGGCAGATAAAATGGAGCTTATTATTCAAAAATGTGTAGAATTAGGTGTAGATCGTATTGTTGCCGTTTCTACAGAGCGCTGCATTGTAAAACTGGATAAAAAAGAGGAAAAAAAGCTGGATCGTTGGCAAAAAATTGCTGAGGCCGCTGCAAAGCAAAGTGGAAGGGGAAAAATACCTGAAATTGCACCAAAGGTTCTGCGCTTTCCCGAGGCTTTAGCGGAGGCAAAAAACCTATCTGGAGCCATCATTCCTTATGAAAAAGAAGAAAAAAGAGGGATACGTTCTTTTGTGGAAAGCTTTTCGGGGACAGATATGGGCGTTTTCATCGGTCCTGAAGGGGGCTTTACAGAAGACGAGATTCAAGGAGCCATAGATGCAGGGGTGTTGCCTGTTACCCTTGGTAAGCGGATTTTGCGTACAGAAACGGCGGGTATGACTGCCCTTGCTATTTTGTTGTACGAGTTAGGTTAAGGAGGAGTAAGATGATTTATTTGGATAATGCCGCTACCACAAGGGCTTTGCCTGCTGTGGCGGAAAAAATGACGTATATGCTCACGGAGCAGTTCGGAAACCCCGCCTCTGTAAGCATAATGGGCTTAGAGGTGGATAAGGAGATACGCCACGCATCTCAGATTTTAGCCCGTGGAATTCATTGCAAGGAAGAAGAAGTGTTTTTTACCAGTGGCGGCACAGAAGGAGATAACTGGGCAATTTTTGGTACGGCAGAAGGCTATCAAAGGCACGGTAGACATTTCATTACGACGCAGATTGAGCATCCTGCGGTGAAAAACCCTATGAAGGCATTGGAGGAGAAAGGGTGCGAAGTAACTTGGCTCTCTGTTGATTCCAAAGGGCATATTTCATTGGATGAGTTAGAAAAGGCAATCCGCCCTGATACTGTATTGGTTAGTATTATTTTAGTGAATAATGAAACTGGGGTGGTGCAGGATGGAGCGACAATCGGGAAGCTGATAAAAGAAAAAAATCCTCAGACATTATTTCATGTTGATGCAGTGCAAGCCTTTGGTAAGTACCCCATAGATGTGGAAAAGATGAAGATTGATCTTCTTACCATGAGTGGACATAAAATTCATGGCCCTAAGGGTGTGGGGATGTTGTATATGCGAAAGGGTACAAAGGTAAAACCTTTTATTCTAGGCGGTGGTCAGCAAAAAGGACAAAGAGCGGGTACGGAAAATGGCCCTGCTGTGGCGGCGTTAGGCGTTGCCGCGGAGGAAGCCTTTCACCACATGCAAGAGAGTATTGCCCACGTGTCTGGGTTAAAGAAAGCTTTGGCGGAAGGGATTTTAGCCATGCCCAATACAAAAATAAATGGGGATGGATTAGAAGATGCCAGTCCTTATGTTTTGAATGTTACCTTTGAGGGCTTGCGCAGTGAAGTTTTACTTCATGACTTGGAAAGTAAGGGTATTATTGTTTCCGCAGGCTCCGCTTGTGACAGCAAAAAGAAAGTAGGAAGCCCAGTGCTTATGGCGATGGGAATGCCTTTTTCGGAAATAGAAGGGGCAGTGCGCTTTAGCTTCTCCAGATATAATACCATGGAAGAAATTGAAACTTGCTTATTGGCACTGGAAAAGTCTGTGCCATTTTTAAGAAAATATAACAGATAAAAAGGGGAGCATTATGGCAGAAAAGGTTTTAATCATAAAATATGGTGAAATTGCAATGAGAGGCAATAACCGCTACATTTTTATTAATCGTCTGATTTCCGCTATCCGCAGAAATATTGACCCGCTGGGGAATTATTATGTGGTTAGAGATCCGGGCAGATTGATCGTTGAGGATAGAAGTGGCGAATTGGATTATGATTTGCTGATTCCTCGGGTGGTGCCTATTTTTGGTTTGGTGGAGGTATGTCCTGGGGTTCGTTTGGCGGATATGACCTATGAAACTATTTTAGAGGAAGCACACCGCCATATGAAGGAGCAGTATGGCGACCAGCAGATTTCCTTTAAGGTGAAGACGAGAAGGGCGAATCAAGGCTTTACCATACCCTCAATGGATATGAATATGAAAGTTGGGGAGTATTTACTGGAGCAAATGCCAAATCTAAAGGTGGATGTGCATAAACCTGACGTAATGTTGAATATTGAAATCAGAAACAGCGTGTATATTCATTCCAAGGGGATCAAGACCTACGGCGGTTTGCCCTATGGTAGTTCAGGCAAAGGGGTTAGCCTTCTTTCTGGTGGCATTGACAGCCCTGTGGCTACTTGGATGATGGCGAAGCGAGGCGTTGAGGTGGAAGGCGTTTATTTCCACAGTCCTCCTTACACCAGCGAATGGGCAAAAGAAAAGGTCATTGATTTGGCGAAAAGAATTGCCGATTTTACAGGGGAATTTCGCCTTTATGTAGTGCCTTTTACAGAACTACAGTTATATTTACTGGATAACGTTGCCCATGATAAGCTCACCATTCACCTGAAACGTGCTATGATGCGTGCAGGTGAGATGATTGCCAAAAAGGACGAAGCCATGGCACTGATCACCGGTGAAAGCGTAGGACAGGTTGCCAGCCAGACCATGCAGGGGATTTATGCCATTAACGCAGTTTGCGAAATACCAGTTTTGCGTCCCTTGGCAGGAATGGATAAACAGGAGATCATAAATCTTGCGCAGAAAATAAATACCTTCGAGATTTCAGCCAGACCTTATGAGGATTGTTGCACGGTATTTGTTGCTAAGCATCCTGTAACAAAGCCTAGATTGAGTTTTATTGAGAAATCCGAGCGTCGATTGACAGAATTAGATAGATTACTGGAAGAATCTGTTGAAAAAGCCGAAATAATTGATTTGTAAGAAATTTTTAATTGCAATAGAAAATGGAAAATTATAGAATATATTAAGAGAAAGAACATTTGGGAGTTGCATAATTCGTTAGCATTCATGATCGGGAGGAAATAGTATGTTTACTTCAGAATGGGGAAGAAAGACATTTATTAAAATCATGCTGTTCTCTTGGTTGGGAATACTATTGCCTTGGTTTTCCTTTGGTCCTCAGGAAACAGGCTATTGGTGGGGATTTTATGGCTTTCAGTATGTAATGATTCAAATGTTTCTATTAGGGCTATTTTGTAATTTAGTACCTGAGAAAGAGAATATAAAACGCAGCTTTCCTGTTTTCATTGAGATTTGTCTATTTACCTTCCCCTTGGCATATATTTGGCAGTTGATGACATGGCATACGTTGTGCATTACAGGAGAAATTAGTCTTTCTATAGGTTTGAGAACGGCTTATCCTCAATTTTGGATTGCATTTTTCCTTACTTTTATACCAATATTTGCTTATCCTGCTTTAAGACGTTGGAAGAAGGAATATCAATAAGATTATGTGATGGGGGAGATAGATGTGTTTTCTACGGAACGGGGGAAAAAGATATTTTTCAGTATAATGTTTTTTTCGTGGGTAGCCCTGCTTTTTCCTTGGGTTTTTTCGGAACTTTATAGAGATAAATATTTCTTGTGGGTTATTTTACCACCCTATCTTCCCATTGTGATTGCCCTTGTGCTTCTCTTTGGCAATTACAAGGTGAAAGAGGGAGCATGGAAAATTGGGTTTTCCGTTTTAACAGAGATATTATTGATTGCTATGCCTATTCTTTGTTTATGGCAGATGATGCTATGGTTGTATATGAATTTGAAGTATGAAAATATTGTTAGCAGTGGTTCTGGCGTTACATTCATAAACTGGATTATTTTTGCCCTTGTTTGTATTCCCTTTTTTGCTTTTCCTATTTTAAGTCGATGGAAGGGCAAAGAAGTGCAATAATTATATTTAGGGACTGGATTTGTTTGCGCCAGAGTTCTTTCCTGTTTTACAGCGGAAAGGTAACAAAATAATATATGTTGCATGGAAAAAGACCAAGTCATTGACTTGGTCTTTTGTATCGTGGTTTTTTATATTTATTTTCTTTGATTAGGATAAAACGTAAACGGTCACGTTTTGTACACCCCAAGAAAATGCTTCATTTTTCGTTTCATAACAGACGTCAATACGGTTGCCCTTAATTGCGCCGCCTGTATCCGCAGCAATGGCTACACCATAGCCGGGAACATAAACCTTACTGCCCAGGGGAATTACCCTAGGATCTACTGCGATAACACCCTTTTTTGCTGTGGCGCCTGATGCTGTGATACCATTACAGCCAGCGTCGAAAGGTGTATATGCTGTTACTTTTGCATTGATTGCTTTTTGATAAGTCATGCCGCTAATGACGTTGGCAGCACCAACCTCAATGACTTTGTTTACTGCATTTGTGATAACTTTTGTTTCCACAGGCTCTGTACTTACTAATTTGTCGCCATGATATACTTCCTTTGTTACAATGGCGGTCTGACCTTCTTTTCCTTCCTGAACTACGCGGCGTTCGCCTGGTTTCAAATCGGAAGAAGATTTTTCCACTGTTTCATAGGGTACAACATCAGTTGTAGCAACAATTTTTTCAGTTACTGAGGTGAGAGAAATGGTCATCATATCTGTTACAGCGTCTGTTTTTTTATAATCGCTCAAAAGATATTCTGTGTCAATAGTAGCGGAGAGTTCCTCCAGCAAGTCACCAACGGTTTGAGCGTCTGTGGATACCATACGAGGTACGCCGTCCACATTTACGAATACAGACTGTGTATTTTGTTTGCTGTAAGCAGAGGCCGAGCCGCAGCCAATCACCAATATAAATACCACGATAGCAAATACTCTAAGATGCGTTTTCATTTTTTCCTCCTTGAACACGACCCTGCCTGCCGATTATGTGGGTAATAGCAGAGGGGTTGCTCCTCTCGTATTTATGATAGACATATAGATTCTTATGCCTTTGCTCATGCCTTTTGGAAAGGCTGAGCCGCAGTCGTATTTACATGGGGAGTCGTCACTTCCGCATGCTTTTTCTTTTCTTTTTACGAACAACTGCAAAAATAAAGATATATCGTATTGATATACCTTTACTTTACAGATAGTATATTAACATATTTGTAACATTTATGCAACGTTTTTTTAAAAGAATAAATTTTGTGCATTTTTACTAGTAATATTTGCCACGTTTTCTGGGGAAATATTCTTAATTTCGGCGATTTTTGTTACAATATATTCCAAATTCCTGGGGTCGTTACGCTTTCCACGGTTGGGTGTAGGAGCTAAATAAGGGCTGTCTGTCTCAATTAAAATTTTCTCTAGGGGTATTGCCTCCACCACTTCTACCATTTTTTTCGCATTTGGAAATGTCACCACTCCCCCTATTCCGATATAAAACCCCATTTTTGTGTATTCAACCGCCATTGGTGCTGAACCTGAATAGCAGTGGATGACACCCTTGCGCACGTTACTTGTGGACATGATATCAAAAGTTTCCTGTGACGCATCTCGTGAATGAATTATTACAGGTTTGTTAACAAATTCTGCAAGACGAAGCTGTTGACGGAACCAAAATTGTTGCAGTTCTCTTGGATGTGTATCATAATAATAGTCCAAACCAATTTCCCCAATAGCAACTACTTTTTTATGCTGGGAGAGGCGACGGAGTTCCTCTATGGTTTGGGATGACATATCATACAGTTCATGGGGATGAATGCCTACGGAGGCGAAAATGTAGTCATAACGTTCAGCAAGGCGAATGCTTTGCTTTGAGCTTTTCACATCACAGCCAACGTTTACCACATAGTCTATACCGCAAGAGGGGAGAAGCCCTAAAAGCTCCTCCCGATCCTCTCTGAACCTCTTATCATCTAAATGTGCATGAGATTCAAAGTACATTAGCTAATTCCACTTCCGCTGGGGAAGTCTTTCTTTTCTGTGGTTAATAGACTCAAATTGCCGTTTCCGTCATCGGCGCAAAGAATCATTCCATAGGACATCTCGCCCATCATTTTTCTTGGTTTTAAATTATAGGCAACCACAACACGTTTACCCACCATTTCTTCAGGTGTGTACCACTCTTTAATGCCGGAGAAAACAACTCTTTCTTCATCGCCGATGCGAATCACATTACGCAGAAGTTTTTTGGAATTTTCTACAACAGAGCTTTCAATAACTTCGCCTACCTTAAGCTGTACTTTGCAAAAATCATCAATGGAAATTTCAGCCGGGTATTCAGGTTCTTCATGCTTTTTAGGTGTTTCCTTTTTCTCTTCTTTCTTTTCTTCTTTGCCTTGGTTTGCTACAGCGGTAGACTGAGAAGCTTTAATTGCTGCTTCTAATTCTGCCAATTCTTTTTTCATATCAATACGTGGGAAGAGGGATTCGCCTTTTTCCACTTTCAATTCAAAGGGCAATAAACCCCATTTTTTTGCCATTTCCCATTCCACAAGATTACTTTCCATGTTATACTGCGCCCAAATTTTCTCAGGTGTGGAGGGGATGAAGGGTTGAATCAAAATTGAAGTGATTCTGATGCTTTCGGCAACATGATATAAAGCGTTTGCCAGTTCACCCTGTTTTGCTTCATCTTTACAAAGAATCCAAGGTTGTGTTTCATCAATATATTTGTTGGTTCTGCGAATTAAGTTCCAAATTTCCATTAAGGCGTCACTAAAGAACATTTTTTCCATAGCCGCTTCTACTTTTTCCGCTGTGCCCAGAGCTACTGTTTCTAACTCCTTATCAAAAGGAGTTTCTGTACGAGCATCAGGCAATCTTCCGCCAAAATATTTTTCAATCATACCAACGGTTCTGGATACCAGGTTACCTAGGTCATTTGCTAAGTCGGAGTTAATACGCTGGATTAATGCTTCATTATTAAAGTTACCGTCTTGTCCGAAAGCGACTTCTCTTAATAGGAAGTAACGAATAGCGTCCACGCCATATTTCTCAACCAAAACGTTCGGATCAACCACATTACCTACGGATTTCGACATTTTGCCACCGTTGATAACCAACCAGCCGTGTCCAAAAATTTGCTTGGGCAGAGGAAGATTCAATGCCATCAGCATAGCAGGCCAAATAATAGAGTGGAAACGAACGATTTCTTTACCAACCACGTGGACATCTGCAGGCCAGTATTTCTGGAACAGGCTGTCATCCTCGGAACCATAGCCCAAAGCGGTGATATAGTTGGAAAGAGCATCAATCCAAACATAAACGATATGCCCGGGGTCAAATTCCACAGGAACACCCCATTTGAAAGAAGTACGAGAAACTGCTAAATCTTCCAAGCCTGGTTTTAAAAAGTTATTAATCATTTCGTTTTGACGAGTGTTTGGTTGCAGGAACTCTGTATTTTCTTCCATGTATTTCAAAATACGATCCTGATATTTGGAAAGGCGGAAGAAATAGCTTTCTTCTTTTACCAATTCCACGTCACGTCCGCAGTCAGGGCATTTGCCATTTACCAGCTGATGCTCTGTAAAGAAGGACTCACAAGGGGTGCAATACCAACCTTCATAGGAGCTTTTATAAATGTCTCCTTGATCATAAAGTTGTTTGAAAATTTGTTGTACTGCTTTTACATGGTAATCATCTGTAGTACGGATAAATTTATCATATGAAATGTTTAAAGTTTTCCAAAGCTCTTTGATACCCACCACAATATTGTCGATATATTCCTTTGGCTCTTTGCCTTGGCTATTTGCAATACGCTCGATCTTTTGACCATGCTCGTCTGTTCCTGTAAGGAACATAACGTCATAACCCCGCAATCTTTTATAACGTGCCATGGTATCTGTTGCCACAGTGCAATAGGAATGGCCGATATGCAGTTTATCACTGGGGTAGTAAATGGGGGTGGTGATATAAAATTTTTCTTTTTCCACAATTCTCTCTCCTTTTATAGTATCTAAAATGCAGAACTTGTCCGATTTGTAAATGATTTTTTATAACATAGGTTTCAAACTGAGTTTACAGCAAGCACCTTAGAAATCAAAAAACCGCCCTTCATAAAATTACAAAGGACGGCTATTTACCGTGTTACCACCTTAATTCGCCTTTTCCTTACGAAAAAGACCTCACTGGGTACAAAATCGTACCTTTGCGCTTTAACGGGCGCACCCGTCGCAGCCTAAAGAAAAAATTCTTTCGGTGCGCGGCTCCAAGACCATATTCAACAACTGCTTCTGTGCCTATTTTCAGCGAAGGCAAATGTTGCCTTTAAGGCTCTCTTTTTACATAGCGGGATTGTTTACTCTTCTTTTCACAGCCAGTTTATCTTATATAGGATTTTACTATAACTCAAAGAACTCTGTCAACAATAAAGCCGAGGTTTTCTACTTTTTCGCCATTATTTCAAATTTTCGGGGTTCAAAACCTCTAGCTCCGGCAGAACAAAAATGCCATCCTTGCGAATGAGCTTATCATCAAACCAAATTTCGCCGCCGCCGTATTCAGGAGTCATGATTAAAACCAAATCCCAGTGGATTGCGGAGTGGTTATCATTATAGGCATCATCGTAGCAGTTACCGGGGGTGAAATGGATACTTCCAGCAATTTTTTCGTCGAACAAGATATTGTTCATAGGCTTTGTAATGTAGGGATTTACGCCGATGGCGAATTCTCCAACATATCTTGCGCCTTCATCAGTATTGAAGATTTTTTCCAAACGTTCTTTATCGTTCCCATCACAGTCAACGATTTTACCATCCTGAAAGGTCAACTTTACATCTTTAAAGGTAAAGCTGTTGTATTCAGATGGGGTATTATAGGTAATAACACCGTTGATGGAGTTTCTTACGGGCGCGGTGTAAACCTCGCCATCAGGGATATTGCAACGTCCTGCGCATTTGACAGCAGGGATATCCTTAATGGAAAAAGTGATATCTGTATCTTTTGCGATGAGGTGTACCTTATCGGTTTTATTCATCAGCTCAACCAAGGAATCCATAGCTTTACTCATTTTGCTGTAATCTAAATTGCAAACGTTAAAGTAGAAATCCTCAAAATCCTCCAAGCTTGTATGAGCAGATTGTGCCATAGAGTTTGTGGGATAGCGCAAAACCACCCATTTTGTACGGGGTACACGAATGCCGTGATGCACGGGGTCGGTGTAGAAACGATTTTGTAAATCCAATTTTTCATTGGGAACGTCCGATTGCTCTGTAATGTTATCTTCCCCACGAACGCCAATGAAGGCATCCATCTGTTCCATTAAACGGCCATCCACCTCAGCCATGATTTTTTGCTGCTCTTCCGTAGCGCCCAAAAGCAGTTCTCTTTCTAAAGAGTTTGTCATGACCTGTAAAAAGGGAGTTCCTCCTGCCTTATAAACTTCTTTAATAATTTGCTTTACCAAGGGTGTGGGATGAATCCCATTGCAATTGATGAGCAATTTTTCCCCCTTTTGCAGGCGGCAGGAATAGTTTACCAGATTATATGCTAAAGTTTTTATTCTTTCGTCCATATAAAATCAGCTCCTTCATTGAAATAATATATATAGGTAGTATTTTACACTTTTTTCGAGATATATGCAAAAAAAATGTACTGAAAATTGACAAAATGCCAAAAAAGCGGATACAATAACCATGTACAAGAAAAAACATTTAAAAAGCAATCTTTATTTATTATGGAAAGGGTTAAAATATCCTGGAAGAAAGGAATTTTAAGAAGTATCTTTTTTGTGAAATAAGAAAAATTGTAACATCTTTTATTCTGGATAATCTGTTAGGTAAATAAATGCAGATTGGTTTTGATTGGGGGGCTTTTGGTGCGTGTAGCAATACCAACAAGGGATGGACGGATTGAATCTGTTTTTTCTAGAGCAGAGGAATTTACCATATATGACGTGGAAATTGAGTTGGTGAAATCCAAAGTGACTGCACCCTTGGGTGGGAGGGAATTGGGCAGCTTTTTAGTGGAGGAAGCCATCAATGTTGTAATATGCGGAAGGATTCGCTCTGGTACACGTAATGTTATGCGGGTAAAGCGGGTGGAGCTGCTTTATGGTGTCACAGGAGACGCAGATGATATTATGATTCGCTATTTAAGCGGTGAGCGCTTGGGGAACGTGGATGAAAATGCATTTTGGAGCAACGATGGAGAAGGGGTGGAGTGAGATGATTTTAGAACGTTTTTTTCCAGATATTTTTATAAAATCTATTTATGAACTACCTTTGGAGGAACTGAAAGCAAAGGGAATCAAGGGATTGGTGTTTGATATTGATAACACTGTAGCTCCCTTTGATATAGCGGAGCCAGAAAAGGATTTGGTTGAGTTATTTCTTTTTTTGAAAAAACAAGGATTTCGCCTTTGTATACTTTCAAATAATAATAAGGCCCGTGTACGACTGTTCAACAAAAACTTGCGTACCTTGGCGGTGCATAAGGCTGGGAAACCAGGAGTTAGAAAGCTAAAACAAGCGATGAAAAAGTTGAAGCTTTCACCGGAAAATACCGCCATTGTGGGGGATCAGGTTTTTACGGATATGTGGTGTGGCCACAGGGCAGGCTTGACCTGTATTTTGACAGCGCCAATTTGTAATCGTGATCAGCTGGTTACAAAAATAAAAAGAGGTGCAGAAAAAATGGTGCTAAAAGAATATTTTAAGCGGGAAGGGAAATAAAAGATAGAAAATACCTTATTTTCAATAAGTTTATATTGAAATATAAAGGCTTTTCCATTAGAATGTAAAAGGATATGCTTCTTTTTTATAAAAGCAAGCATGATTGGCTAACGGACGAGGTAAGTGCAAGAAAAAAAGGGCTTACAAGGAAAGCAGATGGAGTATAAGCTCAAGCTGATTTCAGGGCGTGAAAGACGCTGTCTGTTATAAATACAATGTAAAAATTGTAGAAAGAATTTTGAATGAAATGATTTTGAGGAGGAAATACGAATGATTTCTGCAGGTGAATTTAGAAATGGCGTAACAATGGAATACGAAGGCGCTCCCTATGTAATTTTGGAATTCCAGCATGTTAAGCCCGGTAAAGGTGCGGCGTTTGTGCGTACAAAAATCAAAAATTTAAAAACAGGGGCTGTTTTGGAAAAAACCTTCAGACCTACTGAGAAAATGCCCAGAGCACATATTGATAGACAGGACATGGAATATTTATACAACGATGGTGATTTATATCATTTCATGAATTCTGAAACTTATGAGCAGATTGCAATTAACGCTGATGAGGTTGGCGATGCTTTGGAGTTCGTAAAGGAAAATGAAGTAGTTAAAATTCTTTCTTACGACGGTCAGGTATTCGGTATTGAGCCTCCATTGTTTGTAGAATTAAAGATTACAGAAACAGAGCCCGGATTTGCTGGCAACACTGCACAGGGTGCAACAAAGCCTGCAATTTTGGAAACAGGTGCGCAGATTCAGGTACCTTTATTCATCAATCAGGATGAAGTGGTTAAAATTGATACAAGAACCGGTGAATATTTGGGTAGAGCAAGCTCCTAAGAAAAGCCCTGATTTAAAATATGTGATTTTCTGTTTCATAGGGGGAGTGAGTTTTCGTGCTTACTATTTTTTCGATTGGACAGTTCTTTGATTAATCATGAATGGAAAAGGGGGCTTTTTAACATGGAATATTTTGAAAAAAAAATTACCTATCTTCGGGGTCTGTGTGATGGAAGCGGCTTTGACGAGAACAGCAAGGAAGGTAAAATTTTCCACGGCATGTTGGAAATATTAGATGATATGGCGTTTATGCTGGAAACCTTCATGGATGATGAAGAAATGGAAGATATGGAAAAATTTGAGGATGAAGACGGAGAAAACCAGCCCATTTATTTATATTCCTTTATCTGCCCTAGTTGCGGAGAAGAAATTGATGTGGATGGAGAAACTATGGAAACGGAAACAGAAATTCAGTGTCCTATCTGCGGAAGCGAAATTCCCATGAGAACTGAAAATACAGATGATTTAAAACTTTAGATGAGAAGGTGCAGTTCTTTAGGATAATGTACTGATCGGTACCTCAAATCAATAAGGATATTCAAAGCCCCGCAGATTCTGCTTGAATCTGCGGGGCTTTGTTCGTTTAAGAAAGTCTGCTGTTTGTGAACAAGCGCTTCTTTGTTTTATGAGTGATGGTTTAAAAATGCCCATACCAGAGCTGCTATTTTATATTTGATAAGGCCCGATGTGATTATACCTATTTTGCTAGAAAAATTAATTGTAATAGGTTCAAACAAAAAAAGATTGGACGCTTCGTCAAAATGTGCAAGTACGACATAAGAAAATTGCACAATCAATTGACAATTTATTACAATGTAGGTATAATATATTATATAAATTCTACAATTTTCGACAATTGGATTTATTTTGTTTTGGAGTTTCGGTACAATTCTGTTTCCGTTTGGGGACAAGTGTGCCAAAAAGCAGTTAAACCATAGTTTTGTCTTATTTATTGAAGATAGCACTTTAAGGGGTGTCTATATATATACCAAGCATTATATCACTTAAGATGACGGAGGGAAAGGGAATGGAGAATTTAAAAAAGCAAGGATGGATGTATCGGATGAGGAAAAAGACGGTTAAACAAAGGGGGATTAAGGCGCAGTTAATTACCTTTGTTGCAATTGCACTTTTGTTACTCATTACAGCTTTGTCTGTAAGTTCTGTATATTTTACGAGGAAGTCAACGGAAGTATCCTTGCAGAAAACAATGAGGGAAACTTCTGAGTTAATTGCAGATAAAATTACAGAACAGCTTGATCAGTATGTGATTGTGTCTGAATCGGCAATTTTGTACAAAGAGAATTCAAGTGCGCTGAATTTATCATCGTACTTACAGACGATTTCATCAAAATATAATTTGCTAGATATGGATATTACTGATGCCAACGGTGTTTCTTATAATGGCAAGAATAACTATGCCCAAGATGCAGTTTTTCAGAAAGCCATAGGCGGGCAGAGTTTTTTATCTGATGCAATTGTAGAGGGTGAAGAAGTTTACTTTGAGTTCGGGCATTCATATAAAAATTCAGTTGTTATGATAAAAATTCCATATTCGGTTTTTGAAGAGATTATTGCGGGCGTACAAATTGGAGAAACAGGAAGTACTTATATTTTAAATAACCAAGGGGTAAAAATGGCCCATAAGGACTTTTCGTTGGTGCAGAAGAAACAAAATAATCTTGATGAGGTGATAAAAGACCCGAAACTTTATAAAGAAGTTGCGGCACTGGAAACAGAAATGACACAGGGCAAAAGCGGCTTTGGTTTCTATGTTTGGAAGGGTGATAAGAAGTTTGGTTCCTTTACACCCATTAACGGTACAAATGGCTGGTCTGTCAATGTAACAGCACTGGAGTCGGAATTTATGTCCGGTGTAAAAACAGCGGCAATTAGCACAATGGGATTAGGAATTTTTGCACTTTTGATTTCTATACTGGCTACAATAAGAATTGCATCAAGGATCACAAAGCCCATTGAAGAGGTGGTTACGGCAATTGAAAAAATGTCGGAAGGAAACTTGAATATTGACCTTTCCGTGCACCGTCAGGATGAAATGGGTCTTATTGCAATGAAAATTAATCAAATGGTAGAAAGCTTCAGAGATATAATTAGCGACATTTCACATTTCTTGAAAGAAATTGAAAATGGGAAATTAACGGCGCAGGCGCAAAGTCAGTATCCCGGTGAATTTGAAGCAATTAAGCAGTCTATGGAAAATATTGTTAGTAGTTTGAATCAAACGATGATGCTGATTCATGATACTGCAGATCAGGTTAGTATAGGGGCAGAACAGGTGTCTGCAGGCGCACAAGCCTTATCCTCGGGTACGACAGAGCAGGCGGCAACAGTGGAACAGCTATCGGCATCAGTAACCAATGTTGCCCATCAGGCGGAACGAAATGCAGTCAGCGTACAGAAAGCAACAGAATATGTGGAACAATCTGTGCGGGGATTATCTGACAGCAATGAGAACATGCAGCGATTAAGTTCAGCAATGATGGAAATTGGAAATTCATCTCAAGAAATATCTAAAATTACTAAGCTAGTGGAGGACATTGCATTCCAGACCAACATCCTTGCGTTAAACGCCGCGGTGGAAGCAGCTAGGGCGGGAAATGCGGGCAAAGGCTTTGCCGTTGTAGCTGATGAAGTGCGCAATCTTGCTGCAAAGTCTGCGGAAGCAGCAAAACAGACTGCTGAGCTGATTGAAAAATCAACAGTAAAGGTATCAGAGGGTGAAAAGCTTGCAGATGAGACATTGAAATGTCTGGTGGAGGTTTCTAATCAATCAGCAATGGTTGCAAGCTCTATACAAGAAATTGAATTGGCATCCACAGAGCAGGCAACTGCCATTTCACAGATTAATCAGGGATTAACACAGGTTTCAGCCGTTGTACAAACAAATGCTGCAACAGCAGAAGAAAGCTCTGCATCTAGTGAAGAATTAGCAGCCCAGGCTCAAACCTTGCAGAGTGAGGTGGGTAAATTTAAGTTGGCGGATGCACAAGGCGCTTGGCAGCCTTCCTATGAAAGGTTGGATGGGATGACAGATTTTGCTGAAGATTCCGACAGTGGATATGGAACAAGATTTGAAAAATACTAAAAGTAGCTTATAGTACCACGTTTGAGTATTAAATGGTGCTCAAATCAAATTATGATAGAGGAATGAAAAATCCATCAAGAAGGGCAGACATCAGCGCTTGCAGTCTGCCCTTTCGCATAATATAGAGGTAGGCAGTGGCAAGAACAGACATGAAAGTTTTGCTGGCTTACGGGACAGTTATATTGTGTAAAGGATAGAAACCGTTTCATTACAATGAGCTTACTTGAAAATAGCGTAAATAGATATTTTTTCTGAATGTACATTGGGTAGTAAACACAAAATAATCGTAAAAAATCACTAGAAAATGTGGAAATTAAATTTCAAAGGTGAAAAAATCGTAGAAAAATATTCTTTGTATTGACAAAAATACATTTTCGTCGTAATATGTATCCAATAAACCGATGAGGGAGAAGAGTACTTTCAAAAAGAAACAACAGAGAGTTGCCGTGGGTGGAAAGGCAGCGTGGATTTTTGAGAGGAATGGACTCCTGAGGGCGCGCAGAACCATGAGTATGCAAGCCGGAGCAGATACTCCGTTACCAACGAGGGCATATGTTTGTATGTCATTGAGAGGGTACTTTTATTGTACCAAGCCGGGTGGCACCGCAGGAGCGAATTTTTGCTCTTGTCCCTGCAAAGAAATTTGTTGGGACAGGAGCTTTTTTATTGCAGAAAACCACTTCTCCCAACTAACAAAAACATCACCGAAATGAGAGGAGAAACAGCATGAAAAAAAATGAGATTCCTTACAAAATTTATCTGGATGAGCAGGAGATGCCAAAGCAATGGTATAATGTGCGGGCGGATATGAAGAAAAAACCTGCACCTCTTTTGAATCCTGGTACCCTGGAACCTATGACGGCAGAAGAATTGGCACCTGTTTTCTGTAAAGAGCTGGTAGAGCAAGAATTGGATAACACCAATACATATATTGATATTCCTCAGGAGATTCAAGATTATTATAAAATGTACCGCCCATCCCCATTGGTACGTGCTTATCGCTTGGAGGAAAAGCTGCAAACACCTGCAAAGATTTATTATAAATTTGAAGGAAATAATACCAGTGGCAGTCATAAGCTAAACTCTGCCATTGCCCAGGCATATTATGCAAAAAAACAAGGCCTTACTGGTGTGACAACAGAAACAGGTGCAGGTCAGTGGGGTACAGCTTTATCTATGGCATGTGCATATTTTGGTCTGGATTGTGATGTATATATGGTTAAAGTATCTTATGAGCAAAAACCTTTCCGCAGAGAAGTAATGCGTACGTATGGTGCAAAGGTGACTCCTTCTCCATCTATGACTACGGAGGTTGGCAAAAAGATTTTAGCAGAGCACCCAAATACCACAGGTAGTTTAGGATGTGCCATTTCTGAGGCAGTTGAGTCCGCTGTGACCAGAGAAGGATATCGCTATGTTTTGGGAAGTGTATTAAATCAGGTTTTATTGCATCAGTCTGTGATTGGTCTTGAAGCAAAGGCTGCTATGGATAAATACGGTGTTGTTGCCGATATTATTATCGGTTGTGCAGGGGGCGGTTCCAACCTGGGTGGATTGATTTCACCTTTCATGGGCGAAATGCTCAGAGGAGAACGAGATTACCGCTTTATCGCCGTAGAACCTGCGTCTTGCCCTAGCTTAACAAGGGGAAAATATGTATACGATTTTTGTGATACAGGGATGGTTACACCTTTGGCAAAAATGTATACCTTAGGTA